>Ga0163216_100113_pt1 | contig 220238 bp, 196 predicted proteins | sample SynspAceP_FD_167610 | JGI IMG/M metagenome (GOLD analysis project Ga0163216, IMG submission 167610) | Saline lake microbial communities from Ace Lake in Antarctica - Synechococcus sp. Ace-P (Illumina Assembly) | ecosystem: Environmental > Aquatic > Non-marine Saline and Alkaline > Saline ...
GCGGGTACCGCACCAATCTCAGCCAGCAGCCAAGACCTATTAACCAACACTTAAACGCCAAGGGTGGGTCAGTTTTAGATTGGCGATATTGCCGATAAGTGGGTCAGTTTTGAGTTGGCGTTGACACAGTGGCCCTTTGGGGCCGTTATTTCCAACCGGCCTGCTTCCAGATATTGTTCAACGTACCCTTTGGCAGTTCTGACTTAGGGTGTGGTAGTGTAAGCAGCCCCTGCTTTATGGAATGCCTAAAGTGATGATGGCTTCCATTCACTCGCAGCAACTCCCGGCCATCTTTTTCCAGTTTCTTTTTAACTTCAGCGCTCGTCACGTTAGTTCTTTCTAATTCGTGGTGGTTATTATACCCACTAATTTAGGTTAAGCAATTGATTTGTCGTGGGATTGGTCGTGGACAGGCTCAGTTTTACCCTTTGATTATGGCCAGGCTCAAGCCGCTCTTCGCCGATGACAGCGATAATCGTTGTAAGTTGTTTCAAACTGCGTAGCTCGCTCACACCACCGGTCTGGGTCGAGGTTGAGGCGCTTCAGAATCGGCAGCATGTTCTCTTCAATAGCGCCTCGCTTGTCTTCGCGTGCGATGCGCCCGGTGCAATCAACCAACGTAAGGTAATCCTCGAACCCGAATAGAATGCCGCGTTGGAAGCCTTTACGGATAACGCCCTCGAAACCCAGAAGGGGTTTTAACGGGACTGTAAAGTTGTTCAAAGCGTGCTGGGCTGTCTGACTTTGTATCGCCTCTGCCAGGTCGAACTGCGCCGCTATGCGCTCTTTTATGCTGGTGTGTTCAGAAGTTTCCGGCGTTGACGCAATTGCGGCTCGAACTGGATTCAGGTCAACGTAGGCCATGCAGGAAAGCACGGCTTTCTCGGTATCCAAAGCCTGTGACTTGAACCGACTTTCCCAGAAATGCCCTGTGCAGTTGTCTTCTTTATTGGCTTGCCGGGCTACAGGTTCGTTCAAACACTTCATGAACCAGCTCAAATCAACGAGTCTTTCACGGAAGGTGTCGGCGTATTGACCAACCCGGCGTATTTCTGCAGGAATCAGCTCGTCACCGCGTTGATAACGCTGTACCAGGTGCGGACCTTTATGCAGGCAGCACCAGCGTTCCAGAACGTCATCGTTATTCCAGTGCGCCACCTCGTCCGGATCGATTTTTACCACCACGTGATAGTGGTTGGACATGACCGCATAAGCGGCCACATCTATTGCAAAGACTGACGCTAGTAGCCGAATACGCTCTTCAATCCACAGGCGTCGATGCTCATAGCTTTGACCTGTGGAGCGGTCTTCCCCGCATAAAAAGGTTCGCCGTACGCAGCGGGAAATAACGTGGTAGTAGGGCGTGTCGGATACGCTGACTTGCTGAGCTCGTGGTTTTGGCATAATTGACTCCCTGTCATTTTGGCTCCTTTGTGTCTTGCAGAGCATGGCTGTCTATAAATGGCTGTGTTGGCTCCTACCATCGGTATGTTTATACGATACTGTATAAAATACTGTATATCCAGTTTTCCTCTGGAGTACGCGATGAAGCGAACAGATATCGACGCCATTGAACAGTTACTGGCTCGCCTCCCTGTTGAGCTCAAAATGTGTGGCTATATCGTTGGGTGTTTTCATGGACAGGCACAGCTTAGCTGCAGGCACAGCTTAGCTCGCGGATCATTCTCAAATTGTCTCCTAGTGTTTGCTATTGGTAAACCTTTTAAGTAAACTTTTCCCGTGTACAAACTGACTTATAAAAAATCTGCCCTTAAAGCGATTCGTAAGATGCCCAGGCCGCAGGCACAAAAGCTGTTGCACGAAATGGAAGTTATGGCACAAAACCCGTACGGCTATCAGGGTGACTGGAAGCTCATGAAAGGCGAACCTTATTGGAGGCTGAGGCAGGGTAGCTACCGAGAAATTTGCAGTATTGATCAGGGCGAATTGGTTGTTTTAGTGTTGAAGATTGGTTCAAGAGGGGATGTTTACAAATGAGTGCGCAAATTATTGAGCGTGAAGGAAAGCCAGAGTATGCCGTGCTGCCCTATGATGAGTATTTGAAGCTCATAGAGCTGGTGGAAGATGTACGGGATCTCGCGGATGCCAAAAAAGCGACGCGCGAGCTCGCCAACGGGGAAGACGAAGCAATACCCGTCGAGGTAGTTAACCGCTTGGTGGCTGGTCACGATCATCCGCTGAAAATCTGGCGGGAATATCGCCAGCTTACCCAGGAAGTTCTGGGAACTACTGCTGGCGTCGGCAAGTCTTATATCAGCCAGATTGAATCGGGCAGTAAGTCTGGCTCAGCTAAAGTACTGAAAGTTCTAGCAGGGGCGCTACAGGTGGATATGGACGATTTAATGGCAGACTGAGCAAAGTTCCCGGAACAGACACAGCTTAGCCCTTCCCGCAAATCCGACCATGGACAGGCACACATCCCCGGCACATATCCCGGGGACAGATTTCAAATCTGTCCCCTAACGGCCGATGAACAGGCTCATAGGTCCCAAACCGGCGCGCTAGGAGGCTTTATCGACGTCAGTACGTTGTATGCTTTTGCCGCTGACGCGATACTTATCACGCATGTATTGTTCGTGGCTTTTGTCGTTTTCGGGCTGATACTGGTTTATGCGGGCTTTTTTCTGAAGTGGCAGTGGGTGAGAAATGTGTGGTTCCGTAGTGTGCACTTGGTTGCAATCGGCGTTGTCGTTTTGCAGTCTTGGTTCGGCTTCATTTGCCCGCTTACAACCTGGGAAATGAGTCTGCGAGCGCGGGCAGGTCAAATTGTTTACGATGGTTCCTTCATCGCACATTGGTTGCACCAGCTTTTATATTTTCAAGCGCCGCCGTGGGTCTTTATTGCCTGCTACACCGCTTTTGGTGGGCTGGTGTTGCTCAGTTGGTTTCTGGTTCGGCCAAACCTTGTTTCTCGAAATGGATTATCGTAGACGGGCGCACAGTTGGTGTTGATAGGCAGGCACGTCTTACAGAGGGGCTATAGAAATTGACTTGCTTATAGACGTTTTGCCAACAGGCACGTGCGCCAAGGTCAATTCGACGGTGATACACGCGCCAATATCCTTGGATTTTCTGACAGCGGCAGTGAAATAATGACGCCCCCGTTTGACGACGGGGACACGCCCGCCAATGCAGTAATGTTCACCTGGTGCGACACCATAATTATCGGCTTGCCCGGCGCCATCGCATTCACTTGTTCAATGGTCTGCTGGGTTTGCAGGCTGCGATCACCACGGCCTTGAAAGAACGAATTTAACGACGGCCACTCGTTTACGGGGCCCATGCCCATCCCGTTCGCCGTATCCATGCACCGGCACCATTGGCTGCTAAACACCCGGGCTTCATTTATACCCCGTGCCGCCAGAAAAGGCTTCCACGCTTGCGCCTGCCTGCGGCCCTCTGCGTTCAGATTGCGTTGGGTGCTGCAGTCCTCCAGTTGAAAAGACTCCGGATCGCCAAAGCCAGGTGCCAATGCATGACGGAGCACCAACAGCGCCTTGCCTTCCTTCAATGCCTGCCAGGCAACATTTTCATCGGGAGTAGCACCAGCAGCCGCTGCAGGCCCGGACGCCAGCGCCAGCAACACTGTCATAAGTAGGCAGCGTATAAGTCGCTTCATGGGGCCTTTCCTCCGTACAGAAATCATGGCCTGAAATCATGGCCTGGACAGGCACCGCTCAGGATCTTTACTGCAGATTATGGACAGGCACAGCAATCTGCACAACTGTTTGGAAAGGCGCAGCAGTCTCTCGGTACAGCAGTCTTTCAGGGCCGAACTGATCAATAGCTGCGCAATATACGTATGCTCTGAGCGTAGGCGGACGCACCTGTGCACGGCTTAGTCCGCCAATGCCTTGATGTGCACTAAAGTCACCTGACATTAAAATGATAATTATGAGCACTAAAACAAACACAGATTGCAGCCAAAATTCAAAAGCGCAGTCAACGGCAAGCGGGCATGACAACGTAGCCGATGTCGATTCCGGCAAAAAGACGTTCGCTCTTGCTACTTTCAAGATGATCGAGAACCTGTTGCTGATCATTGTTGTGTTGATGACGCTGGGCGGTGTGGCCTTCGAGCTTCTTACGGTCTACAGCGCCCAGAAAATCCAACTTGCGGACATCCTGCTGATGTTTCTTTACCTGGAGGTGATCGGCATGGTGGCTGTGTTTTACTCGGATCGGCGCTCTGCCTTTGTCTACCCGATTTTCATTGCGATTACGGCACTCGCCCGACTCATTATCCTGCAAGGCAAAGACATGGCGCCTGAGAATATTTTGTATGAGGCAATTGCAATCCTAATCTTGGCTTTGGCCGCGATTGTTATTATTCGTTTGAACCGAATTTGAAGAGGCAATAGCAATCCGGACAGGCACAGACCCGAGTTCGATTCGGCTGCTACCTGAACAGTGCGAAATTCCTTACGGCAGGGCAGGTAGCAGTCACAGGTCATTCAGGTTCATTAAGGACCCTAAAAATGCCTATTTCTCGTTTGCGTCGTCGTCTTCCACCTCGTCCGGATGTTCCAGCTTATAACGCTCCCAGTCTTCCCAGTCATGGGGCGTTCCAGCATGGGGTTTTTTCAGGTGCTTGGCATGCTCTTTCGCGTTATGTTGCAGGCTGTGGTCTCCCTTTTCTTCCTCGTCGTAGCCGTGCTTCTTCAGAAAATCCGTTGCGCTGATGGGCATCTTGAAATACCTCCGGGGTCATTCATGCGTTTGCACAATATTACGCTCGCTTTTTAACGGCGGACTTGCAAGCGGTTTTGTGGATAGGGTGCTAAACAGGTGCAGCCAAGTTCGGTGGTCTTTTCGGAGACAGATTTTAAATCTGTCCCCAAACGAAACCAACCCGATCTCACCAAAGGTCTTTCTTAATGCTGGCCCAAAGCTGGCGATAAGCCCCGGCCGCCGTGCTTTTTGCATCCAGTTTTTCCAGAGGCTGACCTTCTTCGCCCATACGCTCAACCACGCTTGCATAGGGTATGGCGACATCCAGACAGTTGGCTGTCAATTCCGGGCCACGCTTAACCAACTCCTGGTGCAGCTTCTTGCGGCGATCGACCATAGAGAAAAACGGGCGCAGCTTTTTAACACCTAATTTCTTGCTCTTGGTAAAATCGTGTAGCTGATTCCAGCTGTTCATAGACAGCCAGGTAGGCACCAGTGGCACGTAAACCTGGTCTGCCACCTCCAGCACCTGTTCGGTCAATCGCGACAGCGTGGGTGGGCAGTCCAGAATCACCAAGCTGGTTTCTTCGGAAAGTGGCGCGAGCAGCTTCTTGAGTTGGTTGCCATCGGTTTCCTGATCAAGCTTGATGTCGAAGTTGCGGAAACTCGAGTGTGCCGGGATAAAATCCAGGCGGGGGTAAACATCACTGTGGATGAACTTGGCGATGGGCGATTTGCCCTCAAGCAGCTTGGAGAGTTTGTTGCCTTTGAGCGGCTCGGCACCGGAAAGATAGAAGCTGGAAGCGCCCTGAGGGTCGAGATCCCACAATAGAGTTTGGCAGTTGTCCTTACTTGCAAGGTATGCAACGTTCACTGCTGCCGCCGTTTTGCCAACTCCGCCCTTGGGGCTATAAAACGCAATAATCCTCATTGCTGCCCTGTTCCTGTATTGATTTCAGTGAATTAAGAGCTACAGAATAGCAGGCGTTTGGCCGTGCCTGATGACACTTTTGTGACACGGCCTGATCACTTGCAGGTACAGATCAGCTTGGCACACAAAAAAACCGGATCTTGGACGGGCATAAATAGGTCATAAACGGGTGAACCACAAAATTAAAACGGTCGTATGAATAAGCGCTAAACTGTCAGACCAAAGAATCCGATTCAGGAGAGTGCTCATGAAATACCAAGCCCCGGCAAATGATCTTCGTTTTTTGTTGTTTGATGTACTGGCCGTAGTCCGGCTTCATGAGCTGGAAAAATACGCCGATGCCACACCGGATCTGATTTCCGCGGTTATTGATGAAGCCGGCAAACTGGCGGCTGAAGTCATTCAGCCTACCAATCAAGCCGGTGACCGTGAAGGCTGCCATTACGACCCTGAAACCCATGCGGTGACAACGCCTGAAGGGTTCAAACCGGCCTACAAAAAACTTGTAGACGGTGGCTGGACCTCACTGGACGCGCCGGTGGAGTTTGGCGGGCAGGGGCTACCTCATACGCTTAAGTTTGTAGTAGATGAAATGCTCTGCTCCACCAACCTTTCACTGGGGATGTACCCGGGGCTAACCCACGGTGCTATTAGTGCATTGCACGCCCATGGCTCCGACGAGCTCAAGCAAACCTATCTGGAAAAACTGGTGTCCGGCGAATGGACAGGCACCATGTGCCTAACCGAGCCCCAGTGTGGTACTGACCTTGGCCTGATTCGTACCCGTGCCACGCCCAACGCCGATGGTAGCTACGCCATTGAGGGCACCAAAATCTGGATCACCGGCGGCGAACACGACTTGACCGACAACATTGTGCACCTGGTATTGGCAAAGCTGCCCGGCGCGCCGGACACCACAAAAGGCATTTCGCTGTTTGTGGTTCCCAAGGTTCTGCCTGAGTCTGGTGAGCGCAATCCGGCGTTCTGTGGTGGCCTGGAACACAAAATGGGTATTAAAGGCTCCGCGACCTGCGTGATGAATTTTGAGGGTGCCAAAGGCTGGCTGGTGGGTGAGCCCAACGACGGCATGCGTTCGATGTTTACGATGATGAACGAAGCACGCCTGATGGTGGGCATGCAGGGCCTTGGACTGGCAGAGATGGCTTATCAGGAAAGCCTCGGGTTTGCTCGTGATCGTCTGCAGGGCCGTTCTATGAGCGGCGCGAAGAACCCGGATGGTCCGGCCGACCCGATTATTGTGCACCCGGACGTTCGCCGCATGCTGATGCGCCAGAAAGTTCTGAATGAAGGTATGCGTGCTATGGCCCTGTTTGCGGGCCACCAGCTTGATCTTTCGGTTGCCCATCCGGACGAGGCGGTGCGGGAATCCGCTGATGATCTGGTGCAACTGCTTACTCCGGTGGTGAAGGCGTTTTTGACTGACGAAGGCTCTAACAATACGAACATCGGCCTGCAAGTTCTGGGCGGTTCCGGCTTTACTACCGACTGGCCGCTGGAACAACTGGTTCGCGATGGCCGTATTGCGCGCATTTATGAAGGTACAAATGGCATACAGGCGCTGGATTTGGTGGGCCGAAAACTGAGTCTGAAAGGCGGGCGGCTTGTGCGCACCCTGTTTGGCGTATTTACTAGCTACCTGAAGGACAACCCGGAAGCCCCCCATCGCGATGAGCTGAAAGGCGCTGTTAGCTCGCTGGAAAAGGCCACTCTATGGCTGGCAACCAACGCGCCAAAGGATCCAGAGCAGGCAGGTGCTGCGGCCACACCGTACCTGCGCCTGATGGCTCTGACGGTTATTGGCTACATGTGGTCACGCATGGCCAACGTTGCCAGCCAGCAGATTGCAGCCGGGGAGGGCAACAAGCCGCTGCTGGAAAGCAAGCTGGTGTCTGCCCGCTTCTACTTTGAAAAGCTGCTGCCAGAAATTCACTGGTTGCTAAGCGACATCGAAAGCGGCAAGGGCAGCCTGATGGATATGGGAGACGATCACTGGGCGGCGTAAGCCTCTAAATCCCGGTGTTTTGAATCAAGCCACGCATCGCGTGGCTTTTTTTGGTTTGGGCTTAGTCTGCTGGTTTCAGATTTGGTGATGGACAGGCATGTCCATTCTGCAAATGAATTTCCCGCACAGCTGTCAAGCCGTTAGACTCTGAGGGCATTATTGCGTTATTTCTAAGCGTTGATTTCGGACGACAAATAAGTCAGAAAATAAAACCCTTTGTAATGCCTCCCCGGCATTGGAGAAGCCATGAGTGCGGAGCAGCTGGTCCATCTCGTCAACGTTCAGATCGTACCGATTTCGTTATTTCTGATCATGCTCGGAATGGGATTATCTCTGGTTCCTGACGATTTTAGGCGGGTGCTGGCTTACCCCAAGGCTGTTGCCATTGGCCTCAGTTGCCAATTGGTACTGTTGCCCCTGATTGGTTTTGGTCTCGCCAATCTGGTGCCTCTGGCGCCTGAACTTGCGGTTGGTGTGATGTTGCTGGTGGTTTGCCCGGGCGGCACTACCTCAAATCTTTACGCGCACATTGCCAAGGGTGATGTGGCACTGTCGGTTACCCTGACGGCCGTGGCGAGTGTGGTGACGGTGTTCTCCATTCCGTTTATCATCAATGGTTCGTTGCTCCACTTTATGGGAGAGAGTGAGGCAATAAAGCTACCGATAGGCCGCACCATGGTAAGCCTGGTGTTATTGACTATTATTCCCATCTCTATTGGCATGACGATCCGGCATTTTAAGCCGGTGCTTGCCATTGCCGTTGAGCAGAGGGTCAAGTATTTTGCGGTGATTTTCCTGGCCTTATTGATCGCCTTCCTGGTCTACCAACAACGGGAGACCTTTGCTGATTCGATCATCAGTGCCGGACCGGTAGCGTTGCTGCTGAACGTTTCGACCATGCTTATTGGCTTTTACGGCGCCCGGTTGTTCGCACTTAATCGTCAGCAAAGCATTTCGATCACGTTGGAGACTGGTCTCCAGAACAGTGGCCTGTCTATGGTGTTGGCGTTGGGTATGCTGAACAATTACGCGATGTCGCTGGTACCAGCTATATACACTGGGGTGATGTTTATCACTGCTGGCGTGTTGGTCTACTATCTGAACCGCTCAAAGCCCGATGTGGTTAGCATAGTAGGAGGTGGTGGTGGGCCAGCCTGAAAAAATGCCTATCACCCCAACCTCCTGTGCCATCACGTTGGGCGAAGTAGCTGAAGGCAATGAGGGTGGCAGGGAGAAACTGCACTAAGTGTTCTCCCTGACAACCGACACGGCCGATTACTGGGCAAATATATCCTGATAGAACGCCATCGTGCCTTTCCATGCACGATTGGCGGCTTCTTCATTATAAGCCATGGGTAACCCGAACTTTTCACCGGTGGCATCAGCCGCTTTGGAGGTGAAGGAGTGCTTGACGCCGGGAAACACAGTCAGGCTAAGGTCTGCACCGGCTTTGCTCATTTCACTGACAAAACCGGTGACCTGCTCCACTGGAACGAACGGATCAGCGCCACCGGTGTAGGCCAAAATCCTAGCCGTAACGGCGTCCTGTTCGGGCTGGATGTCGCTACCCAGTGATCCGTGCAGGCTGACGACGCCGTCAAGATCGAGGCCGAGCCGCGCCATGTTGAGCACGACAGCACCACCAAAACAATAACCTTGGGCCGCAATCCGGGATTCGTCTACTGTTTCATGGTTCTGCAGAATGCTCATGGCCTTGCGGAAGCGGGCTTCGAGTGCCTGTTTGTCGCCCATGGTGGCCTGCATGAATTTCTTGGCGTCGTCAGGATGTTCGGCCAGCTTACCGGTGCCGTACATGTCCAGTGCAAACGCAGTGTAGCCCTCTTCAGCCAGCCTTTCGGCCTGGCTGCGGACAAATTCGTTGTGGCCCCACCACTCGTGAACGACCAGTATTCCCGGGCGCTCGCCCTCAACACCGTCGTCATACACCATGTAGCCGGTGAACGAATTACCATCGACGGTATACTCCACCGTCTCAGACACTATCTCGGCAAAGGCTGCAGTAGTGAAAACGAGAGAGGTCGCCGCGGCAAGCGCGAGTCGTTGTATCATGTTCATTGTCCGGATCCTTTTGCTTTGGTTATTGTAAGGCCTGTTTGTTCACTATTCATGAGCGGCTGCTCCGTGCCATATTGTTAGGATTGCTTTTACCCGGTCTGGCGCTATGAGGTTAGCTGCAGACACTTATACGATAACATGATAAATCGGAGGCTCTATGAAGCTGCTTGGCTCGACCACATCCCCTTATGTCCGACGCACCCGGCTGCTGCTGGCGGACCGTCCTTATGATTTTGTGAACCTGGATATCTACGGCGAGGGGCGAGACGAGTTGCGTAAAAATAACCCGGCGCTCAAAATTCCGATGCTGAATGATGACGGCCAGGAAATATACGATTCCCGAGTTATCGCTCGCTATCTTGGGGCTAAGCTGGGCATCGCTGCCCCGAGTTGGGATCAGGAAAACCAGCTAACGTTGATTGATGCGGCCAACGATTCCTGTGTCACGATGCTGTTGTCGAAACGATCCGGCCTCGACATCGAGCAGGATGCGATGTTTTACAACATCCAGCGTGAACGCATCATGACGACCTTGCGTACGTTGTCAGCCATGGTGAATGCGGGCGAATTCACAGACTGGCATTATCCGTCAATCTGTCTGTTCAGCCTGATTGACTGGCTGGATTTCCGGGCTCTTGTCGACTTTGAGGGCAATGAGAGTTTGTTGTCATTCCGCGACCATAATTTGCAACAACCTATGGTCGCGGAAACGGATCCCCGCAAAGCCTGACTTCTTTGTATCCACAGTAAACATCAATCCACCAAACCCCAAAGGCTACCAAAATCTGATCAATCGAGTGCACCAGCCTAAGGTAGCCTGCTAATTTCTCGCTTGGTATAAAAGTGCGCGATCACCGAACTGACCACCACCACAATCACGATGGTGTAGAACATTGACACCATGGGATAGTCCCAAAGCACAATCAGCACATAGTTAATGATCGCAGGTATCACCAGTTGCCTTGCAATGCCGAGGTACATCGGGAACATGGGCTTACGCATTGCCTGCAGCACCGCCACACTTTGGAATAGAACCACATACGCATAGAACGCTAAAGCATCGATCCTGAGATAGGTTACGCCGGTGTTCTTAATAGCTTCAGTGTCGGTAAAAAAGCCCATCATAAGCGGAGACAAAAAGTACATAATAGGTATTGAAAACAGTGCCATAGCCAGTCCAATTACCAAACTTTTTTGATAGGTCTCGGCCACTCGCGAACTGTTGCCCGCACCTAGGTTCTGACCGGCAATAGCCATAACCGCACTGTTTAAACCCAGTGCAGGCAATAGCAGAAGTTGTTCGAGTCTTAAACCCACTGTGTAACCAGCCACGTGATGACTGCCAAACTGCCCTATGAGGGCCACGGTAATAAAGCCACCCAGAACAATAGTGAGTGTATTGAAGCTAGCGGGCAGAACCTGTTTGAGCAAAGCTCGCCATCGTGACCCGTCGAACGCTGGCCTTATGCGTATGTCGAGCCGTTTGGCAAGCACTCGTAACAAGTAAAATGCAGTCGCTATTTTTATAATAACGGTCGCTAATGCTATACCTGTCACGCCAAGCCCAAGGCCGAACGTGAAAAGTGGGTTTAGTGCAAAGTTCGCGAAAAAGCCAATGGCCAGTGCGTTGCGGTTGGACTTGGTATCACCCAAAGCCATTAAAGCCCCAGCGGCGGCAAAAGAGAGCATGAAGCCAATAGAACCTACCAAGGTTACCCACAAATACTCCATGGCTAATGGTTCAACATGCGGCTCTGCTCCCAGTAATACGACCAGGGGTCGCGCGGTGAAAGCGCCGAGCAAAAAGGACAAAACACTGAAGCCAATTGCCATTCCAGTGACGTTGTTGACCCAATACCTGACCTGACTGGTGTCACCTTTTACGGCACCTTTTACGGTATTTTTTACCGCACCTCGTCCAACCTCTGGCGCAATCATGGCCGACGCACCCGCCTGTATTCCAAGACCAATAGAGAGCAACAAGAAAAACACGCTGCCGGCTATTGATAAGCCCGCAAGCGCATCATCACCGAGGTAGCCCGCAAACCAAATGTCTGTGAGGTTGTACAAGGTGTTGAACACCATGCCCATTGATGCCGGGATGGAAAGCCTTATTATGTGGGCCAAGACTGAGCCACTCGTCAGGGAGGGTGGAGACTGGGTGCCTTTCAAGGCAAACTTTGAATAATAAATGTGACCGAAGCTGATAAACTTTGCAGCGCTTTTTTAGCTGTGCTTTTCACTCTCATATTGGGCCTGTCGCTATTGGGAATGTTAACTACCTCGGTCGCCATTTCTGGAATAGTACAGCAAAACCTGATTTTTTTGCCACCGTGCCACTTACCCGAGGCTGACCCACGGCGTGATCGGTAGCCTGTTCGGCCACGGTTCCGACAAGTTAAAAAATTTATATGTAAAAACAAGTGTCTGGTGAGTGGACAGCACAATCAATTCCTCGAATTCCTCAACTTATTTTCGCTCCGGCCGTTACTCTGGTTCATATACGACGTATGGCAATAACCTGTCATCTTACCTACGCAGGAATCCGAGAATGCCTTTCTCAAACATGTTTTCTAGCTGGTCGATTGGCGGCAAGTTAGCCGCGGGTATTACCCTTCTGATTCTGCTGTCGGTGGTCATTGGGGCCATTGGGCTTTTCACTCTGAACAACTACGGCGAGCGTTCACTCGTAGTGGCGGATGTGGGCAGTGTCGAGTCGGCTCTGTTGGCAGCACGTACCGCTGAAAAAAATTACCTGTTGCGAAAACAAGACCAATATCTTGAGCGGGTTACCACGCTGACCGACGCGGCGTCCCTGCAAATGGAAGATCTCAAAACCCGCCTTGTTGTACCCGCACATATTGATAGGCTCAACACCATGCAAGCGGGTATTCGGCAATATCAGCAAAATCTGAGTGCTCTTGCCAATACCATTAATCAACGCAGTGAGGTGATTCAGGTATTAGAGAAGAGTTCGCGTTTGGTTGAAAGTCGTCTCAGCACCGAAAAATTATTGTTTGAGGCGGAAAACATGGTTAAGCAAATGCGCCGACAAGAGCGCAGATTCCTGGTGGAAAACAACGCCGACGCTGCCGACCGATTCATTAAGATGGGTTCGATGGCACTTGAATTGGTCAGAAACAGCTACGCCGCCGTGAACATTAAAGAAGAAGTAGAACGGCTATTCCAAGGTTACATTGAGGCGTTCGACGTCGCTCTTGCCTCCACTCTGACCGCTCAGGAACTAGAGAACAGCATGGTCAAGGGTGCGAGCGCAACCATCAGCGATGCTGTCATCCTGCAAGAGTTGCAGCTTGAGCTCATGGTCTCCGAACGGCAGCAAGCAGTCACGTTGATCGTCGTCGCAATGTTCAGCGTGCTGGTGCTTGGCGCATTCTCGGGTTGGCTGCTCACCCGCAGTATTACCCGGCCAATCCGTGAAGCCGTCAGCCTGGCGACCCGGGTTGCTTCTGGTGATCTGAGTGCTGATATTCGCAGTGATCGCGGTGATGAATTCGGGCAATTGTTGTCAGCGCTGGGCGCCATGGTTGTTAACTTGCGGGATTTGGTGCGCAGTATCAACACCAATTCTGGCTTGATCACCACTTCCGCCAACCAGCTCTCGGTGGTGACCGAACGTACCAGCTCGGGCATTGCCCAGCAGCGTGACCAAACCGACCAAGTTGCCACCGCCATGAATGAAATGGTGGCTACGGCAAACGATGTCGCCACCAATGCCGGCGCTGCCTTCACTGCGGCCAATCTAGCTAATCAGAAAGCCGCAGCGGGTGAGGCAGCGGTTAATGAAACCCTGAGCCATGTGACAGAACTGAACGACAAAGTGCTGGAAGTGACCCAGCGTCTGCAAGGCCTACAGGCCGATACCCAGAACATTGTGTCGGTACTTGATGTGATCAAATCCGTCGCCGATCAAACCAACTTGCTGGCACTAAACGCAGCTATTGAGGCGGCCCGGGCCGGTGAGCAGGGCCGTGGTTTTGCGGTGGTGGCAGATGAAGTTCGATCACTGGCAAAACGTACCCAAACCTCGGCCACCGAAATTGAAGGTTTGGTCAACAGTTTGGTGAACAGTGTTGAGAGATCGGTTGTGACCATGAGGCAAGGCTCTGAACTTGCGCAACGGACTTTGGAGAAAGCTCAATCTACCGGTGAGCAAATTATGGAAATTACTCGGGCTGTGGAGGACATCAGCCGATTGAACAGCCAGATTGCTACCGCTGCCGAACAACAAACCGCCGTTGCCGAGGACATCAACCAGAACGTTACGCTGATTCGGGATGTCAGTGAACAATCCGCCAACGACTCAACGGAAGTTGCTGCTGCAAGCCACGAGCTGGCGAGATTTGGTGAGGGCCTGCAAACCCAGGTTGAACGATTCAGGATGGGGTAATGAATGAGAAGGCACAATTAATTGTGGGACTAGGGCTTCACAGCTGGTCCTACCAGTTATTCACCGTTGATTCTTGACACCCATGTTGCTGACGCCTTAACTCAAGCTTCGGAGATTGGTTAAAAACCACACAGCGGAAGCACTTACAATGATAAAAAAACCATTAGTGATCCTTACGACCTTGCTTATCGCCACACAGATTCAGGCGCAGGGAACAACAGACGAGACGCTGAAGACACTGGGGCAATTCAAGGTCACTGGTGACTCCCAGTTCACCACAATTGACCAGAACAGCAGCAGCGCAGACGCTATCCGCAACTTGTTGAAAAATGTTTCAGTACCCAAAGGCTTTGAAATCACCCTTTATGCTCTGGTGCCTGACGCCCGTCATATGGCGGTGGGTCCTCAGGGGGTGGCGACGTTTGTGGGTACGCGCAAAACAGAAGTATGGGTGGTCACTGATCGGGACAAAGATCGGGTGGCAGACGATGTGAAAAATTTTGCGCCATCCGTATCGAAGAAAGTACCCAACGGGCCCTGCTTCTCCCCTCAAGGTGTCTTGTACATTGCGGAGCAAAACCGCGTTCTGGCCTACCCCGCAGCAGAGTTTTTCTATGAAGGCACGGATGTCGTTGCTGCAGAGCTGATTGCCGGTGGCCAGTTGATTCCGGACGAATACGTTAGCTACAACCATACCGCGCGCGTTTGTGATGTGGGGCCGGACGGAAAGGTCTATATCTCTTTAGGGCAGCCCCACAATGTGCCGCCCCAAAATCTGTGGGATGACTATCAGACCCATGGCATTGGCGGCATTATTCGCATAAACCAGGATGGCACAGGCCGGGAAGTTTACACTCTGGGTGTTCGTAACTCTGTAGGCCAGGACTTCAACCCTGCAACCGGCGATCTCTGGTTTACCGACAATCAGGTAGACGGTATGGGAGATGATATACCACCGGGCGAAATCAATCGGCAGACCCAGCAGGGTCAGAATTTCGGCTTTCCCTACTACGGTGGTGGCGATGTTCGCACGGCTGAATACAAGGGCGATGAGCTACCAGCCGATGTGGTTTACCCGGTTAGCCAGACCGTTGCGCACGCAGCAGATCTTGGGATGATGTTCTACACCGGCAATATGTTCCCGAAAGAGTATCAGGGTGGTATTTTCTCGGCCCAGCATGGGTCCTGGAACCGCACCGAAGCGGTCGGTGCACGAGTGATGTTCACCCCGGTAGACGCTGAGGGCAACATGACCGGTGAGCCCCGTCCCTTCGCTGAAGGCTGGCTCACGGATAATGGCGAGTATCTGGGGCGCCCGGTGGATGTTGCACAGCTGAAAGACGGCTCTTTGCTGGTGTCAGATGACCTGGCAGGCGCTATCTATCGGATTGCCTACACCGGCGAGTAGCAGCGGCTGGTTAAGTTAGCCCGGTTCGTATCGATGCCAGGGGCGGTAATGCCCCTGGCCTACTCCCAGGACTGATATTTTATGCGTTATTCGGCACCGCTGTTCACTCTCGGCCTGACTGTCATTATGGTTCTCGCCACTTCCGCCAGTCATGCGGGTGACCCCGCTGAAGGCAAAGTTTTGGCAAAACAATGTCAGACCTGCCACGGAATTGATGGCATTGCCAAAATTCCCATTGCACCCAACATTGCCGGCGAAAGTCAGATCTACCTTGAACTCCAGCTCAAGCGCTATCGCGACGGTCAGCGGGAGCATGAAATGATGACTGTGGTTGCCAGGAATCTTACGGACACCGAAATCGAGGATCTGGCCACCTGGTATGCATCCATTCAGGTAACGGCGACACTACCGGAATAGAGCGCTGCAACGGGGCTGTGATATTCAAAGCCCGGTCAGGCAAACATCATTCATTTTCATGGACAGGCACAATCAATTCAACCAGGGACAGATTTGAAATCTGTCCCTTATTCTTAGGATTCCGGCTCAAGAATTTTGCGTGCTGCTGCGGATTTATAGAAAGCTGACAGCCGCCGCCGCACCAGGGCCTCAATATAACCCTCTTCGTGAAGCACGCCGAAAACCGGAATGGCCCAGGCGTCCAGTTCTGCCATGATGACTTCACGGGTAACGCCCAGATCGTCAAGCAGATCGGTCAGTGGTTGGTCACCGTATTTTACAAACAAGTGCGCAACCACGGCTCGGGCGCAGCCGTCAAAATAGTCAGTTTTCCGGAACTGCAGCCAGAACTCATAGCCCAGCGCCACAAACTCCTTTAGCTGAACAGCGCCCAGTCCTCCTTGGAGCTCGGCAAGTGTTTTATCTTCCACGTTTTCCCAGGCAGCCATAACCGTTTTGCGCACTTCATCGTCTGATATCGCGCCCTGCAAAAACTTCTCGCTACGGCTGATAAGCCCGGGCAGGCTCTCTGCAAGCCACGCTTTCAAACGGCGCTCAAATGTTTCATCAAGCCCTGGCACAGCTTTGTTCGCCATGCGTTTGCCAAATTTCATCATCGAACCAATACCGGGCACCGACTTGGTAATCAGGTTGTCTTCATACAGATAATTAACCACACCGTGGTACACCATGTTTGAAATCAGTTCCTGATAAATCGGGTGTGCAATGATGTCACTGATTATCTGCTTACGTTGGTGCCTTAACTCTAGCGCTGCGTCGAGAAAGCCGGTCACTTGGTCTTGGGTGACAATGTGCCCCAGTGCGGTCGTTTCCTGAATCGGTGCGTTTAGAACCTCGGTTGCCATCTCAGCCGCCAGCTCCGGAACGCCTGCGTCTAGCTCCATATTCACAACAACGCGCTGAAGGGTTTCTGCCACCTGGTTTTCCGAGGCGACACGATTCAGTGTGATATTGCCCGCGTGATCAAGAAGCTCACTAACCTCCTGCCTCAAAAACTTGCGAAGCTTTGCGCCCTTAAGTGAGGCAACCTCATGCTTCACGTGCAATTCAAGCAGTTGGCTGGCTGTATCGTTGTTGTGGGTGGGCATGGTGTTGGCGGCCTTATTGATGCAAATGAAAAGTGAGAACCAGGGACAGATCTAAAATCTGTCCCTTATCGTCAGGGTTGGTTATGGACATGCACAGTTTAACCTGCAAACCAGGCAGAGATTTTAAATCTGTCCCTTGTCGTAAGGGATTGTCATGAACAGGCACAGTTTAAGCTGTCTAGCATTGCCAATGCTGATACGTGGCGGTCGCGTCGTCGTAAATGTTGTGGCCAGTCAAACAAAAACCACGTGGAAGGAATATCTCATGTTTTCGCAACCGAAATTCGGAGCTTTGAAAGGGTTCGCTGGTGGGCTATGCCTGTCGCTGGGCCTGGTGTCTGGCGGAATGGCTGCAGAAGGTGATGTAAAGGTCACTCCCCTTGGAAGCCACGATGGCGAGTTTTGTGCCCTGGACCGAGCCATGGTGTTTGAAGACCCCAACGGTACCCGCATTCTCTACGACGCTGGCCGCACCGTCGCTGGCCCTGATGATCCCCGTCTCGGCAATATAGATGTGATTCTGGTGTCGCACATGCACGGCGACCACGTGGGGGATCGCCGTATCGAGGAGACGAACGCCGGCACGTGTGGCAGGCCGGACTTCCCGGTGGTGACCTTGCCGCAGTCAAACTCCGTGGACATTGCGGTGAAAAAGCAGGCAAAGATTGTAACCGGTAGCGAAATGCCGGCATTTTTCGCCGCCAAACTTGAAGCCGCCGGCGGTGACCCAGCTAATTCCATGTTGGTGCGCTTCGGTGGGGAGCAGGAAGTGGGTGGCGTAGCCATCACGACGGTACCGGCGGTTCACAGCAACGGGGTTTCACCATCGTTCCTTACCGGCCCGCTGGCGGAATATTTAAAAGCCGCAGGCGTTAGCGCCAATGTCGGGCCGCCAACCGGTTACGTACTGACTTTTTCAAACGGCCTGGTGGTTTATCTGTCAGGGGATACCGGCATTACGGCTGAGCAAAAATGGGTGGTGAACGACCACTACGGTGCCGAACTGGTGGTGATGAATATTGGGGACACCTTCACCACCGGACCAAAAGAAGCAGCCTACGTGATCAATGAATTGATTGAGCCCAAAGCGGTTATTGCTTCGCATGCCAATGAGCCGGCAACGTCTGGCGGGAAGCTGGAGCAGGGCTCGCGAACCGCCCGTTTTAAAGAGCTTGTGAACGTGCCGGTGCATGTTCCTCTGAGCGGACGCACTATCGCGTTCAACGGAGACGGTGGCTGCACGGCCGGTTGTGATTAACAGACTAAGAATGGACAGGCATGCGACCTTGGAAAAGTGCAGACCAGGGTCAGATTTCAAATCTGTTCCATATTCAAACAGGCACGGACCTATTTATTGGAAATTTCAACAGTAAAAAGCCAGCAATAGCTGGCTTTTGTCTTTTTCAAAAAATAACTCAGGAAAAGGTCAGCGGCCTTTCACCTTCTTCATCACGAATACAGGTGGGCAAACCCATTTGGTTAAGCAGGTTTAGAAAAGGTCGGGGTGGCAGTTCTTCCACATTGGCCATGGTGCCTATATCCCAGGTGCCATCAGCAATTAAAAGGGCGGCAGCCACTGGTGGAACACCTGCCGTATAGGAAATGCCCTGACTGCCCACTTCTTCGTAAGCGTCTTTATGGTCGGCCACATTGAAAATAAAGATTTCCCTGTCCTTGCCATCTTTTTGACCTTTGATCAGGTCACCAATACACGTCTTACCCGTGTAATTCGGTGCTAGGGAAGAAGGGTCGGGCAAAATTGCTTTCACCAATTTCAAGGGAACCACTTCCAGGCCTTCTGCTGTTTTCACGGGTTGCTCAGAAAGTAAACCCAGACTATTGAGTACCGTAAACACCGTGATGTAGTGTTCGCCAAAACCCATCCAGAAACGGATGTTGGGCACATCCAGGTTTTTGGACAGTGAATGAATTTCATCATGTCCGGTGAGGTAGCTGGTATGTTCACCCACCACAGGCAGATTATCTGTGCGCTTATTCTCGAACATCTTGTTTTTGGTCCACTGGCGATTCTGCCAGGACCAAACGCGCCCGGTAAATTCACGGAAGTTGATTTCGGGATCAAAGTTGGTGGCAAAATAACGGTCATGACTTCCGGCATTGATGTCGATAATGTCTATAGAATCAACCGTGTCAAAATATTCATCAACCGCCAGCCTGGCGTAGGCATTAACAACACCCGGGTCAAAGCCCACACCTAGAATGGCCGTGATCTTGGCCTTTGCAAATTCGTCCTTGCGCGTCCATTCATAGTTACCGTACCAGGGTGGCTCTTCGCAAATCTTATCCGGCTCTTCGTGAATGGCGGTATCCAGATAAGCAGCACCGGTATTGATGCAGGCGGTCATCACCGACATATTGATAAAAGCCGAGCCAACGTTGATAACAATCTGGGCTTCCGTTTTATAGATCAATTCTTCAGTGGCAGGAATATCCAAGGCATCCAGCGCAAAGGTTTGAATCTTGCCCGGCACCTTCATGCTGCCCTTTTCTTCCACGGTTTTAACAATGGCATCACACTTGGATTGAGTACGTGAAGCCAAAGTGATTTGGCCCAGAACGTCATTATTCTGAGCGCATTTATGGGCGACCACCTGAGCAACGCCCCCACCTCCGATAATCAAGACATTTTTTTTCATTTCCAGACATAACTCCAATTTTAAACCGTGGTTGATTCGCTAAAAGCAAGACATTGTCAGGTCAGGCCGCCTACGGCAAGCCTTACGACAATGCCTGCACAAAATCGTCATAGTCGAAGGACTTGACGAGTTCAATACGCCCATCCAGTTGTTTAACCGCAATAGACGGCATCTGCACGCCGTTAAACCAGCTTTTCTTGACCATCGTATAACCCGCTGCATCCTGAAAAGAGAGGCAATCACCGATCTGCAAAGGCTTTTCAAACTGAAATTCGCCAAAAATATCACCGGCCAGGCAAGACGTTCCACAAACCTGATACGTGTAATTCCCTCGGTTGGGCTTGAGTGTTGCGCTTTCCCGGTAGATCAATAGATCTGGCATATGGGCTTCAATAGACGAATCAACAATCGCCAGATCTTTATCGTTGTTGAGCAGGTCAAGAACAGTCACTTCCAGGCTGGTAGAATTGGTGATGGCAGCTTCGCCGGGCTCCAGATAAACCTGCACAGCATAGCGCTCAGCAAAGGCTTTCAGTCTCTGGCAGAAGCGCTCCAGAGGGTAGCCTTCTCCGGTAAAGTGAATGCCACCACCCAGACTGACCCAGCTGACCTTTTCCAGCAGGTGCCCAAAACGTGTTTCGATGACCTGCAGAAGTTCATCAAAGCGCTCGAAGGAGGCATTTTCACAGTTGTTGTGAAACATGAAGCCTGAGACCTGATCCAGAACGCCCGCGATTTTTTCCGGGTCATGCTCACCCAGACGGCTGTGCGGGCGGGCCGGATCGGCAAGAGTGAAGTCCGAGGAGCTGACACCGGGATTGACTCTCAGCCCCCGGGTTTGGTTTGCAGATGCCTCAGAGAAGCGCTGTAGCTGGCTGATGGAGTTAAAGATGATTTTATCACTGTGAGCCAGAACTTCTTTAATCTCATCATCAGCGTAGGCGACACTGTAGGCGTGCGTTTCCCCTGAAAATTTCTGCTTACCCAGCTTGACTTCATTGAGAGATGAAGACGTTGTGCCATCCATGTACGCTTGCATCAAGTCAAAGACACCCCAGGTGGCAAAGCACTTGAGCGCCAGCAAGGATTTGGCACCAGACTCCTCCCGCACCCTGGCAATAATTTCCAGGTTACGCAGAAGTTTGCTTTTATCGATCAGATAATAGGGCGTTTTGAGCATGTTCCTTCCTCAAAAATACGCAACTATATACGATAAACACTCTTGGTCATTACTTTTGACATCTGTCTCCACCAACACCCTGTATTCAAGGACTTTTATTATGGAAACACTACTGATCATACTGGCGGTGCTATTTGTGGCGCTGATTGTTATTCTGCCGCTGATAGAGAAATATGCGCCGAAAGGTGAGTCGCGTGATTATGGCAACCTCACGCGATTCATTTTCCCTCTGATGGTCGTGTTGATTTTGGCGCAAATGATTCGGCATTTCTTTTTCTGAGTCGTGCTGCCAGGCCAAGTCTTCTGTGCCGGTTCCTTCAGGGCACGCCTATGAGGAAAGCTCAGACTCCCGGGCTGCTAGTCACGATTATGCGCAGCACGAGAACCACAATAGTTAAGGCAACGCCCCGTTACACGAAACCAACACTTCTCTATTAACGCGTTCGGTTCGCCGGTCGTTAAGTATCTTTATGAAATGGTTCGATTATTGTCCGCTGTTACCCAACATCTCGCATCAAGCGACGCCTGGTGCGAGATGTTGAGTAACCACTCGCTTTTCAGCTCTGTCGTGGAATCTGCTATTCCCGTTCTGTGCTGAATAATGATTGGCAAGCCCGCAAGGTTATCTGGAATATGAAAAAGTTATCGCTTAAGTTCAAGCTTTACGTGTTCGTTATCAGCTTGTTGCTGGTGATGGGTGTCAGCATGGTAATAACATCACAAGTATCGCTCAGCCAGATGGAAGGTCGCCTGGTGTCAGAAACCAGTCAGCTGGTGCAGAGGATTGTAATGGATCGTCTGTCCGCTACCGCCGGTGAGTATGGGGAGGAAATTAGCGGTCAGCTCAATGCCGCGCTCAAAGTGCCCGATGTGGTTGGAAGTATTATTGAACAAAATATTGCTGCGGGCAGTTCATCGCAGATCAGTCGCAGCGGGTTATCGGATGCGGTGCGTGCCGTGTTGACATCGGAGGGTTACCTCATTGCTATGTACGCACAATTTGAGCCTGATGCTTATGACGGCTTGGACCGATACTTCAACGATGGCCTTGATGACCACAGTACCGATATTGGCACGTTGGAAATTTACTATATTCGCGATAGAAAAGGCAATATTCAGCTGGAGCGGGTGGAAGATCCTGATGAGAAATACGATGAAACCCTGAGCGAGTTTGGTGCTCGTGAAGCAGAGTGGTACCTCTGCCCTATGGAGACCAAAATGGCCTGCATAATGGAGCCTTACAATTACGAGATTACAAAGGGCTACACCGAACTGATGACGACTCTTGTTGTTCCTATTATGAATGGCCAAGAATTTGCCGGCGTCGTTGGTGTGGATATTAATCTAGAAACTTTGCAAAAAACTGTAAAAGCGGTCAGTCAGCAGCTTTATGACGGTCAATCCAGGGTCACCTTATTGAGTGAGCAGGGGCTCATTGTTGCGGCGAGCCACAATAGCGATGCGCTGGCTCGGCCTCTGGCGGAGGTAATGCCGGAACTGGCGAGTGAAATGGCGGGGCTACACCGTTCCGGTGGGCGTTATGATGACGGTGAAACACTGGCGGTTTCTTATCCAGTTCCCATAGCGAATACGGGAGTAGAATGGTCTTTGCTGGTTGAACTGCCGCGCGCAACAGCACTGGCAGAGCTGGATGAAATTGCCACCTTGCTCTCTGAAGAGGTTGCGGCCACGGCGCAGCGCCAACTGCTGGTCGGTATTGTTGTGTCAATTCTGGCGGTATTGCTGCTGATTGTGGTGGTTCGCTCGGTGGTCCGGCCACTGGATGAAATCCGCGACCGGATGAAGAATCTCAGCAGCGCCGATGGTGATCTGACTCGTGAGCTTGATATTGATACCCATGCAGAGTTGATTGACCTTGCCGGTGGCTTTAACACCTTTCTCAGGCGTCTGCGGGATATGATCAACGATCTGAAAGCGGTGAATGTTCGCGTTCATCAGCAGGCAGCGGAAGTGGGGACTATCGCCCGTGACACGGAAGAGAATACCGCCAGACAGCATCGTGAAGTCGACAGTGTGGTCACGGCGATGAATGAGATGTCTGCCGCTGCTGGCGAGGTCTCCGGGTTTGCCAGCGAGTCAGCAGAGAATGCGCGCCAGGCACAGGACGGTATCCGCTTTACTCAATCCACTCTTGGGTCTGCCGTCAGGGGTGTCAGTGCGCTGGCTGGTGATATGGTTGAGGCCAGCGAGGCTATCGGTCATGTCGCCAGTCGCAGTGATGAAATTAACCGGATTCTGGATGTTATCAGGGGTGTTGCCGAGCAAACCAACTTGTTGGCTTTGAACGCTGCTATTGAGGCGGCGCGGGCAGGTGAGCAGGGCCGTGGTTTTGCGGTGGTGGCGGATGAGGTGCGCACGTTGGCCTCGCGCACACGGCAATCAACAGATGAAATAAGCCAGATGATTGATGGGCTGCAACAGGACGTGCGACAGGCGGTTGGCGTTATTAACGCCGGTGTCGATCGGGCGACCATGGCGGTTGAGGGTACCCGCGAGGCGGATCAATCACTGGCAACTGTCGTAACGCGCATAGACACTATTGTTGAACATGTGACCCAGGTGGCGACTGCAGCGGAAGAGCAAAGCTCCGTGAGCGAGGAAATTAACCACAACCTGACCGCCATTGGTGACGCCGCCAGTGACCTGCGTGAACTGGCTCAAAGGCTAAGGGGCAGTGGCGCATCTCTGGATAATGAAGTTGAAATATTGAATGGAGAACTGAACCGTCTGAAAACTTGAAAAAGATGAGGGAGCTGTTCTGGTTTCGGCGCTTATGCGCCGGCGCACCATTGCATGCGATCACAAGCTATGGTGCTTTTGCAGCCGGCGGTAACTGATTTCAGCTTTCCATTTCCGCTTTATATTCCCCAGAGCTGGCCGCGCCGTTGAGCCTAGCCCGTTTGAACATGGCGGTCTGGGCAGCGTGTGTGTTGCCCAGTTTTCCGGCCCAAGCCTGCTGTGCCGGTTCCTGCAGGGCGCGCCCATAAGAAAAACTCAGGCTCCAGGGTTGCTGGCCAAGGCTGTTCATCGCGTTCAGGTTGAGGGTAGCTTCTTCGGGAGTCTGTCCGCCGGAGAGGAAGTTGATACCCGGAACAGCCGCCGGAACAACCCTGCGTAATACCCGCAAAGTAGCTTCTGCTACTGCTGCCGGAGATGCCTTAGCACACGCTTTGCCTGGCGTTACCATGCTGGGCTTTAGAATTATGGTTTCCAGCTGTATGCGGTGGCGGCGCAAGGCGTTGAAAACCTCCGCAATCACGGCTTCATTCACTTCTGCAGACCGTTCGATGGTGTGGTTGCCATCAATCAGCACTTCTGGCTCTACAATGGGCACAATACCTTTGGACTGGCATAAAGCGGCATACCGGGCCAGCATTTCAGCGTTGGCTTCCACCGCCTGGCGTGAAGGCAGTGTGTCGGAGACGTTGTACACAGCACGCCACTTGGCAAAACGGGCGCCCTGGTTCTTGTAGATTTCCAGCCGGTCATCCAGGCCGTCGAGGCCGTAGGTTATTTCATCGCCCGGAGCGTTGATCAGGGGCTTTTTTCCCGTATCTACCTTGATGCCCGGCACAATTCCCTCGCTTACCAGCAGCTTGGCGATTGGTACATTATCCAGGGTGTTCTGACTCAGGGTTTCCTCAAAAAGAATCACACCGCTGACAAATTCTCCAAGCCCGGGTGTGGAAAAGATTAGGCTGCGGTACTCCCGGCGTTTATCTTCTGTGGATTCAACACCCACCGCATCGAAGCGTTTCGCGATAGTCGGGTGGCTTTCGTCCGCAGCAAGAATACCCTTGCCTGGCTGAACAAGATCCTGAATCGTTGAATGTAATTCGGCGTGAATATCCATGCCCGCTCCTATGCCATATTGAATGTTGTAATCTTTTTCGACTTTCTTTGCTCAACAGTATAGTCCGCCTATTGGCCATAGGTGCTGAAGTGCCGCTCACATCCAAGGTAGGGGACAGATTTCAAATTTGTCCCCGGATTCAACGCTCAGTTCGGTTCCGGCGGGTGTGCACGTGAATGTCACGCTGCGGGAACGGGATGTCTATGTTCGCTTTGGCTAAGGCTTTTGTGATGGACGCGTGAATTTCGTGAGACAGCGGCATCATGTCTGTCAGCAGGTCTTTTACAAACATCCAAACCTCGAAATTAATACAGCTGTCGCCAAATCCGACACAGAAAACAGCCGGGGCAGGGTCATCCACGACACGCTCGTTATTTTGGGCCACTTCGGTAAGTATGGCCTGAACCTGGTCTACGTCACAGTCATAGGCGACACCCACCTTCACGACGATTCGGGTAATCGGGTCTGACAATGTCCAGTTTGTAAGATCTTGGGTAACAAAAGTTTTATTAGGAATGATCTGTTCTTTGCGATCCCAGTCGACCAACGTCGTTGCGCGAATGCGTATGCGTGACACCGTGCCGGTAATGCCGCCAATGGTGACCGTGTCACCCACCCGAATAGGGCGCTCGAAAAGCAGGATGATGCCCGACACAAAATTGGCGACGATTTCCTGAAGCCCGAACCCAAGGCCAACCCCGAGAGCCGCGATTAACCACTGCAACTTGGACCACTGAACACCAATTACCCCAAGGCAGAACACCACGCCCAGAAGTACCACCACATAGGTTGTGATGGTTGTGATGGCGTAACCGGAGCCAGGTTGAAGGTGCATTCTGCTCAGAATGGTCACTTCCAGCGTTCCTGGAAGGTTTTTGGCAGCAATAACGGTACCCGCGGCAATCAGCACCGCCAGCAGCGCATCGGCCAGCGTGATAGGCAGTGGGTCACTACCGTTCAAGTCCGTTGTAATGGTCCACAGGGTGATGTTGTTAAACAGTTGTAGGGCGGGAATAACATCGGCCCACAGAAACATAAGGCCGGTCAGGGCTAGCACAGAAACCAAAACCCGAAGCAGGGAAGAGCTCTGCTGGCTGATGTCTGCAAGGTCCATATCCGGCATATCCGGCGTCAGTGGAAGAGCATCGCTGGGTGCGCCGACCGTTTCCTTTTTAGCCTCCGCTATTTTATGTTCGGCCGCGCGCTGTTCTTTCAAGCGTTCAAGAGTGATTCTGCGTTCACGCACGGAAAGCGCTCTTAAACCGAGGTAATAAAGCAGAGCATTAAACGCCAGCCAGCAGATAGAAATGAACAGGCTGCGTTCGAGCTGAAGGGCGGTGTAGTGGTAGCCCACCAACGATGCTATGGCCAGCGCGAGCGGTGTAGCAATGGCAATGAAATGGAGGAAATATAAAAACCGGCTGGGGGGTCTGTGCGCTCGTACGGCGGCCATAATGCGCTGAGCGAATATCGCCAGCACAATAGACACCACCGCAAACAGCAGGCGGCCGAGGCTGTCATCAAACTGTGCGCCTTCGGGAGTTGAGCTGTAAGCGGTGGTCACAATGGAAACGGGTATAACAAACGCCATAAGAATGGGGATTGCCCGGCGAATTGCCTGCAGGGAGCTGGAGTTCCAGTGAAAGTGGTCTTCCCCAAGCCCCTTTTTACGGGCAACGTTACGAATAAACGCCAGCAAAAACATGATGAAAGCGGCCGTGGTAAAGCCTTTGGATAACGCCGAAAAGAACGCGGTGCCTTCCATAAGTACAAGCGCTGCCAGGGAGAATACAAGAACGCCGGGTAGCGCCAGCAGAACGCTGTTCATCAGCGCCAGCAGTGTAGAGGCTGTGCGGTCGAGCCCCACATCGCCGATAAACTGGCCGGTTGCGAGCAGGTTTTCTATGATCGCATGTCGTTTGAAGGTCAGTACGATGAGCAGCAATACGATTAGCCCAATGCGGCCAGCACGTTCAGTCAGCGACGCGGATAAGGCTTCTTTCAATGGGGCATATTTGAGCTCCGAATGCAGCCACTGGATTGCCTGATAGAGCTCACTGAAAGTTTCGATGCCCATTCGCGAGGCACTCGGAAGCCAGAACAGCCTTTGCTGCAAAAGCGTCTGGTATTCCAGCACCTGGTTCTGAAGTGCTGCCACGGTACCGTAATAATCATTCAGAACGTCGATATGCTCGGTAACCGATTTGTGGAGTGCTCGCAGTAAGTCCGATCGGCGGCTGCGCAGTTGGCCACGAACATCGTCGCCGGGCCCAGTAATGGCTTCAAACTCCTCAAGCTTGAGTTGTTCCTCCCGTGCCGCGGAAAGTTTGTCTTGTATGCCTTCAATCAGGTCGCTGGCAACACTCTGCCGCTGAAGCCGTTCAAGCCGCTGTTTTAAAAGGCGGGCATAGTTAGATGTCAGGTTCAGTCCTGCGGTTTCAAGCCTCAGTTCGAAGCTTTCGTATTCGTCTTGCAGGCGGCTGAGTAAAGATTCGGCATAAATCAGCCGTTGACGGCTGGATGCGACGGCAATGCGGCGCTGCTCCAGCGAGAGGCCCAGCGCCCGGACTTGCTGCTGAATGTCGGTGTTAACGGCGTCGGGCAGGTCAATCTCGGGAGTTAAATCTGAGCCGGTCTGCAGCTGAGGTTGTACGGCCGGGCGGGCTTCTTCTGGCTTCTGAGGCGTATCTTCCGCTCGCTCTGGGGCTGGCTCAGCGGCTTTTTCGGTGTCTGCGGCAAGAACGGGTGACGTCGAAAAGCAGAGCAGAAAAATCCCGGCCAGCCATGCTGTCAAAAATGCGTGTCGGGAAAAGCGTTGCTTCATGGGCGTGCGATCCTAGCGGTATAAGGCAGGGGACAGATTTCAAATCTGTCCCCGGTTCCCAGCATTATGCTCAAGATGTGCCTGTCCATCACTCCCTATCACTCCCTCCCGTACTTACTCATGCTTTTTCTTTTGACAGTCTCCGCATTGTCATATCTCCCGCTGACACTGTGCTCCAGACACCATCTGTTTTTTCGATGATTGAGAGCAACAAGGAGAGGCATAACATGGCGAAGCACAACGTTGATTCCAAGTATCTGGATCCCGATTATGAACCGGTTGTAAATCACTCGGGTAACAAAGTATTCGATGATGTGCTGAATGCGCGTGTGCAGCGCCGTACCTTGATGAAAGGCGGCGTGGGTGCGGCGTTGGCCAGCATCATGGGTTTCGGCCTTGCGGGCTGCGGCAGCGATAGCAGTAGCGCTAGTGCAGGTTCAGACCCTGATGGCGATAACGTTAGTAAAACGGCCCTTGGCTTTGACGCGGTCGCCGTATCCACCGCTAATAATGTTGTTGTGCCTGCGGGCTACTCGGCAAAAGCTTTCCTGCCATGGGGAACCCCAATTACCGGGTCTTATCCGGAGTTCAGGGCTGACGCGTCTAACTCTGGCGCCGAGCAGGAACAGCAAGTGGGCATGCACCACGATGGCATGCACTTTTTCCCGATTGATTTCAAAGCGGGCGGCAACCGCTCTGATGAGGGGCTGCTGGTAATGAACCATGAATACATCAACCAGAAAGCCCTGCACCCTGAAGGTCCCACCTATAACCAGAGTGGCATGCGCCCGGCCGATGAAGTGCGCAAGGAAATAGCCGCGCACGGCGTGTCGGTGGTGCATATAAAGCAAGACGGTGCGGGCACTTGGGACATCGTGTTTGAAAGCCCTTTCAATCGTCGGGTGACGGGCAATACAGAAATGGATATCCGCGGGCCGGTTCGTGGTTACCAGAAGCTGTCAACCCGCTTCAGCCCGAATGGCACCCAGACACGGGGCACGCTGAACAACTGCTCGATGGGCCCTACGCCTTGGGGAACCTACCTTGCGGCGGAGGAAAACTGGCACGGCTACTTTGCGAACGGCTCGCAAACGCAGCCACGGGAACAGACCCGTCACGGTGTTGGTAACGCTACCCGCTACGACTGGGAACTGGCCGACGGTGGCGAGGATCAGTACATTCGGTTTAACATCACCCCCGCGGCCGCAAGCGCTAAAGACGACTATCGGAACGAAGCAAACACCTTCGGTTATATGGTCGAAATTGATCCGTTTACGCCGGAAAGCAAACCTCAGAAACGCACAGCTCTGGGTCGATTCGGGCACGAGGGCGTCATTTTTGCGCCGGTTGAAGAAGGTAAACCCGTTGTCTGTTACTCCGGCGACGACTCCCGCTTTGAGTATATCTACAAGTTTGTTTCCTCGCGGCCTTATTATGCGGCAACTGCCAGCGGCTATCTGCTGGATGAAGGCACCCTGTATGTCGCACGTTTTAATGAAGATGGCTCGGGCGACTGGCTCGCGCTGTCGCTTGATAACCTGGATTTTGTGGCCCGCGTGCAGGCTGCACAAGGTTCATCGGTGGGTGCTGTTCTGTTCGAGGGTTTTGAAAACCAGGCGGATGTTCTTTTGAATACGCGTTTGGCCGCCGATATTGCCGGAGCTACGCCGATGGATCGCCCGGAATGGGGCGCGGTTGACCCGAACACGGGCGAAGTTTATTTCACCCTGACCAACAACTCACAACGCACGGAAGAACAGGTGAATGCGGCCAACCCCAATGCAGAAAATCGCACGGGCCACATTATTCGCTGGGGCGAAGCCAATAAAGACTTTGCTGCAGCTGAATTCCAATGGGATATCTTTTTGTTTGCCGGTGAGCAGGGTACAGAGACGATCGTAGATGGAAAAGTTGTGGTGTCACTGACGGATGACAATATCTTCAACAGCCCGGACGGCCTGTGGTTTGACTACAATGGCCGTCTCTGGATTCAGACCGATGGCTCTGACGCCGCACCCTACCAGAACAACATGATGCTAGCGGCCAACCCCGCAACCCGGGACATCAGGCGCTTTTTCGTGGGACCTCAGGGTTGTGAGGTAACCGGCGTTGTGACCACGCCGGACGTTAAATCCATGTTTGTGAACATTCAGCATCCGGCTCGCGATTGGCCCTTTGGCACCGAGGGCGATCATCCGCGGGATGCAACCGTCATCATTACCCGCGACGACAACGGCGTGATCGGCGCCTGAGCGCGCGGCCCGACATGGAGAGGCATAAGGCAGCGTAAACAAGATAGGGGACAGGTTTCAAATCTGTCCCCGGTGTTATGCCCAGAGTGTGCTTGCCCTCACTCCGTTGGTGTTTCATGGCCACCGTTATACGATTCTGTAACCTCGCCGTTAGCGCTTTGTTGGTGTGTTAACTTCCGAGGATGGCTTTCGGTCGGATTGACCGGGCGATGGTCCTGAAACGCAATTCCACCTGAAGGAGGCATAGCGATGTCAGATTCAAACCAGACAATCAATCCGGCAACGGAAGAAGTGATCGAAACCTATTCTTTGATATCCCGGGAAGAAGCCGAAGGCATTGTCGATCAGTGCCACGAGGCTTTTTTGGGCTGGCGGCAAACGCGGTTTTTGGATCGCGCGAATGTGCTGCGCAAAACCGCTGAACTGATTCGCGAGCGCAAGAACGAGTACGCCGCGCTGATGACCCGTGAAATGGGTAAAACCCTGGCGCAGGGCAAGCAGGAATGCGATTTGTGTGCGGCCATTTGCGAGTACACCGCAGATCAGGGCGCGCAGGTATTGGCTGACGAAACCCGCGACATTGACGGTGGCCGCGGCTTGGTGGCCTATCAGCCCCAGGGCGTCATTTACGGCATTCAGCCGTGGAATTTCCCGCTGTATCAGGTTATCCGTTACAGCGCCGCTAACCTGATGGCCGGTAATACCGTACTGTTGAAGCACGCAGCCAACGTGTGGGGTATGGCCGTTGAGGTTGAGCAGCTGTATCGCGATGCCGGCTTGCCCCAAAACGCCTTTCGCACGCTGCTGATCAGCCATGACGTGTCAGACGCGGTGATCGAACACAAGCGTGTTCGCGGCGTTACGCTAACGGGCAGCCCGGGTGCGGGCCGCGTTGTTGCCGAAAAAGCGGGCAAATCATTGAAGAAATCAGTGATGGAGTTGGGCAGTAACGATGCCTATTTGGTGCTGGCCGACGCAGACATTGAAAAGGCCGTGAAGTTTTCTGTGCAGGGCCGGGTGTACAACGCCGGTCAAACCTGTGTTGCCGCCAAACGTTTTATTATTGAAGATGCGGTTTACGACCAGTTCCGTGATGCCTACGTTGCCGCGATGAAAAACATTACATTTGGTGACCCGACTGACCCGCAAACCGATATCGGCCCCATGGCCCGAAAGGATCTGCGGGATGGACTGCACGATCAGGTGCGCAAGTCGATTGACGCTGGTGCCACCTGCCTGCTGGGCGGCGAGATTCCAGAGGGTAAGGGCTGCTATTACCCGCCGACGGTTCTGGAAAATGTTACCCCGGGCCAGCCCGCTTACGACGCCGAGTTGTTCGGCCCCGTGGCCGCGCTGATTCGGGTAAAAGACAAAACCGAAGCGATCGCGGTTGCCAACGATTCTGTGTATGGCCTAGGTGGTGGTATTTTTTCTGCAGATGAAGCAGAAGCGATCCGCATTGCCCGTGACGAACTGGACACCGGTATGGTGAACATTAATGGCTACAACCTGGCGCTGCCAAACATGCCCTTTGGCGGGGTAAAAGAAAGCGGCTATGGCCGTGAGCATGGTGGTTTTGGCATGCTCGAGTTCGTGAATGTGAAAGGCGTTATGATCAGCGATGGTTGATGGAAGTGAATCGCTGTGAGTCTTAGCAAAAAAGGGGGGACAGATTTTAAATCTGTCCCCCCTTTTTTGCTCTCTCTGCATCTGAAACCCCCAAAAGTTTGACCTTGGTCACAGCAGGGCATGGCTCAATTAGCGGTGTTAGCACTTAAGTTGTACGTTGCGCTGAGCTACAGTTAAAGTGTAAAAGATTTCGACTTTTTAATATTTCAAAGCTTGGTTTAGCAGAAAAGTCGCCTGCGGATGGCTGCATGTTACCAGCAGCGCAAAAGGCATAATTATGCTGAAAGTGGGAGGCAAACAAGCTGCTGGGCTTGATTTTCCCTAAAGTTTTTCAGAAATTTTACGATAAGCTTATAGGTTTTCAATAAATTCAATTGCTAGGCGATCTGCGTCTATTCATTCTGGGGAAAATCATGGAAAACATGAGATTGCGCACCAAATTATTCTTGGTAAACGGGCTAATCTTATTGTTTTTAATTGTTATATCGACAATCGCTTATGTGGGTATTAAGTCTTTGCTATATAACTTTAACTCGGTAGACCACACTCATAAGGTGTTGGCCAAAGCTTCCTATATTGAATCAGCGGCTGTCGATATGCAAACGGGGATGCGAGGGTTTTTGTTGACGGGACAAGAACCGTTTCTCGATCCTTACAAATTAGGTGAAAAACAGATAAACGCACTAATTGATGAGCTGTCAGTAACGGTTGAAAAAGACCCTCCGCAAGTACTGTTGTTGTCTGAGATCAGAGAGACCGTTGCAACATGGAAGCGAGAAATTGGTGAACCGAACATTGCTCTGCGTCGGCAGGTGGGCGTTATAAGAACTCTCTATGACATTGCGAACGTAGTAGGGCAGGCGAAAGGCAAGGAGCATTTTGATAAATTTCGAAAACAAGTTGCTACATTTAAAGAAAGAGAAGAGTCGCTCATGGTGACACGAATGAACTCTTTGAATTCCGATTCGGTTTTTGTGATTAATATAACGGTGTTTGGCACACTGATTGCGATCATTTGCGGTTTTGCTTTGGCTGCATTTTTTGCGAAAAGTATCATGCGCCAACTAGGCGGGGAGCCGGCATATATCGAAAAAATCGCAACGAATGTAGCGGCAGGTGATCTGCAAGCCAACGCTGAGGCAATGTCGCGCAAGAATTCAATTGGGATTTTTGCGACCTTACAGAATATGGCTGAAAACCTACAGGAAAAAGCCGAAGTATTAGAGCGCATTGCGCAAGGCGATCTAACCGTTGAGGTTTCCTTAGCGTCAGAGCGTGATGTGTTAGGCCGTTCGATGCAGAAAATGGTGGCTAACCTAAATGAGTTTTTTGGGAAGGTTCAGGCAGCGGGCAATGCGATTTCTGCGGGCAGTGGTCAGTTATCGGGGGCTAGTAAAAAAGTTGCTGAGGGAGCAAATAAACAAGCGTTAAATTTAGAGAGTATTTCATCGTCGTTATTTGAACTAACGTCTCAAACCAATGAAAATGCCGATAGCGCTTTGCAAGCTCAGAAGTTAACAGCCAATGCACAGCAAGCAGCGCAAGCAGGCAGTAAAGAAATGTCGCGTATGATGTTAGCGATGGAAGAAATTAACAGTTCAAGCAAAAATGTTGAGTCTTTCATCAAAACAATTGACGAAATTGCATCCCAAACAAATTTGTTGGCTTTAAACGCCGCGATCGAAGCGGCTCGAGCAGGAGAGCAAGGGCGTGGTTTTGCGGTGGTTGCTGACGAAGTAAGAAATTTGGCCAGACGAAGTGCGAATACGGCCCAAGAGACATCCGCATTGATTGAGAAATCGACTGAAAAAGCAAGAAACGGTATCGATATTGCGGGTAAAACAACGGAGTCATTAAAAAATATATTCGCTAACGTGAACGAAGCATCCAACCTGGTGGCCCAAATAGCGCATGCCTGCAGTGAACAAGCGAAGGCTGCCGAATACATTACCGAGAGTGTTACGGGAATCGAAACGATTACTCAAGCGAGTAACCATACCGCAAAAGAAACGGCCAATACGGCGCTAAAACTGAACGAGCAGGCGGAGTTGCTGGACACGATTCTGAAAAAGTTTCAAATTAAAGGGTGAACGGCGCTATGTGGGCTGTCGGCCTTAAAATGCGCCCAACTTGGGCCCTTTCTCGGTTGAGCCTCAAGGGTGGGATGTTTTATGATTTCGAATCGGGAGTAGGTGGTCAAATTTTAATCGATTATTTCAATCGCCGCTGATCTAGCGGAAACGAAAGTGTAGTATATACTCCCAATAGACAACAACAACGACAATAACAGGTGGTGCTCATGCTTCTTTCACACGCTTTTGGATTATTCACGAAACCAGACGCCGAATGGGCTGCCATTCGTAACGAGCACGAAACACCCCGCCGGCTTTACGTTGCCTACGTCGTGATTCTGGCGGCGATAGCCCCGATTTGTGCTTACATTTCAACAGCTATTTTTGGTTGGAAAGTGGGCAGCGAAAGGATTGTCAAGCTGACCGAAATCAGTGCGGCCCAACTCAGCGTGCTAACGTACGTTGCTATGCTGGTGGGCGTTTTTGCACTGGGTTATGCGGTGAACTGGATGGCTAGAACCTACGGCGCCAAAGAAGAAGTAACGCCGTCTAATGGCATTGCACTGGCGGCTTATTCTTGCACGCCGATGTTTCTGGCAGGCTTTGCTCTGCTGTACCCGGTGCCCTGGTTCAATGCGATGGTATTTTTGGCGGCTGCCTGCTACGGCGCCTGGCTGATGTATGACGGGCTTCCCATCGTGATGGGCATTGATCAAGACAGAGCCGTATTTTACGGCGGCGCACTGTTAACCGTGGCCCTTGTTATTCTGGTTGCCACCCGTGTGGGTTCGGTTATTATCTGGAATTTTGTGGCGTCCCCTGTTTTCGTCGGGTAACACGACCCGCCAGAAAGTGTTTTTACGACGATCGCACTGAGCCTCGAAACTGGAAGTTTCGGGGCTCAGTGCGTTAAAGTTAAAAAAGGTTTCAAACATCACTAAAGGAGCTTCGTGATGTCCTCTTCCACGTCCGATTTCCGCCTTCTGCCCGCGCTGATTGCGATGGCCATCGGATTCTCGATCTGGTTTATTCCCACGCCGGAAGGCGTTTCTGCTCAAGGCTGGCCGATGTTGGCTATTTTTGTGGCAACCATTGCCGCGATTATTAGCAAGGCTATGCCCATCGGAGCCATTTCAATTGTCGCGATTACCGTAGTTGCCGTAAGCGGCGTTACCAGCGATAACCTTGGCACCGCCATTCGTGATGCACTGGGCAGTTTTGATAACTCGTTGATTTGGCTGATAGCCGTGGCCATTATGATTTCTCGCGGGCTTATAAAAACTGGACTGGGTGAGCGGGTTGGCTATTATTTCATTTCCATTTTCGGCAAACGCACGATTGGCATCGGCTACGGCCTGGCGATTTCTGAGCTGGTGATTGCACCGGTTACGCCCAGCAATACCGCACGCGGCGGTGCGATTATTCACCCGATTATGTTGTCTATCGCCAAGAGTTTTGATTGCACGCCAGACAACGGCAATACCAACAAAATTGGTAAGTACCTGGCCCTTGTGAACTATCCACGCGGTTGATTTCGCCCGTGAACGCCTGAAAAAACTGGGCAAGTTGAGCCGCGATGAGGGCATTATGCTGGGCGTATTTGTTGTACTGTTGCTGCTGTGGGCCGATGTGCCGGCGTGGATTTTTGGGGACACGATCAAACTGAACTCGACCACCACCGCTTTTGTCGGCTTGTCGATTCTTTTGGTCACCGGTGTACTGAACTGGAAAGACGTACTCGGCGAGAAAAGCGCCTGGGATACGCTGGTTTGGTTTGGCGCGCTGGTGATGATGGCCGCCCAGCTTAACGAGTTGGGGGTGATTGAATGGTTTTCTGGCGCGATTCAGGATGGCATTGTTAGTACTGGCCTTTCTTGGCCGGCCTCCACCGCGATATTGGTGTTGGTGTTTCTGTATTCCCACTATTTCTTTGCCAGCACCACAGCGCACATTACCGCGATGATGGGTGCCTTTTTGGTGGTTGGTCTTAGCTTGGGCGCGCCACCCATGGCGTTTGTGCTGATGATGGCGGCGACGTCGTCCATCATGATGACGTTGACTCACTATGCTACCGGTACTTCCCCGGTTATCTTCGGTTCCGGTTATGTAGAGTTGGGTGAATGGTGGAAGGCCGGGTTTGTGATGAGCGTGGTTAACCTGGCCGTTTGGGTTGTGGTTGGCGGTGTGTGGTGGAAAATTTTGGGGTATTGGTAAAGAAAAAGCGCATCACGTTGAACCTTGTCAGCCGCTTGGCGATACAACATGGCTGATTGGCAACAATGGTGGCGCTGGGTAGTGTGTAGGCTGCTGGCTTGGAATTGATCGAAAAGAGGGGAGATACCCGCAGTTATGACTTCGTTATGGACGACCGTTATTTTAGCAACGCTGGCTGGAGCCGCCATTCCAATCGGCGCAGTTCTGGCAAAGTTTGAGCATATTGGGCCAAGCTGGCTGGAAAGCGAATTCCGTCACGCGGTGATTGCATTTGGTGGCGGTGCATTGCTGTCTGCGGTAGCGCTGGTGCTGGTGCCAGAAAGTGTTGACCTGCTAAGTGGCTGGTGGGTCGCGCTGGCCATGATTGTGGGCGGGCTGGGATTTGGCTTGCTGGATGTGGTGCTGGCGAAGGCTCAGGGCTCGGTGTCGCAGTTGATCGCGATGCTGGCGGATTTCATACCTGAAGCGCTGGCGCTGGGGGCTATGTTTGCGGTGGGCGGCCAGGGCGGCATGCTGCTGGCGCTGTTGATTGCGGTGCAAAATTTCCCAGAAGGTTTTAATGCCTACCGTGAAATGACCGCGGCGGATGATCCGGCCACCATTCACCGTGGCCGCAAAGCTCAAGGTATGAAAGGTAAAAAAGTGCTGTTGATATTCTGCTGTCTGGTGCCTTTGGGGCCGGCGGCAGCTGTTGTCGGGCACGTCTGGCTGGCGCAACACGATGAGGTTCTGGACTTTATTATGCTGTTTGCATCTGGCGGTATTTTGTATCTGGTGTTTCAGGACATTGCTCCGCAGGCAAAGCTAGAAAAACACTGGTTGCCGCCTATGGGCGCAGTTCTAGGGTTTTTGTTCGGGGTGTTGGGCCAATTGGCGGTAGGTTGAAAAAAGCCCGGTCAGCAAACGAACTGACCAGGCTTTTTTAATCAGGTTTTAACCACTTGGCAGGCGCGATATCTTCATACCTTACAGGTTGGCTTCCGCAAATTCCGCCAATGCCGAACGGGGCACGCCTTGTAGGTGTATGTGGCCACCGTGGCGAAACGTTTTGAAGCGTTCGGTCATGTAGGTCAGGCCGGAGCTCAGAGCGCTCAGATAAGGGGTGTCAATCTGCGCCAGATTACCCAGGCAGATCACCTTGGAGCCGTTACCGGCGCGGGTGATGATGGTTTTAATCTGGTGCGGGGTCAGGTTCTGGGATTCGTCAATAATGATCAGGCTGTGCTGGAAGCTGCGGCCCCGAATGTAGTTCAAGGATTTAAAGTGCAGGGGCACTTTGCTGAGAATGTAATCCACGCTGGCGGTCATGTTCTCGTCGTTTTCGTGCAGCGCCTCCAGATTGTCCACAATGGCGCCGAGCCAGGGTTCCATTTTTTCCGCTTCGGTGCCGGGCAAAAAGCCGATGTCTTCGTCTAACCCCTGGGTGCTGCGGGTAGCAATAATACGTTTGTAGAGTTTGCTGGCCACGGTCAGCTCAATGCAGGCCGCCAGCGCAAGAATGGTTTTTCCAGAGCCTGCGGCGCCGGTCAGGTTCACCAAGTGAATGTCTGGGTCTAGCAGCAGGTTCAGGGCAATGGCTTGATAGATATCGCGGGGAAGCAAACCCCAGACTTCTTCGTTCATCAGGTCGTGCTGGTGCAGGTCGCGAATGATCAGATAGTCGTCGCCCAGCTCGCACACTTTGCCCACAAAACCTTGTTGGTCCAGCACAAATTCGTTGATGTTCAGCCGCGCCAGTTCGCCTTCGCGCTTGAATCTGTGCTCGGTGACGCCATCCCGCTGCTTGGTTTCCACTTTGCTAATGGTGTCCCAGAACGAACCGGGGAACTCGGTATAGCCCCGGGGCAGCAGGCCTATGTCGTCTACCAGCTGGTCGTTGTGGTAAGCCTGGGCTTCTACGCCAAAGCCGCGGGCTTTCAACCGCATGTTGATGTCGTTGCTAACCAGAATGATGTCGCGGTCGGTGTGGTGTTTCTGCAGGGCGGCCAGGCTGTTGATAATTTTGTTATCGTTCAGGTGCTCGGGCAGGGCGTGGCCGCTTACCGATTCCGAACTCATCAGGATCGACAGAGTTCCCATGGGCTCAGCTTTTTCGCCCCGTGCTATAGGTACACCGCTTTCAATCTGCTTCGGGCTGGCGTCGCCTAACAGCCGGTCGATGGTGCGAATGGCTTGGCGACAATCGGCCGCTACCGTCTGCTTGCCGGATTTCAGGCTGTCGAGCTCTTCCAGCACGGTCATCGGAATGATGACCTGATGCTCGTCAAAATTTAGCAGGGCGTTGGGGTCGTGAATCAGAATATTGGTGTCTAGTACGTACATCTTGAGGCGGTCTTGCGATGCTGCGGGCATAAGGGGCAGTACCTCTACAACGGGCGAATCGGAGGGCGGATACGGGCTGGCCGGTTCAGTCTTGCTTCGCGCAGCGCTGGGTCATATCGCGGTCGGCAATGATCTTGAGTAGATCATACGTGGTTATGATTCCGGTGATTTTTCCATCAAGGGTGACAAATATACGGTGCACATGCTCGGCCATCATGGTTTTGGCAATTTCGCGCACCGGCGTGCCTTCGTCAACAGATAGCAGAATGGGGGTCATTATGTCTCTGACCTCCACCGGCAGTTTGCCCATACCCTCGTAAATGACCATGCGCAAGCGACGGGCCTCGCGGGCTTCGTCTTCCGTCAACTGGGCCTCGGTTTCCGGGCGGCTGGCGTTCCAGCGGAATTCGATAATATCTTTCAGGGTAACAATGCCGATGATGTCGCCGCTATCGTCGGTAACCGGGCTACCAGCGATTTCGTTGTCGGTCAGAAAGCGTGCCAGCCTGTCCATAGTCCAGGACTGGGGCACCGCTTTGATACTCGGGGTCATTATCTCGCGTGCAAGCAACGGCATGGTTCAGGCAGCCTATGTTTAAAAGAAGGTAAAAGCTTAGCCCGAACCCTTGCCGGCGTCACTTCTCGGGCAGCGTTACGTTCAGTTCAAGCACCGAACAAGTGTCGGTGCGGTCTATCTCTACTTGTACCATGTCATCGCTGATGTCCACATACTTGCGGATAACCGCTAGCAGTTCTTGCTGCAGCGCTGGCAGGTAATCCGGTTGTTTGCGGTGGCCCCGCTCGTGGGCCACAATGATTTGCAGTCGCTCCTTGGCAACACTGGCGGTATTGTTTTTTTTGCTCCTGAAATAGTCCAGAAAACTCATTTGCTAGCCTCCCTTGAACATCCGTGAAAAGAAGCCCTTCTTCTGGGCTGTCATAAAACGGTGTTCCCGTTCTTCTCCTAGCAGGCGCGCCACGGCATCATCATAAGCCTGGCCAGCGTCGCTTTCGGTCTCTAAAATAACCGGAAGGCCTTGGTTAGAGGAATTCAGCACTATTTGGCTTTCGGGAATAACACCCATCAGCGGTATCGCCAGAATTTCTTCTATGTCGGCCACCGACAGCATCTCGCCACGCTCTACCCGTACTGGGTTGTAACGGGTCACCAGCAGGTGTTCTTTTACCGGATCCTGGCCCTTTTCGGCGCGGCGCGACTTGCTTTGCAGAATGCCCAGAATGCGGTCAGAGTCGCGCACGGAAGACACTTCCGGGTTGGTGACTACAATAGCTTCATCAGCAAAGTAAAGAGCCATCTGGGCACCGTGCTCAATACCGGCTGGCGAGTCACAAATGATGTAATCAAAGGTTTGTGCAAGCTCGTTGATGACCCTCTCTACGCCTTCTTTGGTTAGCGCTTCTTTTTCCCGGGTTTGCGAGGCCGGCAGGATGAACAGGGTGTTTACCCGCTTGTCGCGGATCAGTGCCTGGCTCAGTGAAGCTTCGCCTTGAATGACGTTAACGAAGTCGTACACCACCCGGCGCTCGCAGTTCATGATCAGGTCCAGATTACGCAGGCCAACGTCAAAATCTATGACCACGGTTTTGTGGCCACGTTTGGCAATGCCGGTGCTGATCGAAGCGCTGGTGGTGGTTTTGCCAACGCCGCCTTTTCCTGAGGTTACTACAATAATTCTAGCCAAAATTTAGTTCTCGCATTGCGATGTCGTGGTTGTCGAGGCCTAGTAAACCGGTTACTGCTGGCAAATTTAAGCTTGATCAGGCCTTTTCCAGTGGCGTTACCACCATCAGATCGTCCCTGAGCTGAAGTTGCACGGCGCTTTTCCAGCCGCTGCCCTGCAAGTCTTCAGATATCTTATAATGTCCGGCGATAGACACAAGCTCTGCTTCTAAGAACTGGCAAAAAATACGCGCATTTTTGTCGCCGTTTACACCCGCTAGTGCGCGACCGCGCAGCGGGCCATAGACATGAATACTGCCCGCTGCCATCACTTCAGCACCGGGCTGCACCGGCGCCAGAATCACCAGGTCACCCTCTGCCGCACAAACCTGCTGACCTGAACGTACTGGCTGGCTGATGATTCTGGCGGGCACCGCCACCGCTGGCGCAGGTATTGGTTTCGCAATGGGTTCGGGGGTAGGCGCCCCGGTGGCCGGCTCGCTGGCGTGATCTTTGTCGCGCGCGTTGGTGCCGGGTATTAATGCCAGCGACGCACCGCGGGCCATGCGGCGGTGGTCTTCACTGCCACCACGCACGCCCACTACATGAATATTGTGGCGCCGGCAGGTGCCAATAATGCTGAAAAAATCCAGATCACTGTCCATGCCTTCGTACTTTTCAAGACTTATAATCAGCGGAACGTCTTTGAAAAAGCCGGGTGCCTGGCTGATTTTGTCCCGCAGCGTGGCTTCAAACTCTTTGCTCTCGAAATAATAAAGTTCCAGAGCTGTCATCGACACACTGGCGCTTTTCAGCTGAAAGCCCTGTTTAGCGCCGGTGGTTGGGGTGTCGGTCATTAATGGTGATCCTGCTTTGGGCCGCTTTGGTAGCGTTGTTTCCACTCATCGTAAGGCATGCCGTAAATTGCTTCGCGCGCTTGGGGGTTGGTCATTTCTACACCCCGCTCCTGTGCTGCGGCAAGATACCATTTTGACAGACAGTTGCGACAAAAATCGGCCAGGTTCATCAGATCTATATTTTGCACCTCGGTATGTTCACGCAAGTGACTAATAAGGCGACGAAAAGCGGCCGCCTCCAATTCGGTGCGCTGGGCGTCTGAAATGGGTTGGATCATGATATAGATGGCCTTTTGCGATGTTAAAAAGATGAATAGAAATTCATGCAATACGGCTTTATAAGCGGCTTGCCGTTGACATTCCTGACATTCTGAGCAACTGGAGGTAAGATGCAAGGCTGTATGCATATACAGCACGTGTGGTTAAGTGGGGTTTTATGTCTCAACGCAAGATAATTCACGTAGATTGCGATTGTTTCTATGCCGCTGTAGAAATGCGTGATGACCCTTCCTTGAGGAATGTTCCTCTGGCGGTGGGCGGGCAGGGTGGGCGCGGCGTAGTAACCACTTGCAACTACCAGGCCCGTGCTTACGGCGTGCGTTCGGCCATGCCGGGCGGCGAGGCTAGGCGTCTGTGTCCGGACCTGGTGACCGTGCCGGTGGATATGCCGCGTTACCGGGCGGTGTCGCAGCAGGTGATGGCCATATTGCGCGAGGTGACCGATTTGGTAGAGCCGCTGTCGCTGGATGAAGCTTTTTTGGATGTGTCTGACGTTACTGAACACCAGGGCAGCGCCACGCTGATTGCCCGCCACTTGCGTGCGCGGGTAAAGCAGCAAACCGGCATTATTATTTCCGCTGGGGTGGCGCCCAACAAATTTTTGGCCAAAATTGCCAGCGATTGGGAAAAACCCGACGGCTTGTTCGTGATTCGGCCGCAGGACATTGCCGGGTTTGTGGCCAAACTGCCGGTGCAAAAGTTGTTTGGTGTGGGCCAGGTAACAGCGGGCAAGCTCCACTCCATGGGAGCCCAAACCTGTGGCGACCTTCAGCAGCTGGGCGCGGAAATTCTGATAGAGCGTTTTGGCAAACAGGGTTACCGCCTGCACGAAATGGCCCACGGCCGCGACGAACGTCCGGTGGTGGTGTCGCGCACCGCTAAGTCCCTGAGCGTTGAACGCACCTTTGCGCAGGATTTACCAGACAAAGCCGCTTGTGACGCAGTGTTGGTGAATCTTCTAGATGACTTACACGCGCGCCTTGCCCGCAAGGCGGAACAAAAGCCCTTACACAAACTGTTTGTAAAAATCCGTTATAGCGATTTTTCTACGCACACCTTGGAACGGGTGCGTGAATCCGCGGCGCTGCCCGTTATAGCAGACTACCAACTATTGTTGAATGAACTGATGACCGACACTCGGCGGCCGGTGCGGCTGCTGGGAATGGGCGTAAGGTTTCGGAATGATGAGGCACCGGTCACACAACTGCGATTGTTTGACTGACCGGGCAATAAACGATGCGACAATGTGCGTTGAAACACAGCGCGGAGGCTGAACTGTATTAGACTTAGGTTTATCCAGTTTGTATAATTTTAAGTCAGCTAATAATTGTTGCCCATTATGATTCTTCGACTATTTTTTACATTGCTCATTATCAATATTGTCATCTTTGCGGCCGGTGCAGATGCGTCTGAGCAAACAGACAATAGTGATCGTGGCACGGTGAAAGACGCTGTCACTATGGCCGATGTAAAACAGCTGCAAGATGTCATGGCGGGGCGGAGTTACGCCACCATTGACCAAACGGAAGGCAGTACCGATATTTTGGCCGAAGTGGGCTCACGCCTGCTGACCCTGTCGTTGACCCGCCGCGACACTCTCCGCCGTTATGCCTACGAAACGATGAGGGCAGACCACGGCTTTTCCCTGATTGACGAAGGCGCCTGCCTGAATCTGAAGTGGACCTTCTGAAATCGCTGAACCAGCCTGGCGGGACACTCGATTACTGATCTGACGCATTGTTTGGCCGTGCTGCCCATGTGATGATTCTGCTAACAGAACACATTATGGGCTAACGGGAAACGGAAAATGGCCGAAAATTGCACGATGCGAATGGACGACGCAGACGCCTGTGTCGAAGACGTAATCCGCCGTGTTGGCAACACCATTGTTCTCGGTTTGCCTCTGGGTTTGGGCAAGCCTCTGCGCTTTGTAAATGCCCTCTATCAGCGCGCCAAGCGCGACCCCCAAATCGAACTGCACATTTTCACGGCCTTGTCGCTGGTGAAACCCAGTGGCCGTTCGGCCCTGGAAAAGCGCTTCCTCGAACCGTTTGCAGAGCGCTTGTACGGCGCGATCCCGGATCTGGAATACGCTCTGGATTTGCGGGCCAACAAACTGCCGCCGAATGTGAAAGTGTCGGAGTTCTTTTTCAAGGCCGGCAGTTTTATGCACAATTCGTCGCAGCAGCGCCACTATATCAGCCTGAACTACACTCATGCGGTGCGCGATTTGATGGCTATGGGTATCAACGTGGTGGCTCAAATGGTGGCGCCAGGTGATCAAAACGGTGAGCCGGGTCAGGTGAGCCTGAGCTGCAATCCGGACCTGACCCTGGACATCATCCCGCTTTTGCGCGCGCGCCAGCGCGAAGAGGGCGTGCCCACCGTATTGGTCGGTGAGCTGAACCGGCATTTGCCTTGGCTAGGCCGTGATGCCCAGATGGCCGAAGCCGATATAGACTTGGTTTTGGCGCAACCGCAAAGCGATTACCCGATGTTTTCGGCGCCACAAATGGCCATCAGCCCGCCGGACCATTTGATTGGTTTCTATGCCAGCACCTTAGTAAAAGACGGTGGTACGTTGCAGGTGGGTATCGGTTCCCTAGGGGCTGCACTGATCAACAGCACTATTTTACGCCACCGCCATAACGACGCCTGGAAGCACTTATATCAGCACCTGAATATCGCCACCCGTTATCCGGCTGTCGATGGTATTGGTGGCACCGGCACGTTTGATCAGGGCCTTTACGGTTGCAGCGAAATGATCATTGACGGCTTTATGCACCTGTTGGAAGCCGGGGTGTTAAAGCGTGAAGTGTTTGCTCACCAAGGGCTGCAGGAGTTGCTGAATCGCGGTGACATTAGCCCGCAGATCAACCTGGATACACTGGATGTGTTGTTGCGTGAACACATTATTGCCTCGCCGCTGAGGCTGCAGGATCTGGAATTCCTGCAGCGATTCGGTATTGTGCATTCTGAACTGTGTTTGCAGGATGGTCAGCTTAGCCTGCAGAAACGCACTGTGCCTGCCGATATTAAACACCCCGACACCCGCCGACTGCTGCAAGACGGCGGCTTGGGCGATAAGCTGAGCGAAGGCGTAGTGATGCACGGCGGCTTCTACATCGGCCCCGAATCTTTCTATCAGGCACTGCGTGACCTGTCGCCGCAGCAGCGCCAACGCATCTGCATGACCAGCGTGAACTACATCAATGACCTTTACGACCACCGCTTTGGTAATCAGGCGTTGAAAACCGCCCAGCGTCAGCACGGTCGCTTTGTAAACTCCACCATGATGTACACCTTGGCGGGCGCGGCGGTGTCTGACGGCCTGGAAGACGGCCGCGTGGTCAGCGGCGTAGGTGGTCAGTACAACTTTGTGGCCATGGGTATGGAGTTAGCGGGCGCGCGATCCATTTTGTGTTTACGCAGCACTCGCAAAGCGGCTGGCAAAGTATTGTCGAATATTGTGTTCAGCTACGGCCATTGCACCATACCTCGCCACCTGCGGGACATTGTGATCACCGAATATGGCATTGCCGATTTGCGGGGCCAGTCTGACGAGCAGGTATACCTGCGGCTGATCGCGATTGCCGACGCCCGCTTCCAGGCCGGCCTTTTGCAGCAGGCGAAAAAGGCAGGCAAGGTGGCGAAAAGTTTCAAACCGCCAAAAGCCTGGGTCGACAATGCGCCGGCACACATCTACAAAGCCTTGGCAGCGGTGCCGGGCAACAACCGTTTTCCAGCGTTTCCATTTGGCTGTGACTTTACCGCTGAAGAGTTGGCGATTGCTAAAGCACTTAAACGGATACAGGCTGAAACCGCCACAGGTCGTGGTAAACTCCTGACCCTGGTGCGGGCCGCCTGTACCCGCGACGATCAAAGCCGCTTCCAATCGCTGCTAGAACGTATGCAACTGGCCGCGCCGAAAGGGGTGCGCCAGAAGCTGGACCAGCGGTTATTGATTTACGGCCTGCAACTGACCAATACACCCCAATAAGAGCAATGACGCAACCTATGCAAGATTCTTCTCCTACAATTGACGTGTTCACCGTTCACTATGTACTTAAAAACGCCGTTGGTGAGCTGGTAGATACCTCTGAGGGCAGCGAGCCGCTGCATTTTGTGTACGGCAGCCCCGACATTGTTGAGGGCATTCAGCGTGCCGTGAAAGACCGCCGCGTGGGTGACTGCCTAGAGGTCACCGTGCCGCCAGCGATGGCCTACGGCGAACATCGGGCCGACCTGGTGCGTAAAGTACCGCGCTCGATGTTCGAAGGCGTAGAGAACTTACAAGCGGGCATGAAGTTTCAGACCAACACGGGCACCGAGGCGCAGATTGTCCAGGTGATGGGTTTTGACGGAAATTTGGTGCGTATTGATGCCAATCACCCGCTGGCTGGTCTAACCTTGTATTTTGATTTGGAAATTGTTGGCCGCCGCAGCGCTAGTGCAGAGGAAATTGCCCAAGGCCGGCCCTTGTCATAGCCTGAAGTTAGGAAAGACTGTTATGGAACTGACGACTGACAATTGGCGAATCCTGATTGTAGAAGACGACGAACGGCTGGCCAGCCTGACCCGCGATTACCTGCAGAATAACGGGCTTACGGTGTCTATTGAGTCCCACGGTGGGGCCGCTGTAGAGCGTATTCTGAACGAACAGCCAGACCTTGTGGTGCTTGATTTGATGCTGCCCGGCGAAGACGGCTTGTCTATCTGCCGCCGGGTGCGGCCGCGATACAGCGGCCCGATGCTGATGCTAACCGCCAGAACCGACGACATGGACCAGATACTGGGTTTGGAAATGGGCGCCGATGACTATATTGGCAAACCGGTACAACCGCGGGTGTTACTCGCGCGTATTCGTGCGTTGATGCGCCGCGCTGCCGAAAAAAACCAGCCCTTGGTCGGCAGCGATGCCGTGAGCGAAGGCCCGGTGCGGGTGCAGTTCAACGAGTTGGTGATAGACAGCTCGATGCGCGAAGCCTGGCTGTCTGGCGTTACAGTGGATTTAACCAGCGCCGAGTTTGACTTGCTGTGGTTGCTGGCCAGCAACGCGGGCAGGGTGCTCAGCCGTGAAGAAATCTTTGCCGCTTTGCGTGGCATAGAATACGACGGCCAAGACCGCTCGATTGACGTGCGGGTGTCCCGTATACGGCCAAAAATTGGTGACGACCCCATCCATCCACGGCGCATAAAAACCGTGCGTAGCAAAGGCTATCTGTTTGTAAAAGAAGCCTGAGTAGTTGCAAAAACCTGAATAGCTGCTTAAGCCCGAGTTTTTGTTTGAGCCAGAGTGCGCACCATGCCCCGGATCTACTTTCTAAAACTTTATGCCCGCCTAGCGGGTTTTGTACTGTTGATCGCAGTGCTCTGTATGTTGCTGTTCCAAAGTTTGAACGGTATTCGCCAGCAAATGTGGCTGGAACAACACGGCACAGCGCTAATGCAATGGCTCGCGAAGTCTGCAAATCCTGTTGGTCATTACGCTTGGCTGGTGCAGGCTTATAATCTCGAAGTAGGCCCGGCCACGCAGTTGGCAGATACCGCGGTTATTCGCGAACGCCTGGGTTACGGCCAGGTGGTGGTGTTGCCGTCCAGCTTGGGCCGGCGCTTGTTAGTCGCCCGTGAAGACGGCCAGATCCTCGGCCTGAACCTGGCCACGCCTTATCGCGACATTGTGCGAGCCAGCGCGTTGGTTTTCCGCTGGCATCTAGACCGCTCAACGGTTGAACGTCGCCCCGAAACCCTGCGTTATTTGAGCGCATCACTAGGCCTTGGCGCTTATTTCATTGACACCGGCGAGCGCCTGCCACCCGCCGATGTTTTGCAGCAATTAGCCCGTGACGGCCTGGTTCTGTATACCGCGCTCTCCGGAGAGGGCCCCCGCGTGGCATTGCAGCTGGCTGACGGCGAGATGGTGCTGCTGGTGCCACCACCGCCGTTCAAACCTTGGAGTCTGGCGATCATTTTGCCACTGTGCCTGCTGCTTGCAGCGGCGCTGGCATTGCTACTCGGCTTTGTGGCACGCGCTTGGGATGGGCGTTTGCTGAAGGTTGAATCCGCAGCGCTGCGGATTGCTCGAGGTGATTTGTCGGCGCGGGTAGAACTCGATTCCAGCGCGCTGCAACAGCGCTTGGCGAAAGCTTTCAATAGCATGGCCGAGCATATTCACCGCCTTGTGCAGGTGCAGCACGATATGATCCATGCGGTGTCCCACGAGCTACGCACCCCGGTGGCGCGCATTCGTTTTGGCGTGCAGATGTTGGCCGACAGCGAGAAGTCGCAGCGCAGCGAGGAGCAGTTGCAGGGCATAGACGACGACATTCAGGAACTGGACGACTTGATAGACGAAATACTGACCTACGCGCGGTTGGAGCAGAGCGAGGCCAAGTTCCTCCTGCAGCAGACATCTGTACCTGATCTTCTGCGCCAGGTCATCGCCCAGCAGCAGCTCTTGCACCCAACCGTCGTTATGGAGCTGGATGTGGATGGCGCCAGTGAGGCATTGGCCATGGCTGAGGTAGAACCGCGTTATTTACACCGCGCTATCCAGAATCTGGTGGGTAACGCCGCACGCTACGCCAGCCGCCAGGTGCGCGTGCGCTGTCGGCTAGACAGTAACAATTGCCGCATTGATGTGGAAGACGACGGCCTAGGTATACCGCGCTCTGACTGGGACCGGGTATTTATTGCATTTTCACGGCTGGATGACAGCCGTACCCGCACATCGGGCGGGTACGGGCTAGGACTGTCGATTGTGCGGCGCATTATGTACTGGCACGGTGGCCAGGCCTTCGTTGGCATAAGCGCCACCCTTGGCGGCGCTTGCTTTAGCCTTGTCTGGCCTCGTGTTCAAACGCAATCAGGTGGTCTGCATCGACCCGCACAGGAACAAAATCACCCACATTGAAATCCAGGTGACTGCGGAACAGAGCCTCGAACTCGGTGGATTCGGAGCAGCGAAAACGGTAGAGAGTGGACGTACCGGCAAAGGTTTTTTCAATCACCTCGGGCCGTAAAGGCGAATGCTCATCGTAAACAATGTCATCGGGCCGAATCAGCACATCTACCGGTGTGCCCGCTTCCCATTTGTAAGCCCGGTTACCGTGAATAACGCCGAGTTCTGACTGTATGGCGTCTGGCCCCAGCGTGTTGCCAAGTATAAAGCTACCTTGGCCCACAAAGCTGGCAACAAAACGATTGGTCGGCTCGTGATACAGGTTAAACGGCACGTCCCATTGCTGAATTCGGCCTTTTTGCAGCACCGCCACCTGGTCGCACATTGCAAAGGCTTCTTGCTGGTCGTGGGTAACCAAAATGGCGCTAATGCCCAGGGTTTTTAGAATGTCACGCACATCCAGGCTTAGCCGCCGGCGCAAATCTGCGTCCAGATTTGAAAACGGTTCGTCTAGCAAAATCAGCGTAGGTTCTGGCGCCAGCGCGCGAGCCAGCGCAACCCGCTGTTGCTGCCCACCCGACAATTCGTGAGGGTAGCAGTCGGCAAGATCCTGCAGTTGCACCAGTTCCAGTAATTCAGTGACCTTGCGTTGGCGCTCGGCTTTGCTCAGGCGGTTCAAACCGAAACCAACGTTGTCGGCAATGCTCAGGTGCGGAAAGAGCGCGTAATCCTGAAACACCATGCCAATACGGCGTTTTTCCGGCGGCAGAGCGCGACCGGGTAGGCTGATGGCTTGGCCCTGAAGGCTGATTTTGCCATCGCTAAGTGGCAAAAAACCGGCCAGAGCACGCAGCATAGTGCTTTTGCCACAGCCGCTTGGGCCCAGCAGACAGCCAATGTCGCCTTGGCGTAGGGCAAAACTGACGTTCTTCACCACAGCTTCGCCGCCATAGCCACAGCACAGATTGTTGACTTCGAGCAACCAGTCAGATGCGATTGCGGGCTTGTTCATAGTCAATCCAGACGTTTAAGAATCAGGAATTCCAGCAGGGCTTTTTGAGCATGTAAGCGGTTTTCCGCTTCCTGCCACACTACCGAGCCCGAATGCTCCATCATGTCTTGTGAGATCTCTTCGCCGCGATGTGCCGGCAGGCAGTGCATAAACAGAGCGCCTTTAGCGGCCAGTGACATCAACTGCGGATTAATCTGGTAGCTCGAAAACGCCAGTTCACGAGCTTTCTGCTCGCTTTCTTGGCCCATAGAAGCCCACACATCGGTGACCAGCAGGTTGGCGTCGCGGGCAGCGTCTGCGGGCTCGCGCATTACCGTGACATGTTCTTTGTGTGCTTCAAATACGGCGGCGTCAGGTTCATAGCCTTTCGGGCAGGCCACGTTCAAATGAAAGCCGAACATGACGGCAGCGTTGATGTAGGAATGGCACATGTTGTTACCATCGCCGATCCAGGCCACCGTGGCGCCGCGAATACTGCCGCGGTTTTCGCGATAGGTTTGCATATCGGCCAATAGCTGGCAGGGGTGGAAGTCATCAGTCAGTGCGTTGATCACGGGCGCTGAGGAGGCCGCTGCAAAGCGCTCCACGGTATTGTGGGCGAAGGTCCGAATCATCACTGCGTCGACCATGCTGGAGATAACAATGGCCGAATCCTCAATCGGTTCGCCGCGGCCCAACTGGGTGTCGCGGGGCGACAAAAACAACGCCGAGCCGCCAAGCTGCATCATGCCTGCTTCGAAAGACACCCGGGTGCGAGTAGATGACTTTTCAAAAATCATCGCCAGAACACGATTTTTCAAGGTGTCGCGGGTCTTGCCCTGGTGCCATTCACGACGCAGGCGTGAGCCGTGGTCCAGCAGTGCTTCCAGTTCATCGGGAGTCAGGTCGTTCAGTGTTAAAAAATGTCGTACTGCCATGCAATGGCCCTTACCTCGCTGGAGGCCCGGGTTGCCGGGACTTCTAGCCTGATGATTGTGGATGTAAAGTGAAAAAATAGGGGCAGTCAGTCTAGCCGCTCTGCGGTGGCATGACAACGATCAGGACCAGCTGGTGCCGCGTCTTTAGCGATAGAGGACAGATTTGAAATCTGCCCCCGGCGTACGGAAATCTGCCCCCGGATGTTCTGGGTCAAAGAGCGGGCGGTCGGCGACGGTTGGTAGGTCTGCCGGGGCCGTGTACAATGATGAAAACCGATTGCCCCAAGGCAAGCTTTCCTTTTTCATTTTAGCTTCCAGCACAGAGGTAGATAACATGGATATGAACGACACCATTAAAAGCCAACTCGAAGAAAACTCAGTTATTCTGTACATGAAGGGTTCTCCTCAGGCGCCGCAGTGCGGTTTTTCGTCAAAAACAGTTCAGGCCTTAATGGCCTGCGGTGAGAAATTTGCTTTCGTGAACATTCTGGACAACCCGGAACTGCGTGAAGCGTTGAAGGTGCACTCTAGCTGGCCTACTTACCCGCAGCTGTATATTAGTGGCGAATTGGTTGGCGGCTGCGACATCATTATGGAGATGTCGGAAAATGGCGAACTGGCCACAGCTGTAAAAGCTGCGTGCAAGCAGACAGAAGCCTGAAGGGCAATTTTTAGTGCCGAGAAAAATTGCGCGGTGCGAATGAAACCTGCGCAGTTAGACTACAACTCATGCAATTTAAAAGATGTGCAGTGACAATAGAAAATGCCGGCTACATGCCGGCATTTTTCGTTAAAGGTGCTGGGCTCCTAACCTGCTTTGCTTCGAAGAGATCCCACCACAGCGTTCAGTGCGCGGTCAATCAGCGCTCCTTGTTCCAGCAGCGTTAGCCGACCCCGGCACATTTCTTGGGCAAGCTCGGTACGGGTTTTTTCAATCACTTTCAGGCCCATGCGGTTAACGAATACAAAGCAGTCAGCTTCTTCAATAATAGCCGATAGTTTGCAACGGAAGCTGGCGCCGTTTACCAGGCTGAACTCTACCCAGCTACCGGTTTCAATCTGGTCAATCTGATCCATATATTCAGAAATGGCGTTGTCTTGCAGTTCTTCGCCGATGTCCGCTTTTTCAGAATCTGGCGCCACTACTAAAGGCTCTGTGCGAGTTTCTAGAGCGGCGTTGGTGCGGAAAGCGTCGGCCAGTTCATGTTTAAGCTGCGACATCATTTCGTCGAGTTTGGACGAATTAAACGATACTTCCTCAAGCCCGGCGCGCAGGGTTTTCAGCAATCCCGGCACCACACGAACCCATTGGTCGCGCTCGGCATCTTCGTGATGGGGATGCAGGCACCAGATAAGGTCGTCCAGCACTTTTACCGACTCGTTCCAGCGGTGCTCCATCTCGTCCCTGAGGTAGGTCAGAAACATAACCCGGCTCCAACCATTAACAACGATGGTGTGAATGGTTTGCGGCAGCTTGTAACGGGCCAGCTTCTCTTTCAATATCGTGTCTACGGTTTGCTGCGCTTTCTGGGATTTTATGCGGCCACGCTCAGATTCGCGGGTGCGCTGTTCCACCAGAGTTGAACGTTTGTTTTCGCGCTCCAGAAAGGCGTCGAATTCGTCATTCAAGGCAACAAACAAAGACACGTCGCCGTCAAACTCTTCAAGAATGCGCTGCACGATGGTGTGAATCTGATTATACAGTTTGTCTCGCGACTTTTCGTCGCTGTTGCTCCAGCCAATGCCGGCGCGGGCAAGGTTGTTGAGCAGGCGTCGGGCGGGATGTCCGCCATGACTGAAGAAGGTTTTATCGCGCATCACCACTTTCAGTATGGGTATTTGCAAGCGGCTGACCAGCACCTGAATGGGTGCTGACAGGTTATCGTCGTCGAGAATAAAATCGAACAGCATCGACACCAAATTAACGAGGTCTTCATCGGCCTCGGTTATAGCGGCTTTGAGTCCGTCTTTGCGCTTTGTCTGCGCTAGAAGTTGGTGCATCAAATTCAGTAAATCGATGGTTAGCGGCTCGCCTTGGCTCAGGTCTTCATCGAAGCCTGTGTAGCTAGCGGTGTCAAATGCGTTCTGCGTTGGTAAAGCGTTAAGAAGTTCGCCAAGCTCAGCGGCAGACAGTTGGTGTACGGAGCGGCTACCGGAATGCCGCTGCGGCATAACGGCGTTGCTACGTTGGTGCGCAAGCATGCTGCGTATTTGTCCGAATACTGCGCTTTCGCTTGCGGCATCCACCTGCGAGGTGCCCATTGAATCCGAGCTGTCGGCCGCTTTGCCGCCGCTGTTCTGATTTTTTGAGCTATTTTTACCTTGATGGCGGAAGTGAGGAACAACCCCGGCTTTCACCAAAATGCGGTTGGCTTCGTCTAATAACATACCAAGATTCGACATAACGTAGCGGTCAAACTGCTTTAGCAGAATCAGGCGCTCACGAATCTGGATTTCCATGGGCTGTATGGCGTGTATAAACGCCTGGCCTAAATGCTCTGGTGCCAAAGGATTGACGATAACGCCGTCTGCTGCTTTGTACACATGGCTGAATCGCGCGTTCAGCTGAATTAACTGACTCTGAAAGTGCGCTTTGGCTTTTGCAGCCATGGCATTCAATGCAACCTGTTCTTCCAGGTCATCATTACTTACAAGCGCGAGGCTGTCTGGGTCTATCGCCTGGGGCCCGTTATCAGGACCGCTCTGGCTGGGGGGCAACACAAAAAATGAACTAATAGTCTCGTTAAACTGGCGTTCAACACCTTTGCGCTTGATGCGAATTTCCCGCATGGCTTCAAAGTAGCGATTTTGTTCGTTATTGTTGCGGCAGTTGTTGGCGAGTTCAAACAGCGAATCATCGACCGCGTCCAGTGCGCCCTGTAACAGGTCGCCCAAGCCGGCAACAACAGTTTCCCGAACGCGAACCACTTCGGGTGGAACAGGTGCGGCTTCTCCGTTAGCGACCTTCTGGCGCTGGTGGATATAATGAATGCCGGGCTGTTCGTTCATGGCAGGCTCCTGTTTGTCTCGCGCCACCTAAGCCTTTTTATAGGGTGCCATCACAATGGGAGTTATAATTATGCTTCAAAAATAACCCATATTGATCTTTTTTTAAACATTTGCTTTTTAGTTTTCACGACGAACTCACAAAATCAGGCATTAACGGTCACAAAGGCTGGCGTGATATTCAGCGGCCAAGCCCGCGTTTCTTGCGTTTTTTTGGATGCACAATGGCCGCTTTTACAACGTTATCTTTAATCTGTAGTACTTCAACTCGATGCCCGCCAACTCTCAGGCACACGTTGCTGTCGGGAATGTTCTCCAGAGTTTCGGTAATTAACCCGTTTAGAGTTTTAGGGCCATCTATTGGCAATTTCCAAGACAAACTTTTGTTAATTACCCGCAGCGAAGCTGTGCCGTCAATAATATAGGTGCCATTATCCTGAGGAATGATGTCTGGGCTGGTGGATGCATAGTCGGTGGTGAATTCGCCCACAATTTCTTCAAGAATGTCTTCCAGCGTGGCCAGGCCCAGCACTTCTCCGTATTCGTCCACGACAATGCCAAAGCGTCGGCGGCCTTTCTGAAAGTTAATCAACTGGGTGTTCAATGGTGTGCTTTCGGGAACAAAGTAAGGCTCGGTACACAGCTGCGCAATCATGTCCTTGTTTAAGTCATCTTTTTGCAGCAGTTTGGTGGTATTACGCAAATGCAGAATGCCCTGAATGTCATTTATATCGCCTTTATAAACCGGTAAGCGGGTGTGCTGGCTGTTGCGTAACAGGCGCAGGATGCTGTCCAGGTCGTCATCCAGGTCAATCCCGACGACTTCGTTGCGGGGCACCATAATGTCCGTCACGGTCACTTTTTCCAGGTCCAGTATGCTCACCAGCATATCTTTGTGCTTGGCTGGAATCAGCGCGCCGGCTTCGTTCACCAGAGTGCGCAGTTCCTCGCGGCTGAGGTGGTCGTTGGCGATGTCTTCCGGCGATACCCGCAGCAGCTTCAAAATGCCGCCGGTAAACAGGTTCACTGCCCATACCACCGGGTAGAGTATTTTTAGCAGCGGAGCTAGAACATAACTGGCAGGAAAGGCGATTTTTTCCGGAAACAGTGCGGCCAACGTTTTAGGCGTCACCTCCGCAAAAATCAGGATGACAATGGTGAGTAGCACGGTGGCTATGGCAATACCGGCGTCGCCCCAGATGCGTATGGCGATGACGGTGGCAATGGCCGAGGCAAAGATGTTAACGAAGTTGTTGCCAATCAGGATAACGCCGATCAGTTGATCGGTTCGCTGCAGAAGCCTGTGGGCGCGCTTGGCACCTTTGTGACCGGTTTGCGCCATGTGCTTCAGGCGATACCGGTTCAGCGACATCATTCCGGTTTCGGAGCTGGAAAAGAAGGCCGATAGTAAAATCAGTCCGGCTAGCGTAATAAACAGCGCGGTCAGCGATGTTTCGTTCAAGCGAGGAGTCCTTGTATTTGTCGAGAGCGTGGAAAGCGCGGAAAGTAAAGCGGCATAGCCAGCTTTGGCGGTGAGCGCATTATCGTACCAGTTACCCTATTTAAGGCCGTGATGGAAAATCAGTTCCAGCACCAGCTTGCTGCCATAGAACGCTACCATTAATAGCGCGCAGCCTGCCAGTGTCCAGCGGCTAGCGGTTACTCCGCGCCAGCCTTTGGTGTGGCGGCCAATCAGCAAAGCCACAAACACCAGTAGCGAGAGTACCGAAAACAGAGTTTTGTGGGCAATGTCCTGGGCGAACAGGTCTTCCACAAAAAGAGCGCCGGTAACAATGGCTAGAATCAGTAGCACAACACCGGCCCAAACCAGTTCGAACAGCACCGACTCCATGGTTTGCAGGGGGGGCAGGTTGCGCAAAAGGCGGCTGTTGTAGTTGCTTTTAAGTTGGCGGTTCTGGACGGACAACAGCACAGCTTGAATGGCTGCCAGGCTGAACAGACTGTAAGCGGTCACTGACAGGGCGATGTGGGTAAGCATGCCGTAGCTGTGATCTGGCACCAGCCGCGCCGGAGTGGGCGCTGCCAGCGCAACAATAATCGTCAAGCCGGCTAGAGGGTATACGCCCAATAGAAGGTTTTGCAGGGGTTTGGTAAGATTCAGGCCCAATAACAAGAATGTGATCAGCCAGGAGATGACCAGCGAGCTGCGCACAATACTGAAATCGAAGCCGCCGTCATGATGCACAATCTGAGTGATCAGCAGTGCGTGGCCCACCAAAGCAAGCATGCCCACCAAAGTGGTCATTGCCAAGCTGCTTTGCACCCGGCCGCGGAAATGAAGAGCCTGCAGGGCCGTGCCAATGCTGTATAACAGAAGTGAGGTAACCGCGAGAATCAGCGTTCCCATAAAGTGTTAATCCTGAGCTGCCCTGTATGCCACTGTTCAGGCTGAGGTTTACGACGCATTAAAGGTGATTTCACTGAGCTGGTCGTTTCGGGAAGATAGTTTGGTTATAATGTGCCGATTATGCAACCGGAATCAACAGGCCCCGGGGCCTGATTATTCCTGAATACTCTTATCCGGGTACGGAAGAACCGCATGTTTGAAAATCTACAGGACCGACTCTCCGGCAGTTTGCGCAAAATCACGGGTCAGGCGCGGCTTACCGAAGACAATATCAAAGATACGCTGCGTGAAGTTCGAATGGCGCTGCTTGAAGCCGACGTTGCTTTACCAGTGGTTAAGGACTTCGTAGAGAGTGTTCGCCAGCGTGCCGTTGGCCAGGAGGTTCAGCGTAGCCTGACACCCGGCCAAGTATTTATAAAAGTGGTGCAGCAGGAGCTGGAGCGAGTGATGGGCGAGGCTAACACCGGCCTGAACCTTTCGGTTACCCCGCCTGCAGTCATCATGATGGCGGGCCTGCAGGGTGCTGGTAAAACCACCACCGTTGCCAAGCTGGCGCGATTCCTGAAAGAGCGCCAGAAGAAAAGCGTGATGGTGGTCAGTGCCGACATCTACCGCCCGGCCGCGATTAAACAGCTGGAAACCCTGGCGAACGAGGTAGGCGTAGAGTTCTTCCCCAGCTCCGCCGATCAAGATCCGGTAGCCATTGCTGAAGGCGCCATCAGCGCAGCGCGTAAAAAACACATTGATGTGGTGATACTGGATACCGCCGGCCGCCTTGCCATTGATGAAATGATGATGGGCGAAATTAGCCGCCTGCACGCCGCGGTAAAACCGATAGAAACCCTGTTCGTGGTCGACGCCATGACCGGGCAAGACGCCGCCAACACCGCCAAGGCGTTTAATGAAGCCCTGCCGCTGACCGGCGTGGTTCTCACCAAAACCGACGGCGATGCCCGCGGTGGTGCGGCCCTGTCGGTACGACACATTACCGGTAAACCAATCAAGTTCCTGGGTGTGGGTGAAAAATCTGACGCTTTGGAGCCGTTCCATCCAGACCGCGTGGCGTCACGCATTCTGGGTATGGGCGATGTGCTCTCCCTCATAGAGGAAGCCGAGCGCAAGCTGGATCAGAGCAAAGCCGAGAAGCTCACCAAAAAGATCAAGAAAGGCAAAAGTTTTGATCTTGAAGACTTCCGCGACCAGCTCCAGCAAATGAAAAGCATGGGCGGCATTGGTGGCTTGATGGACAAGCTGCCGGGCATGGGCCAGATGGCCAAAGTGGCCCAAGAGCAGGTGAACGATAAGTCTATGGGGCAAATGGAAGCGATTATCTGTTCCATGACGCCCAAAGAGCGTCGTTACCCGGACACCGTTAACAACTCCCGCAAGCGCCGTATTGCCAACGGTTCCGGTTCGCAGATTCAAGATGTGAACCGGCTGCTGAAGCAGCACAAGCAAATGCAGAAGATGATGAAAAAATTCAGTAAGAAAGGCGGAATGGCCAACATGATGCGCGGTTTGGGTGGTATGATGCCGCCCGGCGGTGGAGGCGGTCAGCCTCCCTTTGGTCGTATGTAAAATGCCTTACGCCGAAAACAGGGAAACAACCGGTTTCGCTGTTTTCTTTGGCGCTCTTTTAGCATAGAATAGCGCCCCTTTCGAGTATGGGTCTTCATATCAGCCGCTCCTGGCTGCATTGAATCGTACAAAGTTCGTACAACAGAACAGGATATTGGTTAAATGGTAAAAATCCGTTTGGCTCGCGGCGGCTCTAAAAAGCGCCCGTTCTACCATCTGACAGTGACCGACAGCCGCAAAGCACGCGACAGTCGTTTTATTGAACGCGTCGGCTTCTTCAACCCGATTGCCCGTGGACAAGAAGAGCGTCTGCGCGTAGATCGTGAGCGCGTTGCGCACTGGATCGGCCAAGGCGCACAGCCTAGCGATCGTGTTGCCCAACTGCTGAAAACCGCGGATTAATCTATCAGAGAAATCTGAAGGTTAGCCTGACAAACACCGGGGTGACACACATGGCAGAATCCTCGCAGGAAACTGTTATCGGCCGTATTACCGCGGTGTTTGGGATCAAGGGTTGGCTTAAAGTCTACTCTTTCACCGATCCCAGAGACGGAGTACTGAACTACCGCAACTGGACACTTGTTCAGGACGGCAAGCGTATTCCTGCCAAGCTTGAAGAGGGTCGCCGCCAAGGGCAGGGGATCGTCATCAGGCTGAAAGGTGTTGATGATCGTGATGTTGCCCAGCGTTACTGCGGGGCTGATATTCTTGTGCCAACCGAACAGTTAGCAGAGTTGCCTAAGGGCGACTATTACTGGTATCAGTTGGAAGGCCTCGAAGTATTCACGGTTGAAGATGAATGCCTGGGAATAATGCACCATATGCTGGAAACCGGCGCCAACGACGTATTGGTAGTGCAGGCAAGCCCTGCTTCTATTGATCAGCGCGAACGGCTAATTCCTTACTTGCCTGACGAAATCGTTATGCAAGTGGATTTAGCCAACAAGCGCATGGTGGTTGACTGGGATCCGGATTTTTAGGGTGTGGATTGGTGCTGTCAGTCTATTCCCGGAAATGTTTGCAGCGGTAACCGATTATGGGATCACCAGCAGGGCCGTACGTGACGGGTTAATAACCTTTCACAGCTGGAACCCGCGGGATTTTACCCATGATCGTCATCGCACGGTAGACGACCGCCCCTACGGTGGCGGCCCCGGTATGCTGATGAAAATTCAGCCGCTACGGGATGCTATTCACGCTGCACGGCAAGCGGCTCCGGGCCCGGCTTGTGTGGTATATTTATCGCCTCAGGGTGAAACCCTGAATCAGTCGGTTGTGGAATCTCTGGCAGCAGAGCAGCGACTAATACTGGTGGCGGGCCGTTATGAAGGCGTGGATGAACGCCTGATTACGGCAGAAGTAGATCGTGAAGTGTCGCTGGGAGACTTTGTGCTTTCTGGTGGCGAACTGGCAGCCATGGCTGTGATTGATGCGGTTACGCGCCTCATCCCCGGAGCGCTGGGTCATGCGCAGTCGGCAGAGCAGGATTCGTTCGCCGACGGTTTACTGGATTGTCCGCACTATACCCGGCCCGAAGTGTATGAAGGTCAGGCGGTGCCGGATGTTTTGTTGGGCGGTCACCATGATCAGATCCGGCGTTGGCGGCTTAAACAGTCGTTGAGGCGAACCAGCGAGCGACGCCCCGACCTGCTTGAAAAGCGGGAGTTTTCGGAAGAAGAGCGCAAGCTGCTGGCAGAGATTTTAAACGAACCGTGTGCCTCTGAATCTTCAGGGCATTAAAAGATTGGGAATCAGGAGCATAACGATGAGCGGCAAGAACAACATCATCAATCAAATTGAAACAGAACAGATGACCAAGGACATTCCGCCATTCGCGCCGGGTGATACCGTGGTCGTTCAGGTTCGCGTAACTGAAGGCACCCGTGAGCGTTTGCAGGCGTTTGAAGGCGTTGTAATCGGCAAGCGTAACCGTGGCATGAACTCTTCTTTCATTGTACGTAAGATCTCTTACGGCGTGGGCGTAGAACGTACATTCCAGAGTTTCTCCAAGCTGATTGAAAGCGTAACAGTGAAGCGTCGTGGCGTTGTGCGTCAGGCCAAACTGTACTACCTGCGCGACCTTTCTGGTAAGGCAGCACGTATCAAGGAAAAGCTGGGCTGATTGGCCTCTCGCCATGCTCAGTGTTAAAAAAGGCAGCCACGGCTGCCTTTTTTGCGTTTCGGCAGAAGACGACGCAATCATCGCACGCTTCTGCGACGCCATCTGGCTGGAAGATGGCCTTAGCGAAAAAACCCGCGAAGCCTACCGCAGCGACCTGAGCGGCCTGGCTCAGTGGCTTCAGGGCCAGCCCGGCACACCGTTTCTGATAGCCGCCCAGCGTGTTGATTTGTTGGCTTGGCTATCCAGCGGATTGGCAGACGGCGTGAAAGCCTCTACGGCAGCACGACGGTTGTCTGGCATTCGCCGCTTTTACCGCTATTTGCTCCGCGAAGGTTTGATACAGGAAGACCCAACCCTACGCATAGACAGTCCTAAGCTAACGCGGCCGCTTCCAGACACACTCACCGAAGAGGAAGTTGACGCGCTGCTGACCGAGCCAGACCCCGAAGTACCTATAGAACTGCGCGACAAAGCCATGCTGGAAATTTTGTACGGCTGCGGCTTACGGGTGACCGAGTTAACGTCATTGCGGTTGGACCAGGTGAACTTGCGCCAAGGCGTGGTGCGCATTACCGGTAAAGGCGATAAAGACCGCCTGGTGCCCTTAGGCGAAGAGGCTATAGACTGGCTTCTGCGCTATATAAAAGAAGCGCGGCCGGAATTGCTAAAAGGTCACGCCTGTGACGACCTGTTCCCTGGTAACCGACCAAAAGCCATGACGCGCCAAACGTTCTGGCACCGCATCAAGCATTACGCTGCGCGCATCGGTATTCAAAAGCACCTGTCGCCGCACACCTTACGTCACGCTTTCGCAACCCACTTGCTCAATCACGGTGCGGATTTACGGGTGGTGCAAATGCTGCTGGGCCACGCGGATTTATCCACTACCCAGATATACACCCACGTGGCGCGTCAGCGCCTGCAGGAACTGCATCGGCAACATCACCCTCGAGGGTGAGAGTGTGGGTGAGAGTGTGGGTGAGAGTTCGGGTGAGACAGAGAGCAACGATGAGGATGTTTGTTTTGCTGCTCTTTTACGTCAATTTTTTGCTACCCTAAGTTTGTGCTGAATTAACTCGGTCTGTTTTTTATCCACGTTGCGGACACCCATATGTCTTTTTCTATGCCTGTTATTTCCCGCTTTATTGCCGTTGCTCTGTTCAGTGGCTTACTGTTGCCAGCATTTGTCGCTGCAGCGGATATTGAAGAACGTATTACCCAGCGCCTGCAAACCGCCGTACCGGGCCTGCAGATAGAAAGCATGGCGCCGGCAAAAGCGCCGGGCATATACGAGGTGCGCACCAACAGCGGTCAGATTGTGTACGCCACCGAAGATGCGGAATATCTGTTTATTGGTGACCTGGTCAAACTTGAAAGCGCCGGCTACGTTAACCTCACCGAACAGGCACGTACCAGCCAGCGCCGGCAAACTATTAACGAGCATGCCAAAAATGGTGGCTTGATCCAGTTCGCCGCCAAAGGTGAACAAAAAGCGGTGATTGACGTGTTTACCGACATCGATTGCGGTTACTGCCGCAAATTACACGGCGAAATGGATGAACTTAACGAACTGGGCATTACCGTGAATTACTTCGGTTTTCCCCGTTCCGGTCCGGGTACTGAATCCTTCCGCAAGTACGTGTCCGTGTGGTGCGCAAAAGACCCGCAAGGGGCTATGAACAAGGCCAAAAGCGGCGGCTCCGTTTCGTCCGCTGACTGCGCCAACCCGGTGGCTGAGCAATACAACCTGGGCCGACTGGTTGGCGTAACCGGAACCCCCGCTATCGTATTGGAAGATGGAACATTAATGCCGGGCTACGTGCCTGCCAAAACTCTGGCGCGCAGTTTGGGTATTCTTTAACTAATGTGCATTCTTTAGGCAATCAGCTGCCGCCAGGTCTTATTCCTCAAGCTGTGAGTGGGTATACTGTTCGGCCTTAATCATCAGCAATCAGCAGTCATCGTCATCAGAGGTAAAAGAGTGAAACAGGTCAGTGTCGGAATTTGCGGACTAGGAACCGTGGGCAGCGGAACCTTCAAGGTACTCACTCGCAACGCGGCGATCATTGCCGGCAGGTCAGGGTGCAACATCCAGATTACCCGCATCGCCAGCCGAACCCCCCGCACAGACATCGACCTAGGCGGGGTTCCCTTCAGCACTGACGTCTATGACGTGGTGAACGATCCTGCCATTGATATCGTGGTGGAAGTGATTGGCGGCTACGATGCCGCCAAAGAACTGGTGCTGACCGCGATCAAAAACGGCAAGCACGTGGTTACAGCCAACAAAGCATTGATAGCTGAGCACGGTACCGAAATTTTCGCTGCAGCTGAAAAAGCCGGCGTAATCGTGGCCTATGAAGCCGGCGTGGCCGGTGGTATTCCGGTTATCAAAGCCATTCGTGAAGGCCTGGCGGGCAACCGCATTGACTGGATTGCCGGCATTATGAACGGCACCGGTAACTTCATTCTGACCGAAATGCGCGCGGGTCGTGAATTCGCCGGCGTGTTGGAAGAGGCCAAGGCTTTGGGTTACGCCGAAGCCGACCCCACCTTTGACGTGGAAGGCATAGATGCGGCCCACAAGCTCACCATTCTGGCTTCGGCCGGTTTTGGTGTGCCGCTGCAGTTCAACAAAGCCTACACCGAAGGTATCTCCAAAATTACCCCTTACGACATCGCCCACGCCGAACAGCTGGGTTATCGCATCAAGCATCTGGGCATTGCCCGCCGCCGCGAAGAAGGCATAGAGCTGCGGGTTCACCCCACGTTGGTGCCCCAGGACCACTTGATTGCGCGGGTAGACGGCGTGCTGAACGCCATTTTGGTAGACGGCGATGCCGTAGGCCAAACCATGTACTACGGCCCTGGTGCCGGCGATGAAGCCACCGGTTCCGCCGTGGTTGCTGACATTATCGACGTTGCCCGCATCGTTGCGAGCGGCAGCAGCTTGCGCGTACCCTTCCTGGGCTTCGCACCAGAAGCGATGGAAAATCTGCCGGTACTGGAAATGGAAGACGTACAGTCGGCGTATTACCTGCGTATCTCCGCATTTGATCGCCCAGGTGTGCTGGCCGAAATCGCCACTATTTTGAGCGACAGCGGCATCAACATCGAATCTATCATGCAAAAAGAATTCGAAGTGAAAGACGGCCGCATCCCGGTCATTATCCTGACTCACACCGTGCAGGAACGGCAGATGAACGGTGCCATTGCAGAATTGGAAAACCTGCCAGACATAGACGGCAAGGTTGTTCGTATTCGCGCTGAAAACTTTAACTAACAGGGTGTCCACGTGAGATACATCAGCACGCGGGGTGACTCGCCCGCACTGGGTTTTGAAGATGTTCTGCTGACCGGCCTGGCGCCAGACGGCGGTTTGTACGTGCCTGAAAGCCTGCCCCAGTTCAATCTGGAAGAAATTCGCAGCTGGCGTGGCCTAAGCTACAGCGAACTGGCGTTTAAGGTGATGTACCCGTTTGTCGAAGGCGCCATTCCCGCCGACGATTTCCGCACCATGCTGGATGACACTTACGGCGTGTTCGCTCACAAGGCCATTGCCCCGCTGGTACAGATCGACAGCAACGAATGGGTGTTGGAGCTGTTTCACGGGCCGACCCTGGCGTTCAAAGACTTTGCACTGCAACTGCTGGGCCGCCTGCTGGATTACGTGCTGGAACGGCGTAAGCAGCACGTGGTGATTATGGGCGCTACCTCTGGTGATACCGGTTCGGCCGCCATCGAAGGCTGCCGCCGCTGCGAACACGTGGATATCTTTATTCTGCACCCCTACCAGCGGGTGTCCGAAGTACAGCGTCGGCAGATGACGACGGTGCAAGGCGATAATATTTACAACATTGCCGTGCGTGGTAATTTTGATGACTGCCAACGCATGGTGAAAGCCAGCTTTGGCGACCAGTCATTTCTGGGTGGCAAAACCCAGCTGGCGGCGGTGAATTCCATCAACTGGGCCCGCATCATGGCCCAGATTGTGTACTATTTTCATGCTTCTCTGGCCCTCGGTGGGCCAGATCGCAGCATGGCGTTCTCGGTGCCCACCGGCAACTTTGGCGATATCTTTGCCGGTTACCTGGCGCGGAAAATGGGCCTACCCATTTCCCAGCTGGTGATTGCCACCAACCGCAACGACATACTGCATCGCTTTATGAGCGGCAACAAATACGAGCAGCAACATTTGGAGGCTACCCTTTCGCCAAGCATGGACATTATGGTGTCCAGCAACTTCGAGCGCCTGCTGTTTGACCTGCACGGCCGCGACGGTCACGCCGTGAAAACACTGCTGGAAGACGCCTCCAAAGGCCCGGTCAGCATCGACGACTTCCGTTGGAAGCAGGCCCGCAGTCTTTTTGACAGCAGTGCGATAGACGACAAAGACACCTGCGACACCATCCGCGACGTGTTCCAGCAGAACGCATATCTGTTAGACCCGCACACCGCCATTGGCGTGCGCGCCGCCCGCAACTGCCGCCGCGATGCCAGCATTCCGATGATTACCCTGGGCACCGCCCACCCGGCGAAATTTCCCGATGCGATAGCCGCATCTGGCGTGAGCGCTAAGCCCGAACTGCCTGCGCACATGGCCGGTCTGTTCGAGCGAGAAGAGAAATACACCGTGCTGGACAACAACATCGCCGACGTTCAGGGCTTTATTGCCAAACATTGGAAAAACACCTGAGCGGCATGACTCCCAAAAAGATCCTGCGTCGCCCCCAACCAGCCAATGTGCCCGGCTGGGGGCACGATTTGCCGCCCATATTACGCCGCCTGTACGCCGCCCGCGGTGTTACCTCTGACGACCAACTCAGCTACACCCTGCGTCACCTGGCTTCGCCGCTGAAAATGCGCGGTATGGATCGTGCCGTGGAATTGCTCGCCGACGCCATTGAAAAACAGCAGCGGGTGCTGATACTTGGGGATTTTGACGCCGACGGCGCCACCAGCACCGCCGTCGCCCTATTGGGCTTGGGCATGCTGGGCTTAAAGCACGTTGATTTTAAAGTACCCAGCCGGTTTTCGGACGGCTACGGGTTAACCCCCGGCATTATTTATCGCTTGCAAGAAGACGGCCCGCTGCCAGATTTGATTGTAACGGTGGATAACGGCATAGCCGCCGTGGAAGGCGTACGCGCCGCCCGCGAACTGGGCATGCTGGTGGTGGTCACCGATCACCACCTGGCGGGCGACGAACTGCCCCAGGCCGACGCCATTGTGAATCCCAACCAGCCCGGTTGTGAGTTCATCAGCAAAAACGCCGCCGGCGTAGGCGTGATGTTCTACGTGCTAACCGCCCTGCGCAAACACTTGCGCGAACAGGGCCGGTTGCCAGATCCCGAACCCAATCTGGGTACATTGCTGGACTTGGTAGCCTTGGGAACCGTGGCCGACGTCGTGCCGCTGGACCACAACAACCGCATATTTGTAGAACAGGGCCTGCGCCGCATACGTCAGGGCGAAACCCGCCCCGGTATACTGGCGCTGCTGGAAGTAGCAGGCCGTGACCATACCGCTATCAGCAGCAGCGATTTAGGCTTCGTAGTGGGCCCGCGCCTGAACGCCGCCGGCCGCCTGGACGACATGAGTGTGGGCATCGCCTGCCTGCTGTCGTCAAGCCCAGACGAAGCCCGCCGTTTGGCACAAGAGTTGGATACCTTCAACCGCGAACGCCGCACCATCGAAAAAGACATGAAAACCCAGGCTCAGGATTTGCTGGCGTCTATGTCGCTGGATTTGGAAGGCTTGCCCTGGGGCCTGGCGCTGTTCGACCCGGACTGGCACCAAGGCGTCATCGGCATACTGGCCGCCCGCATCCGCGAGCAAACCAATCGTCCCACTGTTGCTTTCGCGTCAGATGAAAACGGCGAAGATATAAAAGGCTCCGCCCGCTCCATTCCTGGCCTGCACATTCGCGATGCTCTGGCCGTAGTCGACGCCCGCCACCCCGGCCTGCTGAAAAAATACGGCGGCCACGCCATGGCCGCGGGCATGACTCTGGCCGCGGGCGATCTGGAAGCTTTTTCCAGCGCCTTCGACAAAGCCGTTCGCGACAAACTAACAGCAGGCGACCTGGAAGCTGCCATCACCACCGACGGCCCCCTAAGCGCCAGCGAACTCAACCTGGACACCGCCGCCCTGCTAAAACGCGCCGGTCCCTGGGGCCAACACTTTCCCGAACCCCTGTTCGACGGCGAATTCAAAGTAGTCAGCCAGCGCATCGTCGGCCAGAACCACCTGAAACTGGTGCTGCAGCCTAGTGAAGGCGGCAATATCATCGACGGCATTGCCTTCAACACTGGCTCCGAAGTGCCAGACTATACCCACACGGGTGTGAGGGTAGTGTACAAACCAGACGCCAATACCTTCCGCGGCAGAACCAACCTGCAGCTGATGATCGATTACCTGGAACCGCGCTGACCCGAAGGAAAGGGACAAAAAAAGGGGACAGATTTGAAATCTGTCCCCGCTCTGATCGCCCAACTCTGCGTAGCCCCCCTCACGGGACAGATTTCAAATCTGTCCCGGCTTTACCTTTCCGTCTGCTTTGGGCGTTTAACCCTGCAGTAACTGGAGAACCTGCTGCGGCCGTGCATTAGCCTGGGCCAGAACCGACAAGCCTGCTGACTGAAGTACCTGGGTGCGGGCCAGTTCCGCTGTTTCTGCTGCAAAATCCGCGTCGCGGATTCGGCTGTTAGCGGCCGACAGGTTCTCGGAGGTGGTACTCAGGTTGGCAATGGTGGACTCGAAGCGGTTCTGAAGGGCGCCCAATTCCGCCCGGAAGCCGTTGATCTTGTCGAAGGCGTAATCGATAGCAACCAGGGTCTGTTCGGCGCCAGCGGCGGTGTCGATTGCGAGATCGTTAACGGAGACGGTGTTGTTTGCGGGCGTCGCACTCAGGATCTCGTTGATGCGGGGTGTTATGCCATCCACGTCGAGAAGATTGGGGCTTGTAATCGAGACATCGTAGCTTTCACCAAACTGGGCGGAAAAAATAATACTTTCATTGGCAGCGTTCAGGTTGGCGCGAATGCCGGTCTCTACGGTCAGTGAGTTGATTTTCGCGACGATATCATTGAGTGACCGTGCCTCAATCTGAAACGCTGTTCCATCAACATCGACGTCAAACGTGACGCTGTTGCCGCTTTCAAAGCTTTCGGCGAGCGTCAGCTCTTCAGCGGCTGCCAGAGTGGTCACTGAGCTGCCGACGGAGGCATCAGTGGTGCCGACATCGCTAATTGTAATGTTAGAGATGTTATAACTTAGACCATTGCCGCCGCCGTTACTATTGGTGATATCAATGTCAGTACCGTTGACAGCAACGGACAGATCCGCGGCAATGTCAGCTGTTGCCGAACCTGTCAATGCGGTATTGATGGCGTTAGCAATATCAGAAGCCGCATTAGTCCCTGCAGGCACCGAAAAGTTGATGGTTTGCGTGCCGCCATTGTTATCATCAATATCGAAGCTACCGGTTACGCCATCATCGATGTTGGTTAGCGCGGAGGTATCGACAGTGAAGCCGTCAGGACCGCCCGTCAATCCAGTAACGTTGGTTCCAGTGGTAGTATTCTGTGTCCCTGCAGCATCCGAAATATCAATAGTTGCAGCAACACCAGTGATGCCTGCATTCTTGAAAACAACCGAGTTACCATCCCCGGAGACTTCAGCCGTTACATCTGGCAAGTTGCCGTTCGAGGAGATTGCACCATTGATGGCTGTCGCCAACGCGCCAACGTCCGCGTAGGTATCTGCGGCAACGTTAATGGTTTCACCGCCAATGGTAGAGGTTACGGTGATATTGCCACCGAAGGCCAAACTCGATACATCTAACGCGGTCTCACCTGCGTCGCCTGCACCCAGCGAAGACGTGGACAGCCCGGACGTCTGGGAGACAGTGGCCCCGATCTGGCTACCGCCGGCATCCAGCCCGCTCACTCCAATGGTCTCGCCAGCATTGGCGCCAACCTGAAATGTTTGTGCGCCAAAAGTGCCATCGAGTATTTTCAGTCCGTTAAACGAGGTCTGGCTCGCAATGCGGTTAATCTCCGCAATTCGCTGCTGCACTTCCTGATTCAGGGCCTGACGGTCTGACGTACTGTTCGTTGCGTTCGATGACTGGACTGACAACTCACGGATACGCTGCAGGTTGTTGGTTACTTCGTCTAGAGCACCTTCGGCCGTCTGCGCCAGGGAAATGCCATCGTTGGCATTGCGCTGAGCCATGTTCAGGCCGGTAATCTGAGCCTGAAAGCGAGTAGAAATGGCGAGGCCCGCCGCGTCATCTTTGGCTGAGTTGATGCGCAGGCCGGAAGACAGGCGCTCCAGGGCAACGTTGCTGTCGCTCTGGGAGGCGTTCAAATTCCGCTGTGCGTTCAACGATGCGATGTTGGTATTAATGACTTGAGGCATTGTATTTCTCCCTGCTCTTGTGAAGGGCCGGAACAGGGTGGTACGAGCAACAGAACCCCTGGCCAGCAAAATTCAAGTGATTGCCGTTTGTTCTGAATCAATGCGAAAGCCATGCCAGAATGTGATTACGGATACCAGAGAACTGTTTTGCAAAGGAAAGTGATAAAACAGGGAGTTGCTACATTGATGGTTGCGGCGATTTTTTGGCAAGATGGTCGGCAGTGCCTTGCCGCTTTTTTGAGCAAGTTACATTCCTTTACAAAGTTTTTAGAAATCCGCCTAAAGGAACCGAGGGATGCGCCGTTAAGTGAAATAACAGGGCGGCGCTCCAAACTAAAAGAGAACGCCAGACCTCTTTCATGCAATAACGACTACACAGTCGAAGGAGATTCAACATGGCTCTCGGAATCAACACCAACGTCGCATCACTCAACGCCCAGAATCAGCTGAGCAAATCCCAAGGCATGAACGACCAAGCTCTGCAGCGTCTTTCTTCCGGCCTGCGTATCAACTCCGCTAAAGATGACGCGGCCGGCTTGGCGATTTCTACACGGTTCAGCTCGCAAATCACCGGTTTGAACGTTGCTGTGCGTAACGCCAACGACGCAATCTCTCTGTCGCAGACAGCTGAAGGTGCGCTGAACGAGGTGACCAACAACCTGCAGCGTATCCGTGAATTGGCTGTCCAGTCTGCCAACTCCACCAACAGTAGCTCCGACCGTGAAGCACTGAACCAGGAAGTCCAGCAGCGCATTGAAGAAGTAAACCGGATTGCCGGTCAAACAGCTTTCAACGGCTTGAAAGTACTCGACGGCAGCTTCGGCGATGCCGTGTTCCAAGTGGGCGCCAACGTGGGTGAAACCATTGGTCTCGATCTTAACGCCAGCGTGCGTACTGATGCCATTGGCGGTGTCGCCCAAGCGGCATCAGCCGATTTGAACACGCAGATTACCGATGCGGTCACTGCGGTGTCGCCAGAAACGGCAACCTATTCTTTCGACGTGAGCGATGTGGTGGGCACAAACTACAGCACGGTGACCGCGGCCTCTGATACGGGAGCTCTCGGTGCGTTCACCGGAGCTGGCTCGAATTCGGGTGATGGTACGGCCGGTGTTTTCAGGCTGAACCTTGATGATGGGGCTGGTGGAAATAGCGTCGATATCGACACCTCAGTCGCTGACGGTGTTACGCTCGACGCAGCCGCTTTGGCTGCAGGTATCGAAGCAGGACGTACGGCTATTGAGACTGCAGGATTTACCATTGAAGGCGACGACGCCACTGAAATCGCAGCCGCTATAACTGGTGGCACGTTTGCCTTCTCGCGCGCCGACGGTGCCACGTTTGATCTGACTGAGACGGTAGATAGCGGTTCTTTTGACGCGGTTCCAACGTTCGGTAACACGACTACAGGGTCCATCACAGCCGCTGCTGGTGCGCAAGATACCTCCGCTAATAGCTCACTGGCAATCACCGACACGGATGGCAATGTCATTAATGTCGCCTTAACCACTGACCTGAGCGCCGATGACGGCACTGCTTTGGAAGGGCTGATCGCCACTGCTCTGGCGGGTGGAGAAGCGACTAGCTCAGTGGATACTGGGGCTGGCACCATTACCTTGACAGACGATGCGGTCAATGAAGGTAGCTTCTCGTTAACTTTGGGCGGGGCAGCCATTACCCCTACTGCTAGCACAGACGGTGTCGCTGAAGTAGTCGGGGTGGTCGCTCAGGAAATTGTAGTAGGCGAAAACGAACTCACCTTCCAGTTTGGTGACGGCGACGCGTTAGCGGTTGCCGCTGGCACTTACAGCACGGTTCAGTCCTTCGTAGATGGTGTGAACACGGCACTGGGTGGTAACGCGAACGCTGTGTTGGGTGACGATAATGTGCTCACCATCACGTCCGGTGAAGCCATCACTGTAGCAGCAACAGGTGATGCCAGTACCGCCTTTACTACCGGCGCAAATGCTGTGTCAGGCAACCTTCAAGACGCCGACGTGCTCACTGTGGATGGCGCCAATACGACGATCCAGCGTGTCGATGCGGCATTGACCTCAATCAGCGACCTGCGCAGCACCTTTGGTGCCATCCAGAACCGCTTTGAGTCCACCATTGCCAACCTGAGCACGTCAGTGGAAAACCTGTCAGCGGCCAACAGCCGTATTTTGGACGCAGACTTCGCCTCGGAAACGGCGGAGCTGGCCAAGTCTCAGGTATTGCAACAGGCTGGAATTTCGGTTCTGGCACAGGCTAACGCCCGCCCGCAGCAGGTTTTGTCCCTCCTGCAGTAAGGAGTTAGCGGTAACAGCCGGAGCCTTTGGGCTTCGGTTTTAAGCCGTTTGAGTACAGTGAGGTAAGCTATGAATGACGTTACCCTGAACAGCACGGATCTGAAACTGGCTCGCTCCGGCGAGGCCGTTCCGGCTCGGGCACTGTCGTCTTCTTCTGCTGAAGGCCCGCGGGCTGCAGGCTCTGTTGCCAATAGCTCGGCAGCCAACCAGAATGTTGCGGCGGTCGTGAGTAACGCGCCTGCGGCAAGCAAAGTGGCGCAGCCGCAAACCCTGAGCCTGGCCGACCAGGCTGCGCAAGCCAAGGATGCACAGGAGTCCCGAAAAGAGCAGTTGTCTAGTGCGGTGTCACAACTGAACAGCTATGTTCAGAATGTGCAGCGAGATTTGCAGTTCGAGGTAGACAGCGAGTTGGGCCAGACCATCGTAAGAGTGGTGGATCAGAAAACCCAGCAGGTAATTCGCCAGATGCCTGACGAACTGGCGCTAAGGTTGGCAGAGAAATTGCAGCAGGACGAACCGCTGACGTTTTTTAACATCAAGGTATAAAAAGTTGCCGCTTTTGATTTGATGTTGGCAATGATTGTTCAGCACCGCCGCACCCTTAAGGGGCCGGCGGTGCTCTGGTTTTAGGTAGGGGACGGACTTAAGTCCGTCCCCGGTCTTGAAGTCCGTCCCCGGTCTCGCGGCCCGCCGGTAAGGTAAGGCGGGGACAGACTTGAAGTCTGTCCCCTAGTTCCAGGTCCCGGGCCTCAGAAATATATTTTCCGAGAGGGGCAAAGTTTTGCCGCTTGCGGCCGTTAACCGAAGTACGAAGTGATTGGCGCCTTCGAGGAGGCATTGGTATGGCAAATATTTCATCACTGGGAATTGGCTCTGGCGTGTTAACGTCAGATTTGGTGGATCAGTTAGTTAAGGCAGAGCGCGCACCCGCTGACAACCGGTTTACCCGGAAAACTGAGCAGTCTGAGGCGATGCTGTCTGCCTATGGCAAGCTGCGCAGTGCCATTACCGAACTGCGCTTGCCCATGCGCCAGCTAAGCTCTGCTGACAACCTGAAAGCCTTTTCCGCGACCTCATCCAATGAAGATATCGGTGTATCGGTGAACAGCGCTAAAGCCAGTCGCGGCAGCTATAGCCTGGATGTCACCAGCCTGGCGACCGCTCAGGCATTGGCATCACAAGACGTATTCGCCGATCGCGACACCACCTCAGTGGGCGAAGGCGAGCTGACCATCGCCGTGGGCGACAAAACCGCCAACATCACCATAAACAGCAGCAACAATTCTTTGCAAGGTCTTGCCAACGCAATCAACGATGCGGGTGTGGGTGTGTCTGCCGGGGTCATTGATACGGGTAATGGCTTTCAGTTAGTGCTGTCAGCAGATGAAACCGGAACGGCTAACGCGGTGAGTATTACAGCCACCGAAAGCGATGGCACAAACACCGATGGCACGGGCTTGTCCCGATTTGCCTTTAACGCGGATATGGCTGAAAACGCGGGATTCAGCCAAACCATTGCCGCTACCGATGCGGTAATGAAAATCAACGGTATTGAAGTGACGCGCTCTACCAACAACTTTGAAAATGTGATTGATGGTCTGTCGTTCGACATCAAGGACATTGGCACTTCCACCGTCAAAGTCAGTCAGGACGTGAGTGCGGTTACCGATCGTGTTCAGGGCTTTGTTGAAAAGTTCAACGCATTGCAGGTCACCATTGATAGCCTGGCGGGTTTTAATGCCGAAGCGGGCGTAGGCAGTCTGTTGACTGGAGACAGCACCGTGCGTGCTCTGCAGAGCCAACTACGGCAAGTGCTGACCGGCGTCGTGCCCGGGCTGGAAAACGCCAACGTGCGCAGCCTGGCCGACGTGGGCATAAAAACCGATCCGAATACCGGCGCTTTGGAGTTTGATCGCAGTATTTTTGAAACCCAGCTCAAGAACAATCCGGACGATGTAACCGCGCTGTTCGCCGAGCAGGGCAGAACGACCGATGGCCAGGTGGAGTTTGTGCGCAGTGGATTGAGCACTCAGCCTGGCCGGTACGATATCAATATTACCCAGGCGGCTACCCGGGGCCAGCTGACCGCGGGCTCTGCATTGGCATCGTCGGTTGATGTGACGGGCACAAACGATGAGTTCGCACTAACGGTCAATGGCGAAACAACGGTGAGCCTGAAGCTTACACAAGGCACCGGTATTACGGCTCAGGCGCTGGTAGAAGACATTCAGGCCCAGTTAAACAGCAACGCAGCCCTGAGCGCCTCTGGCGAATCGGTACAGGTGTCGCTGGACAGTGACAACAGGCTTGTATTTACATCCGGTAAATACGGCTCTGAATCCAACGTCAGTATTAGCTCGCAAGAAGATGCTGATGCTTTTGGCCTGACTGGCGCTAGCGGAACGGCTGGCCAGAATGTGGCCGGCACCATTGGCGGTAAGGTTGCAGAGGGTGATGGCCAGGTGCTGTTCCTGGGCAGCGGTTCCGGTCCGGCATCCGGCTTGCAGGTCCGCATTCTAGGCGACCAGACCGGCGCCCGTGGCTCTATCAACTTTGTGCAGGGCTTAGGTAAGAACACCGTTGATTTGGTCAACAGCTTCGTGGGTATAGATGGCGCGCTGGCATCCCGCACCAGCAGCCTGAACCGCGATCTAAGAGAGATTCAGGAAAACCAGATAAGGCTGGATGTTCGCATCGAATCTTACCGCGAGCGTTTAGTGAAGCAGTTCAGCGCCGCCGATTCGCTGATTTCCCAGCTCAACAGCACCCGCGATTTCGTAACCCAGCAGCTTGAAGCGCTGGCACCCCAGAATTTCAACAAGTAGTCATTCCGGCTAACGCTTTGATAAGTCCGGCGCAGCCGGCGAGAAACGAGGTTACCCATGAAAGGTTTAAGAGCATACCAGCAGATAAACACCCAAACCAGCATCACCGATGCAGACCCGCACCGGCTGATTCAGCTGCTTTACAATGGTGCGCTGGAGCGCATCAATATGGCCAAGGCTCGCATGCAGGCCAAGGATTTTGAAGGCAAGGGCAAGCTTATTAGCAAAGCCATAGAGATTATTGGCGGGCTGCGCAGTTTTCTGGACTTTGAAAAAGGCGGTGACTTGGCACCGCGTCTGGAAGGCTTGTACGATTACATGGAACGCACCCTGTTTGAAGCCAACGCTAGAAATGACGTTGCCAAGCTGGACGAAGTGGCCAAACTGCTACACGCAATGAAAGAAGGCTGGGACGGCATTCGTGGCGAAGTGGTTGCTCAAGCCCAAGCTGTATAAGGCCTAATAGCCAAGGCCACCTTGCTGCCGTACACTGTGTCGCTTAATTTCGATACATCCATAGTATTGTGTGTGGAGCAAGGGCATGTCTGATATTAACAAAGTAGTACTGGCCTATTCCGGTGGCCTGGATACCTCGGTCATCGTGCGGTGGCTGCAAGACACCTACGGCTGTGAAGTGGTTACCTTCACCGCCGACATCGGCCAGGGCGAAGAAGTAGAACCGGCGCGTTTAAAAGCCAAAGCGCTGGGCGTAAAAGAAATATACGTTGAAGACCTGCGCGAAGAATTTGTGCGCGATTATGTTTTCCCTATGTTTCGCGCTAACACCGTTTATGAAGGCGAATACCTGCTGGGTACCTCTATTGCCCGCCCTTTGATTGCGAAGCGTCTGATTGAAATTGCCAACTCCACCGGCGCCGATGCCATTTCCCACGGCGCAACCGGTAAAGGTAATGACCAGGTTCGTTTCGAGCTGGGTGCCTACGCCCTGAAGCCTGGCGTAAAAGTGATTGCGCCTTGGCGTGAGTGGGATTTGAACTCCCGCGAAAAACTGCTGGCCTACTGCGCCGAACGTGACATTCCGGTGGATATGAAAAAGGGCAAATCGCCTTATTCCATGGACGCCAACCTGCTGCACATCTCCTACGAAGGCATGAATCTGGAAGACCCCTGGTGCGAAGCCGAGGACGACATGTGGCGTTGGAGCGTATCGCCGCAAGAAGCGCCGAATACCCCGACCTACATTGAGATCACCTACGCCAAAGGCGACATTGTGGCCGTAGACGGCCAGGCTATGAAGGCCCACGAAGTGCTGGCACACCTGAACAAGGTTGGCGGCGACAACGGCATTGGCCGTTTGGACATCGTAGAGAACCGTTATGTGGGCATGAAGTCCCGCGGCTGTTACGAAACCCCGGGTGGCACGATTATGCTGCGCGCCCACCGCGCCATTGAGTCTCTGACTCTGGACCGCGAAGTAGCGCACCTGAAAGACAGCCTGATGCCGCGCTACGCCGAAGTCATCTACAACGGTTATTGGTGGTCGCCAGAGCGTGAAGCTCTGCAGGCGCTGATTGACCAGACCCAAACCTACGTTAACGGCGTTGTGCGCCTGAAATTGTACAAAGGCAACGTAGACGTAGTCGGCCGTAAGTCAGACGATTCGCTGTTTGACGAGAAGATTGCCACCTTTGAAGAAGACGAAGGCGCTTACGATCAGAAAGACGCCGAAGGCTTTATCAAGCTGAACGCCCTGCGCTTGCGCATTGCCGCCAGCAAGGGCCGCAAGCTTTAAGTCTGTATCAGACTAAAGCACAGAGCAGCGCCAAGCCGCTGCTCTGTGTGAGCTTCAGAACACGCCCGCCATGACGCTTGCGGGCGTTTCATTTCCCGTAACAACACCAGAACAGGTTCCCCATGCCTTCTTTTGATATTGTTTCTGAAATCGACATGCACGAAGTGACCAATGCGGTTGACCAAACCAAGCGCGATCTTGGCAATCGTTGGGACTTCAAAAATGTAGACGCCGATGTAGAGCTGGACGACAAAGGCATTACCATCAGCGCCCCACAAGAATTCCAGTTGGAGCAGCTGCTGGACATGCTGCGTATGGCTTTCGCCAAACGCAGCATTGACGGCCGTGCGCTGTCTGAAAACGGTGACAGCAAAGCCGGCAAGTTGGTGAAGCAGCACCTGGAGCTGAAGCAAGGCCTTGAAACCGATATGGCCAAAAAGATCGTGAAACTGATCAAAGACAAAAAAATGAAGGTTCAGTCCAGCATTCAGGGCGACAAGGTGCGGGTAACCGGCAAGAAGCGTGATGACCTGCAAGAAGCCATGGCCATGCTGCGCGAAGCCGAGCTGGACGTGCCCCTGCAATTTAACAATTTCCGCGATTAAGGCGGCTTATCATTTTTGCTGAACCCCGGCGGGCCGCCTGGCGGGAAACCCTGCGACTTTATTCCCGCTGGCAGGTGGTTGCCCTGTTGTTTCTGGGGTTTTCGGCTGGCCTGCCATTTCTGCTGGTTTTTTCCACGCTGAACGCCCGCTTGGCAGATGTGGGGGTTGAAACCGCCACCATCGGCTTTTTCAGCTGGCTGGGTATTACCTATTCCATAAAAGTGATCTGGGCGCCGGTGGTTGACCGCCTGAAATTGCCCATTCTGGACAAGCTGCTGGGTAAGCGCCGCAGCTGGATGTTGCTGGCCCAGGTAGGCATTGCCGCTGGCCTGTATCTGATGGCCCACACCGATGCCACTAGCGCGCCTGAAATGATGGCCTTGTGTGGCCTGCTGGTGGCTTTCTCGTCCGCCACTCAAGACGTGGCCATAGACGCCTACCGTATTGAAATCGCCGAACAACGTTTGCAAGCCGCGCTGGCTGCCACTTATATATTTGGCTACCGGCTGGCGTTATTGGTAGCCGGCGCCGGTGCTTTGTATCTGGCGGAATTCTGGTCATGGCAGGTGTCTTACGAGGTGATGGCGGCGCTGGTGGGCGTGGGTATGGCGACGGTTTTGATCGTGCGTGAGCCGAGCGTCAATCACTTTAAGGCAGCGCAGGATATTGCCGAAAAAATTCAGCTGCAGGCCGCACATCATTCCCATCTTTCGCCACGCCTGGCCAGGTTCGCAAGCTGGTTTTACGTGGCGATTGCCGGGCCGTTTGTGGATTTCTTCCAACGTTATCGCGAACTGGCGGTGTCCATACTTCTGCTGGTGGCGGTATACCGCATTTCCGACATCGCCATGGGCGTGATGGCCAATCCGTTTTATTTGACCTTTATGGGCTTTAGTAAAACCGAGGTCGCCGACGTTACAAAGATCTTTGGGTTTTTCATGACCATAGGCGGATCGCTGCTGGGTGGCCTGCTGGTAATACGCTATGGCGTGCGGCGTATATTGCTACTGGGCGCGGTTATGACGGCGCTGACCAACCTGCTGTTTGTGGTTCTGGCACAATATCCACCGAATCTTGCAACGCTTGCTGTTGTGGTCAGCGCCGATAACTTAAGCGGCGGCATCGCCAACGTGGCGCTGATCGCCTGGTTGTCCAGCATGACCAGTGCTTCCTTCACGGCGACCCAGTATGCACTGTTCAGTTCGCTGATGACCCTGCCGGGCAAATTCTTGGGCGGTTTCTCCGGCATGGTGGTGGCCAGCTACGGCTACGCAGAGTTTTTCCTGGTGGCAGGGCTGTTAGGCGTACCGGCTATTGTGCTGACCATCATAATGATGCGCCACGGCGAACGCCTAGATGCGCTGGCGCCAGACAACTCGGGCTGCGAGGATGCGCCTTCGAGCGAGACGGCAAGGGAGTAGGGCTATGAAAGATAGTTCTGTGGAAAGTAAAACAATAAAGCCTGACGGCGTTGTAGAGCCCAACAAGGATCAAAAAATCTGGTTGGTGGTGCTGGCAATACCGCGGGGCAAGGTGGCAAGTTACGGCCAGGTTGCTGCCATGGCAGGCCTGGGACGCCAAGCCCGTTACATCGGCCGAGCCTTGGGCAAGCTTCCACAAGGCCACAGCGTGCCCTGGTATCGCGTCATCCGCAGTAACGGCCAGATTGCCTTTGCGCCAGGTTCAGAGAGGTATCAGGAGCAGGTCAGCCACTTACAGGAAGAAGGCGTCGACGTGGTTAATGGCCGGGTTTCTATGTCTCGATTTGGCTTGAGCTAGAGATCCCGATCTGGCTAAATTACTTTACATTTCAGTGAAAAATCCATTTTCTGTAAAGTATTTTAGTCAGTCGGGCGTCGTATTCAGGCAAATCGACTACAGACGCATGGCGCCGTCGACTTCAATGACGCGGCCACTGACGTAATCGTTCTCAAGAATGAACGCTACGGTCTGGGCAATTTCGTAAGGCTGGCCCATACGCTTGGCCGGGATGCCTGCGCACAATTTTTCTAGAGCTTCCTGCTTCATAGACGCGGTCATATCGGTTTCAATAAAGCCCGGTGCAATGGCCATGCTGCGGATGTTGTAACGGGCCAGTTCCTTCGCCCATACGGTGGCCAGTGCGGCTACGCCCGCTTTTGCAGCTGAGTAGTTGCTCTGGCCCATGTTGCCTGCGCGGGCAATGGATGAAATGTTGATGATCGCGCCGCGGCTGTTGGTCTTGATCATTTGGGTGGCGGCTTCACGGCCACACAGGAACACGCCGGTCAGGTTGACGTCGATAACGGCCTGCCAGCTTGCGAGCTCCATGCGCTTGACGATTTCGCCGTCTTTTGCTTTAACCATCAGGCCATCGCGCAGAATGCCGGCGTTATTCACTAGTCCGTTAAGCTGACCAAAATCTTCAGCGATTTGCGCGAAGGTTTTCTCAACGTCTTCCTCTTTCGCTACGTTGCAAATGTAGGATTTTGCTTCAACCCCGGCTTCCTTGCACGCGGCAACGGCTTCTTCCAGCTTTTCCGGCATCAGGTCAATCAGCGCCAGACGGGCGCCTTTGGACGCCAGAAATTCAGCCATGGCGCGCCCCAAACCCTGGCCACCGCCAGTAATTGCAACTACGGAATCTTGAAGTATCATAATTTGCCCTAAAATAGTGAGTGAACAGTACGGTTGCGGATACTGTGTGCCCGCTGAGCAGTTGTAGGTATTTTGCAGAGCAGTATAACAGATCGTTATATGTACGTTGCTATCGAAATTACGCGTGAAGGAGAGTCCGGTGCCATTTTTCTTGTTGCTATTTGTTGTTGTGCCCGCTGCAGAACTGGTTGTTCTTATAAAGGTAGGCGCTACGATAGGTGCTTTGCAGACGGTGGCATTGGTATTCCTGACGGCGATTCTGGGCGCCTGGCTGCTTAAGCAGCAGGGCCTGGCCACACTGCTAAGAGCCCGCCAGCGGATGAATTCAGGCGAACTGCCCGCCCAGGAATTGGCTGAGGGGCTGATTCTGGCGGCCGGTGGCGCGATGCTGCTAACGCCGGGGTTCATTACGGATTTCTTCGGTTTTATGTGTTTGTTGCCGTTCACTCGCCAGTGGCTGGTGGAGCAAGCCATAAAGCGGCTGACGGTTGTTGGCTCTGCCAGTGGCTTCTCGTTTAAAGGCCAGCCCGGTCAGTTTGGTGGTGAGCAGGGTCCGTTCGGAGGCCAAAATCCGTTTGACCGCGACGTCAACGGCGACATCATCGAAGGCGAATACCGTGACGAAACTGAAACCCACCACGATCGCATTGATAAAAAGTAAAATTTTTTTCTGGCGGGCGTTGAAAACCCCTACGCATTACCCCAAATACCTTTCACAAGTTCACCGCAGGCAGGCAGCCGCTGATACGTTAGCAGGCGAGCAGGTCGGGTAATCCCGGCAGGGCAGTGCACAAGCGGGTTCGCCCTCTTTTCTAGCAACTGTTTTTGCCACATTTAATCTGACTATTGGAGCATTCGAGCAATGAAAATTCGTCCGCTACACGACCGTGTTGTCGTGCGCCGTAAAGAAGAAGAAGAAAAAACCGCAGGCGGCATCGTGCTACCCGGTAATGCTAAAGAAAAGCCGTCCCAGGGCGAAGTCATCGCTGTGGGCAATGGCCGCGTTCAAGACAACGGCGAAGTTCGTCCTCTGGCCGTTAAGGCTGGTGACACCGTGGTATTCGGCCAGTATGCCGGTAACACCGTGAAAATCGACGGCGAAGACCTGCTTATCATGAGCGAAAGCGACATTTACGGCGTGCTTGAGTGATCTGAAAGCTCTGGCATATTGTGCACATTCTCATTAACCCGGTGATTTCATCATTTCGGTTTAACGGATAGGAACAGAAGACATGGCAGCTAAAGAAATTAAGTTTGGTGACAGCGCACGCAAGCGCATGGTTAAAGGCGTTAACGTTTTGGCCGACGCAGTACGAGTCACCTTGGGGCCCAAAGGCCGTAACGTGGTACTGGAAAAGTCATACGGCGCACCTGTAGTCACTAAAGATGGCGTATCTGTAGCCAAAGAAATCGAACTGAAAGACAAGTTCGAAAACATGGGCGCGCAGATGGTGAAGGAAGTTGCTTCACAGGCCAACGAAACAGCCGGTGACGGCACCACCACCGCTACCGTTCTGGCCCAAGCCATCGTTAACGAAGGCCTGAAAGCCGTTACTTCCGGCATGAACCCGATGGACCTGAAGCGCGGCATCGACAAAGCCACTATCGCTGCGGTTAAAGCGATTGGTGATATGTCCAAGCCCTGCGACGACAGCCGCAGCATTGCCCAGGTAGCGACCATTTCTGCCAACGGCGACGAAACCATTGGCCAGCTGATTGCTGACGCCATGCAACGCGTGGGTAAAGAAGGCGTTATCACCGTTGAAGAAGGCCGTGGCCTGGAAGACGAGCTGGACGTCGTTGAAGGTATGCAGTTCGATCGCGGCTATTTGTCGCCGTACTTCATCAACAACCAAGACAACATGAGCGTCGAGCTGGATGACCCGTACATCCTGCTGGTAGACAAGAAAATCTCTAACATCCGCGAATTGCTGCCGGTGCTGGAAGCTGTTGCCAAATCGGGCAAGCCGCTGATGATCATCGCTGAAGACATTGAAGGCGAAGCGCTGGCTACTCTGGTCGTCAACAACATGCGCGGCATTGTGAAAGTAGCCGCTGTGAAGGCGCCTGGTTTCGGCGATCGTCGCAAGGAAATGCTGCAGGACATCGCCATCTTGTCTGGCGGTACTGTGATTTCCGAAGAAGTGGGCCTGAGCCTGGAGAACGCCACTCTGGACGACCTGGGTACCGCCAAGCGTGTGAACCTGACCAAAGAAAATACCACCATTATTGACGGTGCCGGCGCACAGACTGATATTCAGTCCCGCGTTGAGCAAATCCGTAAGCAGATCGAAGACAGCACCTCAGACTACGACAAAGAGAAGCTGCAGGAACGTGTAGCCAAGCTGGCTGGCGGCGTTGCCGTTATCAAGATTGGTGCCGGTTCTGAAGTAGAAATGAAAGAAAAGAAAGCCCGCGTTGAAGACGCACTGCACTCCACCCGCGCAGCGGTTGAAGAAGGCATTGTGCCTGGCGGCGGCGTAACCCTGATTCGCGCTTTGGCGGCTCTGGATAATGTAGACGTTGCCAACGACGAGCAAAGAGCCGGTGTGAACATTCTGCGCCGTGCAATGGAAGCCCCTCTGCGCCAGATCGTATACAACGCCGGCGGCGAAGCCTCTGTTGTTGTTGCGAAAGTACGTGAAGGCACCGGTGCTTACGGTTACAACGCAGCCACCGAAGAGTACGGCGACATGCTGGAGATGGGTATTCTTGACCCAGCCAAAGTCACCCGCTCTGCGCTGCAGGCAGCGGCTTCCGTAGCCAGCCTGATCATCACTACCGAAGCGATGATTGCCGACGAGCCAGAAGATGAGAAGTCTGGAGGCGGCGCGCCCGATATGGGCGGCATGGGTGGAATGGGCGGCATGGGCGGCATGATGTAATGCCCCTGGCCGCTGCTTAATAGCGGCCAGCCTGCTTCAAAAACCCCCGAACGGTGCGTCGCAAAAACTGCGGCCACCCTCGGGGGTTTTTTTATGGCGCCTGAAAACCTTTTTTCGCTCTGGTAACGTCTTTTAGTGCTGGTGCTGGTGTTATAGTTGCCTAGACTTATACTAACTAGGCCTAACAAACGGGATATAACTGCCAGATGCCTATTCACACGACCAACCTGATGCGGGCGCTTGCCCTGCTTGTGTTACTGCCGCTGATGTCTTCGGCACTGGCCCAGGAAGGTACTTGGCGGTTGAACATGAAAGAGGCCGACATTCGCGCTTTTGTGGCTCAGGTAGCCGACATTACCGGTTACAGCTTTGTGATTGACCCACGAGTACAAGGCAAAGTGACGGTGCTTTCCAGCGCCCCGATGAACAAGGACCAGATTTACGATCTGTTTCTGGCGGTGCTGGGCGTCCACGGTTTTACCGCCATTCCCGGTGAAGAAGTCATCAAAGTGGTGCAGCAGGTAGACGCCAAACAGTCTGCTGAATCCCTCGACCGTTTTTCCATAACGCCTTCGGAACAGTTGATTACCCGGGTGATTCAGGTTGATAACGCCAACGCACGGGAGCTGGAGCAAATATTGCGTCCGCTGGTCGCCAAGTACGGCCATCTAGCCGCGGTACCGGCGGCCAACGCGCTCATAGTGAGTGACCACTACGCCAATATTCAACGCATTGAACAGATTGTAAAAGAGCTCGACAGCCCGGCCAAATACGAGGTGGAAGTGATTCAGCTGGACGAAGCCTGGGTCGGCGACATGGTGACCTTGTTACAGGAACTGGCGCCGGATGAGTTGGCTCGTAATGGCACCGAAAACGCGGCTCGCAAGTACAGCGTAACCGCTGACGAGCGCAGTAACCGGTTGATTCTGCGGGGTGATCAAAACTTTCGCGCCAAAATGCGTGGCCTTATTAGCCAGCTGGACCAGCCCTCGGCCAGCGGCGGCACTACCAAAGTGCTGCGGTTGAAAAACGCCGACGCCAAATCCTTGGCGGACTTGCTTAAAGGCGTGATGGGCGAGCTGGTGCAAGAATCCGCAGGCGGCAATCGCCCCAGTGGTCAGTTCGCGGTATTTGCCGATGAAGGCCTGAATGCTCTGGTCATTCGCGGAGAGCCATCCTTAATGCAAGAAGCCGAGCAAATTGTTATGGCGCTGGATATACGCCGCGCCCAGGTCATGATTGAAGCGGCAATCGTGGAAATTAGCGAAGACATGGGCGAGCAGCTGGGTGTTCAGTTAGCCGCCGGTGATGAGAGTTCTGGCGGCTTTCCGGTGTTAGGAACCAACTTGGCCAGTGGCGGTATGTTGGGCTTGAATCAGGTGATCAGTGCGGTATTGGGCGATGGCACGGTGCCGGCTCTGGCCGGTGGTTTAACCGCAGGCGCCGGTGACCGCAACCGCAACGGAGTAACCTGGGGGCTACTGATTCAGGCGCTTTCAACATCGTCGGCGGCGAATTTGTTGTCGACGCCCAGTATTATAACCCTCGACAATCAAGAGTCTGAAATCGTTGTCGGCCAGAACGTACCGTTTCGTACCGGCCAGGCGGCAGTGAGCGGTGAAGGACTTACCAATCCTTTTACCACCATCGAACGACGCGATGTAGGTCTGACCCTGAAAGTAACCCCGACCATCAGCGCAGATGGTTTGGTGCGCCTGGTGGTGGAGCAAACCACCGAGAATGTGGTACCCACCACCATTGCCGGCGCCTCCGACCTGATCACCAACAAGCGTGAAATAAAAACCACCGTACTGGCAGACGACGGCGAAACCATCGTGTTGGGTGGTTTGATGAAAGACGACTACGAAGTGCAGAAGAGCAAAGTGCCGTTGCTGGGCGATATTCCTTATTTGGGCCGGCTGTTCTCGTCAGAATCAGAAAGCCGGGTTAAGCGAAACCTGCTGGTATTTCTGCGCCCGACCATCATGCTGGGCAAAGTAGACGCCGCGGCAGTCACGGACAGCAAATACCAGTCATTGAAAGAAGTTGACCTACACATCCGTGAAAAGCTGGGCCTTCCGGACAACGGCGAAGACCGCTCGATTGACAGCTTGTTCAGCCCAAGATAGGGGACAGATTTAAACTCTGTCCTCGGACCGGTCGCAATGCTTAGTCAATAAGCGGTGGCATAGGGCAGTCCAGCTGGTCGGCGACCAGCCGCATCATCTCGTATTCCCGTACACTGATGTGACCATTTTGGCTCACGCACTCTGCGCTGGCGTCTATAATCGCCGGTTTCAACAGCGGCGACAGTTTATTAAGCTCCGCCAGGGCCTGACTCAGCTCGCGCAGGCTTACGCTTGTCAGTATTTTTGGTACTGCATCACCGCTCACACCAAAACCGGCCATGGCCTGTCTGAACAACGCTTGAGCCTGTTGCGGGTTGTCTGCACTGGCTCTGGCCAAAAGGCTGAACAGCTGCCTTAAAGCCGGCAACACCGGTTGAAATCTGCGGTGCTTCACCGCCACAGCCCGTCCCGACCGGGGTGACAAATGACGGCTGAAAAAGCTGGTGAGGGCGAGTTCAAACAGTGAAATGTTCTGGTCGGCCACAGCCAGGGCTTTCACATTGCGGATTAGCTGTTGCTGTTCGCTTGGGTCCAGCTTACGTAAAGCCGGCATCGCCAGCTCCAGCAGCGGGAAGCGGGCGGCTGCGCCCAGCGCTGTGACTGTAGGCAGCAGTTTTTGTAGAATCGGCTCTTGGTGGCCCAGCACCGGATGCGCAGGCAGCAGGGCCAGGTAACGTTGCTGCTGCTCTGCGGGCAAGTCGGCAATCAGCAGGCTGTAGCTGAGCTGCACCGCACCGGCGCGGGTATAGATCAACCCGCGGCAGGTAGCCGGTAGCTGGCCCAGCAGGTCCTTGGCATAGTTTTCACTACCCGGATACACCTGCCCAACGCGCACCGACATAGGCGTATCTGCGGCCATTCGGTAGCGATTGTTACCCGCCAGTGGCGAACCGGAACCTTTGTTGGCGCGGGTGTTGAACGGAGCTGGGTCGGCAAACCCCAGGGCGCTGGCCGGTGTACTGGTTTGAGTGCTTTCTGGTGAGCTGCCTGGCGCATTGCCTAGAGTGTTGGCTTGGCGTTGTGCGCTGTTCTCGGCTTGTGTGTTGCGCAGGGCCTCGCTACTGCGGGTATCACGCAGGCGACTGCGCAAACGGTTGATCAGCCCTGGCTGCAGGGCGTTGATGCGGTCTTCAATGGGCGGGTGCGATGCCAGCAACCCCATAAACTTCATGCGGGTGCTTTCGCCGAAACACATGTGGTTCATGTCGCTGGCGTGGCGGGTGGTGTCCAGATGGCTGCCTTGCAAGCCTATTTTGAACAGCGCGCCGCCGATACCATCCGGGTTGCGGGTGAACTGCACCGATGAAGCATCGGCCAGGCGTTCGCGCTGGCGGGACACGGCGGCCTGAATCAGCCGGCCGCAAAACACGCCGGCGTAGCCAATCACAACAAGCACGACGCCCAAAGTACCCAGGGCGAACTGGCCGCGGCTGTCGCGGCGTGTGCGCACGGCGCCGCTGTAGAAGCCTGCGCGAGCCAGAAACAGCCCAATCTGGCCAATCATCAGAATACCCGCCAATAAGGCAATCAGGCGCACGTTCAGGCGCATGTCGCCATTCAGAATATGGCTGAATTCGTGGCCTACCACGCCCTGGAGCTCATCGCGGGTAAGCTGGGTGAGTGCCCCATGGGTCACCACCATCACCGCTTCAGCGGGGCTGTAACCGGCCACAAAGGCGTTAATGCCGGTTTCCTGATCCATCACGTAAAGTTCAGGCACCGCCACGCCGCTGGCGATGGCCATTTCCTCAACAATATTGCGCAGGCGCCGTTCCAGCGGGTCGTTGGTGTCTGGGTTTATCGGCTGGGCACCCACCATTTCGGCTACCCGCCGGCCGCCATCGGCCAGATCAATCCAGCGTATTAGCGAGCCCACGCCCATCAGCGCGACGCTGGCGCCGGCGGTAATTAAGCCGTGGCTGGTGAGCAGCCAGTGGTGAAAAGGCAAGGCGCTGGTGCTGCTGCGCGTAACCATGTAGCCCACCACGCACACCGACAGCGTAATCAGCATAACCGCGGTTGAAAACAGCGCCACCAGCAGTAGGGTGTTACGCCGGGCTTTGGCCTGGCGCTGAAAGAAAGGCGAATGGGCCATGGGTGTCGGCGCCGCTTAAAATGAGACTTTGGGTACGTAGCGAGCTTCCGGGGTTTCCAGTTGCAGCTGTGAGGTTTCTTGAAAAGCGAACAACCCGGCAATCACGTTGTTGGGAAACTGCTCGCGGTAGGTGTTGTAGGTCATCACTGTGTCGTTATAGGCTTGGCGCGCGAATGACACGCGATTTTCGGTGCTGGACAATTCTTCCATTAATTGTTGAATGGTTTCGTTGGCCTTCAGATCCGGGTAGTTTTCGGCCACGGCGTAAAAGTTGGCGAGAGCCTTGGTCAGCATATTTTCGGCGCCGCCCAGGCGTTGAATACGCTTGCCGTCATCGGGATTTTTAGCCGCTTCCTGCTGTGCATCAACGGCGTTGTTACGGGCGTTCATCACTTGGGTGAGGGTGTTCTTTTCATGGCTTAAATAGGCTTTGGCGGATTCTACCAAATTAGGGATCAGGTCGTGGCGGCGCTGCAGTTGCACGTCAATCTGGGCAAATCCGTTGCGGAACTGGTTGCGCAAAGCCACCAGCCGGTTGTAGATGATGACCAGGAACAGGGCAATGGCGGCAATTATAATCAGGCCGATCGTAGTTGTCATAGCGTGTCCTTTCGGTGTTTTTAGAGCAGGGACAAAAACGGGGACAGATTTCAAATCTGTCCCCAGTAAACTTTATTGGGGACGGGTTTGAAACCGTCCCCAATAAAGTTTAGCGGCTTGATGGCTTAAAAACACTGACCTGTATGGCAACTCCACTCGGAAAAACAGGTGTTCGCTGTTTTTCGCTCACAAAAATACCCGCACTAGGCGGGCATTTTCATGGACAAGAACAAGAACGATTGCCGGAGACAGATTTGAAATCCGTCCCCTATTTTGGCTCGTCCCCGGTTTGACCTACTTAAGCCAAATTTTTGTTCACAAAGTCCCAGTTCACCAGCTTCCAGAAAGCAGCCAGGTAATCAGGACGTGAGTTGCGGTAATCCACGTAATAGGCGTGTTCCCAAACGTCGACCGTCATTACTGGCTTGTCTGCGCCAGTCAGCGGCGTCTCTGCGTTACTGGTGTTTGCAATCGCAACGCTGCCGTCGGATTTTTTCACCAGCCAGGTCCAGCCAGAGCCGAAGTTGTTGGCGGCTTTGTCGTTGAATTCTTTTTTGAAGTCATCAAAAGAACCGAAGGCTTTTTCGATGGCGTCTTTCGCTGCGCCGGTTGGTTCGTTGCCACCGTTGGGGCTCAGGCAATGCCAGTAGAAGGTGTGGTTCCACACCTGGGCTGCGTTGTTGAACAGCGGGCCGCTGGCGCTTTTGATGATGTCTTCCAGCGACTTGTTGGCGTCGTCGGTACCTTCAACCAGGCCATTCAGCTTGGTGACATAGGTGTTGTGATGCTTGCCGTAGTGGAAATCCAGAGTTTCCGCGGAAATGTGCGGTTCCAGAGCATTTTTTGCGTACGGCAGTGCGGGTAGTTCAAAGGCCATGAGGTCGTTCTCCGTTTTCTCTCGGTTTTATATAGATTGCTTCGCTATCAGTGCTTCGTTATCAAAACTTCGCTACAACTACTAACAATAGGGTCGCTTTGCGTCAGATCAACCCTTTGACATTAAGGTGCTGTTAAACTCCGGACAACCCGGCAAAAATTGAGCGCAATTAAGGACCCTCCATACTAGCTCTTGGTAATTGTCAGCCAAAATATTCACGTGGCCCAATTTGCGGCCGGGTCGTTCCTGCTTGTTGTACAGGTGAACATGGGCGTAGGGCAGTTGTAAAATCCGCTCGATTTCGCCGTGCTCGCCAATAATATTAATCATGCAACTAACTCCCCGTGGCTCTACATTCCCAAGAGGGTGTCCGCTGACAGCACGTACATGATTTTCGAACTGGCTGGTCATGGCACCTTCTATGGTCCAATGGCCGGAATTGTGCACTCGCGGAGCCATTTCATTCGCTATCAAGCCATTTGGTGTCTCGAACAGCTCAAGGGTCAATACGCCCACATAGTCCAATTCGGTCAGTAAGCCGCGAATATAGTATTCTGCTTCGTTTTGCAGGTGGGCTTGTAGTTTTGGCGCCGGGGCAACGGAATAGCGCAGAATGCCCTGATGATGGTCATTGTCCGCCATGGGGTAAAACGCCACATCGCCGCACTCGGCGCGTACGGCAATAATCGACAGTTCGCGGCTGAAATCGACGAACTTTTCGACCATCAGGCGTGGGTGGCCGATGCTCTGCCAGGCAACAGCTGCGTCATCCGGGCTTTTCAATATGGCCTGGCCTTTGCCGTCGTAACCTTCAGTGTTGGTCTTGGCGACGACCGGGCAGCCAAGCTCTTCAGCGGCGGCCCGCAGCGTTTCGGCGCTGTCCGCGATTTTCCATTGCGGTGTAGGAATGCCCAACCGGCCAAACAGTGTTTTTTCAGCTTCGCGGTTCTGGCATATCTGCAATGCGCGGGGGCAGGGGTGCACGATGGTTTTCGCTGCAATCTTTTCAGCGACTTCTACCGGTAGGTGTTCAAATTCGTAAGTGACGCGGTCAACCTTGCTCAGAAACTCGTCCAGCCTTTGGCCTTTAGGGTCGCTGATGGTTTCGCCTATGCCGGCACTGGGGCTGCCCGACATGTCGTAGAACACAAAGTCTTTGGCCAGTGGGTAACCTGCCAGGGCGAGCATTCTTCCCAGTTGGCCGGCGCCTAGTACGCCAATTCTCATGTGTTTTCTCCTGTCCATTTGTGGCATTGAGTTTTCGCACAGTTCGCTAGCGATGGTGGTGTTACCATTGATTCACGGAATTGACGGGTCCGGGCTGTCCAGAATTGTTTGGGTCTGCGTGCTGCGGAACTCGTCAACAGCTTGGCGCACGGTTTGGTCAAAGGTGCCAATGATTTGGGCCGCCAGTAAACCTGCGTTGGTGGCGCCTGCCTTGCCGATGGCCAGGGTGCCGACGGCGATGCCGCCGGGCATTTGTACGATCGACAGCAGTGAGTCGAGTCCGCTCAGGGCCTTGGACTGTATGGGCACGCCAAGCACCGGTAAAGAGGTTTGCGAGGCTACCATGCCCGGTAGGTGGGCTGCACCGCCGGCGCCGGCTACGATAACTTTCAGGCCGCGGTCGGCTGCCGTTTTGGCGTATTCAAACAGCAAGTCGGGGGTGCGGTGAGCGGAAACGACTTTGGTTTCATAGGCCACGCCAAGCTTGTCGAGCATGTTGGCGGCGTTTTCCATGGTCGGCCAGTCGGATTTGGAACCCATGATGAGTCCTACCAGCGGTTGCATAGGCAACAATCCTTCGATGATTGGAAAGCCCGCTATTGTATGATGTGACCCAAAGCCATGCAATCGGCGCGGCGCAAGCACCGAACAGCGACTCAGTTAAGGACCCGATATGGAACCTATTCGACCAGATAAAGATGAATTAAGAGCCGAGCGGCCGGATAGCCCAATGGGCTCTGCCAAATCTGCGGGCAGCGCCAAGCCCGCACCAACCAGTCAGAGCAAGCCGGCAAAGACCCCTGAAACCCCGAAAGCCGCGGCCGGCAGCGGGTCGCAAGGTAATGGCAGTGGTGGCGCTGGAATTTTGTGGCTGCTGGTTGTTGTGTTGGCGTGCGTGGCCGTTGGCGGCTGGTACATTCAGGGTCAGCGTATTCAGGCACTGGAAAACCAGGTGGAAGAAGCCGACAGCTGGGTTCGCCAAAGCAAGCTAGCGCTGGCGCGATTTGAAGGTACCTTATCTGAAACGGGCGAAAACCTCGAACAAGCCGGTGTGTCGTTGGATGAACAACTGGCGTCACAGAAGACGCGGCTGGATAACGCCGACAGTGAAATTCGCAAGCTGTGGGTGATTGCCAATGAGCGCAACAAGCAGTTGCTAGAGCAGCAGGCGGCTGCGATTAGCGAACTTGAAACAGCACTTGGCAAAAACCGTAACGATTTGGTGAGCGTTCAGACCGCGGTGGTAAGCGCAGAAACGGCGTTGAGCGACGCCATCACACGGCAACAGGGCGAGCGCGCCGAGCTGGCAGCCAGAGTAAGTGCTGTTCAAACCAGTGCATTGTCGCTTAAAGCCGAACTGGCTACGGCAAATCAGAAAACCGATACCTTAGCCAAGAGCACTGACGAGCGTATCACCACGTCTATTCGCCGTTTTGAGCAAGAACAGAAACTCACCACCAGCAGTATTGAAAGCCGTATTGCTGCGCTGGAAAAAGCGGTTACAAGCACAACCAGTGGCAACGGGGCGGGCGCCATGCAGAGCGAAATCGCCGAGCTGAAAAAAACCGTTGAGGTGATTGATTCGTCGCGTTCGCAAATGACATCGCGCCTGGTGCGATTGTCGCAGGAAGTTAATGACCTGCAGGCGAAGCTCGCCGGCCAGTAGACGGATCGGTAAATAGGTTAGTGAGTGAACAAATTTCCGGTGTGACGGCCTTTTAAGGGAATTTTAGGCAAAACATTTGACACGGAGGCAGAAATGCTTAGAATGCGCCGCTCACTTGTTTGAGACATGTTTGCCAAGTGGCAGATGCAAACAGTGAATCTTTGAAAGGCCAAAGCGGGCGGTTAGCTCAGCTGGGAGAGCATCGCCCTTACAAGGCGAGGGTCACTGGTTCGATCCCAGTACCGCCCACCACTTAGCCTTCAAAGATCCGTCAGGCACAACACCTGACATTGCATTCGGGTAAATCCGGATGGCTGCGGAGCGGTAGTTCAGTTGGTTAGAATACCGGCCTGTCACGCCGGGGGTCGCGGGTTCGAGTCCCGTCCGCTCCGCCAACTATCTGGGTGGTTAGCTCAGCTGGGAGAGCATCGCCCTTACAAGGCGAGGGTCACTGGTTCGATCCCAGTACCACCCACCATTTCTGGTTTTTGCAGTACCTTCTCGGAACTCAAAACACCCCGTCACACCGCGCCAAATGGCGCTTCCGAACAAAACAACGTCCTATCTGTTCCAAACTGTACCGCTAGAATCCGGCACTCGTTGCGGGTATCGTTGTGGGTATCGTTTGGCCATACCCGTTTTTGGCCAGCTTCATACCCACAGTGTGAGCCGCAGCCCATGAGCAAAGCGACCAACAAGCTATCAGCCGCCGCAGTAAAGAACGCCACCACCGAAGGCCAGGCACAACGCAAGCTGGCAGACGGGGAAGGGCTTACCCTTGTTATCCGCCCTGATTCTAAAGTCTGGTGGATGCGCTACCGCTTCAACGGCAAAGAACGCACCTACACGTTGGGCAAATACCCGGCTGTATCGTTGAAGGACGCCCGCGCCGGACGCGAGGAAGCCAAGCGCCTGATTGCCGAAGGGCAAGACCCCGTAACACAACGCACCACCAGCAAAGCCGACCGGCTGGACGCTAGCGCCCATACGTTTCAGGCCATAGCCGTGGAATGGCTGGAGACTGTTCACAAAAAGACAGTTGGCCCCAACACCTACCCGAAGAACAAACGCCGCTTTGAAATGCACGCTTTCCCGAAGTTGGGCCGCCGCCCGATTACGGAGATTAAGCCAATGGAAGTGTTGGACGTTCTGCGAGTTGTTGAAAACAAAGGGCAGGCCGACAACGCTAACCGGCTGAAAACCCTGATTGGCCAAGTGTTCCGCTACGCCGTGAGCTTAGGCCGCACCCCACACGATATAACCGCAGACCTACGCGGGCTGCTGGCACCACCAGACGTTAAACACTACCCAGCCATAGTCACCCCTGACGAAATCGCCAAGTTGTTAAAAGAGCTTCACGCCTATTGGGGCCACCCGACTGTATGCGCCGCCCTGAGAGTCGCGCCATACGTCTTCCTGCGCCCCGGCAACCTGCGGCAAATGCGCTGGAGTGAGATTGATTGGGACGCCGCCACCTGGACAGCCGAAACCACAAAGAACGGGGAGCCGTTGGTAGTTCCACTGGCCAGCCAGGTTGTGGGTATCTTGCGCGAGATGCATACCCTCAACGGCCATGAGTTGTGGGTATTCCCCAGTGGACACGGCAGAGGCCGCCCCATGAGCGAGAACACCGTTTCTGCTGCACTGAACCGGATGGGCTTCAAAGGGCTGATGACTGGCCACGGCTTTCGGGCAATGGCCACCACCGTGCTGACAGAGCGCCTAGGCTTTCGCGCTGAGATTATAGAAATGCAAATGGCCCACCGTGTTCGAGACGTTCACGGCAGAGCCTACAACCGCACCACCTGGCTACCAGAGCGCCGGGAAATGATGCAGCAATGGGCCGACTATCTGGACAACCTGAGAACCGGCGGCAACGTGGTGGCCATAGGCCAGGCCGCCAGCAAATAACCGTTTTGGCCGTGCCTAGCCTGACGGGGCGAACAGCGGGAACCCTACCCGCCCGGCATGGCCTACTTACACATAGGGGCGCTGAGGGCGCGGTAATGACTGGCAAACTGTTGAAGCTGAAAAGTTGGGTTACGCTGAAAGATGCAGCGTCACACCTGTCACTGTTGCTGGAAGAAACTGTAAATGAAAGCGACTTAATCCAACTGGCGTTGGAGCAAAAGTTAACACTGTCGGTGGTTTTTCCTGAGCCGGTTTCTGTTGTGCTTTATGAGCAGTGTGACGTTAGCGGTGAAGGCTTAGCGGAAGATGTAGCAGAGCACTCACCACAGGAACTCAAAGAATTATTGGCCCTTCTTAAAAAGGATAGGCGCCGCGATTGGCGGTATTTTGATTTTGAAAGCGGTCAAGTTTACGAGCCAAGCTTTGATTATGGCTGCAGATTGAGCGGCCTCAATAATTTAATCATGTCCGAAACAATTTCATGGGTGTTAGCCGAATTTCTCCAATCGTCACTATCAAAACCGCCGCTGTCGTCATTGTTTCGGTGTGGCGGGCCGATAATGATTTTCGAGCCTGAAAGTGAGTTATTGTGGGGCTTAGTCAATTTTATACCCAATGACTCTGGCCCCGAGGATGCCTCACTGGCTGAAAGGGCTGAGTGGGTAAATGAAATACCGAAGTCTGCAAGTTTAGTTCTGTCGAACGATACGCTTGCACGCTTCACCGCAAGTTTACTTAACGATGATGCGGTCGAGCCGCCAGCCACCTCAGCCAATGATTCAGAAATAAAGCGCCTACAGCGCACCGTTGCCGCCCTCGCATTGGGCCTTGCCGCGAAAGGTGGCACCTACGGCAAGGCAGGCAAGCCCAACGTATCTCAACTAGAAAGGCTAGCCACCGAGCATTTACGCGATGGACAAGACGACCGGGCACCGCCTGGCTTTGGCCCAAGCACCGTACGCAAAGCCATTACCGACGCGCTCAACGCTTGCCCCGAGTTGAAAGAATAGGTTTTGCCAGTTGGCAATTACTTTTGCCAGTTGGCACCTAATGCCGCGCAGTAACTAGAACATAGCTCCCGTACCACATCGGACGATTACGGGAGTTAAGGCATGACCGCACAAACCAATTACGCACCACTCGACAGAATGCTACGCCGCCCGGAGGTTGAACAAATCACCGGCATGGCGCGAACCACCATCTATGACGGTATGGCCGCTGGCACCTTTCCAAGGCCCGTTAAAATAGGAACACGCGCCGTTGCCTGGCCTGAGTCGGTAATTCGTAACTGGATTGCTGAACGCATGGGAGGGGGCAAGGCATGAAAAAGGAAGCGCCCGCCACCACAGCAAAGCGCCTACGCCAGTATATCACCCAAAGGCACCATCGTTTAATCGTTGCGCTGCTAATAGGCCCATTGCCACGCGAGACAGCCGACCGAGTAGCCGGGGCCAGCAATAGCCCCCATTACATCGGCGAGCTACGCGATAAATTCCACCTGAGCATACGCACCGAACGGGTAGAGAAGATCGACCGCGACGGCTTCACAACACGCCCCGGCGTCTATCACTTAGAGCCAGAGTCTAGGGAACTTGCCCGCCTGCTACTGGCCCCCAAGTGAGGGCCGGACTATGGCTAAGCAAAAGTCTAAGTTGCCGTTTGACGGTAAAGGCGGAACCGTTGTTATTCAGCGCCGCCTGCTGGCCTCTGAGGCGTACTTGAAGCTGACCCCCTACGCCAAGGTGCTTATACATCTTATGCACCGGCATTGGACGCCAGCTAACCCCGTAGGCTTTGGAGTCCGGCAGGCCGAGCGCGAGATACCTTGCTCTGACAAAGTTGCTATGCGGGCATTCAAGGAACTAGAGCAATCGGGCTTCATCGTCAAAATAGATGAAAGCCTTTTTTGCTCCCGCACACAGTCTAAAGCCCGAACATGGCGGCTAACGTGGATGCCTTGCTGGCGGAACCGAGCGCCAACAAATGACTGGGAAAAGGCCCGTGAATAAAAACTCTACCGGCGTAAAAACGACACCCCTAGACCACCCACAGGTGTCACTTTCGACACCCCGTTATATGAAATCAGAGCCAGAGGTGTCGAATTGTACTCCTGTAGACCGCTTTTTCAGATTCTACAGGTGTCGTTTATACGTCACTCCTACTTATGCCACCCCCTACCACTTCTCATTGGAGTTTATGCAGCCGTTAGCAGTGCATTTACACACGGCGGCAAAAAGCGTTTTTCATCGAACCCGAGGGAGCCAGCCACAAATGCAAACTGAAATCACACTGCTGCTAATCACGATCCACTGGATAGGGAAATCAGTTGGGAACGCTCACCAAAACTTGAGAAAACTTGAAACCAAAAAGCCCGCAACCGAAAAAGGCGTCGTTATGAGCAATCCGCGCAAGTTCCGCCAGCCTGTTAGGTTAATCGTTTCAATCGAAGCCCATACCGTAAACGCGATTGATGCTTACATGGCGAATGGCGGCAATCACCGTCACCACAACCGTTCAGAGTTCGTGCGCCAGGCCATAGAGCGAGAGATTAGGCGCTGCCAGTCTGATGATTTATGCACACCTTTACGCGAGGTGATTTGATTGAAGTGAAACACTTGGAACCGGCATGGCTGGCGGATCGCAAACAGGCAGCAACTACTTGTGAAAACTTGTATCGCGCTGGCCAGTTTCAACAAGCAATACGCGACAATTTCCCGACTATAAAAGACCCTGACCAAGGTAGGAGTTCACCCGATGAACAACGTCACCCAGTTACACGACCACACCGATGCAACCGACCGCTACCAGCATGGCGACATTTGCCGCGCCCTGGCTGAAGGTTTGAAGCATGAACAGATTGCCGCCGATATTGAGCAGGCACTTGAACACCTGTTATTCATTGCTGGCCCGGAAGACATTCTGGCAGCCCGGGAAGTGCTATCTAGACTGCTACAAGCACAAGGCTTTGAGGAAGGCATATTCAAGGTTTAGCACCGCTTACTTTTTCCCATCCGTTAATTGTGAAAATGCTGAATATCATTTGCACAAAGCATGGAATTAAATGATTGCGTGGTGGGCTAAGAATAACTGGGCTACGCTTTTGTTAAATTTGAGACTAAAAGCCTTGAAGCGTGGTTCAAAAGTGGCGCTATCGAGAACGACCTTTTTCGGTGTCGCTGAATTTGGCATTGTTGCTTTTAGGCTGTTGGTTGAGCCTAGATCGAGATTTAAAGGAAATACGATGAAAAAATTTATTCCTATGGTCGCGCTGTTGATTTGTTTTTCTTCGGAGTTAATAGCCGAGGGTAAAAGTTATCTGGATAACTCCATTAAAATAATCGACACCGCCGATATTCACCGAGAAGCTCAAGCATGGGGAATTTGCGCCGCCGCTTATGACCTGATGGCGGAAATATTACAAGAGTCTGCACCAGCGCGAGCTAAGCTTCTGAGTGATTTGGCAAATGGTGCTGAGCTGGCAGTGATAATTTCAATGGTAACCAGAGAAATAGACGACGAAATGACACCTGAACAATTCGATAACGTGTGGAATTTTTCAAAAATATCTGGAGGTGAAATTCCTAAAACTATGCTGAATGTTCTACTGGCAGATCTTGAAGCAGACAATTCAGAAGGCAAGAACACTTTTTTAGCTGACCTAGGAAAAACCGTTGCAGTGTGTGCCAGTAATTTGGAAGGCCAGCAAGCGTATATTGATATGTGGCGAGATCTAGCGAAGAGTGGTTTGTTCCAAATTCAAAATGAGTAAAAAGCATTGCTGGCGCCTCGTCGGCCAACACTTAGAAATTAGCCGCGCGCGTCTGGCGCAAATATTAGCCTCTTGCCCGTTTAAACCTGGCAAGTGGCGGCAAGGCTTCATGCTGGCAAAGCGCACCGGCATGTTGATAAATGTTGATGTTTGAACCTGACAAAACCTAACACTCAAAACGCTGCTGAGAAGTGAGCAGTATTCCCCCATCGGGGTAAAAGCCCGCAACAGTAATACGCCCAAAGCTGGATTACCCGCTGCACCGTGTAAGCAATCGCTGACGCAGTTGTAAGAGATTGCCCACACCGACTGTAAGCCACCGCTTACACATCTTGTACGTTATCGCTGACAGCCTTGTAAGCCATTGCTGACGCCGATGTAAGCCAGAGCTTACGCGCCGAATTAAAAGGTACTCCCGAACGGGGCCAGCCCACGGGTAACGTGGAGCGCGAAAGCTCGCTACACACCAGAATTGGCCAGTGTTGGTTGTTGTATCAATGTGCGCCAGGCAGCACGTAATGCGGAAAGCCAAAGGCCGCCACACTGACGGGAGGGGGTAGGTAAATCCTTCCAGCAATGCGCCGCCCGAACGACGGGGGGAGCCTTCTTTTTACGTCCACAAAATTCAGGTTTCACCGGCTGGCGGATTGCCCGGCACGAGGGGGTATTATTGGCGATGGGGATACAGTCGCTTAAATTCGGCTTTGCTGAACTGACAGCGTGAAAAATCGGCTATTCCAATGGTGTCCGGCGCACACGCTTCTGAGGATTTACCTGCCCCCTCCATTGGCTGGCTAAAGATAGGGAGGGGAGTTCTTTTTATAAGTATTTTCCACAACACAAAAAAAGTTTCTGAGCAGCCCGCTATCCATTCGACAACCTGAAACCCCAACAGGGTATAGGCGTTCAGTTGCGGGTATCGTTGTGGGTATAAATTCAAAGGCTGTTTTTAATCACGTTTAAAATCATTCGGTTAATAGATGAATGTGGGGGCAGTACCACCCACCATTTCTGGTTTTTGCAGTACCTTCTCGGAACTCAAAACACCCCGTCACACCGCGCTAAATGGCGCTTCCGAACAAAACAACGTTCTATTTGTTCCACACTGCACCGCTAAAATGCCGCATTTGTTGCGGATATCGTTGTGGGTATCATTTGGCGATACCCGTTTTTGGCCAGCGTTATACCCACCGCAGTAAAGAACGCCACCATCTAAAGCCTGTCAGCCAGAGCAAGCCTGTCAGCCATAGCGGAAAATGTGTCAGATAAATTTACATATAGCTTTGTGCAACGAGTTCCTGAAATTTGCAATGCGCTGAAATACAAATAAAAAAGTTTTCTGGCATTAAGTTTGCTGAGTTTTAAGTAAGGCAACAAAACAACTCGGTAGAGGAAAACATTATGTCTTTATTCAAACGCGTCGCCGCTCTTGGTGTTCTCAGTCTCTCACTTGCCATTGCCGCCCCTGCCAGTGCCAATATTATTCAGAATGGCAGTTTCGAAGAGGACGTTATCTCTGCGAATAGCTGGAGAGCGTTCACTGAGATTGCCGAATGGGAAGCCGAAGCCGGTAATCAAAGGTTCGAAATCTGGAACAACTTCAAAGGTGTAAACGCCGCCGACGGCAACCAGTTTGTCGAGCTGAATGCCCATCCTGGCTCAAACATGGCGTTCAGTATTTTCCAGGAATTTGCAACCGTTGCTCACCAGTCCTACAACGTTAGCTTTGCGTATCGGGCGCGCGCTAACAACCGAGAGGAGTTCTCTTTCGATGTCATATCGGGTTCAAGTGCTCTGAACTGGGCGCTGGCTGACCACACAACCAGTGGCTGGACCCTATTTTCTGATTCCTTCGTAGCCGCAGCAGCAACATCGAAGATTATGTTTACCTCTGTGAATCCTTTGACCGGCACGGTTGGTAACTTTCTGGACGATGTGAAAGTAACCGCATCGTTGCCCGAGCCGGGCACTCTTGGCCTGCTTGGTGCTGGCCTTCTTGGCTTGGTGGCTGCTCGCCGCCGCCGCGCTTGATTGAAATACCTGAAATACGTTTATAGTATTAAAGTTCAATAGGTGACGTGTTCTATTTGGGGCAGTACCAGCCACCCCATTTGAAAAACGGGCAGTCTCATTGAGGCTGCCCGTTTTTTTATGCGTGACGAAAACTGCCTGCACTAAGCGCCCAGTAGAGACTGCCCGCAAACCCGCACCACATTGCCGTTCAAGCCACCCGACCCGGGGCTGCAAAGCCAGCTGACGGTTTCGGCCACATCCACCGGCTGCCCACCCTGGGACAAGCTGTTTATGCGCCGCCCCGCTTCGCGAACGGCGATGGGCATGGCGTTTGTCATGTTAGTTTCAATAAATCCGGGCGCGACCGCGTTTATAGTAGTGCCGTTTTTGAGCTGCCGAGCCTCCGCTTGCACATAGCCAATAAGCCCGCTTTTTGCCGCAGCGTAATTGCTTTGCCCGCGATTGCCGGCAATACCGCTAACCGATGACAGGCACACAATGCGCCCGTTAGCGTGCAATAACTCATGCCGTTGAATTCTTTCGGTAATGGCCATGGCTGCTGTCAAATTCACACTGATGGCCGCGTTCCAGGACTGTTCGGGCATATTGCCCAGGGTTTTGTCGAGGGTCAGGCCGGCATTGTGAATGAGCAGGTCCAGGCCACCAAGCTGCTCAATAAACGCGGCAATCAGCTGGGGCGTATCGGCTTCGGTAATGTCCAGCGCCAGAGCATGGCCTTTCAGGCTTTGCATCTGTTGCTGTAACTCCTGCCGCGCCGCGGGCAAGTCCACTCCAATGACGGTAGCGCCGTCGCGGCTCAGGGTTTGTGCGATGGCTAAGCCAATACCGCGGGCCGCGCCGGTCACCAGGGCAAGCTTGCCGGCAAGAGGCGCCACCGGGTTGCTCACTGCTGCGTCGGTACTTTTATCGATCTGGGCAATCTGTCCGGACACATACGCTGATTTCGCAGATAGGAAAAACCGCAAGCTGGAGCTCAGGTTGTTTTGGGCGCCAGTGGCTACCCTTAACAGGTTCGTAGTGGCGCCTTTGTTGCCGATTTCTTTTGCCACGCTGCGTACAAACCCGTCTAACGCCTGTTGAGCCGCAGCATGGGCCGGCTTACGGCAATTTTTTACAGGCTCGCCCAGCACCAACACACGCCCGTTCTGAGCCAAGCTTTTTATACTGGCGTGAAAAAACTGATACATCCCGTTCAGCTCATCGGGCGTTTTGATGCCGCTGGCGTCAAACACCAGCGCAGAAAAGTTGCCAGGCTTGGCCAGCGGCAGAACTATGGGCTTTGTCCGGTTTCCAGCCTTGGCTGAATCCACCAGTCGTTTATCGCCGCTGGCGTGATAGAGCTTGGCCGCACTGGCGCCCAGTGTTCGCCCCACCTCAGAAATCAGCTTCCCACCGCCGGCCGCACCCAGCAGAACATCGCCCTCAATAAACGGTTGGTCGACCCGTTTTAGCCGCCGCAAAGGAACCGGAGCGGGTAAGCCCAGAGTATTGGCTGCGGTTTGCCCTAATGGGGTGTTGATCAGCTTGAAGTACAGATCCGACATGGCAGTGATCCTCTGGCGATGATGACGTTTTCTTTGAACCGGTGATGCAAATCATACTCCATTTGGGCATAGCCCCAAGGACGATGCTGGAGGGGCTTGGCAAGCGGTCGAGCCGGCTCGCGCGATTGTTGGCTTACTGCCAATTTAGCCTTTGACACCGTGCCGCGTTACCCGTAGTATGCGCTCCTCGTTAGCCGGAAGCAGATCAAAAAGCTCCCAGTTAACAACAAGTTTGATGCGGGGTGGAGCAGTCTGGTAGCTCGTCGGGCTCATAACCCGAAGGTCGTAGGTTCGAATCCTGCCCCCGCTACCATATAAGAAAAAGACAGATCAGTATTTTACTGGTCTGTTTTTTTTCGTTTGGTTTAGCAGAAAAGCTCTGTGGCGACTACGTGACACATATATGCCAAGCATCGTAACGCTATCACTTGGTTTACACCCAGAAATGACCGCAAGTCACTTTTTGGCACGCATAATATGCGTTCCGAACCAGCACCCGGAATCCTTTCTATTGTCTGACAAGATATGTGTAGCCCGGTGCTGGTTTTATACAGGTGTTGCCCACACAAAAGCCGGCGTGGGCCAGATAAGTGCAGGCATCCCCCCCGGGGCGGCTTTATTTTGCGGCCTGTGTGGCTAGCCTAGCCTCAGGAAATCATTGAAAGAGAGAGTATTCGCAGCTTAGAGCTAAGCCGCCAGGTAGAACTGGAAGCCTAGTAGTTGCTAGTGGCAGCGGGTACCTCTTCGAATACAGCGTCTGGCTGTCACCCTCATACCGCTTACCCTTTAATGCGGCTGTCTATCCACTGCTCCAATGCGCCGGCTTCCATAGGCTTACCGAAATAATAACCTTGGATAGTGTCGATGCCTTGTTCCACCAGGAACAGGAACTGTTCTTCGGTTTCCACCCCTTCGGCCAGCACCCTGAAACCAAGGCTGTGGCCCAAAGCCAAAACGGTTCGGATAATGGCTACGTCATAGGCGTCGTCTGGCAAGTCGTCTATAAAAACCTTGTCAATTTTAAGGCAGGTTACCGGTAGGTGCTTGATGTGGGCGAGGGATGAATAGCCGGTGCCAAAATCGTCGATGGCCAACAGCACGCCCATGTCCCGCAATGCCTGTAACAACCCGATGATGCGGTCATCCCGCTCCAGAGCGCCTTCGGTAATCTCAAGTTCCAGCGTACTTGCTGGTAATTGATGTTTGGCTAGCAGGTCGCGGATATGATCGGCGAAACCCGGCACCAGTTGCTGTGGCGCAATGTTCACTGCCACCTGCGGAACAGGGTGGCCCTGGTCGCGCCAGCGGGCCATTTGCACCATGGCTTTTTCGAGTACCCAGTCGCCCAGCAAGCCGATTAGCCCCAGCTCTTCTGCCAGCGGAATAAACGTGACGGGCGACATCAAGCCGTTCACTGGATGTTGCCAACGCACCAGCGCTTCAACTCCGAGCAGCCTCGCAGTCTTGCAATCTACCTGGGGCTGATAATTCAGCGTCAGTTCGTCGTTCCGAATCGCCCTGCGAAGCTCACTGGCAACCTCGAATTTGCGTTGCAGGCGCTCGGCCAGCAATGGTGTAAACAGCTCTATGCTGGATGGCCCGCGCTCCTTGGCAAGATACAACGCGGTTTCCGCGGCTTGCATCAGCCCTTGGGCGTCGGCGGCATCTTCGGGGTAGAAACTTATGCCCACGCAAGCGGAGGGGATCAGTTCATGGCCCGCCAGCTTCAGCGGTTTGGCGAGCGCATTGAATAACGTCTGCACAATAACCGCAATGCCATCACGGTTTGTGACCTGCTCCAGCACCAGCACAAACTCATCGGCGCCCCAGCGGCACAACAGTCCATTTTTTGGGCAAGCTTCGGCCAGGCGCTGGGCGACCGCTTGCAGAAAACTGTCACCGGTGTGGTGGCCCCGGGCATCGTTGAGCAGTTTGAATCGGTCAATGTCGAGAAACACAACGGCAACTCCAGGCACAGCCTGAGCTCTTTCCGCAATCACATGGCGGACTTTGTCGAGGCAGTACTGACGGTTGGGCAAGCCGGTAAGCGGGTCGTGGTTCTGAGCAAAAAACAGATTGTTTTCGGCCTCTTTGGCTTTGGATACATCGGAAAAAACCGCCACATAGTTGCGGATACTGCCGTCGTTGTTACGAATGATGGAAATGCTGCCCAGCTGAGGATAAACCTCGCCATTTTTGCGGCTGTTCCATATTTCACCTTTCCAACGGCCTTTTTCGCTCAGGGAACGCCACAACGACTCATAAAAATGAGCCGTGTGAATTCCTGACTGTAAAATCGAAGGGTTATGGCCTATCGCTTCCTGCGAGGTGTAACCGGTAATTTCACAGAACGAGCGGTTAACGGACTGGATCCGTCCATCGGCACCGGAAATAACCACGGCTTCAGACGTCTGGTCGAGGAAGGTTTGACTGGTAACCGGTTGCTGATCATTGCCGTCTTGGTCTTGCTGTTGCAGGCTATTGTGTTGGCTTAGCTCCTCGATAAGCCGCTGATATTTCGGGCGTTGGCTCACATCGTGAGCGCTCAGAACCACGCCTTGGCCAGGGCCGGCGCTGCTTTCAGGCTGCCACATCGTGGCTTCTACCCACACTGAATGGCGGTCTGTATGCCGAAATTTGAGGGTGATTTTTTGCGTTACTCCGGCTTGCTCCAGCGCTCGCTGGCCCCGTTCGAAGGCGTCGACGCCTTCATCGTTCAGCAAAAGGGTGAACGGGGTTCCCTGCAGGCTTTCTACGGTGTGGCCCAGCAGGGTTTTCACAATTGACGAAACATAACTAATCGTACCGTCGCCCTGCAAACGCACGGTCATATCATTGGACAGCTCCGCCAGTCTGCGGAAATCCTGTTCTGGTTGCAGCAGTGGCTGCTCGTTACGCTGCAAATCTGGCAACTTGATGGAAATGGTTCGGCCGATAAATTCGTACAGCTCCCGTTCCCGCAGGGTTACATTTTTCGGGGTGTTGTGATGACACATCAGCAAGCCCCAGAGCCTGCCATTCTGGGTCAGCGAAATAGTCAGAGCAGCTGCTACACCCAGGTTGCCCAGATATTCCAGGTCAACCAGTGGCAGCGAACGGTATGCCGAATAGGTCATATCCAGAGGCTGGTCGGTACCAATGTCCGGGGCGCCGTGCACAGGCACCGTGGCGCACTTTCTGTTCGCGGTCACCCAAGTCAGGTTTTGGCTACTAAGCGCCTGGGTCTGGACCGGAATATCCGACGCCGGAAAACGGTTTCCCAGACAGCTGTTCATTTGCGCTGAACGGCTTTCTGCGATCACTTCGCCATCGCCGTTGTGATCGAATTGATACATCATCACCCGATCGTAACCGGTTACTTGGCGCACCAGTTCTGCCACTTTGTGGGTGTAGCTGTGTAGGTCCTGCTCGCGGTTAAGCTGCCATAGCAGAGCCCGTGTGGGTATGAACAGCTGGCCGAAAAGCGCGTTCTGATCCTGATCCTGGGCCTGCAGTTCCAGTTCTACCAGCCAGCGGTGGTTGTCATAAGAGACCGCTGCGTTGCAGTTCAACCAGTTGTCGCCCTGGCGGATGCGTAGGTTCAGCAACCCGCAAGAGCGCCAGTCACCCAGGCCTTTCAGGCTGCGTATCTGTTCGACGTCGGCGGTGTTGGTAAACTCGTCGAAATTGCGCCCGAGCACTGCGGTGTAAGGTAGTTGCAGCAATTCATCGACGTTTTCGCTGCAGTACTGGATGAAGAGTTGGCTATCCAGTGCCAGTAACACACCCTGGGGTTGAATGGATTCGGTTTTCTGTAACCGCTTTTTTTCTGAGTCGGCGTGTTTCTGCGGTGACATGTCCATCCAGAAATTGTGAAATTAGAGAAACAGGGTGCAAGCGTAAATGCTAACCTACTGTTGATTAAATTTTTTTACTATAACAGCGGGCCTACAGATTTGTGTCACAGAATTACTGAGTAATGACACTAACGTTGGAGCAAAAGAACAGCAAGCGGGGCATTGCTGCCGTCACCTGGGCTTTGGTCCGCGTTATCACGGCAGGTTTTCGCGCCAGCGTTTGACCTTCACCTGCGTTTTTACGGCTTCCAGAATCTCCTGAATCATCTCGATCAGCGCCTGGTTAGCCTGCTGCTCCTTGTGCGCTGATTGGCTGTTTGGCAACACAGCTGCCACCAAGTCGTCAATAAATGCGTGATTGGCGCTTGAGGCCAGGTCTTCCAGAATTTGATGAACAATGTTGGCGACAATATCCCCCACCGAGTCTTCCAGGGTGCGGGCGATGGTTCCACCAACTACAGGTAAAAGCTTCAAGCGCGACAGTTCGATGTTTTGCTGCAGAGCGTGGTCAACCCTAGCTTCCAGATAGTTGCGCAGGGCGCCGCGGTTCGGCACGTAGCTTTCTGCGGCGGCTTTCGCAACCCGGGCAGACAGCCAGTTACTGATCATTTGCCGCCGCGGATACAGCACCTGCTGCTGAATTTTGCTCACCAGCGGTGAACCCCGGCCGGCTTCGGATTGGATGCCACTGATGACTTTTAACACGATACGGTCTGAAATCTCTTCCATGAACGCTTCGTAATAGAAGTTGATGAACTGATAAGCCCGATACTGGGTAATATCGATGATGCCGTAACGGTGTAACCGGTGCACAATCGAGATAACTCGCAGCAGGCGTAAAATACGGAAGCCACCGATCGGTATACAGCCCACCAAGTCGTACCAGTGAATGAATGGGTAGAAGTACCAGCGGCCGTATTCGCGGGTTTTCGCGGCGTGGCCCCAGCGGACAAAAAATTCCGTCAAAAAGACGGCTACAAACAATAAGTCGTAAAAAATAAAGTTTTCGTGAATTGGCTGATAAGCCGCTTGCAGTGCCGGCAAGATCTCTTTCAAGGTATTCTGAATGGCGACAAAGCTGTAAATGGAATCCCAGATGATGAAGGCCATATTCACCATCAACAGGCCCAGCATCAGAAAATCCAGCAGAAACCAGATAAACTCACGGCTGGATCTGAGTTTTTGACGGTTTATATTTGACATGATGAAAGAGGTCCGGCTGGTAACGTGTGAGCGTTTTAAAGAAGCTTGCCCGCCAAGGTTAGCTCATTTTAGGTAGCTGAACGACTCGTCAGCAGTGGGTAAGCTAACTGCGACATCTTATAAAAAAATTCAGGCGCGCCAGATTGCATAGACTGCTGGCGGTTTAGGAACAGAATTCACTCCATGGCATCACAAACAATTCTGGCCAGCCTGCGGCGCACCGTGCTTGTAATGCTCGCACTGGTTGGCGCGTCAATGCCAGCTCTGGGCCAGCAGGTGAAAGTACAGGTGCAGGGCAATTATCCGCAATTACAGGATAACGCCGAAGCGTTTATTGGTGATGTAGAAGGGCGCAGCACCAATAATTTGCGGCGTTATGCCTCTACCGCGGTAAGTCAGGTCAGCGAAGCGCTGCAGGCACTGGGCTATTACAATCCGAATATCAGCTGGACGCTGGAGCCGGGCGATGCCGACGCTGACAATCAGCCGCGCCTGCTTTTAACCGTAGTGCCCGGTGAACCTGTGCGGGTAAAGACACGGCAAGTCGATATTAGCGGGCCGGGGGCAGATGACCCCAAATTTAGTGGCAACCTGCCGGCCAAGCCGGCGTTGGGCGACATACTCAATCATGGCGATTACGACGCCCTGCGCAATACTTTGCCTACCCGCGCCCGCCGCCGCGGTTATTTTGATGGCAAACTGATCTCCCGTGCACTGACCGTAAACCCGCAAACCCTCGAAGCTGACATTACTCTGGCGTATGACAGCGGTGAGCGCTATCGCCTGGGCGAGGTTACCTTTGCCGAAGGCCATTGGTTTGAGTTAGAACTTCTGGACAAGTTTGTCAGTTTTCAGCCGGGCATCCCCTATCACGCCGATCAAATTGCCAAGCTAAGCAGTGACCTGTCAGCAAGCGGATATTTTGCCGGGGTTAATATTGACGCCGTTCCAGAAAGTGCGGAAGACGGCGTCATTCCGGTGCAAGTTGAGCTCACCCGTCGCGAACGCCGCTCCTTGTCTGCTGGCGTAGGATTTTCCACCGACGTAGGGCCGCGTTTTCGCGGTAACTGGCGCGAGCATTGGGTAAACCCGCAGGGCCACAGCCGCAGTGCCGACACCGAGCTCGCGCAGCTTCGGCAGAGTGTCAGCGCCGGGTACGAAATCCCGCTGGACCCGCCAATGACCGACCGCCTGCGCGTCGGTGGCGGTTTGCAGCGTGAGGACATCGAAGACGTTGAATCGGAGCTGGCCACCTTGGGTGTGCAGTGGCAACACCGATTTGAAACCGACTGGCTCCAAATTTTGTCGCTGCGCTGGGAAGGCGAGAGATACACGATCGGTGACGACGACGAAACCGGCACCAGTAGCCTTCTGTTGCCCGGTGCTAGTTATTCCAGGTTGGTGCAAGACTCGGCGCTGGACCCATCAAAGGGTTATAACCTGCGCATCGACGTCAGCGGTGCTCATCGGGCCTTGCTGTCTGCGGCCGACATTTTACACATCAAGGCCTCGGCTAAGGGCCTGACCACCCTGGCGTACAAACACCGTTTTCTGGCGCGTTTCCAAATCGGCGGGCTAGGAACCAACAGCTTCACGGATGTGCCTCCGTCGTTACGGTTTTTTGCCGGTGGTGACCAGAGCGTACGCGGCTACGGCTATGAAACCCTGTCACCACTAAATGATAGTGGTGCCACCGAAGGTGGGCGCTATCTGATTGCTGGCAGTGTTGAGTACCAATACGAGTTTGTTAATAATTGGCGTTCTGCGCTGTTTGTGGACCACGGCAATGCGATTAATCAGTTGCTTGATCCACTGGCCACCGGAGTCGGCGTTGGTGTGCGCTGGATAAGTCCGGTAGGGCCGCTGCGGCTGGATCTTGCCAAGGGCCTGAACCCGGAATTCGGCGGCGATTGGCGCATACACTTTTCCATGGGGCCGGAATTGTGAGCACAGAACAGAATCAAAAACAGCAACCGCAGCCGTCAGCCAAGTCCGCAGCCACGGACAAACCGCGGCGCCGGCGCTGGTGGTTCTGGGTGCTGATGGTGACGGCCATCGTACTGCTGTTGCCGCTTTTGCTTTTGACTTTTGTGCTGCTGGCGCTGCGCTCGGAAGCCGGCACGGCCTGGCTTATTGAGCAGGCCCCGGGGCTGGAAGTGCAAGCCGGGCAGGGCTCGTTGTTGGGCCGCTGGCAGGCGACATCTTTAAGCTGGCGTGGTTACGGCGTTGATTTGCAATTGCAGGCGCCGGATTTGCAGTGGTCGCCGCAGTGCTTACTGCAAAAGCGGTTGTGTGTGGACCATCTACGGGCGCACTCCATAGAGCTGAATCTGCAGCCGTCTGCCGACGAAGACGATAGCCCCAGATCGGACATCCTGCTGCCCGACATCGGTCTGCCGTTGGGTATTCGCGCCGACCAGATTCGCTTGGGCGAGTTTTTTGTTAACGGTAACAAAATCTGGGACACGGTAGAGCTGGATGCCGGCGGCGCCGGTGAAAGCTGGCTGATAGATCGGGCGTTTTATCAGCGTGACGACATTCGTGTAACCGCATCCGGGCGGGTTCAAACCCGCGGCGACTGGCCGGTTGCGCTGAACCTCAGTGCCGAATTGCCACCGCCCTCGGGGGATCACTGGAAAATAGATCTGGCTTTGGCGGGCAGCGTGCGCGACCTGCGCGTTAGCGGCAGCAGTCAGGGTTACCTTGACGCAATTCTGGAAGGCACTGTCGAGCCACTGCAGGCAGATCTACCTGCGAGCCTGACTATTCGCTCTGATACTTTTTTGGCGGCCCCGTCTTTACCGCCAACGCTCACGCTGAACAGTCTGAAGCTGGCGTTGCAGGGTTCTTTAGCCGACGGTTTCGAAACCAGCGCCCAGGCTACTTTGCCAGGCACCACTGGCCCGGTTGAACTTAACCTGGCTGCAAAAGTGACCACCCAGGGTGCCGACAATATTGAGCTGACATTGGCTGTAGACAACGCCGGACGCGACGGAACCCTGGCGTTGACCGGCAGCGCAGCCTGGCTGCCCGAACTGACCGCCGATGCCAATCTGACCATGAACGCCTTTCCCTGGTACACGTTGCTGCCGGATATGCAGGAACCCCCGGTCAACATCGATACCTTGAAGCTGCGGGTAAACTGGCAAGACCAACGCTATACCGCCACGTTGGCGGCTACCGCCGGCGGCCCTGCCGGAGACACCAGCCTGGAGTCGGAACTTGAGGGCGATCTGCAGCTACTGACTATTTCCCGCTTACAGGTGCAAACCGGCGCCGGCTCATTAACGGGTAATGCCAACGTTGGTCTGGCGCAGCCGCTATCGTGGCAGGCTGCGCTGGAGTTGCAGAAATTCAACCCGGGTTATTGGGTGCCGCAATTGCAGGCCAGTCTAAATGGCAGCATCCGTTCGAGTGGCCAGTGGCCAGAATCGGCGAGCATGCCAGAGATGTCCGCAGACGTAGATCTTGCCGGCCTGTGGCGTGGGCAAACCACCCGCATAAAGGTGAAAGCCAGTGCCGCAGACGGGCTTTGGCAGGTGCCTCAACTAGATGTGGCTATTGGCGACAATACTTTGGCCGGCAAAGGGCAGTGGGGCCAGCAGTTACAAGCCCAGCTAGACCTGGATTTGCCTGAGCCAGAAGCGATTCTGGAAAGTCTGCGCGGGCAGGCCAGCGCCCGTTTAACGGTAACAGGCACGGTGCAGCAGCCCCAGGCGGATATTCGTATTTCAGCAACGGCTTTGGCCTGGCAAGACCAGCTGCAACTCGCGGACGTGGAACTCAGCGCTAACCTTGATGCGGTGGGCGCAATCCGCAGCCGGCTTCAAGCCCGAGGCATCGAGGCCGGTGGTCAGACCGTTGAGCAGCTGGACGTAACGCTGGATGGCACGCGCCAAAAACATGAGCTGGTTCTGGACATGATTCACCGCGAGGTTGAAGTTCGCCTGGCACTGGCGGGTGCGGCGGGTGCGCAGTGGCAACAATGGCAAGGCGAGCTCAAGCGCGGTGAGGTGCTGGTAACCGGGCAGGACCAACGCTGGCAGCTGCGCCAGCCCGCAGCCCTGTTTTTCAAGGCCGCGACAGGCAGCACCGAGCCGCAACTGACCTTTGCCGAACATTGCTGGCAGTGGCAGCAAAGCGCTTTGTGTGCCGGCGACCAGACTCTGCTGCCGGCGGCAGATGTTGAATACCGCATCATTAATTTGCCGTCGAAGGCGCTGGGGCCATTATTGCCGGAAAATCTGCGCTGGCAGGCTAATATCAATGGCAGTATCGATTTTGCCATGGGCGCCGAAGGCCCCAGCGGCGCAATAGAGCTGGATGCCGGTGCGGGTGACTTCGAAATTCTGCTGGATGGTGACTGGGAAACCTTTCGCCACAGCGCACTGTCTACCCGTTTGACGTTGCAGACGTCTGAGGCGCAATTAGTGTTGGCGTTGGCCGGGCCAAAACTGGGATCGCTAAAGGCAGACCTGAGTATTGACCCGGCTGCGTCCGAACGCACCCTTAGCGGCGACTTTCAGCTCAGCGGCATGGACATTGCGCTGTTGGGCATTTTTACCGGACTGGAAGAGGTAGCCGGCCAGATTGACGGCCGGGGTGAGCTGTCTGGCCCGCTCATGCGGCCCGCGGTCAATGGCGAATTAACCCTGTCTGACGGCCGGGTGATTGACCCACGCCTGCCCTTGGCCATGGAGCAAATCAACGTCACCGTTGAAATGCTGGGCTACAACGCCAATATAAACGGTTTAATTCGAGCCAATGAACGCAGTGAGCTGGTGCTTCAGGGCGAGCTTGACTGGCAAAGCGACTTGCCCAGCGGCAGCGTGTCTTTGCGCGGCGAACGCCTGCCCATCAACATTGAGCCTTACGCCGAGCTGGAAGTCGCGCCGGACTTGACGATCGCCTTTTCCGGTGGGGAATTGTTGGTTAACGGCCGTATTGATGTGCCCCGTGGCGCTATAGAAATCCGCGGGCTGCCGCCGCGGGCGGTATCTGTGTCTGATGACGAAGTGATTGTGGGGGTTAAAAAACCCGAGCCGGTGATTCGCTCGTTAACGATGGACGTGGTGGTGAACGTAGGAAGCCCCGATGACAAGGTCACGTTTGCGGCGTTCGGCGCTACCGGCGACCTTAGCGGAACCCTGCGGATTGGCAACAATATGGATACCCGCGGCACTTTGCGACTCAACAAGGGCCGCTTTGAGGCCTATGGTCAGGATTTGACCCTGCGTAAAGCCCGGCTGCTGTTTGTAGGCAACCTGAGCCAACCTTATCTGGAACTGGAAGCGGTGCGTACGGTGGGGTCGGTCGTTGCAGGGCTGCGGTTAAAGGGGCCGGTGCAGTCACCTGAGACCGAAGTGTTTTCCAGCCCGGAGATGCCGCAAACCGATGCGCTGTCGTACCTGATTCTGGGCCGTGCCCCGCAAAGCCAGCAAGACGACGGTCAAATGAGTCGCGCAGCGCTGTCTTTGGGTCTGAACCAAGCCAACAAGATAACGGGTGCGCTGGGCGCAGAGTTTGGTATTCGCGATTTGACCCTTGAAGCCGAGGGCAGCGGCGACCAGACTGCGGTGGTGGCCAGCGGTTATCTGACCGACGAACTCAGTATTCGTTACGGCGTGGGCATTTTTGAGCCGGTGACCACGGTGGCGTTAAGGTACGATTTAGGGCGCTATTTCTATCTCGAGGCCGCCAGTGGTCTGGCGGCCTCGCTGGACATTTTCTATACCCGGGATTTTTAAAACACGGTTAAAAAACCGTTAACACACGGCTAAGGCGCGGCGCTCAGTCTGGCCATTTTCAGGCGACAGGCCTGGTCTACAAAATGGCGGAATATACGGCGGTGGCCGCTGTGGTAAAGCAGATACTCCGGGTGCCATTGCACCCCCATTAGCCACTGGCCACGGCTATTCTCGATGGCCTGCACAAACAGATCGTTATCCACCGCCACTACGCGCAGGTCTTGCCCCAGTCTTTTAATGGTTTGGCTGTGAATACGATTTGCACCGATAACCGGCGCCCGCATGATCTGGCTCAGGCGGGTGTTGTCCACCACCTTCACGGTTTGCAGGGGCAACAGCAGCGGGCGATGGCGGGTGTTCTGCCGCAGTGGGGTCACGTTCTGGCACAGCGAACCGCCGCGATGCACATTAATCAACTGTGCGCCGCGGCATATTCCCAGCACCGGCAGGTTCAGGGTTTCCGCTTCTATCAGCAGGCGCTGATCGGTTTCATCACGGCGTTTATCGTAACCTGCCGTTACCATGGGGTGCTGGCCATATAGCGACGGTTGCACGTGACTGCCGCCGGAAAGCACTAGGCCGTCCAGTAGGCTCACGTTCACCCTGGCTCCGGGGCGTATGTAATGGGTGCGCGCACCGTGCATGCGCAGGGCCAGCGCAATCAGCCGCTGGGCCGGTCCGCGTCGGCGCGGGCCACTGATGCCAATGGTCAGCCCGGGCGGAGATTCTTCTTTCATCCGTTCAGATATCGATTCAGACATAGCCTTTGTGTTCAAGCCAGTGGTGAATAGTCTCCGCTTTGCTGTGGGTCAGATTGTGCAAGCTGATAGTGCCGAAATCGCGAAACTGAGCCCGAAGCTGCGCGAGGTCTTCGCTGTTGTTGGCAATGTCGTCCAGTATTACCCAGTCATTCCATACCGAAGAGAAATTCCACTGCGGGTTGTCGACGTCGCAATCCGGTAGCCGATAATGCAGGGTGGGCCGTTTTTTGATGCGTGAGTCTTCTACGTACCGGGCCAGCAACGGTGCATCCAGATGGGCAAACAGCGGCAGCAGATCCAGTGCCCGGTTTCGGGTAGGGTTATGCTTCAGGTAGTTTTCCATTAGCTGTTCCAACGATGGCGCGTAGTCATCTTTCATCAGCAGTTCTGTGTAGTGAGGCGCCCAGGGCTCTATATAGTGTGTAAAACGCCGGCTGAGATCCAGTTGATGGCGCTTTTTCAGCCACTCGTACAAGCTTGCAAACGCCTGTAAATATCGGGTAATGGTGGGCGCCTGTAAATCTGGCAGTTCCGGGTTCAGTTGCAGTCCGAAGGCATAATAAATGGAATCGCGGCTGCCCAGTGCGCCAAGTTGCCGCAGTTCTTTGACCAGCCGCTCAACCTCTTCCACCTGGGAAAAACCGATGGGCGGCCCGACAATTTCCAGCGGCACGATACGCTCGGCCGCGGCGTCGATTACGTCCATAGCCTGCCCACCAAGCTCGTGCAGGCTTTCCGGTACGTCGGCCCCGGTCAGGTCCAGATCTTTAATGGGATCAGAATCCAGTTCGATCACGAACTCGCCCAGTGCCGTGTCTATTGCGGTTACGTAGCGCGACCGCGTTTGCGGCGCGCCGTTCAGCAGATTGGCGACTTCGTGCACCAGCGCTTCATAGCTTAAACCCGAAAGCTCGATTTCTACACCAACCCGGCGCTCTGCTCCGCTGGCAGTGTGGGTTACTGAGGGCGCTTTGCAGACGTTCTTTTGCGTCATTATTACATCCTTAAATCAGTTTTCAGCGCTGCAAGCGCGGCCTGTAACGACAGAATCACCATAGCATATCAGGTGCCTGAGTCTGGTAATCGAGCAAGTGGGGAAAATGCCATAAACAGGGTTTACACTGGATAAAACACTGTATATAGTCAAACCACTGTATAAACAAACAGGGTATTTTATGACGCAGCGGACCCCGAATATGAAACTCACTGCCAGGCAGTCCCAAGTGCTGGATATTGTCCGCCGCTACCTGGATGAAACCGGGTATCCGCCCACCCGCGCCGAAATTGCAGCTGAGCTGGGTTTTCGCTCCGCCAATGCGGCAGAAGAGCATTTGCGGGCTTTGGCACGCAAAGGCGCCATTGAAATGGTGCCCGGCGCCAGCCGCGGTATTCGCCTGCCAGAAAGCGAGCAGGATCTGGGTTTGCCGGTGATTGGCCAAGTGGCAGCCGGTAGCCCGATTTTGGCTCAGGAACACGTGGAAGACCACTGCACGTTAAAGCCCGGTTTTTTTTCGCCGGCGGCGGATTATCTGCTGCGAGTGCGTGGTATGAGCATGAAGAACATCGGCATTCTAGACGGTGACTTGCTGGCGGTGCACAGCACTCAGGACGTTCACAACGGCCAGATTGTGGTGGCCAGGGTAGGTGATGAAGTGACCGTGAAGCGCTTTCGTAAAGAAGGTAACAAAGTGTATCTGGTGGCGGAAAACGACGACTTCGCACCGATTGAAGTGGATCTGACCGAGCAGGATCTGTTCATTGAAGGGTTGGGCGTTGGCGTTATCCGCCGCTCAGACCTGCACTGATCCGTAGCGATAGTAAACCGACACAAAGAAGGGCAGGGAATCATGGAACAACTGAGCTTTAACGGCAATCTTGCATATCAGCAACAGATCGCAGCGCGAGTGGCAGAGCAGGCGAGGCCTGTGCGAGTTCAACCCCTGCCAGCCCCGGTGTCGGTTGGTAACGTCACTGAAATTATCTTGCCCCAAGGCCAGGTGGAAAATTTTCAACTGTTACTGCCAATGCTGACCCAGCTGAACCAAGAAAAGCGCTGGTTGGCATGGATTGACCCACCTCAAGAGCTGGTCAGCAAATGGCAAAAAATGCACGGCATTATTGCGGGTGAGCTGCTGGTTTTGCGTTCCAGCGCCGAGCATCCGGCGCTCAAGTTGGCGGAGCGAGCCCTCAGCGTGGGCACATGTCATGCGGTGGTGTTGTGGACCGAAAAACTGAACAAAGCGTGTTTCGAGGCACTTCAGGCGGCATCCGCCGCGGGCAATAGCCACGGCGTCGTTTTGCGTCAGCGTTAGTAAAGAGTAGTGCGCCAGCGCTACCAGAGTTCTACGTTAGCGTTAGTGCAGCGTCGGGCTGTGGGGCGCATCAAACCACTCAGCGTCGCTGCCGCTGTCGGTGCTATCCTCGTCCAAGTCCTGGGCGCTATCGCCCGCTGCGTCAATGCCTGCCGCAATCATGGCTTTGGCCACTTGCATCTGGCGGTCGTCCATCATGTCTTTGGCTTCTTCGGAAAAACTGATACGCACCAATGGTGCGCCGTCGTCGTCAACGCGGCGCAAAGCGTAGTCGCCATTGCTGAGTTGAATAATTTCAAAAAACGATGGTGACATGATCCAAACCTTTATGTTCGCCAACGGGAAAGTGTACGCGGGGATGTTTTACCACTCGCTGTGTCTTGCTTCCACATCGGCTGAAAATTGCTTTATTGCGCTTAGGCTGGCTTGAACCGAAGACAGCGAACGGTCTGCGCCAACGGCTGCAGTGATGGCAATAATGTTGTCGTTGCTGACGGTTTTTTTTGCCGCAGGTGGCCGGTTCTGCGCGTCTCCAAGTTGCTCTAGGTGGTTCCACCAACTGTCAGCGCTGGCTTGTAATGCCAGAAGTTGCTGAACTTCCGGCGCATCGGCTCCGATCAGCTTGCCCAGTTGGTCAATGCTCTGGGGTTGCCCTTTGCGTTGCTGATAGCACTCTGCCAGGGTATAGAGCAGGAGCCTTCGCGATCGCAGCATGAGCTCAATGGCACCTTGTTTGCAGGCTTCCTGCTGTAAGGGCTGATTGCTGTTAACAGCAAGTCGTAACAATGTCTGCGCCAGTGCCAGTTTACCGGCAAGATGGGAATGCCACGCTGCTGCCATATACCCTCGAGACTGCTGTTGCGATTAATATTAGCGTAATGGACGCTGTGGAATTCACGCGTACCGGAAGCCGCTGAAACGAGAAATAAGTAACATATCATAACAGTTCCAAAGCTGCGGTGCCCGCTGTCTACTTCAGTTTTGAGAAGTTTGCCCCAACAATCAAAAGCCGCCAAAAAAAATCGTAGCTGTGCGTTGAAATGTCCGTCCAAATCAAACAACAAATACCTGAGATGTTTGCCGGGGTTAGGCCGTGGTGACTCACCGCGGTTGCCTTACGTTATGCTGTTGTGCGTCGCTAAGGTGTAACATGATCAATTGTAAGCACACTGGGTTTCTCACCCGGTTGCAGATCATTGAACAGGAGCAATGAACAATGGCCGCAGACCATCCTGCAATGGCACATCTAGACCAGCTTCTCGAGCACATGCATCAGGCTCTGAAAGACCAAGACTGGGAGCTGATTAGCCGCCTGAGCCCAGAGATAAAGCCCGCTATCGAACCCGTGCTTGAAGCGTTGGAACAAGGGCAACTGCCAGCTGAAACCGTGCGCAGTCAATTACAGAGGGTGCAGCAGTTTGTCGACGCTGCTGACAGCTCTGCCCACCAGGCCAAAGCCGCAGCAGAGCTCGAATTGAAAGGAGTAAATCGTAATAACAGCGCAGCTAAAGCCTACCATAAAGTGTCCTCGTCTAGGCCCTGAGCCAGATTGCGGGCAGCGCCAGATCGCTGGCGCGTGTAAGCAAGATTTTTAGGGTTTGGCGTCATTAAATTGACTCCGAGGCAGTTAAGGTCTTAAATGTTGCTCAAAACCGACAAGAGATCGCCTGGAATGTTGAAATCCAACACAGTGCTGGTGTTCAGTGATGCTGCTGATCGCTGCCGCGATATCACGACCATTCTTGAGTTTCTCGGCGAAGAAAGCTGGTTGGCGGGCAGCAAGGCACGCGAGGTGTTGTTAGGCGCCGCGGACAAAGACGCAGAGGCGGTCTCTGTGGTTATTGTGCAAGGCGACGATGCCAGCGCTGAAGCCACGATCAGGGCCGTATGCCAATGGTCTCCCTGCATCCCCGTGCTGTGTATTGGTGGCTCTGATTTTTCCGGTCTGAATGAAGAGCAGCTTGGGCGAGTTATTGCGCGGTTGGAGTGGCCATTTGGTTACACCAAATTTATCGATTCGCTATACCGTGCCCAGGTTTTCCACGACCACCATAGCCGAGCCCGTAAGCGCGGCCAGATACGCGGTGTTCAGTTGTTCCGCTCACTGGTCGGCACCAGCCGCAAAGTGCAGCAGGTACGCCAGTTGATGGAACAGGTAGCAGACAAAGAAGTCAGCGTGTTGGTGACGGGCGAATCCGGTACCGGCAAAGAAGTAGTCGCACGTAATTTGCATTACCATTCCAGCCGACGTGATAAACCCTTTGTGCCGGTAAACTGCGGCGCCATTCCGGCGGAACTGCTGGAGAGCGAGTTGTTTGGCCATGAAAAAGGCGCGTTCACTGGTGCGATTGCCGCTCGTGTGGGTCGTTTTGAGTTGGCCGAAGGCGGCACCCTGTTTCTGGACGAAATAGGCGATATGCCGTTGAATATGCAGGTAAAGATTCTGCGGGTTCTGCAAGAGCGTACGTTTGAGCGGGTCGGGAGTAACCACACTAAGTTTGCCAATGTGCGTATCATCGCCGCCACCCACAAACACTTGGAAGACATGATTCAAGTTGGGAGCTTCCGCGAAGATTTGTATTACCGGCTGAATGTGTTTCCCATTGAGATGCCGGCCTTGCGTGATCGGGTTGAGGACATTCCGCTGCTGATTAACGAACTGGTGGCGCGCATGGAAAAAGAAAACCGCGGATCGTTGCGCCTGAACTCCGCTGCCATTCTCAATTTGTGCCGTCACGACTGGCCCGGCAACGTGCGTGAGCTGGCCAATTTGGTAGAGCGGCTGGCCATCATGAACCCGTTTGGGGTGATTGGTGTGCAAGAACTGCCAAAAAAATTCCGCTACGTTGATGACCATGACGAAGACCACGTCGATTTTGATGAGCCTGACCTGTCATCTCTTCCGTCTGGCTTGGTTGGGTTAGATTCACCGACGCTATTGCCGGTTAATGGGCTCGATTTGAAAGACTATTTGAGTAACCTGGAGCGCGAATTGATCCAGCAGGCGCTTGACGAAGCCGGCGGAGTTGTGGCTCGGGCTGCGGAAAAATTACGTATCCGCCGTACCACCTTGGTGGAAAAAGTCCGCAAGTACGGTCTTCGTGAAGAGGTTGGCGAAGTCTGAGGGCACGATGCCTCAGATGTTCAATCAGCTGGCTGAAAACGCCGGCTCATCAATCTTAAAATGGCGTCAACGGTTTGTAACCGCTGGCGCTTTTGTCGTTTTAAAGTGACGGAAACCCGTCATTTGCTTTTTTGTGAAAATCCTTTCCCATTGAAAAGATTAAGAAATATTGAGTTGGCATGAAGCTAGCTTGGTGAATCGTAACGAATCACCAGTGAGCGGTCTGCGCAACAGCAATATCGATCACTTTGGGTAAGGGAAAGGGTTATGAATCACGCACAATTTGCAATCGGGCAGACCAATGCACCGGCTAACGCCGCCGCCGATGTGAATGGCAAGGTAACGGCGCTATTCCCGCAGCAAAGTGATGAAGCGGTAGACTCCGCTTTGGACATGTTCAATCGCATGTCGCGCCAGATTACCGATTCTTACCGCACTCTGGAATCCCGGGTTAATCAGCTTTCCGGCGAATTATCGGAAGAGAGTCTGCAGCGCCAGCAAGAGCTGGAGAAAAAAGAACAATTGGCAGACCAACTTACCACTCTGTTAAAGGCCTTGCCCGCTGGCGTGGTGGTGCTAGACAGCCAGGGTGTGGTTACCCAAACCAACCCTGCGGCCATCGGCCTTTTGGGTGAGCCGTTGAATGGCGAGCACTGGATTAACGTGATTCAGCGCTGCTTTGCGCCACGCCAGGACGACGGTCACGAAATATCGCTGAAAGACGGTCGCCGGGTCAGTATTGAAATTCGCACCATGGAAAATCAGCCCGGTCAGTTAATTTTGCTGACGGATATGACCGAAACCCGACAGTTGCAGTCACAGCTGGCTCTTGCCCAGCGCTTATCGGCGATGGGCAAGATGGTCGCCTCATTGGCCCATCAGATTCGCACACCCCTGTCGGCGGCGATTCTGTACGGCGGTCACCTGACTGAAGCCGATCTGGATGAAGAAATGCGCCAGCGCTGTGCCAATCGACTCATGTCGCGCCTGTCACATTTGGAACAGCAGGTGCGCGACATGCTGATTTTTGCCCGCGGTGAAACTCGTTTGGCGGAAGAACTGTCGGTAACCACTCTGGCGGTTGCTCTGAAGTCTGCGGTAGACGCTATTGCTGAACGAAGTGGCACTCAGGTAATTCTGGACACCCGGGAGGCTGAGGGCGATCTGTTGTGTAACCGTGACGCTCTGGTAGGTGCCTGTACCAATTTGGTCAACAACAGCATTGAAGCCGGTGCAGCCAGCGTGCGCCTGAATCTTCGCGGCTGTGATCATGAGTTGGCCATCGAGGTAAGCGATAACGGCTCGGGGTTTGACCCGGTTATGGTTCCGCGCTTGCAAGAAGCTTTCTACACCACAAAATCCCACGGCACCGGCCTTGGTCTGGCGGTTGTACAAGCGGTAGTGAACGCACATCAGGGCCGCTTTGCGATGACCTCAAACGGCCAAGGCGGGGCGCAGGCCACGATTTACCTGCCATTGGTGAGTCGCACGAATTAATAACAGCACTTGATTAAATCTAGCGAGCCGCACCGGCACGCACTATCGAATACGCAGTGGAGACCAGCACCATGACCAAGCCCCGGATTCTGATTGTTGAGGACGACCGTGACCTGCGCGAAGCTTTGGTGATAACTCTGGAACTGGCCAAATTTCGCGTTCATGAGGCGGCAGACGGCCATGAAGCTCTGCGGCAGCTGTCCCAGGTGCCAGTCGACATGGTGGTTAGCGACGTTAGTATGCCGGGGCTGTCTGGCCACGAATTGCTGGCTGAAGTACAGCGCCTGTATCCGGGACTGCCGATGATGCTGATGACGGCCTACGGCCAGATTAGCCATGCGGTGTCTGCTATGCAGGCCGGTGCCATTGATTACCTGGTAAAGCCGTTTGAAGGCCATGCCCTGGTCGATGCGGTTAGCAAAATTACCGGCGGAAAGCGCCAGGCTGATAGCGATCAGCCGGTAGCGGAAGACCCCATTAGCAAACGCATGTTCCAGCTGGCAGCCAAGGTAGCCAACAGCGACTCAACGGTCATGATTTCAGGTGAAAGCGGCACCGGCAAGGAGGTGCTTGCGCGCTATATTCACCAGCATTCCCCCCGCGCCAACAAGCCGTTTATTGCCATAAACTGCGCGGCCATTCCCGAAAATATGCTCGAAGCCATGCTCTTTGGCCATGAAAAAGGTGCCTTCACCGGTGCCATCGCATCATCACCCGGCAAATTCGAACAAGCCAACGGCGGAACGATCTTGCTGGATGAAGTGTCGGAAATGGACCCAGGCTTGCAATCTAAATTGCTGCGAGTGCTGCAGGAGCGGGAAGTAGAGCGGGTAGGTGGGCGAAAAACCATTGCCCTGGACGTGCGGGTGATTGCCACCACTAACCGGGATCTGGCCGAACACGTGCGCGATAGCCGTTTTCGTGAAGACCTGTACTACCGACTGACGGTGTTTCCGATGCATTGGCAACCGCTGCGTGAGCGGCCGCTGGACATTATTCCTTTGGCCAATGCGGTGTTGAAAAATCACAGCCGCAAACTGAAGCTCAATGGCGTCAGGTTTGCGGCTGACGCCCGCGAGGCGATGCTGGCCCACCCTTGGCCGGGCAATGTACGCGAGTTGGATAATGCCATACAAAGAGCGCTGGTGTTGCACCAGAGCAATGTGATTCACGTTGACGACCTGTGCCTGGACTTAGGCATCAGCGTGCGTCTGGCGGCACCCGTTGCCTCAACAGCGCCCATGGTATCAGCGGCCGCAAAAGCAGATGTAGAATCAACTACCGCTGATGCGCACGCCGTTGATCTGGTTTCGCAGCCGACAGTGCCCGACGCAGTTGGCACCGCGGGAGCCATGGCAAACCAGCAAGGTTCCCTGGGGACGCTTGAAGGCGATCTGCGCCAGCAGGAATTCCGACTTATTATTCAGACTCTGCGCCAGGAGCGTGGTCGCCGTAACCGCGCCGCCGAGCAGTTGGGCATTAGCCCCCGCACTTTGCGCTACAAGCTGGCGCAGATTCGTGACGCTGGTATTGATCTGGAGGCGGAAATGGCTTTGGCCTGATTTAGGGGTCGCCGGTTTTTCTAACCGCTTTGTTACGCAGTACTTCTTTTTATTCAGCACCATTTTTTATGTAGTACTCCTTCCTGGCACCCTTTTGGGTGCCTTTTTTGTTCAGCCGCAGGCTCTTCGATTCCCGTCAAAACTTCGACGCTTATCCATTCCCACCTTATAAAGTCGAGGTTTCGGCGCGTTAAGGAAAAGGTATATTACTGATTAAAAACACTTTAAAAAAGTTGGTCTGGGCTTTGCTAATTCTTTGGTAACGAGACAGATAACCCAATGCCATCTGGGTAGCCCGGGAGAAAGTTATGGTTCAGCGCGCCGATATCAACAGTGTTCTTGCCGACATCCGCAACCTGCGTTCGCAAATGACGCAGAACCAGCAGGTAGAGCAGAATCAATCTGTGCGCGGCCGTATGGATGGCCCGCGCGAAGTAGGCGAAACCAACGGAACGGCAAGTTTTAGCTCTATGCTGGGGGAGGCTGTTGGCAATGTGGCGGATGCGCAGAAAACCGCGGGTGATCTGCGTACAGCCTACGACATGGGCGAGCCCAACGTGGACATTACCCGGGTAATGATTGCCGCGCAGAAATCATCGGTGTCGTTTGAGGCGCTGACCCAGGTCCGTAACCGGGTCGTCAAAGCTTACGAAGACATCATGAACATGCCGGTATAACTGGCGCGTCTCATTTCAGCGCGTTTCAGAACGTTTCAGGATTTTGTTAGTCCATCGGATCAAGGTTTAACCGGAGAGCAGCATCATGGCCAGCGTGCCTGCACAGACCACACAATCGAATTCGCCGGCGGCCTCCGCAGCAAACAGCGGCGGCGAAGGCCGCAGCCGCGCGTTCATGGGCTTCAATAGACTGGATCTGTTGCGTCAGGTTGGCCTGATGGTGGGGCTGGCAGCCAGCGTTGCTCTGGGCGTGGCGGTGGTGCTGTGGGCCCAGGAACCCAACTACCAGCCGGTCCTGGGTGACTTGTCATCGTACAACCCGCAGGACGTTACCAGCATTCTGGACAGCAGCGGAATCGACTATAAAATGGACCCGCGCAGCGGTGCACTGCTGGTGGTGGCCGATCAGGTATATAACGCACGCTTGCGGCTTGCGGCTGAAGGCGTCACCGACCAAAAAACCCTGGGCTTTGAATTGTTGGACCAAGACCGTGGCCTGGGTACCTCCCAATATATGGAAACCATCAGCTATCGCCGCGGCCTGGAAGGCGAGCTGGCGCGCACCATTGCCAGCATGCGCGGCGTGCGCAGCGCCCGAGTGCACCTTGCCATTCCGGAGCGTTCGGTGTTTATCCGCGATGCCCACGCGCCGTCAGCCTCGGTGTTTCTGGAAGTGTTTGCAGGGCGCCACCCGGAGCAGGAGTACATTGCTGCCATTGTTAATCTGGTGGCTGGCAGCGTGCCGATGATGACCAAGTCCGGCGTGACCGTGGTTGATCAGAACGGCAATCTGCTGACCGGCGCCGACGCTGAAACCGACACTGATCGTATGTCTGACCAGTACGACTACACCGACAGGGTGGAAGAACGCCTGAGCCGCCGGGTGTCTTCGCTGATTTCGCCGATTGTAGGGGACGGCCGCTACCGCACCGAGGTGTCCGCAGATCTTGACTTCTCTTCGGTGGAACGGGCTGAAGAATTGTTCAACCCGGAACAGCAGGCGGTGCGCAGCGAACGCCAGTTAACCGAAAGGCGCAGCGCTGGTGACGGCCCCATTGGCATTCCCGGAGCTCTGTCGAACCAGCCCCCCGCGAACGCCAATGTGCCGCAACAGGCCAATGCCGGCGCTAATGCTGACGGTGCCGAACCTGCACCGGCGCCAGTCGATGTGCGCAGCGAATCCACCCGCAATTACGAAATGGATCGCACCGTTAGCTACGTCCGCCAGGAACTGGGCCGGATCAAACGCCTGACCGTCGCCTTGGCGGTGGATGACCTGAGAGTGGTAGATGCAGACACCGGCGCGGTTACCTTCGAGCCCTGGCCAGAGCAGGAGTTGCAGCGCCTGAGCATGCTGGTGCGTGATGCAGTGGGCTATTCGGCGGCCCGCGGTGACAGCGTCACAGTGATGAATACCGCGTTTGCTCCGGAACAGGTGCTGGAATATGAGGCCCCCGGTTTTTGGCAGCAACCCTGGTTTTGGGACCTGATGAAACAGGTTCTGGCCGGCCTGGTGGTTCTGGTGCTGGTACTGGGCCTGCTGCGGCCCACCCTGAAAAATCTGGCGAGCGGCAATAAAGGCTTGGCCGGTGGCGGTAATGGAGGTTACGGCGATCTGGACGGCATCGAAGGCGGCGATTCTCTGCGCCAAGCCATGGCCAATCAAGACGACCTGCTTTTACCCGGCAGCACAGGGGGCTATGATAGACAGCTGAACGCCCTGAAAGGGCTGATTGCCGAAGATCCGGCACGGGTTGCACAGGTGATGCGCCAATGGGTGAATGTTGATGACTGATCAGGCAAATCAAGGCGTCGCCAGCGCGCCGCCGAAGGCCGCACGCAAAATTTCGCGGGTAGAGCAGGCGGCCATTCTGTTGATGTCGCTGGGCGAAGCCGACGCCGCGGAAGTGCTAAAGCACATGGGCCCGAAGGAAGTGCAGAGGGTTGGCGTGGCAATGGCACAAATGCGGGATATCAGCAAAGACGATGTCAGTGGCGTACTCAACAATTTTATCGACGCCGTGGGTGGCCAAACCGGCCTGGGCGTGGGCAACGACGATTACATTCGTGCCATGCTGACGCAGGCTCTGGGTAACGACAAAGCCGCCAGCCTGATTGACCGTATTCTGATTGGTGGCAATACCACCGGTCTAGACACTCTGAAGTGGATGGAGCCCCGCGCGGTGGGCGATATCATCCGGTACGAACACCCGCAAATTCAGGCCATCGTTATCTCCTATCTTGACCCGGACCAGTCCGCCGAAATCCTGGGTGCTCTGGACCCCAAAGTGCGATTAGATGTGATGATGCGCGTCGCGTCATTGGAAACCATACAGCCTCAGGCGTTGCAGGAACTGAACGACATTCTGGAAAAACAGTTCTCTGGCAGCTCCTCGACGCAAACCAGCCGGATTGGCGGCGTAAAGCGCGCCGCTGACATCATGAACTTTATGGATCGCAGCATTGAATCGAGTCTGTTGGAGTCGATCAAGGAAACCGATCCGGATCTGGCAACCACCATTGAAGACCTGATGTTTGTATTCGACAATCTGAAGGACGTGGACGACCGTGGCATTCAGGCTTTGCTACGTGAAGTGTCGTCTGAAGTGCTGGTGATTGCACTCAAGGGCGCCGACGACGATGTCAAAGACAAAATTTTCAAGAACATGTCCAAGCGTGCCGCTGAACTCTTACAGGACGATCTGGAAACCAAGGGCCCGGTTAAAGTGAGTGAAGTAGAAGGCGCACAAAAAGACATTATAAGCATCGCCCGCCGCATGGCCGAAGCCGGTGAAATCGTCCTCGGTGGCGGCGGCGAAGAAATGATGTAATGGCCGACTCCCGCAACGACCGCAGCCGCATCCCGAAAGAACAGCTCACCGCTTACGAGCGTTGGGAGTTGCCCCTGCTTGACGCCCGTGGCAACGAAGTTCCCCGCGAAGAAGAACGTGATATCAAACCGCTGACCGCCGCGGAGCTTCAAGATATTCACCAACAGGCGGAAGCGGAAGGCCACGGGGCCGGGCTTGAAAAAGGCCATCGGGAAGGTTTTGCTAAAGGTCGCGAAGAAGGTTTTGCTCAAGGTGTGAAAGCCGGCACTGTCGAAGGCCGCGAGAAAGGCGAGCGCGCGGGACGCGAACACAGCAAACAGCAGATGCAGGCGTTGGAAAAGCGCATCGACTTAGTGATGGAATCACTGGTGTTACCCATTCGCCAGCAGCAAAATGAGCTGGAAGAGGCGTTGGTCCAGCTTGCGACTGCAGTGGCCAAAGCGGTTGTCCAACGCGAGCTATCCCAAGACTCCAGCCATATTATGCAGGTGGTGCGTCAAGCGATGGCGGCGCTGCCATCCACCACTGAAACCGTGCGTATCAGCGCCAATCCTCAAGATATTGAGCCGCTGCAAGCGTCTTTGGCGCGGCTTGATGCGTCCACGAAACTGGTGGAAGATGCCGCTATCAGCCCCGGCGGTTGCCGCGTGGAAACCCGCTACTCGCTGGTGGATTTCACTGTTGAAAAACGTTTTCAACAGGTGGTTTGCGCCTTGGTAAATGATGCCAGCAAAAACGAACCCCAGGAGCCCGGCGATGACAGCTCCCCTCTCTGACACCCTGTCTGACAGCTTACCTGGTCGCTTGTCTGGCAATCTTGCCGAACGCCTGAACCGCCGTAGCCACAACGTACAGGCACAACAAACACCGGAACTGGCCGGCCGCCTGACCCGTATGGTTGGGCTTACGCTGGAATGCGTGGGCGTGCCTATGATGGTGGGCGACCGCTGCGTGATCCAGAGCCAGGGCCGTGGTGTGGTTGAAGCCGAAGTGGTCGGCTTTGAAGATGAAAAAGTGTATTTGATGCCGCTGACCGCCATTGAAGGCCTTCGCCCTGGCGCTTTGGTGGTGCCCTTGTCTTCGACCAGCCGAGTGCCGGTGGGCAATCAGTTGCTGGGGCGAGTCGTTGACGGCAGTGGCGAACCGCTGGATGGAAAAGGCCCGCTGCACGCCGAAGCCCGCGTGTCGCTCAGCGGCGACATCATCAACCCGCTGAACCGGGCGCCGGTGCGCCAACCTATGGACGTGGGCATTCGTGCCATTAATGCGCTGCTTACCGTGGGGCAGGGCCAGCGCCTTGGCCTGTTCGCCGGCAGCGGCGTGGGCAAAAGTGTGCTGTTAGGCATGATGACCCGATTTACCAACGCCGACGTCACCGTGGTCGGGTTGATTGGCGAGCGCGGCCGCGAAGTAAAAGAATTCATTGAAGACATTCTGGGTGAAGAAGGCCTGGCCCGTTCCGTGGTGGTGGCCTCGCCTGCCGACGACTCACCGCTGATGCGCCTGCGCGAGGCTATGCTGACCACACGCATTGCCGAATTTTACCGCGATCAGGGCAAGCGTGTGCTGCTGCTGATGGATTCGTTGACACGCTACGCCCAGGCCCAGCGTGAAATTGCCCTGGCGGTGGGTGAGCCCCCGGCGACCAAGGGCTACCCGCCATCGGTATTTGCCAAGTTGCCACAGTTGGTGGAACGCACTGGCAACGGTCGCCCCGGCGGCGGCTCCATTACTGCTTTTTACACGGTACTGACCGAAGGCGACGATCAGCAAGACCCGATTGCTGATGCCGCCCGGGCCATTCTGGACGGCCATATTGTGTTGTCGCGGCGGCTGGCGGAAGAAGGTCACTACCCGGCGATCGATGTTGAAGCGTCCATCAGCCGGGTTATGCCCCAGGTGACCGACCCCGAGCACTTCGCCCGGGCGCAGCGTTTTAAACAGGTGTACTCACGCTACCAGCAAGCGCGGGATTTGATCAGCGTGGGCGCTTATGTCAAAGGCAGCGACCCGGAAACCGACTTTGCCGTTGCGCACATTGCCAATATGCGGCAATTTCTGAAACAGGGGCTCAGTGAAAAAACCTCGCTGAACGAAAGCGTTGAGCAACTGCTTGCGGTGGTACCTGAGCGGCGTTCGCCCGAACGCATGCAGGTGGCTACGCCAAATCCAACCGCCGCCGGGAGTAATTCATAATGCAGCGTTCGCAACGCCTTGGGGTGGTGCTGGCGGTGGAACAGCGCAAAGAGAAACAGGCGCTGGAACGCATGGGCGAGGCTCGCACCCTGATGGCGCAACGAGAACAGCAAATTCAGGAACTTCAGAGCTATCATCAGGAATATCGCCAGCAAATCCGTGACGGCCAGCAGGGCGTGGTTGCGGTTAGCCGATTGCAAGCCTGGCAGGCTTTTATGGGCCAGCTTGACCAGTTAATCGGGCAGCAGCAGGTTCAGCTTGAACAGGCAAATCAGGTGTTCGAAGTTCGTCGCAACGAGTGGTTGAAAGCTTGGGAAAAACGCCGTGGTATGGAGAATTTCATCACTACCTGTCGCCAGCAGGAGCAACGTGAGCAAGATTCTCGCGAACAGAAACAAGCCGACGAAGCCGCAGGCCGGGCGTTTCTGCGCCGACCCCGCTGACGCGCTCTGGCACCGATCTTGCTACACCTCTTTTAGCTTTGTTACTTACGCGGAATAACGGCCATTGAACGCCGTTTTCCGGTTTTTGGATTACTTTCAAGCTACTTTCAAACTACTACGCGGCCACACGCGGCAAGAGGTTGCCATGTCCCAAATGCTTCTCCCCCAAGGCTCTGCCAGCGCAATCAGCGAACAGGCAGCCAGTCGCCCGGCAAAAAGTCGTGACGGCGGCTACGCCGACAGTGGCAACGGCGGCAACAGCCGTTACCAAGACGTGTCCCGTGAACACACGCAAACCCTGGCACGTCAGGATCAGGTTAAAAACCGTTCTGCCGCTCAGCAAGCGGCTGCGAAAGACTTAAAAGCTGACGCCCATAAGGCCAATGCAGCGGACAAAAACGCGGCTAAGCCTCAGGCAGCGGATAGCGCCAAAAAACCTGCCGATGCTGACCGTAGCAGTCAGGCCGAAGCGGACGACGTTGGCAAGGTCAATGAAGCCCAGAGCGAGAACACCGAGCCCGTGGCTGTGACCAAGCCGCAGAACAACGCTGCCGAAAATACCGACACCGCAGACCTGCCCGACACGGAACCGGTGGCAATCACCTTTATGGAATTGCAGGCCATGCTGGCGCCAGCGGCGCCGGCCCCCGGTGCCGCTGGCGGTGCGGTGGTTATTAATAGCGCCGCCGGCGTTGCCTTGGCTAGTGCTGGCGCCATGCCGGCTGCAGGCATTCCAGGGCAATCACTGAATCCGCTGGCGGCGCCTGGCGCTATAAAGGCCGGCACAGAGGGCGCTGCGACAGGCTTGAGCGCCAGTCAAGCCGCGGGCCTGGCTCTCACCGACACATTGCGCAAAGCGGAAAGCCTGCGCCCGGCAGACGGCGCCAATTTGGTGGCCGACAGCCGTCTACAAAGCAGCGCCGACAGTCTGTTGCAGCAGCAGCCCAACAGCGCCGCCCGGGTGCAGACCGATCCGGCATTGGCTCTGCGCGGTTACACAACGTCTGTAGACGTGCCGGTGGGCCAGGCCGATTGGGGCGACAAAGTGATGGGCAAACTCAGCTGGCTTACCGCGCGCAACATGTCGGTGGCTGAAATTCATCTGTCCCCGGCGGACCTGGGCCCGATGGAAGTAAAGGTACGTATGCACAACGACCAGGCCAGCATAACGGTGCACGCAGCCAACCCAATGGTGCGCGATCAGTTAGAACAGAATTCGCACCGTTTGCGTGAGATGTTGAGTGAGCAGGGCGTTTCGCTGGAGCGATTTGATGTGTCTGACCAGCCCCGTCAGCAATCCGGTGAACAAGGTAATGCGGAGGCCGGCAGTAACGGTGGCCAGGGCCGCCGCGGTGGCGATGGCCTGGCGTCTGAACTGGGTGGTCAGGACGTCATTTTAGCAGGCGGGCAGCTGGATTTGAGCTGGCGTGGTGAGGTTGATTTGTTTGCCTAGGCAAACTGTTTTGCCCAAGGCTGGGCTGAACGGTAAACTGCGCGCAATGGCTTATTTGAGTTTTACAGGACCAATGACTTATGGCAGAGAACACCAGCGCTGATGAACCCGTAGCGAAAAAAAGCAAACTCAAGCTCTTTGTGTTGCTGGGCTTTCTGATTTTACTGGCCATTGGTTTGGCGGTGGCCGGTGCGCTCTGGTTTATGAATGGCAGCTTGCTCGGCATGGGTGGCGCCGAAACCGCTGATGAACAGGCCAAAGAACCGGAATTTCTACCCAGCGTTTATCTGGACTTGGAAGAACCCTTGCTGACCACCGTGCAAGCTGAAGGCCGCCAGCGTTACGCTCAAGTACATATGTCACTGGAAGCGGAAAGCCAGGCGGTGCTGGATGCCGCCAAAGTGCATTTGCCATTGCTGCGCAGCCAGCTGATTCAGCTACTGGGCAGTCGCAGCTTTGACAGCTTGCGTGCCCCGGAAGGCCGCCAGGAGCTGGCACAGGCGATGACTGACAAGGTCAATGAGCTGTTGGCCAACGAGAACGCAGCCGCTATTCGTCAAGTATTGTTCAGCAACTTTGTTGTTCAGTAATTTTGTTGTTCAGTAAGGTGAACGTTTGATATAGCCGCTATGCGGCTGGAATCTACACAGCGGAATCGACTATGCAGGACTTGCTGTCTCAGGACGAAATCGATGCGCTCCTTCATGGAGTAGACGACGGTGACATCGACACCGACGACGACACCGACGACGGCGGCGTAAAAAACTACGATTTGGCCAGCCAGGACCGCATCGTCCGCGGGCGCATGCCAACACTGGAAATGATTAACGAGCGTTTTGCCCGCTACACCCGCATCAGCCTGTTCAACCTGCTGCGGCGCACCGCCGATGTGTCAACTAGCGGCGTTCAGATCATGAAGTTCGGCGAATACGTGCACACCCTTTATGTGCCAACCAGTTTGAACCTGTGCAAAATACGTCCGCTGCGCGGCACGTCGCTGTTTGTGCTGGATGCAAAGCTGGTATTCAAACTGGTGGACAACTTCTTCGGTGGCCAGGGCCGCCACGCCAAAATTGAGGGCCGCGAGTTCACCCCTACCGAAAACCGCATTGTGCAGATGATGCTGAATCAGGTATTCCAAGACATGCAGGAAGCCTGGCAGACGGTGTTAAAAGTGAATTTCGAGTATTTGAGCTCGGAAGTGAATCCGTCTATGGCCAATATTGTCAGCCCTAGCGAAGTAGTCGTGGTGAGTACCTTTCATATAGAACTGGACGGCGGTGGCGGCGAACTGCACTTTGCGCTGCCATACTCGATGATTGAGCCGATTCGCGATGTGTTAGACGCCGGCGTGCAAAGCGACATCGACGATACCGACGAACGCTGGGTAAGCGCGCTTCAGGAAGACATCAAGGCAGTCAGTGTGGCGGTGAACTCTACAATCTGCCGTCGCCACATTTCACTGCGTGAAGTGGCCAAGTTCAAAGCTGGTGACATCATACCCATTGAAATGGCGGAGCATTTAACCGTCACCGCTAACGGTATTCCGATATATACCGCAACGTTGGGCACCCGCGATGACAAATTGGCACTAAGAATTCACGGACGGGCGACGTTGCCCAAGGTCAAGAAACAACTGAAGGTAGGGCGTACCTAATGGCTGACGACGATAAAACAGACGACCAGAATATGAGCGAAGACGAAAAGCTGGCGGCGGAGTGGGAAGCTGCGATGGGTGAGTCTGGTGCAGGGCCTGACAGCACCGAAGACAACTGGGACGAGGCGATGGCCGAGGCGGCTGGTGCTGAGAATCGTGGTAAAGAAAGTGACAAAAAAAACAACGTGCGCGCAGCGCCGATGGAAGAGTTTGGTTCAGACAGTGTTAACACCTCAAAAGGCTCGCCAGATCTTGACGTGATCATGGACATACCGGTGACCATCTCGATGGAAGTGGGCAATACCATGATTCCTATCCGCAATTTGCTACAGCTGAATCAGGGTTCGGTGATTGAACTTGACCGTCTGGCCGGCGAGCCGCTGGACGTGCTGGTGAATGGCACCTTGATTGCCCACGGCGAGGTGGTGATGGTTAACGATAAATTTGGCATTCGTCTGACGGACGTCATGAGCCCGGGCGAGCGCATCAAGCGCTTGCAGAAATAGTATGACGTCAAAGTTCTGGCAGGCAGTTCCTGTATTCTGGTTGATGGCGGCGTTTCCGGCCATGGCAGAGCCCGCTGCGCCGCAAGCGCAAGCGCAACTGATTGGGGCGACGCGCACTCCGGATACCCTGTCTACTCTGGTGAGCCTGGGTTTGGGCTTGCTGGCGGTGATTGCGATTATCTATGGCTGTGCCTGGCTGATCCGCCGCATGACCGGCATGACCGGCATGAACAACAGCGCCATTAAAGTGGTGTCGGTGATGGCCCTAGGCGCTCGCGAGCGCATTGCGGTGGTGGATGTGGCGGGCCAGCAGTTGCTGCTGGGTATTACGCCCAGCACCATTAGCACTCTGCACGTGTTCGATAAGCCAGTCGTGAGTGTAGGCGGCAGCGCGCCCAGCGGTGAATTTGCCCGCAAACTCCAGTCCCTGATGAATAAAACCCAGGCTCCGAATGTCGCGGCCGACAGTTCTGGTAGATCGACCAATGACCGCAAGATTTGAACCTGCGCGCCTGCTAGAGGCGCTATTGCCGTTACTGATTGTCATTGCTGCTATGGTTTGGGCTCCACTGGCCCATGCGGACTTGCCCGGCATACCCGCGTTCACCGTAGAGCCCGGCGCCGGTGAGGGCCAGCAGGAATATTCGGTAACCCTGCAGATTCTGGCGCTGATGACTGCGCTGACGTTTTTGCCGGCGATGCTGATGATGATGACGTCGTTCACCCGCATCATTATCGTATTTTCGATACTGCGCCAGGCCCTGGGCCTGCAATCAGCGCCGTCTAACCAAATTCTGCTGGGGCTGGCGTTGTTTCTGACCATATTCATTATGAAACCGGTGTTGGAAGAAGCCAACCGGGTAGGGTTGCAACCCTATCTGCAGGAAGAAATGACCTCGCTGGAAGCCGTCGAAGCCGCGTCGGAGCCGTTCAAAAAGTTCATGCTGGCCCAAACCCGCGAAAGCGACCTCGGACTGTTCATGCGCATGGCTGACGAGCAGTTTGTCAGCCCTGAAGACGTCACGTTCTGGGTGCTGCTACCGGCGTTTGTTACCAGCGAGCTGAAAACGGCGTTCCAGATTGGTTTTATATTGTTCATACCTTTTCTGATTATCGACATGGTGGTGGCCAGCGTGCTGATGGCCATGGGTATGATGATGCTGTCGCCGATTATTATCTCGCTACCGTTCAAAATCATGTTGTTTGTGCTGGTAGACGGTTGGGCGTTGATAATGGGCACCCTGGCGGCCAGCTATGGCCTTTAGTGTGCGCTGCGCCGAATGCTGTGAAGCGCTTAATGGAGGCTACCTATGACCCCTGAAACCGTCATCGATATTTTGCGCGAAGCGCTGTGGATGATTGTGCTGCTGGCGTCGGTGATTATTACCCCGGGCCTGATTATTGGCTTGGTGGTCAGTACCTTTCAAGCGGCCACTCAAATCAACGAACAAACCCTGAGCTTTCTGCCGCGCCTGCTGATCACACTGATCGTGATCATTGTGTGGGGGCCGTGGATGCTGACAAAACTGCTGGACCACGCTAACGCGCTCTTCTCCAGCATTCCCTTTTTGATCGGCTGACCCATGCTGCCTACCGAACTCGGTGCCGATCTGATAGGCCAGTGGGTTGGTCAACATTTATGGCCGCTGTTCCGCATTGCCAGCTTTTTGATGGTGATTCCCATTTTTGGTACCCAGTTGGTGCCTGCCCGGGTGCGCCTGGGCCTGGCTCTGTTGATGACCATTATCGTGGTGCCGATGATTCCTCCGGTGCCCCAGATAGACGCCTTAAGCGCCGATGCGGTGGTGATTACCCTGCAGCAGATATTGATTGGCGTAGGGTTAGGTTTCGCGCTAACGGCGCTGTGGCAGCTGTTTGTGATTGCCGGCCAGATGATTGCCATGCAAATGGGCTTGGGCTTTGCGTCTATGGTGGATCCCGCGAACGGCGTGAACGTTGCGGTGCTGGCGCAAATCTACACCATCACCATCACTCTGTTGTTTTTGGCGATGAATGGCCACCTGGTGGCGTTTGAAGTGTTTATCGAGAGTTTTCGCACCTTGCCTATCGGCCTTGAAGGTTTAGGGCAGGCCGGTGTGTGGCAGTTGGCGCACCGTATTAGCTGGATGTTTGTATCAGCTATGCTGATGGCGCTGCCTGCGGTAACGGCGGTATTGATTGTCAGTATTTCTTTTGGCGTGATGACCCGCGCCGCGCCGCAGATGAATATTTTCGCCCTTGGCTTCCCCATTGGCCTGATTTTTGGATTGTTTGCTATCTGGGTGTTGCACGCCAATTTTTTGCCGCATTTCGAGGTTTACGCCCGGCAGACGTTCGATTTCATGCGCGAGTTGCAACGGTAGTCATAACAGCATCAGGGTATTGCGATAATGGCCGACGACGACGGCAGTCAGGAGAAAACCGAAGAGGCCACCCCCCGGAGGCTTGAAAAGGCCAAGGAGGATGGCGAGACTGCGCGTTCTAAAGAACTGGCGACGACGGCTGTGTTGATGGCCGGTGCTGGCGGTCTACTGATTTTTGGTACCCATCTTGGCGCGGCCCTGGAAGCCATCATGCGCGATGCCTTCACCCTCGAGCGCAGCGCCATTTTTGATATGCGCCATATGAGCGTGCAGCTGATTGCCTCCGCCAAAGCCGCAGCCTGGGCGTTGTCGCCCATTCTGGCCATGCTGCTGGTGGCCGCTATAGCCGGCTCCATCGGTATTGGTGGCTTGCTGTTCAGCGGCAAATCCATTGCACCCAAGCTTAGTCGTATGAACCCTATAAAGGGCATTGGTCGCATGTTTTCTTCACGCTCGCTAATTGAGCTGTTTAAAGCCATCGCCAAAGTAGGTCTGGTACTCACCATCGCTATTCTCATTTTGCAAGTGCGAACGGTAGACTTGCTGAGCATCTCCGCCGAACCGACGGTTCCGGCTATGGAGCATGTACTCTGGACCCTGGGTTGGAGCTTTTTTCTGTTGTCCTGTGCCACCATCATTATTGCTGTGATCGATGTGCCCTTCCAGATTTACGACCACCAGAAAAAGCTCAAAATGACCATGCAGGAAGTAAAAGACGAACACAAAGACAGCGAAGGTAAACCCGAGGTAAAAGGCCGTATCCGCCAGCTGCAGCGGGAGATGTCGCAGAGACGGATGATGCAGGACGTTCCAACCGCTGACGTGGTCATCACCAACCCGACCCATTACGCGGTGGCACTGAAGTACGACCCGAGCAGCATGGCCGCGCCTATGGTGGTGGCCAAGGGCGGTGACGAACTGGCCTTCAAGATTATGGAAATTGCCCGCGAAAACAAGGTAGAAATTCTGCGCACACCACCGCTGGCGCGGGCGGTGTATCACAACAGTGATATTGGTCAGGAAATACCAGACGGCCTGTACATGGCCATCGCCCAGGTGCTGGCCTACGTATTCCAGCTGCGTCAGTTCCGCAAGGGCCACGTCGACAAGCCCACCATGCCGAATTTCCCCATACCGTCGGACTTGCGACGCGACACTTGATGAGATAAAGGAAATTTATTGTGTTATTTGAAACCCTGATTTATACCATCAAAGACGGTTATGCCGAGATTCGCTTCAATCGTCCCCATCGTTTAAACGCCGTTATTGAGCCATTTTACAAAGATTTATTGGTGGCGTTGAACCAGGCAGAAGCCGACCCTGAGGTCAGAGCCGTTTTATTAACCGGTGAAGGGCGCGCCTTTTGTGTGGGCGCAGATATGAAAGAGCACGGTTCGGGCGATCGCAGCCAGTATCAGCGTCGGCAGTATCTGCAATTGGGTAATGACGTTTGCGAAGCGATGTTTCGACTGAGTAAGCCGGTGGTTGCGGCCATTAACGGTTATGCATTAGGTGCGGGGGCCGAAATGGCCTGCTCCTGTGACTTCATATTTATGGGCGAGACGGCAAAAATCGGTTTTCCCGAAGTCAGCATTGGTACCTGTGTCGGCGGCGGTGTGACCAGTTTTCTGCCGCGTTTGGTAGGGTTAGCGAAAGCTCGTGAGCTGATCTTCACCGGCGTTAAAATTGACGGCCCCGAGGCTGAGCGTATTGGCTTGGCGACTCGTTCGGTAGCTGACGACGCACTGCTTGATGAGGCAGAGGAGTTTATCAAACAGCTGGCCACCAAAGCGCCAATCTCCATGTCATTGGTCAAGAAGCTATTGAACAACGCCTCTCACGCGGATCTGGATGCGCAGCTTCAGCATGAGTTGGACGGCGTGTTTATGTGCACCACAACCCAGGACTGGCAGGAAGGTGTTGATGCCTTCGCTCAAAAACGCCCACCCGTCTTCAAGGGCTGTTAATTATGAAAAGTTCATTGCACGAATTTCTGGCACCCGATTCAATCGCGATTCTGGGAGCCTCATCCGACCCCACCAAGCGCGGTTACAAGGCGATGGTCGGACTTATTAACGACGGCTATGAAGGGGCGATTTATCCGATCAATCCTAAAGTCGATACGATTCTGGGTTACAAAGCCTACCCGTCGATGGAATCACTGCCGGGGCCGGCGGCTTTGGCGCTGATATGTACGCCAGCGAAGACCATTCCCGACCTGCTGGGCCAATGTGGCCGCAATGGAACGAAAGGGGCGATTATCCTGGCAAGCGGTTTTGGCGAAGTGGACGAAGCCGGTGCAAAGCTGGGGCAGGAAGTATTAGAGGCCGCTCAAAAAGCCAACGTGCGTATTGTTGGCCCCAACACATCCGGGGTTTTCAATCTTCATAAAAGAGTTAATTTGCTGGCTCTCGACAACGTTAAGCCTGGCGATATCGGCATCATATCTCAGTCAGGGAATATGCTGTTGGCTCTGGCGCTTGAAGCGGAAAGTAACGGACATGTGGGTTTTAGCACCTATGTGGGGCCAGGAAACCAAATTGATTTAGGCTTTGCAGACTACCTTCAATATTTGGGAGAAGACGAGAACACGCGTGTAGCAACACTTTATGTAGAGGGTTTCAAAGACGGCCGCGTGTTTTTGAATGTTGCCAAAGAAATCGCGAAAACCAAGCCTGTGGTGGTTTATAAGTCGGGCTCAACCGAGGCCGGCCAGAAAGCCGCCAAATCGCACACTGGAGCTTTAGCCGGCAGCTATGCGATGACGGTAGACCTGCTTCGTCAGGTGGGCGTAACCGTGGTCAGCCAGTCTGACGAGATTCTGCCGGTTGCCGAAGGCTTGGGTCTTTTGCAGCAGGCGAATGGAAACCGAGTTGCGATTTTGGCTGACGGTGGTGGCCAGGCAACAATTGCTTCTGATCGCTTGTGTGAAGCAGGGTTGGAGTTGGCCGAGCTGTCTGATGCGACCCGATTAGCGCTGCGGGGTATTCTCTTTCCACAGGCGTCATTGGTAAACCCTGTTGATGTGGCTGGCAGTACCGACGCGAACCCGAGTCTGCTTGTAGACTGCATGAGCATTCTGGTTGAGGACGCGAACGTTGACATGGTGTTCCTGGTGGGGATGTTCGGTGGCTATGGCCTTCGCTTTGCAGAGGAACTCAAGGCGGAAGAGCTGCAGACGGCAGATGCGATCGCGGAACTGTCTGGCCAGACCGATAAACCGTTGGTGGTTTACAGCCTTTACAGCCATGTTCGGCCTGAACCGCTGGTTAGACTGCGCGAAGCAGGGGTGCCTGTTTACAATTCGATTGAGCACGCGGTTCAGGTCTTGAAAGCGCTGAACGAACGGGGTGCCTATATCGCCAGTAACCAGCGGGCGGAGTTGGCGCAGTCACTGAGCCCCGATGCTGGCGTTGTTGCAACCTTTAAGCAGGCTCAAAGAAGCGGTCGGGATTTGTTTGAGTTTGAGGCTAAGTCATTGTTGCGCACTTACGGCGTGGATGTGCCGAAAGAGCTGATAGTCCGAAATGAGGCCGAGTTTTTAGAGGCGGTTGCTGAGTTTGGTCACACGTCGTTGGCTATGAAAGTTGTTTCCAAGGATATCTTACACAAATCGGATGCCGGCGGAGTCAAACTCAATCTCAGTGGCGAAGCGGATTTGCGCCGCGGCCATGCTGAAATTCTCGCCGCGTGTAAGCTCTACAAAGCCGATGCCGAAATAGAGGGCGTTTTGTTAGCGCCCATGGCTCGTAAGGGCACCGAGGTTATAATCGGGGTCAGCCGTGACCCGGTGTTCGGACCGGTGTTGATGTTCGGCCTGGGCGGCATTTTTGTGGAAGTCTTGGAGGACGTAGCTTTTCGCGCCATTCCACTGAGCCGCGGTGACGCCCACGCCATGGTAAACCAGATCAAAGCCCGCAAGATATTGGATGGCGTCCGTGGCGAACCCGCGGTGAGTAAAGACGCGTTGGTCGAGCTGCTGTTGAAAGTGTCCAGTATCGTTGACGCTCACGCCGAGATCCTTGAACTGGATCTTAATCCCGTGATTGCCTATCACGACGGTTACGCGGTGGTTGATGCCCGCGTGATCGTTTGCCAGGAGACACTGCTATGAGTCAATCAAACACGAGTCTGTCAAATATGAGCAACCTGCCACAGTTAGTCGATGCACTGATTACTCTTGAGAATCGTGTTGCGACGCTAACTCTAAACCGCCACGACTTACGCAATGCCCTTACTGGGTCTCATTTAATCGACGATATTGTTACCACTGCCGAATGGGTCAATGGCTGTGATGATGTTTCGGTACTGGTTATTACCGGTGCCGGTTCAGCCTTTAGTGCGGGCGGAAACGTCCGCGACATGGCTGAGCGCGGCGGCGATTTTGCCGGTGATGCAGCGGAATGCGCCGAACGCTATCGCAAGGGCATTCAGCGTATTCCGTTGGTCATGCAGGCTGTCGAGGTGCCGATTATTGCCGCTGTGAATGGGCCTGCCATCGGTGCGGGCTTTGATCTGGCCAATATGGCCGATGTCCGTATAGCGTCAGAGAAAGCCAAGTTCGGCGAAACTTTCCTTAATCTTGGAATCATTCCGGGGGACGGTGGCGCCTGGTTGATGCAACGCCTGATCGGCTACCAACGGGCTTTCGAGTTAACCTTGTCTGGCCGGATTGTTGATGCGCACGAAGCAAAAGAATTGGGCATTGTTTTGGACGTGGTGCCGGCAGATGAGCTGATGCCTACGGTCATGACGTTAGCCGGACGGATGGCCAGCCAGCCGCCTAAAGCGACTCGGATGACCAAGCGCTTGATGAAGATGGCGCAGCGGATGGAACTGAAGGACTTTCTGGATCTTTGCGCCTGCTTTCAAGGCATGTGCCATAACGAGCCAGAGCACTTGGATGCGGTGAACCGAATGCTGGAATCCATGGCACGCCGCTAAGCCGCTCAGGGAGGTGAATGGGCCGGATAGGGCGGGGTTTACTTGCGCTTTTGAACCACTGACAATGAGATGAGTATTAGAACAAGCTTGTAACTTGTTCTTTCATGTCATTAACCGGGGTGCCAACGTAGAAAAATCCTCGTACTCGACTCTGCGTATCGATAATAAATATTTTGGCACTGTGGGAGTAGAGATATCCTTTTTCTTCTTGTTGTTCATCATCCACGGAAAGTTTTTTAAATTCCGTGGTTATTTTCTCATTGGCAAGTTTGCTATATTCCGCATGATAGAGCTTTGCCACGTGGTCAATTTTTTCTCTTTCGTCCACCAGTCCAATGAAGCTAGGGTCAAAGTACTCTAGATATTTATTTAGATGTTCCGGGGTATCATAGTCAGTATCTATGCTGATAAATAAAACTTGTACTCTTTTCCGCTGCTCTGGGGTGAGTGTCTTAATCATCTGGCTAATATGAGCAATGGTTGTGGGGCAAATGTCAGGGCAATTGGTATAGCCAAAAAATAGCATGACGACCTTGTCTTGGTAGTCTGACAGGCTGACTTCATAACCTTTACTACTCTGCAACGTAAAATCACCCCCTATACCTTTAAGAATAGGCATTTTTGCCATTGCGGTATTACTTGACAGGATCATCGTCAGGCAGAGTAAACTCGTTGATATCAGTGTTCTGTTTTTCATAATAGCTAAATCCTTACAATGTCTCGGGGGAGTGCCTGGTAACTTAGCAGCGAACTTCTGCACCGAGATCGGTTTTTGGCGCAAGATATTGCTCAGTGTAAACTTGCATTAATACCTTGCCGTCTATGACGCTCAAGCGCATAGAAACGCCAATATTGGCTATCTCATTTTCACCTTGGGTGTTGATCGCGCTCCATTGATACTCAAAATCCACTTGGTATCGCTGTTTGTCTAGTGGGCTTATTCTAAGATTTTTTATAACTCGCCGAATTTGAGTTAACCCTTGCGCCTTGATTTGGGCTTTATAGTCACTTAGGCTGATTATCTGATCTTCCGCCAATGTCACCTGAGCGTCACTCGCAAGCCAATGAGATAACGATGCTGAGCTGGGCTCGTCGAGTCCTTGGGTCCAACTATAAAGAAATGCGCGTATTAAATTTGTGCTGGCGCTGGCAATGTAGCGAGATTCGAAATCATCTTTTTCGTTAAGTTCGGTTTCTACCTTGAGCACCTGTTGTAAGTTATGGTCAAAGGTGACTAATTGCTGCACATACTGACCTATTACGTGATCGGCTCCCGCTGTAGCGGGGTAAAACTCTAAGGTCACGCGCACTCGATGGCTTGCAGGTGGCGTATCTGAGGCTGGATTATCAGCTGTTGGGGCTATATCTAAAATCCGATGCGCTCCTTTTTCCCAGCTATTCTGCGGGTACTCTTTAAAATCGAGTACGACTTGAGGATGGTCTTTACGCCAATTTTCATTGCTGTCTAATTCGCCATACCATTGATAGACACTGGCATAGATTAAATAATCCTTCGTGTTTTTATCGACTTGTTGGGCTGTGGCAGTTTGGCAGGCTATAATCAGAAAAAATATAGACATTACTTTGAGCATGGCACTTTCCTTCGTTACCTCGCGCTAGTGGCCCAGAAATAGTTATTCTGAGCCACATTTTAGTACGATATCTTTAAGTTATTATCTGACCGAATAGCTTAGGACTCTTATTTAGGATTTGATGGGGGAAGGCTTGCTGACCTGAGTCATCAAATCATCATTCCACTCGCCGTCAACCTTGATATGGCCTGCAGCACCTTTCATGATGGCTTCAATTAAATTATGATTCACATAGACATACAGCCCTGGTTGCTTGAAGGTATATAAAGCTGCGCCAGCACTGCCACCGGCAATGTGCCAGGTCTCCAAGTTTTGAGATGGCCTGTCACTGAATGAACCTGTGTTCCAAACATAATCCCCGTGACCACCAATAATATGTGGGCGAGTATCACGGTTAGCTTGAGAGTGTACAAACAGCACGGTTTCGCCAAGCTTGGCTGTCATGGCATTTTGACCCGTTAAGGCCCCAACTGCGCCGTTAAAGACTACATGGGATGGGGTGAGGGTTTTCATCACCTCTAAGGTTTCACTCATGCTGCCTAAAACAGTGTCATAAGCTTTGTATTGCCCTTGCTCATTCTTGGGAATATAAAAATCTTGTTCGCCAATGTAATAGGCTTTGTCGTAAGTTAAGTTGTTACCATCGCCATCGATTAAGCCTTCACGTGGCAATACCATGATGGCACCATTCATACCCATCACTACGTGCCAGGGGATCATCACGCCGCCTGGTGCACAGTGATATACAAAAGTTCCTATTTTAGTGGCCTTAAATCTGAAGGTGACTTCTTCACCTGGAGCAACAAGCGTTAACTCCCCGCCTCCCAAGGCACCCGTTGCCGCGTGAAGATCTATGTTATGGGCTAGCGAGTTGGTTTTAGGATTAACCAAGGTTAATTCAACATAGTCGTGTTGGTGGCAAACAATTAATGGCCCGGGCACGCTGCCATTAAAAGCGCATACCCATGCCTTAGTGCCATTTTCCAGCTCTATTTGTTTTTCTTCTACATGGAGGCGTACTTCAACGACTTTAGGTTTGCCTTTGGCGACCTGGTCATGAACAGGCACCATAGGTGGGACGACAAGTACTTGCTCGACTCGCTCTAGCTGGTCCGCGGTATAGCTAGCCATACGGTCCGCTGGTTTACCTGTTTCAGCCTGAGCCAATGCTGGCACTAACCCTGCTGCAATGCCTGCGCCCAAGAAGCCAGCACTGATTGAGCCACTGATAAAGTTACGACGCTGTTCATTGACTGCTGGTGTTTTTAAAGTTTTGCCTTCCATAACTAGCTCCATGATTCAGTAGCATTTTTCTGCGTGTTGACAGCACAAAATCATTGAGTGGGCCATCGGAAACTGAGCATAGATAAGACGACAAAATTACAATTGACTGAAATCAAATCAATATAATTAGCGTAATCCTAGTTGACTGAGATCAGATAAATAATCATTTTGTCAAAATTTGCAGTAGAGAATAGCGGGCTGTAGATAATCCAAAATAGCGTTAGCCGGCGTCGTCGAGCCGTTGAATTGATACCGCGACGCTTAAGTTAGCCGACCCCCAGGGCGGGGGCCGGGTGCTGATCAGTCTTTCTTTTCGTAAATGGCTTTGCCCCAGGCCTCGCGTGAGCCCGGCAGAATCAGGTTCAAGGCGATGGCCACGATCGCACAAAGCGCGATGCCTGCCAGTTGGCCCAGCACCATGCCGCCAATACCGAATACTAGGGTGACACCTACAATCACCAGGTTGCGCGGTAAGTTCAGGTCCACCTGGTGGCGTATCAGCGTGCTCATGCCCACCACCGCAATAGAACCGAACAGCAGGCATAGAATGCCGCCCATTACCGGCACCGGAATGGTCTGCAGCACCGCGCCGAATTTACCCACAAAGGCCAGTACAATGGCGATAACCGCGGCCCACCACATGGTTTTTGGGTTGAAGTTGCGGGTCAGCATGACGGCGCCAGTCACTTCCGAGTAGGTGGTGTTGGGCGGGCCACCCAACAGTGATGCGGCGCTGGTGGCCAGGCCGTCGCCCAGCAGGGTGCGGTGCAGGCCTGGTTTGTCCAGGTAGTTCTTGCGGGTAACATTGCCGATGGCCAGTACGTCGCCAATGTGTTCAATAGCCGGGGCAATCGCCACCGGAATCATGAACAGAATGGCTCCCCAGCTGAATTGTGGCGCGGTAAAGTTGGGAATAGCCAGCCAGGGCGCTTGTTGCACCGGCGTCGTATCTACCAAACCCATTATGGCTGCCAGGCCATAGCCCACCAGCACGCCAAACATGATTGGAATCAGGCGAAAAATACCTTTTGCCCACACCGATGCGCCTACGGTACACACCAGGGAAATCATCGCAATCCACAGCGCGGTGTTTTCCGCAATAAGCTGTACGCTGCCGTCACCGGTGCGGCCAGACGCCATGTGCACTGCTACCGGTGCCAGCCCCAAGCCAATCACCATAATCACCGGGCCAATCACCACCGGTGGAAGCAGGCGGGTAATAAAGCCGGTACCGCGGACTTTTACCAGGGCGCTCAGAATGATGTACAAAATACCCGCCGCCATGAGGCCGCCCATGGTTTCTTCCATACCGAATTTGCCTTTGGAGGCAATTACCGGGGCAATAAAGGCGAACGACGACGCCAGAAAAATCGGAATCTGGCCACCGGTCACAATGTGGAAAATAATGGTGCCAAGGCCAGCAGTGAAGAGCGCGACATTCGGGTCCATGCCGGTAATCAGTGGCATCAGCACCAGTGCGCCAAAGGCCACCAGCAACATCTGGGAGCCGGCTAACGCTTGCTTCCACACCGGTTCATTAAAAGATTCGTCGACAGGCTGGTTGTTAGCGTCGTTAACATGCTCGTTAGCTTGCTGGGACATGTTTAAACGTCCTTCTGCTTGGTGCCGAAAATCTTGTCGCCGGCGTCGCCCAGGCCAGGCAGGATATAGCCTTTTTCATTCAGGCCGTCGTCGATAGAGGCGGTGTAGATAGACACATCCGGATGCGCAGCCAGAACTCGTTTCACGCCTTCAGGGGCGGCCACCAGAATCAGCGCGCGAATGTCGGTGCTGCCGGCTTTTTTCAGTAAATTAATGGTCGAGATAATTGAACCACCGGTGGCCAGCATGGGGTCGATAATCAGCGCCATGCGTTGGTCCAGTTCACCCACCAGCTTTTCCATGTAGGTGGTGGCTTCCAGGGTTTCTTCGTTGCGGATCTGACCTACCACGCTCACCCGAGCTGCGGGCAAGAGCGCCAGTACGCCGTCCAGCATGCCAATGCCAGCGCGCAGAATCGGTACGATGGTTACTTTTTTACCCTGAATCTGTTCCACGGTGACCGGCCCGGCCCAACCGTCAATCTGCTGTTTTTTCAGGGTCATGTCTTTGGTGGCCTCGTAAGTCAGCAGCGTACCCAGTTCCTGCGCCAGTTCACGAAAATTCTTGGTGCTGATATCGGCACGGCGCATCAGGCCAATTTTGTGCTGTATCAGAGGGTGTTTTACTTCGTGGATGGGCATTGCTGTCACCTGTTTGTCGTGATGGTTGAGGGCGCTGGGTCGTGCATAAGGGCAGCGACACAAAATAGCGAAAGGATACCGTATCTGGTGGTTTGCGTCAGGCTGCTGGCAGCAGAAAGTTGTAGGGGATTTCCTGAAGATTGGTATGGTTTTTGCGATGTACCTGTTAAAACGCGCCAATGCGCCAGAAATTAGGTCAGACACGATCAATTTAGATCAAGCCAGACCCAATTAGGTAATCATTAGAGAGAAATCCGGCATGGACTTAGCTTTAGTCTTTAAAAACGTCAAATCCTTGGCGCAGGGGAACCTAGGGGTTCCACTGATGCTGATGGGATTGCTGGGCATGATGATTTTGCCTGTGCCGGCGTTTTTGCTGGACGTGTTTTTTACCTTCAACATAACCCTGTCCATCGTGATCCTGTTGGTGTGCGTGTACGCCTTAAGGCCGATGGATTTTGCTGCGTTCCCCACCGTTTTGCTGCTGGCGACTTTGCTACGCCTGGCGCTCAACGTCGCGTCTACCCGTATTGTGCTGCTGGAAGGCCATAATGGCGGGGATGCGGCGGGTAAAGTGATTGAGTCTTTCGGTGCGGTGTTGATTGGCGGTAACTACGCTGTTGGCCTGGTGGTATTTGCCATCCTGATGATCATCAACTTTTTGGTGGTCACTAAAGGTGCTGGTCGAGTGTCGGAGGTGAGCGCCCGATTTACCCTGGATGCTATGCCCGGCAAGCAAATGGCCATCGACGCCGACTTGAACGCCGGCTTGATTAATCAGGAAGACGCCAAATTTCGCCGTAGGGAAGTTGCCGAAGAAGCCGATTTCTACGGTTCCATGGACGGTGCTTCGAAATTTGTAAAAGGCGACGCGGTTGCGGGCCTGCTCATTCTGGCGATCAACATCATTGGCGGGATTGCTATTGGTATGGCCCAGCACGGGCTGGATTTTAGCTTGGCGGTGGAGCGCTACGCGCTGTTGACCATTGGTGACGGCCTTGTGGCCCAAATCCCGTCGCTGTTGTTGTCTACGGCGGCGGCGATTATGGTCACTCGAACCACTTCCAGCCAAGATATGGGCAGCCAGATTCTGCAGCAAATGTTCGATGTACCCAAAGCTCTTGCTATTGCTGCCGGTATTCTGATTTTGCTAGGCCTGATTCCTGGTATGCCCCACGTAGCCTTTCTGGGCTTGGGTTCGCTGGCGGCGGCAGCGGCCTGGCTTACCTGGAAGAAAAATCAACAAATGGTTGAAGAAGGTGACAAATTCCCGGTGCGTGGCGGTGCAGGAACGGCTGGTCGTACCAGCGGTGGTGAACTGGTCAGTGGCGACAGTGGTAGCCAGGCTTTACCGGCACCGGCAGAGAATCGCGAGCTGGGCTGGGACGACGTTGCCACCGTGGACATTGTGGGCCTGGAAGTCGGCTACCGTCTTATTCCGTTGGTGGATAAAAGCCAGGGCGGGCAGTTGCTTAGCCGTATTAAAGGCGTGCGTAAAAAGTTGTCCCAGGATTTGGGCTTTTTGATGCCCTCGGTGCATATCCGCGACAACCTGGACTTAATGCCCAACGTTTATCGCATCACCCTGATGGGCGTCACCATTGCCGAAGCGGATATTCACCCGGAGCGTGAGCTGGCCATCGACCCCGGCCAGGTGTTTGGCAAAGTGGAGGGTATAGAAGGCAAAGATCCGGCTTTTGGCCTTGATGCTATCTGGATAGAGCCAGAGAAAAAAGACCAGGCCCAAAGCCTGGGCTACACCGTGGTAGACGCCAGCACCGTAGTGGCTACTCACCTGAATCAGATTCTGCAGACCCACGCCTATGAGTTGCTGGGCCATGAAGAAGTGCAGAAGTGGCTGGACCAGTTGGAAAAGGTATCGCCGAAACTGGCGGAAGAACTGGTGCCTTCAGCGGTGAACATCAGCGTGTTGCTGCGAGTGCTGCAGAATTTGCTAAAAGAAGAAGTGCCTATTCGTGATATGCGTTCTATCGCCGAATCCATAGTGAATATGCACCCACGCAGTCAGGACCCGAAAGTCTTGACCACGGCAACCCGTCAAGCCCTGCGGCGGATGATTGTGCAAAGCATCGTTGGTAACGAATCCGAAATACCGGTGATTACCCTGGATCCAGATCTGGAACAGTTATTGCTTAAGTCTGTACAGCAGAGTCAACAATCCGGCGCGCAGGACGATATCGGGCTAGTGCTAGAGCCGAACATGGTGGAAAAACTCCAGCGCTCACTGCAGGACAGCGTGCAGCGCCAGGAAGTGCTCGGTAAACCAGCGATTCTGCTGGTGTCTGGCCCGCTGCGGCCGGTGCTGGCAAAGTTTGCCAGTTACGGCATAGAACGCCTGCACGTTCTGTCTTATCAGGAAGTGCCGGATAACAAACAGATTACCATCGTAGCGTCGGTAGGCCAGTAACGGCGCAGACGACACTCGGATAACGTCAGCCGCGTTCCCGGCAAAGGATGAGAAAGCATGAAAGTAAAACGTTTTTTTGCACCTACAATGGCCGCAGCCCTGAAGCAGGTCAGCGAACACATGGGGCCGGATGCGATGATACTTTCCAACCGCCGGGTAGATGGCGGCGTTGAAATTGTGACGGCCCTCGATTACGACGAAAACATGGCGCGCCAACGCCTGGGTGACAAAGCGGTAGCAGCCACCAGCGGCACTCATCTGGCAGAGCTGCAGGCAGACCAGCAGCGCCACCTGGAAGACGAGCTTGGCCGCTCCCGTGAGCGCATCCGCGGTGTGCGCGATCAGCGCGCCGACAGCCAGGCCGGTTACGGTTCCATTGCTGAAACTGTCAATGGCTTTGCTGACATGACCAGTGCAGATCCGTTTGCAGAGGGCGGCATAACTTTGCCGGCCGGCGCTGACGAGCGTAACCAAAATGCGGCAGCGCAAAGCGGTCAGCCTGCAGGTTATGCTGGGGAGCTTGCGGCCATGCGTTCTGAAATGAGCAGTCTGCGCGAGCTGATGAGCGGTCAGACCGCGCCTGCCGCGTTAAAAGACACCAGTGCTGGCGCCAGTGTTACGGCGCTTCAGCAGCGCCTGGCAGAACGTTTGGGTGAGTTCGGCCTTAGCCGCGAGCTGTCTGACAATCTCGCCCGCCGTCACCAAGCCGGACGCCTGGAGGATGGCTGGAAGCAGTCTCTCAAAATGCTGGTTAACGGTGTGCGTACCCCACGCCAAGAATGGCTGGATGAAGGCGGCGTATTTGCGCTGGTTGGACCTACTGGAGCGGGTAAAACCACCACCATCGGCAAACTGGCGGCACGCTACGTGCTGCGCCACGGAGCCGACTCCCTGGCGTTGATTACCACCGATCGTTATCGGGTTGCGGCGCACGAGCAATTGTTTGTGTTTGGCCGTATTCTTAACGTGCCGGTTCGGGTGGTTGACGAAAGCCACCCGCTGGATGAAATTCTGGATGAGTTGTCTGATCGTCGCCTGGTGTTGATTGATACCGCCGGGCTGACCAGCACCGATCGGGGCTATCAGGAACAATTGGCCGAGCTAGTCCGCAGTCATCACAAAATCCGTACACATTTGGTGGTGTCTGCCACCAGCCAGCCGCGGATTATGAAATCCGTATGGCATTGCTATAAGATGGCAAACCTTGCCGGTTGTGTGATTACCAAGATCGACGAGGCTCTGACTCTGGGCGAAGCGCTGGGATTTGTTATGGAAACCAGTCTGCCGGTGGCTTGGTACACCGACGGCCAGAAAATACCCCAAGACTTGCACCCGGCGAAAGCGCTTGCGCTGGTGCAACTCGGTGTAGAACGTCTGAAGGGTTTGCGGCAGGAGCAGGCAGTTGCCAGCGGGTCCTGAAAGCGCCGGTTGTAAAAGCATCACAGCAAGCGGGCAGTGTAGAACAGTGGGGCAGCGGCTACATCCGTTCCCGGTTAAACATGGCAAGAGGCCATCATCAGTATGAGTAAAGCACATCCGGTTCAGGTAATTGCGGTCACTGGCGGTAAAGGTGGCGTTGGCAAAAGTAATGTGTCGGTCAACCTGAGCATTGCTCTGGCGCAAAAGGGCCGGCGGGTGGTGCTGTTAGACGCCGACCTGGGGCTTGCCAATATCGATGTGCTGTTAGGCTTGAAAACCAAGCGCAATCTGCAAGACGTACTCAATGGCGACTGCGACTTGCGTGACGTGCTGGTAGACGGTCCCGGCGGCATCAAGATTGTGCCGGCCTCATCAGGCACCCAGCGCATGACCCAGCTCAGTGCTATGGAGCACGCCGGGCTGATTCACGCCTTCAGCGACATCGCCGACCAGATCGACATACTGATTGTGGATACGGCCGCAGGCATCTCCGAATCGGTGGTCAGCTTTTTGCGGGCATCCCAGGAACTGCTGCTGGTGGTGTGCGACGAGCCTACTTCGATTACCGATGCCTACGCCTTAATCAAGTTGATGAATCGCGATTACCACACCAACCGCTTCCGGATTCTGGCCAATCAGGTGAACACCGAACAAGAAGGCCGGCTTTTGTATGAAAAACTGACCCGGGTTACAGAGCGTTTTCTGGATGTAGCGTTACAATATGTAGGTATAGTGCCTTTTGACGAGGCCGTTAAAAAAGCGGTGCGGCGTCAGCAAGCGGTGTTGGAAGCTTACCCGCAAGCAAAAGCCTCGCTGGCCATAAGGGCTCTCGCTGAGAAAGTGGACAGTTGGCCGCTGCCATCATCACCGCGGGGCCATCTCGAATTCTTTATAGAGCGGCTCATCGAAGTTTAAAACACATCCCGTACAAAAAGCGGATTTATGACACTGGTGAAAGATCTCGGAGTCTATCAACGGTCGGGTGCTTCAGACGCTTGCTGGCTGATTGAAGAGCACGCGCCTCTGGTCAAGAAAATTGCCCTTCATCTGCTGGCACGATTGCCCGCCAGTGTTCAGCTGGAAGATCTGATGCAGGCTGGCATGATTGGTTTGCTTGAGGCGTCGCAGCGCTACGCCACGGGTAAAGGTGCGACCTTTGAAACCTACGCCGGTATTCGAATTCGTGGTGCCATGGTGGACGAAATCCGCAAAGGCGACTGGGTTCCGCGTTCGGTGCACCGAAACTCCCGGCGCATTTCCAACGCTATCAAAGCTGTAGAGGGCCGCGAAGGCCGCGAAGCCCACGATGTCGAAGTGGCTGCTGAGCTGGATATGACGCTGTCGGAATACCACAGTTGCCTGGCCGACTCCAACAGCGGTCGGCTTTTCAGTCTGGATGAGCTCAATGATTCCGGCGAACTGCCGATAGAACAATCAGAGACGGATGATAACCCGCTGCACGGGGTGTCAGAGTCCGCCTTCCGTAACAGTTTGGCGGCGGCCATTGAAACCCTGCCAGAACGTGAAAAACTGGTGCTGAGCCTCTATTATCAGGAAGAGTTGAACCTGAGGGAAATCGGTGCTGTGCTGGACGTCAGCGAAAGCCGGGTCAGCCAGATTCACAGCCAGGCTGCCTTGCGCTTACGCAGCCGGTTGGCCGACTGGAAAACAGACCATACATAATTCTAGCGCCTGCAGCCCGCGAGTTGCGGGCAGTGATGCAACGAGATTCGACTAGATTTCAACGATTGGAGGTCCTCATTGGACAAAAATATGAAGATCCTTATTGTGGACGATTTTTCCACGATGCGGCGCATTATCAAAAACCTGCTGCGTGACTTGGGCTTCACCAACACCGACGAAGCTGACGATGGCAATACGGCATTGCCGATGCTGAAAACCGGCAAGTACGACTTTCTGGTGACAGACTGGAATATGCCCGGCATGTCTGGTTTTGACCTGCTCAAGAATGTTCGCGCCGACGATCAGCTTAAAGCCCTGCCGATCCTGATGGTGACGGCTGAAGCCAAGCGCGACCAGATTGTCGCTGCGGCGCAGGCCGGTGTGAACGGCTACATTATAAAGCCGTTCACTGCCGCTGTTCTCAAAGAAAAAATCGAAAAAATCTTTGAGCGAATTCAGTAACCGGGGAGTGGATACAAGCCATGAACAAGTCAACAGGCGAGCGCCATGCCTTGGAACCAGAGCTGACGGAAAAATTAAAGCAACAGTCCGAACAGCTGGTTGACAGCGTGCGCGCGGGCGACTATTCCCGCGCTATGGCGATGATCAGCGATCTTGCAGAAGTGCGAAATCAAGGTCTGTATCACGAAGTAGGGCGGCTAACCCGCAGCCTGCACGAAGCCATGCGTAATTTTCAGATTGATCCGCGCAACCCCGAACAGAAAGAAGCTCTGTCAAAAATGACCGATGCCTCCGATCGCCTGGAATACGTAGTGAAAATGACTGGCCAAGCGGCGAATCGGACCATGGATCTGGTTGAAGAAAGCATGCCAGTTACCCGTCATTTGCAAAGCGAAGCCCAAGATCTGCATCAGCAGTGGCAGCGCCTGCGGCGGCGGGAGATGGCACCGACCGAATTCCGCGAGTTGCACGCCCGCATGGATCAGTTTTTGGCGGCGTTGAGTACTGACGCCGGCAAACTGTACGGTAACCTCTCAGAAATTTTGCTGGCTCAGGATTATCAAGATCTGACAGGTCAGGTGATTCAAAATGTAATCACCCTTGTGCGTGAAGTGGAAGAAAACCTGGTAAGCCTGGTGGTGATGGCCGGCCACGTAGACCAGTTGACCGGTACCGTGCACCAGATGGAGGACAATCAGCCTTCGGCTGAGCAGGGTGTGGGTCCGCAAATAATGCCAGAACAACGCAAAGACGTGTTGTCTGGTCAGGTTGACGTGGATGACCTGTTGTCCAGTCTTGGTTTCTGAGCAATGAGGAACAAACATGTCGTTTGATGGCGATGAAGAAATCCTGCAGGACTTTCTGGTTGAAGCCGGCGAGATTCTTGAGCTGCTGTCTGAGCAGCTCGTGGACTTGGAACAGAATCCTGACGACAGCAATTTGCTAAATGCGATCTTTCGTGGTTTTCACACGGTCAAAGGCGGAGCAGGCTTCTTGCAGTTAGATGCCTTGGTAAGCTGCTGTCACTCGGCGGAAAACGTATTCGACACCCTGCGCAACCACAAGCGCAAAGTAACCTCTGAGCTGATGGACGTCGTCCTGGAAACCCTGGACAACGTGAATGCCATGTTCGAAGAGGTGCGTCAGCGTGAAGCGCCTACGCCGGCGCCGCAGGAACTGATTGAGCGGCTGGATCAGTTGGCATTGCCTGAAGGCGAAGCTGCGATTCATTCAGCTGCGCCCGCCAGCGCTGACCAGGGCGACATTACCGATGACGAATTCGAACAGCTGCTCGACGCCCTGAACGGTGACGAAACAGCGTCAGCGGCTGCTAGCGAAACCAGTGCGGTTGGCCCGGTTGCAAGCGGCAATGGCGACATCAACGACGACGAGTTTGAAGCTCTTCTAGATCAACTCCACGGCAAAGGCCAGTTCGCCGGCGCCCCGGCAGCGCCGGCAGCCGCCAAAGAAACCGTGGCTGAGACCAGCAGTGCCCAGCCAACCGATATCTCTAACGACGAATTCGAAGCACTGCTGGACCAGCTTCACGGCGAGGGCGGCAGCCCGACAGCAGCCATTGCGGCTGCGTCCACCGCGCCAGCGTCCGCTAAAAAGCCGGAACCAGCCAAGGTTCCAGCAGTGGCCAAAGCTCCAGCCGAACCGGCACAAGCCAAAGCGCCGGCCCGCGAGGCTGCCCATGCCGCTGCGGAAACCAGCGTGCGGGTAGACACTAAACGCCTGGACGACATCATGAATATGGTGGGCGAGCTGGTGCTGGTGCGAAACCGCCTGCAACGCCTGGGTGATCAAAGCGAAGACGAGCAGATGCACAAAGCAGTGGCCAATCTGGATGTGGTCACCACCGACCTGCAGGCTGCTGTCATGCAAACCCGCATGCAGCCCATCAAGAAAGTGTTTGGTCGTTTCCCGCGGGTGGTACGTGACCTCGCTCGCAGCCTGAAAAAAGAAATCAATCTGGTGATGCACGGCGAAGACACCGATCTTGACAAGAATCTGGTGGAAGCATTGTCGGATCCGTTGGTGCACCTGGTACGCAACTCGGTGGACCACGGCATTGAAAGCCCGGCAGAGCGGGAACGGGCCGGTAAGCCTAGAGTTGGCACCATTACCTTGTCGGCGGAGCAAGAGGGTGATCACATCCTGCTGTTGATCACCGACGATGGCGCTGGCATGAACGCCGACGTGTTGCGCCGCAAAGCCGTCGAGAAGGGCATGTATGACCAGGATGGCGCCGACCGGCTGACCGATCAGGAATGCTACAACCTGATATTTGCCGCCGGTTTTTCCACTAAAGACCAAATTTCCGATGTGTCTGGCCGTGGTGTGGGTATGGATGTGGTGAAAACGAAAATCAGCCAGCTCAACGGCCAGCTTAGCGTGGTGTCAAAGTTGGGCGAAGGCTCAAGCATTGTGATCAAAGTGCCACTGACTTTGGCTATCATGCCTACGCTAATGATTATGCTTGCTGACCAGTCGTTCGCACTGCCGTTGGTTAACGTGGTGGAAATATTCCACCTTAATTTGAGCAAGACCAACGTGGTAGATGGTCGCGAATGTGTTGTGGTGCGCGACAAGGTATTTCCGCTGTTTCACATCAAGCGTTGGCTCATTCGTGGCGGTGCTGGAAACGTTGAGCCGGAAAACAGCCACGTGGTGATTGTGTCTATGGGTACCCGCCAGGTCGGGTTCGTGGTTGACCAGCTTGTAGGCCAGGAAGAAGTGGTGATTAAACCTCTCGGGCGCGGGCTGCTGGGTACGCCGGGTATGGCTGGCGCCACCATTACCGGCGATGGCCGGATTGCGCTGATTATCGATGTGCCCAGTTTGCTGCAACATTACAGTTAACGCCGATACATCGCCGATCTATTGTTGATACATCGTCGATTAATTGTCGAACGGCCGCCGGTTTGGCGGGCGGCAGGCATTGCCCGGAGAAGTAAATGACGGTTTCTGTGCTGATTGTTGATGATTCCAGTTTCTTTCGTAAACGTCTGAGTGAAATCCTGGGTGCGTCTGGCCAGATCACCGTGGTTGGCACCGCCAGCAACGGCCGCGAAGCGGTAGAGCAAGCAGAGAAACTGCGCCCTGATGTGATTACCATGGATTACGAAATGCCTGTCATGGACGGTATTACGGCCGTGCGGGAAATACTGCGCAGACACCCGATACCGGTGTTGATGTTTTCGTCGCTTACTTATGATGGTGCGCGGGTCACCCTGGATGCGCTGGAAGCTGGAGCCGTGGATTTCCTGCCCAAGAATTTCGAGGAAATTGCCGGCAACAGCAGTCAGTTACAAAAAATATTGGTAGAACGTGTTGTTAGTATCGCCCGTAGCCGGCCCAAAAGCTTTGGGAGCACTCGCGCCCCTGAGCCACCAGAGGCATCGGCTGGGGCTACGGCTGCGGCTGACCAAGCTGCGACTCCAGCGGTACAGCGGCGCCCCATAGCTAAGCGCCCCGCGGCTGCAGCAGCGGTTGCCAGTCCGGAGCGCCATCACCGGCGCACACCATCCAGGCACTACACAGTGGTGGCGATCGGCACCTCTACCGGTGGCCCGGTGGCCCTGCAGAACGTGCTCATCGGCCTGCCCGCCAGCTTTCCTGCACCGCTGATTCTGGTACAGCACATGCCCGCCAGTTTTACCCCGGCTTTTGCTGAGCGGCTGAACCGGTCATGCCAAATACAGGTGCGCCAGGCCGAAGACGGTGATTTGCTGCGCCCCGGCCTGGCTTTGTTGGCACCGGGCGGCAAACAGATGATGGTGGAAAACCGCGGCGGCCAGGGCCGGATACGTATATTGCCCGGCGATGATCGGCTCAATTACAAACCTTCGGTAGATGTCACCTTTGGTTCGCTTGCGCGCAGCTTTCCCGGTAAAACCTTGGGTATTGTACTAACGGGCATGGGCGCAGATGGCCGCGAAGGCTGCCGCATGATGAAACAGAGCGGCTCGATTGTGTGGTCGCAGGATGAAAAAAGCTCGGTGATTTACGGCATGCCCATGGCCGTGGCTAAGGCCGGTCTGAGTGACGAAGTCCTGGCGCTGAACGACGTTTGCCAGCGGCTTAAAGATGGAGTCTGCTGATGGATGTGCTTAGCCTTCTTGGTGTTATCCTGGCGTTTGTAGCCATTTTGGGGGGTAATTTACTGGAGGGCGGTGCGCTTGCGTCGTTGTTCAACGCGCCGGCGGCGCTGATTGTTATTGGCGGTACCCTGGCAGCCACCATACTGCAGACCTCCTGGCCGGTGCTGAAGCATGCGTTCAGCCAATCCCGCTGGGTATTTGTACCGCCGTTTGTTAGCCTGGAAGACGGCCTCGACAAAGTGGTGAACTGGAGCGTTATTGCCCGCAAAAACGGCCTTCTGGGGCTGGAGGGGCTAGCAGAAAGCGAGCCGGAGCGGTTTGTCCAAAAAGGCTTGCTGTTGTTGGTTGACGGTGCCGAAAGCAGCACCATTCGCAGCATCATGGAAGTAGATCTGGACACCCGAGAACAGCGGGATCTGGATTCAGCGCGGGTGTTTGAAGCCATGGGTGGCTATTCGCCCACCATCGGCATTATTGGCGCGGTGATGGGGCTGATTCAGGTAATGACCAATCTGGAAGACCCGGAGTCACTGGGCAACGGAATCGCCACCGCTTTTGTTGCCACCATCTATGGGGTGGCGTTGGCTAATCTGCTTTTTTTCCCGGTGGCCAATAAACTACGTGGGCTGGTGCGCGAGCGCACCCGCTACGAAGACATGATGATCGAAGGCCTTATTGCCATCGCTGAAGGTGAAAATCCGAAATCCATCGAAATCCGCTTGCGTGGATTTCTTCCCTGGTAGCGAGTGTTAATTGCTTATGCGACGCCGCAAGCCCCCCCAAGATGAGTTTCATAATAAAGAGCGTTGGCTAATCTCATACGCCGACTTCATTACCCTGTTGTTCGCGTTTTTTGTGGTGATGTATTCGGTGTCTTCGGTTAACGAGGGCAAATACAAGGTGCTGTCGAATACCTTGACCGGTGTTTTCAACGCTCCGGAACGCTCGGTTGTGCCTATTACCGTTGGCGATCAGCCGGTTGCTGGTGGGCGCAGTGACACCGATTCCGTCATTGCGCCGGTGGTTACCGAAACACCTCCCAGTTTGCCAGCACCAGACAACGCCAGCCGGTCGCTTGCGCTTGAGGAGCTCGCTGGCCAGCTCGGACAGGAATTTAGTGCACTGATTGAGGAGGGCGTAATATCCCTGAGCGCAGATGATGAGTGGTTGCAGCTGAATTTGCCCAACAGCCTGTTGTTTGGCAGCGCCAACGCTGAACCCCATTACGATTCCTTCGCGGTGATGGAAAAAATTGCGGACGTGCTGCGCGACACCGACAACGCCATTCGTATTGAAGGTTTTACCGATAATCAGACCATTCGCAGTGGTCGCTTTCCATCAAATTGGGAGCTTTCGGCGACCCGCGCGTCGGTTTTGGTGCGCATGCTGGTGATGGATGGCATAGACCCGGCGCGGCTGGCTGCGGTGGGGTACGGCGAACATCAGCCAGTGGCACGCAACGATACCGACGAAGGTCGTCGCCGTAATCGTCGTGTGGTGCTGCTGATTTCCCGCGATGCCAGCATTCGCGGTGCCATACGCTGAACCTGGCACGATTTCTGTAGTCTTTCTTTTAAAAAAGAGTGAACGGCGCTTTTTCAATAGCGAACTACAACGTAACGGCAATGCATTGCCGTGTGAAATGCCGAGGACAGGCAGGAGAGTCAAACGTGCGAATTTGGGCAGTGGCCAATCAAAAAGGCGGGGTGGGTAAAACCACCACCGTGGTTGCCTTGGGCGACCTGTTGGCCAGCCGTGGCAAGCGTGTGCTGATGCTGGATATGGATCCGCACGGTTCGCTTACCAGCTGGTTTGGCTATGATCCGGACAGCCTCAAACACAGCCTGTTTGACTTGTTTCAACATCAGGGGAAAGTACCCGAAGGACTGCCCGCACAACTGATTACTGACACCGGCGTGGCCAACCTTTCGTTACTGCCGGCCAGCACTGCCCTGGCAACTCTGGAAAGGCGGATGACCGGTGTGGAAGGCATGGGTCTGTTGATTTCCCGCGCGCTGGCGCAGTTATGGGATGATTTTGATTATGTGCTGCTGGATAACACTCCAACATTGGGCGTGCTGATGGTTAACGGCCTGGCGGCGGCAAGCCATTTGATTATTCCAGTGCAAACCGAGTTTTTGGCCATTAAGGGTCTTGAACGCATGTTGCATACCTTGCACATGATTAGCCGTTCGCAGAAAAATCCCTTGAGCTATACCATTGTGCCAACTCTATTTGACCGCCGAACTCAAGCCTCGAATAAAAGTCTGAATCTGCTGCGTGATACCTATCCGCATCAGCTTTGGCGTTTTGCCATACCGGTAGACACAAAGTTCCGTGATGCCAGCGAGTCCGGATTAGTGCCCTCAGCGGTAGACGCCAAAACCCACGGCGTGCGCGCTTATCGCCGCCTGCTCGACGACTTATTGGCGCAAACCGGCACTTGGCTGGAGCCGTCTGGTGGCTGACAAAAAAATGACACAGCTGGCGGACCCGCAAGCCGCCATCGCCAGTTATCTGGACGACCTGCTGCACACGGCTACCGAACAGGCGAACCAGCAGGACACCCAGGCTGTTGCCAAACCGGTGGTGGCGATAGCGTCGCAGCCGCTGCCGGCCAAGCCAGATCCGGCAATTGCTGCGCCATTAGTGCAAGCCGTGACCGCTCCGCAACGGTCGCCAATAGCCGGGCCGCAGGCAAGGCCTGAGTGGGCCGAAAAGCCATTTGAATGTCTGATTTTTACCGTGGCAGGATTGCAGCTGGCAGTGCCCTTGGTGCTGCTAGGGGGCGTTCACCGCATCGAAGACGATGTAAGGCCGATGCCCGGAAGTCCGGCTTGGTATATGGGTATTCGCCCGAGCCGTGACAAAAACCTGCGGGTGGTCGACAGTGCCGAGTGGATTATGGCGGGTCGGGCGCCGGCAAATGCACGCGCTAATTATCGGTTTGTGATACACCTTAACAACAGTGATTGGGGGCTGGCTTGTGATAATGTAGCTCAATCCTTTACGTTGAGCCCTCAGCAGGTGCGCTGGCGCACGTCGCGTAGCCAGCGGCCATGGCTGGCTGGCACAGTGATTGAGCAGATGTGTGCCCTGCTTGACGTTCAGAGCATGGCGAACCTGCTGGTTCGCGCCGAGCGCGAACAGCACCTGGATTTAAGCTGAGGAGGCCTTGGCGAGTTTTTAGTGTTAACAAAGGGTAGTGCTGGCACGATTTATGCCCCTTAAATTGCGTATAGGGGCGCTAATGATGATTTTTTGACGGTCAGGCTGCCCGCAGGGCAGCCGTACATGGAGATTTAACACAATGGCAGCCCCAAGCGGACAGCAAAATCAGACCAAAGATGACGAGGTACTGCAGTACGTGACCTTTCGTCTGGACGATGAAACTTACGGCATCAACGTAATGCAGATTCAGGAAGTACTGCGTTACAGCGAGATTGCGCCGGTACCGGGTTCACCAGATTACGTTCTGGGCATCATCAACCTGCGCGGCAACGTGGTAACGGTGATTGATACCCGTCGGCGTTTTGGCTTGAACGATGCCGACATCACTGACTCCAGCCGGATTGTGGTGATGGAGTCTGCCGATCAGGTGATGGGTATTCTGGTGGATTCGGTGGCCGAGGTGGTTTACCTCAAGTCCAGTGAAATTGAAGCCGCGCCCAATGTGGGCAGCGAAGAAAGTGCCCGCTTTATTCAGGGCGTGTGTAACAAAAATGGCGAACTGATCATTCTGGTCGAGTTCGACAAGATGCTGACAGATCACGAATGGGCGGACATCTCAACGCTGTAAGGTCTTAGGCCGGCAGTGAACGCAGATCGACGCCCTGACGCATACCAAGGAGACGTTGCTATGTTTGCTGATGTATTTGCCGAGATTCCCCAATGGGTGCCCTGGATTCTGGTCGCTACAGCACTATCTTTGCTGGTGGCGCAAATCGTCTTGCAAGGGCGGCAGCTGCGGGGGCTGCAGGCGGCGCTAAAAAGCCGCTGTGACATTCTTGGCCGCGAACTGCATGCCACTGCCAGCACCGGCATGGGGGTAGGCCAGCGCTTGGTAGTCTGCGAACGCCAACTGTACGAACTGCGAACCACTATCGAAGAAATGCGGCAGAACGATCCGTTGCGGGTGTCTTATGACGAAGCCGCAAGGCTGGTTGATCTTGGCGCCGATATCGACGACCTGATGAACACCTGCGGAATTTCCCGGCCCGAGGCAGAGCTGGTGTCGGCCCTGAAGAAACGCCAGGCAGCCTGAACCCCGGACTTTGGCGTTATTGACCGGCGTCTTCCGGTGTCAGACCCTGTATGTGAAAAGCGAAGGCCAGAATTTCTGCCACCAGCTGGTACAGCTGTTCGGGGATTTCGTCATTCAGCGACAGTCGTGCCAGGGTGCTGGCCAACTCAGCGTTTTCGTACAAGGGCACCCCGTGTTCGCGGGCAATGCGAATAATTTCGTCCGCAAGTTCGTGATTGCCAACAGCGCTGATGGTGGGGGCCCGCACACCGTCGTATTTTAACGCGACTGCCGCTGACGCCTGTTGCGACTCGTTATTTTTGCTCATGCTTTGGTATCCACCAGTCGATGTTGCAGCTTTGTCGCTACCGGGCCCGGATTGCCCTGGCGACACTCCAGATCCGCCACTTCGAGCCCCAGATCCGTCAGGCTGCTGCGCAGCAGCGGCAGTTGTTGGTGCACCTTGCGCAAGGTGGCCAGTTTCTCTGCCCACACCAGAGCGCTCACCGCCTGTTGGCGTAGGCTCACTTCGAATTGCAACGGGCCGGCTTGGTCCAGATCCATCGCCAGTACCAGGCGCCACTCGCCAACGCTTGCCCGTGATGGCCCGCTGCCGCTGCCGTCTTTGCCCGGATGCTGTTCAATCCGCAGTTGTGCCAGCTTGGGTTGCTGTTGCGGATTCATCCAGGGCAGTTCCAGTAACAGCGTGTTAATGGGCGCGCCGGCATCTGTGCTACCGCGAGCGTTCAACACCTGAGTGTGCAGCTGGTTTACGGTAATGCGGTTGAGCATACCGGCCAGAATTCGCAGCAATTGCCCCACGTTGGGCGGTTCTTCTCTAGCGCTGCTAACGGCGCTGGCCTGAGCCATCGCGAACGCGCCGGGAAACTGTAACGGGGCCTGAATCAGTGCTGGGCTAGCCAGCGGTGTCAGCCGGTTGAACTGCTCTGGCCCGTGTCCCTGCTGTGCCAGAAGCGCGGTGATTACCCGGCCAATGGCCAGTTTCAGATCGGGTAGGGTTGCCGACGGTGTTGCTGCCAGTCGCGCCTCTGCAAACAGCCCGCTTTCGCTCAGCCATTGCTGTACCTGTTGCACCGCCGCGGTCTGCTGGCCGGCCCCTGGTGCAAGCTGGTTGCTGGCGGGTAAACGCGCAAATAATTGTTCCAGAGCTTGGCGCGCCGCTTGCGGCAGAGGCTGCGCGGCGGCGCCCGAGACAGCCTGCGAGGGCAGTTGGCCGAGTGGTGTGTCGGCTTTCACGCCTTGCTGCAAGCCTGCCATCAGTCGTGCTAGTCCGCTGTCCAGGCTTTGCTGCCAGGGCAGGCGTTGCACCAGAGCCTGTGCCAGGCTGACTTCCGGGGCAGCTGCCAGTTTGCCCATCAGCTGCAATTCGTTGCCTGCACGCAGCACTTTTATCCAGTCGCCGGCCTGAAGTTTGGTTTCGCCAATACTGGCCTGAACTTGAAGCGGTTTGCCGCGTAAGTCCAACAGCAGCTCGGCGCCACCATCCCGGCGTTGAATGACCTCGGTAACCCGTGCCAGCAGGCTTTCGTTACGACTCACCTGCAATTGGTCCAGTACCCGCTGGGCGCTTAGTGCGGGCGATGTAGGCGGGGCTGGGGCAGGCGCGTTGGCGCTGCCTTGCGCTGGCCGGCTGTCCGCGCTGGCGTGTGGATTGGGTTGGGGCGGGTTGGCGGGAAGTTTCATCGCTACCAAATTGATCTGGAGATGGGTAATCACTGGCTGGGTTCGCTATAATGCTCCGCGCCAATATTGAATACACCCGATGCCAGCCTACGCTGCATCGATACGGATACGGGGCCCGGATGTCTGAACCGCTGCTACAGGCGATCAATTTACACTGTGAACGCGACAAGCGGGAACTGTTCCGTGATTTATCGTTTTCCATACTGCCCGCAACTGTGACCCGTGTCGAGGGTGCCAACGGCTCTGGCAAAACCACTTTGTTGCGTATATTGGCCGGTCTTAGCGATGCCTGGGCTGGCCAGTTGTTGTGGTGTGGCGAGCCGCGTTCTCACGTGCGCGAGTCGTTTTTACGCAATGTGCTGTATCTGGGCCACCGGCCGGGCATAAAGCCGTTGCTGTCGCCGTTGGAAAACCTGCGGGCGCTGATGGCCGGTCGCCGCCCGATGGGCGATAAAGTCCTTACGCAGGCGCTTGCAAGAACCGGTCTGGCGGGCTACGAACAGGTGCCGTGCCGGCACCTTTCAGCCGGTCAGCAACGGCGGGTGGCACTGGCGCGCCTGTTGGTTGCCGACGAGCCCCTTTGGTTGCTGGATGAGGTATTCACCGCCATCGATGCGAGCGGCGTGGCGGCTATCGAAAACCTGCTGCAAGAGCGCGCGGCTGAGGGCGGTGCCGTGGTGTTTACCACCCATCACAACGTACAGATCGCAGGTACGAAGCGATTGGTACTCACACCGGGGGCCGTTGGTTATGATGATTAAACCCCTGGATCAGGCCGTCGGTTCGATTGAGGCGATGAAAGCGGTGTTCGCTCGCGACATGAAAGTGGCCTTTCGCCAGCGTCAGGACTTGCTTAACCCTTTGCTGTTTTTCATGATGGTGGTGACTCTGTTTCCGCTAGGCGTGAGCCCGGAAATCTCATTTTTGCAGGAAGCCGGGGCCGGCATTTTGTGGGTGGCGGCACTGTTGTCGGTGCTGTTGTCACTGGATCATCTGTTTCGTCACGATTTTGACGACGGCACACTGGAGCAGCTGGTGCTGCAGCCACAGCCTCTGTTTTTGCTGGTGTTGGCCAAAACCATGGCGCACTGGGTGCTAACCGGACTGCCGCTGGTGTTATTAACGCCAGTTTTGGGTGTAATGGTGCATTTGGAAGGGAACTCTATCGCTATTTTATGTCTAACGCTGCTAATTGGTACACCTGTTCTTAGTTTGATCGGTGCGATTGGTGCGGCGTTAACTCTGGGTTTGCGATCAGCGGGTGTACTCCTGTCCCTACTGATTATTCCGTTGTACATACCGGTGCTGATTTTTGGTACCGGCACGGTTGCCGCCGCCGCCGAAGGGGCCCCGGTTGGCGCTTATCTGGCGTTGCTAGGCGCGTTTCTGGTGTTGGCTTTGACTCTGGCGCCTTTCGCCAGCGCAGCGGCTCTGAAGGTCAGCCTGTCAAACAGCTAACAGACCAATTCAAACAGAGGCAAGGTATTTAACTGATGTGGCAATTTTTTCACAAGCTGGGATCACCAAAATGGTTTTATGGGATTGCCGCCCGGCTAATGCCTTGGTTGCTGGTATTTGGATTGCTGTGTCTCGGCGCTGGCTTGGTGTGGGGCTTGGCGTTTGCGCCTAAGGATTACCTGCAGGGCAACAGTTACCGCATCATTTTTATTCATGTGCCGTCGGCGTTTTTGGCCCAGTCAGCTTACATCATGATGGCCTCGGCCGCGGTGGTTACACTGGTATGGCGCATGAAGCTGGCCGATGTGTTTGTCAAAGCCGCAGCGCCGGTGGGTTTGGTGCTCACTTTTATATCGCTTTTCACGGGCGCGGTTTGGGGCAAACCCACCTGGGGCACTTGGTGGATCTGGGACGCACGGCTGACATCGATGCTGATCCTGTTGTTTTTGTATGGTGGGGTAATCGCTCTTGACCGCGCCATTAATGATGAAAAATCAGCGGCCCGCGCCGTGGCCATATTGGTGCTGGTGGGCGTGGTGAACATTCCGATTATCAAATACTCTGTGGATTGGTGGAATACTCTGCATCAGCCGGCCACCTTCAAGCTGACAGAGAAACCCAGCATGCCGGCAGAAATGTGGGTGCCCCTGCTATTGTCGGTAATTGGCTTGTATCTATTGTTTGGCTGGCTGGCGTGTCTGCGTATGCAGACGGAAATTTTGATACGTGAACAGCGCACCCGCTGGGTACAGGATCTGTTTCATGTGAATGGAGGTGCCAGATAATGGCGTTTGATTCCTTCGGTGCGTTTTTGGCAATGGAAGGCCATGGCCCCTATGTATGGGCCAGCTACGGTGTATTTTTTGTATTGATGGCGGTGCTGATGGTGGGTTCTTATCGGCGCCGCAATGCGGTGCTGCAAAGTTGCCGCCAGCACGCCGGTTCCCGTTCGTCGCGGGCGCCAAAACCAGATTCGGACACGGCGCCAGCGGCTGCGGCCAGCTTCACCCGTGTTGATGTTTCCCAAGACTGAGTGGCTGAAAAACCATGCACCCGATCCGTAAAAAACGTTTGACGATTGTGCTGTTCCTGCTGGCAGGCCTTGCCGTGGCGGTAGGCTTGACTACCTACGCCCTGCGCCAGAATATCAATTTGTTTTATGACCCTACCCAGATCGCTGCAGGAGAAGCTCCGGCAGATGTGCGCATTCGCGCCGGTGGTATGGTAGAAGAAGGTTCTGTGCTGCGCGATACGGAAAGCCTGAAAGTAGCATTCAGGGTGACTGACTTTACCGAATCCGTCACCGTTGAGTACGTGGGTATCCTGCCCGACCTGTTTGCTGAAGGGCAGGGTATTGTGGCCATGGGTAGATTAAACAGCGAAGGCGTGTTTGTGGCCGACCAAGTGCTGGCCAAACACGATGAAAACTACATGCCACCGGAAGTGGCCTACGCTCTGGAAAAAGCCTCCGAAAGCCGCGACGTTGTCGCTGAAGCTACCAAAACCCTGACCAACTGATGTCCGTTAAGCGCCCGATACGCAGGGGTGTGTGGCAAATGTGTGGTGTATGGCAAATATGTGGAGTATCGAAAGTATGATGTACCCGGAACTCGGACAGTTTGCACTCATTCTGGCGCTGCTGCTGGCGGTGTTGCTGTCGGTGGTGCCCTTGGTGGGTTCGGTCACCGGCCGCGATAGCTTGCAGGCGTTTGCCCGGCCGCTGACGGCAGGCATGTTTGTATTTGTCGCCTTGGCCTTTGGTATTCTGGCCTACGCTTTTATGACAGATGACTTCTCGGTGGCTTATGTCGCCAACAACAGCAACAGTCTGTTGCCTTGGTATTACAAGTTCAGTGCGGTTTGGGGCGGCCACGAAGGTTCTCTTCTGCTATGGATTTTGATGCTGGCGGGCTGGACCCTGGCGGTTGCGGTGTTTTCGCAGCGCCTGCCTTCGGTGATGGTGTCCCAGGTGCTGTCGGTGCTGGGCTTCGTCTGCGTTGGTTTTTTGCTGTTTATCGTTGTTACTTCAAATCCGTTTGAGCGAATGCTGCCAAACATTCCCGCAGACGGCGCCGACCTGAACCCGTTGTTGCAGGATTTTGGCCTGATTATTCACCCACCTATGCTGTACATGGGTTACGTGGGCTTTTCAGTCGCTTTTGCGTTTGCGATTGCGGCACTGATTAACGGCCGCCTGGACGCCGCCTGGGCGCGTTGGTCGCGGCCCTGGACTACTGTTGCCTGGGCCTTTTTGACCGTCGGTATTGCTCTGGGCAGCTGGTGGGCCTATTACGAGCTTGGCTGGGGCGGCTGGTGGTTCTGGGATCCGGTCGAGAACGCGTCGCTGCTGCCATGGCTGTCGGGTACGGCACTGATTCACTCGCTGGCGGTGACGGAAAAACGCGGCGTGTTCAAAAGCTGGACTGTTTTGTTGGCCATTGTGACCTTTGCCTTGAGCCTGCTCGGCACCTTCCTGGTGCGCTCTGGCGTACTGACCTCGGTGCATGCTTTCGCCTCGGACCCCGAGCGCGGCACCTTCCTGTTGGTTTTGTTGGCCATCACGGTGATTGGAAGCCTGATTCTGTACGCGGTTCGCGCACCCACTGTGCACGTACGCGCCCGTTACGGTTCCATGTCGCGGGAAATTTTCCTGCTGCTGAACAACGTCATGCTGGTATCGGCTACCCTCCTGGTAGCGGTGGGCACGCTTTACCCGCTGGTGCTGGACTCACTGGATATGGGCAAGCTGTCTATTGGCGAGCCGTTTTTCAATTTGACCTTTGCACCGCTGGCTATCGCTGCCGGGTTGTTAATGGGTGTGGGTGTTTTTTCACGCTGGAAGAAAACCGACGCTGGCTGGTTGGCGCGCAAACTGCTGTGGCCGCTGGCCCTCAGCATTCTGATCAGCGCTGCGGCGATTGTCGGTTACGGCGAGTTCAAGACGATGGCTTTTCTTGGCATTTTCACCGCGGTGTGGGTGGCTGTGGCCACGTGCTGGGACCTATGGGACAAGTCGAACTCACGTAAGGGCCGGATGCATGGGCTCAAGCGGCAGTCGCGCAGCTATTACGGCATGGTGCTAGGGCATCTGGGCCTGGCGATGATCATCGCAGGCGCAACGGTGGTATCTAATTACGGCATTGAGCGCGACGTTCGTATGGAGCTGGGCGATGTTGCCACCGTGGGTGACTATCAGTTTGTGTTTACCGACATTGGCCAGCGCCAGGGTGCAAACTTTACCGCCGAGTACGGTGGTTTTGACGTGTTGTTGGACGGCCGTAAAGTGGCTGAGTTGCACCCGGAAAAACGCCAGTATTCGGTGGGCATGAGCGTGATGACCGAAGCAGACATAGATGCGGGCTTTACTCGCGACATTTTTGTCGCTATTGGTGAGCGCATCTCAGACAACGCTTGGGCCATTCGCCTGCAGTACAAACCTCTGATTCGCTGGTTGTGGCTGGGGGCTTTCATAACGGCGCTTGGCGGCTTCCTGGCGGTGAGTGACAAACGCTACCGTATCCGCGAACGGGCAACCGAGCCAAAAGCAAAACTTGCCGACAGTGGCTCTCTTGTCGCAAACCCGGCGATGACTTCTGTTACAACATCGGTGACAACGTCGGAGGCTCGGTCTTGATGAAGCGGGTCCTGTTGTTTTTGCCGTTGTTAGTGGCTCTGGTTTTAGGCGTATTGCTGTTTTCGGGCATCGGTAAAGATCCGACAAAGCTGGATTCAGCCCTAGTCGGTAAAGCCATGCCGGAGTTCGCTCTTGAGGACCTGCACCAGCCAGAGGTGCAAGTCAGTCAGCAGGTGTTTCAGGGCGAGCCCAGCTTATTGAATGTGTGGGGCACCTGGTGCCCGTCGTGTCGCGACGAGCATGCTGACTTGATGTGGCTTGCCAAGAACGAAGGCGTGCCCATTGTGGGGCTGAACTACAAAGACCAGCGTGCCGAGGCCAAAGCATGGTTAGAGCGCCTGGGCGACCCCTACAGCACCAGTGTTTATGATCCCAAAGGCAGCTTGGGCTTCGATCTGGGTGTGTATGGCGCTCCGGAAACGTTTGTCATTGGTGCTGACGGCACGGTGCTGCATCGCCACGTGGGCGTGGTGAACAAGCAGGTGTGGGAAGAGACATTACGGCCTCTTTTGAACCAGGCGGGAGGTCAGTACTGATGACCATTTTCAGGCTTTTTAGCCGCTTTGCACCGGCGTGGGTGGCGGCCCTGCTGATTGTTCTGGCGCTGCCGGTTCATGCGGTAGTGCGCGACGTTTATAGTTTTGACACTGAGGAAAAACAGCAGCGGTACCAGGTCATGATCACCGAGCTGCGCTGTCCCAAGTGCCAGAACCAGAATATTGCCGACTCTAATTCGCCGATTTCCGAAGACATGCGTGACGAGGTCTATCGGATGATGACAGGCGGCGCCAGCGACGTAGAAATTATGGATTCGCTGGTAGGCCGGTTTGGCGAGTTTATCCGCTACAAGCCCTTAGTAGAAAAACGCACCCTGCTGTTATGGGCAACACCGGCCATTTCAGTGTTAGGCGGCCTTTTAATTGTGGGTGGTATTGTTTTACGTTCGCGCCGCAACAACCAGATTGACAGTGAGCTGAGCGCCGAGGAACGGGCGCGGGTGGAGAAAATTATGGACGGGCACAACGGAAAATCAGATTCACAGGCGTAACGCCCAGAACAAACCGCAATCACATTTAACGATTTTCTCTCATCGGTAACGGGATTTTCATGAGCAATATGTTTTGGATTGCCGCATCTTTATTAATCATGTTGGCATTGGCCTTTGTGCTGTATCCAGTTTTTTTCCACCGCTCTGGCCGGAGCCAACAGCTAGACCAGCGCAATCAGAATCTGCTGGCTTACCGCTCACGCATGCAGGAATTAGACGCCGAATACGAAGCCGGCGTGTTTGACAAAGACAACTATGAACAGTTAAAAACCGAGCTTGGTGGTTCCATGCTCGATGACATTCCTGAAAATGAAACGCCTGTAGCCTCAACCCCCGGCCGTAAAACCGGCATGGCGGTGGCGCTGTTGTCCATTCTGGCGATTCCCGCTTTGACCCTCGTGTTGTATGAGCGTTGGGGTGCTATGGATCAGGTAGAGCAGTTCATCACCATGGAGCAGCTGGGGGGCGGTGATGACGCCGGCCGCGAGCAACAGATGGCGTCGCTTGCCGCGCAGTTGCAGGCTAAGCTGGAAGCCAGCCCAGACAACCCTGATGGCTGGGCCATGCTGGGGCAAACTTATATGCGCATGGAGAAATACCCGCAGGCGGTACAGGCGTTTCAGCAGTTGGAGCAAAGCGTAGGGCGTGCCGGCGGTGACGACCCGTCCCGTGCTCTGGCTTTGGGCCTGGCTGGCCAGGCGATGTTTTTTCAATACCAGGGCGCGATGAACGCAGAGGTGCAGCAGGTCATTACCAGCGCGCTGGAGCTTGACCCAAACGAGGTTAATGCCCTTGGTCTGCTGGGCATCAGCGCTTTTGGCCAGGAAAACTACCGCGAGGCGATTGGCTTCTGGCAGCGTATTGTGCAGGTGGCACCCGATCATCCGCAGCGTGACTCCATCGAAGGCGGTATTCTCGAAGCCTACAACCGCTTGGGCGAAACGCCGCCTGAGAGCCTCCAGGCATCGATTCAGGCTTCCAGCCAGCCGCCTGCTCAGGCCCTGAAGAGTGATGGCCCCGGTGTCACCGTGAGCGTTAGCCTGGACGAGACTTTCTGGAACGACGTACCTGCCGATACCACACTGTTCGTGTTTGCCCGCCAGGCCAACGTCAACAGCGGCGCACCGCTGGCGGTTGCGCGCTTCACAGCCGCTGACATGCCGCTGGAGATTCGTCTGGATGACTCCATGGCAATGTCTCCGCAGAATACGATTTCCTCGGTTGAAACAGTGATGGTCACGGCGCGTTTAAGCCCCAGTAGCAGTGTTATGGCCCGCGCCGGCGACTGGCAGGGCAGCTTGGCGGCGCCGGCTACGGTAGCCGCTGGTGAGCAAACACCTTTGACGCTGGTGATTGATAGCTTATTGATCGATTGAGCATGGCCTTGCCGCGGTAGCGGCGAACACGTTGGCGCTGCCGCGGTGGCTTGTAATGACCTATACCTGAGTGGCGCTAACGCTGCGATGTGTCAATGGCAGGCGGGTACAGTGGCGATAGACCGTTATTTGCCGCCTGACTGGCAGGCCTGCGCGCTAACTCGCGAATCGCCTGTTGCAGCTGTGCCGGGTTATTCGACGCATTGTCCTCCAACGGTTGCTCGGTGCCATAACGGCGCTGTTCAAGCGTGCTCAGAGCGTCAGTGAGCGGCGGCAAATGACAGAACTCCGCCACTTGGCGCCAGCTTTGAAATCCTTTGCCCGGATACTGCAGATTCATCCAGCGCAGCAGCAGTCGCGGGGTGTCCGGATTGTTGTTGCCAGCAGCGGCCAGCAGTTCCTTGTAGAGCTCTGAATCGTCTGCGCCGGCGTTACTCTTGGTTGCCTTGTTGGCTCGATAACGGGAGCGCTTTGCGCGCCAGAAAGAACCTGCTGTAATACTCCAGCCAACGGCCATAAACAGCGCCAGCCAAGGCCAGAAAGCACCGCTGCCAGTATTGCTTTGGTCGTTTACATCCAATTCTGGATCTGCGTCGTCACCGTATTCATTCAGCTTTCCATCGACAGCGACGACCGCCGGAGCTTGGGCCTGAACCTGAGCATTGAAGTCTGAACCGGGTGCAACCACCAGCACGCGCTCGGGGATAATCGCGACTTTTTCTGAATCGCTTGCGGTATCCCACCAGGGAACGCGTACCTCGGGCAGACGTAGCTCACCGGCTTGCACCGGCACCAGGGCGCTGGCCTGTTGCAATATAGACGTCAGGCCTTCGGCGCTGATGTCGGTGGCACGCTTGGCTGGTTCTGGATAACTGCGCAGCCCGGGCGTTGTCTGAGCCGGAAAGGGCGCCAGTGCGGCATCTGGCAAACCGTTGGCGCGCAGGGTCAGCTGGCGGGTCAGATTTGCACCGCTGGTGACGCGGTTATCGTTGGGCAGCCCGCTTTCCTCCAGCGTTAACCCTGTGGCGGGTAGCCAGACGCTGCCGCTGAATTGCGGCGGTATGTCTTTCACAGGAAGGTCAAACAGTTGTTCGCTGCTGCGCAGGATCTTCAGGCGGCCGCTGGCGCCGCGAAAGCTGCCTTCAAATTCTAGGGGCGCCAGGCTGAGTTGGCCCGGTATCTGCGGGTAAACCGCGTAGCGGCGCTCAATCATACGGTAGCGTTGATCACCCCGAACCCGGGCGTATTCCTGCTGTGGGCCCAAGGATTCAATCACCGCGTTATTGCTGACAGGTTCCGACAGTTCGCCGCCGATGAGCCCATTGCTGAAGTACAGTTGTACCGTTAGCAGTAGCTGCTCCTGCACATAAAGTTCGGCTTTGTCAGTGGAGAGCTCTATAAAAACTTTTCGCGCGTCGACAGACGAACTTTGCGCCCATGCCGGCAACGCCAACAGGCACAACGCGATGATCAGGAACCGACGAAAGCCACGGCAATCGCTGTAACCGTTATGATCATAACGCCGCAACGGCGCTGGAAATGTGCTGTTTCGTTCTACCATGGCGTATCGCCTCTGTCTTCTGGTGTCTGCCGTTGCCGGTATTGCTGAAGGAATTTCTGCTGCAACAGACCGCCCGGGTCATCGGGCACCCGCCTTAAAAACTGCTCTTGGCTCTGGTTCAGCGGGGCCTCACGGGTATCTGCCAGGGCCTGTTCCGGGCCAGGCTCTCTAGCAGGTTCATTCTCGGGCTCATTTCCTGATTTTTCATTAAGTTCGGCATCAAGCTCTGCGCTATCGCCGTTGTTGTGAGATTGCTGATCGCGCCCATTTTCACCTTTTTCCGGGTTTTTGGAACTCTCGGAATCTTCGCTGTTCTGCGGCTGCCCGTCCTGGCTGTCAGAGCCCGGTTCCTGCTCGGATGATGGATCTTGCTGTTGACCTTGTTCTTGCTGCTGCTCCTGTTGCTGGAGCAAGTCGGAAACCAACGCTCGGTTGGCAAGCGCGTCCGCGTGCTGAGGCTGCAGGGAGAGTGCTTGGTCGTAGGCGGAAATAGCGGATTCCAGTTTGCCCGCTTGGGCCAGGGCGTTGCCCCGGTTGTAGGCACCGTCAGCTCCGGGCACCTCGGCAAAGCGCTCACCGGCGGCCTCGAACTCGCCGCCGCGATAAAGTGCTGTACCTTGCCATTCGGGCGTTTGCAGCTGCTTTGCGGCCTGCTTTGGGTCCTGCTCTATCAGAGCTGGCGCGCGCTGGTCTTCACGCTGCCAAAGTTCGCCCCAGCTAAGGGCTTGCGCAGGTTGTGGCAGGGTAGGTAGCAAGGCCAGGGCGAACAGCGCTAAAGCGCCGCGGCGCCAGATCAACAGTAACAAGGGAAGGGCCAGCCACAGTAGCCAGTAGCCGTCTTCTTGCCACTGTGACCGTTGGCGTGTCTTTGCAGGATCAAGCCGTGCCGCGTCAGTTTCGGCAAAAGCCGCGTTTAAGCCGCTGACCGCCAGCGTGCTGAGGTCACGGCCATCCAACGTCAGGGTCGCGCTTCTGCCGCCATTGGTCGCCGCCAGTTGCGCTAATGCCTCGGGCGCTGCCTGGCTGATGACAATGCGGTCACCGTCGCGTATAAACCCGCGATCGGCCAGGGGGATTGGGCCACCGGCGCGGGTGCCAACGGTGAGGGTGTCCAGTTGAAAACGGCTGCCTGTCAACAGCTCGGTAATGGCCTGACGGTAACGGGGTTGCACGTCGTCTGTGATTAACAAAATACGACCGTTGCCGGGTGCTCCGCGTTCGAGCAGCTCCATGGCCTTGCGCACTGCCAGATCGGCGCGGTTGCCTGCAGCTGGCATTATCAGCGGGTCCAGAACCGCGAGCATGGATTCGGTCGTGGCGCTGTCGTCACTGAGGGGCGTTACGCTGTGGGCGTCTGCGGCGAACACCACCAGAGCTGTAAGGCTGCCTTGGCGCGCGGCAAGAATGTCGCGAACCTTGCGTTTGGCCAATGTCAGGCGGTTGGGCTGCACGTCGGTGGCCAGCATCGACAGCGACAGGTCCAGCACTATCACCAGGCTGTTGGCGGGCGGTGCCGCGGGGCTTGGCGCCTGGCGCCACACCGGGCCTGCCAAGGCCAGACTGATCAGCGAAAACGCCAGCACGGCTGCCAGCGGGCTGGCGATCCGTGGCATTTTTGTGAGCACTTTTCGCTGGTCCGCAGCGCTGTGTTGCGGCTCCGGCAGCAGCGGTGCCAGAAGATGCCGGGGTATCAGTGCTGACCAGCCGCTGTCGCCGTCACCGCGATGGCGGGCAAGCCAGTACATCAGCGGTGTGGCCAGCAGCAGCAAAAGCCACCAGGGCCGCAGCCATTGTAACTGCGAAATCATCAGCTCAGACATGGGGCTGTTTCTCTGTTTCGGGGCCGTGGTGAAACGGCTGCCGGCGTCGCTTTTGGTAGCGGCGGAACAAGAGCGCAAACAGCCATAGCGTTACGGCCAGCGCTGCCGGCCAAACATAATATTCGCGCACCGGTCGGTAAAACTGACCTTCTTGGAGGGCCGGTTCGAGCTGGTTAATGCTGGCGTAAATACCGCCAAGCTCGGCCAGATTACGGGCGCGAAAATATTGGCCGCCGGTTTGCTGCGCCATGCGCGTTAGCAGGGCTTCGTCTAGATCCCGCGACGGATTGCGCTGCAGCAGTCCGGTTATGGCGCTGTCCGCTCCGGCGCCAATACCGATGGTGTAAAGCCGCACGGCACTGGCCTGTGCCAGCTCACTGGCTTTGTCAGGCGTTATTTCGCCGGCGGTGTTGGCGCCGTCGGTCAGCACAATGGCAACTCGTTGCTCCAGGGGCCGCTCGCGCAGGCGCTTCACCGCTAGCCCGACGGCGTCGCCAATGGCGGTTGCGCTCCCGGCCATGCCGAGGCCGGCCTCTTGCAGCAGAATGTTTACCGTTGTTCGGTCAAAGGTCAGGGGTGCTTGTACATAGGCACGGCTGCCAAACAGAATAAGGCCCAAGCGGTCACCCTGGCGCTGATCAATAAACTCTGCCAGCACCTGTTTTACCGCCTGTAACCGGTTAATCCGTCGGCCCTGGCGCACCATATCCGGCTCGTCCATGCTGGGTGAAATGTCTACTACCAGCATCAGGTCGCGCCCTGTTGTTGGCAGTTGCCGAGCCTCGCCTACCACTTGCGGTCGCGCTAGCGCCAGCACCAACAGCAGCCAGCCCGACAGTGTGAGCAAACGTAGCCATGCAGGGTTCCTGACGCCATGGCTGGAAACCCCGGGCATGTCCGTTAACCAGTGCCCCAGGGGCATTACCGGTGCCTGCACGGGTTGAGCTGCGCGGCGCCGCCAAAGCAGCGCCAGCGGCAGCAATGCAAGCAACAGCACCCAGGGGTAAGCCAGTGTCATGGCGCACCCCGCAGTTGTTTTTTATGGTCTTGCAGCCAGCGCCCGGCGAACGCTAGCGCGTGCTGCGGGTCGCAGCTGCTGTGGGGTTGCCAACAGGCGTTCACCATTGTGGCAACCAGGTCTTCTGCTTCAACGGCGTTAGCGCTACTGTGCTGCAAAAACGCGACCCAATCGTCGCCGCTCAGGGCGACTATCGGCTGCAGTGGATAGATGTCACGAGCCACACGCTTTAGCAATGCGTTAAGCCGGCTGAACCAGACGGGGCTATTCTGCAATGGCGTTTTCGATTGCGCCTGCAACGCCGCCAGTTCCCGTTGAGCAGTTTGCCAGCGCTGGTTGCGCTGCTGCCAGCGCTGCCATGCGCGCACGGCCAGCACCAGGCAAAGTAAGCCTGCAGCGGCGAGTAACCACCAGCCGGGCGCGGGCGGCCACCAGCCTGCGCTTCCGGGTAAACGGATATCGCGCAGTTGTTGCAGCGCGTTGGCGGCGTTGTTGGCGGTGCTAGGGTTGTTCATCCGAGGCGGCCCCCGCCGGCTATCAGCGCCCGCAGCGCTAAGCGCGGATGTTCGCCAGTAGAAACACCAATGCTGGTTACCGCCGCCACGCGCAGGCAATGTTGCAACCGCTCCTGGTGTTGATTCATGCGCTGCTGCCAGGCCTGGCGAAATGTGTCGTCCGCGGCGTCAAACCACAGCGGCCCAGTGGCGCTGGCCACCGCAAACTGGCCGTGCCGGGGTAATGCCTGCTCCAACGGATCACTGATCTGCACGGCGCTGACGCCGTTGTGCTGAGCCAGCCTACCCATCAAGCCAGCGCTGTGTTCGCTCAGCTGCATAAAGTCACTGATGATGAAAATTCGGCTGCCGGTACGCGCAACACGACAGGCTTCCGCCAGTGCGTTATCCAGCGACCCCGGCTCTGCTAGCGGCGCGCTCGGGGTGGGATGAAACTGGCCGGGCTGATGTTGCAGGCGGGCAAGGTTGTCTAGCAGTCGCAGTACTGAGGTCTTGCGCCGCGCCGGGCGCTGCAAAGTTAACAGTTGGCCGTTGAACACCAGACCGCCTACCCGGTCGCCGCCAAAAAGCGCAACCCAGGCCAACATGGCAGCAACCTGGGCGGCGCGTACCTGTTTGTAGGCGCCGGTACTGGCAAAGAACAGTGACGGGCTTACATCACATAACAGCAAAACCGGGCGCTCTCGCTCTTCCTCGTAAATTTTTGTATGGGCCTGCTGTCGCCTTGCCGTTACTCGCCAGTCAATGGCGCGAATGTCATCGCCCGGCTGATACTGCCGAACTTCGGCAAACGCCATACCGCGGCCTCTTTGTGGCGAGGCGTAAGCTCCGGCCTGGCGGCTGCGGGTGGCCTTGGCCGACGGCAGTCGCAGCGTATGGGCTTCTGCCTGCAGCTTTATCAGCGCAGCCAATGGCAGCGCGATGTCGTGCGCTGCATTGGCCTGCGCGGCAGAGGTCGACACATCGAATTCGTTACCGTGAGTCATGGGCGGATTACGCCGTTACCGGCAAACATTCTAACAGTCGCCGCAAAAAATCGTCGGTGCTGATGCCTTCAGCTTGGGCGTCAAAGTTTAGTAGCACCCGGTGGCGCAACACGTCAAAGGCCACATTGCGGATGTCGTCCGGGGTCACATAGTTGCGCCCGTCAAGCCAAGCCAGGGCGCGGCTGCAACGGTCCAGTGCGATAGTGCCCCGCGGGCTGGCGCCAAAACTGGCCCAGCGCGCCAGTTCCGGGCTCAGTTCTGCAGGCTTGCGAGTGGCTAGCACCAGCGCCAGTAAATAATCTTCAACAGCTTCTGCCATGTGTACGTCGGCCACTTGCTGGCGCGCGGCAAACACCTCGCTGGCGCTAACGCGGCAGGTAACGGCGGCCGCAGGCTGGCGAAAGTCGCGGCGCGCCAGATGCAGAATTTGGCGCTCGGCGCTGGCATCGGGGTAATCAATCAACACGTGCATCAGAAAGCGGTCGAGCTGGGCCTCCGGCAGCGGGTAAGTGCCTTCCTGTTCTATCGGATTCTGCGTCGCCATCACCAGAAACAACGGTTCCAGCGGGAAGGTGTTCATGCCCACGCTGACCTGGCGCTCGCCCATGGCTTCCAACAGCGCCGATTGCACCTTGGCGGGGGCGCGGTTTATTTCATCGGCCAGCACCAGGTTGTGAAACACCGGGCCGCGCTGGAATTCAAAAAGACCGGTTTCCGCGCGATAGATCTCACTGCCGGTTACATCGGAAGGCAGCAGGTCAGGGGTGAACTGGATGCGGTGAAAGTCGCCTTCAATATATTCAGCCAAGGTTTTGACGGCGGTGGTTTTCGCCAACCCCGGGGCGCCTTCCACCAGCAGGTGGCCATCGGCCAGCAAAGCCATCAATAGGCGATTAACCAAAATTTTCTGGCCAATAATACGGGTTTCCAGCTGACTCTGAAGATTTAAAAAAGTCTGCTGAAGTGATAACGGCGATGACATAGGCAAGGTACTCGTGACCGGTAACGGTAAAAGATAGCTATGCTACAACAATTGAACTGATAAAATTGGACTGATAAGTAGTTGCCGCAATTTTGCGGAGATGCCGGCAAAAATCAAGCGCTTGGCATATCCTTGTGCGACAACAACGGTACAAGCACCAGCTCCACCGATCACACGAACTAGAGGTACGCTATGAATGCGCTGACAGTGGCCAGTAAGGAACACTTTTTTTCTCAGTTAGAAGAGGCGTTTGGCGAAAAAATTGCTAAAACGGAAGCCACTCGAATCAGCGAATTTGCCCGGCAGTACTACTCGCAGATACCTCTGGAAGAACTGGTCAAGCGGCGATTTTCAGATATTTATGGCGGCGTAATGGCGGCATGGCAGTTTCTGCGCCATCGCGGACAAGACGAGACCCCGGTTTCAGTGTTCAATCCCGATCTGGAAAGCGACGGGTGGACATCTACACATACGATGATTTTTATCATTCATCCCAATATGCCGTTTCTGATTGACTCACTGCGCATTGCCATTAACCAGCGCGAAATTGGTACCCATTCTATTCAGCACGCGGTGCTTCAGATCAGCCGCGATAAAAATGGCAAGTTGGCCAGTCTGCACGGTAAAGATGCCAGCGGGGCGGTACCGGCCGGGTTTGCTCAAGAGGCGTTTATTGCCATTGAGATTGATCGCCACAGCGCGCCGGAAGAGATGGTCGAGTTGGAACAGGTACTGCAGAGCGTATTGCACGAAGTACGCATCGCTGTAGGTGACTTTCCCCGGGTCAACGCGAAAGTGATTGAAAGTCGCGAGGAGCTGGAACATTCCGCTGGAGACATCAGTCATCAGCAGAAAAAAGAAGCACAGGCATTTTTGACCTGGCTGCAAGAAGACCATTTCACGTTTTTGGGTTACGACGAGTACGACTTTGTAAACGACAAAAACGGCGTGGAAGTGCGCCGGGTAAAAGACTCCGAACTTGGCATATTGCGGGTGAACAACGAACGCCCCGTGTGTGTGCGTTTAAGCGAGCTGCCTAACCGCACTGGTCAGGAAATGACCCGCACTGACGATGTGCTTATCTTTGCTAAATCCGCCCAGCGCTCGCGCGTACATCGTCCGGCCTACCCGGACTACATTGCCATAAAACGCTTCAATCAGAAGGGTGAGGTCGTCGGTGAGCGGCGCTTTCTGGGCCTTTATACCGCTCGGGTGTACAACGAGCGGCCGGACCAGATTCCATTGATTCGCCGCAAGTTTGAAAGCGTTATGACGCAATCCGGCTTCCCCCGTGACGACTATACCGGCAAAGAGCTTGACCAAATTCTGACGGTGTTGCCTCGTGACGAGCTGTTTCAGCTCAATACCGAAGAGCTGCTGCGACTGGCCACCGGCATACTGTACATCCAGGAACGCCGGCGCATTGAACTGTTCATGCGCGAGGACGTGTACGGCCAGTTTGTGTCGTGCCTGGCCTATTTCCCGCGGGACATCTACAACACCGAACTGCGTCTGAAAGTTGAACAGGTTTTAATAGAAACCCTGGGCGCTGAAGACGTTGAATTTGTCACTTATTTTTCTGAATCGGTTCTGGCGCGGGTGCAGTTCACCATTCGCGTGCCGCCTATGGAAAACCGCCAGCTGCAACTGGCCGAGATTCGCCAAAAGGTATTCGGGCTGGCACAGTCCTGGAGTGACGGGTTGTTAGAGGCGCTTACCGAGGCCTGGGGCGAAGAAAAAGGCAGCGAGATGAAGCGTAACTGGAGTACTGGCTTCCCTGCCAGTTACCTGGAAATGTTTTCGCCGCGTCGCGCCGCCATTGATCTGGAATACGCTGCCAGTGCCGCCAAAACCGGCGACATGGCGATGAGTTTTTACCGGGCGCTGGAAGAAGACGACAGCACCATCCACTTTAAATTGTTCTATCCCAACCATCCGGTACCTTTGTCAGACGTTATGCCGGTGTTCGACAACTTCGGCTTCCGCGTGCTCAGCGAACACCCTTTTGAAATGACCAGCCGCAATGGCGAAGTGGTCTGGCTGCACGACTTCACTCTGCGCACGGCTTCCGGCGCCACGGTTGACCTTCAACGTTTGCGCCCGCTGTTTGAAGAACTTTTCCGTCGTGTGTGGCGCGGCGATGCCGAGAACGACGCCTTTAACCGTCTGATGAAATCGTCTTATAAGAGCTGGCGCCAGATTGCGCTGCTGCGCACCTATGCCCGTTACATGCGCCAGATCCGCTTTTCCAACAGCCAGACCTTTATTGCCAGAACCCTGTTCAACCACAAGAACCTGACCGAAGTTCTGCTGGCCTACTTTGAGGCCCGCTTTAATCCGGATAACGGTTACAGCCCGGCCAAGCGCGAGGCTACGCAGCAGAAACTGCTGGTGGAATTCAATGCCGGTCTGGAAGAAGTAGAGAACCTGAGTGAAGACCGGGTGTTCAAGCTGTACATGGAGTTGATTCACTGCACCCTGCGCACGAATTATTACCAGCCCGACGAGACGGGTCAGCCCAAGTCTTACATCAGCGTAAAGTTGGATCCGACCGGCATTCCGGACATGCCACTGCCGGTGCCGATGTTTGAAATATTCGTCTATTCGCCGCGCGTAGAAGGTGTGCATCTGCGAGGTGGTAAAGTGGCGCGCGGAGGCCTGCGCTGGTCGGATCGTTTTGAAGATTACCGTACCGAAGTGCTAGGCCTGGTAAAGGCGCAACAGGTAAAAAATGCGGTGATTGTGCCGGTGGGAGCGAAGGGCGGTTTTGTTGCCAAGCAACTGCCGAAAGCCTCTAACCGCGAGGCCTTCCAAACCGAAGGCAAAGAAGCGTACAAGACCTTTATTCGCGGGTTGCTGGATATTACCGACAACTTGGTGGACGGTAATATTGTGCCGCCGCTCAGCGTGGTGCGCCAAGACGCAGACGATCACTACCTGGTAGTAGCTGCCGACAAAGGCACCGCCACATTCTCTGACATCGCCAATGGCCTGTCTGCCGATTACGATTTCTGGATGGGAGATGCCTTTGCCTCTGGCGGCAGTAATGGTTATGACCATAAAAAAATGGCTATAACCGCCCGCGGCGCCTGGGTATCGGTAGAGCGACACTTTCGGGAAATGGGTATTAACCCGGCGGACGACGAGTTTACCGTGGTGGGCATTGGTGACATGGCCGGTGACGTGTTTGGCAACGGCCTGCTGAGCTCAGAAAAAACCCGCTTGGTAGCGGCGTTCAACCATATCCATATTTTTATCGATCCGTCTCCGGACGCAGCCAAGAGTTATAAAGAACGCCTGCGCCTATTCAAAATGCCGCGTTCGGCCTGGACTGATTACAACAGCGAGTTGCTATCCGCCGGTGGTGGCGTTTTTAGCCGCAGTACGAAATCCATTCCGCTGAGCCCCGAAATCAAAGCCCTGCTAGGCATTAACGCAGATCGGGTGCCGCCCAACATGCTGATTGCCCACATTCTCAAAGCGCAGGTAGACTTGCTATGGGTTGGCGGCATTGGCACCTATGTTAAAGGCGGTGGTGAAAGCCACAGCGATGTCGGCGATAAAGCCAATGACGGCGTTCGTATCAACGGCGCTGACCTGCGCTGCAAGGTGGTTGCCGAAGGCGGTAACCTGGGCCTTACACAGCGCGGTCGTATTGAATATGCGCTCAAAGACGGGCGCTTGAACACCGACTTCATTGACAATTCCGGTGGTGTGGACTGTTCAGACCACGAAGTGAATATAAAGATTCTGCTCAATCGTTCCATTGTGATGGGTGATTTGACTGCTAAACAGCGCAACCTGCTGCTGGAAGACATGACCGAAGACGTGTCTGCGCTGGTGCTGAAGAACAATTACCGCCAGACCCAGGCTCTGAGCATCGCCAGCGAAGATGCCCCCAAGCGCATTGAAGAATGTCGTAGGCTGATGAACACCTTAGAGGCAGAAGGCAAACTTAACCGCGAGCTGGAGTTTTTGCCTGACGATGAGGCCTTAAACCAGCGCAAGCAGGCCGGTAAAGGCCTGACACGGCCGGAACTTGCGGTGTTGATTGCGTATGTAAAGGCAGACTTAAAGCAGACTCTGGTCGCCAGCAACCTGCCTGATGACCCGCTGTTGGCGGGGGAAATGTACAAGGTGTTTCCGCGGGAGCTTAATCGCAAATTTGCCGACGAGCTGGGCGAACACCAGCTAAGGCGGGAAATCATTGGTACCCAGATTGCCAATGATATGGTCAACCACATGGGCATCATTTTTGTCGACAGCATCAAACAAGCGACCGGCGCCGATTCGGCGCAGATAGCCTTGGCCTGGATTATTGCCCGCGATCTGTTCCGTGTTGACACCTGGTGGGACCGTATTGAAGACCTGGATTTCCATGTAAGCGCTCGGCTACAGATAGAACTGATGCAAGAAGTTATGCGACTGATGCGGCGCACTGTGAAATGGCTTTTGCGTAATCGCCGCGCCGAACTGTCGATTGCCCATCACATTGAGCGCTTTGCCGACAGCGTTTGGGCTATTACTGCGGGCCTGCCAGACTACCTTAACGGACAAACCCGTAAACTCTGGCAGAAGCGCTATCAGGCCCTGATGGATTCCGGAGTGCCGGAAGATCTGGCGCCGGTGCTGGCCGGCACCAACTATCTGTATTCGTCGCTGGGTATTATCGAAGCCCAAGAAGCGACAGACGTGCCATTGAAAACTGTGGCTAGCTTGTACTACGAAATTAGCGAACGTCTGCAGTTGAACTGGTTTGCCGGCGCCATCTCGGCGCTGGTGCCAGCCAGCCACTGGCAGTCGCTGGCGCGGGAAAGTTTCCGTGAAGACCTGAACTGGCAGCAGCGGGCGCTGACCACCGGCGTGCTGCAGCAAGCAGGCGAGCCGCATGATGTGGCCCAGTGCGTGGATCAATGGATGGCTCATCACCAGCCCAAGATTGACCGCTGGCAGGAGATGTTGGTCGAGTTGAAACGCAGCACTGAGCCGGAATACGCGATGTTTTCTGTGGCCCTGCGGGAACTACTGGACCTGGCGCAGACAACGCTTCACCAGGCACCCGCTGAACCGGTAGAAACGGCTTCTGATGCGAACTAGGTATTGATTAACGGGAGCAATTCCCGTTCAATCCGTCGCCTTAACTCAAAAATCGGAGCACGTAGATGGGGCAACTGGATTATTTACTGGAAAAAAACCGGGCCTGGGCAGAGGGTATTAAGGCACAGGACCCACAGTTTTTTGATCGGTTATCAAATCAGCAGGCCCCGGAATATTTGTGGATTGGTTGTGCAGACAGCCGGGTGCCAGCCAATCAGATTGTGGACCTGATGCCTGGCGAGTTGTTTGTTCACCGTAACGTGGCCAACGTGGTGGTGCACACCGACTTTAACTGCCTGTCGGTGCTGCAGTTTGCGATTGACGTGTTGAAAGTGAAACACGTTCTTTTGGTGGGTCACTACGGCTGCGGCGGCGTTAAAGCCGCCCTGTTAAACGAGGGTTTTGGTCTGATTGCCAACTGGCTGCGCCACGTGCAAGACGTGCGTGATCGTTACCGGCACATTCTGGCACCCATCACCAGTGTGCAAGATCGCGCCGACCGCTTGTGCGAACTGAACGTGATTGAACAGGTGGACCACGTGTGCCAGAACAGCATTGTTCAGGACGCCTGGAAACGGGGCCAAGACTTAACCGTGCATGGCTTCGTATACGACCTGCGTGACGGCATAATGCGGGATATGGGCATACCCATATCCAGCGCGGCCGTTAGCGAGTATGCCCGCCAACAATCGGTGGATGAAATGGTACTTCGCCCGGTGCGCTCCGGCCGCCTGATTAAAGCCTGAACTACGGAACGTCCATGTCTGCATTACCTAATTCTCACGAAGCGCTGCTTCGTAATCGTTCTTATCTGACCGGCAAGGTCGCCCTGCTGGGCGCTACTGTACCGGGTTTACTGACTGAGCTGGCAACGTTGGGCAGCACTGGCCTGGCTATGACCGAACACGCCGGGTACGCCCAGGCCCTGGAACAGGCCGACAGTTGGCCGGTGGCCTTTGGCTATGACGCCCCGGCCCTGACCGCCGCAGCCTTCGATTCTGTTGTGGTGTTTTTGCCCAAGGCCCGCGCTGAGCTGGATGTGCGACTGTCGCTGGCGCGTTGGCTGGTTCGCCCCGGTGGCCGCCTGATGGTGCTGGGGGAGAAAAAAGAGGGCATTGCCGGCGCGGTAAAACAGCTGCGCGAGGCCTTGCCTCAGGTGCAAAAAATTGACAGTGCGCGGCATTGTCAGGTGTGGTGCGCAGACGACGTAACACCGCTTGCGCACTTTGCCATCGCAGATTGGCTGGATTGGAGTCAGGTCAGCGCCGCCGGGCGGGAACTCGAGGTAGCAGGCTTGCCCGGTGTGTTCAGCCGTGGCGAACTGGATTCGGGCACAAGTCTTTTGCTGGAAACCCTGGCCAGCACCCCATTGACCACCCTGTCGGTGCGGGCGGCGCCCGGTATACCGCCAACGCGGGCCGGCAAGGCCTTGCGTGTTCTCGACTTTGCCTGCGGTGCCGGTGTTATTGGCGCCTGGTTGCAGATTGATGAAAACACGGACCTAAGCGTTGACGCCGTAGACGTGCAGTCCCAAGCGCTGCTGAGCGCTCGCGCGACTTATGACCGAGTGGGCGCGCGGGGCGAGATTATTGCGTCTGACGGCATTGCCGGGCTAGACGGCCGCTGGCAGGCGGTGGTGTCTAACCCGCCGTTTCACAGCGGCGTGCGTACCGATATGACCATGACCGAGCGCTTTGTGCGCGACCTGGCCAGCCACTTGGAACACGGCGGTGAGCTGCGCTTGGTGGCTAACAACTTCCTGCCTTATGAGGCCTTGATTCGTCGTTGTATTGGCCCGGTTGAACGGCTTGCGGCAAACAACAAGTTTACGGTGTACCGAGCCTTTCGTCAGTGATGTGGCCGTTGAATCTGGAGCGCGCGGTGCCTGCGCCAACGCTTGATAAGGCAGCGAAGCCAAATGCCAAGGCTGCCAGCCTTCAAGCCTGGGATTCAGCGGATGAACTGCTATTGCAGCAGGCCACGCATTGGATGAAGGAAGGGTGGCTGGCGGATAAACAGCCGGCGGGTAAACAACACCCGCGGGTGCTGGTGGTGGATGATAACTTTGGCGCCCTTACACTGGGGCTATGGGAATCGCAGCCGATTACCCTGGCCGACAGCGCGGCCCTTGAGGGTTTGCTGGCATACAATCTTGCTTTGAATCCACCGCTGCACAGCAATCTGAGCGATCAGCCAGTGCCTCTGAGCTGGTGCGACGACCCGGTGTTGGCGCAGGAAACGGCAACAAACAGCTCGCACAGCGCCAGTAGACTGAACGGCCCGTTTGATCTGGTGGTCATGCGCATTCCCCGCTATGGCGACTACCTGGCCTGGCTGCTTCGACGGGTGAATGCCTTGCTGGCAAACAACGGCGTGCTACTCGCTGGCGGTATGATAAAGCACTTGCCAGATCGCAGTGTGGACGTATTTGCCCAGGCAGTTGTTACCGAAAAAGTGTGCCCGGCGCGCAAAAAAGCGCGGGTGGTGATATGTCGCAAGGGGAGCGCAGAGTTAACAAACTGGACCCCGGCGTGGCAGGGCTACTCGCTTGCTGCGGGCGCTGAAACAGCAAAAGCACTGAACGTTGCAGCTCTGCCGGCGGTGTTCGCCCGCGACAAGCTGGATATCGGCACCCGGGCATTGCTGCCCCACGTTACGCAGGCAGCCGCAGCGTTGGCATCAGGCGCGCGGGTGTTAGACCTAGCCTGCGGTAATGGCGTACTTGGCTTGGCAGCCCTTGCGGCTAACAGCCACCTTGAGCTGACCTTCAGCGATGTTTCCAGCCAGGCGGTCATAAGCGCCGCCACCAACGCCGCCCGTGAATTCCCCCACAGCGCATTTGCTTTCCGCCATGCCGACGGCATTGCGGCAGACGGCGGCGAGTTCGATCTGATACTGCTTAATCCGCCGTTTCACGAGGGTGGGGTCGTGGGTGATCATATCGCCCTGGCGCTGTTTGCCGCTGCCCGCCGCCATCTGCGTCCCGGTGGACGACTGTTGATGGTGGGCAACCGGCATCTGGGGTATCACCGCAGCCTTGGCCGCTTCTTCCCCCAAGTGCGCCAGCTAGACGCCAACCCTAAATTTGTGGTGTTAGCAGCCAGCCGCTAAATGCAGACGCTGGTGCCCCGCTACGACCGCTTTTGACCACACCCTTTAATCGCACCTTTCGATCAGGGAACGGGATTAAATGGCAGGGCGGTCGTAACCCAAGCGGGCCAAGGTGTCGACAATGGTTTGGGTCTGGCTGTCGATTTCAATGTTTACGTTCTGGCCCACACTGGTTTCGCCAAAAACCGTGGCGCGCAAGGTTTCTGGAATCAGATGCACGTTGAAGCGGTTGTTATGCACTTCGCCAATGGTCAGGCTGGCGCCGTTAATAGCAATGTAGCCCTTGGCAAACACATAGTGGGCCCAGGCTGCCGGTACTTCAAACCAAAGGCTAACGTTGTTTTCGCTGCGCACAATATCGACAACCTGCGCGCGAGTGTGAATGTGTCCCGAGAGTAAATGCCCACCGATTTCATCGCCAATGCACGCTGCGCGTTCGTAATTCACCTGGCTGCCGGCCTCCAGAGCGCCCAACGTCGTCGCCCGCAGGGTTTCCTGCATGGCGTCAAAGTAGAGAACGTCGCCTTGCTGGCGGGTGACGGTCATGCAGGTTCCGTTAATGGCAACCGAGGCGCCGATGGTCACGCCTTCGGCTCTGCCAGCGGGCAAGGCGATGGCAAACGTACTGAGCCCTGGCGCAGTGATAACGTCTTCAATAATCGCAATGCCCTGAACAATACCTGTAAACATGGGAAAAGCCTCGTGCGGTTGAAATGATGACGTAGCATACGGTGGGCCAGAATAACCAGATGACGCCAGAGGAACAACGCGCGCCTCAAGATTCTGCCGCCGGCGCCGTTAAACTTGATAAGTTCTTACATTTTCAGGTGGAATTGCCCATGGCCCAGAACACAGGCACCCAGGCGCGACAGGCACCTGCAACGGCGTCGTCAGCCGCAGCGCCCGCGGTATTGCGCCAAGGCCGGGCGGCAGACCCGGCGCCGGCCGCGGCGGATAAGGCTGTCGCGGTTGCAGGCCAAGTCACTCAAAATAACACTCAACCGTCGAGTGGCTCAAATGAAAGCGCCAAGCAGCCGTCTGACGCAATGGCTGCCGACGCGGCGGGCAGTCGCGATGCTTCCTCTGGTAGCAATCGTGACAAAGCCGCCAACCACCAGCGACAGCTGCGATTGATGATGCGCCAATGTGACCGGGTGCTGCTGGCCGATTACGACTTGCTGGCGATGGAGAAATGGCCGGATAACGCCCGGATTTCTGCGGCGCGAAGGCGCCGGGATCTGTGGTTGCTGGCGGTGACCGTTGCCGCTGTTTTCTTTGTCAGCGGCGTGCTTGGTTTATTGCCGGCGTGGCTGGGCGGTGCAGGTTTTGGTGTGTTTGTTACGACGCTGCTGCTGGCAGTACCGCCGGTACGCAGGGTATTCAATTCACGCCCATCAAACCGGGAGCTGGTGCAACAGCGCGGGCAAATGCTGCGGGACGCCAGGCGCCATGTGGCGCATCTAGAGGGAGCCGATGGGCTGGTGTGGCAGTGCGAACGTATGGCGGCGTTCAACCCTGCGCTGGCAAGTCACAGCTTTTCGCGATTACTGGAAGCATCGAAGACGCATACACTGGTGCAACAATTGACTGAGCGCAAATACGTGCGCCTGTATCTGTTTTATCTGGTAGAGGCAGACAAAGCGTACCAGAGGTTGCAACAGGTGTTTCTGGACAGCCGCCAAGAGGGGCTGGACCAGGGCTTGGTGGAAGGCGGCCCGGCAGACGACGGAAAGGATAGCGCTAACTTGACAAATTGATTCTTCAAACGTATGTTTAAAACGTATGTTTAAAACACGCGTTTATTAATAGAACCAGGATTTACAATGGCGCAATCAGATACTGTAGATCGCATTTTGGATGCAGCGGAAGAGTTGTTCGCCGATCGTGGGTTTGCTGAAACATCGCTGCGGATGATCACCAGCCGGGCAAAAGTGAACCTTGCTGCTGTAAACTACCACTTTGGCTCCAAAAAATCCCTGATACAAGCAGTTTTTGCTCGCTTTTTAACACCTTTTTCGGCCACCGCCGAAGCGGCGTTTGACGATCTGGAAAAAATTTGTAATGGCAAAGCGCCAACGTTAAATCAGACCCTGCGGGCTTTGACCGAAAGCGCAGTGCGAACGCCCCAGCGCAGCGAGCGAGGCATTGCGATCTTCATGCGGCTTCTTGGCCTGGCCTATACCCAGTCGCAGGGGCACTTGCGAAAATTTCTGGAGCAAGAATACAGCGAACCTTTCAGCCGCTTCATGGGTTTGTTGAAAGAAGCCACGCCAGAGCTTTCTGTGGTCGATCGCTACTGGCGCATTCAGTTTATGCTTGGCGCCACCGCTTTTACCATGTCCAGTAATGAAGCTTTACGTGATATTCTGGTCAACAAGATGGGCGTGGAAACCAGCGTGCAAGAAATTGCTGCGCGTCTGGTGCCATTTTTGGCGGCTGGCATGCAGGCGAAAGACCCGATGCTGGATCCTATGCCCTGCGACCAGGAATCACTGGCTGTGTTGTAATCAGTCAGTGCCGCCACTAAGCCCGAATGGAGCCTGTTGTGGTTATCGGCGATTCTGCTGTCAGTCATCTGCTTATTGATATTGCCCTTCAGCGTCTGCAACTGTTTGACGACACTTTTATGTGCGTGGGCGATTATTCGGTGTCTACAGCGCGTAACGGTGTCGGCGAACGTGATGGCAGTGGTTGCACGCCCAGGGGCCAACATTATATTCGCGTCATGATTGGCGCCGGGCAACCACTGAACAGCGTATTCCGTGGCCGCCGCCCAACCGGCGAAATCTACAACCCCGAACTGGCCATTGATCACCCCGAGCGTGACTGGATACTGTCGCGCATTGTATGGCTGTGTGGCCGGCAGTGGGGCGTGAATCGCGGCCCCGGGGTCGATACTTTTCGCCGCTTCATATACATTCACGGCACTCCTGACACCGAACCGATGGGCACTCCGTTGTCACACGGCTGCGTGCGTATGCGTAACGCAGACCTAGTGGCGTTGTTTGCCCGATTACAGCCGGGAATGGCGGTAATGATTCGTTAGTAACTTCTTATAAAAACGATTTTTCTAGAGTGCATTTTTTAGAAAGACGACTGGGGCAGCAACGTGAACGCGTTCTTTGATTTTGAATTTGAGGGTTCCCATGTTTAAGGAAGGCATAATTATACTAAATGGCTGGATTGAGGGCTTCGAGCTGTTGTCTTCCGGCTGGCGGGCAGGGGTGATTATTTTTGCTCTGGTGTTTGGCACCGCCCTGATTGCGTTCATTGTCAGCCGCGTGATCAGCACCCTGGAGCACAAATTTTCTAAAACCAAAAATATCTGGGACGACGCCATACTGCATGCTACTCGCCTGCCGCTGGTGGCGTTTGTGTGGTTGCAGGGGGTCTATTGGGCAGCAGAAATAGCCCATTACTATTCCGAGGCTGACGTTTTCAAGGCGAACGATTCGCTTCTGGAAGTTGGCTTTATCTGGGTTGTTGTGTGGGCTTTGCTAGGCCTTATCAAGCAGGTTGAGCAGGTACTGGTGTCGCCGATCAAAATGAAAAAGCCGATGGATTTCACCACCGTCAACGCCATTAGTAAGCTTTCGCGGCTGGTGGTGATCATTACCGCGGCTCTGATTGGCTTACAAACCCTGGGTTTTAGTATTTCCGGTGTGCTGGCGTTCGGCGGTGTGGGTGGTATTGCCATCGGTTTTGCCGCTAAAGACCTGCTGGCCAACTTTTTTGGCGGTTTTATTATCCACCTCGACCGCCCGTTCAAAGTAGGCGACTGGATACGCTCGCCAGATCGCAATATTGAGGGCACGGTAGAGCAGATCGGCTGGCGTATGTGCACCATCCGTACGTTTGACAAACGCCCGCTTTACGTACCCAACGCTACGTTTACCACCATTGCGGTAGAAAACCCGTCACGTATGTCGCACCGCAGAATCAGTGAAACCATTGGCGTGCGTTATAGTGACATAGACCGGGTAACCGACATTGTCAGTGATATTCGCTCGATGCTGAGAAATCATGACGAGATCGAAGTCAGCCAAACACTGATTGTGAATTTTCTGGCGTTTAGCCATTCCACGCTGGACATCATGGTGTACACATTCACAAAAACCCGCGAGTGGGTGAAGTATCACGAAGTGAAGCAGGACGTGTTGCTTAAAATCAGCGACATTATCGCTGGCCATGGCGCCGAAGTGGCATTCCCGACCCAGACCCTGCATGTGGCTGATAGCATTAAGCTGCAGCATCTGGAGAACAATTCCGGTCGTGATCAGGGTCGTACTCAAGACGGCGATTGGGCAAGCAACGAGGCCGGTGAGCGTTCTCTGCGTGATGACTCCGAAGGCAGCGAGCAAGACGCTGCTAGCAGCAACAGCGACGAACACAGCACCAGCAACCGTGAAGGTGCCCAAGACAGGGTGGCTGAAGATACCGAAAGAGCCCGCAGCGGCCGCTCGGGCAGCAATCAACCTTAGCGTGAACAGCGCCGCCAGACGCAGAAGCGTTCTCAGGAAAATGTTCAGGAGAGCGGGCAGGGCGAACAGGTGGGTTCACACAACCATGCGCAGGAGGGTTCTTCGGCGGGGCATCTTGAGGGGCCTCTGTGAGGGAAATCATGCAAAACGCCGTTGAAAACCCCGTCGGCATCATCGGTGGCACGGGCCTGACGGCGCTCGCAGGTTTACAAATAACCGGCGAGCGGAGCACGGCCAACGCCTGGGGTACACCTTCGTCCGTACTTACCAGTGGGTTGTTGGGCCAGCAGAGTGTGCTGTTTCTGGCCCGCCACGGTAACCCACACCGTATACCGCCTCACCAGATTAACTACCGCGCCAATATTCAGGCGCTTTTTGACGCCGGCGTGCGCACGTTGGTGGGCGTTAACGCTGTTGGCGGCATACACCCGGATATGGGGCCGGCCCACATTGTCATACCGGATCAGCTGATTGATTACACCTGGGGCCGCAGTGGTACGTTTTTTGAGGGCGAACTGGATAACGTCACCCACATTGATTTCACCTGGCCTTACAACGAGTCGGCGCGGGCGATTTTGATTGAGCAAGCGGAGCGTCTGGGACTGGGCTTTTCCAGCCACGGGGTTTATGGTGCCACCCAGGGGCCACGCCTGGAAACCGCTGCGGAAGTTCGCCGTATGGAGCGTGATGGCTGTGATCTGGCGGGTATGACCGGCATGCCGGAAGCGGCCCTGGCCGCAGAGTTGGGGATGCGTTATGTCAGCTTGTGCCTGGTGGTCAATTATGCCGCAGGTAAAACCGACACGGCAATCACCATGGCGGATATTCAGCGTGCGATTGATGACGGTATGGTTGCCGTGAAAACTCTGCTACAAGCCTCTGTTGCCGGGCTTGGAGCCCTGCAGACGAAAGCCTGAGCCGTGTTTGGGCGCTAGCGGCTCAATCCTCGATTTTTGCGAAATAGATCAACACGCCGATGGTGGGCGAATCCAGAAAATGGATCTCGCTGCTGCGCATGCGGCGGGTTTCACGGATCCAGGTCAGTAGCTGCGGTTCGGCCTGAGCGCCGGGCTGCGCCGCTGAGGCAGCATCTTGCCAATGGTTCAGGTGAGCTTCGACGTGCAAAAAACGCTTGCGATCGATTTTTATATAACCTTCCACGTCACGCTGTCTTGCCTGGGGCAACCAGTCGCCAACGGCCACCGCCAGGCGTTCGCCACCGTAGTTCTGCGGAAAATCTTCGAGCCATCCGGCTTTGGCCAGAATGCGGAAACGGCCGCTGTTGGTCAGCCGTGCGGCGGCACTGTCTAGATACAGGCCGCTAACCTGATCCAACGAGCTGCGCGGTCCACCGCCCTCAGGTGTAAACCAAAGCGCCTTGTTAATAATCGGCGTGGGGGTGACCGTTTGCCCGCTCATATTCTCGACCAGATTTTCAGGCGCGATAATGCGCTCCAGAATCACGAATTCCGCGCGATACCGGTCGCTGGCTTGAGCCAGAGGCGCACCCACTACCAGTGTCAAAAGAACCAGCACGGCCATCGTAAAAGGTGAGTTCGGGTGTTTACGCAAGTCAGTTTCTCCAACAGTCATCGGGGCCGGCCTGAGGATTTGGCCGGTGCCAGTTCATCGAGCATAGCGGCAATGCTATCAAGCTTACCACCGGTTGAGGTGTCGTTCAGCCGGAAACGGAAACTGTTGGCGCCTTCCAGGCGATACTCACCGGGGTCGGATTGCACTTTCTTAATCAGCGCCAGCGGGTCTACGCTGGTGCTGTTGCCAAATTCCAGTCGCGCCCATTCCTTGCCAGCGTCTACCTTGATTACGCCCAGGGCTTCGGCGCGCATCCGCAGCGCTGCCTGGCGCATCAGATTTTTGGCCGGTTGCGGCAGCAATCCAAAACGGTCGATCATTTCTACCTGAAGTTCTTTTAATTGTTCATCATTGGCAACGCTGGAAATGCGTTTGTACAGCATTAGCCGGTTATGAACGTCTGGCAGGTAATCGTCCGGAATCAGCGCCGGGATGCGCAAATTCATTTCGGTGCCGTGACTCAGTGGCAGCTCTGCGTTGGGCGTACGGCCTTCGCGGATGGCCTTTACCGCTTCGTCCAGCAGTTGCATGTACAGGGTAAAGCCAATGCTTTCAATTTGCCCGCTCTGCTCCTCGCCCAGCAGTTCGCCGGCGCCGCGGATTTCGAGGTCTTGGGTGGCCAGCATAAAACCGGCGCCCAAATCCTGAGCTTCAGAAATAGCCTCCAGGCGCTTTTTTGCATCTGAGCTGATGGCTTTCGGTGGCGGTGTGAGCAGGTAAGCATAGGCTTGATGGTGGGAGCGGCCCACCCGGCCTCGCAACTGGTGCAGCTGGGCCAGACCGAATTTATCCGCGCGCTCGATAATAATGGTGTTGGCGGTAGGCACGTCTATGCCGGTTTCAATGATGGTGGTACACACCAGTACGTTAAAGCGCTTGTGATAAAAGTCTTTCATGATCTGTTCCAGATCGCGTTCGCGCATCTGGCCGTGGGCCACGCCAACGCGGGCTTCGGGAATCAGTTGGCGCAGGTCTGCCGCAGTTTTTTCGATGCTGGTCACGTTATTGTGCAGAAAGTACACCTGACCGCCACGCAGGATTTCCCGCAAAATCGCTTCTTTCACCATGGGTTCGTCGCGCTGGCGGACAAAGGTTTTTACCGACAACCGCCGCGCCGGTGGTGTCGCAATGATGGACAGATCACGCAGGTGGCCCATGGCCATATTCAAGGTGCGGGGAATGGGCGTGGCGGTCAGGTTGAGCATGTCGACTTCGGCCCGCAGCGCCTTTAACTTTTCTTTCTGTTGCACCCCGAAGCGGTGCTCTTCATCAATAATCACCAAGCCCAGATTTTTGAACCGAATGTCGCCTTGCAGCAGTTTGTGGGTGCCAATAACAATATCGGCTTTGCCATTTTCCATGGCCTCCAGCGCTTTATTGGTTTGGCTGCCGCTGCGGAAGCGGCTGAGCAACTCTACATTAACGGCGGTATCCGAAAAGCGGTCGCGGAAAGATTCGTAATGTTGCTGCGCCAGCAGAGTCGTAGGCACCAATACCGCCACCTGTTTGCCAGACCAGGTCGCTACAAACGCGGCGCGCATGGCCACTTCGGTTTTGCCAAAGCCTACGTCGCCGCAAATCAAACGATCCATCGGGCGCTCGCTGGTCATGTCTTCCAGCACCGCCATAATCGCCACTTCTTGATCCGGTGTTTCCTCGAACGGGAAGCCAGCCGCGAAGGTGCGGTAGGCTTCCTGCGGGTTCTCGAAGCTGAAGCCTTTGCGGGCTTCGCGGCGGGCGTACACGTCTAAAAGCTCAGCGGCGGTGTCGCGTATTTTCTCCAGAGCTTTTTTCTTGGCGTTGTTCCAGCGATCGGTGCCCAGCTTGTGCAGTGGCGCGTGTTCGGTGTCGCTGCCGGCGTAACGTGAAATCAGATGCAGGCTGGACACAGGAACATACAGCTTGGAGCTGCCAGCGTATCCCAGCATCAGAAATTCGCTGGCTTCTCCTTCCACGGTGATGGTTTCCAAACCCTGATAGCGGCCCACACCGTGGTCAATATGCACCACCGGCGAGCCGATACGCAGTTCCGAAAGGTCGCGGTAGCCGTCGTCATTCAGCTCAGTGGGCTTTTCCCGGCGCCTGCGTTGCAGTACCCGATCACCGAAGAGAGCCGTTTCGGTGATCAGCGCCAGTTGCCGGTCTGGCAGCACCAAGCCCTGCTCCATAGGCGCGATGGTAATGCCCAGACTGCATTTTGGGCTATCCAGAAAACTTTGCCAGCCGTCCAACGCCTGAAGTTGCAGGGATTGTTGGGCCAGGTTGTCGATCAGCGCTTCGCGCCGGCCAGACGACTCGGCACAAATCAGAATGCGACCGTCGAATTCGCTGATGAACCGTTTTAAGCGCCCGGCAGGGTCCGCTGCGCGTCCGTCCATGGCGATGTCTGGCAGTTCGCGGGCGGCACAGTTCACGCTGCCGTTGCTGTCGTCGGTGGCTGTGCGTGTGGTTACCCGAGGAAACTGCTTGAGCAGCCCGAACAGCTCGTCCTGCTGCAAAAACAGCTGGGCTGGCGGCATGATTGGCCGCACGCGGTCGTGGCGGCGTTCTTCATGACGGTTACGGGTTTCGCTGTCGAACTGCTGCACTGATTCGTTCAGGCCGTCTGCGGTGAACACCCGGGTACTGGCCGGCAGGTAATCAAAAAGCGTGGCAGTGGCATCAAAAAATAGCGGCAAATAATATTCAATGCCTGGCGATGTGATGCCCTGACTGACGTCCTGATACACAGGCGCGCTTTTGTCTGCGTTGGGGAATTGCTCGAACCAGCGCCCGCGAAACGCCGAACGGGCTTGTTTATCCCAAGGGAACTCAAACGCCGGCAGCAGTTCCACCTGCTGAATGCGATCGACTGAGCGCTGGGTGTCCGGGTCAAAGGTGCGCAGGGTTTCAATTTCGTTGTCGAACAAATCAATGCGGTAGGGTTGGCTGGCGCCCATGGGGAAAATGTCCAGAATGGCACCGCGCACAGCGTATTCGCCGTGCTCATAAACATTGTCGGCATAGCGGTAGCCGGCCGCTTCGAGCTGCAAACGCCAGCTGTTGATGTCCAGCGACTGGCCAACTTTCAATAGCAGGGTGTTGCCCTGCAAGTAATTTACCGGCGGTAAGCGGTGCATCAGGGTGCGCGCAGGTACAACAAGCACGCCGTGTGCGGTAGAGGGCAGGCGATGCAAGGTGCGAATGCGGCGGGAAATAATATCCTGATGGGGCGAAAACTGGTCGTAAGGCAGGGTTTCCCAGTCTGGCAGCGACAGCAATTCCAGACCATCAGCGCTTACGGCCGGGCCGTCTTCTTCCGCTGGCAGGCCCAGAAAAAACCGCATTGCCTGTTCCAGGCGGATGGCATCGGCGGTGCTGCGGGTGATCACCAGGGTTAACCCCTGATGGTTGCGCGCGCTTTCACAAACTGCCAGAGCGTCACTGCTGCCATGAAGCTGACCCCAGACACGATGATCGGCAGGTTTTTTTGGGAATTCCGGGGCAAGCAGGGTAGTGCTGGTCATGTTGGAAAATGTGCCTTTTTCGAATTCGAGAGCCGGTAAATAAGCTGGCCATTCTACCGCTGCAGAGCAGGAGGGGTCGAGTGGATGTAAAAACGGGCGTTGGATTTGCCGTAGGCGGTGTTAAATTGGATAATACGTCACCTGATTTTTTTCATGTTTACTTTGCATGCCCGAAACGTTTCTATCCAGAGGTCTTAAACCGTGAGCCACGAACAGATCCACCAGCACCTGTCGAACTGGACAGAGCGCGAATCTACCGCCGAAGCCATGATCCCGCTAATTGGACGCCTGTACCGCCGTAACAACGTTGTCACGTCGGTTTACGGCCGCTCGGTGATCAATCAGTCCGTGATTGATATCATTCGCGCTCACCGCTATGTGCGTCAGGTAGAAGACAGCGAGCTGTCGGTACATGACACCCTGCCAATTCTTCAGGCGATGGACGCCATGGACCTGGGGCGCGGCCACGTAGACATCGGCAAGCTGGCGGTCAAATTCAGTGCCGTTGGTGGTGATCTGAACGTGTTTCTTACGCAGGAAATCGGAACCATCGCGGGTTTGTACGCTTCCCAGTCGGAAGAAGACGCCCAAAACGACACCAAAGACATCGTGCTTTACGGTTTTGGCCGTATCGGCCGCTTGTTGGCCCGTATACTGATTGAAAAAGCCGGTGGCGGTAACAACCTGCGTTTGCGTGCCATCGTTGTGCGCCATGGCGGTGCCGACAATGATCTCGAAAAGCGTGCCAGCCTGCTTCGCCGCGACTCCGTTCACGGCCCCTTTAATGGCACTATTCGTGTTGACGCGGAAAACTCCGCGCTGATCGCGAACGGCAACTTTATTAGAGTGATTTACTCCGCCGGGCCAGACCAGGTGGACTACACCCAGTACGGCATCAAGAATGCCATTGTGATCGACAACACCGGCATGTGGCGCGATGAAGAAGGCTTGGGTCTGCACTTGAAATCCAAAGGCGTCAGCCGCGTGATGCTGACCGCGCCGGGCAAAGGTGATATTAAGAATATTGTTTACGGCATCAATAACGACTGGATTACTGACGACGATAAAATTCTGTCGGCCGCTTCGTGCACCACCAATGCCATTACCCCGGTGCTGAAGGCTATCTATGACGAATACGGCATTGAAGATGGCCACGTAGAAACGGTGCACTCTTACACCAACGACCAAAACCTGATCGACAACTACCACAAAGGCAGTCGTCGTGGCCGCAGTGCGCCGCTGAACATGGTAATTACCGAGACCGGCGCTGCCAAAGCGGTGTCAAAGGCGCTGCCAGAACTGAAAGGCAAGCTCACGGGTAACGCTATTCGTGTGCCCACGCCTAACGTTTCCATGGCGATTCTGAACCTGAATCTCAAAACAGACGTGGATGTAGAGAGCGTTAACGAATACTTGCGTGACATAGCGCTGCACTCTGAACTGCAAAAGCAGATTGACTATGTAAACTCCACAGAAGTGGTGTCGACGGATTTTGTTGGCTCGCGCCACGCCGGCATTGTGGATGCCCAAGCAACGATTGCTGCCGGCAAACGCCTGATTCTGTACGTTTGGTATGACAACGAATTCGGCTACAGCGCACAGGTTATTCGGGTTGTTAGCCAGATGGCTGGCATCAACTATCCTGTTTTCCCCAAGCGCGTCCGCGGCTGAGTTGGTCGTGCTGGCTCTGAGATAATTGCCTGGCGAGTGAATAAAAGCCCCTTCAGTTTGTGCTGATGGGGCTTTTTTCTAGCGCGGTATAAACACACCCTCTTTACTTGGAGCAAGAAACGGGTGGGCCTTTGCGGTAGAAATGCCGGCCCCGACTCTCTATAATGAGCGCGATTTTGGTTATGTCTGACGCCCGCTTCTTATCCTTCCTTTGCCACCGGTCTGTGCTAGCGTAACGCCAACCGCCTTACGGCAAGCCACTTAACACCAAACCGGTGAGGTATGTGCGGGAAGTTCGAGGTAATGCGTCTGGCGTGGTAAATACATCGAATAGTTTATGATGATTGGATGAGGCTAATGATAAAGATCACAAAAGGCCTAGATCTTCCCATCAGCGGCGTCCCCGAACAGACCATCACCGACGGCAAACCGATTCGCCACGTGGCACTTGTCGGCTTTGACTACAACGGCATGAAGCCGACGATGGATGTTAAGGAAGGGGACCGCGTTAAGCGCGGCACGCTGCTGTTTACGGATAAGAAGACCGAAGGCGTTCGTTACACTTCACCGGCAGCGGGCGTGGTGAAAGAAATCAACCGTGGTGACCGGCGGGTTTTCCAGTCGATTGTCATCGAAATTGATGGCAACGAGGCGGAAACCTTCGCGTCTTACAGCGATGCCGATATTGCGAGCCTGGAGCGCAAGCAAGTTGTTGATAACCTGGTGGAATCAGGGTTGTGGGCGACGCTAGTAACGCGCCCGTTCAGCAAGGTGCCGGCCATTGACTCCGCGCCTCATTCAATTTTTGTGTCGGTGATGGATACCAACCCGCTGGCCGCAGACCCTACCATTATCATTGCCGAGAACAGCAAGGCCTTTGAAAATGGTCTGAGCATTATTGCCAAGCTAACCGCCGGCAAAGTGTTTGTAACAGGCAAGCCTGGCTCAAACGTGGCAGTGCCCAAGTCTGATGCCATTGAAGTCAATCAGTGTGACGGCGTTCACCCGGCAGGTAACGTAGGCACCCATATTCATCACCTGGACCCGGTATCGCTCAGCAAAACTGTGTGGTCTGTGAATTATCAGGACGTGATTGATATCGGCAAGCTGTTCGTTACCGGTGAACTTCCCATTGAGCGCGTTGTCGCAATTGGTGGGCCTAAAGCTCTGAAACCTCGCCTGGTTCGTACACGTTTAGGAGCGAGTCTGGTTGAGTTGTTGGATGGCGAAACCGAAACTGACTGTGAATTGCGCCCGATATCGGGTTCAGTGTTTGGCGGCCGACGGGCCGAAGGGACCTGCGCTTATTTAGGGCGTTTCGCCAATCAGGTGTCGGTGCTGGCTGAAGGCAATAGCCGGCACTTCATGGCCTACCTGTCGCCGGGCGTGAATAAATTCTCGACATTGAACATCTACCTGTCAAAACTGACCGGTGGTAAACGATTCAACTTCAATACCAGCACCAACGGCAGCGAACGAGCGATGGTTCCGGTGGGCGCTTACGAGCGCGTTATGCCGTTGGACATATTGCCAACCCAGCTGTTGCGGGCGTTAATCGTCGGTGACACGGAAATGGCCCAGAAACTGGGTGCGCTGGAACTGGATGAAGAAGATCTGGCTCTGTGCACCTTTGTGTGTCCGGGTAAATATGAATACGGGCCAATTCTCCGAGAGAATCTGACCCGCATCGAGATCGAGGGCTAAGTTATGGCTATCCGACAGTTTCTCGACGGAATCGAGCATCATTTTGAGAAAGGTGGTCGTCACGAGCGTTGGTACGCGCTCTACGAAGCGGTAGACACCATTTTCTATTCGCCCAGTTCGGTCACCAAATCTACCTCTCATGTGCGTGATGGCATTGACCTGAAGCGCATCATGATTACGGTGTGGCTGTGCACCTTTCCGGCCATGTTCTTCGGTATGTGGAACATCGGCTTTCAGGCCAACAGCTATCTAGCCACCAATCCGGAGGCTTTGATCGGAGACGGCGGCTTACGCACGGCGTTTATAAACGCCATGGCGGTCACCGGTGCAGGTGCTGGCCTGCTGGATAATTTCATCTACGGTATGGCTTACTTTATTCCCATCTACGTGGTGACCTTTGTTGTCGGCGGGTTCTGGGAAGTGATGTTTGCCACCGTGCGTCGCCACGAAATCAACGAAGGCTTTTTTGTAACCTCGATTTTGTTTGCGCTGATTTGCCCGCCCACCGTGCCTTTGTGGCAAGTGGCTTTGGGTATTACCTTCGGCATCGTGATCGGTAAAGAAGTGTTTGGCGGAACCGGCAAGAACTTCCTCAACCCGGCGCTGACCGGCCGTGCTTTCCTGTACTTCGCCTATCCGGCGCAGATCTCCGGTGACACGGTATGGACAGCGGTTGACGGTTTTAGCGGTGCGACATCTCTGAGCTGGGCTGCCAGCGGCGGTGTTGAAGCTCTGGAAAGTCAGATTGGTTGGTCGAACGCATTCATGGGCACCATTCAGGGCTCTATGGGTGAAACCTCGACCCTGGCTGTGCTGGCGGGTGGCGCTGTGCTGCTGATCATGAAAATAGCCTCTTACCGTATTGTTGGGGGCGTACTGCTAGGCATGATTGCCACCTCGCTGTTAATGAATGTGGTTGGGTCAGAAACGAATCCCATGTTTGCCGTGCCGGCTTACTGGCATCTGGTGATTGGTGGTTTTGCATTCGGCATGATGTTTATGGCGACGGACCCGGTGTCGTCTGCCATGACCCACACCGGCCGCTGGTGCTTTGGCATTCTGGTGGGCGTGATGACCATTCTGATACGTGTAGTAAACCCGGCCTTTCCCGAAGGTATCATGCTGGCGATTCTGTTCGCTAACTTGTTTGCCCCGCTGATGGACCACTACGTTGTTCAGGCCAATGTCAAACGGAGGCTCGCTCGTGGCTAAAGTTAAAGAAACAGTCTCCAGAACGTTAATGGTCGCTTTGGTACTGAGTATCGTGTTTTCAGTTATCGTGTCGACCGCCGCAGTATTGTTGCGCCCGGCACAGATCAAAAATCAGAACCTGGACATTAAAACCAATATTCTGGCGGCCTCGGGCATGTTACCGGAAGCCGCCAGTGCCGAGCAGATCGAAGATATCTTCACACGCTTTGATGTTCGCCTGGTAGATTTGGATTCTGGCGCCTTTGTTGAGCCTGAAGCGGTCAATGTGCAAGACCCGATGAAGTACGATATGTACAAAGCCGCGTCTGACCCGGATATGTCCACCAAGATTCCTCCCAAGGAAGACCTAGCGGGCATAAAGCGTCGCCCTAACGTAGCCAAGGTCTATCTGCTGCGCGAAGGCGACGAGGTGAAGCGCGTTGTACTGCCGGTTCACGGTTATGGTTTGTGGTCGACTCTGTATGGTTTTGTATCCCTTGAGGGCGACTTGAACACCATCGAAGGTTTGGGCTTTTACGCCCACGCGGAAACGCCGGGCCTGGGTGGCGAGGTGGATAACCCACGCTGGAAATCCCAGTGGGTGGGTAAGCAGCTTTACGACGAAGACAAAACCGAGCCGCAGATCCGCCTGGTAAAAGGCGGTGTTGATGCCAACACTGCGAACAAGCAACACAAAGTGGACGCGCTTTCCGGTGCCACTTTGACCAGTCGCGGTGTAGAGCATCTGGTGAATTATTGGATGGGTGATCGTGGCTACGCGGCGTTCCTCAAGAAACTTCGTGAAGGGGAGGTCTGATCATGTCCGAAATGACCGCTAAAAAAGTTCTTTTTGAACCTATTTTCAGTAACAACCCGATTGGATTGCAGATTCTGGGTATTTGTTCAGCGCTGGCGGTAACCACCAGCATGAACGTCACCATTGTTATGTGTCTTTCCGTTACTGCGGTAACCGCTTGTTCCAACCTGGCGGTATCGCTGGTGCGGGCGAAAATCCCGAACAGTATCCGCATCATCGCCCAGATGACCATTATTGCTTCTCTGGTTATTGTGGTGGATCAGTTGCTAAAGGCGTATGCCTATGAAGTGTCCAAGCAGCTGTCGGTATTCGTTGGTCTGATCATCACCAACTGTATCGTTATGGGCCGCGCCGAAGGTTTTGCCATGAAGAACGGGCCTTGGCTTAGCTTTCTTGACGGCATCGGCAACGGTCTGGGCTACTCGGTGATGCTGCTGTTTGTCGCCTTCTTCCGTGAGTTGCTGGGCGCCGGTTCGCTGTTTGGCGTTACTCTGATGGTGCCGGTCAGTCAGGGCGGTTGGTACGTTCCCAACGGGCTGTTGCTGTTGCCACCCAGCGCGTTCTTTATCATTGGCCTGGCAATCTGGGCCCTGCGCGCCTGGAAACCCGAGCAAGTGGAAGAGGCAGACTTCAAAATGTCCCGCCACACCCATAAGGAGGCTTTCTGATGGAACACTACATCAGCCTTCTGATCAAGGCTATTTTCGTTGAAAACATGGCTTTGGCCTTCTTCTTGGGTATGTGTACCTTCCTGGCGATCTCTAAAAAGATCGAAGCCGCAACTGGCCTGGGCATTGCCGTGGTGGTGGTACTGACCCTCACCGTGCCGGTGAACAACCTGATCTACAACAACATCCTGCGTGAAGGTGCATTGTCTTGGGCCGGATTGCCCAACACAGACCTGAGCTTTTTGGGATTGATTACGTACATTGGTGTAATTGCTGCGATTGTGCAGATCATGGAAATGGTTCTGGACAAGTACATACCGGTGCTTTACGCCGCACTTGGGGTGTTTCTGCCGCTTATTACAGTGAACTGCGCCATTTTGGGTGCAGCCCTGTTTATGGTCGAGCGCGACTACACCTTCGGTGAGAGTGTGGTGTACGGGTTCGGTGCCGGCGTAGGTTGGGCACTGGCGATTGTGGCTTTGGCCGGTATTCGGGAAAAACTCAAGTACAGCGACGTACCGGAAGGCCTGCGGGGCTTGGGTATAACCTTTATTACCGTGGGTTTGATGTCATTGGGTTTTATGTCTTTTTCCGGCATTTCCCTGTAATTCACCCGGTGATTCGGATAAACGAAAAGGCGAGACCATGAATACAGAAATTATTCTCGGCGTAGTCATGTTTACTGTGATTGTCCTGGCGCTGGTTGCGATTATTCTCGCGGCCCGCTCCCAGCTGGTCAGTACCGGTGATGTGACCATTGAAATCAACGACGACCCCGAGCACACGGTGCAAACCGAAGCCGGTGGAAAACTGCTGAACACATTGTCCGGCAGTGGTATCTTTTTGTCGTCTGCCTGTGGCGGAGGCGGAACTTGCGCCCAGTGCAAGTGCAAGGTTTTTGAAGGCGGCGGTGCTATGTTGGCCACGGAAAAGACCCACTTCACTAACCGGGAAGAAAAAGAAGGCTGGCGTCTGTCGTGCCAAGTTCCGGTAAAGCAGAATATGAAAATTGAAGTGCCGGAAGAGTTCTTCGGTGTGAAGAAATGGGAATGCGAAGTGGTGAGTAACCACAACCAGGCCACCTTCATCAAAGAGCTGATTCTGAAGTTGCCAGAGGGCGAAGAAGTAGACTTCCGTGCCGGTGGTTACGTTCAGCTGGAATGCCCGGAGTACGAAATCGACTTCAAGAAATTTGCGATCGAAGAAAAGTTCCGCGAAGATTGGGACAAGCACGATATCTGGCGCTACAAGGCCATCAACAAAGAAGACACGATCCGTGCTTACTCCATGGCTAACTATCCGGAAGAGAAGGGCGTGTTGAAGTTTAACATCCGTATCGCCACACCACCGCCGGGCACCGACCACAACCCGGGAATCATGTCGAGCTTCGTGTTTGATTTGGAGCCAGGGGACAAGATGACCGTGATGGGCCCGTTTGGTGAGTTCTTCGCCAAAAAGACCGAGGCGGAAATGGTGTTTGTGGGTGGCGGTGCCGGTATGGCGCCCATGCGCTCCCTCATCTTTGACCAACTCAAACGTCTGAACTCCAAGCGCAAGATCAGCTTCTGGTATGGCGCACGTAGCGTACGGGAAATGTTCTACGTCGAAGACTTTGACGGCTTGGCCAAAGAAAATGATAACTTTGTGTGGCACGTGGCATTGTCTGACCCCCAGCCAAACGACGACTGGAGTGGTGACACTGGATTTATCCACAATGTGCTGTTTGAAAATTACTTGAAAGATCACCCGGCACCCGAAGACTGCGAGTTTTACATGTGCGGGCCGCCCATCATGAACGCATCGGTTATCAAGATGCTGAAAGATCTGGGCGTAGAAGATGAAAACATCATGCTGGATGACTTCGGAGGCTAGTAAGATCCCGATGCTATTCAATGTGGTTAAACCCGCCTGGGCGGTCATGACCAGTGTGTTTTTTGCACTGGTTGTGGCGGCCTTGGCGGGTTGTTCGTTTAAGCCGGAGCAACAGATCTGGGAAATCTCCGGGCCGATCTTCGGCACCCGTTACCACATCAGTGTGGTTATGGAAGACGACCAGATTCGGCTTCAGCAACTTGCCGGCGGCATTGAGCAAGTTCTGGACGGCGTAGATGCTGCTATGTCTACCTGGCGCGAGGATTCCGAACTGTCACGCTTTAACTCGCTGCCAGACCAGTCCGATTGGACCGCGTTGTCAGTACCCTTGTACACCGTGCTGCTGGAAGCAGAAACGGTGTCAGCGCTCACTGACGGCGCCTTTGATGTCACCATAGGCCCTGTGGTCAATCTATGGGGTTTTGGCCCGGATGCGCGGCCAGACAAAGTTCCAGATGAAGCCACGTTGGCCAGAATATTGGACCGCACCGGTCATGAGAAAATCGAGCTGCGCGACCAGCCCCCGGGCATACGTACCAGTGAAACGCAGTATCTGGATTTGAGTGCCATTGCCAAAGGCTTTGGCGTTGACGAAGTCGGCCGCTATTTGGTCGCAGAAGGCATTAGCAGTTATTTGGTGGAAATTGGCGGTGAAGTCCGTGTTGGAGGGCGCAAGCCCGATGGTTCAGCCTGGCGCTTGGCCATCGAAACACCCGGAGATGCCGCCGAGCAGGTGAATCGCATCGTCGCGTTGGGCGGAGCCTTAGCGGTGGATAGTTCCCGGAATTATCGTGCCCTCGCTACGTCCGGTGACTATCGTAACTATTACGAATTTAACGGACAGCGCTATTCCCATACACTGGATCCACAAACCGGTAAACCGATCACCCATAACCTGGCGTCGGTCACCGTAATTGCGGAAAACTGTATGCGCGCTGACGCTCTGGCCACCGGCTTTACGGTGATGGGGTTCGAGGATGCCATGGAGTTGGCGGTTCGCCAGAACATACCGGCTTATTTTATAGTGCGCGGTGAGGCGGGGTTTGAAGCCCACTACACACCGGCATTTTCATCGTTTATTACCCAGTAGCGGGAGAACAGCATGGGTACTTTTTTATTGGTGTTTTTTATTGTGATTCTGCTGATAGCGGGCATGTCGGTGGGCGTTATTTTTGGCCGCAAACCGATCAGCGGTACCTGTGGTGGTATTGGTGCGCTGGGCATCAGTTCTTCTTGCGAGTTATGCGGCGGCAACACCCAGAAATGTGAAGAAAACAGCGAGCGCGTTGGTGGCGAAGCAGACAGCAGTCTGGGCTACGATGCCACTCGCCCTAAAAACTGAGCGAAAACAGACAATAACGTACAATTTGCGACCCAGATAAGGAGTTACCGCGGGTATGCCAGAGCATCAATACGACGTAGTGGTTATCGGCGCCGGACCGTCCGGCGAAGGTGCTGCGATGAACGCAACGAAAAACGGCAAGCGCGTAGCCATTGTTGAAGACAAAAACACCGTAGGCGGCAACTGTACCCACTGGGGTACCATTCCTTCGAAAGCCCTGCGTCACTCGGTCAAGCAGATCATCACCTTTAACACCAATCAAATGTTCCGCGATATCGGCGAGCCGCGCTGGTTCTCGTTTCCGCGTGTTTTGCAGAATGCTCAAAAGGTGATTGGCACACAGGTTAAACAGCGCACCCAATTCTATTCCCGCAACCGCATTGATCTGGTCAACGGCAGCGCCTCGTTTGTGGGTAAAAACGAGCTAGAAGTACGCGGCAGCAAAGGCGTGGAAACCCTACACTTCAAGCAGGCGATTATTGCTTCGGGCTCGCGCCCCTATTTGCCGCCAGATTTGAACTTCCGTCATCACCGCATTTACAATTCAGACACCGTTCTGAGCCTGTCCCACACGCCGCGCACCTTAATTATTTATGGCGCAGGGGTGATTGGTTCGGAGTACGCCTCTATCTTCGCCGGGCTTGGCGTAAAAGTGGATTTAATCAATCCGGGTAGCCGCTTGCTGACTTTCCTGGACGACGATATTTCTGACGCCCTCAGTTATCACCTGCGCAACAACGGCGTTCTGGTGCGGCACAATGAAGAATACGAATCCGTAGACGGCGACGACCACGGCGTGGTGCTGTCTCTTAAATCCGGTAAGAAAATTCGGGCGGACGCGTTCCTGTGGTGTAACGGCCGCACCGGTAACACTGACAAACTGGCGTTGGAAAACATTGGTTTGCAGGCCAATGGCCGCGGCCAACTGTCGGTAGACGACCATTACCGCACCGAGGTAGAGAACATTTATGCCGTTGGAGATGTTATTGGCTGGCCCAGCCTGGCCAGTGCCGCCTATGACCAGGGCCGGTCTGCCTCCTCTGACATTGTCCAAGACGATTACTTCCGCTTTGTGTCAGACGTGCCAACCGGCATTTATACCATTCCAGAAATCAGTTCGGTGGGTAAAACCGAGCGCGAACTGACCGAGGCAAAAGTGCCCTACGAACTGGGCCAAGCGTTCTTTAAGGACTTGGCGCGGGCGCAGATTACCGGGGAGCCGGTGGGCATGCTGAAAATTCTGTTCCACCGTGAAACCCGTGAAATTTTGGGTATTCACTGTTTTGGTGACCAAGCTGCAGAGATTGTCCACATCGGCCAGGCCATCATGAATCAGAAAGGTGACGCAAACTCGCTCAACTACTTCATCAATACCACGTTCAACTACCCGACCATGGCAGAAGCCTATCGGGTAGCGGCGCTGAACGGACTGAACCGGATTTTCTAGCGGTTTTAGTGAGTGCCCGTCGCCTGCTGATTGCCCGGCGCAGTGACCCCACTGTTGTCGGGCAGAGCCCGCTGGTGACGGGTGCGATTGTCAAAGTAGGTTATGGTGCTGGTCGGGTAGTCGGTAATAATGCTGTCTACCCCCATTTTTTCCAGTTCCAGCATGTCGAAAATACGGTTTACCGTCCACGCAGACACGTGCATACCCTTGCGGTGGGCATCGTCTACCAGCTCTTTGCTGAGCAACTTCCAGTTAATGCACAGATATTCCACTTCCAGGCGGCTGGCAATGCTCATGGGCCGAGGAAATTTGCGTTCTGCCACCAGCCCCAACCGAATATTGCGATTACGCCGGCGAATTTCCTTTAAAAAGTGAATATCGGACGAGGTTACGGCCACTTTGTCATAAAGCCGCCGTGCCTGAATGATTTCCGTTAGCCGGTTGCTGAGCACATTCATGCGCGGGGATTTATCGCTTTTAACTTCCAGCTGCAAGTGTTCAAGGTCGTCAAACTGGTCCAGCAACTGATCCAGGCTGGGAATCCCCACCGGGCTCGGCCAGGAGCTGACGTTGCGGCGCGCGTCCATACGGGTCAGCTCTGCCAGAGTGTATTCGCTAACGTGCCCTTTAAACGTCGTCGTACGATTTACTGTTAAATCGTGTACTAGCACTGGAATGCCGTCCTTTGACAGCACCAGATCCAGCTCAAAGTGGCGTATGCCCTGGCGGTGGGCATGGACAAAGCCCTCCAGGGTGTTTTCTGGAGCTTCGCCTTTGGCACCGCGGTGTCCGTATACAATCATTTGGCCATTGAATCCTTAACAGTCTGATAAATTGCCTGGCGTTTTTTCCAGGTGTCGTGGCACAGGCGGATGTCTTCCAGGTACGCCGGCAGTTCGTTCATCAGCAGCGCTTGAGGACCGTCTACCAGAGCTTTCTCTGGCTTTGGATGGAAATCTACCAATACCATGTTGGCACCAGCTACAACGCCCTGTGCGGTGGCGTGCATCACTTCCAGAATGCCATCTGGCGCGCGGTCACGGCTGCCCACAGAGTGAGACGGGTCAATACACACCGGCATGCGGGTCAGGCGTTTTACCGTGGGCACGTGGGCGAAATCCACCATGTTGCGGTGGGGCTGGCCCGCTTCGGTTTTCATACCACGTAGACAGAAAATGACGTTGGCATTGCCTTCCGACGCCAAGTATTCCGCCGCGTTCAAAGACTCGTTAAGAGTAATGCCGAAGCCACGCTTGAGCAGGGCCGGGTAAGTGCTCTGGCGACCAATGGCCTTCAGAAGCTCAAAGTTTTGGGTATTGCGAGTACCAATTTGCAGCATGACGCCGGTAGGGCGCCCCAGCTTTTCCAGGCAGGTATCGATTTCTTCAATGTGGCTTTCATGGGTAATCTCCATGGCCACCACCTTGATGCCGTGCTTGCCGGCTTTTTCAAACACCCAGGGCAAGCAGCCTTTGCCGTGGCCTTGAAACGAATAGGGGTTGGTGCGTGGCTTGTACGCACCCATGCGGGTACACACTTCGCCGTGCTGTTCCAGCGCCTGCATCATTTGCTCGACGTGTTCGGGCACATCCACCGCACACAGGCCGGCAAAAATGTTCAGGTTGGACTGGTTGAATTCAACGCCGTTATAGGTAAAGCCGTTTTGACGATTGTCGTCTTTATGGCGTCCCAGAATTCGGTAATCTTCGGAAATGCGGATAGCCCGTTCGACCGCCGGCAGCGCTTCAATGTCTTCCTTATTCAGGCCTTTGGTGTTGCCCAGTAAATACACTTCGGTTAACCGCTGTTTGGCACCCTGGATTTCGTGAACGCGTACTGAAACGCCTGGTAAATTTTCTAAGAAATTCAACGTAGTGCGATAAGCGTCGCTGTCCATCGGTGTATCAGGGTAAAGAATGGCTAGCATGGGTGTGTCCTCAAGGTTTGTTGCGCAACTTCCGCGCGGTGCCGAGCCTGTATGTATTCCCGGTGATTAAGTTGCAGCAGTTCTGCAATTCGGCGAAGTAAGGTGTTCTTCGTATTCGTCGGCACGCCCATCGGCAAAAGCCACCCGCCAGTTATCCGACAGCACCGCGTGCTTGTTGTCTTGGCTTAGATGGCTATCAAGGGCCGGTTCGAATTCAACAGCTCAGCCGATGGCTTCGGCCCGTTGGCGTATCCGCGCTTCCAATTTCAGCTGGTCGGCCGCAAAGAGCCGAATGCCGTCTGCCAGCTTTTCGGTTGCCATGGCATCGTTGTTTGAATCCCAGCGGAACTGCTTTTCATCCATGTGGATGCGCTTGTCTTTCGAACGGGCATCTTCCGGGCTGAGCTTGCATTCAAGTACACCCGTTTCGTTCTGGAGCGCCTGCATCAGCGCTGGGCTTATGGTGAGCCGGTCACAGCCGGCCAACATTTCAATTTGCCCGATGTTGCGGAAACTGGCGCCCATCACCGCGGTGTTGAAATCGTTGGTTTTGTAGTAATTGTAGATACGCGCTACCGACAGCACGCCCGGGTCTTCACTGGCTGGAAAACTGTCGCGACCGCTGTCTGCCAGGTGCCAGTCCATAATACGGCCAACGAACGGTGAAATCAGCGTGACCCCGGCCTGTGCACAGGCAACGGCCTGGGCAAACGAGAACAGCAGAGTAAGGTTGCAGCGAATGCCTTCTTTTTCCAGCTGCTCGGCGGCTTTGATGCCTTCCCAAGTGGCGGCAATCTTGATCAGCACGCGCTGGGTATCAATACCCTGTTGGTCATAAAGCGCGACCATCCGCCGTGCGCGCGATAGTGTGCCGATGGTGTCAAACGACAGGCGGGCGTCTACCTCGGTAGACACCACGCCGGGAATCAGTCGCAAAATTTCGCCGCCAGCCAATACCGCCAGAATATCGGTAGCCAAACCAAGCCTGCCCGAACTTGCGCCAGCCTGCCGTTTTGCCGCGGCAATGGCCTTGTCGACCATCGGCTGGTAAGCGGCAGACTCAACGGCTTTGAGCAGAAGTGACGGGTTGGTGGTGGCATCTTGCGGGCGCCAGGCGGCAATGGCATCGAGATCGCCAGTGTCAGCCACGACAGTGGTCATGGTTTTCAGTTGCTCAAGCTTGTTGCTCATTCGCGCTGATGTCCTGCTACGTCGGTTACGTTGGTAATAAAAGAGTACGAAACACTACAATAACGGGCCACAGCAGGTCGAACAAGATGACCAAAGGTTATTCAGCTATTAAATGGCATTATGCTTCGGTAAATGCTGTGGCGTCGTCGATTTGTGGAACTTTGGCCAGAGCTTGGCGCAAAACATCGAGTCCAGCGCCTGGTTTGTGGGCGTTTTCGCTGATGTAACGGCGGAATTGGCGCCCACCCGGAATACCGTGGAACAATCCCAGCATGTGCCTGGAAATATGGCCCAGATACACACCGCGCGCCAGCTCTTGTTCAATAAACGGGTACATAGCTTCCAGAGCTTCATGGCGGCTGACAGTCTTTTCTGGCTCTCCAAAAAACTCGCTGTCTACCTGGGTCAGAATCCACGGGTTATGGTACGCCTCGCGGCCCAGCATAACGCCGTCGGAATGGACCAGATGCTGGTGGCATTCATTCACGGTTTTTATGCCACCGTTGATGATGATTTCCAGCTGCGGATACTTGGCCTTCAAGCGATACACCCAATCGTATTTCAGCGGCGGCACATCGCGGTTTTCTTTTGGACTTAACCCTTCCAGTACCGCGATACGGGCGTGAACGATAAAGGTTTTACAGCCCGCAGCTGCCACCGTCTCAATAAATCCGCACAGCTCGTCCCAGGATTCGCGGCCATTAATACCAATACGGTGTTTCACCGTGACCGGAATATCCGTAGCCGCCTGCATCGCCTTAAAGCCTTCAGCCACAATATCCGGATGACCCATCAGGCAGGCGCCAATCATATTGTTCTGCACCTTGTCACTGGGACAGCCCACATTCAGATTCACCTCGCTAAACCCGAACTGCTGCGCCAGGTTCGCACAGTGCGCCAACTCGCCGGCATTGCTTCCACCTAACTGCAACGCCAGCGGATATTCTGCCGCGTTGTGGTGCAAAAACCGCTCGGTATCGCCGTGAATCAACGCGCCGGTGGTGACCATCTCGGTGTATAGCAGTGCGTGCGTGCTGAGTTGGCGGGCCATGTAACGATAATGCGGCGTCGTCCAATCCATCATTGGCGCAACGCAGAAGCGCCGGGAGAGTTTCGGGCTGACTGGCTTAGGGGCTTGAACGAATTTTGCGGTGTTTTCTAAAGGCACTGTAATACTCACTTCCTGCTTGATGTTGCCTGCTTTTGAGCCGCTAATTCTATCAGGAAAGTGGTTTGGTTGGCTTATTGGATTGGGCCAGGTGCCACTGTAGAAAAAATCGTTAATCTCATCCCAAGTTTGCATAGTACTTGGTTGCGCCACGATCTTCTGACGAGTTTCGATACGTTATTCATCAGCATACATTATTTTATTCTGGCCTCTTTGAGGATGAATTACTTCAAAAATAGTCGCCAAACAAGCAACTTGTTCAGGCGCAAAGAAGAAGTTCAGATTTACGCCGCTCGCTGGCTCTGGTATTACAATAACGAACAATCCAATATGGATTGAGAAAGAATCACTCCTGAACAGGAACTGGCCACGGTGGCCTGATGTCTATTTTTGAATCTTACCCGCTAATAAAGGGGGATAGCCGCTACGCACCAGAAGAGGAGACTTTATCATGGCCAGTCTTAACCAATTGCGTCGTGATCACGCCAACATGGCTCGGTTGCTTCACGTACTCTTGCGCAGGCACAAGCACTTGGAGCAGGGCGAACGTCCAGACTTCCATCTGATACGTGAAGTTGTGGACTATATTCTAGAATACATGGACGGCTTCATTATGCCTTTGGAGCGTCTGTACAGCGAACACCTGCTGGCTAAAGAGCCCGAGGCCGAGGCGTTAAGCCATCGAATGGCCGATGATTACCAGGCCTTGCGTAAGCGCCTGAACCTGCTTTCCGAGACGCTCGACATGATCCTGATGGATCACGTGGTGCCTATGGAGCGCTTTACCGAGGACCTCAAAACCTATCTTGATGCCCATCACGCTTACTTAAAGGTCGAGCGTGAACAGCTGTTTCCATTCCTTCGTAGACATCTGACCAAGGCGGAGCAGAATAACTTACTCAAAATGTTGCCAGACGGCACACAAGCCAATCTGTCGCGGCTTCGGGAGGATTATCCGGAGCTTTATGCGGAGTTCAAGGAAGCGCCTTCGCCATTCGCCTGAACACAGAAAAAGCCCGCGCCTGTTGGCGCTGGCGCTGATTGCATCACCAAGGCTCGATGGCAGTGAAAATGCCGGTTTTTGTCATATCCCGCCGCAACTCACAGGCTGACAGGGCGGCATTTGTGTAGTCAACGTAACCTGCATAAATAATTTACCGAATCCATCTGGCAGTGGTCGCTGATTGCGGGCTATGCCCACAATGTAATTCACCGGTTGACGGTCACACCAGCAGCGCCAGAATGGCTGAGCTGTGCCGGCTGGTCGTTGGGTTAACCGGTGTTGTCTGTCGACTTCGCGCAGTAACACCAGACCGGCATCAGAGGTGATGTGGCCTTTGGAGAAATCGGCTTCAATCTGGTGGCGGGAGAGTGGGGAGAAGGTCAGTTTTAAAGGTACCATTTTGGATGCGGCTGCTGGTGCTTGGTGCATTGTTTAGGTTCTTGAAACTATAGTACTTTTAGCCGCTTCGTTTTATCCCCTCATGAGAAATTCGGGCTAGGAATAACCGCGCGAGATCACGGGCCTGAGAGCGGCCCGTGATTATTTCCAGATCAATAACTTCCCATCTCTCGATCCCCGATTTTTGTTTTTATCCAGGGCCCAACTTGACAGAACCACGGTTCACACCTTTACTGGGGCCTGAAATGTCTATGTAGAGGTCAGGCTCTAACAACCTGTTTTTACATTGAAAAAAAACAACAACAATCAATGATTATCAGTGTCTGAACCACTGATCAGCCGGGGGGCTTAACGTGACCGACCATACCCAGAAACCGGCCGCTATTCTGGAAACCCAAGGCCTCACCAAAGACTTCAAGGGCTTCACCGCCATTAAAGATGTCAATCTCAGTGTCCAGACTGGCTCGATCCATGCCCTGATAGGCCCCAACGGGGCGGGCAAGACCACGTTTTTCAATCTGCTGACCAAGTTTCTGACGCCGACATCCGGCAAGATTATCTATGACGGCCGGGATATCACCCACGCCAGGCCGGCAGGCATCGCCCAGCATGGTCTGGTTCGCTCGTTTCAGATTTCTGCCGTGTTTCCCCACCTGACAGCCAGGGAAAACGTTCGCATTGCTCTGCAACGGAAGCTGCAGGTGTCTTACCAGTTCTGGCGCCCGATGAAAATTCTGGACCAACTCAACGAGAAGGCTCAGGCGACGCTGGAGCAGGTCGGTCTGGGCAAGTTTGGAGACGTAAAAGCGGTTGAACTGCCTTATGGACAAAAAAGGGCACTGGAAATAGCCACGACCATTGCGTTGGAACCGAAGCTGATGTTGCTGGATGAGCCTACTCAAGGCATGAGTGCGGAAGATGTGAGCACGGTGACCGATCTGATCAAACGTGTGGTCGAGGGCAGGACTATCGTCATGGTTGAGCACAACCTTAATGTGGTGTCGACGCTCGCCGACCAGATCACCGTGCTGAACCGGGGCGAAATCCTTGCAGAAGGTAATTATGACGAGGTTTCCAAAAACCCCGAGGTGATGGAAGCTTATATGGGTACGACTGATGCAGCCTGACCAGAACCCGGAATTACTGCGGATTGAGAACCTGCACGCCTGGTACGGCGAGTCTCATATACTCCATGGCCTGAATCTGACACTACGCGAGGGTGAGGTCATTACCTTGCTTGGCCGAAACGGTTCCGGGCGAACGACAACCCTGAAAGCCATACTCGGGCTGGTCAGTAAACGCACTGGCTCCATCAAAATTCACGGCACCGAAATCATCAATATGCCGACGCACCGGATTGCCCATGTGGGCAAACTGGGGTATTGCCCGGAAGAAAGGGGGATCTTTGCCTCTCTGAACGTCGATGAAAACCTCGAATTGCCCCCGGTAGTCGCCAAAGGCGGGCTGTCGGTGGATGAAATCTACACCATGTTTCCCAATCTGAAAGAACGCCGTAAAAGCCAGGGATCCAAGCTCTCCGGCGGCGAGCAGCAGATGCTGGCGATTGCCCGAATCCTGCGCACCGGTGCCACTCTTCTGTTACTGGACGAGATTACCGAGGGACTTGCCCCGGTAATCCTAAAATCTCTGGGTAATGTCATCCGCAAACTGAGAGAAAGGGGCTTCACGATCATTCTGGTAGAGCAGAATTTTCGCTTTGCCGCACCTTTGGCCGATCGGCACTACGTGATCGAGCACGGTCAGGTGGTAGAACAGATTGATGCGGCCGATCTTGAGGCCAAAAAAGAGCAGCTGAACAGACACCTGAGTGTCTGAGCCTGTGGGCCTGGACCGCCTTTGTGGGTCCGGCCCGGAATCTAATAACAAAAGGAATCCCACTATGTTCAAGCACTTGAAGCAAGGGCTGGTCGTTGCAGTGGCTGCGGCGTCCCTCATATTACCTCTAACCGCAGCCGGTTCTTTGTCTGACGACAAGGTCAAGATCGGGGTGCTCAGTGACATGTCGGGGGTCTACAAATCCCTGGAGGGCCCCGGTGCCGTTATCGCGGCTGAAATGGCCATCGAAGACTTTGGTGGTTCCGTCATGGGCAAATCCATTGAGTTGATCTCGGCCGATCACCAGAACAAACCGGATATTGGCGCCAGCACCGCACGTGAATGGATCGACACCAAAGAAGTGGACATGATCACCGCGCTGGATAACTCCTCGGTCGCGCTTTCAGTGCAGGGCCTCGCCAAGGACAAGAAAATTATCACCATGAATACTGGTGCTGGTTCCACCGCGCTGACTGAAGAGCAGTGCTCGCCCTATGGCATTCACTATGTCTACGATACCCATGCCTTGCCAGTAGGCACAGCCACTGCGATGGTTAAAAACGGCGGCAAAAAATGGTTCTTTATCACGGCAGACTATGCTTTTGGGCATTCACTGCGGGATAACACCGGTGCGGTAGTAGAAAGCATGGGAGGCTCGGTCGTTGGCAATGTTAATGCACCTCTCTCCACCAATGACTTCTCGTCCTATCTGCTACAGGCCCAATCCTCTGGCGCCGACGTAATCGGGCTGGCCAATGCCGGCCAGGATACGGTCAATGCTATCAAGCAGGCTAACCAGTTCCGTATCGTTCAGAGTGGTCAGAAACTGGCTGGCATGCTGGTGTTCCTGACGGATGTGCACAGCATGGGTCTCGACATAGCTCAGGGTCTGCAATTTACCACAGCCTTTGTCTGGAACCAGAATGAAGAAACCACCGCCTGGTCTAATCGATTCAATGAGCGCCATGGCGCCATGCCAACAATGGTGCAGGCAGGTGTCTATTCGGCCGTGACCAACTACCTGAATGCGGTCAAGGAAACCGGAACGGACAATACCGAGACGGTTCGCGCCAAACTGGGAGAAATGACCCTGAACGACATGTTTGTGAAAGGTGGCAAAATTGCTCCCAACGGTTCCATGCTCCACGACATGTACCTGGTGGAAGTGAAAAAGCCCTCGGAGTCGAAAAGCGAGTGGGACCTGCTGAAAGTGATCTCAAAGATTCCCGCGGATAAGGCCTACATCTCAATGGCTGACACCAAGTGTTCGCTGGTTAATTAACATACGGCTTGACAACCACTTATAAGGGAGACAGCCAACGTGTCGATACAGGTCATTCTGGCGCAGGCGTTGCTAGGGCTTAATGTCGGTGTGTTTTACGCCATGTTAAGCCTCGGGCTTGCGGTGATATTCGGACTGTTGAACATCATCAACTTCGCCCACGGCGCCATGTATATGCTCGGTGCCTTTCTCGCATTGATTGGCTACTCCTTTCTGGAGCAGTGGTTCGGTGTCAGTGTCCAGATTGGTTTCTGGGCATCACTGGTTCTGGTGCCGTTGCTGGTCGGCCTGCTGGGGGTGCTTATTGAGCGCTTCCTGCTCCGGCGCCTTTACCAACTGGATCACATATACGGGCTGCTGCTGACCTTTGGAATCACTCTGATTCTTCAGGGCCTGTTCTCCAACTACTTCAACGTCTCCGGCACCCCCTATCCGGGTCAGCCGGAGAGCCTTAGTGGTGTGATGAATCTTGGTTTTATGTATTTCCCGACATATCGCATGTTCGCCATCGTGTTCTCGCTCGTGGTGTGTTTTGCCACCTGGTTCTTCATTGAGCACACTAAATTAGGCTCGCGATTGAGAGCCGGTGTCGAAAACCCGGACCTGACTCAGGCGTTTGGTCTTAACGTTCCGCTGATGATAACCCTGACCTTTGCTTTTGGTGCTGGTCTGGCGGGGCTCGCGGGAGTGCTGGCTGCTCCGATGTACTCAGTCAGCCCCTTGATGGGGGCCGACCTGATCATCGTGGTATTTGCTGTTGTGGTGATCGGCGGCATGGGCTCCATCATGGGAGCCATTCTCTCTGGCCTTGCACTTGGCCTCATCGAAGGCCTGACCAAGGTGTTCTATCCACCCGCTGCCAGCACCGTCATTTTCTTCCTGATGGTGCTAGTGCTGTTATTCCGTCCGGCGGGACTGTTCGGTAAGGAGAAGTGAGCCGCTCATGACCAATCGTATCCTGTTTATTCTGATGCTTGTTGCTGGCCTGACCGCTCCGTTCTTCGCCTATCCGGTGTTTGTCATGGATCTGCTGTGCTTCGCGCTGTTTGCGTGCGCCTTTAACCTGTTACTGGGTTATGCCGGGCTCTTGTCGTTCGGCCACGCTGCGTTTTTCGGCGGAGCGGCCTATATCACGGGGTATGTCACCAAGGAGTGGGGCTTTTCGCCGCTACTCGGTATATTGGCAGGAACCGGGTTTACCCTGGTTCTTGGCAGCATTTTTGGCTTCCTGGCGATTCGCCGACAAGGCATCTATTTCGCCATGGTCACTCTGGCGCTGGCACAGATCATCTATTTTCTGGCGCTGCAGATGCCATTTACTGGCGGCGAGAACGGCTTGCAGGGCATCCCTCGGGGCGAGCTATTCGGATTCATTGATCTGAACAACTCCCTCGCCATGTACTATTTCGTGTTCGCCATTTTCCTGATCGGATTCGGCATCATTTACCGCACCATTTATTCGCCGTTTGGCGTCGTACTCGAAGCAATCCGGGAGAACGAATCCCGCGCTTTGTCGCTGGGGTATGACGTAGACCGCTTCAAACTGCTGGCCTTTACTATCTCCGCTACGGTTGCCGGGCTGGCCGGAGCTACCAAAGCCATTGTTTTCCAGTTTGCTGCACTCACCAACGCCCACTGGCAAACCTCCGGCGAGGTCATTCTGATGACCCTCGTGGGTGGGCTGGGCACCGTATTTGGCCCGGTCGTTGGCGCCATCACCGTCGGTGCCCTCAGTCATGAACTCTCATCCTTCGGCTCATGGGTGCAGGTGATTCTGGGTACTATCTTTGTGGTTTGTGTGATGGTGTTCCGCCGTGGCGTCGTCGGTGAAATCCAGCGACTGGCCACCCGTAAAAAGGATTAGACACCATGCGTATTATTTCTGCACAGGAGGTGGCCGGCGCGCTAGCATGGCCGGCACTGATCGAACGTCTTGCCAATACGTTTCGCCATGGCGTGGAAGCTCCACCACGACACCATCACGCCATGCATCGGCCGGACGGCGAGGCCACCATGCTGCTGATGCCCGCCTGGGAACAAGCGGGGTATATTGGTATGAAAATGGTCAACGTGTTCCCGCAAAATGCCAACGCTGGCCTGCCGGCCATCTCCGGTTTATATATTCTGTGTGAAGGCCAGCACGGCACTCCTCTGGCCTGCATCGATGGCAGTGCGCTAACCAGCCGGCGCACCGCCGCAGCTTCGGCCCTGGCAGCCCGCGAGCTGGCACGGCAAGACGCCTCATCGCTGTTGGTGGTTGGCACCGGCAAGCTGGCACCCATGCTGATCGAAGCACACGCCACGGTGCGCCCTATTCGCAAGGTGCGGATCTGGGGCCGTAATCCGGACAAGGCTGCAGCGCTGGCTGAACGTTTTCGCGACCGCTTTGACTGTGAGTCGGTGAATGACCTGGAAACCGCCGTCCCCCAGGCAGACATCATCAGCTGTGCAACCCTGTCGACCGAATCACTGGTCCGGGGGGAATGGCTGCAGCCCGGTAGCCATCTGGATCTGGTGGGCGCGTTCCGGCCAACCATGCGGGAAACCGACAGCCAGTGCCTGGTCCGTAGCGAAGTATTTGTGGATACCTACGCCGGCGCCATGGGCGAGGCCGGAGATATTCTACAGGCCATCAACGAGGGTGCGTTCAGTGAAACCAGCCTGCGCGCCGAGCTGGCGGAACTGATCAGAGGCGACAAGCCCGGGCGCACGAATGACGAGGCCATAACGCTGTTCAAATCCGTGGGCGCCTCGCTGGAAGACCTTGCCGCCGCCATCGAGGTATGGGAAACCCTGGAAAATAACTAGCAGAGTCAGCCCGCCTCGCCCTCCTCATTTCGGAGTCCGCCTTAGATCGCCTCACTGGCCAGCCAGCGACACAGTATCTGAATACCGCGCTCCCGCCTGCGGCTGGCTCTCCATGCAAAGTAGAACTTGTCCCCGGCTACCAGCGAGTGGCAAGGCCAGCGCACGGCGAAGGAGCTGAACACCGAGAGCCGAAGCCGGGATTCCTCGTGCCCCAGCAGCTGCTCGCTGGCGCGCTCAATCTGCAGCAGCGCAGTGCTCATCGCATCCGGATATTGGCGGCCTTCAGGTGGAAGTGCCTGTCTATGACTATATTTACTGGACGCCACCACAATAACGAGCTTTTGTTCGATGGGCTAGGACATCGGCAGGGCATTCCTCTTTTTGGCAGGTATCCGGGGCCAGATTTCTACGACTTAAGATTATACTGGTACTTTGTAAGTAGCAGTGCAATCTAGCCTACCTGGCCCGCAACTGGAAGGAACCGAGAGTCGTCACCGCCCGCCCTTTGAAGATTGCTCCCCAAAACACAACTAGGCTGACAAAGCGGGAGTGTGTGGCTTTGGAGCATGTCTACGAAACTAGCGCTAAGCTTGGCATCGGGTGCGACATCAATCAGTATTGGTTTTTCGTGAAGCTCGGAATTAACTGACAAGGATGATGCTTCAATGTACGACCTGATTGGGGATATTCACGGTTACGCCAGCGAGTTGAAAGCCCTGTTGGCAAAAATGGGCTACCAGGTAACCGACGGCATCTGGCAGCATCCCGAACGCAAAGTGATCTTCCTGGGTGATTTTGTAGACCGCGGCCCCGAGCAGATAGAAACCGTGCACATTGCCCGCACTATGGTCGAAAGCGGAAACGCTTTGGCGATAAAGGGTGACCACGAGTACAGCGCTGTTGCCTGGGCTAAGCCCGACCCGCAAAACCCCGAACAATATCGCCGCCGCATCTGTAAGAATTGGAGCCAGCACAAAGCCTTTCTGGAGAAGGTGGGCGAGGGCAGTGAACCGCACAACAGCATGATCAAATGGTTTAAAACTCCGCCCGTTTACCTTGATCTGCCGAAACTGCGAGCCGTTCACGCCTGCTGGCACCCGAAGTACGTGAACATGATCGATCAGTTTACTGATGACGATAATCGGCTATTGGCGCATGCCTGGGAAGCCAGCGGCCGCAAAGGCAGCGAAGCTTACGACAGCATAGAACACCTGCTGAAAGGCCTCGAGTTCGCCCTACCTGACGGACGCCATTTCTTTTACAAAACCCGCGATGCAAGCGAAAACAAAGAGAAGCGCACCGAGGTGCGAGCGAAATGGTGGCTAACCGACTGTTTTACGCTGCGTGAGTTGGCGATAGTGCCCGATTCGGAAATTGAAAAGATACCCCATGACTTGGTAGATAAAACCCGCCTGCCAAGCTTCGACGGCGAAAAGCCCGTGTTTGTGGGGGAGGCGCGCTTGAAAAAAGAGAACTTTGTTTTTTGAGGCCCGGCGAACCATCTTGGGAGTTAAGAGATACCATCAACAACTAAAACATCGTCACCGGGCTGAGCGCGACTAATTCTTGCAATCACGATGGATAACCCCTAAGCGCTTTTGGCGTCATCAACAGGGAATGCAATTGATACAGCAAACCGGAATCTATGAGCAGCTAATCACAAAGCTCATCCAAAGCCGCTTGAATCGTGAAAAGTTCTACGTCGGAGAGCGACAGTTAAATAGCACAGAGGCCTCTGTGTGGCTGTCACGCTTTCTGTCTAATGTCCTTGAATTTGCCATTGACTCGGTACCCTCGGGCGATGACAGGTTGCAGGCGCAAATCGAGCTTTCCAACCAGTTACTGATGTGGCTGAAAGGGCAGATTCAGGACAATGGTTTTTTGGAAGAGAACCTCCTTGATAGCCAAGGGAAGATTCTGACCGCTCTGTATGAATTGGAAAACCCGGTTGCTTCGAACCTCAAGCAATACGTCGAAGATATTTTTCCTCTCACCGGGCTAACCCAGAGTGAGCTTTTCTCAGGTAGCAACGCAGGCCTATCGCTGGAGTCCGAACTTAAGCGCGAGATACTGTCAGCAGACAGGATTTACTGGCTGGTATCATTTATTAAGTGGGCTGGGATTCGTATTTTCAGAAAAGAGCTGGAAGCATTCGCAGCCAGTGGCCGTGAGCTGAAAATCATCACCACCTCTTACATGGGAGCAACGGATGCAAAAGCCGTTGAGTATCTGGCCAGCCTGCCAAACACTGAAGTGAAGCTGAGCTACAACACCGAACGTGAAAGGTTACACGCCAAAAGCTACTTGTTTCTCCGGAATACAGGCTTTCATACCGGTTACATTGGTTCATCAAACTTATCCCGTTCAGCGCTTACTAATGGCCTTGAGTGGAACCTGAAGATCACGTCTCAGGAAATTCCGCACATCATCAAAAAATCTCTCAGCACCTTCGAAACTTACTGGGCGTCGGACGAATTTGAGCGGTTTGATGGGCAGGCTGAGAGTGCCGAAAAGCTCAAGCGTGCACTGAAACAGCAAAAAGGATTGGGTGAATTCAGCGTATCCCATTTTTTCGAGATCACGCCGTTTCCACATCAGAAGGATATCTTGGAGCAGCTGTCTGTTGAAAGAGACATACACCAGCGTTTTCGAAACCTCGTGGTGGCGGCCACAGGTACCGGAAAGACGCTGATTTCGGCATTTGATTTCCAGCGATTTGTGAAAGCAAAACCGAGTGCGAATTTTCTGTTTGTGGCCCACCGGGAAGAAATTCTGCGACAGGCCCGTGAAGCTTACCGGGGCGTATTGAGAAACAGCGCCTTTGGAGAGCTCTGGGTTGGCGGGCAGTTGCCCGATCATTACCGCCAGTTGTTCGTATCCATTCAAACTTTAAACAACCAGCTGGACCAGCTGAAACTGACTGAGGATTACTACGACTATATTGTGATCGATGAGGTGCACCATATCGCCGCATCAAGCTACCGCGCGGTCCTGGAATACTTTACACCTTCGATACTTTTAGGGCTGACCGCGACACCCGAGCGGCATGACGGTGACGATATTCTATGCGATTTTGGGGGTGTCATAGCGGCTGAACTGCGGTTGCCGGAGGCGATCAACCGTCGTCATCTTTGCCCTTTTCAGTACTTTGGAATTGATGACGATACCGACCTTCGCACGATTCCATGGAGCCGGGGGCGCTACGATGTGGCGCAGCTCACCAACCTGTACACCCACAATCACAGTCGTGTGAACAAAATACTGCGCAGTTTGCGGGAAATCGTCACAGACATAACAAGTATGAAAGCCTTGGCCTTCTGTGTGAGCCGTGACCACGCAAACTTCATGGTTCAGCAGTGCCTGCTGAATGGCCTCAAGGCTGATGTGCTGACCAGCGACAACAGCCATGAGCGGCAGCAAAAGCAGCAAGCCATCCGCTCAGGGCAGATCAACGTGTTGTGTGTGGTCGATATCTTCAACGAAGGTATCGACATTCCGGAAGTGGACACCCTGTTATTCCTGCGCCCAACGGAAAGTTTGACCATTTTCTTGCAGCAGCTTGGCCGAGGTCTTCGCCTTTCTGAGGGCAAAGAGTGCTGTACGGTTCTGGATTTCGTGGGTAACTCCCGGCCTGAGTATGATTTTGCTAATAAATTCAGGGCGCTGGTGGGTAAATCTGAGCGTTCTATCACTGAGGAATTGAAACAAGGTTTTCCTCATGCGCCATTGGGTTGCCGGATTGAGCTGACTAAGAAGACACAAGAAATGGTGCTAAGCAACATACGCCAAGCCACTCTGACCATGAAACGTTTGGTGTCTCTGATTCGCCAGTTCCCCCAGCACTCAACTCAGACACTAACCCTGAAGAATTTTATAACGCACCATCCTCACATCGACCTGAATGAGCTTTATAAGCGCGGTAGCTGGTCCGAGCTGGTTAGCAAAGCCAAAGGCGAGGAGGTTGCTGATGACTTGCCGTTCAAACTGGCGAAAAAAGGGATCTATAGCCGAATTTTGACGTGCGACGATCATCAGTACTTGCTGTTCTTGAAAATGTTGTGTCGGACTGACTTTAGCTGGGACGAGGCCGATCGTCGTCGAGTGCTTATGTGCCACTATGATTTCTGGCAAAAAACTGGGCCAGAGCTGGAGTTTGAGTCGCTGGCACGCAGCCTTGTTGAACTCAGCAAGTTGGGGCTAGATCGGGAGCTAGTTGACGTTCTCGATTGGAAATTGACGCAGACGAAGCATGAGCAACCAGCTATGCCTGAATTGCCGGAAGTGCCACTGCGTTTACACGCGCGCTATTCCCGGGAGCAAATTCTGGTTGGGTTTGGTGCGACAACATTCGAAAAACAGCCGCCGTCCAGAGAGGGCGTTTTCGTGATTCAAAACCAGAATATCGAGCTTTTATTTGTCACCTTAGATAAAAACGAAAAACAATTTTCCCCGACCACCATGTATCACGACTACGCCATCAATGAGCGCCTATTTCACTGGCAGTCACAAAACAGCGCGCGGCCAGACCGAGGGCGAGGGCGGGACTATATTCACCATAGTAACATCGACAAGCGGCTCTTTCTGTTTGTGAGAGAACAGGCGAAAGATGAATACGGTCGTACGATGGGTTTTGTGAATTACGGTGAGCTTGGTTACGTGTCCCACACCGGCTCACAGCCCATGAGTATCACTTGGAAACTGCGCACGCTGATGCCAAACTTCATGTGGCAACAGGCGGCAAAGCTGGCGGTGGCATGACGTACGCGCCCTACAATAAGAATGCCAAAAAGTTCTTCAGCCAATACCAGTCCCTGATTTTTGATCAGGTCCACGGCGACTGGCTGCCCCAGCTGGATGGCAAAACCGGCCTCGCCCTGGATGTCGGCGCCGGCAGCGGCCGAGATGCTGCGGCTCTGGCAGAGCGCGGTTGGGATGTGGTCGCGGTGGAGCCTGCGGCTGGTTTACGGGAGCTTGGCCAGAACGCCACCAAAAACAAAAGCATTCAGTGGATAGACGATCAGTTGCCAGGCCTTAATCAGGTTCGAAAGCTGAGCTATCGCTTTAACCTGATTTTGGTCTCTGCAGTCTGGATGCATATCCCGCCAACCGCTCGTGAACGAGCGTTTCGGATTCTGATCGAGTTGTTAGCGCCGGGTGGGATGCTGGTGGTTACGCTCCGGCACGGCCCTGGCGATGGTGAGCGTGTTTTCTACGATGTCAGTAGGGAAGAAGTCGAAGCATTTGCCAAGCGCCGGGCGCTGATACCGTTTGTGTTGTCAATCGGGCGTAATGACGACGAGCTGAAGCGCTCCGAGGTTTCCTGGGAAACACTGGCATTTCGGCTAGCGGACGATGGCACCGGTGCGCTGCCAACGGTTCGACACATTATCGTTAATGACAACAAATCTTCGACTTATAAATTAGGGTTGCTTCGTGCCCTTGTGCGAATTGCTGACGGTGCGCCCGTAAATCGGATATCGCTATTAACAAGGAAACAAAATGCCCTACCAATTTGAAGATCTAAAAAACAGCTGCCATTCCGAATGGCACGCCTATATCCAGCACAGCTTTGTGCAGCAGCTAGGCGATGCATCGCTTGCACCAGAGGCTTTTCAGCATTATTTGAAGCAGGATTATCTTTTTCTGATCCAGTTCGCCCGTGCTTATGGCCTGGCGGTGTACAAAAGCCCGACGTTGTCTGACCTTAAACAGGCCAAAGAAGGGTTGAAAGCGATTGTGGATATCGAGCTGGATTTGCACATTCGTTATTGCGAGGAGTGGGGCATTTCAGAGCAGGAGCTTGCTAACCTTCCTGAAGCCCGAGCGACTCTGGCCTACACACGTTATGTGCTTGATACCGGCAACCGCGGTGATCTGTTGGACCTGCACGTGGCGCTTTCGCCCTGCATGGTGGGTTACGGCGAAATAGCCACCTGGTTGAACAGCCGGGCGGAAACGCTTCGGGGCGACAGCAATCCGTATAATGCCTGGATCGCCATGTACGAAAGCGCCGAGTTCCAGGACGCCATGCAATCCGAAATACGTTGGTTGAACGAGAGGCTGGCCGATGTCTCCTCCGCCAGGTTTGATCAACTTAGCCGAATATTCAGTGACGCTACCCGCCTTGAGATTGATTTTTGGCAGATGGGGCTGACGCAGAGCGATTGATTCAAGGGTTCATAAATCCGTCGTTTTTCAACCACCGTTCAATTGCCCTGCGGCTCGCTGCCGATGAATCGGCATAGAATAGTGAGTCAAGGCGACAGAGTCAGTCGCCAGAGTAATGGTTGGTGATTCTTCTGCTGCTTTACAGGTTGGGCAGTTGGTTGCCCTCTGGCACGCGTACTTCAAATCCGGATTGCACGCTGACTGTTTCACCAGCCGATACAGTGCGGTTCCACGCTAATACGCCTTTTTTGTCGTCCACGTTGCGTTCCACCGGTTCGCTTATTTGCAGCGGTTTTACGGTGAGGATGTCGATTTGCGACACCGGCATGCGGTCAAAAATCCGCAGGTTTACGGCGTCATCGTGATGGTTGGTGATTTCAAAGCGGTTTTGTCGGCGTTGTACCTGTTCGCTTTTCCAGATGCCTTCTTCGCCGGTGCGTTCCGTTTCGTTGACGACGGCAACCCGTATGGCTTCATCCACGCCGAAGCCCAGGCGCAGTTCTTCGCCGTTGGTCATTTCAGACAGGTAGGTACTGCCTACACTCTGGCCATCGCGGAACAGCTGCACGGGGCCGGCGGGTATGGGGGCATCGGCGGTGAATATCCCCGTGGCGTGCACATAGCCTGTTGGGTCATACGCCGGTGCTGTCCATACTGCCATTTCCACCGCTACTGTGTGCTCGGCTACGATGAGGCGCTGGCCGTTGCCGCCGCTTGGAACGCTGACAGGCTGCGCCAGGCGGTAGCTCTGGCTAAAGGTGCTTTGGCGCTCTACGCTGGCGCCGAAGTCTGCCTCAACCTCGGCTGTGGCGCTGCTGTCGAGCATGGGGGCGGCGGATTTCATCTGGCGCACCAGAAAATCAGGCTGTGCCGGGCTAACCACCCAGGAATCCAAGGTTGGCATGTTGGTTCCGCGCCGGGCATTGGCGGTTGAGAGTTGCAACTCGACGTTGCGCCAGTCATCACCGGTGGTCTGCTGTACAACGGCCAAATGCTGCAACGTTAATTCACCGCTTTTTGGGTCGTTGGCTTTCTGGCCCGCTACCTGGGAGCTCAGTTGGGCATTGTATTCGCTGCGCCAGCGCGCTTCGTTGCTTTGGAATTCCAGTGTGATGGTCAAATCTCCACCGGCAGGGGCGCGGTAGTGAATCTGTGCTTTTTTGCTGGCCCGGGCGTTTTGTTGTGCTTGTGACAGTTCCCGTTCCAGGCGGTCTTTCAGGGCTATGTCGTCACGCATTTGGGTGCGTATGCCGCGAATTTCTGCCAGTGCTGCCATTGTTGTCTGCTTTAAGGCGGCAGCCATATCACTCAATTCGGTGGCCGACAGTTCGTGTGGGTTCTCGGCGGCTTTGGTCATCAGGGTGACTTGCTGGTTCCAGGCTTGAATTGCGTCTTCTTGCGCCTGAAGTTTTTCTAGCACTTGGGTCAGCTCATTACGCAGCCGCTGGGTTTGTTCGGATACGTACCCGGTCTGCTCAACGCGGCCAATCTCAATCTGCTGAATTTGCGCTCCGGCAACTCCGCCCAGTGATACACGCACACTTTGGTCCTGCAGGCTGACGGGCAAGCGGTTGATGGTGATAACGCCATCTCCCTGTTTCACCGTTTGGGTTTCTTGCCAGGTTAGGTCACCATGGGAGGGGTAGAGGGTAGCTTGGGTGATGTCAGCAGCGACTGAAATTGGCACTGCGGCTAGAGCCAGAACAAGCAGTTTCTTTTTGATCATTTGGGTGCCTCGAATGAATGGCTGGATGAGTTGGGTGCGCGCCACGCTCAAAATGAAGCTACTGATACTAGAGTCTTTTGAGAGCCAATACCGTTACTATAGCTCATACCCATTATGTGTCTTAAACACGCCTGCCTGGCCGGTCAATGGTTCCAGCGGAAATCTCCGTGGTTCCGGTGATTAGCGGGCTCTGTACCATTGGAGAACCCGGATGACCTTGAAAGTCGGCATTCTTGCCGCCGGTATTACGCCGGACAATCTGCTACCCGAATTCGGCTCTTACGCTGACATGTTCAAAGATCTATTCAAGCGGGCCGGCTATGAATTTGACTATGCAACGTTTGACGTACGTGACGATGACTTTCCCGGCTCAGCCAGTGATTGTGATGCTTGGATCATAACTGGCTCGAAGGCTAATGTTTATCAGGATCTGCCTTGGATGCGACGCCTGAAGTTGCTGATTCTGGACATTTACAAAGTAGATCGACCCATGCTGGGGATCTGTTTTGGCCACCAGATTATCGCTGAGGCTTTTGGTGGCTCTGTGGACAAGTACTCTGAAGGTTGGGGCGCGGGCTTACACCATTACGAGTTGCTTCCCGGGGTAAGCGCCGTGAAGCCGAATAGCAATGAATTCACCCTCAGTGCGATGCATCAGGATCAAGTGGTGGTGAAGCCCGATCAAGCCAATGTTCTGGCGTTTTCTGCTTTTTGTCCCTTCGCGGCTCTGCAATATGACAACCGCATTTTAACCTTTCAGGCACACCCCGAATTCGATGTAACGTTTGAAACACGGCTTGTTCGTCATCTTCGAGGCCAGTCTTTGCCAGAAAGTAACGCTGACCAGGCGTTGGAGGAGTTGTGCGCGCCGGCTGCAACGACAGACTCCCTGGCGATAGCAGGCTGGATGGCCCGCTTCGTGTTGCGAAACCAGGAAAATTTCTAGCGGCATTTGGCAATGCAAGCAGGTTCTGGCCGCCAGCTAGAGGCCGTTCTTTAAAATAATAATATGAATATTTTTGAAAGTGATATCACACTATTTAAAAACGGTATTGAAAGGTGACGCATGTCTGACAATAAGGCCGAAATCTGGCTGGCACAGCATCCAGAGATTGATTCCATTTTTGCCTGCGTTTGCGATTTAAACGGCACGATGCGTGGCAAGCGTGTTCCGGTTGATCAGTTGTCCAAGGTAATAGACGGCGGGCTACGGATGCCGTTGTCGATTGTCGGCATGGATATCTGGGGCGAGGATGTCGAAAACAGTGAGCTGGTTTTCGAGACGGGCGATTCCGATGGCTTGTGCGATTTTACCGGCCGCCCATTGATGCCGGTCACCTGGACCAGTCGCCCGACGGCGCTGGCGATGCTGTGGATGCGCCAAGAAGAAGGCGCACCGTTTCCGGGCGACCCGCGCAGGGCCCTTGCGCGCA
>Ga0163216_100119_pt1 | contig 212813 bp, 167 predicted proteins | sample SynspAceP_FD_167610 | JGI IMG/M metagenome (GOLD analysis project Ga0163216, IMG submission 167610) | Saline lake microbial communities from Ace Lake in Antarctica - Synechococcus sp. Ace-P (Illumina Assembly) | ecosystem: Environmental > Aquatic > Non-marine Saline and Alkaline > Saline ...
AAGCCAGTGCTCGGCACCACGGCTCGACAAACTTCAACGCACGATCTATCCGCAGGACAGGCGTTTTAGCTCAACTGAGAAGTTGAGTTTTTTCTCGCCTGTCATGCGGATAGATCGCAATTCGTTAATTCGTTATTTGATTGAAATGCTTCCGATGTCCTCCCGCCGTTGAATCGCTACAATACTGTCATGGACACTGTATACATTGAAACCTCGATCGTCAGCCACGCTTCAGCTCGGCCGAGTTCCGACATTCAGACGGCTGCACTGCAACACGCAAGCCCGGCAATGGTGGGCCGTCGAACGCTCTAAATTCATCCTCGTTACTTCGCAACTTACGGTTATCGAGGCATCTGACGGCGACCCCTCGGCCGCTGCCGATCGGCTAAAACTGCTTCACGGTCTACCACTCGTTACCCTTGGTCCCGAGGTTGATAAGCTCGCACGACTTATCCTCGCAAAGCACCTAATGCCGCGAAAAGCGGGTGCCGACGCCGTTCACGTTGCAGCTGCTGCGATTGCTGGTGTAAACTATTTGCTGACACAGAACTGTCGGCACATCGCGAACCCTCACGAACTCCCTCGTGTCTATCGCCTGCTCGGAGATCAAGGCTACAGCCAGCTGCTGATTTGCACACCTACTGAATTTCTCGGAGGAGATGATGATGACCAAGAATCTGATACTTGACGAATTACGCACCACTCGCGAACGGCTGCTTGCCGAATCCGGCGGCACCGTGTCCGGTTTACTTGACCGTCTTCGTGCGGATCAAGCTGCGTCAGAACGTCCAACCTACGAGTCGGCAAATAACAAAGCGATGCAGACGGAACCGGGCTTGCAAGACTGCACGAGTAGAACACCAATCGGCCCGGCCCGCTAATCGCGGACGTTATTCGATTGAAGGTAAATTGATCCGCTATGCCAAAAATCTTGTTATTGTTGCATGCTTCGGGATGTCCGTGTGTGTGCTTGCTGCGCAGTCGCATGCTGACTCTCCGGCGATAAACAACAGTGCTACCGTTACGGAAATTGTCGAAACGCTCATCAAACGCCATGGTGGCAAAGACGCGTCCAACCGTTGGGAATGCGGGACCGTTAAGTTCACGACGAGTGCGGGGGTTCTCCCGCCCGGCATGGGGTCCGCGACGGTTACTGAGTCATTCGCATTCCCCAACTTTTCAAGCGTTCGATCGTTGCTGACTCACCTGACGGTGAGATTGATCTGACATTCGTCGTCAACAAAAACGGCGGTTGGATGACCTCGCCTGGCAAACCAACCATGGAGATTCCACGTTCGTTTGCCGATCGTGAGCGACACACTTTCGCCGACATTTCAGCGGTGGCCCATCTTCGAGAGATTACCGAGAACTTGACAATCATAAAAAAATCGACATCGATGGTACACCTGCGATTCAGCCTCGGCTTGAATCAGAGGACCAAGGAACAGCGGACTTTTTTGTCGATTTGCAGTCGGGATTGCGACTGGGAAGATTTAAACAAGCGATGGATCCAACAACCGGCAACCACGCTATCATTTCGACTCGCCTTGGAGAGTACAAGGATGTTGATGGCATACCCGTGCCCATGGCGTTTGCTGCAACATCCGACGGCAAGAAAATGCTCGAGGTCACGATCTCAGAATTGGAATTCAAAGATTCCTTGCCGGATTCAACATTTACCAAGCCCGAATAGCGGGGAACCATGACATGCACGGGAGGATGGCTTGCGCGATTTTTGAAGTGGAAGGTCTTTCGTCCGTCCACCGTGATGTCTAACGTTATCCGACTGAAATACTGCGATACCTCCAACGCCGATGACATACTTCGCCTACGTTCGCACAGATGGCACGCTTCGGCTGGACTATGCCGGACGCGATGAAAATTGCGGCATCATCGGCACGGTTTACGACCTCCCTGAACCAATTGCTGAATGCGATACGCTCGATGCAGCGGTCGCGGTTGGTTACGCGTACATAGGCCAACATCCCTCGGCTTCGGTCTACGTCGTTGACGCGAATTCGCTGCTTCACGAGATGCTGCTCTGCCATCCCCATCACGAACAGGTCTCTGGGTTGCATAAGAGTCTGTTCGTCGCCTGGACCTGCTTCACATTTGCCGCGTTGTCGTTGCTTGTGACGGTGCTCTTGGGGCTTGGACCCCAGGGGCTTGCACTCGCCTTGTTCGCGATTGGGCGATACTTACTAATGATCCGCCTCGGATTTATGAATGAGGTAGAGTCTGCGATGATCTGCTTGATTTTCTCGACGCTGATCTTTTTACTGGTACCTGCGATTCGGACCGCGTAGGCCACACAGAGGGACAGAGCTTTTTTCCGGGTGGCGAGGCTTCACCTACTTTGAGCTGGGATGGAGTTCACCGGCTTTGTGTCGTCCCCGGAGGCGACTGGACCGCCCCGAATGTCACCCGGTGCGTCAATCTCGGGTTCATGCCAAGACGGGCGCGTCGCGATCTTGATCGGCTTGTCTCATCCGGTTCTCAACACAAGGGAGCCGACGGGTCAGTCGCCCGCCGTGAGACGTTCGCGGGCGCGGCGGCGAAGGTGGTATCTCCGCTGCGTTCGCTGACACCGCATCGAATCAACGCGTTCCAGACGACCGGCCACACTGCAAAACAGCCGCCCAAAATCGCTCACGAGTTCGCACCAGCATTCCGTATCCCAACCCAACCGAGCCCATCAAGAAGCACCGCCGGGTGGTGCGATTCTAAAAGTGACCGATCGACACCTCACCAGGCTCAAACACGTCATTGCGAGCCAAACAAGCCATCACCCGCCTCCCAGACGAAAAATGAGAGCAACTGACAAAATCGGAAAATTCAGCATGCCCATCCTTGGGAGTCAATCCAACACCCAGAAAGATGCTCTGTCCCCAGATTTCTGCCAGATTTCTGCCGAAAGATGTTCTGTCCCCAGATTTCTGCCCATGGTGCCGGATGGAAGCCCTCTCCTCTAAACCCTCCCCGCCTTTGAGCGAGCTTCGGGCAACTGAAGCGACGGAAAGCAGGTGAAATCCAGTCTGGCTCAAAGCGGGTGCATTCGATACCACCCGAAAAAGTGCTCCCGTCCCCGTTGCTCCCTCCGTTGCTTCCTATTCTCCCGTTGCTATTCCTTTTTGCACCGGGATTCCCGGTCCAGTTTACGGTGCTCGCCGTCGGGCCACTTCAAGGCGGAGAATCTTCTTTAGTGCGAGATTTTCGTACGGCTTACGCGTTGCTCGGACCCAAAATCGTGAAGCTTGCGGTGGTACGGTCGGATGATGTCGGTTTCCTATCAATCCAACTGCAAAACGCCGCCAAAGGTGCTCGGAGAAGTGGATGGCGAAGCCCGTTTGCGTTACTCTTGGTCCACTGCCGACTATTCAAATCGCTGTCAGTTATCAGTTCAGTTATCGCAGTGCGCCACCCACCAACTCGCCGATATCATCCACCCATGCCACACATCAACGCCACGGTCTTCCAACACTTCTTTGCATGTTTTCTCTGCGTCTTCGCCGCGCAAGTCTCCGCTGAACCCACAGACAACGGCGCCCGCGACCACGTCCTGCTCATCACCATCGATGACCTCAACGACTGGATCGGCTGCCTCTCCGACAAGGACGCTCTCGCGGAAGACGGGCACCTCACCGGCCAAGGCCACCCCCAGGCCTCGACGCCCCACATGGACCGGCTCGCCAAACGCGGCGTCCTCTTCAGCAACGCCCACTGCCAGGCGCCCATCTGTCGGCCGTCGCGGACCAGCTTCATGTCCGGCCTACGCCCCACGACCTCCGGCATCTACGGCAACCGCTCGAAGCACGACGCCAAGGGGCCGCTCAAGCCCGGCAAGGACCTGCCTTGGCTCACCAAACGCTTCGAGCAGGCGGGCTACGACATCTACACCGCCGGCAAGATCCTGCACGCCAGCCAGAACAAACCCTTGGGCGGCACGCCTTGCTTCAAGACCACCCAGGGCCCGTACCCACCGAACAAACTCGGTGTGCCCAAAGAAGTGGACAAGGCTAGCATCTGGGACGTCGGGATCTACCCCGAAAAAGAAGAAGACTACACCGACCTGCGCATCGCCAAATGGACGGCGGGCAACATCGCCAAGCCCGTCAAGGCGGGAGGCAAGCGGCGCTTCATGGCCCTTGGTTTCTATAACCCGCACCTGCCCCTGTTCGCGCCGAAGAAGTGGTACGACGCCGCGCCGACCAAGGCCGAAGTCTTGCTGCACGCAAAACGCGAGGGTGACCGAGACGACCTCTCCGATATCGCCAAACGCATCAGCAGCCGGGTGGGCCACGCCCAGTCCGCGCAGTGGTGTATGCAAGACATCGAAAACCTCCGCATGCTGACCCAGGCCTACCTCGCCTGCACCAGCGCGATGGATGACAGTCTGGGCGAGGTGATCGATTCGCTGGACAAGAGCGACATGGCCGAGCACACCTGGATCGTCGTCATGTCCGACCACGGCTGGCACCTGGGCGAGAAGAACCACGTCGCCAAGCAGACCCTGTGGACTCGCTCGACCCGCGTGCCCATGATCATCGTGCCGCCCAAGCGGATGACCGACACGCCGCGCGGCGTCCGCTGCGATCGGCCGGCCGAGCTATTAGATATCTACCCGACACTCGTCGATGCGACCGGGTTAGAGAAGCAGGACACCGACAAGCACCTCGATGGCATGAGCCTGTTGCCCTGGATCAATGACCCCGCCACGAAGAAAGATCGCCCAGCCATCACGACGATCTACGCCCACAACCACAGCGTCGCCGGCGACCGCTACCGCTACACCCGCTACGCCGATGGCAGCGAAGAACTCTACGACCGCAAGACCGACCCGCACGAGTTCGACAACCTGATCACGCAAGTCAAACAACGCCCCGAACTCCAAGCCGCGATCAAGCGATTATCTGGTTTCATCCCCGATAAAGAAGCTGGGAAACCCGACTTGATTCTCGCCGAGCAAGGGGAGTAGCCGAACTCGAAAAAGGGATCACCAGCCCCGTGCAGATTTTTCGCTTTCTTTCTTCATTGACACCCCGATCAGCAGCAGCAGGGCGACGAAGCTCACGACTCAGATGCTTAATCGACCCTGGAGGGCTACATTACCCGCTCCCAGCGAACCAACACCGACGTTGTCGTGCCCCAACCCTGACGCCAACACCAGCGTGGCGTTGACGACCAGATCACCACACCGTTGACGTCAATCGGGGGTTGAGTCGAGATGGAAGAATGCACAGGCCAAACCCCGGACATGTCCTGGGTCGATAGCTGGATTGGTTACTCGGGCAGGCACACACACAGAGACACACACACACACACAGGGACTCACAGAGGAACAGAGGAACAGAGGAACAGAGGAACAGAGGAACAGAGGAACAGAGGAACAGAGGGACAGAGCACTTTTGCGGGTGGCGAGGCTTCACCTACTTTGAGCTGGGATGGAGTTCGCCGGATTTGTGTCGTCCCCGGAGGCGACTGGACCGCCCCGAATCTCACCCAGTGCGTCAATCTCGCGTTCATGCCAGGACGGGGGCGTCGCGATCTTGATCGGCTTGTCTCATCCGGTTCTCGACACAAAGGGAGCCGACGGGTTGGTCGCCCGCCGTGAGACGTTCGCGGGCGCGGCAGCGAAGATGGTATCGCCGCTGTGTTTGCTGACACCGCATCGAATCGACGCGTTCCAGACGACCGGCCACACTGCAAAACAGCCGTCCGAAATCGCTTACGAGTTCGCACCAACATTCCGAATCCCAACCCAACCGGGCCCATCAAGAAGCACCGCCGGGTGGCGCGATTCTAAAAGTGACCGATCGCCACCTCACCAGGCTCAAACACTTCATTGCGAGCCAAACAAGCGATCACCCACCTCCCAGACGAAAAATGAGAGCAACTGACAGAATCGGAAAATTCAGCATGCCCTTCCTTTCCTGGAGTCAATCCAACACCCAGAAAGATGCTCTGTCCCCAAATTTCTGCCCGAGGTTTTCGCAAGATCCTGCCAACGCATTCAGCTTTCTGACGATTGTTACTTGCTCAGAGAGTTGAGGGAACGGAAACTGCATCCGCTCAAAAGTGCCCATGTTAATGTTGTCTTGGGCAGAACCCTTCCCTTCGGCCTGAAGACGAGCCTTAAAGTATTGCAGTGCATACTCAACAAAATCCACCTCTGCATACGACGGATTGCAAACGAGACCAATGACACTGTCAGGAATACACGCTTGAAAGGTAAGAATCGCGGTCTCTGCAATATTCGCGGCAATCGTTATGCAAAGCGTGCCTTTTGGCCAAAGTTTGCTTTGAGCAAGACCTTTTTCATTATAGGTTTGTGTGTAGTCCGTAAGGAAATGCTTTGCGTTACGGATTTCACCGGTCTGCACAAACGGGTAAACGCCTCCGCATAGTGACTTGTCATTTCTTGGTCTATGTCGGGACTTTCCTCTGCCGAAAGTCAAGGCAACTTCGGAAAGCGTTTTTTCTTCCCACCCTTCGCCCTGTTGCGTGAAGACGCGATCAAGGTAGCTGTCAAACAATTCCTTGGCGTTAGCCAAGTTTCTCGCGGCGTTCTCTTTCGCCTTTTCAATCGCCCCAAACGCTTCATCAAGAATCGCAACGATTCGCTTTTGCTCGGGAAGGGGCGGCAGAGGGACGACTAATTTCGCAAGTGTTTGTCCGGTGAAGTGTTGAATGCCTGAACCGGTAAAGTGCGAACTGAGTAACCCTGATGAGTCCGAGTAAAAAAGGTAATAAAGAAACCATTCATTTCGCTCAGGCTCATGGAAGCGAACCCGATGCAGTGCTTTTTGAAAGAGGATCGTTTCATCACTCTCCCAAATCGCTGCTCGCCCTGGGTATCCGCCTTCGCAGATAACTAGATCACCTTTCTCAATTGCATACTTATTGAACTCGTCGTTGGTAAAACGCATCTCCTTCAAGTCGGACAAATCAAATCCGAACCAACGCACATTGACGTTTCTGAGGTAGGGATTGAAATCGCCCTTGTTCTTTCGCTTGTCAAGCATTTTCCCTAGCCGATGGTCCGCAACCGCTGAGACCGGCATAAATGTCCCAGTCGTCGTTCATGCCAGCCCCCGAATCGCTCGACGAATTTCAGCAGAAATCACTTGCCCTAGTCCTGTGAGCGGTTTGGGCGCTAGCTCCCGTTGCGTCCCACCCAAATATGAATCGTTTGAACCGGGGCTAGCGCCCAAACGGCTCACTTTTGTCTCGTTCATTTTTCTCTGTCCATTTGGTCTTGCGCATCACGTACGTATTTCACAGCTTCATGTACCTCTTCGTCTGTATCCAAAAACTCGACATCGCCCTTCGTTGTCCAAACGGGACGATCGTGAAAACAACTCTCCATTTCTCGCAAACCTCGCGTGCAATTGGCCTTCAACTGATCCCGGACCGTCGCCCCCGCACAACCGCTCGCCGTCACGACGACATGGACGTGATTCGATCGTGCGTTAGCAACCCACAACGTCCATCCGCGACGTTGACAATGTCCAGCGATCTCGGTCTCGACGATTTTTCGATGTTCTTGGCTGAGCAGAATGATCGTATGCTTCAACCGATCACGATGCCACCTTTCTAATTTGGGCTGGGGTGCCATTGATCCTTTCGTCGTTTTTCTCCACCAACGCCGATCGCCTTGCAGGAACGTTCCGTACACTGTCCACGTGATGAAGTAACCGGCCGGTTCATTGTTCGTTTCCATATCAGTTCATCAGTCAGTGTGAGCGGTTTGGGCGATAGCCCCCGTTTCGTTGTTTGCAAAACCTGGGCTATCGCCCGAACGGTTCACGCGGAGTCAAATCTGGAACCGGGGCTAGCGCCCAAACGGCTCACTTAATGACTATACCAGACCTCGAATCGTTTCGACGGTTCACGCGGAGTCAAATCTGGAACCGGGGCTAGCGCCCAAACGGCTCACTTAATGACTATACCAGACCTCGAATCGTTTCGACGGTTCACGCGGAGTCAGATCTGGAACCGGGGCTAGCGCCCAAACGGCTCACTTAATGACTATACCAGACCTCGAATCGTTTCGACGGTTCACGCGGAGTCAAATCTGAAACCGGGGCTAGCGCCCAAACGGCTCACTTGATGACTATACCAGACCTCGAATCGTTTCAAGGATGCCAGCGGCTTCTTCGTCCAACGCTTGTATCTCATCCAGAATCTCTTCGGGGTCTCGCAACACCACTTCATCATTCCGATTCGGATTCTTCGCAGACAAATCAAACGACGCTTTATCCACGTCGGCGATTTTCACAGTCCATGAATTGTCACTGTCCTTTTTCTTCTTTTGAAGCTCCACAAACTCGGCTAGATCGTTCTCATTGAGTGGATTCGTTTTCCCCAAGTTCCGATCAAGATTGAGCTGATAAAACCATGTCTTCTTCGTCGGTTTGCCCTTCTCAAAAAACAGCACCACCGTCTTCACTCCCGCACCCGTGAACGTTCCACCGAGAGGATCCAGCACGGTATGAAGATCGCAGCTTTCCAGCAGCAACTTGCGAAGGCTGACCCTGGCGTTGTCGCTGTTGCTCAGGAACGTATTCTTGATGACGATGCCCGCTCTCCCACCCGCTTTCATTCTCTTGATGAAGTGTTGTAGAAAGAGAAAAGCAGTTTCCCCGGTTTTGATCGGGAAGTTTTGTTGTACCTCTTTCCTCTCTTTGCCACCGAAGGGCGGATTGGCAAGGCAAATATCGAAGCGGTCTTTCTCTTGCAGATCGGTGATGCTTTCGCTCAGCGTATTCGTGTGGACGATGTTTGGCGTTTCGATCCCATGAAGGATCATATTCATTGTGCCAATAATGAACGCCAGCGATTTCTTTTCCTTTCCGAAGAGCGTTTGTTTCTGCAAGGTCCGCATCTGTTTGACGGTTAGCTTCTTGCCCCCATTGTTCTTCGGATCTTTGACGTGGTTAAACGTTTCGACCAAAAAACCGGCACTACCCGAGGCAGCGTCATAGACGGTCTCGCCAATTTGCGGATTGACGACTTCGACGATGGCTTTGATCAATGGACGCGGCGTGTAGTACTCGCCCCCGTTTCTCCCAGCGTTGCCCATGTTTTGGATCTTGCCCTCATAGAGATGGGACATTTCGTGCTTCTGCGTGCTGGTCTGAAACCGCAGCTCATCGACCAAGTTGACGACTTCACGCAGGGCGTAGCCACTTTGAACTCGGTTCTTGATCTCGCTAAAAATTTCACCGATTTTGTATTCAATCGTGTCGGTGGTCTCGGCGGATGTCTTGAACTTGGCGAGATACGGAAACAAGTTTCCATTGACAAAGTCAATCAGATCGTCACCGGTCAGAGCAGCGTGATGGTCGATCTCGCCACTCGCCTGGCGTGGCATCGCCTACACACCCCAGCGATATTCGTTACTCAGGATCGGTTCGTAATCCGTGCCCGAAAGACTCGCCGATGACTCGCGTTCTTTCTCCAGGTCATCGAGGTATTTCAGGAACAAGACCCACGACGATTGCTCCACGTAGTCCAGTTCACTGCCGCAAACGGCGTCCTTGTGAAGAACGTCGTCGATGTTTTTAAATGTCTGCTCGAACAAGTGCGTTGATCCCGTATCGCGAAAAGTAAGCCCAAATCGCGATCCGTTATCCAGTGCCCCGCGAAGCACGTCAATTCTACCAAGCCCGGCAGAGGGCGTGAACAATGGCAGAGGAAGGCATCCCGCCACGCCGCCAAGTTTAACGCAATCACCGATTCATTCAGTCAACGAGCACACAGAGGCACACAGAGGGACAGAGCACTTTTCCGGGCTACGAGGCTTCACCTACTTTGAGCTGGGATGGAGTTCACCGGCTTTGTGTCGTCCCCGGAGGCGACTGGACCGCCCCGAATCTCACCCAGTGCGTCAATCTCGCGTTCATGCCAGGACGGGCGCGTCGCGATCTTGATCGGCTTGTCTCATCCGGTTCTCAACACAAGGGAGCCTACGGGTTAGTCGCCCGCCGTGAGACGTTCGCGGGCGCGGCGGCGAAGAGGGTATCGCCGCTGCGTTCGCTGACACCGCATCGAATCGACGCGTTACGGACGACCGGCCACACTGCAAAACAGTCGCCCGAAATCGCTCACGAGTTCGCACCAGCACGCGGTATCCCAACCCAACCGGGCCCATCAAGAAGCACCGCCGGGTGGTGCGATTCTAAAAGTGACCGATCGATACCTCACCAGGCTCAAACACTTCACTGCGAGCCAAGCAAGCCATCACCCACCTCCCAGACGAAAAATTAGAGCAACTGACAGAATCGGAAAATTCAGCATGCCCTTCCTTGGGAGTCAATCCAACACCCAGAAAGATGCTCTGTCCCCAGATTTCTCCGTGACCGCACAGCCTTCGTCGACTCGCAGAAACTGATCCTTCTCGGATCGAACCCTGAATCCCTCCTGCATCAGGATCTTCCGCACGGTTGAGGAAATCCCCGATCCTTGTTGGGTGTACTGATCGAGGACATTCTGGGCGGTCGGCAACAGTGAGGGTTCTTTTGCGTCGTGCTTTTCGAGCGTTTGAATCGGAATTCTTTGGCGATTCCCTAGCCGATCATTTCGATCAACTGCTCGGTGGTGTATTCGGACTTGATAGCTGCGACCCGATCATCAAATGGAGCGGCTGCTTTGCCGGCGCACGCATCGGCCAGCGACGTTGCGAAGTCGCCCATTTGGAAGTTGTTGTTGAACTCCCAGAAGCCGGTCGTGGTGCCCGATCGGTTGCCTCGCATGACGAGCTTGAGCCGCGATTGCTTTTCGAGATTTCGCAGACTCTGCAACGTCGGCTCATTGAGTGGATCCAGATAATGTTCGTAGTGGCACAACGAACTGCCCGCGTCGAGAAGATTCCACAGCGAGATCGCTACCGGACCACCACCGGTGTTGACCGCCATGTTGGTGACGTTCAGATCAATTGCTTTGATACGGCCATATTGCTCCGCCCACTCGGGTTCCTCGAAAAGACAAAGACACGTCTCCACGCCAGAGTGCTTTTGAAATTCGTTGACGTAGAACCTCGCCCCGTACGCACCGATGTCCTCGGGCGGAAGCGGCGGAAGGAGCAGATGGATGTCGCCGCCTGTCCATCGGTTGTTGCGGCGTTCCGGCGAGTCGTTCTTATTCTTGAATGGCCACATCGTTTCTATTCCCACTCGCTGATGTTGAAACCTAGGTTGTTGGCGTTCTCGGAAGTTGCTCTTTTGATTTGGTCGGACGCTCCCTGTGGAAAGTCGGCGGTGATTTCGATCGAGACTTTCAGGATCGCGTTCGGGTCGCCGGCCAGCAACGCGATGATTTCGTCGGCGACATTCACCATTTGCATCTTCGCTCCTGACGGAGTGATTTCGATGGAACCGTGGTAGTTCTTCGCCATTAGCTTGGAGGTGACCGGAACTGTCGTGCGGCCGCCCGACAACTTCACCGTCGTGGACGTTGCCCCTTGGCTCTCGCCGGGGCCGTTTTCTTTGACGGCTTCACCGCTGCCATTCCCGCCGGCGGTGACAGGCGGCTCGGCGGGTGGCGGCGTTTGGATGCTTACTTCGTACGCCTTCGCGGCTTCGGGCTCGATCAGCAACAACGTCGCGTCGAATTGCACGTTGTCGTCGCCAAACTTGAATCCCTCGAACTTGTCGCCGGTCTGGCCGAATGCGGTGCCGTAGAAGTCTTTTGAGCCAGCACCCTTGATGATCGCCTGCTCAAGAACCTTGCGATCCTTCAATCGAGGCAAGTAAAGATACCGCAGCGAATCTTCCCAAAACGTCTTAGCCTCCACCGCCGACCGATCCGATTTCCAATACAGTTCCTGCAACTTCGCTCGCAAGTGGATCGGTGACCATGCCGAAATCACTAATTCGTTTTCGACGCAGACTCGTTCGACCTCGGGGCCGAACGCACTTCCGCTTGTGTTCATTTGGAACGCTTCGATCGTCGTCTTGGCATCCGTCGGCTTGTGCTTGACCGGGCACAACAGCCAGCGAAAACACTCGCGGACGACCCGTGGCAAGACTTCTTCGGCGGTTTGCAATTCCTTCTTCGCTTGGTTTTCTTGCAAGCGATCAATGTTCAACCGCTGCTCTTTCACATCGTCAACGATCGAGCCCCAGGCGAGTGCCGTGCGAATGCAGTCGTGGACTCGCGAAAGCGTTCCCCAATCCGGTGCGATGAAGATCAGCCGATTGCCCCGGTGACGCGGCGATGAACCGTGGTTGGCGAGATAGTTCTCGACTTCCTTAAACGCGTCGCGGGTGTCGTCCTTCTGGTACGCAAACTTCGGCGGCAACACCACTAGACGTAAAACGGCATCGTCAGGCACATCGTCGTGCGGGATGAACGGGTGGATGCCTTCAAAGTACGTGACAGCGGACGTCAGTTTTTTCGTCACCTCGGCGAGCTTCTTCAGCACATCCGTGTGGATCTCAAACCGTCCCTTGCGATCCTCCATCTCGCGGCGCAGGTTGGCGCGGGTATCGAACCAGAAACGAGTCGAGTCCTGGGTCTTGTCGCCCGACGTGTTCAGATAGTGCAGCCGATCCGACAACCGATTCAGAGCATCCGAATACAGCGACGACGACTGGCCCGGTTGCACGCATCCCAACAGCACCCGGCCTCGGTCGATACCACGCGTGCCTGGCTTTCCCGATGAACCTTGTGACGAACCTGCCGACGGAGCACTCCCCAGAAACACTGTCCGCGCAACACGGCGAGCCGCTTGGTTCTCGCCAAAGCGTGGCTCTTTGGTGTCGATCGCAGTCGTCTCGGCACGTTCACCATCAATGTCCTTTTCCAAGACCGCGTCCCAACCGGCGGACAGGTAATAGACCAGTTCGTTGCGTGCATCACCGTCGTACAGCGGCAAGCTGCCCGGCAAAATCAATCCGTCACTGTTGCTGTCTTTCCATAACCGATAGATCACCTTGGCCATCAGTTTCAACACGCCACGGGTTCGCTGGAACCCTTCCAACGTCGTCCAGTCCTCGTACAGACGATCGAACACCTCGGGGTGAATCGGATAGGCTTCCGTCAGTCGGTCGTAGTAATGCGACTCCTGGGTCTCGGACGGCATCTTGCCACCCTCGGCCACGTACATGTCTGCGAACGCGCGGCACGTCGCATCGCGGGCTTCGGGGTTCCGAACGCTATCGAACAAACGACGCCGCACGATCTCGAACGCCTCTTCCGTCGCGACCGGTTTCCACAACGCCTGCACCCGTCCGAACGTCTTCTCCATTGCTTTGAGGGCTTTGACGCCTCGCTCGCTGCCCGCTTCGATTTCTGAATCAGGAAGTGACGCCAGCACGATCGCGTTGGGCACCAACTTGGCGGCTTCCGTCAACGAATGAACGAAGGACAGATTCGTGTCATACGTTCCGCCACTGACGGCACCGGTTTCTGGGAATTGGCGGATGTAGGCAACCAGCTCGTCGACCAACACCACGCAGGGCGAGCAGTCCGCCAGCAATTGACGCAGGACTTCCTTCCCTGGTGACGTCCCGTTCTCGTCCGCTGTCTGGACCAGCTTGTAACCTTCCTCGCCACCGAGCTGAAAGCCAAGCTCGCCCCACAGCGTATGGATCACTTTGCGACTGTGTTTCCAAGGTTGCCCAGGCGACAGGTTGGCCCCGTCGATGACAGCGACGCGAGACGTGGGCACGTCCATCAAGCCGGCTTGATCGAGCAAGCCGGGAATGCCAGCGAGTTCATCGAGCGATCCCGTACGCGTCGCCATGTGATAAACCGCCAGCATCGTGTGCGTCTTGCCGCCACCGAATGCCGTTTGTAATTGGATCACCGGATCGCCGCCCTTACCATTGAGCCGATTGGCGACCGAAGTCAGCAGCAACCGCATGCCCTCGGTGATGTAGGTGCGGTCAAAGAATTTGGCGGGGTCTTGGTACTCCGGCGTCGCTTTGCCGGAATGGACCGCCGTGATGTCCGCCGCAAACTCAGATTGCTGGAACGTGCCTTCCAGCACGTCCGCGTGCGGGGTGATGTTTTCTCGCCAAGGATTCATATTCATTATCTGATTCGGGATGGAATGTTTAGTTGTCAGTGACCGTCCAAGCGACGGAGCTGCTCGTGCTTTGGTCGACTACTCTTGCACGTTTGTCGATAGATTTGATGAGTTGACGCAAGCGTTGCTGAACGTCCGCCAATTGACTCCGCCGTGTATTCAGCGTTGAATTTGCCGTAGGTTGCTCCAGGTGTAAAACGACATTGTGTCTTCCGCACCCAATGGCTCTCTGAGCCAATCGCTGCTCGTCTTGATCGTTGGCATTCGTGCGAGCGACCACCAAACACGCCAGCGTGTCACGAACTTTCAAGGCGACTTCATCGGCTAAGAAGGCGAATGAAGATTCGAGCGTTTTCCGATAGTCTTTGACCTCGATCTGCCAGCAAACCGCATCGGATTCGATTGCCAAAAAGTCGATTCCTTTCGTTCCCGCAACACGCTTGCTGCCACATGCCGCGCACTTGACTTCAGCCTCGCAGTTCGAACAGCTCAGGTTCGCAGCCGCGATGCCGCTGAATTGCTTTCGGTAGAAACTCCACTCGTCAAACTTCGAGACGTCCCAGTTGTCCGGGAAGTCGAACGACTGGTCACCTTCTTTATGTACGGTCATGGTTCGACTCCACGCCCAAGTAACGATCCGCTTGATGCAGTTGTTCTTGCAGTGACACAATCTCCCCGATGTCATCAATCGAATCGCCTTGCTCGACTTCAACTCCCGCATCGCCAGGATGAAGCCCAAAGAACCTGGCTGGCGTATCTTCGTATTGCTCGGTCTGCATCAAAACGTCTAACTCTCGCATCAAGAACAGACTGTGCGTTGCAATGAAGACCTGAATCCCACTTCGGCACAGATCAAGGATCGTTCTTGCGACCTGCTTGATGACGGCGGGGTTCAAATTCGCTTCGGGCTCGTCCCAAAACAGAAACCCTTTGTCAACGAGTTGCCCCGTGGCAATCAGCCGTGCCAGCATGGCCAACTTTCGGTGCCCCTCCGCAACCAAACTCATTTCCAACTGTCCGGCGTCGCTTCGCAGGTAGAACCGACCCGTCTTATCCGATTCGACCTTCCCGCCCATCGTCTTTTCGATTGGTTCCAGCAAAGCGTTGATCTGCTGCATGCGTGGGCCGCGAGCCAATGGAGCATTCAACAGCAGACATGTATCGCGGTAGATGCTGCTCAGCGGGATATTCGTCGTTTCATAGAGGGGCAGAAACCAAGGGCAGAACGTTAGCAATTCGCGTGTCGGCAGATAGACCGGCAATTTCTCCACCCACTTCAACGGAAGTCTGTCGAGATTCACGTTCTTCTTGGCGGTGCTGTTGAACGAAAAGTTCACCATTCGCAGCAACGTGAAGCGAGCACTGACATCGCAGCGACTTCGACCAGGTTGACGTCGAATCAAGCGACCCAATTGATCGGGCCGAAACGAGTCGATTAGTTCAGACGCAATCTTCTTTTCCAAAAACTCCTTCGTCGGCTTGGCTCCGCGTTTTTGTTCCGCTTGGTCCGCCATCGCGTTGACGATGCTGTAGATCAATTTCAGTACATGGGTTTTGCCGGTTCCGTTGGCACCGACGATCAAGTTCAGCGACGGTGCGAACTCGAACGTCTCGTCGGCGAAAACGGTGAAATTCTTCACCGACAATTTCTTCAGCGAGTTGTGTATGTCTGCCATGGGTTTTGACAGGCTGGAAGCCTATCCCACTTGGTAAGTTAATTTTGAATTGTGATGTTGGCTCTTACAAGCCCGACGCGCAAGCGAGTGACCTCCGCGCCGTACTGTCACTCGCTTGCGCGTCGGGCTTGTATAGATTTCGTCGTTGAATTCGAATCAAAAGAGTTCGGTTTGGATGTCTTTGGGAGTCGCTGATTCGATGTTGGTCCAGCTTGTGATCAGTTCGTTGTAGGCGCGGGCGTCTTCGGACCAGTTCTTGCGTTCGCAGAGGGTGTAGAGCCGGTAGGCGAGTTGGCGGGCGGCTTCGCTCCGGGATTGGACGTTGCCGTGACCGAGTAGTTTGCCGGCGGCCGATTCGCCGCCTTGCCGCAACGCGCGGATCAATTGATGCAGGACTTCCCAGATCGGAATGCGGAGATCCTTCTGCGGGTTCCAGTCGGCGGAGTAATCGGCCGGGCGGAGCAATTGGACTTTGCCGCTGCCGCTGCGGAGCACCCCAGCGTCGACCAGTCCCGAAACGCTGGTGGCTTTGGCGCGGGCCAGCACGTCGGCTTCGCCGAAGATGCCTTCTTCCCAGCCGTATTGGTCGAACCAGTGCAAGCAGAACTGCGTGTCGGCATCAAAATCATCCTCGGCCAAGAAGCGATTGATCAACTGCAACGCCGTGCGAACCGTCATCGGCGACCCATCCGCTTCGAGCACCGCCGAGTATTTGGAAAACACCGCCATTCCAGGACCGATCACCGCTTGGGAAAGATCGACCGGGGCAACGGGTGATGGCAGGTCTTCGCTCTCGCGAGTCATCGCGTCGAGGGCGAGGGGAAGCGTTGCGTTAAGCTCACGGATGAACTCACGACGAGAAATTGCGACCGCAGCGACATTACGATGACGACATACCAAAATCACACTCGAAGCTAATGCATTTGATCCCTGATCTCGCATACGCCCCGGCCTTTCAGTTCGCATTGGCCATGTTCCGCAAATGCTGAGACCTGCGTCGATAATCGCAGCTAGAAACGTTTCCCATCCAGTTGAGCTTGTTGCTGATTCATTTGTGTCAGCCTGCTTAAACGCATAATAGATAGTCAGTGGGGCAGAAGGATGAGCAAGAGATGACATCAACTCGATCGCACGTGTCATCCCACTCAGGAAAAAAGATTCCGCCGATTCACGACCACCATGACGGCATGGCGTGGCCACTAGTTCGTCTTCCTTCGGTGTCGCAATCGTCGCGAAAAGTCCAGGCATCGCATCTCGTAACGAGCGGCGAAGCCAAACGTAAAAGAAATCGGAAAGATCAGCGTACCCGATATTGTCATAGTATGGTGGGTCCGTGGAAACAAACATTTTGCGACCAAAATCAACTGACGCTGCAGCACCTTGGATCGCGATGCCCTTTGTAGATCCGGTGCAGCAAGCGACTAAAACCTTCGCAATGTATTCAACTTGGCGGTCGATATTTCCACCTGATGAAGAAAGGGGATTTGCCTCCGCAAAGTCCCAGACCATCTGGACCGTCTGTCGGCTAAATGAATTGCCGACGATTTCGTTTTTGGCTTGGTTCAACCACGGACATAAACTATTCCAGTAGACGGCGCTTTTGTCCAAAGCGAATGCGAGATAGACGGCGACCGCATCCGCATAAGATTGTGCAAACATTAAATCTGAAGGTCTACTGCTATCGTCCGGTATCTTCTCTAAATCAGCTGCAATTTCGGACCTGCATTCTCGAATGAGATCAGAGAAGCAAGACAGTGCAACTAATTGCCTCTTCGTGAAAAGCTGTGACCATTTTGTGATTCCGTAGTTCCCGACCCTAAAGCCCAATGCGTGCTGCTCAAATTCTCCATCCGGTTTCCAGGTCGGTTCGGTCCCGAGTGCAAGCTGTTCAACTGCCTCAGTTGGCGAAAGGTAGACCCTTTCCCGTTGACCCTCCGCGACGACCGCTAGTAACTTTTGCCCCAATCGTCCTGCGACGCCTTCTCGACGAATGTATTCATAGTCAACTGGAGATCCAGACATTAGACATCTAAACGCAGCACGCTTCCCGGCAGTTGTTCCGCTATTAGCGACTGCATCGGGCGTTCCCGTGACAACCTTAAAGTAATACGAATTCGCATCCTTTACCGGAACAACGTAAGACTGTTTCCCTGGTTTTTTCGACAGCACGAATGTTGTCGCCAAAGGAACGTGAACGCCAGCAAACGCTGGGTCAGGGCTTCGCACTGTCCTAGCCCATATGTAAGCAATCGGAGTTAGCTTAGTGTCTGAATATCGCTCAAGATCTTTTCGTTCGCGAATCAATTCATCCGTTACATCTATAGTTGGGTAAAGGTGGCCTATACGTTTTTCCGCTTCATCCCGTATCCACTTGCCGTAGTAGCGGACGTCTTCGGCCAAGCCTTCGGCTCCCTTCCATTCTCGCTCGACCAATTGCTTATCGGCTCGCGACTCGGGATTGACCGGCGGCATCCCGGCGAACTTGGGCGGAATCTCGATCATCGCTTTGTTGATCAACACCGCGACCGGATTCAGGTCGCTCGCGTAGGCTTCCAAACCCAACCGCTGGGCTTCGAGCGGGATCGTGCCTCCGCCAGCGAACGGGTCGTGCAGTCCCGGCATTTTTTCGGGGTCGAATAACTCGGACGCGTTGGGGTGATCGCGGTTCAGCTCACAGGTCTCGGTCCAGCTCTTGCGAATATCGGCACGAGCGACGTTGAGCACTTCCTCATTGGTCGTGTTCTCCCACAACACCAAGTCTTCGATGATTTTGAACAACCGCGCGCGGGCCTTGGTCCAGTGACCACGGACTTGCTTGTTCGGTTCTTTGCCCGGATTCTGGTAGTACCACAGGTCTTCGGGGTCGTGAACCAATTGTGAAAAGATCACCGCGCGAGCGGCGGCGAGCGGACGCCGCGCCCACCACAGGTGCAACGTCGACGGGTGCCCATGCCGAATCGACTTCTCCCGTGCACAAGCCTTATTGATCGCATCGAGCGGCAACGCCACCTCAATCAGCTTCTTCGGTGATTTGATCTCGTGCTGGTCCATCAAGTTCGGGCTCAAGTTTATTTGTAGGCGGGGATTTGCGATGGAAGCCCAACTCGCATGAAGAAACGGGCGAATGCTTGGGAGTAGTGTTCGACGAAAGGCGAATTGAGTCGGGGGCGGTCGCCGATCGTGATCGCGTGGCTGCTCAGATATTCGATGGGCAGTGAAACGATCATCCGAAAGTCGACGATGAAGGCTTGTTGGTTATCGTTGGGGTCGCTCGGCGACGGGAGCATGTAGAGCCCCTCCACCTTGCCGCGGCGAACGTTTTCACATTGGTCTTTACTAGCGAAACGAGTGTTCGTCTCACGGAATTCCGACAAGGTGTAGATCGGACACAGTGCGACGTACGGTGCTTTGGCATTCTCAAGATCACAGGATTGGGTGGCGACAATCAATCGCCGAATCTCGACGTCGATCTCACCCTCCTCTGTGTCGTACCGAAAGTCCGATTGGACGATCGGAATCGCACATCCATCTAGGACGTCGCCCTGTTGCAGCTTTGACTCGCTGATCATTTTCCAGACATCATCCATCAGTCTTGGTTATCCTCATCAAACGGGAGTGGTGTTCCGGCACCGAGCAAATTGAACTTGACTTTCATCCTGCGTTTGGACTGCGGGGGAGGCGTTTCGTAGTCGTCATAAAACGATGCGGCAAATGTCTTTCCCGGCGTTGACAGCAGGTGGTTTAACGAACTGATGAATAGTTGATCGGAATTTTTTGCATCGTCGCTGTAACCGGCAGAAACTCTTCGTCGGTCCTCCAGTTCGATGACTTGGTGATAGGCGGGTGGTGTCGCAGTGATCATGAATTGTCTCCTCGAATGAGTTCCCGAGCGACTGGCTTGATACACGCCTCAAAAAGGCGGTTTTTCCGATCTCTTAGCTCTGACATGAAGCGGTGAATTGTTTCATTGTCTCCCGAGATTCTGACTTGTTTGGTCAACCCAATGTCCAAAAGTATCGAGAGGTGATCGTCCTTGGCTGGCGGTTGTGCCGCGAGAACGACATTGGCCATCGCTTCAAGGTCGGGCTGGCCAATTTGCAAATGCGTCATGAAGCCATTCACAGGAAACTCAATGTCAGTCGACACTTCAGGGTAGGTCCTGAAGTAATCGGATAACTCAACCAACCGGCCGGGTAAATCGAATCGGTTGACATAACGAACCCCTAGCTGCGTTACCGCATCGGGCATGATTACATCGCTATAAATTTCCCAATACCGGCGAAACGTTTGGTAAAGGTCTTCCCAGTCTGTGTAGGGTGCGAGGCGACTCACCGCAAATCCGTCGACACGTACATGCAAAACAACTTTTTCGTCGTCTCGCAGGTATTGGAAGCCGACGTGACTGGTTGTCGCGGACGCTGAGACGCTCGGTCCAACTGTCATTTTTCCAGTGGCAGTCACAAGGTCTTTGCGTTTTTTGAAAGCACTGTCCTCATGTACGACATGAGCGAGCTCAGCTACTGCGATTGGCTTTGTCCGCTCAACGGAAACTTCAATGACGGCTTCGACAATCGGAGCACGGTCGTAGTGCTGATGATCGGTTTGGGCCGCATCAACTCCTTCGGGCTCGATCTGACTCATACGTTTACAAACTCCTTACGAATATCGTGAATTGTTTGACTGCGAGCCATTCCGTTGACGGATCGTGTCTTCCAAGTCTTCAGTGTCTCGTTGACGATCTTCTTGACGTCGCCATCGGGTTGGCTGAGTACATGTCGCCGCATGACGCTGATTGCAAACTCTTCGGCCTCGGCGTAGTTGATGCCGTGCAGTTTCTTCGCGAGCGTGTCAGGGGCCAGGCCGAGCGGTTGCTTGAGACGCTTTTCAAACTTGGCGAACCATTCGGCGAGTTGCGCACGCGTCGGCATTGGAAGTTCGACGCGAACTTGGAACCGTCGCCAAACCGCTTTGTCCAAAAGTTCGGGATGGTTAGTTGCGCCAACGACGATGACATGGCTGGGGAGGTCGTCGATTTGAAGCAGTAGCGAACTGACAACGCGTTTGATCTCGCCTGTGTCGTGAGTGTCGCCGCGTTCCTTCGCGAGCGTTTCAACTTCGTCGAAGAACAAGACACATTTGCGTTGGCTGGCCGCGTCCAGCAAGCGTCGTAGTCGAACGGCGGTTTCGCCAAGGTAAGCACCGACGATTCCGTCGTAGCGGACTCGCAACAGCGGCACCATTAGTGCTTCGGCGAGCGCTTCGGCCAAAGACGTTTTACCGTTCCCTGGCGGGCCGATGAATAGCAAGCGGTTACGAGGCTCCAGGCTATATGAGCGAAGCAGATCGACGCGATGTTGCTCTGAAACGACTTCTCGAATGATCGCTGCGACATCGGTGGGCAGCATCAACTCTTCGAGTGTTCGCTCTGGAACCTTCTCGATGAACAGATTGCCAACCCGAGACTCGAGCGAGTGTGATCCATTGAGGCGGCCGTTTGATTGCGATCCGTTGACGAGGCGATCAGTTTCAGGTTCGGGTGGCATAATTGTCAGCAACTCGCCCAAACGCTCCGCCAAGACGTTGTGCTTCTTCGCTCGCTCTTCCACGATCAAGGCTTCCACCGTTTTGCGAAAGCGCACGCGATCACCTGACATTCCGTAGGTGACGAGATCGGTGATGAGGTCGGCGCGGGCCATGAGGTGGTTTTGTTTTCCTGTTTACAAGCCCGACGCGCGAGCGAGTGAATTGAAGTTGGGTAGTCGTTTGATCCGCTCGCTTGCGCGTCGGGCTTGTATGTGTGTTTCGTTGCTGATCGGGTCAGCGAATTCGCTCGGCTCGTTCGAGTAAATGACTGAGTTTGAAATTGATCGACGATGTTCCCCATGGCGGCTCGGCGTCGAAGGGATTCGTCAGGTAGTGAACGCTGGCAACGGTGTCGTCGTCGTTGATCTGAACAATGGCGAGAATGAATTTGTCGGATTGGTTCAGGGCGTACAGCATTTCGTTGCGGGTGATGGTGACCGTGTCGGCTCCCTTGACGCGGCCCTTGACTTCGATGTGCCTGGCGTCTGGCTGAACGCCGCCTTCGGTTGGCGGGTACGAAGTAATGTCCCAGCCGCATTTGGCGGCGGCAACGTCCTCGACTCGACATCCCTGGGCTTCCTCGATCTCGGTGATGGCATGCATCGCGATCTTTTCGGATCGGGCGCGGGCGAGCGGGTCGGCTGACATTGTCGGAACGGAACCGGACTCCTCGCCGGTTTCTTCGGGGGCCAACAAGCCCGCCGGTATCACCAAAGCTCCGCTGACGACGACGGGTGTGCCTGACGTGATGTGACGCATCGACTGCAGATTCTTCTTGCGATTCTCCAGTCGCGACGTCATGTCACCGATCGTTCGCTTGGCGTTGTCTAGATTCAGACGGACGTCCTTGCCTGCTTCCTTGTCCTCCTTTAACTTCATCCAACGATCGGTCCAGAAGTCGATTTCTTTCGTCAAGCGTTCGTGAACGGCGGCCAGTGTTTTGTCGACGTGAGCGATACGACGCCCGGCGACTTCGGCGTAATGCTCGGGGACCAACGTGGTTGCCGCAAGCGTCAACGCTTGTTGATCGAGATTGGTTTTGAGCCACTGGGCGTTCAAATGGGGTTCAACGGCGGTTTGCTGTTCGGGCGTGATGGATTCCAAATCGAGGTGAGGTGCCCAGCCGGCGAACGTGGCGTTTCCGTCGGGCGTCACACGAACGAATTGCAGTCGCTTGGAGATGACGGTGCCGTCGCCCGATTTGACTTCATGGGTGAGCAAGAACAGTAGCCAAGGCTCGGTCCCGCCGTCGGCCGGATCGACCAGGACGGCACCTTGGCGAAGCAGGTTGGCGTTCTGCTCCAAGATTAGATCGCTGACGGATAGCATCAGTGGATGACCGGGATGCAACATCACCGCCGGCGTGATACCGGGTTTGTCGAGCGGTTGGACGGCTTCCTTGGTAAAGCAGACGCGTTCGTATCGACGGAGCACGGGTGATTGATCACGACGATTGCGTCCGGTGATGCGTCGGTCGCGGTCACGAAGCGATCCAGGGACATGGGTGACCTCGAACCGACCGGCTTCGCGCGGATGCATGCTACCACCGACTTGCTCGAACGCTTCGGTGAAGAACGAACGCACGAAGTAGGGTTGCAATCGCCGAGCCTCGGCCTTTTCCATTTCTTCTTTAACGGCAAATAGCTTTTCGGGGCCGAGCGTTTCTTGGGACAACGCGTTGCGATCGAGAACTTCTTTGATGTGGGTGTGGTCGAGCGTGTCGTCGATGACTTGGGAGAGTCGTGCGCGAGTTTCCGGCAGGTCGGAATAGGTGATCGCGTCCATCAACAGCGATTTCAGGCTGACGTCCTCAAATAGTTCGCCGAGGATGTCAAACACGCGTCCTTTCAAAGCGACGGATTCGACTTCCAGTTTGGTTAACAGTCGGTGATAAACTTCGCCCTCGCGGGTTTCCTTGGCGACGAGGTTCCAGAGGTGACAGACTTCAGTTTGACCAATGCGGTGGATACGCCCGAAACGCTGCTCCATCCGGTTGGGGTTCCACGGCAAGTCGTAGTTCACCATTAGGTGAGCGCATTGAAGATTCACGCCCTCGCCCGCAGCGTCAGTCGCAATGAGCACACGAGTGTCTTTGTCCTGCCAGAATAAGTTTTGAGCCTTGCGTCGATCGTCACGCTTGACGCTGCCGTGAATCGTAACGATGGCGTCGTGGCTGCCGAGGACGCCAGCAATCTTTTCGTAAAGATAGTACAGCGTGTCTTTGTGCTCGGTGAAGATGATGAGTTTTCGCAGTCGGCCAGTCGTGTCTTTTAGCTCAGGTGCGTTTTGCAAGATCTTCGATAACTGATCCCACTTGCAGTCCATCCCCGACAGAACGACAGCCTTGGCGGACGCTTCGAGGTCTTGCAGGATGATAATTTCAGCTTGCAGTTCTTCGGGTGTCTGTGAAGCGGTGGCGCGGTCGACGAGTTCTTCTTCGAGTCGTTCCTGCTCCTCGGCAGTCAGGTCGTCGTCGTCCTCGGGAACTTCCTCGAGCGTTTCGGCGAGCAATTGCCGCCCGCGTTGGCTCATCTTTTCTTCACGCAGACGTTTTTCTAAACGCTCGCGCCGACGCTTTAGCGATTGAAAGATTGCTTCTGGGCTGGACGCCAAGCGACGCTGGAGTGACGTGAGTGCGAACCCAACAGACCCTTTTCGTTGGCCTCCCAACGCTTCGGCTTTGCCCATTTCGGTTTTGACGTAGTGGGTCACCGATTCGTACAATTCGGCTTCCATGTCGGAAAGCGTGTAGTTGACGGTGTAGGCTTTTCGCTCAGGGAACAACGGTGTGCCGTCGAACCGCAGTAGCTCTTCTTTGACCATCCGCCGCATCACGTCGCTGGCATCGACTTTATGAACGCCGTCGCGGAACTTGCCATAGAAGCGGTCGGAGTCGAGCAGCGAAAGGAACAGCTGGTAGTCTTCTTCCTTGCCGTTGTGGGGCGTCGCAGTCATTAGCAGCAAATGACGGGATGCGGCACCGAGCTTTTCAGCGAGGACGAAGCGTTTGGTCTTGGTAAGCTTGTTACCGAAGTAGTGGGCGGCACACTTGTGGGCTTCGTCGAAGACCGCCAAGTCCCATGGGACGTTGCAAAGCTGGTCTCGCAGTTCTTCGTTTCGCGAGACTTGGTCGAGACGGATGATGAGTCGATCGTTGTCGTCGAACGGGTTGCCGCTGGGTGAATTGCCGTGAAGTTCCCGTGAAAAGATTTGGAACTTGAGCCCGAATTTTGTCCAGAGTTCTTCTTGCCATTGTTCGACGAGGCTGCCAGGCGAAACGATGACGATTCGCTGGGCGTCGGCTCGCATGACGAGTTCGCGGATATAAAGCCCCGCCATGATGGTTTTGCCGGAACCAGGGTCGTCGGCCAGTACGAACCGTAACGGCTGACGCGGCAGCATGGACTCGTAAACGGCAGTGATCTGGTGGGGCAACGGTTCGACGTTGGACGTGTGAACGGCCATCATCGGATCAAACAGAAACGCCAAGTCGATCCGTTTGGCTTCGACGGCCAGTTTGAATGCTTCGCCGTTGCCATCGAACGACCAGGGGCTTTCGGCCGTGGCGATGGAGATGTTGGATTCGTCGGCAGCAGTTAGAAGACGTTCAATGACAACGCCATCGCTATTGCGATAGTAGACCTGGACTGCCGTGTCTCCAATCGGCACAACGGCAGATACCGTCGCAAGGGCCGATGGCTCCAGCCCCTCGAGCGTTTGTCCCGGTTGAATGTCTTGAATCTTCATCTGGCCTCATCATGAGTGCTTGGTTCTATTCCACTCCGTTATTATTAACTTCCTCCTCTAGCGGCCTGTCGATTTAGTTAGCCGATGGGCGTTAGCCCCGGTTATCACACCGGCAACCGGGGCTAACGCCCATCGGCTAACTCTTTGCTGGCGTAAAAACGATTAAATCGACAGCCCGCTAGCGGGGCTTCGACGGTCCTTCGCTGGTTCGATCAATCGTTTCTCGTCTAAACCGCCAATGCCTACCAACCTTCTGACCGGGAACCTTCCCCTCGTGAACCAACTTGTAGAGTGTCGATTTCGGTACTTACAGGTAGGTAGCAAGCTCGTCGATCGTCAAAATTTGCTCTTCGTCGGTCTGCATCGCACTGCCCGCAGTTCGAGGAGCGTAGTTCGACCGTTTGACACGTCTGATCAAATCGAGATGGATTGTCGTCGCAACTAACAGTTGCTGTCAATCAGTGGCAGCCATTGCAAGTTCAGCCAGCACGAACGGAGTCGCCGACTGTCTCGTTTAGCCAGAAACTTCGGAAGCACACAGAGGGACAGCACACAGAGGCACATCACAAACAGAAGGACAGAGCACTTTTCCGGGTGGTGAGGCTTCACCTACTTTGTGCTGGGATGGAGTTCACTGGCTTTGTGTCGTTCCCGGGGACAACTGGACCGCCCTGAAGCTCACCCGGTGCGTCAATCTCGGGTGTATGCCAGGACGGGCGCGTCGCGATCTTGATCGGCTTGTCTCATCCGGTTCTCAACACAAGGGAGCCGACGGGTTAGTCGCCCGCCGTGAGACGTTCGCGGGCGCGGCGGCGAAGAGGGTATCGCCGCTGTGTTCGCTGACACCGCATCGAATCGACGCGTTCCGGACGACCGGCCACACTGCAAAACAGCCGCCCGAAATCGCTCACGAGTTCGCACCAGCACGCGGTATCCCAACCCAACCGGGCCAGGACGGGCGGCAGGGTATTCGGTGTGCTGCCCCGTTTGCCAGGGACAACCTGCCGGGCCGTCCAATCAAGCAGCGCGAGGTAATCCTCGATCGGCATCGCCCTCGGCAAGAATCCCTTGTCACTGCACCGATCGCCCGATTCACTTTCGCACGGACCGATCGGGTCGGACGACTCGTCGATCGACAACGGAGACAGAAAGCGATCAGATTTCATTGACGCAGACGATGGCGCCTTCTCAACGACGTCATCGCTCTGGCTCGGTTCACCAGCGGCGACCTCGGTGGAGTCTTGGATCAGCGTTTCGATCCTTCGCTTCAAAGCGAAGCTTTTAACATATTACAGCAGGCGTACGCCGGTCTCAGAAATCTCGGTCGACCAAAGTGGGATCGCGATCGCAGAGGACACACTCTTTTTTCGTGTTGACGTGGGCGAGGGGAGACAACGGAGCGATCAATTGGTTTGCCGAGATTCTGAAAACGCACGTTTTATTCATCGAATCAGTGAACCAAGTGCTTCTTTGATGAACAAGCAAACAGCACGGGTTGCGTCGGAAAGTAAAGGGTTGTCTGATCACAAAACTATCAAAACGTCTGCTTCCACCGCCTTTTTTCCTCATCCTCCGACTGATTCATGCAACTTCGCTCATCGTCATTACAAAACACTCTGCTAGACAACCTACGACTGAGTCTGAGCGAACTGGAACCGACGCCGCTTTCGCACCAGCGATTCGACCAATCGCATGAATGGTTCGAGGGCCAAAGCAATCAACAGGGCCAAATTCTGGATTGGTTGTGTCAACGAGGTGCGTCGCGAATCGAGCAACGAGGTGTCGTTCCAACTTGCAATCGTGATCCGTATCGTGTTTTGAGCGTCGGCTGCGGGAGCGGCATCTTGGACCGACCTCTGATGCAAGCATGGGCCGGTGCGGCGAGTACGGGCGACGCACCCGGTGAGATCCACTACACCGCGTTCGATCCCAATCCAGTCGCCTGTCAACGTTTTCGCGACGAATTTGGACTGCTCGAATTGCCCGCGGTCGAATTGTCCGTGATGGAAGAAACCGTCGAGTCCTATGCCGCCAGCGAATCGTTCGACTTCACGCACGTGGTCCACGCGTTGTACTATTTCGAAGATCCGGCAGCGTCGATTCAAGCGTTGATGCAGCGTGTTGCTGACGATGGCGAGTTGGTCATTTTTCAGGCGCCCAAAGCTGAACTGAACCTATTGGCCGATTGTTTTTGGAAGGAGCATTCCACCGACCCGATTTGGTTCAGCCGTGAACTCGACGAACACCTGTGCGAGCAATCGATCCCGTTCGAACGAACTCGTTTGGATGCCGAAGTCGACGTAACCGCCTGTTTTCAAGACGGTTGTCCGGAAGGAAACCTGACGCTCGATTTTCTAGTTCAGTCGGATTGCGAAACTTTGCCACGAGAAGCCCGAGCGGAAGTTCTCGAATACCTTCGCGCGATCAGCCGCGAGGATCAACAACGAATCCTTGCCCCGCATCCCGTCGACGTTTTCACGTTGCCCGCAAACTGCGATCAATCCGAACCCTCGTTGATCCACTGCGGCGCTTCGGACGCCGAGTCGCCGTAGAAGATCATCCAGGTTCGCTGCCGGAAACGCCAAACTCCCGCCGCCGTATCTCGACATTCATCGAGGTACGCTGACAACGTCGCGTCGGATTGCATTTGATCGAGCGTGATGTCGTCATCGAACAAACATCGTTGCAGGTATCGCTGGGCTGTTTCGGTATCCTCCAACTCGACGTTGCCTTCGTACTCGATCGCCTGACAATGGACTCGGTCGTCACCGAGAATCCCACGCAGCGCCGCGATCACTTCTTCCCCGGTGCAGAACGGCACGGATCCGCTCGTGTGCGATGATTTCAAATACTCGTGATGGAACCGCAAGTAGTGCGACGATTCGCTGGCGTGGGCGATGAATCCCAAACCCGTCGGATCGGTTGCCGCCACGACTTTTTGCATCGCCAATTCGAGTTCACTCGCCGGGACACAGTACAACGCGTGAGTCGCCCACACGATCGGGAAGGGTCTGGAATCCAGAGTCAGGTCTTGGGCGGTGCAACAGAATTCATCTGCGGCAACGAACGGCGGATGAAGTTTTTCTTTCGCGGTATCAATCGAAAATTGGGATGGATCCAACAACGCATAGGGAATCGTTAAACCGCTAACCGCGTCATCGTCGGCACTCCAACCACCGAATTCTTGCAGCGCCGACGGGAATTGACCGCTGCCGCAGGCGACGTCCAAAACGCGCAACTGATCATGGAACCGAGTGCGAAGAGCCGCGATCACACGATCCCATTGAACACGTTCGGCGAGCAGTCGATAGTCCTTCGCTGCGAGCCGATAGAACGCCTCCATGCCCAATCGCCCGTCTTCGCTCCAGTGCTGGCAACTGCGTTGGAACGTGGAAAGTGAATCGGTGTTGGATGACATGGACGGTCTTTCAGTGAAAAGGTAGCCTGACTCTCCGAGTCGGGCACAAAAAAACACTCGACTCAAAGAGTCGAGCTACGCAAAACAAATTCGCGCGGGATTAAGCCCGTGAGTAGAGAATCGGATTGTTCGGCGTGTCAATTAATTCGCCCGGCGCGATCCCTGGCATGAACTGTTGCCAATCTCCGTTGACCATGTGCGGCGCGTCGATGACTTTCGCACCGTCACCGAAATAGGTCGTGGCCAAGACCATTCGTGGCGTCTTGGTCAGGTTCCCGCCAGCGGTATGAAAGTTGTAGTTGTGGTGGAAACTGAGTTCGCCCAAATCGAAGGGCGTGTTGTTGATGCGAACGTTTTGTTCGCGAAACCGCTCGATGATCTTCGCGTCATAACTGGTATCGAATTTGTTAAACGAGATGTCCGAAACCATCTCCACCAAATTCATGCCTTCGGCGAACGCGAGCGGCCCCATGTTGAGCGGGATCGCTTGCAGGGGAATCCACACCGTCACCACGTCACGGGTTTCGATCGGGAAGTGGTGCCCGTCGAAATGCCACGGCGTGCGTCCGCAACCGGGTTGTTTGGACAACGCGTTGTCGTGATAGAGGCGGATTTTGTCGACGCGGAGCAACTCGGCGGCGATGCGAGCGAGTCGTTTGCTGAAAACGAGTTGGCGGATCAGTTCGTTGTTCGGCCACATCATTTCCAAACTACCGAACCGACTGCCCATCTGCTCGCCCGCGATATCCAACAGAGTCGTCAACTCGGTTCGCAAACAACCCAACAAACCAGGGCTGAGCACGTCTTTCAATTTGATGAAACTGTTTCGTTGAAACGATTCGATTTGTTCCTCCGTCAATTCAAACGCGGCGGTTAACTCTCGTTCGATCGCCGCTGCTTCGGGAACCGGAAACGTCGGCGGTTCGGGCAACGTGACCAGATCCGTCTGTGCGTCGGATGAGTTTTCGGCCAGCGACATGTACCAATCCCACCACTGATGGTTGTCTTGGTCCCATTGTCCGGCGACGTCGTCGGATGCCGCATGGTCTTCGGTTAAATAGGCGTTCGATGTCGGGGTAGATTGGCTCATGAATTCGTTTGGATAATTGAAAGAAGAATGTTCAATGAATTGGGGTGGACGTGCGGGCGATCCGGCGCAACGCCCACGCCGCAACGATGCCGACGCAACACGCCGCCACGAGCAGTGCAAAGTAGACTTGGTAGCCGGTGATCTCGCCGTCCCAGCGGTCGATCAGCCAACCGCCGATCAGCGGCATGAAAATTTCAGGCGTGTAACCGATGAACGACACCACGCCGACGGCAGTCCCGGTGACATGCAGAGGTACGTGGGATTCTTCCAACAAGGCAAAGTAGACTCCTCGCAACGCGAAGATCCCCAGGCTACCGGCGAGTATTGTCCCCCAAAGCAGCCATAAAGGCGATCCAGCGGCAATTCGGTCAGCGCCGGCAAAATCCCCCGGCGACATGACGGCCATCGAGAACGACGCAAACGCTGCAATCACGAACGCCGCGATCACCACACGCGAGGGACGAAAACGATCGGCCAGCACGCCGGCGCTGAGCGCCGCGATCGGACGCATCCAACTGCTCACCGTGCTGAGCGTCGACGCCTCCACATCCGACCAACCCCAAATGTCACGGGCGTATTGCGAGTAATAATCGACACCTTTGAACGTGCAGTACGCACCCACGATCACGATCGCTTGGAACCAAACCGCAGGCATCCGCAATACGGTGATCCACGGCGATCGGTCTCCCATTTTGAGATCACCCGTCGTTTCAGACGCGGCGCCCGCACGCGGCGAGCGTAAACACAACCAAACCATCACCGCGGCGACGAAACACGCCGAGGTGTAAGACAGAATCGTGATTTGAATCGCTCGTGTTTTCTCCGCGATCGAGACGTCGACAGACTCGGTCGGCATCGTCCACGAGAACAGCACCAGCGCGACCGTGGCCAGGATCGCGGCGAGTAACCCGCGACCGGCATCGAGCATCCCGAAGGCGCGACCCTGTTGGACCGCCCCCCCCCAATCTCGTGTCGCCCGAATCAACGCCGACCAAAACGGCAGAATCGTCGACGCACCCCAAAACGCGTATAAACCGAACAGCCCCGCTCGCGAGGGAATCGTCATCATGTAGATGCCCGACAAACCGGTAATTACCAACGAGAAGCACAGCAAACCCCGGGGCGAGTACCGATCGGCCAAACGGCCACCGAGCAAATAGGAAACCGTCGCGATGGCCCCGTAGAGCGAACCCATTAAACCGAGTTGCGTTTGCGTGACATCGAAAACGTCAACGAACGCCGGCCGGAAGTATCGCGAGACGTGAAACGGCAACCCAAAGATCGCCTCCCCCGCGAGCATCAAACTCACGATCGCTAAAAAGCGCGAGATGCCGCCGGTGGATTCGATTTCCGGATCGGATGAACTCAATGCCTCTACCTATTAATTGCTCGGATATCGCGTGGTGCATCGGTATTCCTCTCGAAAACCGAAATCCACGTCGAACCATCGGGGAGCAGTATTGCATATCCGGCCCAATTTGCGAATCACAGGAGAAACGCAAATCACCCACTTCCTCTCCTTCTCGGAGGTCGTGCAGATTTGTGTTGTTGGATTGCAGTCGGTAACGTGCCCGGTGGCTCCCGAACGACGTTTTCGCTCGGGAGGGTGCCTCCGCATACGTTCTCAAGACTTTGCGGATCCGGACGACTAGCGACTCGACGTCAACGCATTGACATCATTTTGGATCGCTTTTTGGATCTGTTGCAGTTCGTTTTCGAGCGTTTGGTTACTACGATACAGTCGAATCAATTTTTCTTTCATCGCGGCACTGCGGAGTTTTAATTCCCCGCTGTAGGTTTCAAGGGCTTTGCGTTCGGTTTCGAATTGGTCGAAATCTTGCTCGAGGAGCAGTTTGTCCGTTTGGTATTCCGCTAGCATTTTAACGGTCGCATCGATCGTCTGCTGCAAAACTTCTTTTTCGTAATTCAAGATTTTGGTTCGGTTTTGCAATTCGGCGATTCGCAGCCGAATTCGCCTGAGCACGAATCGATAATCGTTGAGCGGACGCAGGTAGTATTCGTTCATCGATTGAGCGACTCCTTCGGCAACCAGGGCATCGGCGGCCTCTTTCTTGACGACGAGCAATTCGTCTTTCGCGAACTTCACCTCGCCCTTGTCACCCACTTGCAGACGACTGTCGACGGCGCGACCGCTACCGTCGAAAAAACCGCCTTCGAGAGCACCGTATTGATCGGGGCTGTCGACAATGATGCTGTGATTTTTCAGTAACTTCACCTGCACCCACTGCGTCAACGGTGGATCATCGGGGAGCGAACGTCCGCCGTCGCGGAGGTAGATGTCTCGCGTCTGTTGATCGACTTTCGACAAGATCGCACCGATCAATTGGTCATCGATCCTGCCGAGCACGTTATTGTCGTCCGGGGCACTGCCTTCGGCAATGAACGGAACATGGCCGTCGAGTGGCAGCAGTTCGTAGATCGACCAACTCCGTGCGTTGCCCTGTTCGATGTAGTTTTGCTGGAACGGCATCAACGGGCCGGTCGGCGTCAACGTCAACTGGTCCGGCGTGCTAGCGACGACGTTGAATTCACCGAGATAATCGACTGGCACCGGCACGTCGATGTTCGGGCCCGGTCCCTCGGAAAATCCGTAAACAACCATGTCTTGGGCGATCAACGGTTGCCGAGGTCCGGCGTCCGCGTCGTTGGCAAGGTCGCCATCTGGAGACTCCGCCGCAGGTTTGGACAACACGATTGTCGCTTGACCACCGCCGAAGTTCGCGTTCTCGAAACGGATTCCACGCCATCGCCGCCCCGCCTCGATTCCGATCGCGGCGAGTTTTTGCGACATCGGCAGCACGCCGTCCTCGGATAACGGATTGTTGCGATCGCCATCGCGAAGCTCTTTGAAATTATTTTCTGCCTTGATCAGTCGCTCGTCGAGTTCCTCTTTGAGTTGGTGCCATGCCGATCGGCTTTTCAATGCACCAGCAACAGGGAAAACAAAAACCACGGCCAAGATGATCGTCACGATAATCGGCACGATTTCGAACCAGCGCCAGTCATCGCGAGCTTTCCAGAGCAGAAACGCCTGGATCAGCACCAAAATGATCAGGAATGCGAGGATGGCGTATGGCATCGGTCAGACGAAAAGAGGGGTGAAAGCAACATTTCAACGCATGCGGATGCGCTGCCCGAGCACTGAGTTTAATTGATGACCGGGCATTACCGCTAGTTTTCCGCCAACTTTTCTAAACCGCACTGGCACCACGGCGATCTCAGGCAAGGTAACCCGCACAATCCGACCAAGCCGCAAAACGGGCAGTCTAAAGCAACGAATAGGGCGGTTTTCCACTCCGCAGCGGTCAAGCCGGTCGTGTCAATCGTCCGAATCCAAACGATGGATGGTAGCGGCTTTTCATATTGTAGCGCACATGGGTTCTCGACGTGTTCGATAGTATTTTAGATTCAAAGAAAGCGGAGATTTTTTCCGTCTTGGTATTCGCACTCTTACTGAGCGGTTGCTCACGTGCCCATTACCGGGTCCAAGCCGACGGGGAAGCTCATGCCCTGATCGCCGAAAAAGCGAGCCACGTCGCCCGTCCGGTCAACACGTCGTTGCGGATCGAGGTCGATCCACGCAGCCGGATGCACAACCCGTTTGATCCCGATTTCCAGCCCATGCCGCTCGATGACCCGGCCTCGAACCGCTACATGCAGTGCGTCGACGGACGCCGGGGATACCCGATGTGGGAGGCCGCAGGCTTGACCAACACAGCCGAGAACCCGGTTTGGTGGCAATACCTTCCGCTGAACGAAAACGGCATCCTGGAACTCAATTCGGAAAACGCCGTCCGCATCGCATTGCTGCATTCGCCCGAATATCAACAACAACTCGAAGCCTTGTTCCTTTCCGCACTCGACGTCAGTAGCGAGCGGTTCCAATTCGACACGCAGTTTTTCGGCGGTTTAGACACTTCGTACGCGGCCGTCGGATCCGGACGGACCGGCCAAAGCAGCAGCCAAGTCGCCGTCGGTCTCGACAGCAACGGACGCCGGGACGCGTCCCTCGAACGGGCCTTCGCCACCGGCGGCAACCTGATCGTGGGCGTTGCCAATAATATCGTTTGGGAACTCAGCGGCCCGAACTCGCAATCCGCGTTCACCGTGCTCGACTTCACTCTCGTCCAACCGCTGCTCCGCGGTGCGGGTCGCGACCGCGTGCTCGAACGGCTCACTCTCGCGGAGCGCCGGTTGCTGGCCAACGTGCGATCATTCGAGCGATTCCGACGCGAGTTTTTCCTGAACATCACGACCGGGCGCGGCATCAACACGCGGGTGCAGCGTAGCGGCGGCGTGTTCGGTGTCGGCCTGGGCGGGTTCAACGGCCTCGGCGGCGGGTTCGGCGGGCTCGGCGGTGGCGGCGGATTTGGCGGGTTCGGCGGCGGCGGCGGCGTCCCCGAGGCCGGTGGTTTCATCGGGCTGCTCCAGGACCAACTTCAAATCCGTAACCTCGAAGAGAACATCGCCCGCCTCGGCGAGAACCTCGTTATCCTCGAAAACACGCTCGTCGAACTGCTCACCACGATCCCTGACGATCCCGAAGCGATCATTCGCGAAAGATTGCAAATCGCACAATCCCGCTCCTCGCTGCTCGGGGCCCAAAGCTCACTCGTGAGCCGGCGGGTCGCCTTCCAGAACTCCGTCGATCGGTTCCTCGGCAACCTCGGGTTGCCGCCTTATCTCTGCGTCGAAATCAACGACCCGGCTCTGAACCGATTCGAACTGATTGACCGTGAACTCCGCGCCCGCCGCGAACAACTCACCGCCGTCCGCGTCGAAGTCGGCGATCTGAACGTCGCGTTCCTCGATCTCACCGAATCCTCGCTCGACCCCGACACCGGAGTTCCAAGCGCGAAATTGAAGTGGGACGACGAGGCGATCGCAGTCATCAAGGATCTCCAAGCGGCCATCGAACCACTCGCCTTGTTTGCGAAATCTCTCGTCGACGATGACCTACCGCGAGTCCAAAAAGACCTCGCCGTGCTCCGAGAACAAACCCCCGAGCGTCGCAAGCAAACCGAATCGCTGCTGAAACTTTATCGCGAAGAACAGCAAACCATCTGCTCGCTGCTCGGCATCGAAACGATCGACGAATCGATCTTCGACATTCAGCCCGTGCTCGAACTCGGTGAAGAACTCGACGAGAAATTCAAGCAACTCACCGAACGGCTGACCGACTATCAAACCGATGTCGAAAAACTCACCGACGCGATCGACCAATTCGTCACCGACGGACCGGGAACCCGTGATAGCGAAAAAATCGCCAGCAAGGTGCGTGAAGAGGTGATCCTCTCCAGCCAAAATTTGCTGTCGAAAATCGGTGACGACGTCCTCGCGTTGCAATTGATCCAAGCCCGCGCCCGAGTCGAAAGCCTCTCGCTGCCGGAGGTCGAAATTGATCCGGCCGAAGCCTTGCAAATCGCACGGGTCAACCGTCGCGATTGGGCCAACGCCCGCGCCAACCTCGTCGACCGCTACCGCTCGATCGAATTCATCGCCGACAACCTCGAAAGCTCGCTCGACCTGACGTTCTCCGGTGACGTGCAAAACAACGGCAACAACCCGTTCGCGTTACGCCAAAACCGCGGTGCCCTCCGCGTCGGTTTGCAATGGGACGCACCCATCACCCGATTGCAAGAACGCAACACCTACCGTCAGGCGTTGGTTGAATACGAGCAAGCCAAACGATCCTACTACGGGTTTGAAGACGACATTTGGCAAGTCCTGCGGGGAACGGTTCGCCAACTCCAAGCCAACCGAATCAATTTCGAACTCGGACGCCAATCCGTCCGCATCGCCGCGACCCAGTTAGAACTCAACGAGGACATCCGATCGTTCCGCGACGCCCGCGGACTCAACAGCGGCCCGACCGCCGCCCGCGATACGATTTCCGCCCTGAGCGATCTGCTCAACTCGCAGAACGCGTTGCTGAACCTGTACGTCAACTTCGAAGTCGTGCGTCGGGGACTCGACCTCGACTTAGGAACGATGGAACTGACCGCCGACGGCATGTGGATCGATCCCGGACCACTCGACCCCGACGCGTTGCTCGGCCTCGTCGGAACTAGCGAAGGCGGGTTGATCGATTGCGGTCTGTGCCGCCCCGGATTCATCGACGGCGAGAATCCCTGCACGCCACCCAATTGCAAGCTGCCACGGAAAGCTCAACCCACCGAAGCGATCTACGGCGAGAAGATCTAATCTTCCTTCGGCGGCAACTCCTCGACAATCGTCCCCGGCCACATCGGAACCTTCTGCCGGTAGGCAGCCCGCCCGATCATGTGCGCCGAAACCGGCGCCGTCAAGAACAAGAACCCGACGATCAGAATCGCCGCCGTTGCCGTTCCGACGTTCTCGAACCGGATCGCCGCAGCCAAGATCGTACACCCCACGCCCAACGTCGCGCACTTCGTCGCCCCGTGCATCCGCGTGAACAAATCCGGCATCCGCAACAGCGCCACCGACGCCAATAACGCGAACGCGGTTCCCACGACCAACAGACTCACAACCGCAATCTCACTCATGCGACTGCTCCTGTCGTTGCTGCAAATACCAACAAAACGACAACGTCCCGATGAAACTGAACAACGCCAACACCATCGCGACGTAGAGAAACACCTCGTTGCCCGTCTGGATCGAACTGACCGTGACCAACCCCACCAACAACGTCGAAATCAAATCCAGAGCGACCACACGATCCGGCACCGTCGGCCCTTTCAAAAACCGGATGAACGCGATCGCCAACGCCAACACCAACACGACCATTACGATAGAGCACGTATAGGAAACGATCATCGCATCAACTCCAACAAACGGCGTTCGAATCCATCCTTGATGCTCGCTCGGAACTCATCGACATCATCGACAAACATGGCGTGGACGTACAAGTAACGGCGGTCCTCCGAAACATCTAAACTCAACGTCCCCGGAGTCAACGTGATGAAGTTCGCTAACAACGTGATCTCCCGATCGGTCTTCGCATCCAACGGGATCGCCACGATCCCCGGACGCATGTAGAGGTGCGGCGTCACCACGTCATACGCCACTCGCAAATTCGACAAAATAATTTGCCAGAGAAAGTAGCCGGCAAACCGAATCGCCGACGCCAGTCGACTGAAATAACGCGTCGGTGGCATCATCGATTGCGTCAACCACAATACGAAATAACCCAACGCAAAACCCGCCATCAGACTCGCCGGCGACAACGCGCCACTGGCCAACGCCCACACGAGCGAGAAGAAAATATTTAGTAAAAAACGACTCATGGTACGACTTCTCCCAGCACCGCGTTGATATAAAAATCCGGGTTCAATAACTGTTCCGCCGCGTCGATCGAGATGTCCATCACCGGACCGGCCATCAATCCGATCCCCACGGTCATCCCAGCCAACGCGATCGTCGGCAAATACAAACACGTGCGTTCCTGAGGCGTCAAGGGCTCGACAACCGAGTCAACGCCCGCATCCGATACCGGCTGCGTTTCCTTCGACCGCTCAGGCAGTGGTTTCCAAAACGCCTCGGACCAGATTTTCGTCATCGAAAACAACGTCAACAAACTCACCCCGAGCGCCGTCGACACAATCCCATACGCACCCGCATCCAAACCGGCGCGGATCAGCGTGAGTTTGGCAAAGAATCCCGACAGCGGTGGGATCCCGGCTAACGACATCGCCGAAATCAAAAACAAAATCGCCAGCCCCGGCGACGCACGAAACAAGCCGCCCACTTTTTCCAACCGACCGCTTCCGAGCCGACGCTCGATGATCCCGGCGATCAGGAACAAATTCGTTTTCACCACGATGTGGTGAATGATGTAAAAAATCGATCCCGCCAAACCCAACGTCGTGTTGATTGCCAATCCCATCAGCATGTAACCGATCTGACTGACAATGTGAAACGAGAGAATCCGGCGAATCTCCGATTGCGCCATCGCGCCGAGCACGCCCGTGATCATCGTCAATGCCGCGATCAACAGCAGTAACGTGTGTGTGAAATCCGTGTCCGAGACAAACAACAACGTGAACACACGGATCAACGCATACACACCCACCTTCGTCAGCAACCCGGCAAAGATCGCCGACACCGCCGCCGGTGGCGTGTGGTACGACGCTGGCAACCAGAAGAACAGCGGGAACACCGCCGCCTTCGTCCCGAACGCGATCAGAAACAGCATCGACAAGACACTCGGGATGTGAGGATCTTCCAGCCCGCGCAGTTTCAAGGCGATATCCGCCATATTCAACGTCCCCACGGCGGCATACAGCACACCGATCGCCGCCAAGAACACTGCCGATGAGATCAAGTTCAACGTCACGTACTTGATCGCCCCTTCGAGCTGCGCCCGCTCACCACCGAGCGCCAACAACACGAACGAGGAAATCAACATCACCTCGAACCAAACAAACAGGTTGAACATGTCGCCGGTCAGGAAGGCACCACAAACGCCCATCAGGAGTAAATGAAACACCGGGTAGAAACCAAAGTGCGCCCGCGCATCACCGATCGTCCGCAACGCATAAACCGACACCGCCAAACCCATCACACTGGCCAACATCACCATGATGCTGCTCAACAAATCAGCAACCAACGTGATCCCGAACGGAGCCGGCCAGCTCCCCACCTGCAACACGATGATCCCGTGCTCGCGAACCGAGACGAGCAGCGCCGTCGACGCCGCGAGCATCAACACCGAACCGGCAACTCCGAGCCCGCGCTGAATCGGTACCGAGCGCCACGTCAACATCAACACGGCCATCGTTGTCAACGGAATCATGATCGGCAGGACCAACAAATTACTCATTGATCGGTCGCCTTCAATTCATGCAAATCGTCCGTCCGGACGGTTTGGACCGTTCGATAAACCAACACCAACGCGAACGCCAACACCGCAAAACTAATCACAATCGCGGTCAACATCAGCGCCTGCGGTAGTGGATCGGCAATGACATCGATCGGCATCTTCTCGCCTTCGGGCACCAACGGCGGACGCCCACGTACGACACCGCCCGCCGTGAACAACAGCAGATTGGCCGCGTGGCTGAGCAATCCCAAACCGATCAACAACTTCACGACGTTTCGCCGCAACATCATGTAAATTCCCGCAGCGTAAAGACCGCCCACGGTAAGAGCTAAAGTAATATCCATTGGTGTCTTTCAGGTTCTCTCGAAGTGTCGCTCATTAATCGTATCACTTAACAACATCGGTTTCACTTTCCTCTAGGAACGCGAACACGAATTTCAATGCCACACCGTTGACCACGAGAAACACACTGAGGTCGAACAGCAACGGCGTTCCCAAATGAATTTCGCCGCAACCGGGCAACGTCGTCACGAACCACAGTCCCGTCAAAAAACTGCGTCCGAACAGCAACGGCAACATGCCGCTGAACACCCCCAACAACAATCCCGCACCGACCAACGTTCGCGGCGAAACACGTAGAATTTTCCGAGCCGGAGCGACCCCATTGCCCAACGCATACAACGCCACCGCACCGGTTGCAATCAAACCGCCGACGAAACCACCACCCGGTTCGTTATGCCCGCGAAGAAACAGGAAAATGGAGAACAATATCATTAACGGCAACAGCAAACGCGTCGCCGTCCTCAAGATCAATGAATCCATCACTCCGCCTCCTCGTATCCAATCGCATCGCGTCGGTCTTTTCGCAACGTCAACAGCGAATGCACGCCGATCGCCGCGACGGCCAACACCGTGATTTCGCCAAGGGTGTCCAACGCACGGAAATCAACCAAAATCACATTCACCAAATTGCGACCGTGAGCCTGCGTGACGCTGTTCTCGGCGTAGTACGCCGAGACCGGATGGTCCGAACGGACCGTGATCGCGAACAACAAGAGCACCGTGATCGTGCCCCCGACACTCAATGCCACCACCGCATCTCGGGCTCGCGTTTTGCCCGTCGACACGACGCGAAACTCGGGCAACCGAGAGAACGCCATCACAAACAAAATCAACGACAACGTCTCGATCACGAACTGCGTCATCGCCACATCCGGTGCACCGAACAACACGTACACAATCGCCACGGCGTAACCGACCACACCGAGAGCACCGACGGCCAATAACCAAGTCCGCGCCGTCACGGCAACCAACGCGGCGGCAAAAATCAACGCGATCACCATCGCCTCGTGCAACCGCACGTCCCACTCGAAATCCATGATCATTGATAACGATTCGGCGTACATCGATAACCACACACTCGCCACCATCGCCACGATCATCGTCAACAAATACGTGCTGAGGTAACCATTCTGCAGCACCGAGGTTTGCCAGCGGGCGAACCGGTTCGTCGATTTGAACAACCACTCGTAACCGGCCGAGGGAGTAAAAAAACTCGCTACGGAAACAGACTCGTTCGTCGCCCCCGACGCGCTCGTCAAGCGCCGCAAGCAAAGCGTTAACCCGATCACACCCAACACCAACGTCAACAATGACAAAACCAACGTGAGGTTCACACCGTGCCAAAGCGACAGATAAACGCTCACGGGAGTCCCCACGATCGCCGAACTCCCCGACGCCAACACGTCGCCGACGATCTTGCTGCCCGACACCGCGGGCAAAACGCCCAACGCCAACCCCGTCAAACCGAGCAGCAACGGACACCCCCACATCCCCAGGCTGCCCTCGCGGGCACTCGCGGTCTTGGGCGTGCCGGTACCGAAAAACGGTTTCACACAAACCAACCCTGCGGCAACGAACAACATGATGTTCGACGACACCGCGACGAGCAGCAGTCCCGTCACCCAACCGTCCGCACCGACCAACGATTCGTAATACAGTTCCTTGGCAACGAACCCGAACACGGGCGCCACGCCGACCATGGATAAACCGGTCAACGCCGCCGCCGCAAACGTCTTGGGCATCGTGAAACGCAGCCCTCCGAGTTCGCGAACGTCACGCTCGTAAATCGCATGATCGATCGCCCCGGCGACCATGAATAAACCGCCTTTGTACAACGCGTGGGCGACCAGCAACGCCAACATCGCTTGGATCGCCGCCTCCGTGCCGACGCCCACCAACATCGTCAACGTTCCCAACACGCTGAGCGTCGCGTAAGCCAAAATCAGTTTCAAATCGACCGCTCGCAATGCCATCACGGCGCCGACCATCGTCGTGATCGCCCCCACCGAGACAATCCAAGCGAACCAGGCCGTCGATCCGCCCATCACCGGATGCAACCGAGCTAATAAAAAGATCCCCGCTTTGACCATCGTCGCCGAGTGCAAGTACGCACTGATCGGGGTCGGGGCGGCCATCGCCCCGGGTAACCAAAAATGGAACGGGAATTGAGCCGATTTCGTGAACGCTCCCACCAAAATCAACAGTAGCGCGGGCAAGTAAAACGGATGCCCCGCAATCGTTTCCGCGTGTACTTGCAAAGATGAAATCTCAAACGTTCCGCCCGCAATCCCCAGCAAAATCAATCCGGGCAACAACGCCAAACCCCCGCCACCGGTGATCAACAACGCTCGCAACGCCGACGCTCGCGATACCGGATTCTCGTGATTGAACCCGATCAACAAATACGAAGTGATGCTCGTTAATTCCCAAAAAACGAACAGCGTCAACAGGTTGTCCGAAACGACCAACCCCAACATGCTGCCCATGAACAGCAGCAGTTCCAACAACAGCAACCCCAACCGGGTGTCCCGATCGAGGTACGCACCCGCGTAAACCACCACGATGCTACCGATGCCGGTGATCAGCAACGCAAAAATCAATCCGAGTCCATCGAGCCGGAGCGAAAGACGCAGATCGAGTTCCGGAACCCATTCCCACGACGTCGTCAAAAAACGACCGTCAACGACCGGGGACACTTGGTTCAACAGGGCAACAAAAATTGCCGCCGGAACGATCGCGAGTATCCAACCGCTGGAGGCCCCGGCGAATCGAAATACCGACGGCGCCGCGACCGCAGCCAACAGGATTGCCAATAACCAAAAGTGCATCGCTCCTGCTTTCGATCAATCGAGCCGCCGCCGAGTCACGTCACAATCGCAAGACTCGGTACGCGAACTCGTCGTGAGTTTGCTGACCTGGCATCTTACGTCCCCGCCCCCGGCCTGCAAGAGGTCGTGCGGGTTCGAATTGCTTACGCAGCACGGGTTTCTTCACCCTCCCGGCTTCGCCGAAGACTGTTGCAGAAGTCGGAAACGGTCACGGTCACGGTGACGCAAGAATACAAGCCCGGCGCGCTAGAGAGTGACCTGATCACCTCACTCGCTAGCGCGTCGGGCTTGTATTGCAACCGTCTTCGTCGGGAGGGTGAAGTTGTAAACACCCTGAAATGCAATATTAGTGACGCCGACCGGGGTCAACAGCACCAGTGCTCGATCGCGGATTGATACAGACGGACGCCGTTTTCGAGTTGTTCGGTTTCAATGAACTCGTCAACCGTGTGAGCCTGCATGATGTCGCCGGGGCCGCAAACGATCCTTTGGGTTAATTCCGGCAACGCGCATCCGTCGGTCGCATAACAAACCGTCCCCGAAACGCTCTTCCCCACGAACGGTTCGGCGAGCCGGCACAGGTCTCGCACACATTCGCTCTCGGGGTCCGTGTGCAACGGTCCGCCACCGGGGTAGCGGTGCACCGTTAACCCCAGTTCGTCGGCCCGCGATTGAATCTGGTCAATCAATTCCTGACCATCGACCCCGGGCATCGAACGGAAACTGACCCACGCAGTGCAATGGTCCGGCACGATGTTGACGGTTTTCATGCCGTCGCTGAACCCGAAATTCCAGGTCAACGTCGGCGGATCAAAATCGTTGTTGCGAAGCGTTGGATCATGACGACATCGCTCGTCAATTTCTGCGAGCGTCTGCAGCATCGGGACCATCGCGACGTTCGCGTTGACCCCCGACAAACTGCTGCTGTGGGCCGCCCGTCCGTGCGAATGAATGCGAAGCCCAATCATGCCTTTGTGGGCATGAATCACGCTCAAGCGTGTCGGTTCGCCGATGATGGACACCGGATCGGTTGCTCGTATTCGAGCGAACTCACGGGAGTGTTGTGCGATGTGCCGTGCCCCTTCGAATCCGACCTCCTCGTCCGCCGTGCAAACGATCCACAACGGACGCCTCTGATCCGCCACGTTGACCCGTCCGGTCGCCGCGAGCATCGCCGCGAGCGAACCTTTCATATCGCACGACCCACGACCATAAATCCGGTCATCCACCTCGACCGCCTCAAACGGATTGCCACCGGGGCCGGTCCAACGATCCGCCGTGACGGTATCAGTATGACAAAAATACGCTAACCCGGATGGTCCCCGGTGCAACAATTGGTTACCCACGGAGTGTTCACGGACTGCGTTTGCTTCGGCAGGGTCGCCAACCGTCGTCACCGGATCGCGACGGGCAACGAGGTTTCTTTTCGCGACGCCGTTATGATCGAGATAACTCGTGTGTTCGACATCGAACCCGAGATCCGTTAACCAGCCGGCGACGCGTTCCGAGACAGGCTCGTTGCTCCGCCGACTGATCGAATCAAACGCGATGAGCGGTCGCAGATAGGCAAGTGCTGGACTCATGATTGAACGTTTCTCCGGTGATATGCGTGACCTTTCTGGAGTGTTGATTTACAAACCCGGCGCGCAAGTTTTGAAGTTGCGCTTTCGCATGGCTCGACTCTTTGAGTCGAGTGTTGTTGTCTGTTTCACGCCCGACTTTTTGAGTCAGGCTGCGTGTTTGCCCGACTCAAAGAGTCCGGCTACGTGACACTCGCGTGCGTTTTTTAAACGGAGGCGGGGCGGCCGGAATTCCGGTTACGGCCGAACGGTTTTTTGCCGCGTGAGCTGTTTGCGTTTCCGCCACCGGGGCGACTGCTATGACCGCCGCCGCTTCCCCCGGTGCTTCCCGACTGCGATCCGTAGCCTCGCCCGCCGCCTTGGCCACCACCTTGACCACGGCCTTGGGACCGACCGCCACCACGGGCGGGTTTCGCAGACGGGTTGGCGGCTTCGAATTTCTCTTCCGGATTTTCGACTTTGAGTTTTTGGCCGATCAAGCTTTCGATCGCGTGCAACTCGCCGCGTTCATCCCCGGTGCAGAACGAAATCGCCACGCCGTCGGCGCCCGCTCGTCCGGTCCGACCGATCCGGTGAACGTAGCTCTCCGGTTCGACCGGCATGTCGAAATTGATCACGTGGCTGACGCCATCGATGTCGATTCCGCGAGCGGCAACGTCGGTCGCGACAAGCACGCTGATTTGGTTATTTCGAAACGCGTGCAATGCTTTTTGACGCGCGTTTTGAGTTTTGTTACCGTGAATCGCGACCGCTTGGATGCCGCTCTTGTCAAGTTTTTTCACCAGCGCGTTGGCGCCGTGTTTGGTACGTGTGAACACGATCGAACGCGTCACGTCGCTGCTCAGCAGCAATTCGGTCAACGAGGAAACCTTGTTGTCACGTCGCACGATTCGCAACCGTTGCTCGATCAAGTCGACGCTGGATTTCTTCGGCGTGACGTTGATCGAGATCGGGTTGAACAACAGGCTGCTGGCCAGTTCCCGGATGTTCGGCGGGAGCGTTGCGGAGAAGAACATCGATTGACGTTGTTTCGGCAACGCCGCAATGATTTTCTTCAGTGCGGGCAGGAAACCCATGTCGAGCATCCGGTCGGCTTCGTCGAGCACGAACACTTGGATGTCTTTAAGCTGGATGTGGCCTTGGTCCATCAGGTCGATCAAACGACCCGGTGTCGCGATCAACACATCGACGCCTTGACGCACCGCATTGACTTGGCTGCTCTGATTCACGCCGCCGTAGACGAGAGCGGAGCGGAACTTCATGTGTTTTCCGTATTGGTGAAAACTATCGTTGATTTGAATGGCGAGTTCGCGGGTCGGCGCGAGCACCAAAGTGGTGGGCCGGTTCGGGGCGGCACGCGGTTTTTCATGGCCGAGGAAATCAAGGATGGGCAACGCAAACGCGGCGGTTTTTCCAGTTCCGGTTTGAGCACAACCGAGCACGTCTTGGCCGGCGACGCCTGGCGGGATGGCTTGCGATTGAATCGGAGTTGGGGTCGTGTACTCGAGTTCGACGAGGGCACGTTGGAGTGGTTCGTACAGATCGATGGATTCGAAATTCTTCAAGGTGGTTCTTTACAAATATTGAGAAACACTCGCCGGACCGATACCGTGACACTTTCGATGGGCGGGGCGCCCCATGGGGGCGCATCACAACCGATCGGAATTGTGGAACGACATGTACCTGCGAGGTTGGAATGAATCGACGTCGACCGACGCCGGGTCACTCACATGGGATGGAGCTGTTGCGGAGAAACGCGGATGCGATTCTCTGCGGATTTCGGACTAACAAGAAGAGTCTCGAAATCAATGCCGACCGTTCTTTCGTCGGGGCGTCACGGGGAGCAGCTTTCCAGATTCGGTCAACGGGACCGGCAGGTTGGCAGCGTGGTGAGATTCAATGCTCACCGAAAGGGAGGACGAGGATGCTGAAAACCTTGCTCAGCGGAGGATTCTCGTCGGTTGATCAAACGCTCGCTTTCGCATCCACGTTTCTTGTTATCGATCAACCATCTTGTCAGTTCGCCAATTCGTTTGGCGACCTTGATGAGACGAAGCTTACATCGTGGCGAGCAATTTGCCAACCCCAAAGTCATGGTAATTGGAGATGCTCACCCTTGTGGTGGAGAGGGTTGCCGAAGACGGTTGTGCGGCTCTACAACCCAACGAGTGTGCGGCAAACGAGGTGCGGGTGATGTCGGATGCGTGAACCCAACGACGCGTCACGCTGGAGTTCGGTGACGAGGTAAGGGGAATCGCCCCCGGTCACGACGACGTGATCGGGGCAGCCGTACAGACGAACGAGTCGCTCGATCCCGCCGACAATGCCCGACAATATTCCCAACCGGATCGCGGCAACCGTGTTTTTACCGGTGACGTCTTTACCGGTGACTTCGCCAGTGGGTGGTCGGTCCATCGACGCGGCATCGGATTGCCAATTGATTTGTGGAAGTGCGTCGGTTCCGTTGCCGAGTGCGTCGGTTTGCATTTGCAATCCCGGTAAAATCGCGCCGCCTCGATAGGCGTGCTGCTCATCGACGAGGTCGACGGTGACAGTCGTGCCGGCATCGACGATGACAAGGGATGTCGGATAAACGCGCGTCGCACCGAACGCACCGACGATCCGGTCGATCCCAACGCGGTCGGGGTGGTCGGTGGCGACGGTGATCAGCAGGTCGGCGTGGGTAATTCGGCGAAACCGGACGTTCGCTCCGGCGATCGCATGAGTGTGCTCGATCAGTCGATTCGCCGCAGCACGGTTGACGCTCGCAATTCGAACTTCGATCGGTGGACCGGTTTCACCGATTTCTTTCAATCGCTGGGCGATCGCGTTCACGGTCGCCGGGTCGGCGACACGCATCACGAGCACTTCGGGATCGTCTTGGATCGCGATTTTGATCGCCGTGTTCCCCACATCCATTCCAATCCTCACGGCCCAGCATCCGTGTTGGCTGGGTCCGTGTTGGCTGGGTCCGTGTTGGCTGGGTCTGTGTTCGCTGCATCCGTGATTGCGGGGTCTGTGATTGCGGGGTCGTGTGCCGTCGTTGGATTCGTCGGTGCCGAGTCATCCGGCTCGACAGGTTTGGCGAGCGTGCGTCCCATCGGCGACTGTTTGCCCCAAATCTGCGGGATGTCCCGAGCTTGATTGTCGTTGGACAAACCTGCCGTCGGGCCAGTTTTATGCGGCGGTGCGCGGCGACCTTTTTTGTCCTGCGGTTGCACGTCGACGAGCCGGATCGGGTTGAGTTCCTCGCCGGCTTCGAGCATTTCTTCGCGCCGGCGTGTGACGCGTGCCATGATGTCCTCGACGAGCTCCCGCAATCCGACTTCGGCGGCGGCACTGATCGCGAGCAGATCGCGCGGGTGTTGAACGGGATTTTCGGAAAAGTATTGCTGCAATTTCTCGAGCACTTCGCCGTCGGGATCGAGTTCGTTCTTGGTCAACACGACGAGTTCGTCGCGATCGACCAGCGAGACGTCGTACTTGCTCAGTTCCTCGCGGATGGCGGCGTAGTTTTCGATCGGATCGCTACCGTCGACCGGTGCCGGTTCGACGAGATGGACGAGCAGACCGGCCCGTTCGACGTGCCGCAAAAACTCATGGCCGAGTCCGACGCCTTCGCTGGCCCCTTCGATCAACCCGGGAATATCGGCGGTAACGAACGATCGTTCTTCGTCGACGTCGACGATGCCGAGGTTGGGGAATTTTGTAGTGAAGGGATAATCGGCGATTTCAGGGCGGGCACTGGAGATCCGCGATAACAACGTACTCTTGCCGGCGTTGGGTTTGCCGATCAAACCGACGTCGGCGATGGATTTCAATTCCAACACGACGTGCCGCGATTCGCCGGGAGTGCCGAGCGAGCGTTCTCGTGGCGTTTGGTTCGTCGGTGATTTAAAGCGGGTATTGCCGTGGCCGCCCCGCCCGCCTCGGCAAATGACAAACTCCTCACCGGGCGTCGCTAGGTCCTTGATCACAAATCCATCGGTGAGGTCGATCACGCTGGTTCCGCAGGGAACGTACAACCGCATCTCACGGCCTTTGCGTCCGTGTCGCATCGAGCCCTCGCCATGACGCCCTTTCTCGGCACGAAAGAACCGGCGGTTGGCGAACGATGCGAGCGAATTCACGCCAACGCGGGCCTCCAAAACGATGCTCGCCCCCTTGCCGCCGTCGCCGCCATCGGGGCCGCCTCGGGGGACGAATTTCTCGCGACGGAAACTCATGCAGCCGTCACCGCCTCTGCCTGCAGTGAATTCGACTTCGACGCGATCGATGAACATGGGGATGCGATTGAATGGTTGGCAGTCGACGATTCACCGTCAGTAAACAGCGATCGGGCAACGACAGGGGGAACGAAGGAAAACGAGAGGACAAAATGAAAATAAAAAAAAGCGTGATGACGAATCATCACGCTCTGATGATAATGGAAGCAGTTACGACGCGTCCATGATCGAGTCGGTTGATCTAACTGGGGCAACCTAGCTGGAGATTTTGGCAACCAAATCGAGTACCTTGCAGGAGTAGCCCCATTCGTTGTCGTACCAGGAGACGACCTTCACGAAGGTTTTGTCCAATTGGATACTGGCTCCCGCATCGAACACTGACGTACGGGAGTCGCCACGGAAATCGGTCGAAACGACGTTGTCTTCGGTGTATCCCAGGATACCCTTCATCGAGCCTTCGGATTCCGCTTTCATGACCGCACAAATTTCTTCAAACGTCGCTTCTTTTTCGAGTTCGACGGTCAAATCGACAACCGAAACATCCGAGGTTGGGACGCGGAACGCCATGCCGGTTAATTTCCCTTCGAGTTCCGGGATCACTTTGCCGACCGCTTTGGCCGCACCGGTGCTCGACGGGATGATGTTCTCGAGAATCCCACGTCCGCCACGCCAATCTTTCGCCGACGGTCCGTCGACGGTTTTTTGAGTCGCCGTGGTGGCGTGAACGGTGGTCATCAGCCCCCGTTTGATGCCGAATTTGTCGTTCAGGACTTTGGCGATCGGAGCCAAGCAGTTGGTTGTGCAGGACGCGTTGGAAACGAATACTTCGCCATTGTACGAATCGTCGTTGACGCCCATGACGAACATGCGAGTGTCGTCTTTCGAAGGAGCCGACATAACGACTTTTTTCGCACCGGCGTCGATGTGGCCTTGGGCGGATTCGGCCGTTAAGAAGATACCAGTGGACTCGACCACCACCTCCGCGCCGACGGCGCCCCAGGCGAGTTTGGAGGGGTTGGTTTCGGCGGTGATGCGGATTTTCTTGCCGTTGACGACGAGAGCACCGCCCTCGGTCGAGACGTCCCCGTCGAACGGGCCGTGAACCGAGTCGTACTTCAGCATGTACGCGAGGTAGTCGACGTCCAACAGGTCATTGATGCCGACGACTTCGATGTCGTCCCGTTTGACCGATGCTCGAAATACCATTCGCCCGATACGGCCGAATCCGTTGATCCCTACTTTGATAACCACTTTGCTCAGATTTCCTATAAGTTGAAGTTCAGTTAAGACTGTCGCGGGCGAATTATAGGACCGTAGCCGAGAATTAAAACAGCCCCCACGAAGAACCCGATGCCGACCCTGAACCCCACATGGACGCGAACCGATGCACGATCCTGCCCCCGACACGTCGCCTTCGGCACCGACTGAGCAACGCCGCCGACGCGGAAACGCGGATTCGACTGCCTGGCGGCGACCGCAAGGAGTCGCCCCGGGAACGTGGCGGTACGTTCATGAAGGGGCAATCGCAGCCCGCTATGATGATTTTGTGGCCGCCACACCTCTTTGCCGAGTCGATCTGGCGATGCTCGCGGCGGTGTTCCCCGACGTTTCGCGATCTTCACCGAACGACGAGGGGCTAGCCTCGGGCCGAAACTCGGTAACCGGTGATTCGTCCCCAACCGCCGAATCGTCGCAGCAAAAAAAATGGCTTTTGGATCTCGGCTGTGGGACCGGTCGCGCCTCCGAAGTCCTCTCGCGACACGGTTACGGTGTCCTGGCGGTTGATTTGTCGCTGCCGATGTTGCAACAGGCCAACGCTCGACAACTCCCGGCGGTGAACGCAATTCAAGCGAATTTGGTCGAGTTGGGTTGTTTTGCCGATTCCGTCGCCGAGGGAGCCGTGTGTTTGTTCAGCACGCTCGGGATGATTCAAGGCCGGAAAAATCGTCGCCAGTTTCTCGCTCACGTCCGCCGGATCGTGCGGCCCGGCGGCGCGTTCTTCTTGCACGTCCATCATCGCTACGCGGCGCTGACGAACCTGCCCGGATGCCGCCAACTGGCGAGCACCGCGATTCGGTCGGTGATTCGCAAGGACTGGGAATTCGGCGACGCGGTGTACGCTTATCGTGGGTTGCCCGATATGTTCCTGCATCAATTCTCGCGTCGAGAACTAATCGCCGACTTCGACGCCTCGGGATGGCGGGTGGCGAGGTGGGACCGATTGTCACTCGATGGTTCCCAAATCGTCAACGACGGCTGGAAAATCCCCGGCGGGTTCCTCATCGTCCTGTCTCCGATGCGTTGATCTACTCCCTCTCAATCTCTTCGCTGCTGCGGCATGTCTGTTCTCTCATCATTTCGTTTTCTGTCGCTCGTCGTCTTGCTTGCTGTTTTACCTGCCACCGGATCGGCAGAGTTGCGTTACCCGTTTGAGGTTGCCGACGACATGACGTCGACCTTGCACATTGAAACGCAAAGCAAGCAACCGGTTCAACCGATGGTGTTGGGATTGAACTCCAATTGGCCTGAGAGATTAACGCGCTCACGGATTACTTTCAATTGAACGCAGCCGATCGCATGGTGGTTGATGACCCGAAAACCCGATCGCATTCGCTGACCAACCACAGCGCCGCGTACCAAGTCCTGCGAGGTGTGTTTGAAAACAGCAATATTTGTTCGACACGAATCGACTGTGTTGTGATCGGCGACGGTATCGAATCGATATCCGCTGCGAATTCGGATCAACGATGCCGACGCCGAGGTCACGTGCGTCCTGCGAGCGTTGGCGTTCGAGAGTCTTGGCGAGTCGAAAGCATTTTCGCTGGACGAGAACGTCCTCACTGAGATCGTCGGTGAGACTCGTGAAATCACGCTGCCGCCGCTCTCGATCAAGCGTATCGAGTTTGCGGTCCCGTGAGGATCGTGCGGGATGGGAATGAGATCATCACCTCCCGAGCCTCCCAATCTCGAGAGTTCAAAGGAGCAGGATTCAGTTTGCGATGATCGCAAGAACATGATCCCAGAGGGTTGGTGGCAGCGCAGGGTCGACGACTCCGAGTATGGAGCGGCGTGTGGAACGTTGCCGGCTCGGAGAGCCGAACGACAATCGCCTAGCGCGAACGGATCACGATGTCATCGAACTCGTTCATGTCGTCGAATGATCCGATTCCGATCCGCCCGGTGATGAACCGTTTGTCGTTGACTCGCATGTGAAGCGTTTGCATGTCGTCGAAATAAATCTCGATCGCTCCCGATTCGACGTCGCGAATGACGCGGACGTTGTGCCATTGGTCGTCCCAAGGGGTCAGCCGTTTATTTTTCGTCAGTGCCAATCTTGGTGCCTCTTGGACGATCATGATCTGGCCACTGTTCGGGTCCGGTTTGGCACCGAGGTGGACGTAGTAGAAATGCTGGTTGTCCTGGTAGTTGAAGAACACGCAGCAATCACGGTGATTGCCTGTGTCATTGGTACTGCGAACACGGAACGTGATTTCGAAACTTCCCAGTTCGAGATCCTTGACGAGTGCCACGTGCCGAGGGCTGCGGGTGGGCGGCGAGTAATCCGATTTCCGCTGCGTGATCGCGAACGTGTGGTTGCCATCGCGAGATTCGATTGCCCACGTCGCCGGGTCGAGTACCTCCCAACGCTCGATGCCGGATTCGAAATCTTCCTGGAAGACGACGTTCGTGTCAGCGGCATCCACACTGGAGGCAGCGAGGAAACTCAGCGGGGCGAGAACCAAGCACAAGCTCGCCGTTCGGAAAACGCCAGCCGCAGAAAAAATGGGGGTGGGAATCAAACGCATGTTCAAAATCGATTCTGAGGGTTTTAGAATTTTTGGAATGGGGAATGGCACAAAAGGGGGATCGTGAGCGGTTTATTGTAGTGTAAGATCGTCGGAGATTCACACCATGACCGCCGGTCGCCGCACCAGCCTCCCCTCCGAACCGAAAGCCTGATCACGTCCGATGGCGAAGAAACCCCGAATTCCGAACAAGTTTTTGCCTTGGATCGAAGCCAGGAAAAAATTCAGCCTGTCGCACAAACACGTCCAAATGGCGCGTGAGTTGGGGCTGAGTCCGAAGAAGTTTGGTCGCTACGCTGACCGACAAAACGAACCCTGGAAATTGCCGCTGTCGGAGTTCATCGTGTTTCTCTACGAGCGCCAATTCAAGAAAACCGAACCGGAAGAGGTCTTCACGATGGAGCAACTGGCGGCGAAACACGTGGCCAATCGCGCTGAGCGAAAGGTTGAGAAAGCGGAAAGACGAGAGGAGAGCCCTGAAAAGCGTCCCGAAGAAAATGCCGAGCAAAATTCTCAAGAAACCGAAATGTCCGACACGCCGTCATGATTTAACGTCCGTCTGGCAACGCAAATGCCTTGGAGACTCTCAATGGAAACTGGCTCGCGTTCAACGCGGCTCTGTCGATTTCCTGACCGCCGCGAATGACTCGGGCAATGCCAACGATTTGCTGAGAATGCCTCGCGATGTCGTCGATCGCCACGCTTTCGGCTTGCGTCTGTCGCTCGCTGATCTTCGCGATCATCTGCGATACGAACTCATTGACGTCGGCAAACCGATTTTTTTGGGCTCGCTCGGCGACTGCTGACATCACGGCACCAGGGAGATGTACGGTGATTGTTGTCATCTACTCGCCTTTCGGGAGACGAGAACGGCAATGTCCCGGCACACTTCTCGGAAGTCACCTGGAAATTCTTGACTTCATCGCCGAGGCCCGATCCGACGCATAACAAGTGTCGCGGTGGGAGTTCCGGCGGGAGGGTGGTCACCCGGAACGACACGCTCCTTTTGCGTCGCATTTGCGGTTATAGTGGTCATAACGACGCTCATCGATTTGCCTACTCCTCTCCGCTCCCGGGTCGCATGTCCACCTCTTCCAATCCTGTCAATAACGCGTCACCGCCGACCGGTCGCGGGAATTCATCAACGCCGTCGCGACGCCAGGAACTCGAACATCGGCTCAAGGATGCTCGAACCGACCGTGCCGCCTACCTCGAACTCGGCGGGATTTATCGCAGTGAGAACCGCCCGATTCAGGCGGCGAAAATCCTCAAACAGGCGCACGAGGTTTTCCCCGATGACCTGGATTTGTTGTGGGAGTTCGAAGAGGCCCAATTGGCCCGTTCGATCCAACAGCTCACCGAACTGCGGCAAATGTATGCCAAAACGCCCAGCCCGTTGGCCGATCAGGATCTCGAACGAAGTAGCACCGATTGGGCGAATTGCCGGATCAAAGTTTGTCGGGCACGACTCGATCGCGATCCCGCGATGGCCCATCTGCGTTTGGTGCTGGGCGAGGCATTGTGCGATCTCGAAAAATACCACGAAGCGATCGACGAACTCGAACCCTTAATCGATAACGACACGCATAGTTCGGGGGCGGCGTTGTTGATCGGTCGCTGCCATTTGACCCTCAGCAATGACGCCGAGGCAATGCACTGGCTGCGGATGGCGTCGATGCGGCGAAGTGTCACGTCGCCGCCCAAGATACGGGCCGCGGCGATCAAACTGTTGATCGATTTAGCCGACCGTCACGGTTTGGCCGCCACATTGGAACATTATCAAACCACGCTCGCGACGGTGCTCGAATCGATGAAAGTCAATCCCGCCGCAACTGCGGTTTCGGCACCTGTCACCCCGAAAGTCTGAGGAGACGCCCTGATGAGTCAAGCGATTGGAGACCCCGATCAGATCCGCCAATTTGCCGCCCAATTAGCCCAATTCACCGAAGAGTTGCGGCAACGCGGCAGTTCCTTGTCCGCGCAAATGAATCAGCTCGAACAGAGCTGGCGTGACGAACAACAACGCAAATTCAGCCAAGAGTTCCAGGACCAATTGCGGCAACTGCAACGGTTGATCCAAGCGACGGACGAACATGTGCCGTATCTGATGCGAAAAGCCGAACAATTGGATTTGTATCTGGGCCGTTGAGCGGTCCGTCTACTTGCCAACTGCGGACCGAGAAGCCACCTTGGGGGCCGTCGAAGTCCGATTCGACTCCCTCCTTGCTTCCTCACTTTCCAACGGTTTTGACTCGATGAGCCAGCATCCCCATTCGTACCCGAAATTGCATAACGCCGCGTGGCCCGGCGTGGTCGGCAAAGGCGACGATGACGCCAACCCGGTCATCCCGCTCGAACAAATCCTCGACCTGACGGCGGCGGCGGAAGTGGACGGGCGGAAATTCGACGGCGTCGATGTGTTCCTCTGCGAACCTCACATCTCGATCGACGCGACCGACAAAGACCTCGAAGACGTCGCCGCGATGGTGCGCAGCCGGAATTTGGACATCGGCACGGTCGTCGCACCGGTGTGGCAACCGACCGGCGGCGGCAGCGCCGCGGGCGGACCCGAGGAGGTCGAAGCGTTTTTGACGCAAGTCCGCAAGGGCTGCGAAATCGGACGTAAACTGCGTGAACTCGGCGTCCGGCCCAACGGCGTCGTGCGGATCGACAGTGCGACGCCCACGGCAGCCTGGTTCGAAGACCCGGCCGGCAACCAGAGTAAGATCGCCGACACGTTCAAAGCCGCCTGCGACATCGCCGAAGAGTACGACGAACGACTCGCCGCCGAAGGCGAAATTTGTTGGGGTGGGATGCACTCATGGCGATCGATGGTCGATCTGCTCGAACGGGTCGGACATCCCGAACGGCTCGGTTTCCAAGCCGACATGGCGCACACGTTGTTGTACCTGCTCGGTTACAACGCACCCGAAGACGCGATCCTGCCGAAGGATTTCGATTGGAAAGACGACGAAAAGAAATTCGCAGCGTTGCACGAGCTAACGCGGGCGTTACGTCCGTGGACGATCGATTTCCACGTCGCTCAAAACGACGCAACCGTTCACGGAACCGGCAGCCACGACAAAACCGGACGTCATTGTTTGCCTAACGATCCCAATGGCAAACTGAACATCCCCGTCGACGCGGCGCATTGGTTGCGAGACGAACACGGCAGCGTATTGCAAGTGTGCCGGCATATTTGTTGGGACGGTTGCATGTTCCCCAATGAGATCATGCACCAACCGCAAACGTGGAACGATATTCTCGCCGCGATGCTCAGCGTGCAGGACGCCCACGGTTGGAACGAACCGGTGAGCTAACGTACGTCAGCCTTTCCAGGCTGACATTCAACGCCCATCCGGCAGAACCGATGAACATCATCGAACGTTCAATCCAGGGGATGCCGGCTCGGCGCCGAAGCGGCTTGATCCGGCCTACTTCACCGACATCCAAAACAATCCCCTATGATCCGACGTCCCTGTTCGACCATTCACGACCTCGACGAGTTTTTCATGGGTACCGCTCCGCTGTTCAGCACGCTCGAGCGACTCTCACAAACACTCACGGATATAAATCTTCCGTTTGCTGAAATTGGCCAGCGGCATGTCGGCCGCCGATCGGTGGCAAGATTTCGCGGACGGGATCGCACTGATTCGCGTCAACTAACTGCCACTCTCCTTTGGCGATTCACTCAATCCATACGTCCACGTGTCGTGGAAGCATTACTGGGACATCTCTCAGATCAGCCACGGCGAGTACTAAAGAACAGCTACCAAAAAACGCGTTGAATGGTAGTGGATCTTGTGAAAGACCCGTGCCTGGATGGATCTTTCACGAGATCCACTTCGCGAGTGATTGATTCGCTGTCGCTAACGACTCTCTCCGTCCACACCCCTCCCACCCTTTTTTATCAGTAGTTATGAAACCACTTAACATTGGCATGATCGGTTACGGCTTCATGGGCCGCACGCACAGCAACGGGTACCGTCAAGCGAACCGGTTTTTTGATCTCGAATACCATCCCGTCCTCAAAGCCGTTTGCGCTCGCAACGAAGAGAAAGCGAAAGCGTTCGCGGAGCAACAAGGATACGAGTCGGTCGAGACCGATTGGCGGAAACTGATCGCTCGCGACGACATCGACGCGGTCGATGTTTGTGTGCCGAACAATTTGCACAAAGAGATTTCGATCGCCGCGGCTCAAGCTGGCAAGATGGTGTTGTGCGAAAAACCGCTGGCCATGAACGTTGCCGAGGGCGAGGAAATGTGCCGGGTGATCGAGCAGACCGGCGTGAAGAACATGGTCTGGTACAACTACCGCCGCGTCCCCGCCGTGACGCTCGCCAAACAATTAATCGACGAAGGACGGCTGGGCAAAATATTCCATTACCGTGCGAATTTCCTTCAGGATTGGACGATTAATGCGGACGTGCCGCAAGGCGGTGCCGCGACGTGGCGGCTCGATGCCGAGGCGGCCGGCAGCGGCGTGACCGGCGATCTGCTCGCACACTGCATCGACACCGCGTTGTGGCTCAACGGCAGCATTCACGACGTCTCGGCGATGACCGAAACGTTTATCAAAGAACGCGTCCATTCGGAGACCGGCGAGAAACAACCCGTCACGATCGACGACGCCTGCATGTTCCATTGCCATTTCGAAAACGGTTCCCTCGGCCTGTTCGAATCGACCCGGTACGCTCGCGGGCACAAGGCGTTGTACACGCTCGAAGTCAACGGCGAACACGCGTCGCTGCGTTGGGATTTGCACGACCTGCACCGACTCGAGTACTTCGACCACAACGACGATTCGATCGTTCGCGGGTGGCGGAATATCCACGTCAGCGACGGAGATCAACCTTACATGGGCAATTGGTGGGTTCCGGGATTGCAAATCGGGTACGAGCACACGTTCGTCCACCAAGTCGCCGATTTCCTGAAATCGTTGGAAACCGGTGAAGAGGCTCATCCGAATTTCCGGGACGCGTTGGAGACGCAAAAAGTCTGCGACGCGGTCCTCGCCAGTGCCAATGAACGTTGCTGGAAGGACATTTGATTCAGGCGACGCGGGTTTGCCGTTGATGGGGTGCGTGATATCGTAGGCGGATTCTTTTTGAAAACGCCTGGTCCCCAATTTGATGCCCGAACCCGAACTCGATAACCCGCCTGGTCTCGATACCCCGCCCAATCTCGAGCGTGACCCCCATGCTTGGCAACAGGAGGGGTTGTACCTCAATGCGTTCGGCAAACATTTGCGTCGGCGGTTCGGCGGGCGAATTCAACGGGTTAGTTTGGACGCCGGGTTCACCTGCCCGAACGTGGACGGTGCGCTCACGACGGGCGGCTGCAATTTCTGCGACAACCGCTCGTTCAGCCCCTCGCGGCGGGTGCGCTTGCAACGCGTCAGTGAACAATTGCGGGCCGGCATCGAACGGGTCACCCGGCGATACGACCGCGTGCAAGGGTTCATTGCCTATTTCCAACCGGCGACGAATACCTACGCTCCCGTCGAACAACTCGACGAAATCTTTCATCTCGCGTTGGAAGCCGACCCGCGGATCGTCGGGTTGGCGATCGGCACACGGCCGGATTGCGTGCCCGAAAGTGTGCTCAGTCTGCTCGAAGAGATTGCGAAGAAACACAGCGTTTCACTCGAATACGGAATGCAGTCGGTTCACGACGAATCGCTACGTTGGATGAACCGAGCCCACACGCACGAGGACATGATCAACGCGATCGATCGGTCTCGCGGACGCGGTTTTGAGTGTTGTGCCCACGTGATTCTCGGCATCCCCGGCGAAGATCGCGCGATGATGATGCAAACCGCCACCGCGATCGGGGAACTCGGTTTCGATGCGATCAAACTGCACAACCTGTACAGCGTCCGGGGCACGCCGCTCGGCGAAGAAGTGCTCGCCGGCAAAGTCCAGATGATGGGCCGCGAAGAGTACGTCAACACGGTCGTCGATTTCCTCGAGCGGATTCCCGCCACGACGGTGGTCGAGCGGGTCAGTGGCGACGCGCCACCGAACTTTCTAATTGAGCCGAAGTGGTGTTTGGAGAAATCGGCGATCCGAATCGAGATTGATGCGGAGTTCAGCCGTCGTGGAACCCGCCAGGGCGTGCATTTTGTGAAACCATCCGTTGCACCGAAGGATCGAGCGCGACCGGAGGATTTGACTCCCGAAGCGATTCGCAACGAGATCAACACACGAGGCCGGTTGCCGGTTTTAAAGATGCAAGGAGGACCGACCGGTGGACTTCACCGCGATTGATTTCGAGACCGCGACGCGGCAAAGTGACAGTGCCTGTCAATTGGCGGCCGTCCGGGTTCGTGGCGGCGAAATTGTCGATTCGGCGTCGTGGTTGATCCGACCGCGACCGTTTTACATCAGCCCGCAGAACATTCAGATTCACGGCATCACGCCCAACATGGTTCGCGATGAACCGGAGTTCGGTGACCTTTGGCCCGCGATCCGTGAAACGTTCGGCGAGGATTGCTTGATCGCCCACAACGCGAGTTTTGACATGGGTGTGTTGTTAGCGTGTTTGAACACGCACGGGCATCCGGTCCCCGAGATGCAATACAGTTGCACGCGAGCGATCGCGCGGCGGACGTGGCCGGACCAACCGCGATTCGGATTGAAACCGTTGTCGGATTGGTTGGGCGTGCGATTCAAGCACCACGACGCGTTGGAGGATTCGATCGCGTGCGCAAAAATCGCGATCGCGGCGGCTCAAGAGGTACACGCCGAATCGTTGGAAGAACTCGAAACTAAATTGAAATTGGCGCGAGGGTTTGCCGGGGCGTGGGGCAAAAATGGACCCTCGGCGGGTCGTAAACGTCCACCAAGTGCCCGCAAGACAGCAACGCCGCAATCGACAACGACTCAATCGAGTGCATCGACAATCGGTTTTGCGGCCTCCGGCATGGACCTGCAACGGTTGATGGTCCGCGCCGAGTTCATTCGTCCGTTGGCCGGACAACGGGTCGTGTTCACGGGCACGTTAACGCGGATCGAGCGGGAGGAGGCGGAACGTTTGACGGTTTGTTGCGGTGGTCGTTGTTTGACGAGCGTGTCGCGTTTGACCAATTTATTGGTCGTCGGGGCACCGGACTCGCGAACGGTGAGGTCGGGACGTTCGCAGAGTTCGAAGGAGGAGAAGGCCCGCGAGTTGATCGCCGGCGGCGCGAACGTGCGGATCGTATCCGAAGAAGATTTTTTGCAGTTGATTGTGGCGACGATGTGAAATGGCTGTCTAATTCTCCTCGTAACGTTTGAGTTTCCGGTCCAACGTGCTGCGTTCGATCCCGAGGATCCGAGCGGCTTGGCTTTTGTTGCCGCCGGTAGTTTGCAGCGTTCGCTCGATGTGTTGTTGTTCGAGGTCGGCGAGCGAGATGCGTGGTGTTGGCTCGGAAGTGTCGGACCCAGGCGGTGGCGTGGCGATCGGCGGGGGCGTCGGCGGTGATCCGTGGACGGCTCGCGTTAGCATCAGGTCTTCGGGGCCGATCACGTGAGTTGTGGACAGATCGAGCGGCGCCATCACGACGGCACGCTCGATCACGTTACGAAGTTCACGAACGTTGCCCGGCCAGGAATAATCGAGCAATTTCAGAGTCGCCTCGGCACTCAGCTTCATCGGCGAGCGACCCATCGTTTGAACGAACGCGGCGACGAAATGGCGAGCGAGTAATACGATGTCTTGACCGCGTTGACGCAGCGGGGGGACGACCATTTCGATCACGTTCAAGCGATAAAATAAATCTTGACGGAACGTACCCTCGCCCACCATCGCTTGCAGATCCCGGTGGGTTGCCGCGATCACGCGGACGTCGACGCGGACCGGGGTTTGGCCGCCGACGCGTTCGAACGGGTGGCCTTCGAGCACGCGGAGTAATTTCGATTGCAGGTCGAGATTCATTTCGCCGATTTCGTCCAGCATCAACGTGCCACCAGAGGCAGTTTCGAATTTGCCTTTCTTTTGATCGGTCGCGCCGGTGAACGCTCCTTTCTCGTGACCGAATAGTTCACTTTCGAGTAGGTCTTTCGACAACGCGGCGCAGTTCAAACAGATCATCGGTTCGTCGGCCCGGGGGCTGGCGAAATGGATCGCCGAGGCGACGAGTTCTTTCCCCGTGCCGGATTCGCCGCGTAACAAAACCGAGGCACCGGAGCGGGCGACTTGGGCGATCTGGTACTGCACGTTCGCGATCGCGTCGCTCTTGCCGAGAATCTCGACGCGGCCGGCGAGTTGTTTCCGCATTCGTGTGATCGTTTGTTGTGATTTGGTGAGGGTTTGTTGCATCCGTTGGCGTTGCAACAACGTCCGGCAGGCTTCGCAAAAAATCTCGCACGCGGCGATCACTCGTGTCAAATCACGATCGCTGATCGCGGCGTCGCCTGCGGTCGTGATGATGTGCAGTAAACCGTTGGCGGGCTCACCCGTCGCGGAAGTCGTCAAGACTTTCGATTCAGGTATCCAAAACTCTTGGGTAGCGGAAGTCGCCAAGACTTTCGGATCAGGTGGCCGAAACTCTAGGCGAGTTCCGCTACGGTCATGCTTCGATGACGTGGAATCCGGTAAATGCAATGGGACCATCACGATGGATTCCACATCGATCTCGCCGCGGGTGTTTTCGGTGGCAAGACTGCGGTCGCCGACGACGTTGCGAGCGAGCAATGCCGATGCACCGGGGTCTCGAATTTGTCGCACGAGCGATTCCGGCGGTCGGCGATACCGATGTCCGTTGCGTTGGCGGACGTGACGCGGCATGGGTAGCTCACGTAGTCCTTCGAAGAAATACAACCCGATTTCGGATTGCGGCAATTGGGCGGCGAGCGTTTGTAGCAACAACTCGGCGATCGGTTCGGTGTCGCCACCCGGACATTCGAGCCGCCCCATCGCGAACGCCATCTGCAATAACGACAAATCGGCTGCGGCGGAGTCAGGCGAGGTATCGCGTGAATACCCCGGTGCAGGCATCCCGATCGAGTCGTTCGCGGGTCGGGAGATAATGTCGAGCCACTCGGAATCCGGTTCCATTGCGAATTCGCCGTCGGGATCCAAATCGTCTTGGGTCGCCTGATCGTCGCCCGGCGGGTGCGTCCCCTCGGTGCGGGGGAGGTGCGGTTCAGCCCCGAGTGCCAAGTCGTAAGTGAAGCGTAAATCGAACCCGGCGACGTGCAGTCGGTCGCCTTCGCCGAGCACGGTCGCGGCGTCGAGCCGTCGATTGTTATGGAAAACCCCGTTGCGACTGGCTAGATCCTCGGCGAACCAGTCACCGTCGCGAAAAAACAGTCTCGCGTGCCGGCGGCTGGCCCGACCGCTCCGCAGCACGACCTGATTTTCCGAAGATCGGCCTAAAACCACCTCGTCGGGGGCCGCCAACCGGTAAACATCGCTCCATCGGGCGCCCCGGTGCAGTACTAAGTAAGCGTCCTTTCTGGAGGAATCGTCGCGAGGCGGGGCGGGATTGCTTGTCACTGGGAAACACCACAAGTATTCTAAATGGTTGCGATCGTTACCCATCGTAGTCCAATGACGCGGTTTTGAATCCTGGTCGGGATATTCCCCGACACCGCCGATCGGCTAGGTTAACGTTCCGCCACCCCGCTACTCATCATTTTTCACCTGAGCAGGAATCTGTCTCGATGCGATCCTTCCTTCGAACTCCCTTGTCGCTTGCGCTGATCGTCGCCCTGACGAGCATTTTGATTTCTCCGGTCGCTCATGCCGGGATCGGTTTGGGCCGTGGTAACGCGGTCGGCGGTGTGATGATCGAACCGGACGGCAACGTCCGGGCAGCGACACCGCAGGAAATGAAAGAGATGGCTGCGACGGTGAAAGCCGCGATCGCCGGCCCGGTCGGCAAACTCGCCGAGACGAGTGAAAAACGAGTCGTCTCGTTGTCGAAATTGCAAAACGCCCTGCGTGAAATGCACGAGACCGGCGGCCGCATCGACGACGAGACCGCGTTCCTCGCCGGATTGCAACGAATCGAATATGTCGTCGTCGACGAGGAGAACAACGACCTGTTGCTCGTCGGCCCGGCCGAACCGTGGGAGGTCCGCGCCGACGGGGCCGTGGTGGGCAAGAACACCGGCGGATCGGTGCTGCGTCTCGATGATTTAGTGACGGCGTTCCGCAGCGTCGAGGAATCCCGCCGAGAGGGGGGTATCCGATGCTCGATCGAACCGACCCCCGAAGGCCGTCAACGCCTGCGTGGTTTCTTGAAAAACATCACCCTCCGCCCCGGACAGAACCCCGCGCACCTCGAAGCGGGGATGCGTCAAGCGTTCGGCCCGCAAATGATTCAACTCGCCGGCATCGCCACCGACAGTCGCATGGCACGCACGCTCGTCGCCGCCGATTTCGAAATGAAACGGATCGCGATGGCGTTGACCGAGTCGCCCGTTCGCGAAATCCCGAGTTATCTCGAAATGGCAAGAAACAAACGTCAATCGTCCGCCCAAAGCCCGCGTTGGTGGATGGCCTGCGATTATGAACCGATCGCCCGCGACGTCGACGGACAGGTGTGGAAGATCAGCGGCCAGGGTGTGAAAACCATGACCGAAGAGGACATCGTCGCCGCCGACGGCAGCGTCAAATCCGACGGTCGCCAAGACCCGCTCGCGGTCAAATGGGCCGACGCGATGACCGAACACTACGAAGCGCTCTCGAAAGAACGACCAATTTTCCGCGATCTGCGAAACGTGATGGACATGACCGTCGTGGCCACGTTGATTACTCAAGAGCAACTCGATCGACGCAGCGGTATCGATTTGAACGTATTGCGAGGCGGCGATTCGCTGATCGAAACGTCGCGGCACGAGTTGCCTCAATCACTCAGCCCGCAGTGCAGTTTCATTCACGGAACCGCCGGATGGACCGTCACCGCCTCGGGCGGCGTGAACATCAACGCGTTCGGCGTGGTGGACAACCAAGTCGAACAACCGGAGCTGCAAACACTCGTCTCGACGAAGGATTCGGACGATTCGGATCGCTGGTGGTGGGACGGCAAGTAGTCCCCTGACGAGCAAATTTAAAAATACGCTTGACTTGGGCCGAGAATGTAACTAATTCTTGGATTCAGGTCTTTAGACTCGCTCGGTTCTGAGTGGCGTTTCTCAATGCCACCGTCGAGTCACCCCTTTCTTGTCCAAGGGAGTTACTGCGATGCCTGATCAATCTCAACGGCAACCCAAGCGATCGACCCTCGATCGTTTTTTGAGCGGATTGTCGGAGTATATCTTTCAAACCAAACTCGGCGTCGCCGACGTTCAGTTGGTCGAGTACGTCAGCGAGTTGCTGTTGCGATTTACCCGCGTCGACGCGATCCAACGCGTGCGGCGAGACGACGGGCGTCCGGCGACGGAAATTTTTCAGTTGATGAGCGAGGCCGAACGACGCGTCGGGACCGCCCGGCGAGAGGTCCACCGGCACATCGGTGACGTGACGCTGTTCCGTTCGGGCATGTTTCCCGAATCGGTTCGCGGTCGCCACAAACACTCCCCGGACCAATTGCTCGACTATTTCCATCAAGGCAAACGATCGTACAAGATTGCCTCGACGATCGAGGCCGAAGAGGATCGCCCGCCCTGCGATTTGCTCGACCGCTTGAGCGACCAATTCGAACTTTGTGCCTACGGGTTGCGAGAGATTCGGCGGAGCTGGGAAGAATCCGATCCGGCGGATCAATTGATCATCAGTTGATCGCCATCCGATGGTAATGAAGTGCTACCGCAGGAAGGGGTTCTTCATTCTTCGATTAACTTGGAAATGATGGTTGCCGGTAACGCATAGCTTCGCACGCGGCTATTGCGGGCGATGTTCAACCCGACGAATCGACCCTGCAGATCAAACAGCGGTCCGCCACAATCTTCCGGTCGCAAATCGGCATCGTGGGGGATGACGCTCTCAAAGCCATCACGTCGCCCACTTTTGTCCAATTGATCGGCCGCGTGACCCGAACGCGAGGGAAACGCGCCCAAAAGAATCGATTTGGTCACCTCGTTCTCGTCGCGTAGTACCGTGGCGATGATGGTCATGTTCGGATCGACACGCGATAAAAAGCTTCGCATGTCTTGGTGTGTTTGAATATCGCTATCGTTCAAACGCGTGATCACATCGCCCGTTCGAAGTCCAGCCCGTTTGGCCGCTCCGTCGTTCAACACTTCCGCCAAAATTGCTCCCCCGTTGGACTGGAAGGTCGAAGGAACGACGCCCAGGAATCCGCGGCTGTATTGTTTCCGAGATTGGAAACGACGCGAACTGACGATACTGATCAATCCATCGCCGTTTGCGTCGGGAACGATGAGAAAGCTGCCGACCGGCAAGCGTTCGTCTTCATTGGCATTCAAAACGACGCCTCGCGAGAGGACCTCGGGCGTTTGCAACACGACGACATCGTTGTCGGTATCTCGACGCAGGATCTCCAAACCAATGGATTGCCCATCCAGCATCGCCTTGGGCTGTTGCCCGATCCGTGAATTCTTGCTGATCACCCAGCGTGTGTCTCGGAGCATCGTTCCAACGACGGACAAAGTCTGATCTTCACCGAACGTACTGGTGATATTCAAACAGGCATCGTCCAGTTTGGATTCCAAATCGGCAAATTGTTTTGGCAAATCGGCCAGTTCACGATAGCCCGACGGGGGTGTGAGTTTTTGTTCTTGGTATTTCGGCAGCGGCACCGCCGGCGCGCCCTCTCGTTGGACATCAAACGGAATCATCAATTCCATCGCCTCTTCACCGCGACGCAATCGTACCTCGATCGATTCGCTTCCATCATCACGCGCCGCAACCAACGCCGCCCGCAGTTCCACGGGCGTCGTCATAACGCGTCCATGAACCATTTGCATCACATCGCCGGACCGGATGCCATGGGTTGACGCAATTCCGTCGTCGATGACATCGACAACACGGATGCCACCGCCGGCACTTTCCGTGTCGCTTTCCTGGGTCACGCGAACGCCCAGTTTGGGTTGCGGCGGACCGGATTGTTCAAAAAACTCCGGTCGGTTTAGCTCGCTCCAAAAATCCCGAAACACACTAACGGGCACTTCATAATTCCGCTCCATCGATGTCGTGATGCGGGAGTGAATGCCGATCACACGTCCGTTGAGATCGAACAACCCACCGCCCGAATCACCGGGTTCCATCAACGCCGTCGATTGCAAAAAACGTCCTGATCGGTTCGCTTGAACGACGCGGCCGAAGCGAGCGACCGGTTCGCCACCCGCCCTTTGTCCACCGGGGAAACTGAGACTCAAGCACGGCTGGTTGACGACCAGTTCGGAAGAATCCCCCATCGGGACAAACGGCAGATTCTCGACCGTGTCGGTGATTTGAATCAGGGCACAATCGGCACGCGGGTTGGACCCTTTGCCGATACCGCGAAGCCGACGCCCGTCGAGCAACGTGATTCGGTAGCGGACACCCGGCTCGACCGCATGACCGGCTGACAACACGTGACCTTCCTCGCTAACAATGACACCACTGAAGACGCTGCGTCCACCACTGATTGAAACGACTGCAGGACGAACGAGATCGATCGTCGTGTAAATTTTTTCTTGGAGTGCCACCACGTCGAACGTTTCCGCCTGACAACGAGCCGCCGTGTCGACACGTGCCGTGACACCGCCCAAGACCACAACAGCGACCAGCATCAGCCGAAGCTTCACCGATCCAAATCCCGATTCATGATGCATCATTGTTTCTCTCATTTGACCCAAAAGAAATTGTCAGTCTCAAACCGTCCGGCCAGCGGGCGAGTTTGAGAATACCCTGTGGAGACATGATACCCGGTACTCAAGCCCCGAGCGACTCATTCGAGCTGTGCGTCCGGGGTGCGAGAGATCCGGCGGAGTCGGGAAGAATCCTATCCGACGGATCAACGAATCATCAGTCGAGCGTGGCGAAGTGTGGAATGTCGTTCGGCCTTCCGAGCCGGCAACGCTCCATGCGCCGCTCCGTCACGCTTTCGGATCGGAGAACCGAGCGACCATAAACCGAGCGACAATCTCACTCGACCACGGAATACAACCCGCCGCCTTCGCGGCGGAGTCGGCCCTTGTCGGCCAGTGCCAACCAAACCGCCTTGGGGAACGTGTCGGGGGGACGGATCGCGGCGACGCCGGATTTGTTGCCCGAAGACATCGGGCCGTAACCGAGTCGGGATTCGTCGTCGAGCTGGATGAGTTTCAAACGTTTGCGAAACGCTTTCATCGCCAAACGCAATTCCTCTTTGGGAATCTCAGCGGCCGGTGGAGGTTCGGGAGCCGGGTTCGTCTCGCTTGTCAGATTCGGGTCAGGTTCAGACATCGATTGAGTTCGTGTGAGGACGGAGAAAGAAAAGGAGGTGCCGAGTCGTCGTTGGCCTCAGTCGTGCAGGCCGCATTCGGTTTTTTTAAATCCGCTCCACCGTCCCGCCCGTTCATCTTCGCCGGTCATCACCGATCGCGTGCAGGGTTGGCAACCGATGCTCGGGTAGCCGCTATCGTGCAACGGGTTGTAGGGGATTTTTTCGTCGAGGATCAAGGACCAAACCTGTTGTTTCGTCCAATTGGCCAACGGACTGATTTTGATCAGTTGGAACTTTTTATCCCAGCCCACGATCGGTGCTTTGGCCCGATCCGGGCTCTGGTCTCGCCGGATCGCACTGGCCCACGCGTGCCATCCGTGGGACGCTTCGTGCAACACGCGGAGCTTGCGTTCGAAACAGCAACGGTTCGGGTCGGTCAGGTAAACCGGCCCACCGTTGGCTTTCTCGAATTCCTCCACGGTCGTTTTCGGGTATTTGAACTCCACGGTCAGACCGTAGCGCTCGCGAATTTGTTCGCGGAGTTGCAGTGTTTCGTCGAATTGGTAACCGGTCTCCAAATTAAAAATCGGGGTCTCCGGCGCGATTTCGGCGAGCATGTGGATGATCGTCATGCCTTCGGGGCCGAATGCAGTCGCCATCGTGAACTTGGGTGCGTAGCGATCGACGGCCCATTTCAAGATCGCTTGGGGCGTTTCGCTTTCGAGGGCGTCGCTCTCACGTTGCAGTTCGGCGAGGAGTTCCGGCGTCGGTTCGAGCGGCGGGTCGGCCGCCCGGGCGCCGCCGATCAACGGAATCCCGTTCTTGTCGAGCCCCATCGCTTGCCGGGCCGCCGTGGAGGCAACGGCGGTCTCCTCGGTTGACAGGATTTTCAGCGATTCTAAATCGGGGGTCACGTTAGCAGTGCTCGGCGGTTGAAAAAATTGAAAAACAGGTCCGCAACCCATCGGTTCGACGTAGTTCGACGGGTGCCGCGACAGGGTAACCGGATGCGAAAGGATACAAACATGACCTGGTTAGTCAAGTATGTCCATCGACACCTGATTTAGCGAAACTTAAGCAGATTCATCATCCGGCGAGGCGAAAAAGCGGTTTCGATGGGTTAAGATCGTGTGAGTCCACCCGCGCAGTCGATTGGGAATTTCATGTTGTTTTGTCAAGCTAAGCTCAACCGTTTCGCCGCTGGCATGTTGACCGGATTGATTTTCGCGTCGTCGTGCCCGGCCGGACGGGTGGAGTTGTCCGGTGGCGGCCAATTGACCGGAGAGGTTCGCAAGTCTGAAAAGGCCGACGGATCGACCGCGCATGTGGTCGTGCGGATTGACGAGGATTTGGCGATCGCGGTCGAGGGCGTGTACGTCCGACGGGTGATCGAGGACTCGGATTTGAAAGAGTATCGCGATCGGGCGGCGACGGTCGGCGAGGATGCCGAGGCCCACTTCCAGCTCTCACGGTGGTGCAAATCCAAGACGCTGCTCGCTCAACACCATTTCCATTTGACGCAGACGATCGAGATCGATCCGGATCATTCGTTAGCTCGGGCGGCCCTTGGTTACGTTCAAAACCCGGAAGGGCGAGGTTGGGTTAGCTATGAACTGCTCCGCCGCAGTCAGGGTTTGATCCGGGATCGGAAAAGCGGCTGGGTGTTGCCGGAGGTTTTAGCGTCACGTCAATACGCGGACGAAACGAACAAGCAGGCGAAATTGTGGATTCGTGAATTCAGCCGATTGCACTCGAGGGCGACTCGTGGCGATGCGGAGGCGATTGCCGAAATCGAAGCGATCACGGATCCTTTGGCGACCGGTGCGATTGCAAGGGAATTGCAGCGGACACGAAAATCAACCAACCTCCGCACCCTGCGTCGTCTTTACGTGCGATTGCTCGGTCGACTTCGTAACCTGACGGCGGTCGCCGCGCTCGTGAAGGTTGCGTTGTACGAACCGGACCAATTGATCCGTGAAGACGCGGTGCGGGAATTGAAAGAGTTCGGCGGCGGTTCTGCGGTGGCAACGTGTTTGCCGATGTTGAAATCCAATTCACCGGCGCAAGTCCAGGCGGCGGTGCGGGTGCTCGCGGATTTCCCGGAACCTGAACTTGCGTTCGTTTACGTGGACGCGTTGATCACCGGGCAGAAGATTCGAACCCAAATCGGCAGCGGCGGCACCGATGCCGGGTTCGGCAACAACGGCGTCTCGGGGTTGAGCCAGGGAGCACAGATCGTTGAGCGAACGGAGTCGACGCGGAACCCCGAAATCCTTCGTATTCTAAAAACCATCGCCCCCGATGCCGATTACGGCTTCAACGAATCGGCATGGCGGAATTACTTTGCCTCGCTGCGAAATCCGCCCCGCAGTGATCTACGCCGGGATCCGTGAATTGGTATCCCGACGCTCCGCGTCGGGCAAAGTCGACCGGCGACTCCGTCGCTGGGAGTCTGATCGCGATGTTCGCTTCGAACGAGATGAGGTATGTGCACGTTGTACCCTCGTGCTAGCGGGCTGTTGATTTGGTTAGCCGATGGGCGTTAGCCCCGGTTATCACACCGGCAACCGGGGCTAACGCCCATCGGCTAATCTTTGCTGGCGTAAAAACGATTAAATCGACAGCCCGCTAGCGGTCTGTCGATTTACAAGCCCGACGCGCGAGCGAGGGAAGCACAGTATGCACTCGCTTGCGCGTCGGGCTCGTATTGGCACGTTAATTTCATGTAGACGATTAAATCAACAGTCCGCTAGCATCGAGGGGGAGGAAAGTGGGGGAGTGGGGGAGTGGGAAAGTGGGGGAACTCCCTTCACGACGCGGAGCGTCGTGCGACTCTCACTCGTACCGAATCCCGCGCATCGGCGGCCCGGTCGGTGCGTCCGCTCGATACGCCGACGGCGTCCCCGCCGACGTCGTGGTCGGTTGCTCCCAAGCCGAACCACCCGACTGCACGTAACCCGACGGTTGCCCCGGCAAAATTCCGCCCGCTAGCTGCATTAAATCCACGCGGTTGCGCGTGCCTGGCATCGCGAATAAATTCGGATCACCCGACAACAATTGATTGACCGCGTAGGACGCCACCTCCAACTGCAACGCCAGCGGCGGGCCGACCGATGGGAACAATTCCATCTTCACCCTCATCGGCAACACACTGTTCACCTCATCGAAAAACTGGTGCTCGCTGGCAAAGCTCTTGGCCACCAATTGCTGGTTCGGTGCGTACAGAAACAGATGTGTGATGTAACCGGCAGACGGTTCGATGAAGCACACCCGGTTGTACGTCCCCGCCGGAGTCTGCACGGCATTGCGAACCTCGATCAATCCGTCGGATCGTGTCACCGGTCCGGCGATCACGGTGTTCGGGTCGAGTCGAGCCAATCCGATCGCCTCCATCATCCAACTCGGATCGACCGGCAGCACCGCCCGTTCGAGGTTGCGTGCGTACTGCTCATGATTTGCATGGTAGAGCGTTTGCGACATGCCTTCGGGCACCTCGAACCAAAACTCTTGCGGGTTGCTACCCAGATCCAGACCGGTGCCCATGATGATCGGGATGCTCGCCTTGAGACGAAAATTACGATCACGTTGCAAGTGCATCGTGGCCGAAAGTCTCGGCACGGCCGACATACTGAGCACATTCAACGTCGCCGAATTGGTCGACAATTCGCGGATCGCATCGGTCCGGTTCACTGCGGCGGCGAGTGCAATGATGTCGGGTGTTTCTTTGAACACCGTCGGGGGCGGATGCAGGTTGGCGACGGGGACGACGGATCGAACACAACCGAAGGCGAGGGTCAACATGCCGATCAGGATCGTCGACGCGACGAGTCGTTCGCGTCGAATGAGAGTCGTGCCGGTGCGTGCATCATGCATGAATGAGGTGGCTCTCTCAGAGAAATCGGTTATTCCACGTCGCGGTACAGGAGATCGACGAGTTGCGCTTGTAGACTTTCTGCCTCCCCGGCGCCAATGTCACAAATTTCGATCGCGAGAACCGACCCGTCCAGGTTCGATTCGAGTTGCCAGAGGTTGGCGGCAACCGGTCTGGGCTTGGTTTCAGGCGTGTCTGTTGATTCGTCCGACGTTTCGCTCTGAATCAACGACGCGCTCTCGTGCGGTTTGAGATGCCGTTTTCTCAGCAACATCAGGGCCAACAAATACCGCATCTGGGCTTGGGCGGGTTGCCCCTGCATCGACCGCAGAATCTCGATCAGGACTTCCGGAGGGGCCAACTCGCGTTTTTTTTCTTCGGGAAACGGAACACGGTTTTTCCAATGCCCGATGCAACTCTCAGGCGGCCCCGTCCATGCATCGGCTGAAATGTCGACACGGCGAAACTCCTCGTCGTTTTCCGAAACGACGGAATAGTAATACTCCCCCGGTTCCAACGCGCGATTAGTCACGCTGCATCGCCGGGTGGTTCGACCGATTTTGTATTCGCCTATCATGATGGGTTGGACCGATGGTGTTAATTCTCAAAACTGAACTCTATCAAAGCCGCCCCCTCGAACGAAAGACAGACGTTGACCGCCCATCCGAACGAAAATCCAGCTTTCACCTCCTCGGACGCACCTCATGGTGGCGCACCTCTTGATGACGCCGCCCGTGATTACGCACCCGTCGTGATCGATGATCAGTTGGAAAACGATCTCCGACAGCTCGTCCGATTGGCGATCGCCGAGGATCTCGACGTATCGCTCGATTGGACCACCGTGGCGATGATCGACGCCCACCGCCGCGGCCAGTGTGAGATTGTATCGCGTGCTCACGGCGTTGCCGCCGGCGTGGCGTTGGTTCCTTGGATTATTGACGAGTTTGATGCGGATTTGAACGTCGAGGTGTTGATCGGCGAGAGCGAAACGTTCTCACCAGGAACGCCTTTGGTGCGCCTCTCCGGTTCCGCTCGCGATCTGTTGACGAGTGAACGGGTCACGCTCAACCTGTTGTCGCGGATGTGTGGGATCGCGACGGTGACCCGGCGATACGTCGACGCCCTCGCGGGAACCACAACGCGTCTGTACGACACCCGCAAAACGACCCCTGGGATGCGGCGATTGGAAAAATACGCTGTCCGTTGCGGCGGCGGACACAATCACCGGACGGGGTTGTACGACGGTTTTTTAATCAAAGACAATCATCTCGCACTCGGGCGCGCCTCCGAATCGGACGACCGTGCGGACGACCGTGCGGATGACCGTGCGGATGACCCGAATCACGCCGAGCACCGAGGTCGATTGACCGCGATCGACGCGGCCCGCCGGGCGATTTCGATGCGGGGCGGCGTGATGAACCAACTCGTCGCGCCGTCGATCGTAGAAATCGAAGTCGATCGGTTCGATCAGTTCGAATCGGTCCTGCACAGCGGTGTGGACATCATCCTTTTAGACAATTTTTCGATGGAAGAACTCAGCCGCGCCGTCGCCGCTCGCAACGCGTCGGGGGTACGTGTCGATCTCGAAGCCTCAGGAAACATCACGATCGATACCATCGCCACGGTCGCTGCAACCGGTGTGGACCGAATCAGTAGCGGGGCTTTGACACACCAAGCCACCTCGCTGGACCTGGGAATGGATTGGAGCGACGGTTTTGCAACGTAGGGTAAAACGAATCGCCTTAATTTGTTTCCATTTTTCGCTTTGTTCACCATGGCTTCGACACCTTCTACCGTCTTCCCGTCCTCGCACGCGCCCTCCATTCTCGGCGGGCGACATTGGTTCGAGTTCCTGCAACCGCTGCTCGACGCCGCCTCGATCATGGCTTCGTTGATCGCCGTCAAAATATTCGCACGGGGGCATGTCGACGAAGCCGCCTGGGCGATGGGCTTGATCGCGATCATCGTGTTTTTCTTATCCAGCCAACTGACCGGGCTGCTCAGTCAGGGCCGGCACTTTAGCGTCAATAGTGAGATTGTCAGTCTGGTCACGACGTGGTCGATGACGGTTCTCGTACTCGCCCTGACCGCGTTCGCAACGCGATACGGTCAACATTTTGCACGCAGCGTGATGCTCGCGTGGGTTATGATGAGCCCCGCGATGATCGGGTTGACCCGCATGTGTTTGCGAATCGTCCAGATCGGGATGCTCCGCCGCGGCATTGGTTGCCGCCGCGTCGCGATCGCCGGATGGAACCCACTCGGCGAACAAACCCGCGTCAACATGGAAAATGAACCGGCGCTCGGTTTGCAGTTCGCCGGTTTCTACGACGACCGCGGTGCCGAACGGTTGCTCGAAGATCTTAATACCAAGGCCGACGATCCCCTCTCTTCATCCGGCTTGACGCACTCCTCGGGCGCGACGCCCGTCTTGATGGGCAACCTCGCACAGCTCGTCGAATCCGCGCGTTCCGGCGAAGTCGAGACGGTCTTGATCACATTGCCGATGCGGGCGGAAAATCGGATTCGGTTCCTGCTCGATGAACTCAGCGACTCGACCGCATCGGTGTACATCGTGCCTGATTTCTTTGTGTTCGAATTGCTGCATTCCCGATGGACTCAGGTCGGCGGACTGCCCGCGGTGAGCGTGTTCGAAAACCCCTTGTTCGGCATCGACGGTGCAGCCAAACGGATCGCCGATCTCACGCTCGCCGTTTCCGGTTTGATCGCGATCTCCCTCCCGATGTGCATGATTGCCGCAGCGGTAAAAATCAGCTCGCCCGGCCCGGTGTTCTTCCGCCAACGACGTTACGGACTCGCCGGTCAAGAGATCCGCGTTTGGAAATTTCGATCCATGCGAGCTTGCGATGACGGCCCCGTGGTGAAACAGGCGACCGCCAACGACCCACGGATCACCCGCGTCGGTGCGATCTTGCGAAAGACCAGTCTCGATGAATTGCCGCAGCTATTCAACGTCATCGAAGGCACGATGAGCCTCGTCGGCCCACGGCCCCACGCCAGCGCCCACAACGAACAGTATCGCGGGTTGATCCGGGGGTACATGATGCGTCACAAAGTCAAACCGGGGATCACGGGTTTGGCGCAGGTCAGCGGTTGTCGCGGCGAGACCGAGACCCTTGATAAAATGAAAAAACGAGTCGAGTTCGATCATCAATACATCCGTACTTGGTCGCTGTTATTGGACCTGAGAATCCTCGCTCGCACGATGCTCGTGTTTTGGAAACAACCCGAAGCGTATTGAGCCGAAGGCCGGACGGCGACCCGGGTACGCTGGAAACACATTTTTCGATAGAAAAAAATGCTTCACCGCGTCACCCGTGCGGGCCAAACGCGAACAGATTCAACAGGTGTTATTTTGATTCATTCGGCGGCAGCGTGCGCCGGAGGTTTTCCAGGCATGACTCCCGTGTCCAACGAGATTGGTGCCTGAGTAGGGATGCTGGTCGACTACGTATGCCGGACGAAACGCAGTCGAGCTCTGCAGAGGTGCCACTCGACAAGGGAGATCTCCGTCGCCAGCGTCTTCCTGCAAAAGCGGTGTGCCAATGGTGCCGCCGGTCCTCGGCGGATTTCAGCGGATTTCGGTTCACCGAGGACGATTTTTCATCAAATCATGGGACACTGCAGACATGCCTGAAAAAACCTCGATCCTGGGGTCGGCGCACGCTTCCGGCGGATGAACCGTTATTTACGTGCGTCGGGTCGTGTTGCGAGGCGAGGTTGTTCTTTCGACACACTGTAGAAGTTGTCGATATCGGCGTTCTGTTTGAGTTGGTCGAATTTCAAACCCATCGCGATGTTAAGCTTCTTTTCGAGCAGATCGCGTTCGAGTTCCGAACGCACCGCTTCGATATCATCGACGACGGGTTCCGTGAATCCTTGGCATCGCAAGATGATGTACTTGTCACCCGTAGCGATGATGCCGCTGAGTTCACCAGGCTTCATTGCGAACGCTTCTTTTTCGATCGAGGCTTGGCCTCCGAATTGACGAATCGGCGGCACTTTGCCGAAATTGCTGGACGAGGTGGGCTCGATACTGTACTGCTCGGCGAGTTGCCCGAAGAACGTTTCGGTCGGGTTATCGCGAGCGAGTTCCCAAACCTTTTGAGCGGTCCGTTGATCCGACAGGACGACAGCGAGGACTTCGGCGCGGGGTCCGAACGCGGACGCGAAACCGTGTTCGAGGTCTTGCGGCGTCAACTTCACTGTGTCCTCGACGAGTACTTTCAACGCGACGCTGGGCCAAACCGAATCCTCGATGTAAAGTTCGCGTTGGACATCGCCTTCGGACAGGACCGCTTCGATCCAGGCGTCGACGTCGGCGGCACCGTTGTTGCGTACGTATCCATAGCTAACCGCGGCGCGGGCGACCTCGGATTGGACCTGTTGATCCGTGACCGTTTTGCCGGATTGCTTAAGAGCTTGGGCGAGCAGTTTTCGATTGATCTCACCTTCGAGGACCGCTTCGCCGTGCCGTTTGACACATTCGGCGGCGACGGTGGCGATGGGGATTTGTTGGCCGTTGATAATCGCAGCGACGCCAGGCCGCTGTTTCTCGGCATCACGATCGCCTAAGACGGTGACCACCTCGGCTCGTGTTTGCAGTTGGGCAAACAATTCGGCGGCGGCGCCTTTCATTTTCTCATCACGAATTCGATCGCTGATCTGTTCCTTGACCGCCGGGATCGCTTGCGGACTCGGGTGACTCGCCGGCATCCGGCGGACGGCCTGCATGAACACCCATTGATCACCGATTTGAAGGATCGAGGAGACCTCGTTTTCGGCCAGGGCAAAGGCGGCTTCCTCGAGACGAGAGTCGCCCATGTAACGACGAATCGGTGGGATCAATCCGCCAATGCTTGCGCTGGTTTCGTCTTCACTGAATTGCTTCGCGAGGGTTGCAAAGCTATTCGGATCGGCCTTGGCTTGGGCGTGAACTTGGTTGGCTTTGGTTTCGTCACCGACCATGATCATGCGACATTTGATCGCCTCGCCGAACTGCGCCAAAAACGCACGGTTAAATTCTTCTTGGGTCACCTCGACACGATCGGCCACGAGGGCACGCAGGGCGAGCATCGGCCAGATGATTTCGTTGCTGTACTGATCCGGGGTGATGTCGCGTTCGTCGCGGAGCAGTTGCAGATAGTTGTCGACCGGGAGTCCGAATTTTTTCGCGACTCGAACAATTTCACCGCGAACGTCCTCGGTGGTAACGGTGATGCCGCGAGATTTGCATTCCTGCATGATCAGATAGCGATTGACCATGTTATCGAGGACGTCGGTGCCGTAGCGTGCGAGCGTCGCCGAGGCGAGTGCATCGCGAGAGATCGGATCGGCATTGACGACGGCAACGACGGAAGATTCGGCGGCCTCGACCCGCATTTGAATCAACCCGGCGGTGATCGCGAGGACGGCCGCGAACAGGATGAGAGACCTGCGGAGCCAAGAGTGGGAGTGTGGGTGGGAGTGCGAGAACGAGGTCAGGTGGGGTGTTTTCGACATGAGCGGACATTCCTTTATCCGAGCGGCTGGATGGATCGAACCGCTTGCGATCATCGGCGACGAGGTTGTCTGACACGTCACCGCGATTGAAGCGGTCCTCCTCGACGAACTCTAGGGAAATTTCGATTTTGACTCAAGTCGAATTCAAGGGCCGTGTTTCGCGATTGTCGCCGCGTCCATCAGCGTCTCAATCGCCGACACCGAGGTCTTGTTCGAGGGCATCGAGGATGACCTTCAATTCGGCTTCCTCGTGCTCATTGAACTGATGCAAAAACTCTTCGAAACGCCGCAGCACTTTCTCTTGGGCGGTGGTGACCTCCGGCGTGGCACCCTCGATCGGTGCGTCGCCGGTACAGGCATCCGCTGCGGCTTCGGCGAGGTGACGGATCTCTTCGAACAACACCGCGTGTTGCGAACGCAATCTGTTAGCCAAGACCGATAGCTCGGCATCGGCACCGACGGCCTCGTCAAAATATCCGTACGCTTCTTCGAGCCCAAAATGAAGGGCCAACTGGTCTCGCAAATCGGCAAACAGCGTGAGCAGTTCGGACCAATGGTTGGCCGCCGCTTCGAGCGGACGGGCCCGACCGATCAATCGATCCATCAAAATTTTCAAGTCGCGGTTGTCTTCCTTAATGTCTTTCAGGAACGCAGCGTTGACCGTCAAGCGACGAGAGTTCTCGGGAGTGATTGACATCAGTTTTTCCTACCTTGGATGAAATTCATGGGTGCCCTCATTGTAGCGGAAATCGATAACACTGGTGAAGCAAGGGTGTTCGGATTTCGATGCGGTGACCAAGAGGCAGTCGGGCAGCGTCGGAGCGGACGAATGTCCCGATCCGAACGAACATCTTTCGTATCGGAGTTGACAACACGGGGTGCGCGGAACTAGTTTCATCCGCGGACACGATTCACAGTTGGGCGAGCCGGTACCGGTACGCCGGACTTCCTAAAAACATTGCGACTAGGACTTCCAATGAGTGGTTCATCTTCACGCCGTTGGAATTTTAAATCGCAATCGCAAGGTCACGAACCGCAATCGTCCCATCCGACCGAGGCAATTTCGCAATCGCCGACGGATGCCTCGTTCGACGGGCAATACGATACGTCTTCGGATTGCCAATCCGGTCATCTCGGCACCGACGCGAACAATTCGTTCCCGGGTCAGCAGCAGATTTTTTCGCCACCGCGACATGCCGTTCAGATGGTAACGCCACTACACTACCAACACGGTTACGAGTACCCGTTGTTGGTTTGGTTGCATTCGGCAGGTCATAACGAGCATCAGGTGGAGTGCGTTTTGCCCCACATCAGTACTCGCAATTATGTCGCGATGGGCGTGCGTGCGACTCGCGCGACGGACGTGCATGGCCGCAGTTTCGATTGGTCCAACGGCGTCAGCGCCGTCGAGAGGGCGTGCGACATTGTCGTTGATGCGGTCGAGCGAGCGAAAGAGCAGTATTCGATCCACCCGCAGCGGGTGATTTTGGCCGGCTATGGTAGCGGCGCGACGCTAGCGTGCCAAATCGGGGTGCGGCAGAGTGACCGGTTTGCGGGAGTCGTTCGGATGGCAGGCCGGTTTCCGGATGCGTCCGGCGGGTTCAAAAATTTCAAACAATTGCGCGCACGACGCCTGCCGATGCTGTGGTTGCAAGCCATCAACGGCGTCGACGACGACCCCGACGCGATGCGGCAAGAAATCGTTTCGGCACAATGTATCCGGGCCCAAGTTGAAATTCGGCAGTATCGTGACGATGATGTGATGAATACGGTCGCTTTGAAAGACATCGACCGCTGGTGTTTTGATAAGATCATTTCGCCGAAACCCGCTTCCCAATGCGTGGGCGAATCGACGTTCGAAGGATCTCAGTATCCGATGATCGATTTCTCGACGAATTGAATCCTCCCCTGCGAACCACTCCATGACCGCATCGATCGACGACTCATCCGAAGGCGATGAACAGGTTCACTCAAAGACGGAGCCTGAAACGAGCAAGAATGACTCGCCGGTTCAAAAAGTTTTGCTCGTTGACGACGACGTCGAGATCGTCGAAACGGTCAGTTACGCACTCGAGCTAGCGGGTTATCAGGTCATCGTCGCACGCGACGGTAATCAGGGACTCGCGTTGGCCGAACGTGAGAATCCGAATTTGATGATTTTGGACATGATGATGCCCAAACGCAGCGGTTTCCTGGTACTCGAAAAACTCCGGCGTGAACTCGTTCTGCCGCTCCCGGTGATCATGATCACGGGCAACGAAGGCAGTCGCCACCAAGCCTATGCGGAATTGCTCGGGGTGAGTGAGTACATCCGTAAACCGTTCCCGATGGAACGACTGCTCGATGCCGTGGCAAAATTGCTCGCTGAGAAATGATCAGGCCGAGCGGTATTGGATCAAACCGCGAACGCACTGCATCAGTGCCCGCCAACTCGGGCGGAATTGCTCGGTGAGGAATTCGCCTTCATAAGTCGTCGGCACTTCCATCACGACGCCAGCCCGACGGGCAATTTTCGCAGTGACTTCGGCATCGAACCCGCAATCGACTTCTTTGAGTTCGAGCGCGCGAATGAGGTCGCCTCGAAACGCTTTGTGCGAACTTTCCATGTCCGAAATTTTTAGACCCGTGGCCAAGTTCGCAACCAAGGTCGTCACCCGTCCCGACAAACGCGATGCCCACGAGATATCGCGTCGAGTGTCACGACGAAGGCGACGCGAACCGTAAACCGCGTCCGCTTGGCCTTCGAGAATCGGCCAGACCGCGCCGAGTAAATCGGCGGGGTCGTAGGCCATGTCCGCGTCTTGGATCGCGACGACACGTCCGCTCGTATGCCGCAGCGCCATTCGGATCGCCGACCCGCGTCCGTGATGACGACGACGACGCAGGACCGTTAGGTTGGATTGCGGCATCAACGAACGTGCGTAGTGCCAGCTTCCGTCGGTGCTGGCGTCATCAACCACGATCACTTCGCACGACGCTGGCATCACTTCGGCGATCCGCGCGAGCACTTCGGGCAGCGATTCGCGTGCATTGAAAACTGGCACGATGATCGAAATGTCGAACGACGTCACCGGCGTGTTGCCACAGGCGACCTGTTGCGCTTCGGCGATCAAATCCAGCGTGTCGTCGATCCGGCTGAGAATGTCGTCCGCATAAGACGTCGCGGCGGATTCCGACCAGGCGTCGTCGGCACCGAGAGGTTCGATGACGGGCGTGTAGTCCAACGTCGCGAGATTCGCATCATCCGCGAAAACGTCGTCGGCTGCGAAAACGTTATCGGCATCGCGAGCGTTATTGCGACTTGCGGAATCGGTTGCGGTGTTGCGTGGGATGGTGGATGTCGTCATGTGCCCGTTTCTTTGTAAGAAGGAGGTTCGCCATGGGAACTATGGGGAACGTTCCTCCTTCGTGTCGCCATCATGCACGCATTGTCGAACAATCTTCCGGCCGAAGGGACCATTGCATGCTGGGTTGCTCCGATAAAAAGGGTTGGGAAGACCGGGCAATTCCGGACGGCTGATTGCGGTGACATTCACGGACGTTTACCCTGAGAGTCTTCCAATCGTCCTTTTCGGTTCCTTTTCCGCGATCACGAGTTTTTGGGCCATGAGTCAACAATCGCAATCCGGCGGCCCCGCCGCACAACAATCCGCCCCCCCATCAGCACCCGCAGCGAGCGTGTCCCAATCCCGCGATCGATCGACGTCGATGCGAGATTATCTCGACCGGGCCCTTAGTACGCTGAAGAAATACGGTACCGAAAAAAACCAGGCGCCTCAGGAACTCATTTCCCTGCTCGAAGACGTGAAGTACCTTGACGAGGGGAAGGTACTCGCCATCGCCGAGGTCATTAAACACATGAGTTCGTTCAACGCGTTGGTCCGCGAGAACGTGGAAAGTGTGCAAATCGGCAACCGATACATGGACATCACGCAAATGTTCGATTCGATTCGGGACGACAGTAAAAACCTGATCTCGCAGCTCGATGACGGCAAAATCAGCGGCACCGAAAAGGTCTCGAATTGGTGGATGAAGATGCGGCGGGGAACACCCAGCGACCGTTTCGAAAAGATCATCGAAGTGTACAGCGATGTGGCCAAGGACACCAAACACGCGCTGAAAACCGAGGAGGAGATCATGGATGCTTACATCGATTTTCGCTTCGCACTGAAAGAGTCCGAGGTGCTCGCCCGCGAACTGCTCGACCAACACCTGCCGATTCTCGAAGCGGCAAAAGAAGACCTCGCCAGCGCTCAAGGAACGCTCGATAGTTACACCGGTACCGATGAGGCAGGCAAGAGTCAACTGGAACTGCGTCGCGACGAGGCTCGGTTCCAATTCGAGGACGAAGACAAGACCTATCAATTGCTCAAAGACATCGCCGAGAACCTCGAAATCGGTTACGACGTCGGTGAGACCCTGATCACCAAACTCAAACAAACCCACGATGTGAAGGAACGAGTCTTCCGTCGTGCGGTCACGTTCTTCACCACGAACGAACACGTCTTCACCATCCTCGGCACGGTTTACACCAGCCAACACGGTCTGCACGAGATCACGCAAGCGACCGAGGCGATGAAGGACGGTGTCAACCGTGGCCTCGAAGATATCGCCGGCCTCGGACGTGAACTCGAACGGGCGGCGTTGAAGGCGGGTTACGGCAGTACGATCGATCCCGAATCGGTTCAGAAACTCGTTGACTCGATCAGCGGTTTCCAAATCGAATCGTTGCAGATGATTGCCGAACTCCGCAAGGAAAGTGAAGAGAGCACCAAGGCGATTCGCAAAACCGTGGAAGAGGGTAAACGCAAGTACCAGCAAACGCTCGGTCGTTACGCCCGTGGCGAATCGTTGACATGAACCTCGGCCATGCTGCGTAGGCCGGATGAAGTCGGTCTCCGACGCTCATCCGGCAGAACTGTTGAGTGCCAACCCACGCTCGATCCAGGGGACGTTATGAAACGTGTTCGAGCAATTCGGTGAGGTGATGAAGGATGCCGGTCGGTGACGCGGCACGCAGGAACGCTTCGGTTTGAGCCCCGGTGGTGATTCCGAACGTCATCGCGCAATCGGCATTCTTGCCTTCCTCAATATCGATTTGTGAATCGCCGACCTTGATGACTTCTCGAGCGTTTTCGATTCCCGTTTGCTGCATCGCCAATTCAATCATGTCGGGATGCGGCCGTCCGTTGACAACGTCACTCGCGGTGACGAGGCCATCAATATCCTGACCGATCGACCATCCGATTTTTTTGATGAGTCCCTCGGCGGTGGCGCGATCGTACCCTGTGTTGAGCACGACTTTCACGCCGCGCTGTCTTAAATCCGCAAACACCGTCGACGCGTCCGGTTGCTCACGAACGGCGAGGTTTTCATAGGCGTCGGCGAGTCGTTGTTTGAAATCCGCAAACAGGGTCGCGACTTCCTCATCGCTGTGCGGTTGTCCATCGAGAGCGAGGACGTCCCGGATCGCTTGGGATTTCTCTTTGCCCGCGCCGGCCTCCTGGACCTGGTCCTGGCTGAACGAGTAGCCGGCCGCGTTGATCGCCGCTCGGACGGTTTTGTAGACGACGTTGTCTTCATCGACCGTGGTTCCGGCCATGTCGAATACGACTAATTTAATCATGGTAAATTTCCGTTAGGTGGTGTTTCGAGAATCCAGCGCTGCTCGTCATTCCTTTGCCACCGATCCCTGTGACGACATGAATGCGTTCGTCGATGGTTTCGGTGTGAATACCGGTGGGGTGGTTAGTTTGACAATACACACCGGCCCAAGAACTCTCAACGTTCCAAGACGGCAGGTCAAAAATTTTCGCCGCCTCGTCGAGCATGAAATCGTTGACGTCGGAGCGGAGCTCAAAATCGAGTTGATCGAATTTTTTCACCGGTGCGTATTCGTGGGAATCGCCGAGAATGACACTGCCGTCGGGTTCCTGTTTGAACAGAATATGGACGCCCCATCGTTTGGCAAAATCATCCTCGGGTTCACCGGACTTGATCGCGTTCCAAGACGGACATTGCGCGAAACTTTCGTAGCGGCGGATCGAGCGACCGGTCAGGATGTTTCCCGGCAGCATCGCGTTCGGTTGGGGGCTGAGGCGAAGCATTTGCAATTTCACCGCGACCAGATCACTCGCTCGAAACCGATCCGGGAAAAGCTGTCCGAATTCACTGCCCGAGCAAACGATCGCACGCTCGGCGGCGAACGTCCGACCGTCCGACGTGCGAGCCCGAACCTGCCCGGCGGCGTCAACGCCCAGCTCCGTGACCGGAACGCCGAAGTGACTTTCAAATGCGGGGTTCTGCTGAAGGTATCGATGAAGTCGGTGGATCATCTCTCGCGGATTGACAGAAACCTCCTGTGGAAAAAAAAGACCGCCTCGGCAATAGTCCGACCTCAATTGCGGGTACCGCTCTCGACACCGCGTCGCCGTCCAGAGTTCCGATTCGTAGCCAACGTCCCGGTTGATCGCATGGAGTTCCTCGATCAGAGTTTGCTCCTCATCATCCGAAGCGACGTAAATGCTGCCTTGTTGACGAACGCTGAGATCGAATTGGGTCTGGATGGATCGGTAGATTTCAAGACTCTCGCGACCGAAACGTTGCCATGTCGCGTCCATCCCCGACGGAACGACTTGGCCGAAATTGCGGACCGTCGCTCCATGGACAACCGCGTTGCGTTCGATCAGAACCACACGCAATCCGCGCCGCAGAGCATGGTAGGCGTGAAACGTGCCCAAGACGCCGCCGCCCACAATGATCAAATCAGTCGTACCGAGTTGCTCGTTCAAGGGTTCGTATGCCTGTGAATCAGAGAGTGGACAGGAGTCAAGGAGGAAACAGGAATCAAGGAGTGGATAACGGGCCAACGGGTATGTTCGTGTCGACCGGAACCGTTCTCTTCGCGTGCCATAGTAGCAAAACCGAGATCACGGTTGAAATCAAGGCAATCGAGATCGACCCCCAAACCATCAGGTTCAAAAAATCGACTTCGATCGCGGTCGTATTGCGAAACACCATCACGGCGATGTAACCGAGGTACCCCACCGCGTCGGCCAAATACATCAGGTACCCGATCGTTCCCGTTTCGCGAAACGCCGCCAACATTCTTTCGAACACCGTGGTGTGAAATGCCACGTACGGAATGTACATGCCCAACCCGAGTAAGACCATGAACGGCATCGGTGCGAGAGACTGCGTCAGATGCCCCCATGCGGCGCCGAGCATGATGACGAAACCGACACTCAGCAATCCGATCGACGCCAAGAACGCCGAGCGGTTGTCCTTCATGGAAATGGCGAGACCATTGAAAACGATCACCCCGAGCATGACCCAAAACTCCGAGCGGGCAAACACGTCCGGTTCGTTCTCCACACCGAGCCCCTGCCAAATTTCGACTGCGAAATCGTCGCGGAGACTGCGCACAATGGTCAGCAGCACGTAGATCCAGAGCAATCCGATCAATGCGATCGCGTGCCGGCGAAAGAAAGCTCGTCGTTGCTCGCGGTTCATCGGTTGACGTTTCGTCCGCAACCGTTCGTCCTCCGCCGACGGAGGCGGGATCTGAGACAGAAGCCAGACGAAGAACACCAAAGGAACGATGAAAACGAGCCCCGTCGTGAAGGGCATCCAATACGTGTCGACGTGGTAGGTCTCCATCAGACTGCGTCCTACCGATTTCACAAACCCGGATGAGAGAATGAAGCTAGCGCATAAACCCGCGGAGAGAAATTCGGTCATCCGTCGCCCCTCGAGAAACCCGAGCACCAAACCGAACACCATGCCCAAGGGCAAACCGTTGACAAACAACCAGACGAAATTCCACGGTGTCGGAGTCATCGCGAAAAACAGCAACGCGATCTCAGCGATCGCGATCAGCCCCAGAATCGAGGCCGCCCGGTAACGCGGCGGCATCTCGGAGACAATTTTAATCCCGATGAATTTGGATAACGTGTAGCCACTGACCTGGGACGCGACCAAGATCGTTTTGAATCCGATCCCGAGCCATATCGTGTCTTCGTAGGTCGCCGCTGTGAACGGTTTCCGGAAACCGTACATGCAGAAATACGTGCCGAACGCTGCGACGATGCAGTAAATCGAAAACGTAGTCGGACCTGCCTTTTCGAGACGTCGGGTAACACTTGTCTGCACGGTGAACACTATCGAGCGAGTAACGAACGGACCGAGTTCTTGGCGAGGCTGGCGATTTCCGTTTCGCTCAGACACCTCGCCCAAACGGCAACGTCGTCGATCCAGCCGTCAAAATTCCTGCCCGTGCCCGCTCGATGGCCCCCGATCACGATCCCACCGAACTCGGACACCGGCCCAGGAATCGGGAGCGGGAACGATCGGGCCTTCTCACCGTTGATCCAAAGCGTCCGCGATGACCTATCGGCGACCACGGCGACGTGCGTCCAATTCGTGAGCAAACGACGGGGTACGTCGTAATCGAAACCGCCTTGTGCCCGCGCCGTCGGCGATAGTTCGGGCTGGTCGGCTGGCACCAACGTGTGCGTGTAAATCTGAAGACGGACTTGGTCGGGTGCGGCGGCGGAACGCAACCCCAGTGACAGACCATAGGCGCTCGCCGGACTGGGGATTCCCTCCGCGGTGCTCTCGTACAAAAACTGTCTTTCATCGCTATCGTGGGTCGGCAACGAGGATGGTTTCAACCACAACGACACGGTGTGACGATCCGAGTTGTCGTCCAATGGGTTGTGGGGAACATGCAAAAACTGCTGTTGTTTTTCAACGAATCGCGAGGCCCCGTCGAAACGACCGCCCACCGTATCGATTGCGGTGCCCTTGCTCGGTTCCGCGTCGATTCGGTCGGCCAATGGCGAGTCGTTTGAGAAATCTCGATCGAATGACCAATGTGCTCGCAAATCTTTTTTAATTCCTGTCTCTGGTGCTGCGGTGAGTTCACTCAAACGAACGACCAGTTCCCGATTGACGGTATCGGCGGCCTGTCGATAGCGAACCGTCAATTTAGGGTCCGGTTCCGATCCGTCGGCACTGATTTCTAAAAACTGATACCCTTCGACGAGCGACCAACGCAGCGACGGATGATAAACATCGAGTCCTGTGATCGTTCGAGAGTGGCCCGGTGAGATGACAAAGTCCTGAAGGTCATATCCAACACGCAAGGGATGAACGAGATGCCGAGAAACATGAATGTCACCACCGAGCAGGACCACGCCTGAGATTTTTTCCTGTTGCACGTAGTCCAGCAACGCATCCCGCTCGTACCAATACGTGAACATGTCATCGGTTTCGCTGTTCTTCTTGTCTTGCCAAATACATCCCATCGACAGAACCTTGAACGGAGCTTCGGAGGATTTGAGTTGTTCTAAAATCCAGGACCATTGTTCGGCCCCGAAACACGTCGGTTGCTTCGGATCAATCGGCGATGGACCGGTTTGTGAGAAGTACCGTGGATCGAGCAAGAAAATCTCGAGCATTCCTAGATCGATCTTGTGGTAGACGCCTTCCGTTCCCGTCCCATACTGAGCGTGAGCACGATACTCGACGAACCCTTGACGTGTACTCGTTTTTCCATCCGCCATGTTCCTGCCGTTTCCGTTGTTACGACCGAAGTCATGATCGTCCCACGTGCCGAGGGTGGGCGTGTGATGGATCAGATCTGACAAGACGGGAATACGAAGAAACTCGCGTTGGCGTTGACGCACGATGTTTAAATCAGAACTATCGATGTAGGGCGTGTCACCCATCAAACAAATGACGTCGGGCGAGACGTTGGCGATGCCTTTCCAGAGCGGGTTTTCCTCAATGTCAACACAAGAGACGAAACAGGCGGTGGCGGTGAATTTCGTACGATTCGATGGTAGGCTCCAATCGCCCAAGGTACGAAAAAACAAGTTCTCGTTGACAGCCAATCCGGTTTCATCCGTGTCATCGACGCGTGTGATGCGATATCGATACCGCGTCTCGGGTTGCAATTGATCGACATGAAACTTGGCAACATAATCCGACGCCGCTTCGGTGGTCGCCTCGACGGTCCGGACGATTTTGTCCGACTCGTCGAACACGTCCAGGCGAAGTGTCTGAACGAGGGCGTTGTGCCGGAACAGTAGTTGTGCCGAGTGGGCATCGACGGCGCCAACGAGCGGACCAACGATCCCAGTGTCTTGAGTGAAAGGTTGGGCTGGTTCGGCGAAACCGTTCCCTGGGCAGAGTAAAATGGCCAGACCAATCGTGAGAAATGTTGGTTTTGCAAGGATCATAGGATAGAACTCAGTGGTGATGCGTCAGGCAGCGGTGCCCTGGGCCGCATTGGAAACAATGTGGATCGGAAGTCAACTTCGGAAGCACCGGCGGACGACAATCTTAACACAACGCTAACTTACCGTAGTGGACGAGGCTACGAGTCCATCCACTCCGGCAATCATAGGGACTCGTAGCCTCGCCCACTACCATTCAGCGCGTCTTATTGTCTCGCGCGTTGCGTACCACCGAGGCGAACGAGATTGAATCCTGTATAACGGGGCGGATCCTGCTCGGGAACAATGGCCGCTTTTTCAGTTCCGTTTGATTCGTTTGAGTTTAGAGTAAATTGATGACGACCTATCAGGCGTTTGAGTTTGATTCGGCGACCAAGTCGTTCACGCGGCGTGAGAGTTCTTTGGCCGCACTTTTGCCGGGCCAGGTGCTGGTCAGGGTCAGGTGCTGCACGATTTGCGGTAGCGACCTGCATACGTTTTGCGGCCGCCGTGACGCCCCGGAGCATTGCATACTGGGTCACGAGATCATTGGCACGATTCTGGCGTGGGGAGGCGAGCTGCCACCGACGGATTTTCATTCGGCGCCGCTCACCGTTGGACAGCGAATCACGTGGGCGATGGCGGTCGGTTGCGGAAAATGTTTTTACTGTGAAAACGGTCTCTCGCAAAAGTGTGAGTCGCTATTCAAGTACGGACACGAACCCGGTGGTACCGGCGTCCCGACCGGTGGCCTGAGTGAGGTCTGTGTGTTGACGCCGCAAACGCCTCTGTTCGCGATTCCGGATTCGTTGTCCGACGAGGTGGCTTGCCCGGCCAACTGCGCCACCGCAACGGTTTCTGCAGGCGTGCGGTTGGTTTCACAAACCCATGCGATCGAATCGAGCACGGCGTTGGTCATCGGCGCGGGCATGCTCGGACTGACTGCAGCGGCGATGTTACGCGACGCCGGTGCGCGGCACGTGGTCGTGGGCGACGTGGATGCCGACCGATTGCGACGGGCGAAACTCTTCGGAGCAACTCACTGCGTCGACACGACCCGCCTCGATGAGGTGAGATCGACGCTCGGCTCGCTTACCGACGGCCGAGGTGCCGATTGCGTGATGGATTTTGCTGGCGTGCCAGCGGCGGTGAGAACGGCGATCGCGTCGGTGCGGACGGGCGGTTGTGTGCTAATGGCGGGTTCGGTCTTTCCCACCGAAATGCTCTCGATCTCACCGGAATCAATCGTGCGTCGTATGTTAATCATTCGCGGGTTGCACAATTACGTCCCTGCCGACCTGGCGAGAGGGTTGGCGTTCCTAGAAAGAACGCACACCCGTTTCCCGTTCGCGAATTTGGTGAGCGAGCAATTCACTCTCGATCAGACTGGCCAAGCGTTTGAGTTTGCCCGTGATCAACGTCCGGTTCGAATCGCAATTCGAACATCGGTTTAGGATCGGTTCGGAATAACTTCCCGTTTCGTACGTCAGCCTTTCCAGGCTGACATGGCCAAACGCGAAGTCAGCCTAGCAAGGCGAACGTACGTTATCGCGAAGATGGAGCGAGTGTCTCTCGGACCATGGACACAGCCACGCCGAGAATTTCGACTCCGGCACCGTCGTTTTTTCCGTCCACGCTTTTCGACGTTTCTGATGAGGCGTCCCACACCCGCAACGATACATTACCATCGGTGAGTTTCGCGACGACGAGATTTTCGTCGCGGCACTCTCGCTGCTCTTCGATGATCAGATAATCTCCATCGACGATTCCGAAACGCGAGTAGGAATTGCCGGAAACCTGGACGACGAAACGTTCACCCTCGGCGAGCGTTTTGCCTAAATCGATGGCGTTGGTCGGGTTGGTGTCCAGCCCTGCGGGATGCTCCGAAACGATGCCCATGATCGGCAGACCGGTTGCCGAGCGAGCGTTGTCAACGATCAACTCGATCGCTCGCGATTTGTTTGCCTTTCTCGAAATGAGTCCCTTCCGCTCGAGGGCGCGGAGGTGACACATCACACCATTGGGGCTTTTAATCCCGAAATGCTCACCGATCTCACGAACCGTGGGGCCGTAGCCACGGTTCTGAATGAGGGAACGAATCAGTTCGTAGACCTTCTTCTGGCGGTCAGTTAATGCGGGCTTGGGCATGAGATCTCATAGGCGAGACAATTCATCAGTGAATTGCGGGTTGGGGCAAAGGTCAACGGAGGAAACATAACATACGAATCAGATTGACGACGGCATTGTACCTCAGTTTTCACGAGAGAAAATTTCTCTGCACACTCGCGGTACTCGTATCAGGCGCCTCGTTTGGATGAGAAGCAACGCGTTGCATTGATTCTTTGCTTTCGAATCAACTGCAAATCCTAGACCGCATACCAAATTGAAAGGGCGATTCCGAACGGGATGCACCAGTACGCGAACCAGTGCAACCGATCCTCTCGGCTCCATCTTATCAGCCATCGCAGGGCAACGATGCCGACTGCGAACGCGCAAATTGAGCCTACCGCGAGCGTCGCCAGCGGTAGATCGGTGGGCGCCTCGGTGCCGTCGAGCAGATCTTTGACTTCGAGTGTGGTCGCCCCGAGGATCGCAGGGATGGCGAGCAAGAACGAGAATGTAACCGAGTCCTCGTTATTGAGACCCATCCAACGGCCACCGAGAATCGTCGAGCCACTGCGACTGATCCCCGGCAAAATCGCCACGGCTTGGGAACATCCGATAACGAAGGCTGCCGTGAAACTCATGTCGGCGTATTTGCCGTCGCGGGGTTTCAATTTCCCTAAGACAACCAACAGAATACCGGTCACGATGATCAACCCGGCGGCTAGCGGGGGGCTCTCGGTCAGCCAGGGGAACCCGCGTTTGATCGTCAATCCGATCACGACGGCGGGTAGCGTCCCGACCACCATCATTCCGATCACGCGTCGATCGCGGGTCAACAGGTCGAGAATTTTTCGCCAATAAACAACGAGGATCGAGCCGAGCGTTCCGGCGTGCAAAATGATCACCAGGGTGGCCGACTCGCCCAACCCGCCTAACAGATTGTCCAAAATCACGAGGTGCCCGGAGGAACTGATCGGCAGGAACTCGGCAATCCCTTGCACGACGGCGAGGATCAATACGCGAAACAGGTCGGACATCTCAATCAGGCTTTAGAATCAGAGGGAATTTTTGCGGCATTGCCAACGCGATGTCCCAAACTACCTTAACCCTGATTGACCGCTCCCTTCTCCGCTGACAATTTTTCGCGTATCGCCGACCTATGAATGATTCTGTAACGAACACACCCGCGAGTGACGATTGTGCTGATTCCGCCCGCGTCGGTTCGGACTCCGTTGCCGGCGACGCGTTGAACGTTTTCCGCGGCTTCTGCATGGGTGCGGCGGACACGGTCCCAGGCGTCAGTGGTGGGACGGTGGCGTTGATCCTCGGTCACTACGATCGATTGGTGGCCGCGATCAGTCACGTCGACCGGGAAGCGGTAGGAATGTTGGCGGGCCGGAATTGGAAGGCTCTCGCCGGTAAGCTCGATTTGCGTTTCACGATTGCACTGGCGATTGGCATCGTGATCGGCATCGGGTCTTTGGCGGGGTGGATGCACCACCTTTTACAAAACCGTATGAACGAAACCATGGCGGTATTTTTCGGTTTGGTGTTGGCGAGTGTTTGGGTGGTTCGTCGAAACGTGAGTCGGTGGTCGTTGAGTCGGTTCGGTGGCATGGTCGTGGGGATCGCGGTGGCGTTGGTGACTTCAAAAATTCCCGCGAGCAGCGCGGAAATTCATCTGGTGTATTTGTTTCTCTGCGGCTCGATCGCGATTTGTGCGATGATTCTGCCGGGGATTAGCGGCGCGTTCGTGTTGCTGTTGCTCGGTGTTTATGAACCGGTGATCGGCATGGTGAAACAGTTTTTCAAGTTAGACCTGGGCGCCGAGATGCTAACGCGTTTAATGGTGTTCGCGGCGGGGTGTGGGTTCGGGTTGTTGGCGTTTTCTCGGTTGTTGAATTATTTGTTGATTCACCACCGCGACGTCACGATGGCAACGTTGATCGGGTTGATGATCGGATCGGTCGGGCGTCTCTGGCCGTTACAATCGGTCACACCGGAGACGGCGGGGTTGGAGTTGAAGTTTCAAGAGCATGTGTTGGTCTCCCCGGACGATTACGGCGGCAGTCTTACGATGCTCATCGTGTTGACAGTGACCGCGGCAGTCGTGGTCCTCGTCGCCGATCGCGTGACACGAAACGCGGCGTCTGCGTGATTGGATGGGAGTGAGTGGATGACCACGAAATTTCTGCTCAATCACGCGATCTCTGCGGTTCGGAGAATGTCGTTCGGCTCTCCGAGCCGAGAACGATCCACGCGTTACTTCGTAACGCAATCGGTTCGGAGAACCGAGCGACAATCGCTACGCCTCAGCGAACACGTCAGCAAGATTGCGTCTTCATCCCAAACGGAGGTGGAATTGATCGGCGGTCTCGGGGCGGAGTCGGGCGACGTTGTTGGTGTCGTTGAGGTCGTCGGGTTTCAAAAATAAATGCCCGTCGGAATCGATAAAGGACGGCTCGGAGTCGGTGGGCTTGGAATCGCCGGCATCGGCGTTGTCCTCATCCGGCGACGTCGAATCCGGATCGTCGGCGATCGCACCGTGCCGGACGTAAAACCAGTCATCGGTGGTGATGGATTGCGGGCGACCGTGGCAACTCGTCGTGACGGCGTTGTCATCATTTTCGTTTTCGTCGGAGACGTTTTCCTGAGCAACGGCTGCCCATGACTCGGGCGACACCGGTGCCGAATCGGGACGATCGATCAGGGCCGCGACAATGTCAGGCAAACCGTCGGCCGAACGCACTCGCCGGTCGCGAATGCCGCCCATTCCGAGTCCCCCACGTCCGCCACCGCCACCGATGATCAACGGCACGTGCAAATGGCAGGACCGGAGCGGGCCGGTGCGATGGCCGATTGCACCGTTTTGTCCGAGAGAGAAACCGCTCGTGCCGGTCACGATCGTCGACGTGTGTCCGGCCTCGAACGCGAGTTCACTGAGCAGCCCGAGCATCGTGTCGACGAGCCGGATTTGGCACCCGTAGGTGCGCATCCACGCCATGATCCAATCTGGATCGTCGCCCGACCGGATTCGCTCGCGAGGCGCTCGCCAACGGTCGAGGATCAACGGCACGTCGGGCCGCACGTCGTCGCCCGCATCGGCGAAATCCTCGCCGGCCCCGCTTATTGCACCGCCGCCACTGAATTCGAATTCGATCGATTCGGAAGCGTCCATCGGCATCATTTCCTCCTCGTCGAACGGGTCGAGCGGGAACAGATCACGGGGGGCGTCCCAACACCGAGTTAAAAAACGGCTGTGCAACCACACGTGTGGATTCTCGGCCAACTGCTCCGCTGCGATCGCGACGAGCGAGGCGATCGCGGTTTCCTCGATCGATTCGGCCACGCCCTCGTCACGCGACGGCAACACGATCAACTCACCGATGCCGTCGGCCGACGGTAGATCACCGATCCGATCGTCGTCAGTCACGACGGTCATGTCGCCGCCGGAAAAAATCCCGGCCGTGAGCCAGCGATTCAATTGCAACAGCGGATCCGTCACGGGGGTGATCACACGGTCCCATGTGGTCCCGGTCGACGCGAGCGAGTCGATCGATTCGCTGCGGTTCCACGACGCCCCGTAACAGGACAACGCCGCAGGCGAAAAACCTTCCAAAGAAAACAACAACATCGCGAGATTCGGTCTCCGGAAACAATTGATGACGTAGGGTTGAAACAGTTAGTCAGTCTAACGTGACCGCACCCGATTCCCTACCGACGTTCCCTTGCCAACGCGAACATGACTCCAATTTTTGATACAACCGCTCCGAGCGCACCCACCGTCCCGGTCATCGTGCCACCGGCGCGACGCCAAACCGATTCGCGTGAACCGGCTCAAGCGACCCGCCCGGCTCAAACGCGCCACCCGACTCAGCCGGCCCACCCGCCTGTTGAAATCCGGGACACGGTCGAGATTTGGAACGTGCCTTTCGATCGGCTCGATATGTCGCAGAGCATTGACGCGATCGACCGGATGATCCAACGTCGCACGCCGAGTTATGTGATCACTGCGAATTTGAATTACTGCATGTTGCACGAAAAGGATGCAGCAGTTCGGCGGATCACCGCGGACGCGGATTTGATTCTCGCCGACGGACAACCGATCGTGTGGCGGAGTCGGATCGAACCGAACCGGTTGCCAGTACGGATTGCGGGCAGCGAGATGATTTTTCATTTGTGTCGCCGAGCGGCTGAGAAAGGCCATCGCGTCTTCTTTCTCGGCGGCGTCGACGGAGTGGCCGAGACCTGTGCGACGAAACTGCGAAAAATGTATCCGAACCTGCAAATCGCGGGTACCGAATGCCCACCGTTTCGCAAACCGACCGAGCAAGAGCACGCGGCATTGCTACAACGCATTCGCGACGCGAAAACCGACCTGCTGTTCGTCGCCTTCGGACAACCCAAAGGCGAGAAATGGATCCATGAAAACTACCGCGTTCTCGGCGTCCCCGTCAGCATCCAGATCGGCGCCTCGTTTGATTTCATCGCCGGGACCGCCACGCGTGCACCGAAGATTTACCAGCGACTCGGTATCGAGTGGGTGTACCGAATGATGAGCGATCCGAAACGCCTGATCCCGCGATACGCCTCGAACGCATGGTTCCTCGGCGGCGTGCTCATTAACGATTGGAAACGTCAAGTCGCCCGGTGGGGCATGACGGGCGAGTGAATTCTCGAATCGAAGCGACTCCTGTGCTCGCAACGAAAAAGGAAGAACAGGCCGAGACCACACGACGCCCCGCACCTTTGATTGGAACCACCTTTTTTCATGAACGATCTCTCCATACAAATCGCCCAACAGGCTCTTGATCTTTCCTCCTCCCTGGTCACGACGCTCGTCGTCGCCGCGATCGGATTCATGGTGTGTTGGTTTCTGATCATCGGTTACTCGATGAAGTTTTCTCTGTGGGCAGCCGGTGTCGGGCGTTTCGGTTTTTGGAAATCCGTCGGGGTCGTGACGAGCACGTCGATCGTTAGCACGTTGGTCTCGTGCGGGATTATGTTTGCATTTCCTGGCAACGTCATGGCCGCGCTCGGAGGCGCGGTGGCGTCCGTGCTCGCCTATGCGTTTATGATTGCCCGGATCGGACGTTGTGGGATCGGTCGCGGCATCGCGACCTATTTTTATAACTGGTTGTTCAACGCAATCGCCATGGTTCCGATGATTCTCGTCATGCTCGGCGCCGCCTACGCACTGGGTAATTCATCGCCCACAATGCGGGCCGATTGGGAGAAATTACGAACCCATCTCGCGTCGTCGGCCGCGGCCATGCCCGGTGCGACCGATGGTGAAGGTCGAAGAACTGCAGGATTCGACATCACCCAAGTCGCGGGGCGATGGAGCGAAGCGACTCAAGCCGGTTCGATGTTCGGATCGAACGAGGACGCCGTGTCGGATACCGCAGTGGAGATGGCCGAACAGTTTCCTGGTCTGACGATGTCGGAGGATTCCAGCATTTTTGATAGTTTCTTCACGGAAGAAACGAGTAGCCCCGCATCGAGCGGATGCTCGAAATCAAAGTGTGGAAGATCGAAAGCGAAAATCACGCCGAAGAAGCCCGTACCACCGGACACCAGCGGCCTGCAGTCCAACCCGTTCGCGAAGTAAACGAAGCGCTGCCGTGTTCCCAAACCATCCCACGGTGGCGACGATGTCGGGACGATGTGTAATTCGTGCCGCCAACGCGACGCCGGACGCTTTCTTTTCCGGCCCTTTTTTTGAGTTCCCTTTGTGACCCACGACGCCGCTCTGATCAGATCGTCTTCTACGCGTTGCCGATCTCTGACCGCTTGCGAGTTATTGGTCAGCGTCCGTGATCCCGAGGAAGCCGCGATTGCCGTATCGGCGGGCGTGGATGTGATCGATTTCAAAGAACCCTCGCGAGGCCCCTTGGCGGCGGTCGACCCGAGTGTGTGGCAGAACGCCGCGAGTCGGTTTCCAAATCAATCGCTGTCCGCCGCCCTGGGCGAATCCGATTCGGCAGTTTCTTTGGCGGGACAAGTGCCGGCCGGTTTCCGGTTTGCAAAAGTCGGTCCGAGCTGGCTGAAAACGGTTGACGAACTCGCGGCTGTTTGGGATCGCGTGTCGGTCGAGTTGCCGCCCGGCGTGGAGTTGGTCCCGGTCGCGTATGCCGATCACACGAATGCCCGGTGCGTCGGCGCCGAAGAGGTACTCGAACGCGTGATCGCGACGGGACGGCAACGTTGGTTGGTGGACACGTTTTGTAAAGACGGCCGAACGCTTGCGGATCACGTTTCGATTGAGCGTTTGACTGGGTTGTTGACCCGTGCTCGGGAGGCCGGCGTGTGGGTCGCGATGGCCGGTTCAATCGGATTGTCCGACGTGATGCGACTGAGCGAATACGGCGTCACGCCCGATTGCTGGGGAGTGCGAGGGGACGTATGCCGGGCGAATTCCGAGTCGAGCGGCGAGAAAAATCGCGACACAACTCGGCGACGTGAAGGTGAGCTCGATCGCGACCGGATCGACAAATGGCTGCGAGCGATGGGGAAATGCGTTTCGTAGCCCCGCTGCGTGCGGTGGAACCACATCGCAGCGTCTCTCTGAGACGTTGAAAATTGAGAGTCTTCGAGAGACTCGCCTACGTCAGGTTCGGAGCACCGAGCGACGCTTAGGCGAGATGCCGTTGTTCGTTGCGGGTGGTTGCGAGTTGCTCGATCATGAGCGCGAGGGCGGCGCTGACCATGGGGGTGCTCATGCTCGGGGAATCCGAATTTTCGCGGGCGACCTGAGCAGGTGCCAGCGGCATGTGGACGAACGCGGAGGCGGTCCGCATTCCGAACGAATTGATGTAGTGCTGGCTCAAAAACAACGCCGCGTTGCACAGATACGTCCCTGCGTGATGCGAAACCGCAGCCGGGATTCCGGCTGCGCGAATGCGACTCGCCGCGGCGACCAAGGGCAACGGGCTGCGGTAGGCGGCGGGTGCTCCCGAGAGGATTTCGCTGCCGTCGGTGCGTAAATTCAATCCGACGGATTCCAATCGCAAGTGCGATGACCCGGGGGCTTGACCACAGTGCAACGCCAGGTCGTAGTCCTCTTGCAAATCGGTTCGCAACCGTTCACTCATTTTGCCGATATCGACCGGATAGCGGCGGGTGACGATCTGGATCGGCCCGTCGTGCCAACGAGTCAAATCGATCAACGCCAACCAACTGGCGTTATCAGGCCAACGGTCGTACGGTTCAAAAGCGGTGAGGAGGACGCGTGTCACGGAATTGGACAACCAATCGGGGGTGCGGTCAAAGGCGGATTTGCATGAACGAGTATAGTTTGCGGGTAACGCCGACGAGACGAAAAACCAGGCTCCGGCCCGGATTGGGCTTGCATCGGGCGGGCAATCCAATTCGCCTTCGGGCGGATTTTCCGCTATAATGGACTCTCCGATACAAGCGGTGCAACGCGAACCTTTGCCGGTTCGAGGTTGTCCACGTTTTCAGTCCGTCGAATCGGCGGACCGTTCTTTTCTTCTCAGGTCGCCCACCCTTCGGAGTCACGACATGTCCGCTCAACTCGATCAACTCAGTGCGTATTTAGATCGCGGTACGCTCGTTTACGATCATGACGAAGACCGAGGTATGTTCCGAATGCTGTTCGAGGGCAAACACGGCGACATCCGAGTGATGATGCTGCTCGATGATGCGATCTTGCAGGTGTTCACCCACCCGTCTAACAAAATCCCGGAAACGCATCGGCAGATGATCGCGGAAGCGATCACCAGAGCAAACTACGGTTTGAAACTCGGCAATTTCGAGTTAGATCTCGAGGACGGCGAATTGCGTTATCAAACGGCGTTGCCGTTGGGTGACTCGTTCCCCGATGACGACGTCCTCGATCACATTCTGTATATCGGTGGCGCGATGATCGATCGCTATCTCCCCGCGTTCCTGTCGATCATCTATGGCAACGAGGACGTGAAATTGGCGATCATGGCGGTCGAATTGTAGGGATTCCGTTTCGTACGTCAGCCTTTCTAGGCTGACAGGGCGCAGAGTCAGCCTGGAAAGGCTAACCTACGCAGAGTCAGCCTGGAAAGGCTAACGTACGCAAAGTCAGCCTGGAAAGGCTAACGTACGGTTGCTACACAACGATCGCGAGCAAGTCGCCGGCCTCGACTTGAGTCCCCGGCGGCGTGTGGATCACTTGCACGGTTCCCGACGCTGGGGCGTTGATGGTCGTTTCCATCTTCATCGCTTCGAGCACCATCAGTTTCTGACCCGCTTTGACTTTCTCGCCCTCGGCCGCGGCGACCGTGATCACCATCCCGGGCATGGACGCGGCGACATGCGATGGGTCTTTAGGGTTCGCTTTCATCGCTGCTTTGATGTCGATATCGAGCGAGCGGTCGATGATCGAAACCTCGCGTGGTTGACCGTTGAGTTCAAAGAAGACGGTCCGTGATCCGTTGGGGTGAGCCTCCCCGACGGCGAGGTATTTCACGATCAAACGTTTGCCCGGCTCGATGTCGACGGCGATCTCGTCGCCGGGTTTTTGACCGTAGAGGAAATTCGGCGTCGGTAACGCACCGACGTCGCCGTACTTTTCGCGGTGGGCGGCGAATTCCTCGAACACCTTCGGGTACAACAGATACGTCACCGCATCCCGATCGCTCGGTTGTTCCTTGGTCATCTCGGCGGCCTTGCTCCGGGCGTCGTCGATATCGGCGTCGGGCATCATGCTGCCCGGTCGTTTCAATTCGGGTTTCTCGCCCGCGAGAATGACCTTGATGACTTCGTCGGGGAACCCGCCGGGCGGTTGGCCCATGCGTCCGCCGATCAGGTCCAGCACGCTGGCCGGGAACGCGAGCTGTTTCTCACTCGTCAGCACTTCCTCAGCCGACATCTCATTGGCGACGAGGAACAACGCCATATCACCGACCGCCTTACTCGTCGGCGTGACCTTGACGATGTCACCGAACAATCGGTTGACGTCCGCGTAGGCCCGGCACACGCCCGCCCAACGATCGGCCAACCCCAGTGCACGGGCTTGTTGAAACAGGTTCGTGTACTGGCCGCCGGGCATCTCGTGATCGTACAAATCGCCGGTCGCGGGTAACACGTCGCTTTCGAACGGGCGGTAGTACTCGCGAGCGGCCTGCCAATAGGTGGCGAGTTTCGTCAACGCGTCGCTGCGGAGCGCGGACTCTCGATCGGTGAATCGCAACGCTTCGACGAGCGTGTTCAAATTCACTTGGCTGGTCCCGCCCGACATCGGCGCTAACGCCGCGTCGGCGATTTGCAAACCTTCCCCGGCGGCGGCGAGCAACGTCGCCGCTTGGATGCCCGCAGTGTCGTGGGTGTGCAAGTGAATCGGGATGCCGATCTCCGCTCGCAAGGCTTTCATTAACGTGACGGCGGCTTTCGGTTTGAGCAGTCCCGCCATGTCCTTGATCGCGAGCAAGTGGGCGCCGCCGGATTCGAGTTTCTTGGCAAGATCGACGTAGTATTTCAAATCATATTTCGTCCGAGCGGGGTTCTGCAAATCTCCGGTGTAACAGATAGATGCTTCGCAAATGCCTCCTTCGGCGAGCACGGCGTCCATGGCCACTCGCATGTTTTCTTCCCAATTCAACGCATCGAACACGCGGAAGATATCCATGCCGGCCTGGACGGCTTCGCGAACGAACAATCGCACGACGTTGTCGGGATAGTTCGTGTATCCGACCGCGTTGGAAGCCCGTAGCAGCATCTGCGTCAGAATGTTCGGTATGGTGGCACGGAGGTCGGCGAGTCGTTGCCACGGCGACTCTTTGAGGAACCTCATGCTGGTGTCGAACGTCGCCCCGCCCCACATTTCGACCGAGAACAATTCCGGAGCGAGGTGGGCATACGCCGGTGCGATTTGCAACATGTCGTGCGTCCGGACCCGCGTCGCGAGCAACGATTGGTGAGCGTCACGCATCGTCGTGTCGGTGATCAATAATCCTTTTTGGGCGTGGATCCATTTCGTCAAACCCTCGATGCCCTGTTCGCGAAAAATGTTCGCGGTGCCTCGTGGCGGTTCACCGAGTTGAGGGTAGTCGGGAACCGGCGCGGGGCTGGTTCGCGTCGCCGGCGGGCGTCCGGTAACGAGCGAGTTGCCGTTGACGATGGTCTCGGCGAGGAACGTCAGCATCTTCGTCGCCCGGTCACGGCGTCGTGGTAAATTGAACAACTCCGGCGTCGTGTCGATCAATCGCGTCGTCGCTTCACCGGCGAGGAACGTCGGATGATTGACGAGTTTCAACAGGAACGGAATGTTGGTTTTGACACCGCGGATTCGGAACTCTTGCAGCACGCGGTCCATCCGTGAGGCGGCCGCTTGCAACGTTTGCGCCCGCGCGGTGACCTTGACCAACATCGAATCGTAAAACGGATTGACGACCGCGCCGCTGTAGGCACTGCCCGCGTCGAGCCGAATGCCCAAACCGGCGGCGCTGCGGTAGTGACTGATCCGTCCGTAATCGGGACGGAAATCCGACGCCGGGTCTTCCGTCGTGACGCGGCACTGCATCGCGTAGCCGTTGGTGCGGATCGCGGATTGGTCACCGAGTCCGACGATCGGGCTGCCGAGCGGGTGGCCTTGGGCGACGAGGATTTGGCTGCTAACGATGTCGATTCCGGTGACCTCTTCGGTCACAGTATGCTCGACTTGGATTCGCGGATTGACCTCGATGAAGTAGAACTTGTCTTGGTCGACGTCGAGCAGGAATTCGACGGTGCCGGCGTTTTCGTAACCGGTTCCGCCGCCGACTGTCCGTCCGATCTTCAGTGCCGCTTCACAGAGATCGTCCCGCATTTGAGTCGAGAGGTTCGGAGCGGGTGCGAGTTCGACGACTTTTTGGTGCCGGCGTTGGACGCTGCAGTCGCGTTCGTAGAGGTGAACGAGGTTGCCGTGTCGGTCGCCGAGCAGTTGGACTTCGAGGTGTCGGGCGCGTTGCACGAATTTTTCGAGGAACACCTCATCACTGCCGAACGCAGTGGCGGCTTCGCGCTGGGCGGATTCGAGGGACGCGGCGAGTTCGTGGGGTTCCATCACGACTCGCATTCCGCGTCCGCCTCCGCCTTTGGACGCTTTGAGGATGATCGGATAGCCGAGTGTTTCGGCTGCCGATTCGGCTTCGGCGAGCGAGGCGACGGCCGCTGCGGTACCGCCGAGCACGGGGACGCCCGCGATTTTGGCGATGTTGCGGGCACTCGTTTTGTCACCGAGGTCGCGCAAGGATCGTACGCTCGGGCCGACGAACAGGATGCCGGCGGACTCGAGTGCGGCGGCGAATTCGGGGTTCTCCGATAGGAACCCGTAGCCGGGGTGGACGGCATCAACGTCGTGTTTTTCACAAATCGCGACGATCGCATCAATGTTCAAATAAGAACGGATCGGTTCGCCCGCTTGGCCGATCTGGTACGCCTCGTCGGCTTTGAAGCGGTGCAGCGCATAGCGATCCTCGTGCGAGTAGATTGCGACGGTGCGAATCCCGAGTTCGGTCGCCGAGCGGAACACTCGTGTCGCGATTTCACTCCGGTTGGCGACCAGGATTTTGCGAATCGGACGGACGGAATCGGCGGAACCGGAAGGATCGGGCATCGGGCAGTTTCGAGACGAAAGGGGGATCGGGGATCTGAATCGGGGGACTGAATCGGGGGACTGAATCGGGGGACTGGCGTTAGCGTAACGAATTGACGCACACGCTGGGATACAGAGGGCCGTAAAATTTCGTTCGTAGCTTGACGACTGCTGTGGGTCCATAAAAAAAGCCCGGTCAGCGATGGAGCTGGCCGGGCTTTTCTTTAAGTGATTTTGGTGATCGATCTCGAACGGCGACTTAGCCGCGTCCGATTTGACTGACCTTCCGCAGCAAAGAGCGAACCGGTTGAACGGGTTGATAACCCATCAAACGGCTGCGGATCCAACTTCCGTTGGACAATTTGCTGTACAGGATGATTTGCGGAATCATCTTCTCGTCAGCCATCAATTGCCGAGCGAGTTCGGGTTCGGCGTCGCGGTCAACAACCGCGACACTGACATTATCCAGTTCGCCAGACCGGGTCATGCTGGCGATCGTCGTTTGTTTCAGAACCTGACAGGCGGGACAGTAATCCGCACCGATCACGACCATCAAAGGCTTGCCTTGTTCGACGGACTGTTTGTACGCCAAAGTGTAGTTCTGGTCACTCGGTCGAGTGTTCAAATCCGTCGTGATGTGCGACGCATTCGCGCCGGTGGTAACAACGAGTGAAAGGGTGAGACCAATGAACAGTGACAACATTCCATGCTTCCTAGTGCAAGTTAACTCGTCAGGACAGTCGCGGCACCATGCCGCCAAAGGAATCTCGCGTCCTCAAACGTAGACAGTCCAGCAATAACAATCACCCGGAGGTAACCAACCTGGACTCTCAATCAAGATTCACGAATCGGAGAAAAGAACTGTCGAGACAAGATGTCAAGCCTCTTCGGTGAACCCTGTGGAAGAAATCCTTTCCGAAGGGTTCGCGTTGTGAGGCAACATTTAGCTTCCATTAAGTCGGCTCCCGTCGGCGTAATCCACGCTGACGATGGGAAATGACCTCGGCCTGAGGAAAGCTACCGCGATAAGTAGGCTCGCCTTCCAAGTTGTGGTGACTTGGCAAGACCTTGCGGGTGATGCTGCTCAAACAGGCTGGCGGGAATTGTAGGATTGCGTCTGACCCGTGCAACCAACCCCAACCGGCTTTTCGGAAAACCTTTCCCAAGGGGCCTATTGTCAATTTTAAGGCGAGATTTGGTGGCAATGTCACCCTTACCGAATTAACCCATACCCCCCATTCCTACTGAGTGACGATGGCATTGCCACCGAGTCCAATGGTGTTTTTGTCTTTGATTCTAAGTATCCGGGTGCGGTTTCGAGGGGCTGCTCACGCTTCTATGATGTTCGGAGATTCCGACCGTTAATCAAGTCACGATTTCGACATCGTATTTTCGTCGCGTCACGCTCCGCCACAAGCCATTCCTGAACCCACGTTTCCTATGTCCATGACGCCTGAACGCCCAATTTCGAACTCGCTGAGTTCTAATTCGCCTAGCACTGATTCGCCTAGCACTGATTCGCCTAGCACTGATTCGCCTAGCCCTCAGTCGCTCTCCGCTTCCTTGGACGAATCGCACGTGGAGGTATTGCGGCGGATGGGCGAGAGTGTCGGTGTGATGTCCGAGGACGTGTTGAACGAGGATGCATTCGTTGGTTTTTTCCAGTCGTTTCGTCCGGACGGGCGCGGGGTTTCCGGGATTTTCGAAACGATGGATTGGGGAGATGAGATTCACGAGCGATTGGAATCGTTGTTCGAGGTCGCGGGCGATGACCGGCGTCCGGGCGGGGGCAGGGACGCGTATTTCATTGTCCGCCGACCTGCGGAGATCGATCCGGACGCAGTCCAACACGCGGGCGAACGTTGGATCGCGGAGATGGGCCGGTTGGCCGAATCGCTCGGTCACTCGTCGGCCGCCGAACAGCTCGCCGGGATGCAACGGGTGCGGGTGCTCGAAGGCATTCCACCGAAACACCCGAAAAATCCCGACGAACGGACGGAGTTGCTGACCCTGTTGAGCGATGCGATCCCCGGCTGGTTATGCGAGGCCGCTCCTGAATTGACTTTGGCCACGACGCTCCGCAGTCCTTTTTATTACGTCAACTGTGACGCGATGCTCCGCGACTATCTCATGTGGCCGATGTATCGCGATCGTATTGGGATGGATGAGCCGTTCGAGGCGTATTTCCGTTTGTGGCGACATGGCGTCAAATGGCGGGTATTCCAGGAAACACAAATTGATCTGTACATGCCTCGTTTTTGAATCCTGTATCCTAACTCCATTCGGATTCCGATTCTCTTGATGAACCCCGACTCTTTTAATGAATAACGCCCTTTCGGTCGAGTCCTTTCCGCCCGCGACCATGCGGATTCTCGATGCGAACGCGAACCGGGCCGCCGAGGGAATGCGGACGATGGAAGAAACGGCCCGCTTCGTCCTCGATGCGTCGGCGTTGACGAGTGAATTGAAAATGTTGCGGCACGACCTCGCCACCGCGATGCAGCGAATTCCTCGCGCCGAATTGCTCCGCTATCGGGATACCCCCGGCGACGTCGGCACGACGGTGACGACACCCAGCGAAAATCGCCGCGACGGTGTGGCCGAAATTGTCGCCGCGGCAAGTTCACGGACCCAGCAATCGTTGCGATGCCTCGAAGAATACGGCAAATCGATCGACGGGCGGTTCGCCCTCGACGTCGAACAGATTCGTTACCGAGGCTACGACCTGTTCTCACGAACCGAGCGCGAATGCCTGGCGTCAAAGAATGTCGTTCGGTTCACTGAACCGAAAACGCTCGAATCAACCAACCGCCGAATCCCCCGCCTCCACCAAGCCCGATTGTACGCATTGATCGATGCCCAATCGGATGAGGAAAAGTTCGCCACACGAATCCGATCGCTCGCCAACGCAGGCGTCGATGTGATTCAGTTGCGAGATCGAAACGTCGATGACAGAACCTTGTACGAGCGTGCGGTGATCGGAACGTCGATCGCTCACGAGGTCGGCGTGTTATGGATCATCAACGACCGGGCCGACATCGCCGCTGCCGCGTTGGCCGACGGCGTCCACGTCGGCCAAGAGGAATTGCCCGTCGATCGAGTGCGAGAGATCGTCGGCCCTGACGCGATCATCGGTTTGTCGACTCATTGCATCTCGCAAGTCGACGAGGCAATCGAATCGGCCGCCGATTACATCGGATGTGGCCCCGTGTTCCCAGGTTCGACGAAACGATTCGATGCGTTCCCCGGTTGTGCATTTTTGAACGAGGTGAGTTCGCGTTGGAATCAACCCGGTGCGACTCCGCGAGTCTTGCCCGCTTTCGCGATCGGCGGAATCACGCCCGCGAACGTTCACGAGGTTACCGCGGCGGGGTTTGGACGAATCGCGGTCACGGAAGCTCTGAATCAAAAGGAGGCGATCAACTCGAACCGGCTACGAGAGGCATTGAGTGTGGTCGAGTTGGAGACCGACGCCGACTGCGAAGTGGTGAGTCGCTCGTCGGAGGAACACGCATGAGGCTGTCCATTGATTCTCCCGCAGCCTGCACGCTGGCAAAAACATCGCTTGCCTACTCATGCGTTTTTTTGATGTTGCTCGGTTCGTGCGTGCGTGCCGATGAGCTAAGTTTCGCTGACGCCGTCGTGACTCTTTCGGCAACCCCGGAGTTGACCGAGAGCAGTGGTTTGGCGTTTTCAATTCGTGACCCGAATTGCGTTTGGACGCATAACGATTCCGGTGATAGGGCGAGACTATTTTCATTTGATTCGCGGACCGGCAAACCGACCGGTCGCTGCGAACTGTTGTCCGCCCCGGCGGTGGATTGGGAGTCGATGACGACGGGCGATCCCGACCGTGGCGAATTGATCGTCGCCGATTGCGGTGACAACTTGGCCCGCCGCGAGTTCATCACCCTGCACCGTTTCCCCGAACCCGATCCTAGTAAGAACACGCGGCTCGATCCGTCGCAGTACGACACGTTGCGAGTTCAATTCGAAGGCGGGCCGGTTGATTGCGAATCGATCTGGTACGACGTCGAGCGGGCCGGACTCGTGTTGCTCGCCAAAGGCCGTTTGCCGATCGCGGGCGTTTATTTTGTTCCCGACGATTCATGGAATGGGGATGCGACCACGTCCACGCCCGCCGCACCGATCACGGCCCGCCGAATCGCCACGATCGGGCTGCCGATGGCGACGGGGGCGGATCGGGATCTGGCGAGCGGGAACGTTTGGATTGCGAGTTATTTACAGGCGTTCTGTTTCCGTCGCGGCGAGCACGCCAATCTCGCTGAACAAATGAAACAGATCCCCGTCGCATTCGACATGCCTCGATTGCGTCAGATCGAAGGGATCGCGATCGATGCGAACGGACGCGTTTGGGTCACTAGCGAAGGATCGCCCGCGACTCTCGCGGTGAGCTATTTTTTGAAAACCGACCCAGCACCTGTCCGTCAGGTGCGGTAAACAGGATTTGACCGGACGAGATGTTGGGTGCAACGAGGCGAAGGGGGAAACGAGGATTCGTCAACACGCGGGGTTTTCGGCGATCGTCGCTACTCGGATATTTCACAGTCCGAAGATTCGGGAGCGTGATTTTCTTGGTCTAGCGATTCGCAATCGAAGAACTCGAGCGGTTGATCTTCGTCGACGTCGGCAACTCGGATCGCGAGTTTCCCCTCGAGAATCTTGCGGAAACTCTTGCCCACGATCTCACCCCGCCACCCGTCGAGCAGTGCCGGTACGGTCGTCCCACGCCGGGGCGTCAACTCATAAGCGAGCAGATCTTTGACGTCGTCGGAATTCCCCACGATCGCGGGGGACAGTTTGTGTTGCCGGCTGATGCAGGCGATCGACGTCGAGAGAAATTGGCTGAGCATGGGCGACGCGGTCCGCGACCGTCCCCGGCTTCGTCGCGGCAAATCTTCGTCCGGCGTATCGAGTGCCGTTTGAATCGCCTCGCCGATCGCCTCGTATTCGTCCTGGAAATTTCGTCGTTCAAGACCTCGGATGTTACGGATTTTTCGTGGGTCCGATGACCCGCGTTTCGCGAGTTCGACGACGAGATCGTCACGCATGATCCGGCGTGGCAACCGGTCTTTTGTCTTGGCGATTTCTTCCCGCCAACGCCAAATTTGGCGAACGATTTCGAGTTCACGCGGTTTCAATCCCGAACTGCCGCTGACCCGTTGCCATTTCTCGGCCACCTCGGCTTCCATGACTTTGTCCTGCAACCGCTCGGTTTCCTCGACGACCCACGACCAGCGGTCCACCGCCTCGATCTCTCGCATCAATTTGTCGTACATCTCCTTTAAATTCGTGACGTCCTGCAACGCATACGTCAACTGATCTTGGGTCAATGGACGCCGACGCCAATCTGTTCGTGTTTCGCCCTTGGGCAACATCACGCCAACCAATCGTTGCACAAGAGTCCCGAGCGACGCGGGATATTCGATCCCGACAAAACCGGCAGCGAGTTGCGTGTCGAACAAACCGGCGATCGGTTTGCCCGTGTAATGATACGCAAACCGAATTTCCTCCCGAGCGGCGTGGGCGATCACGGTGCGTCCGGGCGTCGTCAATAAATCCCAAAACGGCTGCGTGTCCTCGATCGGGTAAGGATCGATGATCGCGAGATGCTCGCCGGCAGCGACCTGGACAAGACACAGTTCGGGGCGGTAAGAATCCTCCGAGACGAACTCGGTGTCGAATCCGATCAATTTCTCGCTCGCGATCTTTTCGCAGAACTCATCCAAGTGAGCGCGAGTCGTGATGGATTCGTAGTTCACCGATGAATTTCCTATGCGGGTGGAGGGAAGCCCAAAGAGTGAGCGTCATGCTGTCAAAATGTAACTCCGCACACCTGACCGGTCGAGAGGATGCACGGCTTCAACACGCCGCCGCAAGGGGTTCTTCCCCGTCTCGGGTCCGAGATCGTGCAGTTTTAAAGTACTAAACGGCAAGGTGCGTGCGTTTTCACCCTCCCGGCGAAGACTGCTGCAGAAGTCGGATCCGGTCACGGTAAAACAAAAACACGAGCCCAGAACGCAAGCGAGTGACCTGCTCACCTCCCTCGCTAACGCGTTTTGAGTTCCGCTTTGAACCACGGCAAACAGGTTCGGGTAATTCATTGCGTGTAACCGCATTAGCCGTTTGGTCATTAGCGCCGGTTCAACGCGAGAACCGTGGTTAACGCCAAAACGGCGAATACAAAATGGCGCTGTCCAGTTAGTATTGACAGCATTTAGCCCGGGGCGAGAGCCCCAGGCTAACTCTCAAAAGTGGCACGATCTGCGATCGTGGGGGAGGGCGACGAAACCGTTGCTGCGTCAACCCTTCCAAGTCACATCTCGACCCAAGAATTCCCCTCGGTCGAACTTTTCACAGCCGCTTCGATGAACGCCATGCCGATGTAGCCGTCGTCGATGTTGGCGTACCGACTGCCGTCGCTATTGAAAGGTTTGCCGTCGTTGTACAAACGGACGTCCTGTTCGAAACAGCGATGCAACCGGGCGAACGCGTCATGAAACGCTTCGGGGTGTCCGGCCGGAATGTTCGGCTCGCTCATCAATTCCTCGGGCAGGTCGCCGAGGAACCCGTCGTTGGCCGAAACAGCGCCGCGGAAATAAGTTCGGTCGGGTTGGTCGGGCAAATGAATCGTGACTTCCTCCGGGAACTCTTGACGCCACACCAATGAACCCTTGGTCCCGTTGACTTCGATGCCGAGATCGTTTTTGTGACCGATCGCAATCTGCGAGGCTCGCACCATCCCACGTCCGCCGTTGCCTAGTTCCACGTAGGTCGTGAAGTGATCATCGAGGCTGCGTCCACCGACGAAGGTTTCCAAGTGGGCTTGGACGCGTTTGACGTTCAGGCCGGTGACGTATCGCAGTTGCATCAGCGCGTGGGTCCCGATGTCACCGCCACACAAGCTGGCGCCGGATTTCTTCGGGTCGACTCGCCATTCGGCTTGAGCGTTACCCGAGTCCTCGGTCCTCGCGGCGAGCCAGCCTTGGAGGTAATACGAGTCCGCCCATCGGACGTCGCCGAGCAAACCGCTGGTCACGATGAAGCGGGAAAACCGGCTCGTCCAGTGGCCGAGATAAGTGTGCGAAACGCAAAACGGAACGTTCTTTTCCTTGACCGCGGCGACGAGCTTCTTCGCTTCCTCGATGTTGAGAGTCAGCGGTTTTTCGCAGAACACCGGGATGCCGGCTTGCACGCATTTGAGTGCCGGGTCGAAGTGGACGTGGTTAGGGGTGACGATGAGGGCGTAATCGATCCGCTCGCCGAGCGGTTTGGCGGCTTCTTGTTCGATCATTTCCGCGTAACTGTCGTAGCCCTTGATCGGGTAATCCCAATTCTCGGCTTCGGATTGGGCGATTTTCGGATCCGGGTGCAGGGCGGCGACGGTGACGCGTCGGGTGCCGTCGAAATGGATCGCGCGTTGGTGGGGTTGGACGATGAAGGCGCCGCCTCCACCACCGATCAGACCAACGTTCAAAGGGCGATTTGCCATCGAATTCTCTCGCTTTGCTCAGGTTGCATGGGGATGGAATCGAACCCGATGGTTCGAAACGAGTGGGCATTATAAAGCCACAAACCGGTGTTTAACAGGCGAGAGAAGTGGTTATGCGTGTTGCCACCAAAACCGCACTAAATCCTCGACACGTTCGGCTTCGATCTCGTCGCCGATCATCAGTTCATCGGCGAGTGCGGCGACGGCGGGCCAAACGGGATCGTTGGCGATCGTTTGCCGGAGTCTGCCGATCGCTGCCCGCAAGGTGCGTTCTCGTTTGGCCGGTTCGGCGTGCATCCGGGCGACACACTGTTGGGCTTGTTGCCAATCCATCGCCCAGCTCGACATCTCGATCGAATCGGCGTCTTCGGCTCGGTAGATCAGTTCGGCGATCGGTCCGGCGAGAATGGTGAGCAGTTCGCGTTGTTGTTGCCATGCCGCGTCCGCGTCGACTCGCCCCCAATTGACGATGCAGTCGCCGAACCGTCGCGGCAGCCCGTCATCGGCATCGTCGAACTCGGAGGCTTGGGATAGCGACACGCTGTCGATCCGTGCCCCGAGGGCGCAACCGACGATCGCGTGCCCAGCCTCGTGGTAGGCGGTGTGGATTTCTTCATCGTCGGTTTCGTATTCCCAATCCATCGAAAGCTCTTGGGGTGGAGGGGTTCGAGTCGCCGTCCTTGCGTGAGTGGATTTGCAGGCTAGCAGCCTGCATTACGGTTGCGGCAGGTCGCTGTCGGCGGGGACGTTTTTCCCCGAGACGATGCGGTCGATCGCGTTGAGCATCGCCAGGATCGTGCTCTCGACACTGTCGGTGCTGACACCGATGCCCCGGTAGGTGCGGCCTTTGTGTTCGATCTCCAAATTGACCTCGCCGATCGCGTCGCGGCCGAGCGTGGCGCTGCGGACGCGGAAGTCTTTGCAAACCATTTCAATGCCGGTGATTTTTTCAACCGCCCAAAACGCCGCATCGATCGGCCCGTCGCCCTGTTCGACTTGCTCGGTGAACTCCTGCCCGTCGTGTCCGAGCGTCACGCGGACCCGTGGCGTTTGATTGCGAGCGCTCGTGACCTCGTAATCGAGCAGCGTCCAGTGGGCTGTCGCCGTGCCGCTGATTTGTTGTTGCACGAGGGCGACGATGTCTCCGTCGTAGATCTCTTTTTTCTTGTCGGCGAGTTCTTTGAAACGATCGAACACCTGTTGCAACTGTTCGCCGCTCAGGGTGAACCCGAGTCGTTTGGCGCGGTCGGCCAACGCGGCCCGTCCGCTGTGTTTGCCCAACACCAAATCGGTCTTGGAAAAACCGACTTCCTCGGGCGACATGATTTCGTACGTGCTGCGTTCCTTCAACATGCCGTCTTGATGGATTCCCGATTCGTGAGCGAACGCGTTGCGGCCAACGATGGCTTTGTTGCGCTGGACGTTGATGCCGGTCGTCTTGCTGACCAATCGACTGACCGGGACGAGGCGACGGGAATCGATGCCGGTCGTCAAATGGAAATAGTCTTGACGCGTTTTGATCGCCATCACGATTTCTTCGAGAGCGGCGTTGCCGGCCCGTTCGCCGATACCGTTGATCGTGCATTCGATTTGTCCGGCGCCGGCGGCGACGGCGGCCATGGAATTGGCGACTGCCATGCCGAGGTCGTTGTGACAGTGCGTGCTCAGTACGGCTTTGTCGATATTGGGAACCCGGTCTCGCAACATTTTGAAACGCTCGAACACCTCGCCCGGTGTCGCGTATCCGACGGTATCGGGAACGTTGATCGTGGTCGCTCCGGCATCGATCGCCGCTTCGACAACGCGGCAGAGAAAATCGTGTTCGGTCCGGCACGCGTCCTCGGGTGAAAACTCGACATCGTCGCAGTACGACGCCGCCCGTTTGACGCCCGCAATGGCCCGTTCGACGATCTCATCGGTGGTCATCCGCAATTTGAATTGGCGGTGGATCGCACTGGTGGCAAGAAACACGTGAATACGGCTGCTCGCGGCAACCTTGAGTGCTTCCCACGCCCGGTCGATGTCTTTTTCGTTGCAACGTGCCAATCCGCAAATGGTCGAACCGCGAACGGTCAACGCGATCTGACGGACCGATTCGAAATCGCCGGGTGATGCGATCGGGAACCCGGCTTCGATCACGTCGACGCCCATCTCAGCGAGCGCCGAGGCGACCTCGAGTTTCTCGGCCATGTTCATGCTCGCGCCGGGCGATTGCTCGCCGTCGCGAAGCGTGGTGTCGAAAATTCGAATGTGACGCGTCGGGGGTTCCGGGGCGGCGTCAGGGCCGGTCGGCTGCACGGCGGACGTGGAATCATTCATGGGGGGGAGTCACTCGAAAAAGGGAAAGCGGCAGGCGAGAATATTCGGTTGAGAAGCGAGGCGGGCGAGTCAACGAAAAAAGCCCGAGGCGACCAATCAAGGCGGCTCGGGCTCGTTCGTGTTTTTGTTGGTTCGGAAAAGCGAAACGCTAAATTTCAACGAAGAATCGGACCGAGCTGCCTGCGGGCAGATCGAGGTCGAGGCGTAGCCGCTGAGTCATGGGATTTCGCATGACTAAAAAATACCGAAGAAATCCCTCGGCAGTCAAGAGCCCGTTTTTTATAATTTCGGCGGGGATGACATTCCCTGCCTGTCAGGTTGTTCGAGGTTGTGCTGATTTTGCGAACGCTGTTTGCGATGATTGGCAGCACTCCCGCAGCACTCCCGAGCCAAGCGATTGATCGGAACGAGCGTTTTGGCAGGTTTGATCATTAATTCGGCCGAACTGGGATGGTAACCCGACGCGTTAGCGAGGGATTCAGGCCGGATCCCTCGCTAACGCGTCGGGTTACCATGAGCATCGGTCAGTCGAGTTACACCGAATGACTTTTCCCTACCTGCTTGATTGCCTCCCGCGAAAAACTCACGGAACGCTAGTTTCCCAACCCCTTCCGCGTCGCGGGCGGGGCGCATCGGAATCACTGCGACTGCGTGAGGCGTCTGCCCACCGCCCCAAACACATGCCGAATTGACCCTCGGTCCAACTCAGCCTAAGCTTTACTGCTTTTCTTTCGGGCAATTCCAAATGAATCAAGCGATCGCGAAAGCCGACACGCTCATCGAAGCGATGGGGTGGATCCGCCGCTTCCGTGGCAAAACCACCGTCATCAAACTCGGTGGCAGTCTCCTCGAAGACCGCGAGGCGCTGCATCATCTGTTGCTCGACGTGATCTTCATGGAAACCGTCGGTTTGCGTCCGGTCGTCGTTCACGGAGGCGGCAAAGCGATCACGCAGGCGATGGCCGATGCGGGGATCACGGCCGAGTTCATTCGCGGACGACGTGTCACCGATGCAGCCTCGTTGAAAGTCGTCGAGCAAGTCCTCGCGGGTGAACTCAATGTCGAGATTACCCAGATGATGGAACGACTCGGCGGCCGGGCGATGAATCTGTCCCCTCGTACCACCTGCGTGTTGACCGGACGGAAACTGCTCGACCCCGAAGGCGAGGACCTCGGTTTCGTCGGTGAGGTGACGAGCGTCGATCGCGATGTGATCGAGAGCCTCGGATACACCGATCAGGTCGCCGTGATCCCCTCGTTGTGTCACGACGAAAACGGGCAACTCTACAACGTCAACGCCGACACCGCCGCGATGGCGGTCGCCCAATCGCTCGGTGCCGATAAACTCGTGTTCCTCTCTGACGTCAACGGCGTGCGGCAGGACGAGAACGATCCTGACTCAATTATACCTGCGTTGTCTGCGGCAGAGGCCCGTGGTTTGATCGCCGATGGAGTGATCCGGGGTGGCATGATCCCAAAAGTCGAAGCGTGTTTGGAAACGCTCGAGCGCGGCGTGCAAAAAGTCCACATCATCGACGGTCGGTTACGACACTCGCTGTTGCTCGAAATTTTCACCACCGATGGTGTCGGCACTGAGATCCATGCATGAGCGAACTGCCAATGAACTTCTCCCTGATCGACGCCCTCGCGGGTGAAATTTCGGTCACAGGAAACCCAGGTGACTACCTCGCCGACGCTGCGGCGGAGTGGGCGATGTCGCGCTGGACGTTATCGGCATCGGGTTCGTCATCGGCATCGAGTGGTGATGACGTTGCCGAGCGGATCGCATCACTGTTGCGTGATTTGACCGGACACGGTGAGTCGACGATCGCCACCGTATTGACGGCCCCATCGCGAGAAGACGCGTTGCAGCGAGCGATCGTATTGTGCCGCCGGCATCATGGACGCGGCAACGCGGGATCGTCCCAGGCGGGCGGTGAGAATGATCCTTCGCAGTCGCGATGTTTAACAGCCGCTGGCATCGAGCACGGCCGCGGCGTCGTCGGCAGGATGCTGAGCGGACGTGCCGACCTGCGTGATTCGGCCTGGCCGCTCGTGCCGGGCATGATGCACGCGTCGCTCGATTCGTTGCACGAACGAATTGACGATACTGTTGCGATGGTGTTGATCTCACCGCTGCAACGACACGATCTGATGCGACCGGTATCGAGCGAATGTTTGACCGCGATCCGGTCGGCGTGCGATCGGTTCGGTGCTTGTCTCGTGATCGATCACCAGGATACGCCTCCGGTTGGTGGCGGCGATTTTTGGTGCCATGAATCGATCGCGGAGATCACGGCCGACGCGGTTCTGATGTCGTCCGGTTTGACGGGCGGGGAAGAGGGCGGTTTGCTCGTACTTAACCGATCGCTCGCCGATCAAATTCGCCACCCCGACGCATCGGATCCCGATCGACGTGGCTCGCCCTCGTCTTGTTTGGCGAGCCTGATCGAAGCGTCGCTAAGTCAATGGATTTCGCAGGCGTGGCGATCCGCCGACGTCGACGAATTTGCTACTCTCTTAGCTGAGCGATTGGCCCGCCGTGAGTGTGTCCGCGATCTGCACGTGACCGGACGGTCGATCGGCATCGAACTGGACGTCCCAGCAAACGACTGGGTCCGGATCGCCCGCGAGTCGGCACTCCGGATCGCCACCGCCGGTGAGTTCGGCGTCCGGATGCAGCCGCCGTTGATCTTCGAGGGCGACGGTCAAAACGAGTTACTCGATCGCATCGATCTCGTTTTCGATCGGATCGAAGCGACCGAGCGAGAAGTCCCACGCGAACCGGTGGTTGATGACGAGAACGCGGAGAACAAGGAAAAAATGACGCAAGAATCGCTCGATGAAGACGCGGAGGCGGAAGAGGATGTGAACGAGAACGACGAAGACGAATCGGAAGAATCCTTGGATGAAGAAGGCGAGGAACAAGACGCCGAAGACGACGAAGAGGAAGAGGATGAAGTCGAGGAAGAACACGAGATCGACGACGAAGATCCTGGCGAGGAAGACGACGAAGATGAAGATGAAGATGACGACGACGAGTTAGAAGACGAAGACGACGCCAGCGATCGCACCCCACCCCAGTAGTAATAAAACCATTCGGACATCGATACCGACGACACGGCCTTGAATACCGATCCGGAGACCTGAACATGAGACACCTTTTGACCCTGTTCGATCTGACCACAGACGAACTGCAACTGATCTTGAACACGGCCTTGCATCTCAAAGGCGAGCTGAAGCGGGGAGCCCGTCCGCCGATCTTGGATCGCTACACGCTCGCGTTGCTGTTCGAGAAACCGAGTTTGCGAACCCGCGTGAGTTTCGAAACCGGCATGACGCAACTCGGCGGCAACAGTCTGTTCTTGGGCGAGGACGTCGGTTGGGGCAAACGGGAATCACCCTCGGATTTCACGAACGTGCTCGGTCAATTCGTTGACGCGGTCGCGTGCCGCGCTAAATCCCACGACCGGGTCGAACAGCTCGCAAGTTTCAACGCGATGCCGGTGATCAACAGCCTCACTGATCTCTCGCATCCCTGCCAAGCTCTCGCGGACGTGTTGACGATCCAAGAGGCGTTCGGATCGCTCGACGGTCGGCATCTCGTTTTCGTCGGCGACGGCAACAACGTGTCTCGGTCGCTGGCGCTCGCCTCGGCGATGTTGGGATTGCGTTTCACACTCGCCTGCCCGGCAGGCTACGAACTCGACGAACCCTGGCTCGCCCGGATCCGAGCGCGGTTCCCCGCCGCGGATTTGCGTCAGGTCAGCGACCCGCACGCGGCCGTCCATGATGCCGATGCGATCTACACCGACGTGTGGACGAGCATGGGCCAGGAAGCGGAGTCCAAGGTACGTCGCAAAGCGTTTGCGGATTATCAACTCAATGCCGAACTGATGGCCTCGGCACCGCCGACGGCTCGGGTGCTACACTGCCTGCCAGCGGTTCGTGGCGAGGAGATTACCGACGACGTCATCGACGGACCGCAAAGCGACGTGATCAACCAAGCCGGCAACCGCATGCACGCTCAAAAAGCGTTGTTGGTTTTCCTACTGCGTCCGGACTGGATCGAGGAAAACGTCAAAATCGATTCGGCTCTGTAGCGATAGTCCCGAAATGAATTCCCGGTCCGTACGTTAGCCTTTCCAGGCTGACATGATCCGTACGTTAGCCTTTCCAGGCTGACATGATCAAATATAAAGTCAGCCTAGAAAGGCTGACGTACGTTGTTTCACTTTCCCTCAATAACTCTTCATCCACTGTTTGCCCTGCTCGACGCATTCGAATTTCAACTCTTTGAGCTGCGTCAGCAATCGTTGGTCATCGCGATCGACGGCGGTTTCGACCGTAAAGATTTGTCGGTTGGACAACGATTGAACCAACGATGCGATCAGGAACTGTTGTTGCAGTGTTAACTCGCGTCCGCCTGTCGAATCCGTCGCAACGTCGGGATTGATCGGCATCGGTAGCCCGTCGAACCGATGCGCGTCGAGCAGGGTGAGTGCCAAAATCGCCCGCGAGCTTTCCATCACCTGCACCTCGGGATCGCCCATCCACAGACCGCACATCGCGAGCGTCCGCTGTTGCTGGTAATCGATCAGGATATGACGCTCGATGTCGAAATGACTCAGCGCCGCGTTGACCCGATCGTCCGAAGGAAGCACCGGCACATGATCCAACCGAGTGCTCCGGCGAAGTTGCAAGAACAATCGATTGACCGGCGGACGGTACGTTGAGGTTTGGACCACCATGCGGTCGATACTGCGCGCGACATGATAACCGTTTCGGGACAACAACGAGCCGGTTCTCGCATCGGAACTCGGCACACCGATTCCATGTCCGACCGGTGCCAAACCGGCGTACCCGTTGTGGTCATCGCGAACCGGACCGACGCGAATTTCCTTCATGCCGGAATCTCGCAAATCCGTTTCGACGGCACGCAGCAATTGATCGCAAATCGCGAGTCCCGGTTCATCGGCGAAACAAATCGCGGCGATCGTCGCACTACCATACGCGTCCGCCTCGCTCTCCGCAGCGTTGTCGGTCGAACTGGCCGGAGCATCCGGAAACGAATGCGCCCACGCGATCACTTGCTTATCCGCGAGGCCGACGAGCAAACGAGACGGATGAAAGAAATTACGAGACAGGATCGCCCGTTCCAGGATCGAAACGCTCACCGGCGGCGTTTGACGAGCGGCTTTCCAGTGCCGGATCCATACTTCGAAAATCCCCGGTAGGTCCGAGTTCTGAAAGGGACGAATGACAGCCATGGGGATACTCTTGAGTCGGTGACCAGGCACACGGTTTCGTCGTGCCGCCTCATTGCAGCAACGTTTCTTACGATCGCGTTGAGCTTGGAAACTAACCTAGCACGCAGTGCCGCACAATCGCACGGACGCGTCGTGTCGCTTTCACGTAACCGCGTCTCTCTGAGACGCCGGGAATTGCGAGTCTCAGAGAGACGCGTCTACGTGAGTTTGCGAGTCTCAGAGAGACTCGCCTACGTGATTACTGATCCTTGGCGCCCGCATCGATCGCGGCTGGTTTTGGGATGGCAAAGAACGTGTTGGCTCGCCGGACGCTCGCCGGGTCGACCTTTTTGAGTTCTTCCATCACTTCGGCGGCCTCGGGTTTCGGGCACGCTCGCAGATAGTTGACGACGGGGACGCGGACCCAATTGTTCTCCGCGTCGGCGTTGAGAAACAGTTCTTTCATCTTGTCGACTTGGCTCCAATCGTCCCATCTCGCCAAATCGGGAATCACGAGATCGGCGAGATCCTCGCGGTCGAGAATGTAGTGCAATGATTCAACCAGGGCGCTGCGTGCGATCACGCTGCCCTCGGTGCCGTGAAAACGAACCGCCATGATGGCGGCGTACGTGTCCGCGTAGGACGCTTTTTGGTTTTCGAGGAATTCTTTATTGACTAATTTGAGGCCGGGTTCCCCGGCGAGGGTTAGGTAACACGCGATCAACGCATCGAGCCCGCTGCGGGCGGTCTTCTGCGTGCTCAACAGCATCTGCTCCAACATCGGCAAATCGTCTTTGCTGCCGCACACGCCGAGCATCGTCAAATACAACCGCTTGCGATCCGGCGACATCGTGTCATCACCGAGCCACGCGATCAATTGATCGTGATCCATTTCGCCTTCGATTTCGAACAAGGCGGAATACGGTGCGTTGGCGAACTCATCGTAGGCATCGCGAGACAGCATCGAGTCCTCGTGTTGCAGGTATTCCATGTAGAACAGCAACCGCTCGGCGTCCGTTTTCTCGGCCATTTCGGGGATGCGAACGAGGTAGGCTTCGGCCTTCGGGGTGACCGGCAAACACGACCACTGCATGTCGCTCGGATCGACTCCCGAGAGCAGGAACCGGCGTCCTTTGGCGACGTCCCCGAAATAAATGGCTTTGACCACATGCCCGATCTCAACGTACTCGCCTCCTTTGAGCACCATTTCGATCTTCATTTGCACCTCGCCGGTGTCGGCGTTGCGTGTCGCGTCACTTTGCATCGCCGAGGCGATCACGACGGCGTCCATGACCTCCATTTCTTGACGCAGCGTTTGGCCGACGGCGCTGCAAAACGGACACGCCGTTGTGGCGGGCAACGGAATCGAGCACGCCACCACGGCGGCGAGGAGGACGACAACAGAGCGGAACCGGGGTCGGGAGGGTACCGCGTGAGGACGGGGCTTCGATTGCATGTTGTTCAGTCCGAAGGGAGAGGAAGGCGGGGGACACTCGCTTGCGCGTTTTGAAGACCGCGCCTCGGTGTGAAACGCGAGCAATACGTAGCCTGACTCTCCGAGTCGGGCGTGAGGGGGACAACCATACTCGACTCAGAGAGTCGAGCTACGCAAAAGCGCAACTTCAAAACGAAGGTGTCGGGCACGTCGTATCACGTTACTCTTGAGGAAACGATGAAATCAACAGGCCGTTAACCCAAATTATACGCCATTGCTGGGATTTAGTTCCCGAATAGCTTGTCAAACCTGAGCTTTTCGAGCCCCTTGTTGAGTCCCTGTTCGAGCTGCTGCTGGCCCCGCCCGAGTTGCTGTTGCAAGAAATTGCCAGCCGCGTCTTGGGCCGCCCGCTGAGCAGTCTGGAACCCGAAATCGGCAACGACTTTGCGAATCCCGGCCGAATCGAGGCTCGGGCGGCTGAGCGTCCCGTCAATCGGGAGGGTCATCGTTTGCCCCGACAAACCACGCAGATCGCTGCCGAGCCATTTCGCGTCCAGCGGAATTTGAGCGATTAAATCGAGCCGCCCGTCGAATCCGACCTTGCCGCTCGTCACCACCCGGGCGCGATCGATGTCGAACATCAACGCGCGGTGATTGACGACGCCCTGCGAAACTTGGAATTCAACCGATTGCGCCGGCAAAGTGATCAGGGTCCGCCCGGTTCGCGGCGGGCGAGCGGCCGCGCCAATCGCAGCGAGTGCCTGCAATTGCCGGGCACTGGCGATCACCTGATCGGCCAACGGACCGGCGTTCATCTGCACCTGTTCGATATCGAGACGGCCGCGAATCTCGCTCCGCTCCGGATTGTCGATCCAAACCACCGCTTGCTCCAAATCGGCACTCATCACGCCCTCCACCCGAGCCGCATCGGCGGCAATCGGGGCGACGTATTTCAACCACTTCCCGGTCATGTCGGGCGTTAACGCGATGTTACGTGCGATCGGTCCAGGACGCATCTCGATGTACAATTCGGGACGATAGTGAACGTCCCCGGCCAACAAAATCTCGCCGCCTCCGGTATTGACCGGTTGATCGCTCAGCGGCGCGACTTGCGGGCCAATCATCCGCTGCGTCAAACGGCTCGGCCCGAGCACCGGGATGCGACTCGGGTTGATCGTGACCGTATTTTCGGTCATCCGAAACGGCACCTCCGCCGGCCCGAACAACATGCCGACCGTGTCGACGGTCTCCCAACCGAGACTGCCTTGGATAGTGAACGCGTATTGCTGCGCATTATTTTGTGCGTAGAGAATTTCCAACGGCGTTTCGTGCATCCCCTCGGCGACGACGGCGGTTCCTGAAAGAGTCGTCAAACGCCGGCCGACCTCATCCATTTTGAAACGGGCGGGGCCACGAAGTTGCAAATCGATCGCTTCGTCTTTCCACGAAACGTTCCCCGCGAGCGTCGCCGCACACCAATCCGTGGCGACTTGCAGCGACTCCGTCGATACCGACATCAACGCCGAATCGAGCTGGGCCTTGCCCTCAATTTGCAATGCCGGTTCGGACCACACCACGTAAGAGCTCGGGGCCGGCCCGCCGGGTTGAGGTTCACTCAACACGACGTCGCGACCGGTGATTTTCGTATCGAGGTGATAACGAACATTGTCGCCGACAATCACCGTGTTGCCTTCGAGCTTGCCCGCCACCTGCCATTGACCGTCGGTCGGCGCGGGACCGTTGGTGCTCGGCGATGTGCCGGCAAATCCGACCGAGCGGATCGGCGCGAGATTGCTCGCCGCCGATCGGCTCGAAACCGAACCTGGAGCGAGTTGTTGTCCTTCGCGAGCGACCCGTTTGATCGCGCTCAATTGCAATCGATCCAAATCCGCACGCCACGCGATTTCGAGGTCCGTCATGTCGTTGACCCAATCACCTTGAACGGACGCCGACAACGCGTCGCCGGTCACGGTCATGGATTGGATGGAGATTTCTTGACGGGGCCAAAGTGCTTTGCCGTCAAAGTGAAATTTGACTAATTCCTGCTGCAATTCTTTTTCGCCCATCGGCACTCGCAACGAACGGAGTTGTCCATCGAGGGCTTGCATCACCACATCACCCGCCGCGTTCGCGCTCGCTCGGGCGGTGAAATCAAAACCGCCTTGAAGGTCTCGCATCGACTCGGGTATCCACGGACGGAGCATCTCGACGATGGGTTCGATTCTTCCTTGACCCTGTAATCGCAGCGGCAACATCACGTTGCGGTCCAACCGATTGACCGCTTGGACGAGTTCCACATCGGTTTGCACCCCATCGCCTTGCAGCCGAAGGGCGCCGCCGGTCAACTCATCGAGCGACCATCCGTCACCACCGCGCGACCAACGTCCTTCGACGTCGAGGTTGCAAACCAATTGGCGTTGTCGGAATTGTTGATTTTCGCCAACCTCAATTGCGAGGTTGTCCACTCGGCTATCGCCACGCAATCGCCACATCCCATCGGCCTCGGCATCCCAACGGACGTTGACACTCACGTCGCCTTGGAGGTTTTGATTGTCGAGTTGAAAGATCGGTTGCAAGATCCGAGCGAGTTTTCCGAAGTCGACGTTCACGTTCGCGGAACCGGACGCGATATCGCCTTGCCCGCGGACGTTCGCGAACGGGCTGTTCAATTCAAATTGTTCGGCCGAGAGCGTCGACGCGTCGCTGGCAACGATCGCGGTCACATCCATCGGCGCGATTCGCACGGGTTTTCCATCGGCGGTGGCCTCGATCGTCTCGCTGTGGATTTGCAAACTGCGACGTCGTTGCCCGTTTCGCGAAATTCGCGAGTCGTTTTGATTGAGCGGTTGAATCGTCGCTCGGACCGTGCCGCTTCGCAGCGCCGCGCCGTTTCGCAGCGGCAACACCCCCGGAAACGCGGCTTGCAAACGAGGCAAGTCAACCACAATATCCGCCGTCGCATCGACCCGGTCCAACCACACCAACGGGTTGGAACCCGCGCCCGCGACGGACAACGAATCCGAAAACTCACCGTTCATCGACAGAGTCGCGAAATCGGTTCTCGCCGACATTTGCCGCGCGATGATTCGTCCCGGTTGCCACATCCAATCGCCATCGAGCTGCGTCAACTCGTTATGCCAAATCACTCGCCGCGTGCTCGGATCCACCGCCGCGAGTTCACGTACTTCGATTTTTCGCAGCGAGATACTCGGGTGACCCGATGCCGGCAAATCCACGATCGCGCTGCCGGACAGGTCGCCGGTGATCTCGGCCGGCAATTCACTTTCGGGCAAACGACGAGAGACCAAACTCAATACCGACATTGGCAACGACTCGGCTTCGATCTCCAAATGCACCGTCATCGCCGACGGCGTGTTCATTCCGACGATCGCCTCGCCTTGTAAAGAGCCCTCGCCGCCTCGGGGTTGGCTCAGCACGCCTTGCCACTGCGATTTCATTTCCGCCGCATCAAACTGCAACGAGGCATTGGATTGTTTCAGGGACCACGTCGCACCGGCAACCGAATCGGTCGCGTCGATGTGCAGCCCTTGGATTTGAACGGTGCCTTCGGGGACGACCATCGCCGCCGTTTCCGCAGGTGCCATCAAATCGGTGAGATCCTCTTCGATCGAACTGCTGCCCGTCGCGACGGTACAGGTGACATGAACATCACGCAGCACGATTTCACCGAACCGTCCTCCGGCGAGTTCGTTCGACCAGAGCGAGGGCAGCGTGAGAGACGTTTGCACGTCGCCGATCGTGATCTTCGACCCGGCGCGTTCGCCGATCAATCGAAGATTCGTCAAACGAGCGGGCGTGATCCAACCAATTTGCACGCCATCGGCGTCGGCGCTCCATCCGTAACTCGCGAGCGTTTGAGCGAGGAGGGAGCGCCCGATCGGAGAGCTACTGACCAAACTCGGTAGCGATGCGATCAACAGCACCACGAACAAACACGACACCATCGCGATCATCCGCCGACGCCGCGAGCGATCGGCCCGTCGATGCAAGGTACGTTCAGTTTCGGTTCGCTCGCGAACCTCCAGGTCGTAAGATGTTACCGCTTTGCGTCGCATCCGTGCGTCTCGCGAAAAGAGAGTAGGTCGATTCGGCGTTGTCGAAAGAGTCATCGTTACGCCGCGCTGAAACTCCTTTATAGCGTGGACGCGCTGTTCAGCGCAAGACAGGTTTCCCGCCTTCTGGGATATCCCAACGCATGAGGCAGTCGCGAGAACGCATTTCGATGCGATGAGCCGTTTGGGCGCTAGCCACGGTTGCCGAGTTCAACCGGGGCTCGCGGTCTGTTGACTGGCAAGCCCGGCGTTGATTACAAGCCCGGCGCACGAGTGAGTGAAGCACAGGATGCACTCGCTTGCGCGTCGGGCTTGGATTGTCCGTTACCGCTCATGAACACGATTCAGCCAACAGGCTGCTGGCGGGCTGTTAATTTAGTTAGCCGATGGGCGTTAGCCCCGGTTCCCACACCGGCAACCGGGGCTAACGCCCATCGGCTAATCTTTGCTGGCGCAAAAACGACTAAATCAACAGGCCACTCGCCCCTGGTGACTCCATCGAGGAAGCGGCAACAGCCGGTCCCGTCGGCGCATAAAAAAAGCTCCCGGAAAGTACGAGGTCCTAGGGGGGCGGAGGACAACGCGCTTCTGTTCCGGGAGCCGGTGGTCTGGCTTGTGCCGAGTTATTAATCCGAGACCTAATTTAAAACCAGGTCTCAACCTCGGCGTTGTTCGTGTGAGTCTATGTTCGTGTGGGTTTACGTTCGTTGACTCGATCGTCGCGAATTTCTTCGTGAGTTACAAGTGGAATCCTTCAAAAATCAAAACAACAGAAAGAGTTCGAGTCAGCGCTTCGCATCCATGCTAGCACTTCTCGAACAATCCGTACAGAGAAAAAACCTGACAATTCGAACGGCGACATCCGTGCCACTGTTCTCGTTGCAATCTTCGCAGCCAAGCAAGGCAAAACATGCCGTGAAAGACCCATGCGAAAAGCGTTCTCTCTTTGAACTTCTTTTTCGTTTGCAGGTGTCGAAACAACCTGCTCGCGACGTTGGGGGGAACTTAGCCTCGGTGCCTTTCGTGGGTCAAGTCAAGTTTTGAAAAGAATTCGTTGCGGCATCGAATTCTTTGTCGTTGCGTCGCATCTCGCCTTAGAAAATACGGTAAAGTGAGGTCCGGAAATTTTTCTTGCGAGACCATCCAGCCGCGTCGATTTTCTCGCTCTCGTTCTCGCTCGCGGTTTGCTTCTTCTGATCAGGATTTTTCACTCATGCTAGTCTCTTTGCGTTGTTCTCTGTTGGTTGTTGTATTGGCGTGCGGCATGATCGGTTGCCAACCGCCGAAGGAATCGTCCGAGGCGACAAAAACAAACACCTCTGCCGATCAAGAATTGCACTTCGCGGTGATCCCGAAAGGTGAAACGCACATTTTCTGGCAATCCGTTCGCCTCGGCGCCGAGCGAGCCGGCGAAGAAGTCGGCGCGAGAATCACGTTCAAAGGAGCTGCGAAAGAAAGTGACCGCAGTGAACAGATCAACGTCTTCCAGGGATTCCTGAATGCGAAGGTCGACGGGATCTGTTTGGCACCACTGGATTCCGACGCCCTCGTCCGCCCTGTCGAAGAGGCCGGGCGCGCGGGCGTTCCCGTCGTGATTTTCGACAGCGGACTCAATGCCGATCAAGAAGACTACGTCGCCTTCGTCGCTACCGATAATTTTCGCGGCGGAAAAATGGCGGCCGAGGCGATGGCGGACAGCCTCGGCGAAGAGGGCGGGAAAGTGATTTGCCTGCGTTACAACAAAGGCAGCGAAAGCACCGAACAACGCGAGGAAGGATTCCTCGAAGGGATCGCCGATTACCCCAACATCGATGTCATCAGCAGCGACCAATACGCCGGCACAACCACCGAATCCTCGATCGATAAATCGCAGGCCCTGCTCAACCGGTTCGATGGCGAGGTCAATGGTGTGTTCACCGTTTGTGAACCCAATGCCGAAGGGATGTTGCGGGCGATCCAAGACCGGGGACTCGGGGGCGAAATCAAACTGATCGCGTTTGACAGCAGCGATTCGTTACGGGCAGGACTCGCCTCCGGACACGTCTCCGCCATCGTGCTTCAAGACCCGGTGCAGATGGGTTACCTCAGCGTCAAAACGCTCGCGGCATCGATCCGAGGCGAATCGGTTGAAACTTACGTCGACACCGGCGTCTACGTGGCGACTCGCGACAATCTCAATGAGGAAACGATCGCACGCTTGCTCGATCCGCCGCGAAGTTAAGCATTACTGCGGACAGTCGTTGGGAAATGCGATACAATCGGAGCGCCTCGGCCGTCCCGTCTTCTCCTGTCGTCTGCCCTACCGTGTCATTCCCTTTTCGCATCGGATTCGAATCCCCCGGCTATTTGATTTGGCTGGCGCTGTTGCCGTTGATTTGGTACTGGGGTTGGCGGCATCTCGATGTACTCGGTCCCGTGCGGCGGTGGGTCGCGATGTTGTTTCGGACGCTCGTTTGGACGGGCGTAGTCGCGGCCCTCGCGGGCGTGCAAATGGTGTGGACGAGCGACCGGGTGACGGTCATGTACGTGCTCGACCAAAGCGAGAGCATCCCAGAAGCCAAGCGCACCGCGATGCTGGATTTCGTCATCACCACGGTCGCCAAACATCGCAACGATTCCCGAGGCGACAAAGCCGGGTTGATCGTGTTCGGACGCGATGCCACGATCGAAATCCCGCCGTTCGATGATGACGTGCCGCCGATGAGACGATTGGAAAGTCTGCTCGAACGGACCGATGCGACCAATCTCGAAGCGGCCTTGAACCTGGCCCAGGCCTCGATGCCAGAGGACACCTCGCGGCGGATCGTGATCGTCACGGACGCGAACGAGAACGTCGGCCAAGCCCGGTCGATGGCCAGCCGTGTGACCGCCGCAGGCATCGGCATCGACATCGTCCCAATCGTCACCGATGCCGGTGACGAAATCCTCGTCGAGAAAATTGACCTGCCCTCGAATATCCGCAAAGGCCAACCGTTCGAAGCTCGTATCGTGATCGATCGCCAAGGTTCAGGCGGTGGCGCGATGGTCGCCGATCCCAATTCGGGTGATTCGAACGACAATCAAACAAGCGACGGGGACGCACCCGTCCGCGGACGATTAAGGGTCAAACAAATGGTCGCCGGGGAAGAGTCTTTGTTGCTCGAACAATCCATCGAGTTGAAACCGGGCAAGAACGTGTTCCCGATGCGGCATACGATCGACCAACCGGCGGCGTATACCTACGAAGCCGAGTTCATTGCCGATTCCGAAGACGACGATGTCTTAACGCAAAACAACTCAGCGACCGGGTACACGTACGTGCGTGGCAAGGGCCGCGTGTTGTTGGTTCATTCGCCATCGAAACTCGATGATTACCAATCGATGATCGCGGCGCTGCGAGATTCCGACATTGAAATCACGCCGATGTCGACGGATCGTTTGTTCGGGTCGATCGCCGAGTTGCAACCTTATGATGCGGTGATTCTCGCCGGCGTGCCGCGTGTGGACAGCGACGATGCGAACAAGATCTCGGCCTTCAGTGACGAGCAGATCGACATGCTCGTTCGCAACACGCAACAACTCGGCGCCGGTTTGTTGATGATCGGCGGTCCCGACGGGCTCGGTGCGGGCGGGTGGACGGGGACGGAAATCGAAAAAGCGATGCCGGTCGATTTTCGAATTCGCAATACAAAAATCGAAGCCGTCGGGGCGCTCGCGATGATCATGCACGCCGGTGAAATGGCGCAAGGGAATTATTGGCAGAAGAAAGTCGGCGTCGCCGCGATCACGCAACTCGGAGGCGCCGATCTTGCCGGCGTGGTTCACTGGACGATGCAGGGCGATAAATGGTTGTGGGGCGGTTCGAAAGGATTGCTGCAAGTCGGACCGAACCGCAAAGCCATGTTGGCGTCGTTCGGTCGGATGACGCCCGGCGATATGCCCGAATTCGATCCGGCGATGCGAATGGCCGTCGCGGCGTTGGCGCAGCAAAAGGTTGCGATGAAGCACTGCATCATCATCAGTGACGGTGACCCGACGCCGCCCTCGAGCGCTGTGATTCAAGCGTTCAAAGACAACAACATCACGTGCAGCACCGTGGCTGTCGAATCGCACGGGCAGACCGGTAGCACGCAGTTGCGAAAGATCGCGTCGGCGACCAACGGGAAGTACTACGAGGTCTTGTCCGGGCGTGCGCTGCCCTCGATTTATCAACGCGAGGCCCGCCGAATCTCTCGCCCGCTCGTGTTCGAACCCCAGGGCGGCACCTTGCCCGAGGTCGTTTACCCGCACGTGATTCTCGACGGCATCGAGTCGGGGTTCCCGTTGACGCTCGGGTTCGTCCGAACGCAAACGAAGTCGAGTCCGCTGGCGCAGGTGGTGCTCCGTCACCCCGATCCAGACGCACCCGAGAACGCCACAATTCTCGCAACCTGGAACTATGGGCTCGGACGCAGCGCCGTGTTGACGACCGACGCGGGCAAGCAGTGGGCGAGCGCGTGGGTCTCGTGGCCGGGGTACGAAAAATTCTATTCGCAACTCGTCCGCTGGTTGATGCGACCGACCGGTGACACGGGACAGTTTTCCTTGGCGTCGAACGTGGACGATGGACACGTGGACGTGATCCTGACGGCGCTCAGTGACGACGATGAGTTCTTGAATTTCCTCGAGGTCGCCGGCTCGGTGCTCGATCCCTCGCTCGAACCGTTGCCGTTGCGAATGGAACAGGTCGCACCGGGACGCTACACGGGCAGTTTTCCGATCGACCGGGCGGGCACGTATTTCGTCAACGTGCTACCGGGATCGGGCAACGCACCGTTGAGCACGGGGGTGACGGTGCCGTACAGCGACGAGTTCCGGTATCGCCAATCCGACCAAACGTTGATGGCCCAACTCGCGTCGCTCCGCCCCGAGGGCGGGCAACCGGGTGAAGTGACGGTTCCGTTGGGCGAGCAAGTCAGCGAAGAATTACTCGCCAGTGACGCGTTCCGCGGCGGTTTGCCCTTGGCCCGCCGCATTCGCGACGCTTGGCCCTGGTTCGTTTTGATTGCCGCAGCGTTGTTCTTCACCGACATTTTGATTCGCCGGATCGCGATCCGGTTCGATTTTTTGAAAACGTGGTGGGACGCGTTGATGGGCAATCGCCAGCCCGAACTCGCCACCGTCGCGAGACTCGATCAATTGCGGCAACAAAAGCAAGCCGCGACCGCCTCGGGCGCCGCCCGCCGGTCGGACACGCGGTTCGAACCCACCTCGATCCCCGTCGATCGCGATGACGACAGCGGATTGTCCAACGCCCGAAACATCACGAAACCGGATTCCCTGAACGACCCGAGCGGCGGTACGCAGGATTCCGGCGCCGAGCAACCGAGCTACACCGAACGATTACTCGAAGCCAAACGCCGGGCCCGCAAGAAGTAAGACGGTGCGACGTCGCACTGTAATCGATTGCGAGTTCCTGACCCCCTGTTGACTGTGCTAAGCTCTGCGTTGCTTCCGCCCCGTGAGAACACTCGGGTTTTCGGTTGATTTGTTTTCTTTCGCTGCGTTTCGATTCACGATGATACTCCCTTCTTTTCAGATTCAACGGCTCGGATCGTCGCCGCTGTGGGTCATGATGTTGATAATCCTGTTTGGGATTTCAACCGTTTCAGCGGAACCGATGCCATGGCAAGCGGAGTTTGCGGGTGAATCGGTTGAACCGTTGGCATCGGACACGTCGGACGAGACGCCATCACCCTCCACCTCGTCGGTCAACATGACGCCGGCGGTGTTGGTTGTGATCGGAATTGTCGCCGTCCTGTCCATGATCATCGGATTGAAACTCAACGCGTTTCTCGCGCTGATCATCTCGGCGATCCTGGTCAGTGTGTTGGTCGGTTATGACCAAGGATCCGGGATGGGAGAACGGATGAACGCGGTGGTCGACTCGTTCGGCAAGTCGGCTGCGGGCGTGGGGATCGTGATCGCGATGGCGGCGATCATCGGCAAGTGCATGCTCGACAGCGGATCCGCCGACCGGATCGTTCGCACGGCAGTCAACGCGACGGGGGAAAAGAAAGCGTCACTGGGGTTGATGATCAGCGGTTTCGTGCTGGCGATTCCCGTGTTCTTCGATACCGTTTTTTACCTGCTCGTGCCGTTGGCGCGGAGCCTGCACCGGCGAACCGGCAAGCATTATTTGCGATACTTGATGGCGATCGCGACGGGCGGATGCATCACGCACACGCTCGTTCCGCCGACGCCGGGGCCGCTGTTGGTCGCTGCGATTTTGAATGTGGATATCGGCATGATGATGATGATCGGTGCCGCCGTTGCGATTCCTTCGGCAGTGTTGGGTTTGTCGTTTTCAATCCTGATGGACAAAAAAATGCCGATCCCGATGCGACCGCTCGGTGCTCACGAGGATCGCCATCAACCGCTCGATGAAGAGAAACTCCCAGGACTGTTTGTCTCTTGCCTGCCCGTTCTGTTGCCGGTGTTGTTGATCGGATTGGGGACGTTGGCGACGACGTTGGCGGATCGCGAAGACCGGGCGGCGGTATTGACGACCGACGTCGAGGATTTCGATCTGCTCGCGCAACGGTTTGCCTCGGCGACCCAAAAATCGCCCGCCGGTCGGATCCTGGAAAGCGATCGAATTACCGAAAAACAACGCCAACGTTTGACCACGCCAGCGACCAGCGACGCCGGAAAAGGAGAAGTCGTCTCGATCATCAACGAAGCGTTGCTCGATCGGAACTATTACACTCCCGACGCGTTCGCCGATGTGGCCATGCCGGCCGTGACGGCGGATTTGATGAAGACCGATCAGGTGCGAATGAAACCGGTCGATCGCCGACGGATGAACCGCGCGCTACTCGACGCGGCGTACCCGGAATTGATCGCACCGCAGCGTTGGAACACGCCGATGCGTCAAACCGCCAACTCACTCGGATTATGGAGCAACCCGAATTTCGCGTTATTGCTCGCCGCTCTCGCCGCCATGCTCACTTTCAAAATCGTTCGCTCGTTGTCATGGCGAGCACTCGGCGTCGATGTCGAGGAGGCGTTGATGAGCGGCGGGCTGATTATCTTGATCACCGCCGCCGGCGGCGCGTTCGGTGCCATGCTCAGCCAAACCGGGGTGGGGGATACGATCCAGCAATACTTCAGCGGCAAACAGGCCGCCGGGATCGCGATCCTGTTGCTCGCGTGGTCGGTCTCGGCGGTATTGAAAGTCGCCCAAGGCAGCAGTACGGTGGCGATGATCGTCGGCGCCGGCATGATCGCCGCGATCATCGGCAACGAACAACCCCCGTTTCACATGGTGTACGTCGCCACGGCGGTGGGCAGCGGTTCGTTGATGGGCAGTTGGATGAACGACAGCGGTTTTTGGGTGTTCTCGAAAATGGGCGGGCTGACCGAAGGCGAGGCCCTGCGGACCTGGACGCCACTGCTCGCGACGTTGTCCGTAGGCGGTTTGGTCACCACGATCCTGCTCAGTCAAATCGTACCGATCGCCGGCTGATCGATCGGTTCCTATCGATCCGAGTCGGGTGCCCGCCTGTTGATTCGGTAACCCGACGTGTCCGTTTCGAAGTTGCGATTTTGTGTCGCTCGACTCTCTGAGTCGAGTCTCGTTGTCCTTTTCACGCCCGACTCGGAGAGTCAGGCTACGTTTTCGTCGCGTTCCACCTGGAAGCCCGGCAGGCAACGCGGTCAAGCATTTCCAGCGTGAAAGTAGCGTATGCGGGCGAGGACGCCCGCGAATCGGTGCGCGGGCGTCCCGCCCGCTTACGCTGATTACCGTTTTTTCTATCGTGAATCCCGCAGTTTACGCCGTGCGTTAATCGCTGCCGTGCCTACCGACACTATTGAAAACGCAACTGGTAGGGTGCTCTCTTAATTAAAAAGAAGGAAAGCAAAGGTCATCTGGACAACTTCAAAACGAGCATGTCGGCTTGAGCGTTGCGGCCGCCGGCTTTGAGAAGTGGCAGGAGTACGTCGGCGATTCGTGGATCGACTCGATTGATCGACAACATCGTGTCGATATGTTTTTCAGCACGGTCGAATTCCTGCTTGCCGATCGCGGCGGCGGCCCGGTGCAGGTGGGGAAGATGTAACAACGCGAGGTCGGACCGCTGCATCGGCTGGCCCGCAAGAGCACGGTAACGCAGTAGCTGGTTTTGTGACAAATCAGCAGCCCGCTCGTGGTTCGTTTCCGTCTCGGCCAATCGTTTGCAAACGTCGAACCAGCGAAACGTGTCCGTCGGCGAAGCGAGAAACATAAGTTCGGCTTCCGCACTCGCGACCGAACCGGCGTGCATGTTGTCGAGTCGCTCGATCAGGTTCCAACGATCGTCCACACCGACGGCCATCAACGACGCGCTTCGCCGGCGCGATTCGCCTGTTCCCTTCTCACCGCTGCGGCACATCGCTTCGGCCGCGAGGTATCGTTATTCCAGTGATTGTGGATTGGCATCGGAGAACTCCCCGAGTGGTCCGAACGCGTCGGAATAACGTTCGACTGCGTAAAGCAACACACCGAGTTGGTTCACGTAAATGTTTCGAAAACCGACGCGTTGACCGAGGAACCTATCGAGCATTTTTGACGCACGTTCCTTTTCGCCGAACCGCAACAACGCCGCGATCATCGAGATCATGCGTCGCTGCGAATGATTCCACTCGTTGTGTTGTTGGAGCTGGAGATCGATGTAATCCAGCTTTGACATCGTCTCGCCGTCGAGGGTGATCGTGTCGTCGTCGGACATGATGTCATGCAGCGTCTGCAAGCGTTGGATTCGAATTTCCTCCGACAACGAAACGTCGTTCGGATTCGGAGGTGGTCCGCTGGTGAAACGCGAGGGCAAGAAAATCTCAGGATTCAAATGCTCCCACCATCCGTAGGCCTCGTTGATTGGGCTGCTCGACGCGCCGGCCAAATGGGTATACGCAGAGGGATAAGTAAGTGTTAGCATTCGTCTGAGCAATCGCGGGCTCAACAAATCCATCCGATCGGATTGAAACAACGCTTTGTCCAGTTCGCTGCCCTCGCGTGTCGGGCGGAACGAGTACGAACCACTCGGCGATATTTTCGCGTTGATCGGAAAGAGCTTGTCCAGGCGTTTGTAAATCACGTCAGCCCGCTCACGTCGAGCGTTTTCGTCCAATAAATCGCAAACCTGGATCGCTTCCATGCAAGGGGCGTAGCGTTGACGCAGATCCGGATGCTTGGCCATCAATCGATCGACCCACGCGGTCGGATCGTCCATCGTGAAACCAACGCTCTCGAACGCCTTGCCGTGTTCCCCGCGTTGGCCTAACAGCGTGAGGTACAACGAGGAGTCGAACCGTTTCGCAAGCTCGATTGCCGGTTCGATTCGATCGGTCAACAAGAGCACGTTGAAACACAGCGCATCGATCGGCGAGTTCGGACTCGCACCGGCGATCTCCATTAGCTCGTCGCACGTTTTCGTGCATTCTTCCTCGCGACCGGCGAGATGTTGAAATGTCGCCAATTGAGCCTGATCGCTGGCGTGAGTATCCGCTTCCTTCGACGGCATCACGCTGGCGATCGCGATCAGTTCGCGTTGCAACTCGGCCGCGCGGTCCCAACGTCGCCCGTGCCCGAGGCACCGGATTGCCTGACGCAGGTCGCCGTTCCGGATCGCGACGTCGGCGGCCTCGTCGTACTCGCCGGCGCACTTCAACATGAACGCCAACCTTGACGAGTTCGGCTCGGTGCTGCGTAACACGGCGATGCGTTCTTTCAACACGCCACGACGGATCCAGAACGCGGATAACCGGGCGTAACCCTTCTCGTGGTTGGCGTACTCGAAGAGCAATTTTTCGGCGGCGTCGAAGTTCGATTTGGAAACGTGATTGGCGACCACGCCCGTTGTCGAGAACAGAATGTCTTCGTTGAATCGCTGTTCGAACTGGGTGAGTTTGGCCACTTTCAATAACTCACGTTCCCATCCCGAATCGATGATTTTCCAACGCTGCAGAGGATTGGTTACAAGCTGCGGATCCAATTGGCGTTTCATCGAGTCGCCGCAAAACGAAATCATCTCGATGAGGACTTCGAGGGATTGTCGGTTCGGATACTCGATCGGCTGTGAGACCAACCGCAGCGTGGCAAGATCGAACTTGCGTTGCTCTTTGCTCATCTCTTTGAACAACGACGAGAGCACTTCGCGGTCACCGTGACCGGCCCAATGCGGGAACGTACGTTGGCCGAAAATGAATTGCTCCAAACCCGGCCCCTTCGACTTACTCCGTTTGATCAGATCGAGAATGTCTTGCAATTCGCCGCCGCAGGCGATCGCTTCGATTGCTTTTTCATTGTTGGCGAGTTGGTTTATCGTCCTCCATTGGCGGTTGGGATCGACTTCGTTACTGACGAGGGCGACGATTTCGCCGATGCGTTTCTCGCGCTGGAGGAAATCCACGCAAGCGGGTTTCAACAACAAATCGAGCAGCACGGAATTGCCCGAGAACCGGGATTTCTCCTCGTCCAGCACGGTTGCCCATTTCCTTAACGTGTGCAATTCACCGGCCGCGATCGTCAGTGCGAGCAATTGATCGTCGCCGCTAAGCGTTTGAATCGCGCGGGCGTGTAAATCCGGTTTGGTGTCCGACAGGTAGGCGATGATCCAAGGTTGGATGCGCGTTTCGAAATCCAGATATTGACAGGCATGAGACGATCGTGGTTCCGACGCGGTGCCACTCCGCCGTGTCGAGTGTTTCCATCGCCGCGACGACCCAATCACAATACGCCGCCGAGTGCAACAATTCGAGAATCGACCGTTGGGGAGAGCGTGACAGCATCGCGAGCGTGGGGCCACGCATCTCATCGGGCGTGTGCTCGACGAGTTTTGTAATCAATCGTTTGGCGAGCGGTTCCGACATCGGTACAACCGTCAACGACGCCAACGCAGTACTGCGATCGGAGGGATCCAAGTTCTCGGCAGATTTCATCCACGATTCGATCTTGGCATCCAAATCCTCATAAGTGTCACGGACGATGGTCACGAGTTGGTTGACGACAACGTCCCATTTGCCCGTGTTCATTCGCCCGCGTTGAGCATCGAACTCATCCAATTTGTCGGCCGCAGCGAGTATCTCTCCCAACAACAATTTATCGGCGAAAAAACTCATCGCCTCGGGATTTTGCGTCATTGCTGCGAGCATCGAGCTGAGTCCTTCGACCGGTAACCCGGCGATGGACCGGAGAATCGCCTTGGCCGAATCGCGATCTTTGAGAATCAAGACAAATAACGGCGTCCCGACGATTTGAGTGATCGCGATGCGTTGCATCTCAGGGTCGTCGAGTGGAACGAACCGGTTCCATAATTTCGCGATCATCTCGGTGGCATCCTGCTCCGCGAGCGACGACAACACGCCCGCGTTGGTGATCGTCTTCCAATAGATCGTCCGCAGTTCATCGTCGGCGATCCGCAACAGCTCGTCGAGTTGGTCTTCGGATTGCAGGTGGGCAATCACCTTCGAATTGGCCATGGCGTGACCGAGGCATTCCATCCGGAACCGGGGCACGTCGACGCGTTCGGCCAATTGCATCAATCCCTCGTACTGCATCTGTTGCAGGATCAAACCGACCGAGCTCGGTTGCCGCAGCGCCGCGAGCAAGACCTGCTGAGTGGTTTGTCGATCGAATCGTTTTTCGAGTTCGTCGAGTGTGTCGAGGAACCCGTCGGCGATCACGAGTGCCTGCGCGACCACCGGATTGTTAAAAATCTGCAATGACAACGCCGCAGCCTGTGGCTCGTCGACGGCGTGATCGAGCATCGTCCATAGAAACTCGCGGTTGCCTCCGAGAATCAAATCTCGCAGCAGCGATGAATTCGAACCGAACAAACCGAGGATCAGGGTTCGTTCGGCGGGGGCTTGTTTCGAGACGTATTGCTCCACCGAAGCGAGTTTGCCTGCGGCGACAATTTGTTGCATCGTCATGGGTGAAAACAGGAGTGTCGTCGTCGTCGTACTGCGTCGCCACTGGGCATCCATCGCAACGCCGCAACGTTCGACCAATTCCACAATCGCGTTCGGACTGTCGTAGTTCTTGATCGTTTCGCCGTCCTGCCACATCGCTAGCAAGAGTGAGAAGCGAAGCCGCGGATCAGGTTCGGACGCGACGAGTCCTTCAATCCATTTCGTGGGAATTTCGCCGAGAAGATCGGTAAACGTTTCCTGACGAACCTGCGGCGAGCCGTAACGAAATCGGTTGATCTGTTCGCGGTTTTGCCGCGACGTGCTCGGGAGGATGCCGATGCGGAAATCGCTGAGCAGTTTCGAGGCTCGCTCGCGTGCATCGGGGCTGCCGGTTTCACTTACCTGTTCGAGTGATGCTTGAGCGGGCAGCCCGATCTGCCAAAGCTCACGGCTGGCCTGTTCACGAACCGTGAATTTTGGAGATTCGAGTGCCGAAATCGCCTCGGCAATTTCATCAGCAATTGCGCCGCTTAAGATCGGCTCGCTTCGCGTCGAGGGTTTCTCTTGAGCGAGCGCGAACGAAGAGCCGACAATCAACAGCACCAACAGAAACGCGTTCGTTCGTTGATGCAAAGAAGAAAGCAAAAACATACCGCACCTTGGGAGCTAAATGCAATCGAGACCGAATCCAGGATTCGTCTTGCATTGTACAGTAGATTGCGACTGACCCGGTTCGCAGTTTCGGTCGCTTACGGAGGGGGCGATTTCGCTCGCGATCGATATTCACTCGACGCAAGGCATGGCAGATTTTCAATCGTTGTCGGGAACGTCGTAAACATCACGTAAACGAGCGAGTTCTTTTTTCAACAAATCAATGCGTTCGCTTGTGGTGGGGTCTCCATACCGATTCTTCATTTCGGCGGGATCGGTTTTGAGGTCGTAGAGTTCCCATTGCTCGCCATCGGGCACATCCTGACCATAGAACCGGATCAACTTCCATTGCCCGTCGAAAACGCCTTCGTGGCGGCGGACGGCGTGGGTGCCGGGGTATTCGTAGTAGTGATAGTACAACGAATCTCGCCAATCCGAGGGCGTTTTGCCTTGGAACAACGGCACGAGGCTGGCGCCTTGCATGTCATCCGGGATCGGAGCGTCGGCGAGATCGAGGAAGGTTTGGGCAAAGTCGATGTTTTGGACGAGATCGGTGTTGACGCTGCCGGGTTGGATGTGTCCAGGCCAGCGTGCGATCAGGGGCGTGCGAAATGATTCTTCGTACATGAACCGCTTGTCAAACCAACCGTGCTCGCCCATGTAAAAACCTTGGTCGGAGCAATACATCACAATCGTGTTCTCGCTCAATCCTTGGGCGTCCAAGGAGTCGAGAATTTTGCCGACACTCTCGTCGACCGCCCACGTGCATCGCAGGTAGTCTTTGAGGTAGTTTTGATATTTCCATTTGACGAGTTCGGAACCGACCGGTTTGTTTTTCGCGAACCACTCGTTGCGTGCCGCATATTGTGGATCGTTGGCGAACGAGCCACCCAATTTCAGATCGCTACCGAGCGACATGTGCCGGTCGATTTCCATTTCTTGTTTTCGCGCGGCAATCCCTCGGGTGCTGTAATCGTCCATCAGGTTCGCCGGTTCGGGAATCTCGACGTCGGCGTACTTGGTCATGTGCTGTTTCGCGGGCTGCCAATTCCGGTGCGGCGCTTTGTGGTGGACCATCATCATGAAGGGGCGTTCGGTGTCGCGTTCGTTTTCGAGCCAATTGATTGCCCGGTTGGTGATCACGTCGGAAACGTACTGGCCTTTGTACTGGGTCTTGCCCTGTTCGGTGATGAACACCGGGTCGTAATACTTACCTTGGCCGGGAAGGACTTCCCAGTAATCGAAGCCCTGCATTTTTCCGGCCAGGTGGATCTTTCCGACCATGACGGTTTGCACGTTGTTGTTCCGCAGGATTTTTTGGAACTGGGGCTGGTCGTGATTGAATGGGCCGCGGTTATCAATTTTCCCATGCAGGTGGCTGTGTTTTCCCGTCAACAACGTCGCCCGGCTCGGGGCACAAATCGAGTTGCCCACGTAGGCCCGGTCGAACCGCATGCCTTCGCGAGCGAGCCGATCGATGTTCGGCGAGGGATTGAGTGATTGCAGCGGACCGCCGTACGCACCGATCGTTTGAAAAGAATGGTCGTCCGAAAAAATCCAAACGATATTCGGTGTCTCGGTCGCGACCGCCCGCGTCGCAATCAGCGCAGTGACGGCAACGACAATCAAAAACAATCGTTTCAGCATCTTTTGTCTCGCTTTTGGGGAATCAAAGTCAGTGAGCAGAGGCCATGATAACCGAAAACGGATTGCGAGGATTGGAGTTCCGCTACGACACTTTCAGTTACAATTGACGGGTGTTCGACTTTCCCCATTTCTCGTCACCTCTGTTTGGACTGGTACCATTCGATGCGAAGAGTTCCGCGATCGACTCGCTTCCGTTTTTCAATTTACTTTCTGCCCGTCTGCCTCGGTATCGTCATCGCTGTGCTCGTTTCCGGTCCGCCCGCCTTCGGCCATCCACAGGAACCGGAGAAGAAGGCGACTGCCAACTCTCAGGCCAAAACAAAACGCTTTGAAATCTCGGTTCGGGCCAGCGAAATCGATCCGCGGGTGAAGGCGTATCCGAAAATTAATTACTTGATCGACGATGCCAAGGGGAAACCAGCCGATACGCAACAGGCTTGGTTCGACCCGAACGTTCAATCGCGAGGTCAGGTGGTGATTTGGTTGATGGGGCACAATCCAGCATTGTTCGAACGGGTGACCGGTTACGGTTTGCACGCGGTGCGTGTGCATTATGCGAACAAGTGGTTCTCTAAATGTTGTTTGCAGAATCCGGTCGGTCCCGAGTGTCGGGGTAATCTGCGTTTGGAAGCCGCGACGGGGATCGACGTGAGTGACGAGGTGGCGATCGAGCGGCCCGATGCGATGGCCGAGCGGGCGTTCCGATTGATCAAGTGGCTCGCCGATGAGAATCATCCGGGCGAATGGTCGCAATTCCTCAACGACGATGCGACGGATTTAAATTGGGACAAAGTCATCGTCGCGGGATCTTCACACGGATCGACGACGGCAGCCCGTTTCGCGAAACATCAAAAGGTGTCACGCGTGGTTGCGTTGTGTGGGCCACGGGACCAACACCAGTCGTGGCAATCGCTGCCATCGGCGACACCGGCGAACCGTTACTTTGCGTTTTCCCACGTGCTCGATGGCGGGTGGTCGGCGGACCATTATTGCCGCAGTTGGGAGATGCTCGGGTTGAATGCGTTCGGCCCGATCGTCAACGTTGATGATTCCGACCCGCCGTACCTGAACACACGCCGTTTGATTACCGACGCGGACGTCGGCGGTAATGCGAACCGTGCTCACAGTAGCGTGCAACCGGGTGGCTCGGCGGTCAAGGACAAGGTGACCGGCGAGTTGATTCATGAGGCGGTTTGGGAGTACCTTTTCACACATCCGGTCGACCGGGTCGGCGAGGCGGTTCCTCGCGACTCGGGATGCGATCACGTGCAACGGAATTAGCGAATGATTTATCTCGATCACCACGCCTCGACGCCCTGCGATCCCCGCGTGGTGGATGCCATGCTGCCGTGGTTTACCGAACGGTTTGCCAACCCGCACAGTAGTTCTCATGGTCCCGGTCGGGATGCCGGCGAGGCGATCGTGGAGGCTCTAAAGACCATCGCTAAATCGATTAACGCGCCGACCGAGTCCTTGTTAATGACGTCCGGCGCGACCGAGAGCATCAATTTGGCGATGCGTGGTTTGATGACGCATCCGCGGAACAAACGCAACCACATGGTCGTCTGCACGACGGAGCACGCGGCGGTGATCGACGTGGCCGCCGATTTGCAACGCAGCGGTGTGGAGGTTTCGTTCGTCGGGGTGCATCCGCAGACACCGGGTTCTGACACGAGGGGTTCTGACACGAGGGGTTCCGACACGAGGGGTTCCGACACAAACACCAACGCGGGGATCATCGATCTTGATGCACTCGCGAGCCTCGTGACGGAGAACACGGGTCTCGTCAACGTGATGTTGGCGAATAACGAAACCGGTGCGATTGCGCCGATCGCCGAGGTCGCTCGGATCGCGCACGCGGCCGGTGCGTTGGTGCATTGCGACGCGACTCAGGCGATCGGTCGGATTCCGGTCGATGTGCGGGCGATGGGGATCGATCTGCTGAGCGCCTCGTCGCACAAGTTCTACGGGCCCAAAGGCGCCGGGTTCCTCGTCTCTGGCGGGGGCGATCGGCGAGTCCGACTGCGTCCGCAGATCATCGGTGGCGGGCAACAACAGGGATTGCGCAGCGGCACAATGAACCCCGCGAGCATCATCGCGGTGGCGACCGCGATCGGAATCGGAAACGATCCCGAGGAATGTCAACAGACCGCTGGGCTGCGTGACCTGCTCTGGGAAACGTTGCAACGTGAAATCGATGGGCTCGTTCTCAACGGGCCACCGCTCGATGATCCGAGCGTCCGATTGGCGGGCAACTTGAACTTTCGGTTGCCCACGATCGAAGGTGAAACCTGGATGGCGGCGACACCGGAAATTGCGTTCAGCAGCGGGTCGGCGTGCAGCAGCGAGCACCCGTCGGCGAGTCACGTGTTGATCGCCATGGGATTGTCGGAATCCGAAGCCCGACGCAGCGTTCGGTTCGGGGTCGGTCGCTTTACCACGGAAGAAGAGATCGCCCAGGCGAGTGAGCAATTGATCGCGACGTATCATCGGTTTGCGCGGTAGCGGTGGGTGGTGGTGGGCTAATGAAAATCGCGGACTGGCCGCAGCACGCGGCGACGGCCTGTTATTGCCAATTGCAATCTGATGCGTCAGGTGAAAGACGTGATACCCGTCGCTCCCTAACGCTTTCGGTTCGGAGAATGTCGTTCGGCTCTCCGAGCCGACAACGTTCCAAGCGCCACCCCGCCCGTTTTCGGTTCGGAGAACCGAGCGACAATGGCTCTGCGAGACGGTTGCCGATGGAACCGCAAACTTCTTAGATTGCACGCTCGACTGCCCAGCCCACAGGTGGGGTGTATCTTCCCGATCGAGCCTTTTTGCCCCTCGGGACACCGGTTACCAGCTCGTCGGACTGGAACCCAGTTCGGCGGCGCGTTATCGTCGGCTGAGTTCGTCCCGATGGATGCTAAGGTGCCTCTGATGCCGATTCGCAATTTACGTCGTCTGTTTTCTCCTCGTCGTGTCGTGGTCGTCGGTGCAAGCCGGCGCGTCGGCAGCGTTGGGAATACCGTGATGCGGAACTTGGCCGCCGCGAACTATCACGGTGAGATCATTGCCGTGAACCGGAATTACGATTCGGTCGAAGGCGTGGCTTGCTTGCCGAGTATCGACGAGGTGCCCGGTGAGATCGATTTAGCGGTGCTGTGTACGCCAGCCGAATCGACGTCGGAATTGGTCGAAACGTGTGGCCGTCTCGGGGTGAAAGGGGTGGTGATTCTGGCGGCCGGTTTTCGTGAAATCGGTGTGGCTGGCGCGCTGTTGGAGTCGCAATTGCAATTGGTTTCGAAACGGTATCCGGGGACACGGATCATCGGCCCGAACTCCTTGGGAATCATTTCGCCACATATCGGTTTGAACGCGAGTTTCGCGGGCGTGTGTCCGCGACCAGGACGGATTGCATTGTTGTCACAATCGGGGGCACTCGGAACGGCGATCCTGGATTGGGCGATCGCCGAGGGCGTGGGGTTTTCGCATTTCGTTTCGTTCGGCAATTTGGTCGATGTCAGTATCGCGGACTTGATCGATTTTCTCGCCGAGGATCCGCACACCGATTCGATCGTGATGTACATCGAATCGATTGAGAATGCACGCACGTTCATGTCGGCGGCACGAGCGTTTGCGAGGCAGAAACCGATCATCGCTTACAAGGCGGGCCGATACGCGACGACGGCCGAGGCTGCAGCGCTGCACACCGGTGCGATGGTGGGTGTCGACGCGGTTTACGATGCGGCGTTCGCGCGAGCCGGGGTGGTGCGGGTGGACCAATTTGACGATTTGATTCATTGCGCCGAACTGCTCGCGGGACCGAAAACATCGCGTGGTTCGCGGCTGGCGATCCTGGGTAACACGGGGGCCGGCGGCGTGATGGCGGCCGATGTGTTGCTGCAACAGCAGTGCACGCTCGCCGAGTTGTCTGACGACACGAGGCAAAGGCTGCGGCAGATTGTTGAAAGCGGTTCAGCAGAGGAAAGTTCTGCGGAGAACACGTCGACGATCGAGCCAACGCCAACGAACCCTGTCGATCTACTCGGCGATGCCACGCCTGGGCAGTATTCGGAGGCCACCGAGGTGATCATTGGCGATCCGAACGTCGATGCGGTGCTCGTTGTCCTGACGCCTCAGTTTTTTACCCAACCGGTCGAGACGGCCGACGTCTTGATCGAGATTTCAAGGCGGTACCAGAAACCGATCCTCGCGGTGTGGATGGGTGGCGCGACGGTGCAGGAGGGACGCACTCGGCTCGCCCTCGCAGGCGTTCCGACGTATGACACGCCGGGCAAAGCCGTCCGTGCGTTCGCCTCGCTGGTGACGTATTCCCGCCGCCGCGAAGTCCTCCACGAGACACCACGCAGTGTGCCGATCGAGTTTCATCGCGACCGCGAGGCAATGCGTGAATCGTTCGCCTCGTTGTTGTTGAGCGAATCGAATTTGTTGTCCGAATCCAATTCAAAAGCGTTGTTGGAAGCCTACGGGATCACCACGACCCGACCGATCCTCGCGACAGCGGCAGAAGAAGCGGTGCGATACGCTCAGAAGATCGGTTTCCCGGTCGCGGTCAAAATCTTCTCGCCGGATCTCGTTCACAAGACGGAAGTCGGCGGCGTGATTTTGAACGTGAACGAGGAGGAAGGTGTTCGTAACGCCTTTGAAACGATTCGAGATCGCTGCGGTCGCCTACGTCCGGACGCCGCTTTTCGGGGTGTCACGGTTCAACCGATGGCGATCGATCCGAACGGGCGGGAATTGATGATCGGGGCCAGGCGTGATCCGGTGTTCGGCACGGTGATGTTGGTCGGTGCCGGCGGGATTCATGCGGAACTGTTGCACGACTGCTCGCTCGAATTGCCGCCGCTCAACGAACGGCTCGCACGCCGTATGCTCGAACGTTTGCAGTGCTGGCCGATGCTCGGTGCGTATCGCGGGAAACCGGCGGTCGATCTCGAGCAACTGATCAGCGTGTTGCTGCGGATTTCGTACTTGCTCGCCGATCATCCCGAGATTGTCGAGTTGGACATCAATCCGTTGTTGGTCACCCCCGAGCAAACGATCGCGTTGGATGCCAACATCATCATCGATCTCGATATGCCCGAGAATGATCGAGCCGGTTTGTCGCCGCTGCGTCCTTACTCTCACTTGGCGATTCGTCCTTACCCGGATGAGTACGTTCGTCGTTGCCGGTTGGCCGACGGGACTGAGATCGTGCTGCGACCGATTGCGCCGGAGGACGAGCCGCAGTGGCAAGCGATGCTCGGGGGTTGTTCGGAAGAAACGATTAGGTTGCGGTTTCGATATTTATTGCAGAGCAGCAACCACGATTTGGCAGCGAGATTCTGTTTCACCGATTATGAACGCGAACTCGCGATCATCGCTGAAACGCATCACAACGGCGAGTCCCAAATCGCGGGTGTCGGTCGGTTGGTGTCCGATGCCGATCACATCGACGCCGAATTCGCTGTGCTGATCGCCGACGCGTGGCAGGGGCGCGGTCTCGGATCCTTGTTGACGGACGAATGTTTGTCAATTTGTGACCGCTGGGGAATTCGCAAAGTGACCGCCGAGGTCGACCCGCAGAACCGCCGGATGTTACGCATGTTCGCACACCGAGGTTTCCAAAAGGATTCCAGCGACGAGGACGACATCCTCGTCAGTAAACTGCTCTAGGCTGCGGGAACAATCACTGCTGTCGCCGAACTCGCCAGAGTTTAAATTCCCCAATAACTGATGTAGCGGAACTCGCCAGAGTTTGGTTTCTACCGCGAATATCCAAAATCTGGCGACTTCGGCTACGACTGAGCGATCGCTCCCAGCGTGGCCTGGGCAACGCGACCGAGTTGGGGGCCGTTGACATCCTGTACGGTTTTGAGGCATCTTAGCGGTTATGTCTACACGCCGACGCGCCCGCGAAATTGTCCTGCAACTCCTTTACGAAGCCGATTTGAATGATTGGCGCGACGAGGCGGCTTCACGCCGCTTCATTCGGTCCCGTTTGCAGGGCCGGAGCCTGTTGACGACGTTCGCGGCGGAATTGCTCGACGGTACGCTGAGCCACCGTGACGAGATCGATCGCGAACTCAAACGTTTGTCAACGAACTGGGCGCTCAGCCGGATGCCGGTCACCGATCGCAACGTTCTGCGACTCGGGGCGTACGAAATTTTGTTTTCGGAAACGCCCGGCCAGGTCGCGATTTCCGAAGCGTTGACGCTCGCCAAACGCTATGGCGGCGAAAACAGCCCACGCTTCATCAACGGCGTGCTGGACCGGTTATTTAAAAAATCGATCGCGGAAAAGACCGCCGTCGCCTCGGAATAATCCCATGCGGTCTGCCTTTGCAGAGGTACTGCGTGTCGCGATCCCCCTGATGATCAGCACGGGGATGTTCTCGCTCGTGCTCTTTGTCGATCGGACGTTGCTGTTTCAACACGAGCCAGCCGAGATGGCCGCGGCGATGGCCGCGGGCAACCTGTTCTGGGTTTGCATCTGCATGTTCGTCGGCATCGGCTCGATGACCGGCGCGATCGCGAGCCAATACGTCGGCGCCGGACGCCGAGCGAAAATCGGACGCATGCTCTGGCAATCCGTGTGGTTCTCGCTGGCAACCATGCCGCTGTTTTTCATCATGGGCTACTTCGCCGAATCTTTGTTCCGGTGGACCGACCAAGCCCCCGGGTTGATCGCGGCCGAAACGATTTATTTCCAAGTCTTGATGTGGGGCGGCGTTGGCGAAGTGCTGCAGACGTCGTTGTCGGGGTTCTTCAGCGGCACGCACCGGACCCGAACCATTGCAATCGTCAGTGTGATCTCAGGAGTGATCAACCTGGTGCTGGATTACCTTTTGATCTTCGGCATCGACCCGTCGTGGTGGGGCGGGACCGGACCGCCGATATGGGAATTGGGGATCGTCGGTGCGGGCATCGCCAGTGTGATCTCGTTTTGGTTCAAAGCGTTCTGTTACGCCACCATTTTATTGCGACCGCAGTTTCGCGAAACCTACGGTATCCTTCGCGGTTGCTGTTTCGACCGGCGAATGATGCGGCGACTGATCTACTTCGGTTTTCCAGCCGGGTTAATGTACGTGACCGAAGCGGGCGCGTTCGCCGTGATCGTGTTGATGATCGGACGACTCGGCGACGTGCCCTTGCAGGCCACGACGATGGCAATCAATTTCAACATGATCGCGTTCATTCCCCTGGTTGGCATGTCGATCGCCGCCTCCGTCTTGGTCGGCCAACACCTCGTCGCGAGTGGTCCGGAGCGAGCGATTCAGTGCGTGTGGGCGTCCTTGACGATCGCCTGGCTGTATTCCGCCGCGTGGGCGTTGGCGTACTTCTTCGGCGCCGAAACGCTGATCTCCTTATACGCCATCAATCAAAACGAATCACTCCTTCCTGCCGACGCGGAATTGGCTCTCCAGACCGCTCAGGGGTTACTCGGATTTGTGGCGATTTATGTCTTGCTCGATGCGACCCAATTGATTCTTGCCGGGGCATTACGCGGTGCCGGCGACACGTGGTTCGTGTTGTTAGCCGGATTGAGCGTCTCGTTAGTCATGCTGGGCATCGGCATCGTGTGGGAACCGAACTGGCAGCCCGACCTCTGGGGCGACGGAGCGGTTGTCACGACGAGCGAGCCGATTTCGATGTCGGACTCGGTCGCCACAACGTTGCAGTGGTGGTGGATGATCCTGACCGCGTGGGTCATCTCGCTCGCCGCCGCCATGACCGCCCGATACGCCCAAGGATCGTGGAAACGCATGCGGATGGTGTGAGTCTGGGCTATCGAGAATTCCGGATTTGACATGTCGTTTCTTTCTTGCTGGTCTTGAACACGTCCGAAGCAATGCTCTCGTTTAACGGTTAGCGGGCTGTCGGTTTAGTTAGCCGATGGGCGCTAGCGGCCTGTCGATTTAGTTAGCCGATGGGCGTTAGCCCCGGTTATCACACCGGCAACCGGGGCTAACGCCCATCGGCTAATCTTTGCTGGCGTAAAAACGATTAAATCGACAGACCGCTAGCCCCGGTTCTCACGCTAGCAACCGGGGCGAACAACCGTCGGCTAATCGCACTGGCAACCGGGGCGAACGCCCGTCGGCTAACTCTTGCACCCACTGTTGCCTCAGAAAATTGCATTCGAATTCGCTTGACAACGCCAATCAACCTGGTAACCTAGTTGACTAGTGAACCATTTAGCCACGAGGCGGGTGATGTTTTTTTCGATCGATGTACAGAGCGACGTCGCGATCTATTTGCAGATCGTTCGGCAGGTGAAGTTCGCGATCGCGGCGGGCAAGATCCGTCCGGGACAGCTTTTGCCGAGCGCCCGCGTGCTCTCGGGCCAGCTCGCGATCAACCCGAACACGGTCGCCCACGCCTACACGCATTTGCAAAACGACAGGGTGATCGAATCGCTGCGTGGCCGCGGCATGGTGATTTGCGAAGGGGCGGCGGCAGCGTGTCGTCGACAACGCGATGATGTGCTCGCCGAACGGATCGGGGAGAGTCTCGCCGAAGCCTGGCATGCGGGTTTGAGCATCGAGGCGATTCAAAAGGTCGTTGACGGGCATCTCAAACGGCTCGCCAAAACGCCGCCCACGGTTCATCGCGAGGCCGGCGATGAGTGAGCTGATTCGTTTCGGTGGCGAGAGCCCCCAGGTTGCAATGCAAAATAAGCAAGCTAGCAGCTTGCACTCCGTTCTCTTCCCCAGGAAAAACCATGTCTGCCATCATCACGGCTGAGCAATTGACGATGAAATTTCGTGGTTGCGAAGCACTCCGAGGCGTCGATCTGAAGATCCAACCGGGTACCGTGTTCGCGTTGCTCGGCGAAAACGGCGCGGGCAAAACGACGTTGATCCGGATCCTCACCGGGTTTCAACAACCCACCGGCGGCACGTGTCGCGTCGGCGGGATCAACCCGACATCGGACCCGGGCGGCGTGCGACGACAGATCGGTTACGTGTCCGACTCGCCGGCGATTTATGACTGGATGACGGTCAACCAAATCGGCGGGTTCACCGCAGCGTTCTATGACGCGGCGTTTCGCAAATCGTTCGACAAAATGATGAGTCGGTTCGACATTCGGATGGATCAAAAGATCCGCAGTTTGAGCAAAGGACAACGTGCCAAGGTCGCGTTGTCGTTGGCGATCGCTCATGACCCGCCGCTGTTGATTCTCGACGAGCCGACGTCGGGATTGGACCCGAAGGTGCGTCGGAATTTTCTCGAAAGCATGATCGATCGGGCCGCGAGCGGACGGACGGTGTTCTTGTCGAGCCATCAAATCGCGGAGGTCGAACGGGTCGCCGATACGATCGGAATTTTGCACGACGGACGGATCGTGTTGACGGGATCGTTGACGGAGCTGCGTTCGTCCTTCACACGCGTGACGATCGACGTGGACGATCCGTTGCGGGCGATTCCGATGTTGCCCGATCCGGCTCGCGTGATTAGCGAGGACCGGATGGGCGGCGGGCATCAATGGATCGTGCGTGATTGCACGCCTGACACGATCGAGAGTATGCGTCAATCGCCCGGCGTGATCGAAGTGGTCGCTCACGCGGCGACGTTGGAAGAGATTTTTGTGGCCTGTACGTCGAACACTCCGGTCGAGGAATCGGATTTAGAACCTAACGTTGCACCGGAGCGTGTCAGCTGATGAACGATTCCAACCGCTGGCTGTTTTGGAAAGAAGCACGGGGTCTGGCGCCGCTGGTCGTGATGATCGCGGCGGTGGGCGTGATCCTATTGGTGTCGTTGCGGGTCTCCAGTTCCGACAAGGAGTTTCGCGATCTTTTCTCTTTCATCGCGATTGTGATCCCGCTGCTGTACGCCGTCGGTGTCGGACCGGTGATGGTAGGGCAAGAGCGTGAATTGAAAACGCTCGGGTTCCTGATGACGCTGCCGATCGGGCCTGCGAAAATCAACACATTCAAAATCCTCGTTTCGTTGGTGGGTTTGGCCGTGTTGTGGGTGTTGGTCAGTGCCTCGATTTGGTTTTTCCGGCCACCGGAGGCTGGCCCGGTGATGGGGAGCGACAGTTGGTTGGCTGTGACGAGCGGCGGGCCGGCGCGACTGCTGTTGTGGATGGTTCACAGCGTGTATTTCGTATTCGCGAGTTTCTACGCGGCGTGGCGGGTTCGCAACGTGTTGTTGAGTGTCGTCGTCAGCGGCGTGCTGGCGTTCGTGCCGATACTGATCGGTTGGGGCGTTGCGTTCCTATTTGCGGGACGGTCGGATTTCGAAACGGGAACGTATCTGTGCGTGCTGGCGACGACGGCGGTTTCGATTCCGGTGGTCGCGCTCGCGTCGCGGCGTCGTGCGATGAAGACGATGTCGTCGCATCCGGCGCCGGTGCTGCCGGTGACCGCGGCTCGCAAGGATCTCGACATGGCAGTGGTTCGCCATGACGCCTCGGAATTCGATTTCACTTCCGATTTCGCGGCAATGCGATGGCAAGGTGAAACGTCGGGTTGGTCGTTGGGTACGAAGGTGGCCATGCTGATCGCAGGAATTTTGGTGGCGTTAGCACTCGCGTTGTTATTGCGTCCGGGTCCGGGGGCACAAGGAGCAAGCCTTGTAGTTTCCGGGGGCATCTTTCTGGTGGTTTCGTGGATCGGGGTGAGCGTGTTCCAAGGCGACGGTTCGGCGCGGAGTCTACGGTTCCTCGCCGATCGTGGCATCTCACCGCGGCGAGTTTTCTGGTACCGGCACGCCGTCCCAGCGACTTGGGTGGTTCGTGTGGTGCTCGGGTATCTGTTTTTCGCGATTTTCCTGGTGACGTTAGATCCCGGTGTGAGCGGTTTGTGGAACCTGTTTTCGTTGGCGACGGTGCTGATGTTTTGCCTGCCGGTTTACTCGATCTCGCAGTGGGCGAGTCAACTCGTTCCGGCCTCGGTGATCTCGTATCTACTCGCTCCGTTGTTGAGTGTCGCCGGGGTGATGTGGTTGATTTTTTGTGGAGAGCGATTCGCCGTTCCGTTGCCGTTGCTCATGCTTCTCGCGTTGTTGCCCGTTGTGGTCACGTACCGGATGATGCCGCGCTTCATGGACCAAACCGATCGCTGGCGTGGCCCGATCGCGGGTGTCGGTTTGGTGATGGCGTTTGTGTTAATTCCGATGGGTTATGCGTTGATGTCGCAGCTCTCGGGATGGGGCGTTGCCGGGTGGCCGCTGCGGGTGCGAACGATCGTTGCGATCAGGGCGTACGATTCTCAAATCCGCGAGTTTGAACCCTTTCCAGGCTTTGCGGAGGCGGATTTAGAGACGCAAGCCGAATGGGCGTTGTTGCCGAAACCCGTCACGATGGACGAATTGATCGATCAAGTCCAGATTCGCCGAGCGGTCAATCTGGAGAGGATCGGCGGGCGTGAGATGCTGGTCGAGCGCCCCGAGGTTGTGTTCGTGTTCGAAGACGACGCCTTGAACGCTGTGATGTCACGGCTGAATTTCGAGCGGTTGCGTTTCGAAGCCAATCCGGAGGAGGAAGCGACGCGTGAATCCTACCGGTGGTGGCTCGGTGCAGCATCAGTGGCGGCTGGAGATTTGCGTCGCTCCGTGGGGTGGCAAGCGAGCGAGCAAGCCGATCAAGTCGAAATTTGGATTGCCGATGCGACCTCGCAACCCGAGGTCGAGGAGGTTTACGGCAGGGAGTTTGTCGGGGAAGTGATCGGACGTCTGCCGACGAAAGAAGAACGCAACCGATCGCGTCTGGCGGCAGTCCAGATGAATTGGTTTCCGCTTCAGCGGGACACGGAAACGCTGATCGAAGTTGCCGAATCTCTGGAGGGAGACGGTGAGCTAAGTGAGAACGATCTTGCCATGCTGAATGAATTGTTTGGTGATCCCTCGGTGCCGTTGGAACTCAGTGTTCACGGGCCGCTGTTCCGCAGTCGTGACGCCAGTACGTTAGTCAATCACCTTCGGTACGGTGGGTTGGGCGCCCGGTTTTGGGCGATGGGTTGGGAGAACGAGATTGAAGTTCTTCGGAAACGTTTTGTATCGAACTCGAGCGAAGGAAACCAACGATGAGACATTTCTCCCGTGCAGCGGTTTGGTTCTATTTGCCCTGGTGCGTTTTGGCGTTCCTGTTGATCGCGGCGACGTTTTCGTGGCGACGACAATCAGTGCTGTTGCGGCAATCGGTTGAACGCGCCGTTGGCGATCCGACGCTGGCGAATTTGTTGACGCTGGAAATACAGGAGGCAAACGTATCGGGGGAACCGGCATCGGGACGCTTGGCCCGAGTCGTGGATGCTCACAACGTGATTGCGATGACCTACGCGTTTGCTTTCGAGAGTGCGCTGCCGAAGGAACAAGGCGTGGCAATCGGTATCAGCGATCCGGAATGGGAACCAGAATTGGTTCGGCTCTATGCCGAGGACGCCCGTCCGTTGGTCGATGAGTTGCTCGAAATGGTCGACGAGGCCCCGGCAACGTGGCGTCTGGATTCGTTGGAATGGGGCTGGTACCAGGGCGGCATGAGCACCCAGCTTAGCTCGATCGCGATCATGCTGTCTCGCGTCTTTGCGGATGCGTTTCATCGTGGCGATTCGCCGCGTGCGATGGGTATCGTGAAACTGTTCGATGAGATTTTTCCGGTGGATGATCCCTCGTCGTTGGACCGATTGCAGTTGAACATGATTTCGGGCCAGAAGCGGATGCACGATTCGATCCGCCGATCGCTGCAAAAGACGTTTTGGACCGAGGCCGAGTTGGAGGAATTGTTGCAGGTTCTCGAAACCGACAAGCGATGGGATGATAAGTGGAAACGAATTTTGACACGGAATTTTGTGACTGCGTTTCACAAGGAATCGCACCCCGAACGTCGGTACCGATATCGTCGTGGTGAGTCACCGATGTGGACGCGAATCGCGCCGAGCAATCGGCTGGATTTGGTGCGGTCGTTGGAGGCGCTGCTCGACGTGGATCTTGTGGATGGGGATAACGCGTGGAGAGAATTATGGGACCCGTATGGCTGGGACTCGGGCCGACCGTCGATCAACGCGTTTGACACCTTGTTGCAGCGACCGGACTTGGTTTCCGGACATGTTCCCGCCTCGTTTTTAGGTGCCCGTGAACTGGCCCAACAACTCGCATTGGCAGTCGAAGATCGGCGTTTCACGCGGTGCGGCGTTGCGATTGCCTTGTTTCGCACACGCTACGAGCGGTGGCCTTCGTCGCTCAGTGAGTTATCCCAGGTCGGCTTGTCAGAGAAGGATACGCGGTACGTTCTGGGAACGATGTTCCCTTACCGAATGGAAAACAAAACACCGACGTTGGAATCGGGACAGTACGGTTTGAGTGGTCAAGTCGGTTACGAACAAAAAATCACCCGTATCGAGTTCGGATTATGACCGAAACCACGTTGAATGTTGAGCGTTCCCAATCGCGATCGCGTGTTGATAGCACACGACCGGCGGTTTCCAATCGGTCGGTGTGGTTGGTTTGGAAGGAGTCGATGCAGTTGTTTCCGCTGGCGTTGTCACTCGTGGTGATTGTGGGCATGTTGACGGTGATTCAATCGGTGATGTGGCCGCAGCGTCCGCCGAGCTTTGACACGCAGCTCGAATGGACGTTCGTGATCCTGCCGGTCGTGTTCGCCGTCGGTGCGGGTTCGATCTCGATCGGGATGGAACGGGAAAACAGAACACTCCATACGCTGGCGCTGCTGCCGATCACGAATCGCGGTTTGGTCGGTGGGAAGTTCGCGGTCGCGGCGGCGGGTTTGCTGGTGATATGGTTGATCGCGTGTTCGCTGATGTTGTGTTTCGGGGCGTCGCGTCCGCTCGGTTCGCGGTTTTGGATCGAGGCGACGGGCGCGCAGCGTGCGGGCGTTGCCTGGGTGGTGTGGGGTTCGCATTCGTGGTTGATTTTGGCGGCGGGTTTCTATGCGGCGTGGATGGTGATCGCGATGGTGTTTGCCGGTTCGCTCGTGCTGTGGAACTACCCACCACTGCGCGGAATCAATCCAGGTACGTTGCCTGCTTTGCTGTCTGCCTTTGGGGTCGCCTGGTGCGGTGTGGTCACGTTTCATTTTTCTGGATCAGGGACTCGACTTCGTCCCTTGGCTGAGAAGGGAGTGTCGCCGACGGCGGTTTGGATCGCTCGACATGCGGTTCCAGTCGCGATTGTTTCGGCGGTGATTGTGATTTACACATGGATGGCGACGTCCATGGTGTCGGCTTCGTTTCAAAATTCACCAGGCGATCGGCCCGCGATGCCGAGTCCCTTGCAAGCGGTGCTAGCGTCGATGTTGGTTTACAGCATTTCGCAGTGGATCGGGCAACTCATGAAGATCACCGTGCTCGCTGCGATCGCCGCTCCGTTGGTGGCGTTGCCGGTCGTGGCGACGATGCTAGGCGAGCGGGGTTCCGCGCCGGTCTCGGTTACCGATTGCATGATTTGCGTTGCCGCCTCCTTGCTCGCGACTTGGTCGATGATAGACCGGTTCATGGACGGACGCGGGCGTGGGCGGGCGACGTTGATGGCGTGTGGTTTGACGGTGGTTTGGTTGGCGGTGGGATTGAAAATGGTGCCGATGAGTGATGCCGAGTATCGGCTGGGTCGGTTGCCGGCAGTTGTACCACGACGCGTTGCAGTATCAACGGATCACGGCGCCGGGTTCCGGCGAGTTTTCAACGTGGGTAGAGACGAGTGCGAGATTCGTGCATGGGCTGCGGCAAAGTTCGGTTTGGGTGGATCAAGAGATCGCCGATGGGGTGACCACGTTCGCGGTGATCGCTCCCGCTGCGACTCTGTTGTGCATGTTCGTAGTCGCTTGGTTCTCCGGGCGAACGCACCAAACCCGTACCGATCGACTGATTGCCGACGTCGTTCGGACTCATGGGGTCGCGATCGGCGAGGGTGAGCCGATCCCGCGGATTGACCAGTGGTATCGCTGGCAGACATCGAAAGACAAAACGCTGGCGTGGCGAGAGGTCCAGTCGGCGGCTTTGTTCGTCATGCGACTTCGCAACGCCGTCCAGCCACCGGATCAGGGTTATGACTATCTACGAATGAGTTTACCGGGTGAGAAACCGGCGAAGGAAAAAATGACTGGCAAGTTCGCTGCGATGGCCTCACCCCCTGTTCGATCGGATCGAGGGGTTGGTCGGTGAGTCGGATTTAGAGTCGGTATGGCACCCGTTGGAATTCAATGCGTTCGAGGCCCCAGAAGTCGTGAGTCATCGCGAGTTTTTGCTCAGCCATATCGCCGACATCGTTTTACATGACGCGTTCTATCGAAACGATCCGAATCGAGCGTTGCGGTCGATCCGAATCGGTGCCAAGATCTTGGCTCCGTCGGAAAGCCGATGGAGTTACGGGAGTTTGATTTACTACGACGGTTTGCTGAGTGACGTTCGGCGAACGTTGATGGTTGATTTCTGGTCGAAAAAACAATTGGAGGCGTTGCAAGAAATTCTCGCGGTGGAACGCGATCTCGAAAGGGTGCTCAACGACTCAGTCGTTCAGCGGACGTTGGTTCTATCTCCTTGTTTTGATGACCCTCGCAAACTCGAACTGTTTTATCGGCAACATTCGATGGATGAGTCGCGGCGATCGTCGTCACGTGAATCCGCGTCCCGGTTTTCGCCGAGTCAAGCATGGAACGTCGTGTTATTTCAATACCAGGCGATGCCCAAGATGAAAGAGAAGACGCAGGATTTGCGGAGGTTCCGGTTCCGTTACGACCAGTGGCTGCGTCGTCCCACGTTTCTCGGCAACGATTCGATCCGGGGCGACCTCGTTGGATGGAAGTATCAATCGCAGAAGTGTAGGGAAGTCGCGGAAGACCCAATTTCCACTCAAACGGCGATCGCGATTCGCCAGTATCAACGGGCGAACGGGGAGTTGCCGGAGACGCTCGGTGATCTCACGGCGATCGGTTGGACCGCGTCGCGAATCGTGGCGGCGGAGCAGGTTCTGACATGGTTGCCGCCTGCACCGGGGCAGCCTGCCCGTTTGACCGTGTTGAATCGCGAGCCACAGCGAGGTGACGATCAGCAACCGATCCCACACGATGTATCGCGGGAGGTCGTGTTCACGGATTCGGGGGCTGTCCCCTAGCCCCGCTCCGTAGCCTGGAGTTTTCCGCCGATGCTCGCTTCGAGCGAGGCGAGTGTGCGTCCGCAAATCGAAGAGCTGGAGGTTGTGTTTCTAATAGGAGAAACACTGCGTGAAGAGCATGGACCCGAAGGCTGACCTCCATGTGTGTCAGGCTGGAAAGCCTGACATCCGGATCAGGCCAGCAGCCTGCGCTACGCGGCGCGGACTTGGGAAACCGGCAGAGGCTCGGCGCTGGCGCGGACGAGGGTGGGTAACGCTTGACGCAGCGGTCGGTCGTCGTTGGTGATGACTTGGCAACCGAGTCTCCGGTCGAGGTTAATCATCAACGGTGCTCGTAGGTTGGTCGTCAGTTTTCCGATGTGCCCGGCGACGGTGGTCATGACGTAAACCTCCGAACCGTTGGATAAGTGCAATCCGGCGAGATCACGTCGTCCGATATGGACGCGGTAGTCTGGGAAGAACGCTCGCGGGCTGACGACGGCAAGGGCCCGGTCCCCGCGGGCGGCCGATTGCAACCAAGCGACTGATTCGTTGTCCGGATCCGGAATCAACGCCCATTGATGCAACGTTTCCATTCCAACGAGTCCTTGTGGAAAGAGAAACAGTTGATCGGCGTTGAGTTCGAGGGTGCCGAAGCGATGGGTATCAATCCGCATGGCTGGGTTCCGTTGGGAGCAAGGAGAATGAATTTGCTCGGAGTGAAGGATGTTTCAACGTTTTCATCGGCCGGTCACCGTGAGCGGCATGACCGTTTTTACCAAATTTGGCGAAAGAATCGATACAGCCCGACGAGAAGTCACAGGTAGTTCAGAACGGTCAGGTTGGAGGTTTGGCCGATGAAACGCATCGAGGCTTCCAGGGAAGCCTGGCGGGCCTGCAACTCGCTGATCACGGTGACCAAATCGGCATCGAGAGCGTTGGACATTTGACCTTGCAAGAGCACGTTTTCGTCCTCGACGGCGGAGCGAAGATCCCGCAGAGCACCCGTCCAAACGCCGACACGTCCGCGGGTCCGCGAGCTTTGATCGAGATCGGTTTCGAGTCGTGCTTGGAGCCGTCCGATTTCCGGAATATCTCCGTCGCGGACTGCTTTTTCGAGTCGCAACAGGGTGTCAATTGCGCCACCGGCATTGCGGGCTCGGTAGTCATTGCCGGTCAACAACGCGACACTACCATCAACGTCGCCGCTCACTTCACTTTCACCTACCGGAATCCATCCGAGATAGACGCCGGCGTCGCTCAACCCGGGCTGCGTCACACGAATCGGTTCGGGGCCGGGGGGGGCTGACAATTGCAGACCGTTGCCGACGTCGTTGAGCGCAATTCGCACACGCCGGGTGTCGAGGTTGTTGGGGTGATTGGTGACGAGGGCGATCACATCGGCGATCGTTTTGGCGCCTTCGAGTTCGAGTTCCAGTTCCACGCCGTCGGGCCGTGTGATGACCAGGTCGGGGCCTTGCGGGTTCAAACTCACCCCGCGGCCCTGCGCCAGATCACTGAGCAAGGTTTGCGAATCGGCCGAACGGATGCCCAATTGCGAAGCCGTGTCGCCGCCGTTTTCGCCGACGCTGTAATCAACTCCGGATACGAGTCCTCGCAGTTCGATCCGGCCGCTCGCTTCATCGAGTTGAGCACGCACGTCGGCGCCGCTGCGGTTGATCGAGATGAGAACATCCCCGATCGTTTCGGCATCCGTGAAATCGATCGTGAAACGCTCGCCGCCGCGATCGATCACCAATCCCGACGAGACGTCGATCCCGACTCCACCGGCGAGATCGGCGATCTCGGTCGCCAGGGTCACTCTCGGTGCCAATCGGCTGCCGATCAGCGGCGGGTTGCGGAATCCCTGCGGGTTGGAGATATCGAGATCCTTCGCCAGAGAACTGCCCTCGGCATCGATCACCGCCAACGTCCCCGGCAGCGAGTCCGCGTATTGCAGCGAGATGGAATCGGCATCGATGCTGACACCGAGAGACCGTCCGCCCAATTGCACCGTCCGCAGCATGTCGACGACGTCACCGATCGTGGCCGCGCTGCGCAGATCGAGTTCGACGCTGTTGTCACCGTCGGACAACGTCATCACGCCGGGACGCACGCCGGTGCCCTGGCGAAGGTCGACCAATCGGGTGTCGTCATTGAGTGACGAATCGAGCGAGGCACCGGTTTGGAAAACGCCGCCGACCCCGATCGCGCTGGCGCCGGTGACCGTGAAACGTGACTCGGTACCCGTGCCGACCTTGGTTTGCCCGACCGCTTCGGTACCGTTGAACCGGACGGTGCCGAGTTCGTGTTGAAGTGCGGATTGTCCTTCGAGCACGCCGCCGAGCAGTTGGTGATCGTTGAACATGCCGTTACCCGCCGTGACGACCGATTCCATCGTTTGCCGGATCGTCAGTGCGAGGGCTTCGCGTTCGTCCTGCGAGATCACGTTCTGAGCCGCTTCGACCGCCACGCCTCGGGCCGTAATCAACGCGTTGTTGACCTGGTTGAGCGTCACGTCGGTGGATTGGTAGAACGCTTCGGACGCGTTGGAATTGCGAACGATTTGCTCGCCGCGTGATATCCCACGCTGGAACCCGATCGCGCGAGACGCCGCCGCCGGATCGTCGCTCATCCGCAACACGCGACGCCCGGTGCTGAGTTGGTCGTACTGCCGCTGCAACGCGAGTTGGTCGTTGTTAAGTTGGTGCAGCAATCGTTGATTGTTCAACGGGGTGCTCACGCGGTTCGTCGAAACAGGAAGCAGAGCCATGGATCATTCCGAAAAATCGTCGCGTCGGCGTGACAGCGATCGCGTCAAACGTCAAAACCATCCGGTTTGTTATTTGTTTTCGGCACTTTGACGAGTCCGACTGAAGCCGAAAGGGAGAACAACCGAAGGCGTTTCGCAGGCTGAGGCCCGTGCGCATCGTCTGGCTCCGGTTCGGGATCACTTTGCCACCGAATCGGAGAGCGTTCGGAAACGTTCGGCGAGTTCTTCTTTGGCGGCGAGGAAGGGGTGTTTGTAGGCGTAATGGTCGTTGCCTTCAGCGGCGGTTTGTTCGCGGCGGTGGGCGGCCCAAGTGCCAGGCGGGATCGAGATCACGTCCACCCCCGCCATCCGTCGGCCTTGCAAACGTTCCTCATACTCACAGTTCACTTCACTCAGACGATCGTCCACCGCGCCGGCGAGTCTCGCCCTCGTCTCGGCATCGAAATTCTCTTCGACGAGCAAACGATAGAACGCCGGATCACCCGGCACGGGCACGAGACTGTAGTGCTCGACGCGAACGCCCGCGTCTTGTAGCGCCGCAGCGACTGCGGTGATGACTTGCACCTCGCTGAGTTTCTCGCCCGTCATGCTGGAGTAGTTCGCGCCTTTGTTCATGAACGTCAATCGCGGGCACCGGCCGAGGAATCCGTCGCAGCGGACCACGTCGTGAATGTCGTAACGGTACAAACCACTGAGCGTCGACATCAGCAAAAAATACTCGTGACCCTCCTCAAGCTCATGGGCCTCGAGCACGGTGGGGTTCGGTGTGCCGTGTTCCTCCACAGGGATGAACTCGAAAAAATGACTTTCATAATCGAGCAACCCGGCGCACGATTCGTCTTGCATCGGTGACGTCATGTGCCCCTCGCTGGCGGACAACCCGTGATCCCGCAGCGGGACGGCGCCGTAGTATTCACGAACGGTCGGCAAGTACGCGGCGACCGAGCCGCCCATCCAGACGGACACGACAGCGAGTCCGGGCCAGAAATCTTTCGGATGCAGATGCCCGGTTTGTTTAACGATTTGGTCGAGTTGTTTGGCTCGCGAACGATTGCCGCCTTTCACCCGTTGTTTTAACACGGCGCGGATGTCGTTGGGGATCTCGACGTGCTCGGAAACCGTGCCGTCGTGGACGTCGCGAATCAAGCGAGTCTTCTCGTCATCGGCGAGCCGAGCGAGATGGATCAACGTCAAGGGATTGGCGGTGACGATCATGCCGATGTGAGGCGATGCGATGGCGACACGGAGGGACGCGTACTGTTTGTTCTCGCTGCCTTTGACTTTCAATAGCGCGTTGGGCAGGATGAACAACGAGTTCGTGATCCGAGGCCGGGTTTCGGCGGCCAACCCACTGATGCTGCCGCAGGGGATTCCCCCGGCGGTGCGGAATTGGTCCCAATCGCTGGCCAGCGTCAACGTGTGTTTGGACAATAAATCTTGGTGGTCGCGGAACGTCGCCAGTCCCCAGTAGTTCCAGCTCCGCCGATACTCTTGAAAAAAGTGATTCGTGATCGGGACGTATTTTGCTTCGCTGGTCGTACCCGACGTCATCGAGAACATCAGGACTTTCGTGCCGGGGCCGAACAGCGCGTCCGGGTTCCCATTTTTGACTTGCTCGATGTACGGGCGGTAGGTTTCGTAATTCGCGACCGGCACGCGGGAGCGGAAATCGGCGACGGATCGGATTTTCGCGAACTGATGTTCACGTCCGAATTGGCTGTCGGCGTTGAGCCGAATTTTCTCCATCAACCGGGCCCGTTGCACCTCCGTGCCGTTCTTCGTGCCGTTGAGATACCGGCGTAGTCGGCGCAGCCGCCATCGCAAATAACCGAGACGAACGTAGTGGGCCGGTGAGTGCATCGAATTGACGTGAGCGAGAAAAATGGGGGAGCGGGGGTATCGTAGTCCGCTCGGGCTGTCAAACAAGGTCGCGATTGTCTAACATTCTGCGACTCGCCGCCTGTTTGAGCACCCCCAGAGCCTGTTCCTTCTGAATCGACCGACAACCACCGACAACCACCGACCATGCCCGACAACGAGTCCGATCGCCAAAGCATCCGCCTCGCCCGGTCGAATTACGTTCGGTTGGCTGTCGCGGTGTCGTTGGTGTTGTTATTGTCGGCTCCGATGGCAGTGATCGGGTCGGACCTTGGTTTGCGGTCGATGTTCAACGCACCCTTATTATGGGTGGATCGAGACGCGCCGGCTCGCAGTTCGTTCAACGAATTCCTAGAACTATTTGGTGCTCATGATTTGATCGTGGTCAGTTGGCCGGGTTGCGACGTCGATGACGAGCGTTTGCAAAACGCCGCCGACGCGGTGCAGCGGTTACAGGAAACACGTGCCGACTCGGGCGACGAGGCGTTGTTCAATCATGTCTTGACCGGCAAAACGATGCTCGACACGTTGACCCAGTCGCCGATCGATCTGTCGCGGCGTGCGGCGACACAGCGTCTCAAGGGTGTGGTCGTCGGCGACGATGGAGTCACCAGCGGGATCGTGATCGAATTAACCGAATACGGTGCGATCGAGCGACGAATCACCATCGACCTCGTTCAACAAACCGTCGCCGAGGCCGCAGATGTCTCGCGAGATGAATTGATCATGTCCGGACCCGCGATCGACGGGTTGGCGATTGATGATGAAAGCATGCGTTCGATCAACACGTACAGCGTCCCTTCGATTTTGATATCGGCGGTGTTGTGTTGGATTTGTTTGCGATCGGTATGGTTGACGATTCCGATCTTGATCGTCGGCGCTTGGGCGCAAGGGTTGATGCTGGCAGCGATCTATTATTCCGGCAGCACGATGAACGCGATTTTGATCGTGTTGCCCGCGCTCGTGTTTGTGTTGTCGGTGAGTGTGGGCATTCACCTGGCGCATTATTTCCTGGAGGAACTCGAAGTCGGGCAGTTTCTCGATGCACCCAAACGGGCGATTCAAAAGGCGATCGTTCCCTGTTCGCTCGCGGCGGTGACGACGGCGATCGGGTTGGCGTCGTTGGGCATCAGCAGCGTCGAACCGGTTCGCCAATTCGGTTACTTCGGTGCGTTCGGTGTGTTGGTTTGCATGGCGTTGTTGTTTATGCTGTTACCGGGGTTCATGGTCGTTTATCTGAAACTCTCGACGCGTGAGAAAACAACCGAAACCACTTCGATCGAACCGTCGTCCTCGATCACTCGGTTGGCCGATGTGGTTTGTCGCCACGCGACGGTGCTGCGGGCAATTTGTTTGATCGCGATGGTCGGGTTCGGGTTCGGATTGTTCAAACTGCGAACGACGATCGATGTGATCTCGTTGTTATCGGAGGAGAATCGAGCGATCCAGGATTTCCATTGGATCGAAAACAACATCGGCCCGCTCGTCCCGATCGAAGTCGTCATCCATTTCGACAACGAGAGCAACGTCGAACCGATCGACCGTTTGAAAATCATCGCAGCCGTGCAGAAACAGATCAGCGAGCTTGAGAACCTCAACGGGACCATTTCGGCGGTCACGTTCATCCCCGCGTTCCCACAAACGCGGGGGTTGGGCGGAACGGTTCGCCGGAACGTTTTCCTCAGCCAACTCAACCGCAGTCGCCAGAAACTGATCGACTCGCATTACCTCGCCGTGACCGAATCGGGCGAGTCGTGGCGGATCGGTGCTCGGATTCGCGGCCAATCGGATTTCGACTACGGCGAGTTTCTCGATCGGTTGCAAGCGAAGGTGGACTACGTGTTGACCGAAGCGGAAGCGGCGGGTTTTGAAGGCGTCAGTTCGTCGAGCACGGGCGTGTTGGTATTGGTCTACCGGATTCAAAAAATGCTGCTGGCGGATTTGTTCCAGAGTTTTCTGACCGCGCTCGTGCTCGTCGCGATTGTGATGGTGATTGCGTTGCGGAGTTTGCCAGGCGGGTTGATCGCCATGTTGCCGAACGTGTTTCCGACGATGATTTTGTTTGGCATCATGGGGTGGGCCGATCATGCGATCGACATCGGCACCGTGATGACCGCGAGCGTGGCACTCGGCATCGCCGTCGACGGTACCTTCCACTTCATCAAATGGTTCATGCACTCGGTCGGTGAGGGGGCGACGAACGAACGAGCCATCGCGATCGCGTACGAACGGTGTGGCGGTGCGCTCGTGCAAACAACCATCATCTGCGCCTGCGGACTGTTGATTTACACGTTCAGCGGCTTTCTTCCCGTGCGTCACTTTGCGTGGGTGTTGATGATGATGTTGGTGACCGCGTTGGTCGGTGACCTGATTCTACTGCCCGCGTTGCTGGCCGGTAGACTGGGCAATCAATTGCGACGTGCCGTGAAACCAAACGCTGCACCGGAGCTATCGGAATGAGTTCAATCAAAAAGGTCAGCGTGATCGGCGCCGGGGCGATCGGTGCGATGTTCGGCGGTTTGATCAAACGGCACGACCCCTCGATTGAGGTCGTCTTGATCGCTCGGGGTGAACACCTCGCCGCGATGCAAAATCGGGGGCACGTGCAATTACGGGGCGATTGGGACGTGGCCGACGTGCCCGTGACCGCGTCGTCGGATCCCGCGGCGGTGGAGGGATCGGATTTGATCCTGTTCACCGTCAAAACGCAGGACACCGAAGAAACGGCGCGGCGGTTTGCCGATCATTTTGGAGATAGTGTCGTCGTCTCGTTGCAGAACGGGATCAACCAACGAATGCTCTCACAGTTCGTTCGCGAGGATCGGTTGCTCGTCGGGATGACGGCGACGAACATGGCGATCGTCGAACCCGGCGTCATCGATTGCACGCGGCGCGGTGTGAGCGTGATCGGAGCGGCGTCCGATGCGGTTCCGGCGGTGATGGTCGAGCGGGCCCGACGAACGCTCGATTCGTCGGGGTTGCCGGTCGAGTCGTCCGACGTGATTCTCGGCGTGCAATACAACAAATTGCTGTTCAATACGATGGGTTACGCGTCGGTGTTGTCGGCGACTGATTTTCTGCGCGACGGGATTTTTAATCGGCGGTGGCGGACGAGCGTCGCGATGCCGATTCTCGCCGAAGGTTTTCGCGTGCTCGAGGCCGCCGGCATCCGACTCGAAAAAGCCAGCGGCGGTTCTGACGTGATTCGGTTGAAGCGTTTGATGGGGTGGCTCGGCGTGCCGGGACTCGATCGGTTCGTTCGCACGATCGCACGCGGTCCGATCGCGCCGCCCCGGTTGGTGTTTTCGGTTTACCTCGATCTCGTCCGCGGACGATCGACTGAAATTGATTTCGTGAACGGCGAGATCGTGCGATTGGCTCGCGAAGCCGGTGTGGAGGCACCGTACAACGCCGAGGTGATGCGACGGGTTCATGAGATGGAAGCTGCCGAGAAAAATCATTTTCTCTCCCGTGAAGAAATCGCTCGCGTTTTTCGCTCGATCGGGAACCGCTAAAAATGCGTGTTGCTGAAATGTCCGCGATGATCGTCCGGCTGCGGTTGCGAAAGGAATTCAAACACGCGTCGTTCGTCCGTTCCTACAGCGATAATTTTATCGTGCGTTGCCGATTGGTCGACGGCACGATTGGTTGGGGTGAAGGGATTCCACGCGACTACGTGACGGGCGAATCGGCCGACGGTGCGATGGAACAAATCGCCGCGACAGACCTTCGCTCGCAACTCAGCGAGGATTGCGATTGCTGGGCCGACGTGATCGAGATGTGCGATCGATATCAACCGGCGGTCGCGGGGGACGATAAGCGGGGTTGCATGGCTAACGCTCATCGGTGCGCCGTCGAGTTGTCGTTACTCGACGCGTTCGGGAAACAGTTCGGATCGTCGGTCCGCGAAGTGACACGAACGATTTCGGATGCCGGGCGAATTGCGATAGAATCGTCGCAGGTGCAGTACTCCAGTGCGATCAGTTCGGGCAGTCCGCGAAAAGAGATTCGCAGTTCGCTCGCGATGCGGATCTACGGATTCGGTCATTGCAAAGTCAAGGTGGGGATGCAACCCGACGACGATTCGTCGCGGCTGCGTCGGATGCGACGCTGGGTGGGTGCGAAGATGGATTTACGAGTTGATGCGAACGAGGCGTGGTCGGCCGATGAGGTGGAGCGGCGTATCGAGCGTCTCGAACCGTTCGGAATCAGTTGCGTCGAGCAACCGGTGCTGCACGCCGATGTCGCGAGCCTCGCATCGGTCCGGCGAAACGTTCGCACACCGTTGATGCTCGACGAATCGTTGACGAGTGTTTTTGATGCCCGGCGTGCGATCGAGGACGAGACGTGCGATCTGTTCAACATTCGGTTGTCCAAGTGCGGCGGTTTTCTCAACAGTCTGCGATTAGCGGCGATGGCCCATTCCGCTGGGCTCGGTTATCAACTCGGGTGCCACCCCGGCGAGTCCGGAATCCTGTCCGCGGCTGGTCGTCACTTCGCGACCTCCGTCGATGCGATTCGATACCGAGAGGGATCGGCGGACAAACACTTGTTGAAGGATTTCATCGTCAATGAATCACTCACGTTCGCTTACGGTGGCTGGGCACCCGCGATCGAAGGACCGGGTTTGGGCATCACGATCGACGAGACGGCGTTGCAGCGATGTGTTTTGAAATCTCAGGTGCATCCATTGGTATGAAAGACTCGCGATGATTCCTCCTGAACTGCTTTTTTATTCCGGATGCCGTGTCGCTGGGCAAGACGACGCGAAACTGGCGGCTCGTGTTTGGCAATCCGAGTCACCGGTTGCCGACGTGATCGGGTTGCACGGCATCATCAGTCATAGCGGTTGGTACGAGGCCAGCGGATCGAAGCTCGCCGCCGGTGGCATGAACGTCCATCTTCTCGACCGTCGTGGTTCGGGGTTGAACCTCAGTTCACGAGGCGATGTGGACGATTGGCGGACCTGGATCGACGACGTGCTCACTTACCTACTGACGTTGCCCGTGGACCGACCGAAAATTTTGATGGGGATCAGTTGGGGCGGCATTCTTGCGACGAGCCTCGTGGCCAGGCATCCGGATGTGTTCAGCGGATTGGCGTTGGTTTGTCCGGGGCTGTTTTCACGCAAAGCGGCCAATGCGACGCAGCGGGCGGCGTTGCGTGTGGCGAGCTCGGCGGGTATCCGAAAACATCAGGTGACGATTCCCTTGCGCGATCCCGCTTGGTTCACGAACTCGCCGAAGTGGCAATCGCATATTGCGGACGATCCATTGACGTTACGAAAGATTACGATTGATTTTGCGATCAACAATCTCTCGCTATTGAATTTCGCGCTCGGGGCACCGGAGCGGATTGCTGTGCCGGTGTTGTTGATGTTGGCCGAGACGGATCCGATCACGGACAACGCGTTGACGCGTGCTTTCGTCGAACGGATGTCGACGTCGGATCGCACCGTGATTGAGTACCCCGGTGCGTCGCACACGCTCGAATTCGAAGACGACCCGTCGGATTATTTCGATGATTTAACGCGTTGGTGTCGAACCCGCGTGGAAGAGGGTCGCCCGTGACCCTGACGGATCGGAGAATGTCGTTCGGCTCTCTGAGCCGACAACGCTTCACGCGCCGCTCCGTCACGCTTTCGGTTCGGAGAACCGAGCGACAATCTTCAGCGATGCGATTGCTCGATAAATTGAGAGCGTTCGAGGTCGGCGCTACGGTGGCGGGGATGCGTGCGTACGAATGCCGAGGCGATCAGCAAGAGGATCGCGATGAATAATGCGATCCCGGATATCCAGAGGTCGAGTTGGGAACGCTTGGCGATTTTCATCGTCAGGTCTTTTTGTGGGACGGTCGGGCTGGAGGACGTCCAGGGAATTGAATTTTGAACAATTTAAATTCTTGAACGGGCCTTGCGCCCGACACTACCCCATTATGTTGGATTCCGACTAGCGTTTAACACCTGAGCCAATTTGACGCAGTGATCGCAAACCCCCACGTTTGATGGCGTCTCAGGGTTGCCGTGCGACCATCGACCGCAGTGTTCGGCGATGAATTCGGACCGATTTAGGAGGTCGCTCGCGATACCGCACGCCATGCTCGCACATCGTTGGGGCCACAGAACTGGACCAAGACGGCACCTCGGGCGGCGTATCGATCGAAAACCGATTCGTGAAATTCGTCCTCACCGGGCCATGGGTAGCTGTAAACGACCGAGAAATCGTCCAATTCCAACCCGAGGCTGCGGTAAACCGGTTCGCAGTCGTGCCCGAGGCTAGGCAAGGTCGGATCGTCGGCGAGCCGATCGGCACCGCCGGGCAAGAAATTACCGCGAATCAATTCCGGCGGACGTGCCGGAGGATGGTCCACCGCCGAGTGAGAGGCGGGGTCCGCCGCTGCCTCATCGCGAAGCATGTCACACCAGTCCGCCACGGTTTTCCGCCCGTGCCCGATCAGCGTCGATTCGGATTCCACGCCGATGCAATCCCAACCGAGCGAATCGGCGATCAACGTGACCGCCGCGAAACCGCATCCCCATTCGAGGAACCGGTTGCCGATCATCATCTGCGATCCCCGCAACCAAGCGAGTGTTTGATAGACGAGCAAGTAATCTGCCGCCACGAACTGCTCGATTTGCTCGACATCCCACCGATCCTGAAACGTCTCGATCCGGCATCGCAGGTCGTGAACCATGGCGGATACCTGGGTCGGAATCGGAGTCGAGTCGAGGTGGGGGGGCAGGTGGATGCGTTGCAACATGAACGGCAGTCAGGGCGGGGCAGGAATCGGCGAAGGTTCGCGAAACGTGGTATCATAGCACCGCGATCGGTCCCGTCCCCATGGCTCGACATTCGCCGAGCGGATAAAATCGGATTGGCAGTTTCGCCAGAATGCGTTTTCCTATTTTCAAACACGCTTTATGCCCGACTCCTCGATCCAATCGCTTCTCGCCCGGCTGCGGCTTCAGGTCCGACGCTACATCGTCTGGGATTCGTTGTTAGCGGTGATCGCGGTGATCGCGGCGGCGTTTTGGATTGCGTTTTTAGTCGATTACCTCCCCGTTCGGATCGGCGGCAGTGAGATGCCTCGCTCGGCCCGGACCGTTGTTTTGATCGCCACGTTGATCGTCGCGGGGGGTTGCGTTTGGCGGTTTCTCATCTCGCGAATGCGGCGAGATTTACCCAACGATTCGTTAGCGTTGTTAATCGAGCGTCATCATCCTGAGATCGGCGGCCGGCTCGTCACCGCCGTACAACTCGGCGACTCCCCCCGCGAGGGCGACTCGCACAGTCCCACGTTCCTGCGCCAAGTCAACGAGGAAATCGGCGGGCAGATTGAGCGTGTTGATTTGAAACGTATTTTTCGTCCCGAGCCGATTCGGCAAAAACTCACGCTCGTCGTGCCGCTCGTGCTCGCCATGCTCGCGATGGCGATCGCCAGCCCGCAGACGTTCGGCCGAGCGGTCAGTCGGTTGACGCTGTTGTCGGATTCGCCCTGGCCGCGTCAGGCGCAGCTCGAAATGATCGGGGTGGAAGTCCCGATCATCTCGGCGTTGGAAACCGACGAAGGAGCGACCGAATTGGTCGAGTTTCGCGACAGCGTCGTGCGATTGGCACGCGGCAGTAACGCGACGCTGCGAATCCGCGCTGCCGGCGAAGAGTTCGGGCATCAGATCCCCGACCTGTGTACGGTTTCTTATGCCGATGACGAAGGTAACCGCGGGCAGAGCAATCTCCGCCGCGTCGGACGCGTCGTCGACGGATACCAATCGTTCGTGTTGGACGGGCCGCCGCTGACGTCGCTCTCGCAATCGGTTTCACTCACCATTCGCGGACTCGACGATCGGTTAGCGAACTACCGGATCGAGGCGGTCGATCCGCCCGCGATCGCCGACATGCGAATGAAGGTCCGGTATCCGGATTACCTGCGATTGGTTTCGAGCGGCAGTGTTTCTGAAGGCAGTGAATTCGATCAACAACTTAACTACCAAGCCGGTGTTCGGATTCGCGAAGGCAGTTCATTGACACTGGTCGGGCGGGCCAGTTCCCCGCTCGCCGCCGTCGACGTGGCCGCCGCCGATTCCAGCTCCGGTGCAACCACTGGTTCTGACGACAACGATTCCAAAACCACTCAAGCGCTCGTCGCCGAGATTGCCGACGACGCGATGAGCTTCACACTGCGTCTCAATGATGTCCGCGAGGCCACCTCGATCCGAGTCGTGCCGAGGGATGCGGACGGAATTTCTGCCCAGGCCGCTTATCGCTATTTCATCGGCGTCGTCCGTGACGAAGTCCCCGAGACGAGTATGCGATTGACCGGCATCGGGTCCTCGATCACGCCGATCGCGATCTTGCCAGTCTCGATTATCGCGACGGACGATTACGGCGTCGAGTCCATGACGGTTTCCATGAACGCGAAATCACCGGCGATGGAAAACGAGGGGAAACCGGGCATTGAATCGGGTAACGAATCCACCGACCAAGAACACTCGCTCACGCCGGTTCTCGACCGCGAAGGCAAATCCGAGTTTACAATCGACCTGCGAGAACTCGCCGATCAATCCGTTGTTGCCCCAGTCGCAGCGGGCGGCAGCGTGACTGTCGGCGCGACGGCGCGGGATCGATTCAACCTCGCCGCCGAGCACATCACCCAGAGCGAACTGATCCGATTGCAGGTCGTCACACCGGAGACCTTGCTCGCCACCCTCGAACGACGCGAACTCGAATTCCGATCCCGATTAGAGCAGGCGATCGATGAGACGCGGCGGTTGCGACAAAGTCTGACGGCAATCCAAAGCGAAGCGGCCGAGGTGCTCGAAAAAGACGAAACGCTCGAAAAAGACGAAAAGGTGGATGCCCCAGAGAATCCGACCGAGTCAAGCGACGAGGAGGATTCTGCCGATCGCGACGATTTCCGAGCCCGCCAGCGGATCCAACTCCGCATCCGCCAAGCCGAATTGCAAGCCGCCAAATCGACCGACGAACTCGCCGGGATCGTGGCCGGATTGGATGACATGCTGCTCGAAATGGTCAACAACCGGATCGACTCGGTCGACCGACGTGAACGACTCGACGCAGGTGTCCGCACGCCGCTCGCGTCCGTCGTCGAGGAACCTTTCCCACGTCTGCGACGTCAAATTGTGGAGCTCGAACGGATTCTCATGACCGGTGAGGAATCCAGCGATGAGGCCGACGATGAGGCGAGTAACGAAGCCGATACAGACGACACCGCCGCACTGCAAATGCGATCAGCCGTCGAAGAGGCCGTTGCTACGAACGAACAGATTTTGCTGCAACTCTCCGCCGTGCTCGATAAAATGCTGGACTTGGAGAGTTTCAATGAGATCTTGGACCTGATGCGCGGGTTGATCCAAGATCAAGAAAGTTTATTGGAAGAAACCGAGGACGAACAACAAAAACGTGTGCTTGATCTGTTCCAATAGTAGCTAAACCTGTTTCGACGCCTTGCACGCGGTCCATTTTAACCCTGCCGACCGCCGCTCCGGATTTCGATTTCGATTCACCCCCCTGACCCTGCCCGTCATGCACTCAACGCACCGTCATTCGTTCTCGTTGTTCGCCTTGGTGTTCGTCATCCTCGGATGGAGCCTCGGCCCAGGTTCTTCGATCGGATCGGTCGCCTCGGCCCAAGAAGCGGCTGAGCAGACCGATCCGTTGGTGAATAAACAATCCAGCGTCGCGGCCCGCTACGCACGACTCGAAGAGTTGCTGTTGCGATTGTCTGACGTCGAAGCACGCGAGAATCCCGAACGGGCCGCGTTGCTCAAACGGGTGTCCCGACAATCTCGTGAACGGTTTGTGTTAGAGAAACTCCGCGGCGCCAGCGACCTGCTCGCCAGCGGCCAGTTATCCAAAGCTGTCGACGATCAAAAAGTAGCGACCACCGAACTCGAGGGTTTGCTCAAGCTGTTACTCAGCGAAGACCGAAGCTCAAGAATTCGCGACGAGAAGAAACGAATCGCAGAGATCATCAAACAACTTCGTTTGACCGAACGCAACGAACGCAGCGTTCGGGCGAGAACTGAAAACGGCGTCGAGCTGGAAGAGGTTCTCAAGGAGCAAGAGGAAATTTCCAAACGAGCTGAACAACTTAGCGACGAACTCCGTGAGGACGATGAGTCGGAGAATGGCGAGAAACAAGACGGAGAGAAACAGGACGGAGAGAAACAGGACGGAGAGAAACAGGACGGAGAGAAACAAGACGGAGAGAAACAAGACGGAGAGAAACAAGACGGAGAGAAACAAGACGGAGAGAAACAAGACGGAGAGAAACAAGACGGAGAGAAACAAGACGGAGAGAAACAAGACGGAGAGAAACAGGACGGAGAGAAGCAGGACGGAGAGAAACAGGACGGAGAGAAACAGGACGGAGAGAAACAGGACGGAGAGAAACAGGACGGAGAGAAGCAGGACGGAGAGAAGCAGGACGGAGAGAAACAGGACGGAGAGAAACAGGACGGAGAGAAATCCGAGTCACAACCCAAATCACCTGAGCAAGAGGCTCAGTCGCAGCTCGAAAAAGCGATCGAGCAGATGAAGGAGGCGCAAGAAAAACTCAAGGAAGAGAAACGCGGCGAGGCGACCGAGAAGCAGCGTCAAGCCGAGGAAGAGCTCCGCAAAGCGATCGATAAACTCGAAAAGATCCTTCGTCAACTTCGTGAGGAAGAGATTCAACGCGAACTCGCCAAACTCGAATCGCGATTGCGAAAGATGGCCGTTATGCAGTCCGCCGTGCTCGACGCGACCGTGCAACTCGCCCAAACGCCGGCATCCCAGCGTGACCGGACGACGGATTTGAAAGCCGGTGATTTGTCGTTCGAAGAGCAAAAGATCACGCTCGAGGCCGACCGGGCGATGCTGTTGCTACGCGAGGAAGGCTCGAGTGTCGCGTTCCCGGAGGTGATTTCTCAGCTTCGTGACGACACCCAACGGGTCGCCACGCGACTCGGTCAATCCAAGATCGACATGGTGACCCAAGGGATTCAAAACGATATTTTGGCGGCGTTGGAGGAGATGATTTCCGCCGTTGCCAAGGCCCAACGGGACAATGAGAAGAAACAGCAGCAACAGAACCAAGAGCAGGGGCAACCCTCCGGCCAAGGTTCACAAGAAGAACCGCTTGTCCAATCGCTCGCTGAGCTAAAGTTGATTCGGACGATGCAAATCCGGATTCAAGGAACGACCGAACGATACGGTAATTTGCTTGATGTGGATAATGGAGCCGAGGTCCTCACCACCGGCGAAGAAGTCCTGCCGCTGTTGCGAAACCTCGCCCAGCGACAAGATCGGTTGTATCAAATCACCCGTGATTTGGTCACCAAACGAAACCGATAGATCTGTCTTTTTTAGGAGAGCGATGAATGCGATTCGTGATTGAGCCCGCCATGCCTGCCATGCGGCACGTGTCCGCCGTTTCGGCGAATCCACTGCCCGTGTCTTTGCCCACTCGTCGCCGTCGAACGACTCGGAAATGGGCCTTCGTGGCGGCGCTGGTGTCGGGCCTGACGGGCGGCGTCGCGTTTGCGAATCCGGACGACACTCCGCCCGAGAAACCAGCATTGCAGGGAGAAGCACCCGACCAACGCATGCCCGACCAACGTATGCCCGAGCAACGAATGCCGCCGGAGTCGTTGATCCCCGAACAGGACGCCGAGTCCTTGCAACCGCAACTCGGCACCAGCAACGCCGTTGAGAACGAGGATTCGCTCGCCAAGGACGCCGATTGGAGTCCGCTCGATGCCGAGGGGATGTCCACTTTGCTCCGCAGCACGCTGGACACGATCGGGATTGTCCCGCAACAGATCACGATCGCGTCGGACCAATTTCTGAGCGACGTACGCCAAGAAGACGCCGAGCCGCTCAACGCATGGGTCCGCGCCGCCGCAGCCCAAATCCAAACCGTCGCTGAGATGCTCGAGCGCGCCGACAAGTCTTTGCTGGAGTTGTCCCTCCGTCTCGACCCCAGCGGTCCGGACTACGCGAGCATGGAATCGATGCCGCCGGAACTACGAGCGGGCGTGCGAACCTGGATCGGTCGCGAACTCGTGCGTGCTCGTTTCTATGATGAGGCTTTGCCGATTTTTGCCGAGGTCGATCCGGAGTCCGCGCCCGATGCGGCTTCGTTGTTGTTCTATCGCGGCGTGTGCTATCACTCGTTGCTGAAGACGAAAGAGGCCCTCGCGGATCTGCGAACGTTGCTGCAACACAAAGACGAAATTCCGATCCGGTTCGCCCGGACAGCGGAAATGATGATCGCCGATATCCAACCGCTCAAACAGGATTCCCTTGATGAAATCTCGCGGCTGATGACGGACGTCACCCGGCGGCTCGATCTTGGGCGTGCCGATGAACCGACGAAACAACGTGAGCAAGAGATCATCGACAAGCTGTCCAAACTGATCGACAAGATCGAAGAACAACAGCAGCAACAGCAGCAACAACAACAACAACAACAACAACAACAGCAACAACAAAACTCGCAGCAGGGTGGCGGCAAGAGCGGCGGCCAATCCCAGCCGATGGACGACAGCCGGATCGCCGGCGCGAACGGAGAGGGGGATGTCGAGCGGAAGAATATTGCAGACAAAGATGGATGGGGCAATTTGCCTCCCGCCGAACGTCAGGAATCGTTGCAACAGATCAGCCGTGATCTGCCGACGCACTACCGCGAAGCGATCGAAGCGTATTTCCGCAAACTTGCGACTCAACAGAAATAAGCGTTTTTGGCCGATTTGATGGTCGCCTCGCTCGAAGCGAGCATCGATTGGGAACTCCCGGCGGCGGATTCGCCGCTCGACCGTAGTAGCAAAGACTCCGTCGTTCAGGCTTGGGGGCTGAGCCTACCTCACTTATTGAATCGACGTCCCAGGTCGTTCGGCTACCAAATGAATCCAGCCAAGACGAGCGGAGCCGTCAGATAACCAGTCGGCGTTGGGTTGGTAGAGATTCCGGCCGTCGAACTGCCCCTGCAAAATCGCTGGAAAAACGGTATCATGAGCGTCATCTTTCCATGACGTAGAACTTTCTAGCGGCCCTCTAATTTGATGCTCAGCATGACAACGGCCTGGCGAGGGTCTCGATGAGCGACCGGTTCCCTGACCCCAACGCATCCTACGACGCGCATCATAAATTGCTGGGCATTTCCCCGCGTGACCAACCGCCGACGGCGTACCGGTTGCTCGGGATCGATGCGTTCGAAAGTGATCGCGATGTGATTGATGCGGCTGCGAACAAGCAGATGTCGTATTTGCAGGGGTGCTGCAACGGGGAGCACGCTGCGGCGGCCGAGCAATTACTCAACGAGCTCTCGTCGGCTCGGTTGCAATTGCTGAACCCGGGTTCCAAAACGCAATACGACAACGAGCTGCGGGCGGCGATACCGCCCACTTTGCCGATCCCCCCCCCGAGCCAACCGGCACCGATAAGAGGCGTTTCGAATCCGGCCCCGGTGATTCGATCGGGACCTCGTCAACGTAAACGAGTTTCCAGCCCGCTGCGGTGGTTGATGCCGATCGTGGTTCCAAGCCTTTTGAGCCTGGCCATAGCGTGGAAATTCGGGATGTTCGACCTGGCGGGTGTCCGCAAGGCGATGTCCCAAAAAGACTTTCCTGAAACACTCTCGCCGAGTAACCCATCACCCGGGCCGACCTTCGATCGCGGTTCCGATTTGAATTCTCAAACGCCGCAGTTGGAGCGTTCGAGCGGCGAAACTCCCGACAGTACTTATTCAGTCTCCCGCAGTCAGACGCGTCCCGTTACCGGTTCCAACAACAGTTCCACCCCCGGTGCGAGCATGGCGGCATCTTCGGCGGAGCAAGAGCGTTTGGATTCGTTCGCCGCGATAGGACGCGACGGCAGGCAACCGGGCCAGATTAACGACAACTCGCTGATGGCCGATTCCTACAACGGGCCCCGGTTGCCGGTGCCAGAGAACCAACTCGAAGCGGCCACTCGATCGATCAAGAAAAGGTTCGCGTCGCAAATCCTTGACGCGAAATCTCCTCACGATCGACAACACGTTGCCACGGTTTTTTTTAAACTCGCGATGAACTCCAGCAGTGCGGGCGAACAATATGTTCTTTTGCAAATGGCTCAGCAGTATTTCACCGCTACCAATGACTGCACCGGGGCGATGCGGGCGATGGACTCGTTGGAGTCTCGGTTTGACGTGGACCTGTTCGAAGATCGTGCGACGGCGCTAACGAAACTCATGCCCACAACGTTTCGCCCCTCCGACCAGGTCGCTGCCGCCGACCGCGCCGAGTCGATGATCGCCGAGGCAATCCGCCGGGAGGAATACGTTGCCGCGATCGAACTTTGCAAAGCCAGTAAAAAACTCGCGGCCGATTTTAAAAATGTTCAGATGGCCCGGAAGCTTGGTTCGCAATTAGACAAAGCCGCATTATTGAAAGAAGTGCAACCGAAGGTGGAAGCCGCTCGCAAGAGACTGGAGAGCGAACCGGGGCACGCCGGCGCCAGCGAGTACCTCGGTCGATTGCTATGTTTCGGTAAATCGCAATGGAACGAGGGCCTGCCGCGTCTTCGCGACGCCGAGAACACGAAACTCGCAACCCTCGCGGCGGCGGATCTGCAGGGCCCCACTTTGGCGAACCAGTGCAGCGAGATGGCAGACCGGTGGTGGGAGATCGCTCTGGCAACGCAAGACGATCCGGTGCTGATTCGCGGCGGCCAAGAGCGTGCCGTGTACTGGTACCGCGAGGCGATCACCCGTGGTCTGAGCGGGTTGAGCAAAGCCGCCGCGCGCTCCCGTTTAGATCAGTACGAATCCAATCACGAACGAGAAATCGCCGCACGAACGGCGCCGAACGTGGATCGACGAGAACCCAAACCGCCACCGGGTGCACCCGCCAACGCGATCCACTATGACGGAAATTGGTATTTATTCTCAGACAAACAAGTCCGATTCGATGAGGCGGTGAAGACCGCATTGAATTACGGTGGCCGGTTGGTGGTCGTGCGGAGCCAAGCCGAACACGATTTTCTATTGAAACACGCGAGACGCCCGTTGATGCTGGGCATGCTTCGCCGCGACGGCGTCTGGTATGATTCGCTCCGCGAACGCCAGTATTTTTTCTTGTGGGATGAACGCAACGGACAACCCAACGATCATGGCCAAGATCTTGTCGCGGGGATCGATCTTTACACCGATCTTTGGCACGACTATCCGAACTCACGGATGTATTTCGCAATTGAATGGGGACCAGAATGAGTATCGACCTCTCCGATCTTTTACCATCGAGCGAACCGCCCCAAACGAATCACTCGGCACCCTTGGGCATCGATCTCGGCACGACGTTCAGTTGTGTCGCTCAGGTCGACGCCAAAGGCGTGCCGCGAACGTTGCTCAACGTCGACGGTGACCCGATCACCCCGAGCGTCGTGTTATTTGAAAAGAGCGGTTTCGTCGTCGGCAAGGAGGCGGTCAAAGCCGCCATCGTTTCGCCCGAGATGATCGCCCGGTGCGTCAAACGCGAGATGGGCAAACCGTTGTTTTGGAAACAGTTCGAAGGCGAAAGCTATCCGCCCGAAGTGATCCAATCGCTCGTGCTGGAAAAACTCAAATCCGACGCCCAGTGGAAAGTCGGCCCGGTCAAGGACGCCGTGATCACGGTGCCGGCGTATTTCAGTGAACCGAAACGCCGGGCGACCCAAGACGCCGGACGACTCGCCGGTCTGAACGTGCTCGATATCATCAACGAACCCACCGCCGCGGCGATCGCGTTCGGGGTCGAAGAAGGGTTCCTCGATCCCAGCGCCGCGTCGAAGAAACCCGAGACGATCCTGGTTTATGATCTCGGCGGGGGCACCTTCGACGTGTCGGTCGTACGGATCGAAGCGAACCGATTCCGCGTCATCGCAACGGACGGCGATTTTCAACTCGGCGGGATCGATTGGGATCAAAAAATCGTCACCCACATTACCGACGCGTTCTACAACGAGTACATGCTCGACCCGGGCAAGAACGCGAAGGGCGAACAACGATTGTTGCGTGAGGCCGAAGACGCGAAACGATCACTGTCGACCCGCGACGACGTGAAGATTCATTTCGAGCACGGCGGTCATTCCATCAGTGTGCTGTTATCGCGTCGCTCGTTCAACGAAATGACCGCGAGTTTTGTCGATCGCACTCGTTTCACGACCTCGAAAGTCATCCGGGACGCTGGATTAAAATGGACCGACCTGAGCCGCATTCTGTTGGTCGGCGGTTCCACACGCATGCCCGCAATCATCGAGATGCTCGAAACCGAGAGCGGGATGCAGGTCGATCGCAGTCTCGCGGTCGACGAAGCGATCGCCCATGGCGCGGCGATCTACGCCCATTTATTATCGCAAAACGAAGGCAAGGGAAAAACCGGCAACGTGCTGCATGGTGTCGGGTCGGGTGGCACCGGATCGGCTAGCGAGGCCAAGGCGGATGTCGAGATCACCAACGTCAATTCGCATGACCTCGGCGTGCTCGGATTAGAGAAACAGACCGGATGCCATCGCACGAAAGTCCTGTTGCCCCGCAACACTGCTTTGCCCGCGAAGAAAGGCGCCGCGTTCACGACGGCCGAAGACAATCAACGCACGGTGATGGTGAACATTGTCGAAGGTGGCGACGCCAGCGGCAACCATTCGACGTCGATCGGTCGGTGCGTGATCCGTGGACTGCCGCGAGGACTGCCGGCCGGGACGCAGGTCAACGTGGTGTTCGAGTACGAGAACAACGGTCGATTGAAAGTTCGCGCTTCGATCCCGAGCACAGGCCAAAGGGCGAAGATGGAGATTCGTCGCGACTCCGAACTAACGGACAGTAAAATCGACGAGTGGGGCGAAAAAATTCGCAACCGAGGCCGTCCGGTGAACATTGCGATCGATCCGCCCCGCAGTCCTGCGGCCGGTGTCGCGGCGACCTCCAGCGACGATGCGTTCGATCTCGCGCAATCCGACTTGGTAAAGGAAACGGGTGATTCGGATGATGACGAGTTCGACGATCTGTTCGATCTGGATGATTTCTTGAAGTAGGTTTGGCGGTCGTTTCTTCCATCGCGGAGCGATCGCGTTGGGTAGCCGGGCGTGCCAACGGCCGGTAATCCATCGTCAGCACGGGTTTCTTCCCCCTCCCGGCGTCGGAGGAGACTGTTGCAGAAGTCGGATACGGTCACCGTAACGCATGAATACAAGCCCGACGCGTTAGCGAGTGACCTGTTGACCTCACTCGCTAACGCGTCGGGTTTGTACTGCAACAGTCTTCGCCGGGTGAGTTTACCGGTTGGGTAATCGCGTCTCAAAAGCGAAAACTCGTCGGTTACGGGGCCGAATCGGGTCGATCTCAATGCGAGTCCCAGGGGAGGCTGGTTTGTTCACTTTCATGTCTTTCCCTTGCAATCGTTCCAGGCACGCGGTCGAAGAGTTACCTCGTAGGAAACCCCGAACCGGCCTTGGTCGCGGGGGGTTTACTGATTTTCCCTTTCCATGACCTTGCCGCACGCTTTGTCGCGATGAGATCTGTGATCGTTCGAAACGTTGCCTCCGGTAGAGGCAGCGACTCAAGCGTAGGAATGTGGATACGATGAGTTCAAACTTGCAAGTGCGTCCCAGCCGTTCGGTACGGCGATCGACACCGGCCCGAAGCTCGCTTGATCTCAAAGATCCCACTTTCGAATCACCGGTCGAAATTGTTGGTAGCGAATCCCTCGCGGATGGGTCCAATGCATGAAGCAATGATGCGAAGGAGTCGAAAGATGAAGTACAATTTCTTGCGAAGCGTAGCGGCGACCCTCTCGGTGGGTTTTTGCACGATCGCCTCAGCCCAATACGGTCCCGCACCTCAAGGGCAATTTTCCTACGGCAACCAGTATTCTCAGCCGCAGCAATACTCACAGCCTGGGCAGTACGGACCTCCAAACCAATTCACGCCATTGAGCCAACTCGGTGTGCCCCGGACTCAAGCGGTGCAAACGTTCGGTAATCCGAACCAGGGACCGGCGAACTACCAGGCGCCGGCCAAATGGAACAATTTCGGGTCGGCCCACAACGGTCCCCAGTTGTTTCAGCCCGCCTCCACAGGCGGCTTAGATGGCAACCTGCCGACGCCGGAGTCCATTCCAAAGCCACAACCCAATTTCGGCGGCGGGCACCAACAGCAACCGCACGCGCAGCAGCACGCCCCGCCGCAACAGCAGCAGCACTCGACACCGCCGATGCATCACACGCCGCAAATGCACCCGGCTCCGATCGGTGCAGGCAATCATGTTCAGGTCGGTGCCCCGGTCGACGACGCGAACTGCGAATCGTGCAACCAAACTCCGATGCAGAGCCAATTTCTTCAAGCGGCGTCGCAGCCCTGGGAAGGCGCCTCGTTCGCCGCCCAGTCCTGTGGCATCCCCGCCCCAGCACCACGGCCGACCCTGTTCCCCTGGTTCGGTTCGTTCGATCTGCTGTTCTTCAACGCAGACACGAATGGGAAAGACCGTAACGTGGTTTCGGTCTATGACACTGCTAACGCCGGTGGACCAGTTGACCCAACGCGTCCTTACCTGCCCAACACTGGCATCGGTTCGCTCGATCCCGGTTCCGCGTTGGGTTACCAGTTGAGTTTTGGTCGCTACTTCGGATGCGGGCAGTTCGGACTCGGAGTGAGTTACTTCAACTTCGATCCAGATACTGAATCGTTCACGAGTAACATTTATGCTCCTCAGGGTGCTCTCCCTGGAGCAGGTGGCGGTGCCATCCGTGCCTCGGGAATGCCGCATTACAATGCGGCGTTTATGCCTACCTACCTCTACGACAGCGATGGCGCCGGAGCAGGCGGCTACAACGCGCTCAACGGCGGGGCAGATTACAGCGTCTACGACGTCATTGATGGTCGTGCCGGTCAGTCGGCCTTGAATGGTACAGACGGAATCAACGGTAACGCCGATGATGATGCCAACGCGTCCGGAGTAGGTGGAGATGCAGCGAACTCGATGGCGGAAGCGGTTCAGTTCCGTGCTCGTCGCGACATCGATATCCAAGGCCTTGAAGTCAACCTGTTCAGCTTCGGTTTGATGGGTGCTCAACGGGCCGCCGCCATGGGCGGTGGTGGTGGATTCGGTCGACTCGGCTCGATCTTCGGCGGTGGTTTCGGCGGCGGCTACGGTGGATTTGGCGGATACGGCGGTGGTCACGCTCGTGGTTACGGCGGCCAGAACCAAGGCGACTCGTGTGCCCAACAACCCTGCCGACCCGCACGCGGATTCGGTGGCGCCGGCGGACCCCTCGTCCGCCCCTGCACCGGCAAACTCCAAATCGTCACAAGCCACGGTCTGCGTTGGTTCCAGTACAACGACAGCATCGACTTCGCGTTCGATGTCGATGGACGGGCTGGCTTCACCGGGAACGATATCTACGACACCACGTCGACCGAGAACAACTTGTTCGGATATCAGTTCGGCAGCCGGTTGGTGTACTGTTTGGCCAGCCGTGTGAACCTGAACATCGGTGGCAAGTTTGGCGTTTACGGCAACGAGGCTGAATTCAGGCACCGCTTGGGTACCCAATTCACCGCAGCGGAACTCGCCGCCATGCCTGGTTTGCAAATCGATTACCACACGACCGACACCGTCTTGTCGACGCTCGGCGAAATCGATCTCGGCCTCGGCGTTCGCGTCACCAACGCTTGGACGGTTCGTGGTGGTTACCGTGTCATGGGTGTGACCGGATTGGCTTCGTCTGACAACTACTCCCGCGACTACAGCTCGTCGGCATCGGCCAGTGCCCTGCACGCCGACACCAGCCTGTTGTTGCACGGTGCCTACGTCGGAGCGGATTTCAACTTCTAACGTTCGAAGTTCCGAGGCAAACTCAAGTTTCATCATCCAGCTCCCTGCGGTCTCTGATCCAGATCGCAGGGCAGATGAAACCGTCACTCGAAACGCACCTGTCCGGGACGTGCCGGGTGACACCTCGAAAAACCCGCGAGCTTTTCGGTGAAAGCTCGCGGGTTTTTTCGGTTCATCCGACCGAAGCGTGCGCAGACCCCAGGATCGAGGTTTTTCAAGGCATGGCCCCCGTGTCCCATGATTTGATGAAAAATCGTCCTCGGCGAACCGAAATCCGCCGAAATCCGCCGAAATCCGCCGAAATCCGCCGAGGACCGGCGGCACCATGGGCGCACCGCTTTTGCAGGAAGACGCTGGCGACCGAGAGATCCCTTGTCCAGTGGCACCTCTGCAGAGCTCGACTGCGTTTCGTCCGGCTTACGTCGTCGACCAGCATCCAGACTCATGCACCAATCTCGTTGGACACGGGAGTCATCCCTGGAAAACCTCCGCCGCACGCTTCCGCCGGATCAACCGCTTTTCAATCGTTTTTTAACGGTAGCGTTGCCGAACCGAACCGGTTTTTGTGTTTTGTGGGTGGTTGCCGCATTGGCCTGGACACCGCCGGGCGACAATTGATACAGCCCAGGTCGGTTGCGGCCCGGCCGCATGAATGCCCGAATACCGGTGAACCCGTTCGCACGAACGGACCCACCCAGTGGTCTCATGGATGAGGCCCGCCCGCGGAGAGCCACAGATGAGTACTTGGATCGGAATCCCTTTTTTGTCGGCCTTCCTTTTTGTCATGGGAGGCATCTTGGTCGGGCATCTGTTGTGGTATCGCGACCGCAGCCGTGATTTGCAGGCCATCAAGGAGGCCGAGTCGAAATACAGCAAGGCGAAAGCCGCCGCTCGCGACCGCAAACACCAATTCATCGACGTCTCCCGCGACGCCAAATCGTTCGAGCACCAATGCGGTGAGCAACTCGGCGAAATCGAATCGCTCCGCACCGCCCTGGCCAGCCAAAAACAGCACAGCGATTCACTCGAAACCGAGATCGGCAAACTGCATTCCGAACAGAGCCGGTTCGAACTCGCCTGCCGCGACGCGCAACAACAACGTGACGCCGCCCTGGACCAAACCGAAGACGCGGCTGCCGAAATCGATCAACTCCGCGTCTCGCTCGAAGAAACCGAATCCCGGTTCCAAACCGCATCCCAGAAAATGCAGGAACTCGCCACCGCCGCCGAATTGGCGGGCTCGGAAATCGGAAAACGTCAATCCCACGCCGAACAACTCAACCAAACCAACGGCCAACTCGAACACAAGATCGCCTCGCTCGTCGAACAACTCGAAGCGGGCCAAGCTCGCCACGGTCGAGATGAAATCGAGCGGGAACAACTCGCCGAACAACGCGACCTGTTGCTGCAACAACACGACGATCACGCTCGCGAGTACGGACAACTGACCAGTCGCGGCGAACAGCTCGCCACCGAAATCGAAGAACTCCGCTCGCGTGCCGATGACCTCACGATTCTCCGTGAAGAAGCCATCGAGCAACGCGATCAAGCGCTCGCTCAACGGGACCAATTCGCCGGCGAACGTGGCGAGGTTTCCGGCCAACGCGACGAAATCGAACTCCAATGCCAAACCCTCGTGGCCGAACGGGACGACGCAATCGGACAACGCGACTCGATCGCGGCCGAGTTGGAAGAATTGGTTGCCAAACTCGAACAAAACAACGCCCGGTTTGAAACCGTCCAACAACAGCACGATGAAATCCTGTCGCATCGAAATCAGCTCGTCAGTGATCACGAAGAGGTCGTCGCACGAACCACAAGCCAACTCGCCGAGCACGAGGAGAAGGCTGTTCAAAGCGAAGAGCGATACGCTCAATTGCAAACCGACTACGCCGCCCTGCGTGACCAGTACGACGTTGCGATGCAAGCGACCCAGCAACAACAGGACGAGTCCGCCAACCATGAATCCCAAATCCAGCGACTCGAAACCGCCCTGCAAGAAACCACCGTCAAGATCCAAACGCTCCAAGACGAACATGAAGAATTACTGGAGCAACTCGACGAACGCACCTCGCGAATCCAAACCGCCATCGACGGACGCGTGACGGCAGAAACCGCACTGAGCCAAATGGAATCGCAGATCGAATCGCTGCAGTCCGAACTCGCCGACGCCAACCAAATGCGTTCGCAATACGAGTCCCAACTCAGCGAGATTCACCTGTCCACCAACCAACTTCGCACCCAAGCCAAAGAACTCAGTACGACACTCAGCGACAAAGACCAACGGATCGTAGAACTGCAAAAACAAATTGCCGTTCAAGACGAAGCGATCAACCGGCATCGCGCCGAAGTCCAACGTCTCAACGCGTTCCGTCCCGAGTTTGAAAAACTCAAAGAGAGCGTGACGTTGAAAGCGGCGGCGCTCGCGAAAGCTGAATCGGAACTGCGTGCTCGTCAAGAGGCCGCTGCGAAATGGCAGTCCGAAGGCGAGAACCGGGACGCGAAAATCGCGACTCTGACTCAAGAGCACCAGCAGGTCCGAACCGAAGTCGCTAACCAAACCGAAGTCATCGGACGACTCCGCCGCGAGCTGCAAAACGCCACCGAGCAACTCGAATCCGCTAAGCAGTTCGAACCCACCGCAGCCGCGATGCAGGAGAAAGCCGAGACGATGCAAACCCGCAGCGAGGATCTTCGCAAGCAATTGCAAAACGTCTCAGCGGAACTCGAAGCCAGTCTCGACGCCAATGCGAGCATGCAAGAACGAATTCGCCAAATCGAATCCCAGTTGCACGAGAACGCCGTCGCCATGCGAGACCTCCGCCGGAAACGCGCCAACGTCCCCGCCCTCGGCAACAATACCGCCGCAGAATCCCAACCGCAACGCAAAGCCGCGTAGGAATCGTCCCGAAGCAACGTACGTCAGACTTTCCAGGCTGACCTACGGTGTCGCCATGTCAGCCTGGAAAGGCTGACCTACGGTGTCGGCATGTCAGCCTGGAAAGACTGACCTACGGTGTCGGCATGTCAGCCTGGAAAGGCTGACCTACGGTGTCGGCATGTCAGCCTGGAAAGGCTGACGTACGGTGTCGGCTCGGAGAGCCGAACGACATTCTTCGAACCTGTGTTTCACTTTTCTGGCTTGGTGACCACAACCTCGTCTTCACCCCAGACGACGCGCAGCCCCACAATGGCGGCGACCATCTCGCCTAACTTGGGGAGCGTTTCCTGCTTCGCGTCGAGGCTGACGAGCTGTTCACTCGCCAGCCCGGCTTCGGGTTCGATGCGAAACCGTCTATTATCGGCCGCGGCGAGTTGACCGAGCACCTCGGCGACTGGTTTATTGACGAGTTTCAAATCAAACACGAGGTCTTGACCGGGTCGTTTTTTGTCGGCTGGTCGCTTGCCCGCCGCCCATATCGCCGCGATCGCTTCCCGGTGATTCGTTGCGGTGGTGAGGACCAGCAGTTTTCCATCGGTCGTGCGGATGGTCGAACGCGGCTGTTTTTGTTTCAGTAAATCACGAATCAGGCCCTCCGAATCGCCCGCCGGATAGGTCAAGGGGAACGGCTTGGCCGGAGCCATCGCCGACCAGACCTGGACGCCTCCGGGAACTCCGCTCGCCAGCGGTTTGAGGGCGGCGAGTGTTTTCAAAGGCGTGCCCCGTTTCATGCCCATCTCGAACTGCGCCAACACCAAACTGACCGCCAGCGTCCGGTCGACTTCGATCAATTCCCCGCCCGGCCAAACGTCGTGCGGCAACCAGGAACTCGCGGCCGGTTGAGCAGGCGGGATCGCGGCGCGAGCCCGACCAGGGGTCGCCGACAGAATTTGGTTCAGTACTTCCCCAGCGGTGCTGCCGGTCGGCCAGCGGACGGTGATCCGCTCTTCGGCCCCAGCCGATGGACACAAATGGTCGATCGTCGCGTCGACCCAGGCCGGACGTCCGACGAGCAGAACGCCGGGTAAGGGGAACACCGCCCAATCGGCATCGCTGGCGATTTTCAATACGATTTGCGACGCTGGAGTCGCGACCAGGGTCAAACGAACGGGGATCCCCGTGTCGACGTGACGATCGATCCAAACCGAACGCAGCGACGCCGCCGCGTCAACGCCCGCTCGGTTCGGGCCGCCCGCAGGTCGCCGACCGGGGACCGAACTGAGAACCTGTCGCAGCAGTTTGTCCGCATTTTGATCGTCAATGCTCAAGGTCAGCAGCGTGCCGGAGAGCGACTCGCCCGCCATCGGACTGAGCAGGGGTGGTTGGCCACTCGCCGCTGTCGGCAGCCCCCAAGTGGGAATCCCGATTGCAAGAGTCCAGCAGGAAAGGCAAATCAGAATGCGACCGAACATTCGTGCTCCGCGGTGGGATTGGATTGGCCGATTTTCAACTTTTCGATACATCGGACTCACTTTTTTCATTTGCCGGCTTGCCCGCCAGCTTGATCGGTCTAACATCGGAAAGTCAAATAGGGGAGACAAAGAATGTCCATTTTTCCTACCGCCTGACGCAGTTGTTGGACAGTTGAACCGATTATACCGACCTAAATGGATGCTAACGTGACGACACCTCAAGTCCATACCACCCGGCTGGCTGCGGCCTACCGACGATACCTGCAATCTGCCAACTCGTGTCGATTCGCTCACGAAGTCGACGAAACCTACACCTCGGCGACGCTGATCGCGTTGCTCGGTCGAGGCGTCGTGGAGCAACGTCGGGCGGCAGCCCTGGCCCTTGGGATGCTCGGCGATCATCGCTGTGTCGATGCCTTGGGGCGGGCGATTTCGGATTCCGATCGAGGCGTCCGCTTAGTTTCGGACGATTCATTCCGGGCCGTTTTGGTCCGGGATGTCGCGCCGCTGCATCACCAGCAATTGCTGCGTGTGATGCACCTCAACGATGGCGGCGAGTACGCCGCAGCGCTGTCGCCGACCCTGATCCTGATCGATCAAGCCCCGACCTACGCCGAGGCGCATCACCAACTCGCGATTTGCTGGCACGGGTTGGAGGATTTCGACCGTGCGGAGCGGTCTTATCAAAATTGTCTGTGGCATTGCCGGTTTCATTACTTGGCGTGGCAGAGTTTGGCCAAAATCCGGTATTTAAACGGAAATTTGGAGAAATCCCTGCAAGCACTCGATTATTGCTTGGACATCAACCCGGACCTGGAGACCGCACGGATGCAGCGTCGGCAGATTCGCCGTCGGATGCGTCAGAGCGACGTTTGAACACGATCTTTCGGAGAGCCTGTTTCGATGACGGATGAGTTTTTTATTGGCTGTTTGGCGTTGATGGTTGCCACCATTGCGATCGCGATTGCGTTGGGCCCGTGGACGCGTCCTTACCGCATCGGATCGGTCGCCCGCGTGGAGAACCGATTCGGCAAACCGGCGGCGAGATCGGTATGGTTGATCGTCGCGATCATTGCCGCGGCCAGCGGCAGCGCCATTTTGACCGGGTTGCGGCCCGGATACGCGGCGCCAACGAACCAAGAAGAAATGCCGCAATAGCGGGTACCGTGATTTTTTTCGGCTCATTGGGTAATCCGAACCCGACGCGCTCGTTTGGAAGCTGGATTTGGCTGCAACTCCCGAAATTGAGCAACTCAGGCTACGTCATTTTTCTAATCGGGACGACTCGTTAGACTGTCCGGCATGAAAGACACCGAACTGCCCGCCGCGACCTTCGATCTGCACCAACCCTTCCCGCCTTCGGGCGATCAACCCGCCGCGATCGCCCAATTGACCGCGGGGATTCTCGCGGGCAAACCGGCACAAACTCTGCTCGGGGCGACCGGGACGGGCAAGACCTACACGATGGCGAACGTGATCGCCAACATCGGGCGCCCGGCACTCATCCTGAGCCATAACAAAACACTCGCGGCCCAGCTCTACGGCGAGTTCAAAGAGTTCTTCCCCAACAACGCCGTCCATTATTTCGTCAGCTATTACGACTACTACCAACCCGAAGCCTACATCCCCCAACGCGACGTTTACATCGAGAAGGACTCCTCGATCAACGAGGAAATCGACCGTCTGCGTTTGGCCACGACGAGTTCGCTCGTCAGCCGCCGGGACGTCGTCATCGTGGCCTCGGTCAGCAGTATCTATGGGCTCGGTTCGCCGAAGGATTACAAAGAACTCGTCATCGACATTCATCGCGGAGAAACGATCCGCCGTGACAATTTGTTACTCAAACTCGTCGACGTGCAATACGACCGCAACGATTTCGCGTTCGAACGTGGCAAGTTTCGCGTTCGTGGTGATTCGATCGAGATTTGGCCGACGTATGAAGAGTTCGCTTTTCGGATTGAAATGTGGGGCGATGAGATCGAACGCATTTCGTTGATCAAACCGCTCTCGGGCGAAACGATCAAAACCGTCGACGATCTTTACATCTATCCGGCGAAACACTTTGTGATGCCCGAGGACCGGATCCAGGCGGCGCTCAAAAGTCTGCGTCAGGAACTCGCCGAGCAACTCGAAGTGTTTCAAACGCAAGGCAAATTATTGGAGGCTCAACGTTTGTCGGCGCGGACGAAATTCGACCTCGAAATGCTCGCCGAAGTCGGTCACTGCCCTGGCATCGAAAACTACTCACGTCCGCTCTCAGGCAAAGAACCCGGCGCGACGCCGGACACGTTGTACGAGTTCTTTCCCGACGACATGTTGACGTTTGTGGATGAATCGCACGTCACCGTCCCTCAGGTCCGCGCGATGTACGCCGGTGACCGCAGCCGGAAAACGACGTTGGTGGAACACGGTTTTCGTCTACCCAGTGCGTTGGACAACCGGCCGCTGAAGTTCGATGAATGGGTGCAGCGGACCGGGCAAATTTGTTTCGTCAGTGCCACGCCGAGCGATTACGAACTCGAACGCACCGGCGGCGAGGTCGTCGAGCAGATCATTCGACCGACCGGCTTGCTCGACCCGATCGTGGAGGTGGTTTCGGCCCGTGGCCAGGTCAACCATTTGCTCGACGAGGTGCGATTGCGGGCGGCGAAGAACGAACGCGTGCTCGTGACGGCCCTCACCAAACGGCTCGCCGAAGACCTGTCGAATTATTTTCAGGAACAATCGGTTCGTTGCCGTTGGTTGCACAGTGAACTCAACGCGTTCGAACGGGTCGATTTGTTGCAAGAGCTACGCACCGGTCAATTCGATTGCCTCGTCGGTGTGAACCTGTTGAGGGAGGGACTCGACCTGCCCGAGGTTTCACTCGTGGCGATTCTCGACGCGGACAAGGAAGGTTTCTTGCGGAGCGAGACGAGTCTGATTCAAACGATCGGCCGTGCCGCACGGAACGCTAACTCACGCGTGTTTTTGTACGCCGACAAAATCACCAACTCGATGCAACTCGCGATCGACGAGACTGAACGGCGCCGCGTGATCCAAAAAGCCCATAATGAAAAACACGGCATCATCCCCAAGACGATTTTCAAAAGCATTCGCATGGGAATCGAATCCGACGCCGCGAAACACCGCGAGGCCGAACGTCAAGCCACCGCCGAGAGCGAGATCACCTACATCACGTTGGAGTACGTCGAGGCGCTCGAACGAGAGATGTTGTCGGCTGCCGAGGATCTCGAATTCGAACGGGCGGCCCGATTGCGAGACCGCGCCGTGACGTTGAGAGCGAACATCGGTAAACAGCTTGCTGAAATCGAGATGTCCGACAAAAAAGAAAGTTCCGGCGGACGAGGCCAAGGACGGCGGGGAGGGAAAAAGCAAAAAGGGTTGAACCCCAACCGAACGAAAATCCCCCGACCGAAACGAGGTTAAGCCGATGGACGCAAGACGATCCAAGCTCAAATCGGTTACAATCCAATCCGCGTGTACCCGGTGCTCGGTTGCCTCTCATGGAGAACAGACGATGCGATTAATTTGTTTTTTAGTACTGATGTCGATCGGGGCGTGTTTTTCAACGGCATCGGCCCAGCTCATCAACCAAGGCGTGACGAACCAAAATTTCGGCGGCTCGTTTTTTGAGAGCAGCGGGATCGGTTGGCATCTCAACGGCCCTGGGTTCGCTGCGAACTCGGGTTTCGCGGGCCAGCCCGGTGGTGTTGTCCCTCCGTTTGGGAATTTCAACCCGAACTCGGGGTTGCAAACGGGCGTCGGCATCCGGGGTGGTGGGTTCGCCGGCGGTCTGACAGGAGGATTTTCCCAAGGCAGTATCCGCAGCAACGTTTCGACATCCGCGTCGGTGACGACGATGGATGGGATGCCCGGATTCATTTCCAGTCAAACGGTCCGTCCGTTCGTGACGGGAATCACGCCGGTCGTTGGCGGGCAAGTGTTTGGCGGGCAAGTGTTTGGCGGGCAAGTGATTGGCGGCCAGAGATTTTTGTCGACGATGCCTCCTCTGCCGCCTTCACCAGCGCAAGCGTTCGGAGCCTATCGCCAATCTCAGATGGCCGAACTCCAGCATCGTCAGTCGGTTCAAAACGACGCGGTTCAAAAGAAAGCCGAACAAGCGTTCGACCGTGGAATGCGAGCCGAAGAGGAAGGTAACCTCCGCATGGCACGGGCGAACTATCGCAACGCATTGCAGACCGCGATGGGTTCGCTCCGAATTCAGGTCCTCAACCGAGTTCGCGCACGAGGCTGGTGAGCCCGACGCGTTAGCGAAGGATTCATCGCTTGGTCCCTCGGCTGTCGCGTCGGGTCAAGATAAACGGACCTAAAGAATGCCGCCGTGGGTCCGAATGGGGGTCAGGTGACTCGGCGCGTCGAGCTGCCAAAATCGTTCCCACTCGTCGACCACCGCACGCAGGTTTTCAGACGTGTAGAGCAACTGTTGAACCCGACGTTCCGGGCGTGCCGAGTAGATCGGCAGGAAACAGCCGACCGACGTCGAAATCGCGAGCATCAATGCCACACCCAGGCACGCTCGCATCATCAACGATCGCACCGGTCGCCGACGGTTCCGAGGGGTCGTTTTCACTTCGCGGGGACCAGCGGTCGGGGCAGGCATCGTCAAATTTATCATCTGGGGTTCCTCCGTGAACAACAAACGCTATCAGGTCGAAATCAACCCCAACTGCCACGAGGGCGAGTCGGGTCTTCCGAATCGTGAGATGGTTGAGGGCGGTGATGGGGACTGGATCGGGTCGTGGATTTTGCAGAGTCGGTTTGGGCGTCGCCGGCTTTCGTTTCACCGTTTGGGAACTCGGGATCGAGCCAATCCGGGCGACCGGGTTGTTCGCTCAATTCTCGAACGCGTTGCTCCATTTGTTTGCCAGGTTTGAAACTGACGATGAACTTTTCAGGCACGTGGACTTGCTCGCTCGTTTTCGGATTCCTCGCACGGCGTGCCGCTCGAAGTTTCACCTCGAAAACGCCAAAATTCCGCAACTCGATTCTGCCTTCACGAACCAGCATTTCGACGATCGAATCGAACGTCCGCTGCACCACGTCTTTGGTCTGTTGTTGAGTCAGTCCGAGTTCTTCGGAGATGACTCTGACAATTTCTTTTTTAGTCACTCCGTCAGCACTCCCATCCCGGTTGGACTCGTTACGCAAAACATGATTCCGGGGAGCGTCACTGCGACGCAAACCGTGAAATATGCAAGACTTAGGAACCAATACTGTATGGACGTGGACGGGCGAGTGTCAAGGAGACATGGCGTCCGAAAATCGCGTGGATGGAAATCCGACGCGAAAATTGGTTGCCAATCGTCTCGGCAAACCGTCTCTCAATGACCCTTACAACGGGTATCGACCGGCATAATCGTCAAGGTCCAGCTAAACCGCAAAAAAGTCAAGAAAACTAAACCGACTTCTCTTGCCGCCGAACCTCAATCTGCTCGAGCGAGTAGACCGGCCCGATTCCCGCACCGGGACAGACTTGTCGGGTTTCGTCCCAATCGGCGGGCGTTTCCAGAGTGCTGTCCCAAAACGGCCAAGTCCGGCATTGGATCGGACGGGCCCGATAGACCAAACAGTGCCGCGAATCGGGGTCCAGGAAAATGCAATCGCCGTCGGGATACTCGACCAAGCTCACCTGTTTGCCGACGCGGCGAGTGTATTTTTTCCTAAATCCCTCAACCGTCATGTCCAATTCGACCGCCATCGCCGAAATTTCTGCGTCGTCGACGAACACGTATCCCGGCTCGCCGCTGCAACAGGCGCCGCACTGCGTGCACTCAAATCGTAAACCGTCGGCGTACCATGGGGCAGCGTCCTTGGAGGCAGCGTCACCGGGGGCAGAACGATCGTGGGGCGGTTGGGAACGGGGGCGAGACACGGCGAGGAATCGTGGGCGAACGAGGGCAGAACGTGAGTAGCTCAGAATAACGATTTTCGCGGAGAGCAAAAGAACCCACAATCGCCTATTCTTATCAAAAAATCGCCTCCAAACTGGAAAAAACGCTGACAGGCCCCACACCCATGGCAGACGTCCACGCCTACGATGCCGTTCCCTATCCGGATTTCGTTCACCCGCGAACGGACCCCGACTCAATCGCTTCGATGGCACGGCTGCATGGATTCATCGCCGCCGATCCACGGAATTCGCGAATTCTCGAACTCGGATGCGGGCAGGGCGGCAATCTGATTTCCCTGGCCTCGATGTATCCCGAATCACGCTGCGTCGGGATCGACCTCAGTGCCGGGCACATCGCATCGGGAAAATCGACAATCGATCGGCTCGGACTGACGAACATTCGGCTCCGCGCCGGCGACGTCTGCAATTTCCCATTCGACGACCTGGACGTCGAAGGCGAGTCGACGTTCGATTTTATTCTCGTCCACGGCGTCTATTCGTGGGTGCCTGAGGAGGTTCGTCGGCATTTACTCAGGATCGCAAGAAATCACCTGAGTCCTCGGGGCGTCGCATTTTTCAGTTACAACACGTATCCGGGCTGGCACTCCAAAGGCCTGGTGCGGGACATGGTGCGTTATGACGCAGAGAACCACCCGGAGATCGACGGGGCGTCGCGAGCACAATCGTCACCGTTGGATGCGATCGCCGAGGCTAAACGGTTTCTCGCCGATGTGGCTCAATCGGTTCCCGATTCGACCGGCTACGGCCAGATGCTTCGCGACGAGTTCCGATCGATTCTGCAATCCGATGAAGGCTATCTATTTCACGAACAGTTCGAAGCGGTCAATCAACCTCGGTATTTCCATGAGTTCATTGACGAGATCCACGCGACCGAATTGCGATACGTTTGCGAATCCGGTTTGACGTTTTTGCCGACGCAAACCGAAGCGATGAGACGCCGACTGGCGGCGTTGCCGATGCTCAGACGAGAGCAAATCATCGACTACCTCGGCAACCGTTCGTTCCGTCAATCGTTGCTTTGTCGGGCGGATGGTGATGCGACGCCAGCCGAGGATCCCGATGCTGCGGCGATCGAATCGCTGTGGATGTCCACCGAAGCGACTTGCGTCTCTTCACCCGATTTTCGCGTCACGAATCCCGATGGGGCGTCGGCCACGCTAGGGAACCGCTTCACTCAGGCCGCGATGCGGTACCTCGAATCGGTCCACCCCGCCAGCGTCAGTTGGGAGGAATTGTGGAAGGTCGCAGGGGCTGCGTTGGATGAGTCCGGGCCGGGTGAGGCGGCGCCGAGTGATTCATCCGCCGACCAGGCCGGCGTGGTTTTGCAGGCGGAACTTTTGCAATTAGCCCACGTCTCGATGGTCCGTTTCCACACCGGTCGGTTGCCTTTGGTGAGCCAAGTTTCCACACGGCCGATGGCGAGTCCGTTGGCACGTTGGCAATCGGGGGCGGGCGAGGTTGTCACGTCGAGGCGGCACACCGCCGTCCGCCTCGATGCGCCGACGCGTCACTTGATTACTTTGTGCGACGGCGAGAACGATCACGCCGCGATCACCGCCGCGATGATCGAATTCGTCAGCCGCGATGGCGTGTCCCTGCAACACGACGGGCAACCGGTAACCGACCCGAGCTGCGTCATGCAACTCGTTCAAGAAAAAATCGGTCCGAACCTCGTGAACCTCGCCAAGATGGGTTTCCTGGTGTCTTGAGGAAGGAAAAGTTCGGTTGATCCGGCGGAGGCGTCCGCCGGAGGTTTTCAAGGCATGACTGCAGTGTCCAACGAGATTGGTGCCTGAGTAGGGATGCTGGTCGACAATGCAAGCCGAACGAAACGCAGTCGAGCTCTGCAGAGGTGCCACTGGACAAGGGATCTCTCCGTCGCCAGCGTCTTCCTGCAAAAGCGGTCCGCCCGTGGTGCCGACGGTCCTCGGCGGATTTCGGCGGATTTCGGTTCACCGAGGACGATTTTTCATCAAATCATGGGACACTGCAGACATGCCTGGAAAAACCTCGATCCTGGGTTCGGCGCACGCGTCCGTCGGATGAACCGAAAGTTCCACCGCGATGGATGAAAAATTTGCCGCAGACAAGATTTTGCCGGAATTTGACAGGATGATTGAGGACAGGAAACTTCCATATTGGAGCGAGTTCCGCGCAACGTTTTTTCTGTCGTTCATATTTCTGTCGATCAAGTCTTGCTTCGATGCTGGCCAATCCAAGAGCACCCCTCACGCGGCTTGGGCATGAGGCCGGACCGACGCGGTCTCTTCGAGAATCTCTCGGATCGCGATCGCTTGCTCGGTCGCCGGTTGAGACAGGTCCAGAAACAGCACCCGCCGGCCGCGGATTTCGCACCACGTGCATCCGTTGCCACCGAGCGGTTCGCCTCGAATTTCGAATCCGTGATTCCGGGCAATTCGTGTCAAACGACGCAGTCGATCGAGGATATTTTCGTCGTCTTCAGTCGATGCCGTGGGGAGTGTGCGGTTCATCGCGGTTGCGGGGATTGGGGGCGTGAGAATCGGAAGCTTGAGAAAGCACACCGGCGAGTCAAGGTTTGCCGGTCACCGGTTCCAGATTTAACAAAGACGCCGATTACACCGATAGATCCAATCAGGCCCGGTGCGAAACGGACCGCTCAAGCCACCCCCAATCCACCTTCCCCACTGGCTAATCATGTCGGACACCCCCACGCCTCCACGCGTTTCCAATCACGAAACGCAAACGCTGGAAATCCAAGCGTTGAAGTCCCAAGTCCGTCACCTGCAAAGTCTCTCGGCACTCGGCGAATTGACGGGCACCGCCACGCACGAATTCAACAACGTCCTCATGACGGTGATCAATTACGCGAAATTAGGGCTGCGGAACCAGGACGCCGCCAGTCGTGACAAGGCGTTGACAAAAATCCTCGAGGCGTCCGAACGGGCGGCGAAGATCACCAACACGATCCTGGCCCAAGCCCGCAACCGTAGCGACGCGATGGAGCCGACCGACTTGGTCGCCCTCGTGCGAGACACGTTGGTCCTGATGCAACGTGAAATGCAAAAATACCGCATCTCCGTGGAACTCGATCTGGCCGAGGGACTGCCGTTGATTTCCGCCAGCGGCAACCAAATCCAGCGGTTGCTGCTGAACCTGATGACCAACGCACGCCAAGCGATGGGTGAAGGCGGCACGCTGCTGATTCGGGTCGCCGCAGGTGCATCGACTACCGGTTCGGCGTCGCCGGGAACTGCCCCCAGCGAAGTCGAGTTGACGATCCGTGATTCCGGCGCGGGCATTCCCGAGGATGTGTTGCCGCGAATTTTCGAACCGTTCTTCTCGACCAAATCCGGCCCCGACGAAACCGGCAAAGGCGGCACCGGGTTGGGGCTCGCCGGATGCAAAGACATCGTTGACGAGCACGGCGGACGGGTGCGGGTGCGTAGCACCGTCGGGCGTGGTACCGAATTTTCGATCCGTTTGCCCGTGAACTGCCCGACCAAGGTGGCTGCCTGATGAGCAACGCAGAACCGAACCCGAATCGGGAGATCGCGATCGCCCTCGATGCCATCGCGCTGACGATTGCCGGGTCCGACCCGAGCGGCGGGGCGGGATTGCAAGCCGACTTAAAGGCGTTCCAACAAAACGGCGTCTACGGCATGTCCGTCGTGACCTTGATCACGGTGCAAAACACACTCGGTGTCGGGCACGTCGAGTTACTCTCGCCTGAATTAATCATTCAACAATACGACGCAGTGGTCTCGGACATTCCGCCGCGTGCGATTAAAACCGGCGCCCTCGGGAACGCCACCATCATCGCGGAAATCGCCTCGCGTTTGTCGATGTGCGATTGCCCGATCGTGGTCGATCCGGTCATGGTCAGTAAACACGGCGCCGCGCTCGTTGATGACGCCGCCGTCGAGGCCTACCGCGACGAGATGCTGCCCGTGGCGACACTGCTGACGCCGAATCTCTACGAAGCCGAGCGGTTGTTGGGTCGCAAGATCGGTCGCCAGCTCGACGATCTGTTGCGTGCCACCCAAGACCTGCAGGAACTCGGACCGGAACAGGTCTTACTCAAAGCCGGTGAATTCGAAGGCAGTCAATTGCACGTTCTCGCAACCGCTGAGAACATTGTCACACTCGCGGTGGAGCGGCACGAGACGAACCAAACCCACGGTGCCGGATGCTCTCTCTCGGCGGTCATCGCCGCCCGGATCGCGCTGATTCCGCCGGAGCAGGAACTCGAAGCTCGCGTCCGCGCGGCAGTCGATTTCGCGATCCCCGCGATCAACCACGCCGTCCGGTTCGCCCCCGGATACGGCACCGGTTCCGGACCAGTCGAATCGCGGGTATTGCATTACGGCGACTGACTCAGCACCTGTTGATCTATTTCAAACAATGGTTTCCAACACCGTTTCGTTCTACCCTTCACGTCCATAGGGTGCTGCTTCAACCGTCGACATTGAGTTCGCGGTAGCCTTGCCAGACGACTCCGGGACGGTCTCGGTACATATCTGGTTGCTCGGCGATGTCGATGATCTTTGCGGCAATCGGATAGGCACGACTCTGCCACGCGAGCACGCGTCGGCACGCGTCGGCGATCTCTCCCCAAGGCGTCTGGTAGCTCACGCAAGATTCTTCGTGGGCTAAACGTCCGTACCAATCGTCCCACTGCTGCTGGTCGACGAGCTGAGAAATGATGCAGCGATAAAAGTGCACCCCCTCGGTGACTCGGTGACGGCACTCTCCGGTTCACGAAAATTCATGAACATTTAATCGGGAGCCAAACCCGCCGCCAGAACTCGATCGATGAAACCTTGACGCAGCGAATCATCCTCACTCATTTCTTCAACATGACGCCACAGCAGTGCAAACAATTTTGCCATTCCATCGCGTGTCAAATAATCCACTTCGGAAAGTGGGAGCAGTAGGAATTCGCTCAACCGATTGCGAAAACCATCGCTTCGATTCAATCCCGCCTCCGCAGCCACACGATGGGCAGCCACCGTCCGAACGCGGTCCAGATTGTTGGCCGCTTCGGCTTCCGTCGCCGCCAACGACTCTTCGCATCGCTCCAGTTCCAGTAACGAGGAGGCTCGGTAGTAGTTCCGGTGGTGTTCGCTGCGCTCGACCACCGGCTAATCGCTTGAATCCCCTCGGGATAACGACCCATTCCACACGGAATCAGGTTGTGGGGATAAGAGAGGCGTCTCGCCCGCATAAATTGTGTGGGCACTGAAAGACGCGTCACCGCGTTGGGTTACACCAAGAGCACGTTGATAATCTCGCTCGTTTGTTTCAGCTACCCGATGATCTCATCGACGACACGTCCGTGGACGTCGGTGAGTCGAAAATCTCGACCGGCGTAGGGGTAGGTCAAACGTTTGTGATCGTAACCGAGCAGATGCAGGATCGTGGCGTGCAGGTCGTGAACATGAACGCGATTCTCGACGGCTTTGAATCCGAGTTCGTCCGTTGCTCCGACCGTCGTGCCGGCTGCGACGCCGCCGCCGGCCATCCACATCGTGAACCCATAATGGTTGTGATCACGGCCGTTCATCTTGCCCGCGTTGGCACCCTCTTTTGGCATTTCAACGACGGGCGTGCGTCCAAATTCGCCGCCCCAGATCACCAACGTGTCGTCGAGCAGGCCGGTGCGTTTGAGATCGCTCAACAGCGCCGCGATCGCTTGATCGACTCGCCCGGCGACCTCGCGGTGGCCAAGGTGAATGTCGTCGTGGGAATCCCAGGGTTGTCCGGCCCCGGTGTAGAGCTGCACGAAGCGCACGTCTCGCTCGACCAACCGACGCGCGATCAACGCACCGCGAGCGAACTCGGTGTCGCCATACATCTCCCGCGTTTGTTTCGATTCGCGAGAAATGTCGAACGCCTCGGACGCTTCGCTCTGCATTCGATACGCCAGTTCGAACGAGTCGATGCGTGATTCCAATTGTGGATCTTCGCCACGAGCGGACGCGTGCGATCGATTCCACTGCATCAGCAGGTCGAGTTGTTCGCGTTGATCGGACGGCCCGACGCTCCGCGAGCGAATGTTCTCGATCAAACGATCGACGCTCTGATTTCTTGGATCGACGTAAGTGCCTTGGTACTTGCCCGGTAGAAAACCGTTCTGCCAATTCTGAGATTCTTTGATCGGATAGCCACCCGGAGACATCGCCACAAACGAAGGCAGGTTTTCGTTCGCGCTGCCCAACCCGTAGGTCACCCAGGAACCCATCGCCGGACGAATCACTCTCGCTTCGCCGGTGTTCATCAGCAGCAGCGACGGTTCATGATTGGGGACGTCGGCGTGCATGCTATGGATCACGCAGAGGTCGTCGACGTGAGCGGCGGTTTTTTGAAACAGTTCACTGACCGGGAGCCCGCGTTCGCCGTATTGCTGAAACGAAAACGGCGAACGCATCACATCGCCGGTGGGACGTTCGGTACGAATGTCATCGATGCCAGCGGTTTTGCCGTGGAATTTTTCCAGCGCTGGTTTGTGGTCGAACGTGTCCACTTGGCTGGGGCCACCGTTCATGAACAGATGGATGACCCGTTTCGCCGTGGCCGGGAAATGCGTCGCCACGTTGCCCGCAAAACCGGCGGCGGATGACGCTGCCGAGGGCAGTGATGAATCCCCCGCTGCAAACGTGTTGCCACCGAGTAAATCACCCAGCGCGATCGCGCCGAGTCCGACGCCAGATCGGCGAAACGCGTCACGTCGATTGAACAATCCAGCCATGGGTTTAATCCACAAACAAAAATTCGTTGCTAAGAAACAAAACTTGCGCGAGCTGTTCGATCCGATCGAGCGATCGAACGGGCGTGCTCGTGTAAGGACCACTAAATTCGTCAGCCGCATTCACGGTGATCGTCGCCGTCCCGTTTGCCGGCGTGATGCTCAACCGCGTCGAGCAACGGAAACCGTCGTGCGAGAGCGTCGCGTCACTGTGGACGATCCAATCCACCACATCGCCTCGGCGAATTTCCGTTTCGATCGACTCGTAACTGCGGTCACCCGTCGGGATTTTTTCTTGCCAAACCGTGTCGCCACGAACTTGAACGATCGCATTGATGGCGTCGCCCTGGTCGCTCGGGCGACCGACCGAACCGGTCAAATTCAGGCTGCCGTCGTAGGGACTGGTCCAACGACGCACGACGACGCCATGATCGCCGTCAGCGGGATGGCCACCCTCACGGGTGATCGATGCGTAACTCATCGGCCCAGGACTGGGGAACGTTTCCTCGAATTGCCAGCGTTTGTCGCGGAACGTTTTCAACGCTCGGAAATCAGTCAATGTTTCGTCTTGCCAGGTCGCGATGCCGTATTGCCAGGCATCACGAGGATCGCCGGCCAAGGCATTTTCGGCGACCGGTTGGCTTAGGAACGCGGCCGCTTGCGATTGTTCCTGCGTTGTGGGGTCGCGACCGAGGATTTGGCGAAACAGGACTACGGCGATCTCGTCAGTTGAGTTCGGGGTGCGTGAATTCGGGTCACTTGAATTCACCACCACACGACCGACGGCCAACCTCGCCGCGTGAGCCATCTGCGGGTGGTTCAGTAAGAACAACGGTTGTTGCGGCACGGTCGTGAAATAACGTTGCGGCGAGTGCATGTCGGGACTGGCAAAGTCAAACGTGCGAAACAGACCGGGCAGGTTCTGTCGATCGATGCGAGCGTACAGAGTCCGGCGGGGCGTTAACTCGGGTTGCGTGATTTCCACCGACGGACCGCCGATCGAGTCATCGAGGTAACCGCAACCGACCAAGAGTCCGTCCCGCATGGATTCGAAATCACGGCGTTTTCGCAACCCATGGGTCCACAATCGGTTCTCCGGATCGTTGGTCGCCTCTTCGGCGTGCACGGATTGCTGATAGATTCGCGATTGAACGATCCGGCGGACGAGACGTTTGAGACTCCAATCACTGGCGAAATCGGCGGCCAACTCGTCGAGCACGCTTTGCAGTTCCGGGGCGGAGGTGCGGAACCCGAAATCGCTCGGTGAATCCACTAAGGGGCGTCCGAGCAAATGCGCCCACACGCGATTGACCATCACACGCGCGGTCAGCGGATTGGTCGGATCGGTGATCGCCTCGGCGAGTTCGAGACGTCCGCTGCCGCTCGCAAATGCGTCACTGTCGGGCTCGCGAAACGCGGTGAGGTATTGGCGTGGGGCCACGTCGCCTTTTCGTGACCGATCGCCGCGAACGAAAACATGAGCATTCTTAAGCGGTTCTCGATCAACCAACATCAACGGACTCGCCGCCGACTCCGGTTTGGGTGGCGGGATGCTGTTTTCGAGCACGTTGTACAGCGAGTAGTAATCGATCGTCGGAATCGGATCGAACTTGTGGTCGTGGCATCGGGCGCAGGCGACGGTCAACCCCAACAACCCACGCGTGATGACGTCGATCCGGTCATCGATCGTGTCATCGTGTCGCAGGAAATGACGACCGAGCGTGAGGAACCCCATCGCGTCGGCGTTGTTCGTTTCCGATGATGTTGTTTCTGAGGATGTATTTTCCGGAGAGCTGGTCTGATCGCCGGCGAGTTGATGGCGAATCATCTCGTCGTACGGCATGTCGTCTGCGATCGCGGCGAGAACCCAATCACGGTATCGGTAGGCGCCCTTCAAATTGCGATCTTTCCCACCGACGGCGTAGCCGACCGTGTCGGCGTACCTCGCGACGTCGAGCCAATGTCTCGTGAACCGCTCGGCGAAACGCGGGTCGGCGAGCATCCGGTCGATGCGACGGACCATCGCATCGGGACGTGTGTCCGACTCAAACTCCGTGATTTCGTCCGCCGACGATGGCAACCCGTGCAGGTCGTGGGTCAATCTCCGGTGCAGCGTCGTGTTATCCGCCGGCGGTGCGGGGGTGAGGTTGCGTTGGGCTGCGGCGTGGCGGGCGAATGCATCGATTCGATCACGGTCGGTACGATCGAGTGGCGACGTGGCGACCTCGGCCATGGTCTCGCGCGAGATTGGTTGCGGTGGTACGAACGCCCAATGCGACGTGACGTCGCGGTCGATGGGCGATGCGGAGTGTGCGAGATCCTCTTCACCGTCGGGTTCGTTTCGAGGATCGGGGGCACCGCCGGCGATCCAGGTTCTTAAATGGTGGATCTGTTCGTCGCTGAGTTTGCCGTCGGGCGGCATTTGCATGTCGGGATCGTCGTATCGGACGGCCGCGAGCAGCGTGCTGGCGTCTGGATCACCGGCGACGATCGCGGGTCCACGCGATCCGCCACGCCGGATCGCGGCGGCAGTGTCGAGCCGCAGTTCGCCCATCGACTCGCCCTCGACACGGGAGTGGCAACCGTAGCAATGGTCGACGAGCAGCGGGCGAACGTGGTTCTCGAAATAGGACTCGTCGAGAGAGGACTCGTTGACGGCGGGCGAGCCGGTTTGGGCACGCTTCGAAAACGAGACGCTGGCCACGATCACCAGAATCGCCACGGTCAGGCGGAATCGAACGGGCATAAGCTGGAAAGGTGGGAAGGTGCGGAGGTGGGGCCGATTTGTCGGGGCAGGAGCTGCATTCTAACAAAAAAACCACGTTGGAAAGCCCTTTTCCGGTTCCGATTTCGTCGTCACGATTTTTATTAACAGCTTTTGTAATTTCGACCCCCCAAATGGGCATGCCAGGCGATACGATGTATTTTTATCTTTGTCATTTTTTCACAATCAGTCCAATCATTCCGCCAGCCCACCAAGTGGACTCGCTTCCATGAGTCGTTCCAAGCACGAATCGGGGACCGGATCGCAGAATCCGGGCACTCGTCCGACTCGGCGATTGGATTCCAATGGCCCCCATTTAAGCGTTTTGCGATCGGGTTCGCTCGGCCAGGGGAAGGATTTTACACTCGATCCTCATGTCGCCCTGACGGAGACGGTCCTGCCACGGTTGCTGTCGGATCGTTACGTGCTCACGCGATTGATTCAAACCGGCGGGATGGGACTGGTCTATGAGGCGTACGATCATCTGCTCGATCGCCTCGTTGCGATCAAAATGTTGCGTACGGACCGAGTGGACCATCAATCCGTCCTCGATGATTTTGTCAAGGAAGCACGTATGATGGCGTTCTTGCCGCACCCCGGTGTGACCCCGATCTATGAAACCGGAACCTGCGAGAACGGCAAACCGTTTCATGTGATGAAATTGGTCGACGGGATCACGCTGCGTGAGATGCTCGACGCCGGTCGGTCCGAAACGGCGGAGTTATTGCAAGTGTTCACCGACGTTTGCCAGACGATCGCGTTCGCCCACTCTCGCGGTGTGATTCATTTGGATCTCAAACCGTCGAACATCATGGTCGGTGCCTTCGGTGAGGCGAACGTGATGGATTGGGGGTTGGCGAGAAACTTCAGTCCGAAGGGCGTGCCATTTGACTCGCGGGAATCGGACATCATTGGTTCCGACGCCACGGTGAATCCACCCAATGAGGAGCCCGACAATACGCCATACGTCCGGATTGAGAACGCGATCACGCGTCAACCGGTTGTCAACGGCACGCCCGAGTACATGTCGCCTGAGCAGGCGCGGGGGTCGACGCTCGACGCTCGTGCAGATGTGTTCAGCCTCGGCGGAATTTTGTGTGAGATTCTCAGTGGGCACGCGCCTTACGAAGGCACGAGTTTGGGACAGGTGTATTTCAGCGCGGTCCGCGGCAAAACGTCGCCGAGTGTGGAGCGACTGCAAACCTGCGGACTCGATGAGGCTCTCGTCCGTTTGGCGATTAATTGTTTGCAAATCGAGGTTGCCGATCGTCCGGCCGATGCGAACGTTCTGGCCCACGTGATGATGGCTCATCAGGCCTCGACGCTGCGAAGTGTTCAGTCGGACATGAATCGTTTTTTTGAGTTGTCGCCAGATATGTTTTGTATCGCCGATCAGAACGGTTTCTTCGTTCGGATCAACGACAACTTCACCAGAGTGCTCGGCCATCCCAAAGAACACCTGATGTCCCAACCTTTCCTGGCTTTTGTTCATGAGGACGACCGCGACAGCACGATCGAACAGATCGCGTGTTTGAATCGTGGTGTGAAAGTGGTTCGGTTTCGCAATCGATACAGCACAACCGACGGGACTTACAAAACGTTCGAATGGACGGCCAACGCGATCGAAGGCGAGCACTTGGTTTTCGCGGTGGCGCGTGACGTGACTTAGGAACCGTCCCGGAATGATGTACGTCAGCCTTTCTAGGCTGACTTCGCGTTTGGCCATGTCAGCCTGGAAAGGCTGATGTCTTCGCGCTGGAACAAATGAATCGCGTTGAGTTGCTGAGCCAACGAGAGTTGGCGGCGTTGTTGGCCGGCCAAGAGGTACTGGTTTTGAATGTTCGCGACGAACCATTCCGGATCACGGTATTGGGAATTGACGTACGTGCCTTGGTGAATTTTCCGATGCCTATCGCTGGGTCAATTGGAGCAATTCGGCGGCGAGCGGTGTCATGGCGGAATGCTCGACTTTGCGTTTGCTCACGACCGCGCGAATCTGTATTTGACCGCCCACGTGCATGTCGTGGTAACCGAGGAAGTACGGCCGGCAGTTCCTCGTCAAGGTATCGGTCGCATCGACGCTCAATTGTCGCCGGTAATCTTGCATCACCCCGTAGAGCGAATAGTAATCCTCGATCGGAATCGGGTCGCATCTGTGGTCGTGGCATCGGGCGCAGGCCACGCTCAGTCCGATCACCCCCCGCGTGACGACGGCGATTTGGTCAGCGGCGCGTTCGAGTCGATCGTTACGAAATCGTGGACCGACGCTAAAGAAACCAAGAGCGGCTAGCTCCGGTGCATCGTCTGGTAAACCGACCGGATCGCGAGGTGGGCAAACAAGCGTCATTGGAAGGATCTGCTAGGACGCTCGATCCTGTCCACTGGTTGGAGGTCAACCTGTCCATTCTTTCTCGACACCCGGTTTAGCATTGGATTGCCCGAACTGCCAGAATGGGGGGCTCTCTCTCCCAGCCGCTGACCGAGGCTGCAATCCATGCTCGAACGACTCAAACGATTGGGCCGCAATACGCCGAAAACCATGCCTGAACCGGCATCGCAATCCGATCCGGCGGCAACCGGGACGCCGCGGGAGGACGGTCTCGATACGATCATGCAAACGATGGTGATCGATCCGTCCATGATGGCGGAAGCACGAGAGGCCGGAACCCAGGTAGCTGATGCGCAGAAAACCGCTGTCGTCGAGCCGGCTCGCAAATCACGTTCGAAACGTCGTGGATCGCCGGCAGCTCAACCCGACGCCGGAAACCGCAGCAGACGCCGTTGTACCGGCCGCGATTGCGACCGCCCACGGCGGTACTCGCGGTACTCGCTGTGCTCGATGATGGCACGATCAAGGATTCCGAGGTGCACCGACTGCGAGGCGGAACCGTCGTCATCGGGCGAACCGAGGGGGATGTGACGTTCCCACATGAAGTCGTGATGTCGTCGAAGCACGCCCAATTCGAGTGCCGTCGAGATCGCGATGGGTATCATTGGCGTTTCGTCGATTTGTCCAGCCGCAACGGGTCGTATCTTCGGGTGCAGAAGCCGTTGCTCCAACCCGGTCACGAATTCCTCGCCGGCGGTCATCACTTCACTTTCGAAATGCCACTTTCGCATCCCGCGGCGGAGGATCCGGGAGCGACAATGCTGGTCACCGAAGGGCCGAGCGTGCTCCCGAAACTCACGTATCGCGACCCGGAAGGGACGGCGCGATCTTTCCTCGTTGACCGTCCTCACCTTGTGATCGGGTCGGATGCGTCGACGTCGACGTCGGCATTGGGCATTGGGCATTGGGCATTGGGCATTGTGGATCACTTTCTCTGCCCGAATCATTTGCAACTGCATCAAACGCCGCGCGGGTGGATGATCGAGGATTTGTCGTCTCGCAACGGAGTCTGGTTGCGATTGCCGGGCGTGAAGTTGGACCGGGCGACGGAGTTTCAACTCGGCGAACAACGTTTTTATTTCCGCCCGCTACTGCCCTGAAGCTGGGTAACGCGTGAGGTTCCGATGCCCCGCCCCAACATCGAGGTCCCGCTGCGTTTAATTACAAAACTCCGCTCCTCAGCTTTGCTCGCGAGGGTGAAGAAATCCTCACCATGCCCGTGCTTCAATGACGTATGAACTTGATCGCAAGCTCGTGCGGAATCGCTCCCCGCCGATTGCCTATTCCGCGATCAGGGATTCGATCGACGCTCGCATTTGCTGTTCCCCTTGGATGCCCTGCCAATTCATCTCGCCTTGCCACCAACGCCGGATGAAACCGTCTTTGTCGATCAAGTACGTCGTCGGCCACATCGTGTTGGCCCACGCGTTCCAGTTCGACGACTGGGCGTCGAACAGAACCGGGAACTCAAAACCGTCTTTCAGCATCGCTTGGGAAACCAGACCGGCATCGCCCTCGGCCCGCGTTTCAGGACGTTGAATGCCGATGATCACAACGTCGTCGGCCATGTCGTCATGCCACGCCAGGTAGTGCGGGAAGTTGCGTTGGCAATTGATGCACTCAAACGCATAGAAAAACACCACGACGACTTTGCCTCGTAACGATTCCATCCGAACCGGGCCGCCGGCGAGCCATTTCGCACCCTGGGGTTGAAACTCGGGGGCACGCGGGAAGGTTCGTTTGATCTTCCCCAGATCAAACGTCTTGCCGATCAACGAACCGAGCCGGGTTTCCTGCTCGGGGGTGAGAATATCGAACAACGCTAGCTGTTCGTTTCGTTGTTCCGTCGCGATCTCCCGGTTGGCTTGTTCGGCGTTGATCGTTTTGTCGTTGAGATCTTTTTGAATCGCCAGCATTTCGGCATCGGTTTCGTCGAACAATTTCTCGAAGCTTTGGCGTTGGGTTCGCGTCAGGTCGAGTGCTGCGGCGACATCGTCGAGCCGGACCATTCGCGACCCGTTGGCTTGGCAGTAGAGCTGGTTGAGTCGGTTCAGTTCATCCTCGTCGAGGATGGTTCGGAGCCGGTTCAGTAGAATTTGAGTGAGTTGGCTGATCTCGGACGATTGGCGTTCGGCGGGCAAGATGCGGCTGACCCACCACCGCGGATCGACCTCCGCGATCGCCTCGCGAACTCGGGCAATTTTCGCGTCGCTGAGTCTGAGTTCCTCGTACACCGCATCGTCGCGAATCAACTGCAAAAGGTACGGTTGGGTCCCGAGCGTTGCCGTCGTGACCTCCGCCCCGGTGGCGAGATGTTTAGGCCCGAACAGAACGAAAATCAGCCCGGCGAGAATGAGACCGTGGCGGAGGAGGGTGACGTCATTGCTCACGGCGGTGCCTGTCTTTTTTCTGAAATTTTTGAAATGTTATCACGCTTGCTATTCGACGAGAATCTTTCAATGGTCGGATCGTGGTGCGACCCACCGGTGGGTTGGATCGGATGCCCAACCTAGGCTACGTGATCTACCGAGTCTAGCTTTCCGAGTGACTCGGCGGTCCCCGAACTCTGCCGGAGCCGCCCGAAGAACAGTATTCCGCCGATTTTGCTCGCGTTTTGCAGAGGTTTCGAACCGGATTCAACTAGAATTCGTCTATCATTTTGGCTAATCTCGGGACGGTTCGTCTCGTTGACTGCGTGTCCCCGCCCCCCCGCCCCCTCTCTCACTCCCGTTTTCCGTTCATCATCTATGCTCAAAGCGCTCGAGATGGTCGGATTCAAGAGTTTTGCGGATCGCACCCGTTTCGACTTTCCCGATGGCATCACGGTCATCGTCGGCCCCAACGGGTCGGGCAAATCGAATATCGTCGACGCGATGAAGTGGGTGCTCGGCAGTCAGAGTGCGAAAAGTCTTCGCGGCAAAGACATGTCCGACGTGATCTTCAAAGGATCGCAAACCCGCGGCCCTGCCGGTGCCGCCGAAGCAACGATTATTTTCGACAATTCCAGCGGACAACTCCCCATCGACGCGTTGGAGGTTCACGTCACCCGCCGCGTCTACCGCTCGGGTGAGGGCGAGTACCTGATCAACAACCAAGCCGTGCGGCTCAAGGACGTCAAAGCCCTGATTCGCGGCACCGGCATCGGCATCGACGCGTACAGTTTGATCGAACAGGGCAAAGTCGATCGGATGTTGCAAGCCAACGCCAAGGACCGCCGCGCGATCTTCGAAGAGGCGGCGGGCATCAGCCGGTTCAAAGCCAAAAAGGTCGAGGCCGAACGACGACTCACCCGCGTCCAACAAAACCTCACCCGCCTCAGCGACATCGTCGACGAAGTGGCGACCCGCCTGAAAACGCTCAAGAGCCAGGCCGGCAAGGCTGAACGGTATCGCCAGGCGTCGGACCGGTTGAAGGAACTGCGGACCGTCGTCGCCTGGACCGATTGGATGTCCCTGTGCAGCGATCTCGATTCCGCGCAAACCAATCTCACCGCCGCAATCGAGAAGCAATCCTTCAGTGAAACGACTCGCGAATCGCTCGAAGAACAACGTCAGGCCGCCGACATGCGGTTGCAGGCGATCGCCGAAGAAGCCCGCGACGCCGAACGAACACGAAGCGAACTGTCGGGTGAAATCGCTCGGTTGCAAGGACGCCGCGAATCCGATCAAACCACGCTCGCCGAACAACGCCGGGCCCTCGCCGGGCACTACCGCCGCCTCCGAGTCACCCGCACCGCGGCCGGCAGCGCGACGGCGGATTTGCAAAAATCGATCGATGATCTCGCCATCGCCCAAACCGCCACCACCGCGATCCTCGCCAAGAAAACCACGATCACCGCCGACCGCGATCAGACTCAAAAGAACGTTCACACGATCCAAAACCGACGCGACGAACTGCAACGTGAACACCTCGCCGCAGTCCGACGTGTCGCCGATCACGAAGCCAAACGGCAACGCGTCTCGCAACAGATCACCGAGGCGACCCGCGCGATCGCCGAAACGCAGCGGAGCCTCGCCACCGCGAGAGAGAACCTTCGCACCGCCGTTGCCGATCACGACGAGGCGATCGAACGGGTCTTACAACACGAACGAGAAATCGCCGCCGCTCAAAAACTCGTCGACGTCGCCGACGCGAAGCTCGCCGAAACCCGCCGCCTTTACGAACGACGGCGCGACGAGATCGGGTCGCTGAAAATTCGGTTGCAGGGGATCACCGAACGCGCCAAAGTCCTCGACGAACTGGAGAAACGCCAAGAGGGTGTCAGCGGCGGCGTGCGAGAAATCCTGCGACTGCCCGAGGGAAAACAACGCCGGCAACTCGTCGGATTGGTCGCCGATTGTTTCAATGTCGAACGTCAAGTCGCACCGCTGATCGACGCCGCTCTCGGCCCACGCACGCAGTACATCATCGTTCGCGGCCCGGAAATCAGTGACGCCATCGCGGCCGGTGAGATCACCATCGCCAGCCGTGTGGGCATCATCCGTCTCGACGAATTGCCCGCCCGTCGCCCCGGCGACCGGATCCGGCTCGACGGGCTCGCCGGCGTCATCGGTCGGGCCGACCGAATGGTCGATTGCGACGACGCGCTGCAACCGCTCGTTCGCCATCTCCTGGGCAACACTTGGTTAGTCGATTCACTCGCCACCGCGCTCGGTTTGCGAAAACTGTCCGGGGCCGGTTTGCGATTCGTGACTGCGGCGGGCGATTTGCTCGACAACGACGGTTCGAGCGTGGTCGGACCGCCCGGCGGCGAGACCGGTTTGGTTAGCCGCCGCAGCGAACTGCAATCGGCCCGATCCGAGATGGAACATTACTCTTTTCAAATCGACGAAGCGGCAAAGGAACTCAAACGGCTCGCCGCCGAGTGCGACGAGAACGCCGCCGAACTCGGACGCCATGAACAAACCCAACGCGGTTGGATCACCGCCCACGCCGCCGCCGAAGCGCGCAGTCATCATGTCGCCGAACGACTCGCCACGCGGCAATCCGCCGTCGATGAATTGGCAAACGCCGGCAATGAGCACGAACAAACCCTCGCCCAAGCCCAAACGAGCGACGCCGAACTGAACCAAGCCATCGGAACCGGCAAGGAATCCATCGCCACGCTCGAACAGCAACGCGGGTCGATCGAAACCGAACTCACCGACGCCACCGCCGGGCTGCAACGCATCCAAACCGAAGCGATGAGCATCTCGGTCGAATCGGCGAGACTCGAACAGCGAGTCGAATCGCTCGCCACGGCCGCCGACGTCGCACGCCGCGACCAAACCCAACGTGAGGTCGCCAAGCAAGAAATTCGCGACTCGATCGAGCACACCCGCACGCGGTTGGATCAGGTCGAATTGCGGATCATCCAAGCCGACGATCGGCTCGCCGAATTGTTGATCGAAAATGAAATCGCCGACGACGTGCTGCACGTCCTCGCCCGCCGCGCCGAATCCCATCGCGTCGAAGCTCGCGGCGTTCAAACGCAAACCCAAGCCGCGATCAAAGCCGTCACGGTCGCCACCGAAGCGGTCGCGACCATCTCCGCCGCACGCGACGCCGCCGAACTCAAACGCAACACGCTCGCCGATCGGATCGCCGAAGATTACTCGATCGACCTTCGCAACGACGAACCGCCCGAGGAACTCAGCGAGATCGAAGATCGACAATCCGTCGACGATGAAATCACCAAACTACGCAGCCAAGTCCAGAACGTCGGTTCGGTCAACATGGAGGCTCTCGAAGAACTCAACGATTTGCAAGTCCGTTATGACGAACTGCATGGACAATACCAAGACCTCACTGCAGCAAAGGATTCATTGCAACGCGTCATCGCCCGCATCAATTCCGATTCCCGAAGATTGTTCCTCGACACCCTCGAAGCGATTCGGCAGAACTTTCAAAAACTGTATCGCAAATCCTTCGGCGGCGGTCACGCCGACCTCATTCTGGAGGACTCCGACGACCCGCTCGAAGCCGGTGTGGAAATCGTCGCGACGCCGCCCGGCAAACCGAGTTTTAATAACTCACTGCTCTCCGGCGGCGAGAAAGCTCTCACTGCGGTCGCGTTGCTAATGTCGATCTTCCAATATCGCCCGAGTCCGTTTTGCGTGCTCGACGAAGTCGACGCGCCTTTTGACGAAGCGAACATCGGACGATTCGTGACGGTGCTCAGCGAGTTTCTCGATCAATCGAAATTCGTCGTTGTCACGCACAGCAAAAAAACGATGACCGCCGCCACAACGCTGTACGGTGTCACAATGCAAGAATCCGGTGTCAGTAAACAGGTCTCGATCCGTTTTGAAGACGTTAGCGAAGACGGGCACATCAACGCGGCGTGAACAGGCTCGGGAAAGTGTTTCGGTGTATTAGCCGTTTTGGCGATAGCCACGGTTCTCATGTTGAACCGGGGCTAACGGGATGTCGATTGAATCATTTTTGCGTCAGCAAAGACTAGCCGATGGGCGTTAGCCCCGGTTGCCAGTGTGGAAACCGGGGCTAACGAACTCAACAAGCCGCTAACGCCCAAACGCCCAAACGCCTAAACGGCTAACCGGTTGGACGCAATGAATTCCCGAACCTGCTCAATACTGCCGGGCCAGAATACATCCCGACGCGAACGCTTGCACGCAATCGGGCACGCCAAACCACTTTTCTCCGTACCTGCCGAACGAGAGTCCATGAAACGCGACAAGAACCAAAACACGAGTCACTTCGACTGGAAATCGTGGGCCGCTTTGATTCGGTTGCCTAACGTCTTCACCGTCATCGCGGATGTCACCGCCGCGTTCTTCCTCGTCCTCGGGGGCAGCGGCTGGAACACAGGGCGATTGGTGTTCGACGACGCCGTTGGTCTTCCTCAATCACCTTGGAGTGTGTTGGCGGTCGCGTTGGTATCGGCGATCTCGCTTTACTGGGCGGGGATGATCCTCAACGATCTGTTCGACGTTCGCCGTGACGCTCGGGCACGCAGTAACCGACCGTTGCCTTCACGAAAGATCTCTCTGCACGCGGCGAGGTTAGCCGGTTGGGGATTGTTGCTGTTGGGACTCGTTCCCGTCATCGCGTTGGCCGGATGGAGTGACGCCGGGCCGCGTTGGATGCCCGCAATCATCGCCGCCGCGTTGGCCGTCAGCATTGTGTTGTACGACGGACCACTCAAACGAACTGCGATCGCACCGGTGTTGATGGGACTATGTCGGACGCTGAGTTTCCTGCTCGGTGCCGCCGCCGCCACCGTTGCCGCGTCCGAAATCGTCGACATGGAAAGACTTGGGGAGTTACAATCCGCTGCACTAGGGGAAGCCTTCGGTGGCGGGATCACTCCGGTGGTCCTCACGTTCGCCCTCGGCATGGGTGTTTACATCGGCGGGTTGACCACGTTCGGACGCCGGGAAGCGATCGGAGACCGATCGATTCATCTGCCCATCGGTCTCGTCGCGATGACGATCGGCGCGATGTTACTCGCCTGGGCACCCCGAACTGCAGCAATTGGCTCGGCCGAAAATAACAACGCGTGGATGACCGCATGGCGAGTCGATCCGGTATTGATCTTCCCCGCCGCGATCCTATTGATGCTCGCGACAACGCTACTCCGGGCCCGCGCCGCCACGGTCAGCCCATCGCCGCGAGGAATCCAAGCAACGATCAGCTCGGGGTTACTCGCCATCATCCCGCTCGCCGCCGCCATCACGATGCTCGCCGTCGGGGCGGAGATCGCGATCGTCGTGTTCGCGTTGCTCATGCCGTCGCGCCTGTTAGCGAACCGGTTCCAAATGACGTGAGCGAACCCAGGGCGTTGCCCTGCGTTCGCCTAGGGCTGGCCTGGGCTGTTAAAACCGGTTCATCCGGCGGCAGCGCGCGCCGGAGGTTCTCAAGGCCTGACTCCCGTGTCCAACAAGATTGGTGCATGAGTAGGGATGCTGGTAGACGACGTAAGCCGGACGAAACGCAGTCGAGCTCTGCAGAGGTGCCACTCGACAAGGGATCTCTCGATCGCCAGCGTCTTCCTGCAAAAGCGGTGCGCCCATGGTGCCGACGGTCCTCGGCGGATTTCGGTTCACCGAGCACGATTTTTTATCAAATCATGGGACACGGGAGACATGCCTTGAAAAACCTCGATCCTGGGGTCGGCGCACGCGTCCGTCGGATGAACCTTAAAATTTGGTCTTGCGAGGATCTTCATTTGCGCAATATTTGTTCCGACGTGGATCCTCTGCGTTTCTATGCGTCAAAAACCCTCCATGCTGAATCGAAACGCAGAGGTCGCAGGGACGCAGAGGTCGCAGGGACGCAGAGCCCCGATTCGGTTTCTTCCGACATCGTCCAACAGACCGTCTGCAGTTAAGGATTGCCAAATCATTGGACGCAGGAGTACATACCTCCCAAAAACCCAACATCCTGGACGGGACTTGATTGCGTCTGATGGCATGATAGTCGAGTACGTATTTTAACCCACAGATTCTGCGGATGGACCGAAATTTGAGTGCGCGGCACGCGATCGAGATACCGTTCGAGTTCGGACCGCAATAAGAGCACCCCTCGTGCGTGATAGGTGATGACGCGAATGGACACGTTGCTTGTCGATTGCGTCTGGCCTGTCGATTGCTCAAGAAGGTGACGCGCCATGGCGATACACGACTCCACATTGGCAACACGAATCACATCGAGTGAGTGGCGTTTGTTCGTACGAGGGTCGACGGTGTGGTGTCGATGATGCAGTTCGATAGCGGCGGATGTCAGTCCATCGAACCAATTCGATGCAAGTGATGGTGGCTCAGTTCCTGCTGCGGCATCGGGCAAGCCTCGGATCTCCATTCGCCGCGCGACACCCTTCGAATCGGCTAACTTTTTCGCTCGTTTTTTCACGAACTTGTCATGCAGGGATTGGTAACCGGCCCGCTCAGTGACCCGCTCGACCTTGGCCGAGAACTCATCGGCCCAAAACGCGGTGACGAAGTCGGGACGCGATCGAAAACGGGAAAAATGCCGGTAACCGTCGTGATAGGTGGCGAACAATCCTTCGGCGACCGCTGGCGGAATCGTCGCCGATAAAATCATCACTTTGCGTCCATGCATCCCGAGAGCTGGACCCAACGCAGCCTGATTTACGGCGTATCGCGGATCTGTTTCAGCAATGCCGAGAACACCATTTCGTTCTCGTCGAAATCTCGGCTCTCGGCTTGGAATTGAGCCAACACCCGCCCGGCAATGGGCATCTGGTCGCGGGTCGATGCGGGGGCATCGATCAGGACGACGCGAGACAACACGACCAAATCAAGATGGTAGAAACTGAAGTCCACCGCATGCTCGGTCTCCTCGGCTCCCTCGAGATGCAGCAATTCGCTCTCGACGCCGTTGTAATTCTCGCGAAGCATCGCGTCAATTTCAGCGAGAACTTCTTCGTCGACACGGGTGATCGGCAGAATTTCAATCGAAACGAAACCACCACTGGGTAAATCGAGCGTCGCCCCCTGGTCGCCCTCGTCGTCCCCACGGGGCGCGAGCGTCCAGTTCTCAGGGTACATCAGTCGAACGCCGAATCCCTCAAAGGTGGCAGGCATAAAGAGACTCTTGGTCAGTTGCAAGGAGGGTTAGCAATCACAATCCGACGCGTTCACGCAGGATTCACGCTCGGTCACTCCGACGCGTCAGGTTGCGAAATTTTTAACAGTACGCAGCGGATGGAATCAGGAACCGGCATCTTGATCAGGCGTCCGACCGCAACGAGTTGACAACACACGACGGAAATCTGACCGGTGGCGATTTTCCGCCCCGCGCACTCGATCGATTGCCGGTAGTGAATGCTGCTCGTGCCGACTTTGTCAACGAACAGCGAAACGTCGAGCAAGTCTTCAAACCGGGCGGGACCGTGGTAGTCACAGGCCGCCGAAATGCGGGGCCAAGTGAGAGAATCCGGGTTATCATGATCAGGCATGACGGCGATACCGACGGACCGCAGGAATTCGTGTTCGACCGATTCCATGATCGGAAAGAACGCCGAAAAGTGCACGATTCCCGCCGCGTCGGTGTCTCGAAACTCGACGCGGCGTTGGGTGCGAAAGCGGGCCTGAGCGTCGCTCACGGGAGCCAATTACTCGCCGACGAACGGCAGTAGAGCCATGAAACGGGCCCGTTTGACGGCGGAGGTGACCGCGTGTTGACTCGCGGCGGTACAACCGCTCTTGCGACGGCCCATGATGCGGCCTTGGCGGTTCACCATCTTCGACAACAATTCAATGTCTTTGTAATCGACGTACATCGGACGTGGGCGATGGCCATCGACGAAAATCGGGTCTTTCTTCCGCGTACGGCTGCGGACTCGTGATCGTTTGCGGGCACGGCTACGCGTGCTCATTGGACGTGGGGGCATCTTTTTCCTAAATTTAGAAAAGGCGAATGGTCTAAAACGGTCGACCGGGAACGGACAAGGTGTCCAATCCAGCCGACTCGCCGAATGGGCCGCTAGTCTGACGAAACCACCGCTTGTTTGCAATGACATCTCGAAAGAAACATCAGGGCAATTCGGTGAACCTCGCGATCGGGTCGGTCAGGATGGGATTGACATCGGAGGTTCGGAAGTCCTAGGACGGGGGAAGTAGATGGAATTGACGGATTCTGCTGGATTTTTCGATTGAAATGGTCGATCGGAGGACATGGACATGATAGTGAAACTCAAAAGGCCTGCTCCCTTGCCTGAGGATGTGACGATGAAGCGAACGGAAATCGCCGAAAATAAAATCTCCCGCTACGCACGCCGTGGCGCTCTCGTCGCTTGCCTGCTGACGACGCTCCCGGCGATGGGGTGCCGCAGCGGCAAGCCCGGTTGGAGCATGTTCGGTCGCAGCGGCGAACCATCCGCCGCCACACTCGCAGGCTCCGGTCCGACGAGCACCTATCCCGTTCCCCCCTCGTCTCGAGCCAGGCCCGAGTCGATCGCCTCGATCGCCGGCGGTACCGCCCCGAGTGGCGGTACGGCCTTGGGCAGTGCTTCCGTCCCGAGCCAAACGGGCGCCCCGACGTCACCGAGCGGACCACCCGCCGGTGCCAATCCGTATGCTCTGGCGGGCAACCGTGGCAACTCATTCGACAGCGGGGTGCCGACCGGGTTCCCAACCGGTGCCCCTGCATCGAACGGCAACAATCCGGCGCCCACGACCTCGTTCGCAGCCAACCCGAACTCTGCCTCTGGTCCTGGCGGAGCCTCCAACGGCGTCCCGCCAGCCTACGCGCTGCCCGGTCGATCGGCTCCCGCAGTCGCGACCTCATCGGGATCGCCGGCACCGAACCAAGCCGCCTCAGTCGCGAACGGCTACCCGGCCCCGTCGCCGAATTCGCGAATCCAAAATACTTCGCCGTCGACACCACCCTCCGCCGCAACGTTGCCCAACGGGTATCAACTCGGACAAAAAACGCCACCCGCCTCCGGCAACGGTTCGGGCACGGCAGTCGCCGCCAATCCGAGCGGCGGGGCGAATCAATCCGCGAAACCCGCGTTTGAAATGCCGCCACTGAACTCACTGACGCCAAGTCGCATCGCGGCGGATTCGTCAGGCCCGGATGCATCCCGTTCGGCAGGCCCGCCCGCTGGTGGGTTCACCTTGCCTAGCAACATGCTGCCACCGGCATCGTCGACGGCATCCACGCCGATTCCCGCTGCCAATCAACCCGCTGCGGCATCCACAGCGCTCACCGCATTGAATCTTCCGCCAGTGAATTCCCAGCCCGCGTCGGGCGCCTCCACGCCGCTCGGCAATTCCAGCACGATGACGCCGGAATTCCAAACCGCTGCGGCAGGCAACACGAGTCCCGAAGGAACTCCCGACGCGGGCAGCGTCCAACCGGCAGGCTACATGCCGGGCAGTACCAGTAAAGCATCAGGCTACCCGACCGGACCGACCATGATGCGATAACCGAAGTGCTACAATGATCGCTGGACGTTTTTCCCCCAGTGATGCCGATGACACGCACGAATCAAATCCGCCTCGGCTTTCTGCTCGCCTTCTTACCGCTGGCGGCGCTCGCATCGGCGCTGATCCGATCTGTGCCGGTCGGAATGAAGGGCGGCGGCAGTTTCGCGATGGATTTGGACGAGAGCCGCGAGCACGCTTTTCTCAAACGCACCCAGTACGTTTCGACAGTGCCACGCGTCGTTCGGAGTTCCGAATTATCGGTGAATCTGGACGACGGAACTCTGACGCGAACCGAACGATCCGACGATGGCAGGTTTTGGGTCCAAGTGAAAGATGCGGACGTCCAGTTCAGTTGGACGAATTTGCCACCGGTCGAAACCGAATCCGAATCAGCCAACCCCAAGTGGGCCAACGCTGCGGTGCCCATCCACCGGATTCAACACGCTCGGAAGAATACACAAACCGGTCAGATCCAAACCCGCGCGATCGAACTCCCCGCCACGCAGTGGACCTCCTGCTCGGGGCGGTTCTTGGTGAGTCTCGATTTCAATCGCGCCGTGACGCTGGACATGACCGATTTGGAATCGAGACCGATCGAAACCAAACTACCTCATGCGGTCATGGATTACGTTTGGCTTCCGCAAAACGAATCGTTGTTGCTGATCGAAGCCCCGGCAACGCCCGCTCCTGCGTTCGACTTGGATACGACTTCGCTCACCGCCACGCCTGATCCTAGCCTGCCGCCGCCCTCGACGCTCGCATTGTTCAGCATCAACGAGACGAGCGGCGAATTGCAAGCGCAGCATCGATTTCAAGTCGCGACCATCAGCGCCAATCAGTGGGCGTCGCCCTGGATCACGATCGCGGCCTCGGAGACTGGTGACCGCGTACCCCTATTCGCGCACGTTTCGATCGGCGGTGACGCCATCGTTGTCAGGAGTCTGGCCGATGGCTCGGTCATCGAGACGCATGCTTTGCCCGGTGAAGTGGATTTGAAAACAGCGTCCATTGAAATATCTCATCAAAACCGGATCACGTTGAAGGGTCCAGGGGCATCGAAGTCACTCGATTTACGTTCGAGGCAATGGCGAGACGCACCCGTCGCCGACGCGCGTTGGGCAACCGAGTCACCCGACTCGACTCGCAGCATCTGGATCGCAGCGGACGACTGGGACCATGCTTGGGTCGTCGATGAGGTAACGCATGATGTGATCAGCGATTTTGAGATTGTGATGGGCGATCAATTGAAGTTTCGCGATCGCGATTGGATCGTTCAATTGTCCACGCGAGATGCGCTCAGCGTGACGATGCGAGACGCCGGCACGGGCCAAATCGTCCGGCAATTCAAGCCGTTAAGTTGGGCGCGGTACGCCTTGGCCGCGATGCTGGTCGGCTACCTGCTCTGGTCATTGGCATTCCTCTCGTCATCCGTGATGGGCAACCCCTGGAGCAGGCCGTGGTATGTCATGGGGGTGGCCTTGGTCGCGTTGACAATGCGAGCGATGGATGGCGGAACGCCGATTGATCCCCAGCGATTGGTGTTTACTTATGCGCAAGGAATGAGCACCGCGCTGGCCACCCAGGTTGCCCTCGGTTTGGTATTAGCCCATGCGAATTGGAAACGTTTTCTACTGGGCGGCGGCGGTTTCGTAGCGTTCCTAATTGCCCTGTTGGCGTTCGTATTTCGCGGCACGCCTGAAACGGCTTGGGTGGGACTGGCAACGACGCTGGTGCCCGCTTGCTTGACGTTGATTCTTTGGGGCGGAATGCGTTTGCTCGGTTGGCGAATCGCTCATTGCAATTCGATATCCCATCCAGAAAAATCGGCAACCAGCCAACCGATTTCGATTCGCGATGGATTGATTTTGACGGTCCTGTTCGCATTGCTGTTTGGTGCGGCGCGGCCGATTTTATCCGGCATCCATGTGTTGCCCCAGATCATCTACGCTTGGCAAACGATTGGCGTCGGGCTCGGCGTTGCGCTCGCGACGGCGTGCTGTCTGCTCGGCCGATCCCGTTGGCTTGCCGGCGCGGTGCTGGCGATCGGCATCCTGATCGCGAGCGCGGTCATGGCCGAGTGCGTTGTTCGTTTTTCGCTGGGCATGTATCACGCCGCTTGGTTCGACGGGATGCTGAACTTGCGTGGTACCTTGGTATTCACCGCCGCGGTAATCTTGGTATGGTGGCCGCTACGTTGGGACGACTGGCGACTTCAACGTGGCCTGGCGTGAAGACCAATCTCACCAATCAATGAACCCGACGTCGATCAAGAGTCGAGCAAACATGTGTTTCCCGAACCGATCTTTTGTGTTTTTCTGGGCTTGGATTGCGATGCCGGTGGCCGGCGCATCCCAGGCATCTGCCGACGATGAGATCGGCCAACTCGGTGTCCCCGTTTCTTGGGTCGCCGCACCGGTGTCGGCAGGTACGGATGATCCACGCGGCTCGTTTTACATGGTTCAGCGGACACGAGACGATCGTTTGGTGCTGACGCCCAACGAAGCCTTCTTTCCGAAACTCGGGTTGACCGCCACTGGGAATGGCACCACGCAGGACGTGCATCGACTCAACGGCGACAACTCGTTTGCGTCCATCGAAAAGTGGGACTCTGGCGACGTTGCCGAGTGGGGATTGGTGTTCGAGCAACCCGGCCCGATCACGGCCCGTCTCTGGATGTCCGCAGTGGACGAGAAAGCGAAGTTCACCTGGCAACTTCACTCGGACGGAGCACCCGATCCAATGCCGAGCCCTTGGGTCATCGAAACATCCGATGATGAGTCCGGCATCGTCGCAACGGCGGAATTCACGATTGTCGAACCGGGAAAGCAAGTCCTGCGGCTGACCTGTGAAGAAGCCGGTGCCAAACCCGTTTTTCATCGCATCGAAATTTCCGGCCCCGCAGCGATCGGCGGCGCCGTCCTGCGCAAGCGATGGCGACCGGCCGCTGCTCATACTAAATTCTCCAGCTCGCGAGACCCCGACAACTTGCGATTGTGGGTGATGGAGATGGACGCGGTCCCCGGTGACCTCGGGTTCTACTGCCCGATCACCACCCCGTTCGGGTACTACGGTCCGACATGGAAACCCGATGGGACGGTTAATAGCGGTTTCAATTTCTCACTTTGGTCCTACGGGCGTGGGCAACCGGAACCGCCTGTCGAGCGGCTATCCCATCTGCTGGCGATCGGTGACCGACAGGCGATCTTCGGCGGATTCGATCACGAGGGCACGGGAGTCAAAATTCGAGATTGGGAACCACTCGCCGGACGACAAAATCAACGACAAACCTTGGCCCTCCGAGTCGAGCCCGGCGAAGTTCACGACACGTACTTCAGTTACTTCTACGCCGCCGATGAAAAACGATGGCGACTCTTCGGCATCGGTAACAAATATAACAAACAAAAGCCCCTCGATTCCTTATGGGTCGGTAGTTTCGTGGAGGTTCCCGGTCCGCCGCCCGTGCAACGTACCGGTGCCTACGAGCGAACGATGCGTTACCGAGGTTGGGTGATGGACAACCAAAGCGAATGGTACCCGCTGGACCAAATGACCAACGGGAACATCGATTCGGACACCGGCCTGACGCATACGAATCGCGGGATCACCGACGAGGGATGGTTCTTCTTGCAAACCGGTGGCTGGACGTTTCGGAAACCGCCTGAGGGAAAATTCATTGCGTCTGATGACGCCGCGCGTTTCCCGCGTCCGGATTACCTCACCGAAAACGACGTTGAGTTCTTGAAAACCGTGCCTTCGGAAATCACCGTGTCCACTGCCGATTGGTTGCCCAACCGAATCGAAGGCACGTTTCACATTCGTCATCTTGCTCAGCCAGCAACCGTCACCGTCTACTGGGGCACCAACGAAGGACTCACGTTCGCCAATCGTTGGGAGCATCAATTCACGATCGCGGCGCCCCAGGAAGGTGAAAACCCGTTCTCGATCGATAACGTTCCCCGCGACAAAGCGATCGATGTGCGGATGCTGTTGAAGAATAGCGAAGGGCAATTCTGGACTCGTCAAACGGTTCAACAATCAATCAAGAGAACGAATTGAGGGCGAAAACAAACGGTTCATCCGACGGAAGCGTGCGTTGACCCAGGATCGAGGTTTTTCCAGGCATGACTCCCGTGTCCCATGATTTGATGAAAAATCGTCCTCGGTGAACCGATATCCGCCGAGGACCGTCGGCACCATTGGCGGACCGCTTTTGCAGGAAGACGCTGGCGACCGAGAGATCCCTTGTCGAGTAGCGCCTCCGCAGAGCTCGACTGCGTTTCGTCCGGCTTACGTCGTCTACCAGCATCCATACTCATGCACCAATCTCGTTGGACACTGCAGTCATGCCTGGAAAACCTCCGGCGCACGCTTCCGCCGGATCAACCCCAATTGGCACGATCTCTCAAACCAGCATCCGGCAGCAACACCGAGCCTTCCATCGTTCGGTTAAGATTGCCGCTCGACATCCCAACACGCAGTCGCACGGAGTCCGCCGCCGATGCCCGATTTCTATCAACACGACGTCATCACAACGATCCATGACCTGCATAGTGCGAAACTAGACGACCTCGAAACGATGATCCGCGAGTCCACCCGAAAACAAAAGATCGGCCTCGTTCTCCCCGTCACCGCGTCGGACATGCGGGCCGCACCGTTTGCCCAAATCGTTG